>ENA-ORSO01000037-ORSO01000037.1-human-gut-metagenome-genome-assembly--contig:-NODE-37-length-111917-cov-4.249718_pt1 | contig 111917 bp, 88 predicted proteins | sample MGYA00241902_ERZ509168 | MGnify/ENA primary metagenome ERZ509168 (study PRJEB26280, sample SAMEA2338806) | human gut metagenome | biome: human gut; feature: human-associated habitat; material: faeces... | reverse complement strand
ACCGGGCGGACAGTGGACTTTCACCACACAATCACACGTGCGCTGCCGGGCGCACCTAAAAAATCAGTCCGGCTGCTGCGGACGCAGCAAACCGGACTGTCAGGAGCGAAGAGAGACCATCTTCACATTATTTTTCGTGGCAGCCTGCATCGCTGCACTTTTGGAAATTCTCCATATGATGGCACCCGTAGCACATCGACAGTGAGGCGGGTTCGGGTTTGAAGTCCTTGGGAACCGGAATCGGGTGAGCCTGATGGCAGCCCGTGCACTCCGGCACAACCTTTGCGCCGGCATGCGGATTAGCGGCATTAGGGTCAAGGTACTGATGGGGCTGGACAGGTGATCCAAATTCATCCTTCCAGTTCTTTGTCTGCTCTCTCAGGGCGTCAAAGCTGCCGCCGTGACACATGAGGCATTGTTCGGGCTTCATGGTCTCAGCGGCCTGAACCTCGGGCGCCGGAGAGAGCATCATGAGCACTGCAGCCGCAGCTGCGAGCGTAATGATGGAGGTCGTTCTCATGATGCTCTAGGTCTCCAGGAAGTGGGTTCGGTTTATTTACTTCTTGAGCGAGGCGAAGGTGTCGCCAAGCACATAGGCCTGAATAAGACCGCGAGAGAGACCGTGCATGGAGGAGCCGCCCGTCACTTCGCCGGCTGCATAGAGACCCGGGATCTTTTCGCCTTCCCAGTCAAGCACTTCACAGGCATTGTTCACATGCAGACCGCAGTAGCAGTCATGAAGCGTGACGGAAGTCCACGCCGCATAGAACGGCCCTTTCTCGATCTTGTACTGGGGCTTGGGTTTGTCAAAGTCCGGATCCGCACCGGCGTCGACGTAGCTGTTGTACTTCGCAACGGTTTCAGCCAGGATCTTCGGATCCATCTTGTGCGACATGTACGGATTCGTGTTGATCTTCTCTGCGAGCTCTTCAATCGTATCGGCCTTGAAGAAGTATTCCGGATCAACACTCTTTTCATCCGTACGAATACGTTCGCGCTTGATGGCTTCACTGTCGAAAATAGCCCACTGAGGACCAGCCGACCAATCCGGGGCATGCGACCCTTCATTGATCTGCAGCGCTGCGGCGATGAAGTTGATCGGGTTGTACTTCGTACGGTCGATGTTGCGCCAATTACCCTGAACGTACGGATTCTTATCGAGTTCCTTGAAGAAGGCGCCGTTCGTGCCGTTCATCAGGCCGCGGGTGCTGTTGGCCGTGCCGTAGCTCGTCAGTTTGCCGGAATCAGCCGTCAAGCCGGCAGACGAAGTTTCTTCAAAGAAGCGTTTGCCGACCCAGTTGACAACGATAGCGTTATGCCAGTTGCGAAGCGCTACGCCGGAATGCTTCACGAGCGGGAAGATCGGCGATTCGGGCGCCCAGCGCAGATACGTGTCGCGCACGCCGACCACTGCACCGCGGGTAAGTGAAATCGGGCGTTCCGTATAAGCATTCGTCAGACCCCAAAGGCCAGCGCCAACCTTAATAGCGGCAAGCGTGCCGGAGCCGTCCTGCGGCGAATATTCGCAGGCAGCCGAAGCGAATTCCTTCGTGAGACGCGGGTCGATCATGCGGCGGAAGGTCACATTGTCGGTATAGCCGGCGGTGGCAAGGACGACGGCCTTCTTGGCACCGACGACGATCTTGTCCTTCTTGGACTCCACATTGCCGTCACTGCGGAAACTCTTGAGTTCCGTACCGTCCGGGAGAACCTTCGGCGTACGATGGGCCTTCAAACCCACAACGCGGCCCTTTTCGTCGACGATCAGTTCGTCCATGTAGAAGTTAAGCAGGAACTTAACGCCGGCCTTGCGGGCTGCGTCTTCGAGCGAGCGCATCAGCACGGTGCCGCTCGTGCCGGCAGGCGCTTCGAGATTGGCGCCCTTCGTCCATGAGAAGTGGAGTTCACGCGGGGCGCTGCAGCCTGCGCCGTAAGCACCGGCATTGTCAGGCTTCTTGTCGAGGAACGGAACACCGATTTTGACGAGCCAGTCATAAGTTGGCACGGATTCCTTGGCGATCATCGCCTGCATGTCACGGTCATTGAAGCGGTAGTCGGCAAAGCCGTTCGGGAGCGTCACTGACCAGTCCGTCAGATCTTTGAAGACCGTCTCAGGGGAGTCCTTAATGCCGTACTTTTGCTGCATGGCATTGCCGCCGCCCAAAAGCGTATTGCCCTGAGAAATGATGGCGTGACCGCCGATATCGTAGTTGGCATCAACCACGAGAACCGAAAGACCCTGTTCGACTGCGCGAATAGCAGCCGGAATGCCTGCGGCGCCGGCACCGACGACAATCACGTCGGCCTTGAAGTCCCACTTCGAAGGAACTTTGGCTTCAGCGGAGCTCGATACACCCAGCATCATGCCGCCCATAGCAGCTGAACCAGCGATGAAGGAGCGACGAGATAGATTCGCAGACATGGTTTTCTCCTTTAGTACGTGCGTGCGGAATGAACCGCACGCTTTTAGTTTTTTATCGGAAACCGAGCGTTTGAAAAGCGGCCGAGGGCTGTGCTCATTACGCTTTCTTCCGATGAAAACAATTTCCCAAACGAGGTACTCGAGTAGCCTGACAAGCGTCAACAAATCTATGCGTTCAGGAAAAGCGCGCAATCCGTCCTCTGCCTAGAATGGAAGAACAGAAGCACCGATCGGCAGCTCAAAAACCATGTCCGTACTTTTTCCTTCATGCATTCGCCAGCGCTCAGGGCTCCTGCCGACTTTATGTCGGCAATCGGCACTGCTTCTGCTTGTCCTTGCCTTCACGCCAATCCTTGCTGCAGCTGCGGCCGACACGGTGCGCCTGCCAAACTCAACCGGCACGGGGCAGACGCGGCTCGCCTTTCCCGTACCCACGGCGCAGCCTGACACCCCTACCAATCTGGCACATCAGGGGCACCAGGAACCGCAGCCCGCACAAGAACCGATAAGCGCCTCCGACATATCCGACAGCGCTCACCGAGCCAATCAGACGGATGCCCTTTCATCGGCCACCGCGCAGATTTTCCAAAATCGACCACTTCGTGTCGGGATCATTTCACTTTGGGAACAGCCCGTTACCACCGAAGCGCTGATGAATACGCTTGAAACCATTGAGAAGGCATTTGCCCCCTATCCGGTTGAGATCTACCCCAGAATTCCTTCCCCCAAGCTTGAACATTTGATCGAAACGGGCAATATCGACGTTTTCATTGCCAGTTCAGGCTTTTCCATGCGCATGTCGCCGCACGGCGTTCTCCCTGTAGCCACGCTCATCACGGATCTGCAGCCCAATCCCAATACGGGCGTAGCCACCACTTTCCTCGTGCGTGCCGATGAAGAAAACATCAAAACCATCGCGGATCTCAAAGACAAACGCCTCTCGGCAAGCTACGCCTCAGCCTTCATGAGCTATCGCACAGGGCTGGGCGAAATTGCCGTCCGCGGATATGATCCGGAGCATTTTTTCAGCGACATCCACTATACCGGCGACAGCGAAAACGCGGCCATCGCTTCCCGCCTCGATACACATGAAGCCGACGTGGCCATGGTTCGCGCCTGCTGGCTCGAGCACCAGCCGCCCGAAGTCCGGGCACGCTACCGCGTCCTTGAACCCCGAGTAGATCCGACGCTGCACTGCGTTCACACCTCGCGCACCTACCCCAACATCATGGTGTCTGTGCTCGAAGGCTCCGCGCCGGGTGCAGCGCATGTGATCGCCCGCACACTCCTCTCAATCAAGGAAATTGCACCCGGTCACCATTGGGGTGTAGCCACCGACCTTCGTCCTGTTAATCGGCTCTACCGAGAACTCAAAATCGAAAACTACGCTTATCTGCGCGACATTTCCTTCAAAGATTGGCTGACGAAAAACCTCGCCTGGTGCGTATTGGCTGCAGCGATGATTCTTGGGCTTGCTTTTCACAGCTGGCGTGTGGGCTACCTTGTGCGGGTGCGCACCGCTGAGCTTGAAGCCAGTATTGAAGAGGAGCGTAAATCGCAGTTTCGGCTCGAAGAAATGCGCGGGCGCATGGAACGCATGCAGAAAGCGACCATCGTGGGACAGCTCTCCAACCTGATTGCTCACGAACTTGCTCAGCCGCTCGCAGCCGTTCAGTACTACCTTGACGGCATGAAAACACTGCTTTCACGCCAGCCGGTTAATACCGCGATGCTGGAAAAAAGCCGCATCGGCATTGAGCAGGGACTTGAACGCACCAAAGCGATCGTTGCCAAAGTCCGCGGCTATTCGCGCAACCAAACCCGCCGCGACAGAACGGTGTCCTTAAAGACCACCATTGACAATGTACTGACCGCCATTTCTCCGGATCTGCAGCGCTCTGTTGCCTTCAAGTGTGAGTCCGTGGAGGGCATTGAGGTGTTGGGCGACGCGCTCGAACTCGAACTGCTCATGAGAAACCTCATTAAAAATGCTTTTGAAGCCGCCGCCTCCGCGGCAAGTGACAGCACTTCGGGCGCTCAAGAGGTTCCGAGCGTATCCGTGCATACCCAACCCGATCCGACAGACAAAACGGATCGTTCTGTGCTCATCACCATCGAGAACACAGGTCTGCAGATGACCAATGCCGCCTTCAACGAGCTCACCACGCCGCTCATCACGACTAAAGCCGCAGGGCATGGACTTGGTGTTCCCATTGCAATTGCCATCGCCGAGGCCTCTGGCGGGCGACTGACCTTCTTTGAACGCCCGCAGGGCGGCGTCATCGCGCAAGTTCGACTCCTGCGCGCCGGCTCGTACCCTTTGAAGAACACAGCTGGCACCGAATCCTCCTCTTCTTCGCACTACGACATTCCGCCTCAAGCATCATGACCGACCAGAAGCAAACTGACGGCTCCGGCCTCAAAACACTCGAAGATCTCCAGCGAACGGTGCTCATCCGAATCGTTGATGACGATGCCGAAGTCCGCGATGCACTCTCCTTCATGCTCTCCTGCCGCGGCTGGCAAACGGCTGCCTGGGGATCCGCCGAAGAATTCCTTAAAGCCTGGCGCTCAACGCCTCCCGGGTGTCTGCTCCTAGACATCCGCATGCCCGGCATGTCCGGCCTGGAACTCCAGGAGCGCATGAAGGCTCAGAATCTGTCGCTTCCCATCATCTTCGTCACCGGTCACGGCGATGTGCCCACTGCAGTCCGAACGCTCAAACTCGGTGCTTTCGACTTCCTTGAAAAACCCGTTGATGCCGAGGCGCTCGCTGACGCTATTGAGGCGGCAAGCCGCGTGAGTGTTGAGGCGTCGCAGGGCGCGCTGTCCAAACAGACTGTCGAGCAGATTCTCGCGGAAATGAGTCCGCGAGAACACGAAATCACTGAGCTTCTTAAGCAGGGTCTTGCCAATCATGACATTGCCGAGCGTCTCGACCTTTCGGATCGTACAGTGCAGGGACACCGCAACAACATCTATAAGAAGCTCCGGGTGCACAACTTAAAGCAATTCCTAACGGTGCTCGAAGGCGGCTAAGTCACGCTGCTGAAATCACTCCTTAACGCCGCGGCTGAACGGCAGCTCGTCAGCCGAGAGTCCAAGTTCCAACGCAAGAAGATGACGCTTGGCGGCATATCCGCCGGCATAGCCCGTGATGGAACCATTCGCGCCGACGACGCGGTGACACGGGATGATGATGGAAAACGGATTGGCGCCCACAGCACCGCCCACCGCCCGCACAGCTTTCGGCGAGTTCACCTCCCGGGCAATTTCCCCATAGGAAATCGTCTTGCCGTATGGAATTTTGGTGAGTGCGTGCCAAACACGCGCTTGAAACTCGCTGCCAATCAGCCTTAACGGAACGGAGAACACCTCTCGCCGCTGATCAAAGTACTCCTCAAGCTGCACCTGTGCGAGGTCAATAACCGATGAGGCATCTTCGACCATTGGAAGCTTGGTCAGTCGGGTCAGCCGATTGAGCGTTGCTGCTCGATGCCAGCCATCTACCCAGTCGCACATTACAAGCTTCTCGCCAATAGAAGCGAGGTCCAAAATGCCGCAAGGCGATGTCCAGTAATGATGAATGATGCGGCTGTGCTTCATGATGACTCCTCAAGCCGGAGCAGCGCCGGAAAGCTCTGCGAAAAGATCAGCGAGCTTCACTGCATCTGGAATTCCGAGCCGCAGGCGCTCGACAATCAGTTCCGCTTCGTTTTCCGCATAAGGTTTCTTCCACTTTACGCCCGGCACCAGTACGACGCGGCCGGCTGCCGTCCAAGCTGCAAGCGCAGCAGCTTCGAGCCAGAGCGACTCGATCGTTTCATCCCTTGCTTCGTTTGGTGCCCTGTCGAGAAGACACTCTGTAGCCGTGAAAAGTCCTGTCTCAGCATCCGCCCAACGCTGTTCGGCCACAGCCATTCGAACGTGCCAGAGCAATTGGTGAAGATCATCTCCGAAATATTCCGGACATTTGATCAGCAGCGGTTTGAAAAGTCGGACATCGGCTGATTTGGGCTTCGCCCGGCGGCCCGCTTCCACAACAAGACGCAAAAAGCCCTCGGGCATCTTGAAGGGGCTGGCTTCTCGGCGCCAGAGTTCGAGCAGCTTCTCTGCGCGATATTCGCCCGGAGACAGAGGACCAACGGATTCCCGCAGGATGAAAGTCTCATCATTCATGGGAGATCTCGGTGCGAAATAAAGCGCCAGCATGGCACCTCGGCCAAGACTCACAATCGGTCCTTCGGCATCTTCGAAAGTGCATCGAACAAATTCAATGCCAAGCTGCCGAGCGGCTCTCTCAAGGGCTTCCTTCATTGGGGCGGTCCCTTCCGAGCGCTTTTGCGCCGCAGCGGCTCCATTAACCGCCTTGCCCCCGGCATTCTGCCCAAGCAAATCGCCGGATAGCCGAGCGAGCACTTCCGCCTCTATCACATGAACAACGAGCGAAAGCGCCGCAGCCGTTTCTGCGTTCGACGGTACGGCAAGACGCCCCTTCAGCCGATATTGACTCTCTGCAAGCGCATCATGATCCCGCTGAGATGCTTTCGCCGCGCATCGCACATCGAGCACACGAAAGAGCAGCTCTTCAAAGAACGTCCGATCGATAAAACGCGCATAGGCCAGACGTTTTTTCAAATCCAGCACATTCCCTTCCATGAAAAGGGAACGCAGGAGCCAAAACCGATCCGCTTCTGCCCGACAGGCTTCAGCGCTCTCTGTGAGCACTTCGGCCGGATGCGGCCGGATGTCAGCCTCGGCCTTCTTTCGTGCAGGCAGCACTGCTGCGCGGCGCCTGTCCATGGCGCAAGAAAGCCAAGCCAAACAGTACGCCGGCACTTCAAAAGCCTCCCCCGCAAACACGACCGTCATCAGGGCAAGCACTTCTAAAACTTCCTCAGCCGGGCGCAAAAGCGATGTGAGCGAAATCAGTTCGTTCAACCCGTTTTCGACATCACGTTCATCTTGGGAGAAATAGAGAAACGCCGCGGCACGCCATAAGCGCTGATGAAAACTCAATGCACTGCTGCACTGCGTCATCAAGGTGCAGTTTTGGCCGACGCTCAGTATGGTTCGGCGCCATTGGGCTGCCTCCTGCGCATCCGATCCTTTGCCAGCGTTCTCTTCAGGCTGCAGAAAACTCAAAAGAGCAGAAAAAACAGCCGGCCAAGCGCGAGCAATAAGGTGCTCGGCCTTTTGAGTCTCCCCCAAGACGAAAAGCTCATCCACGAGCGTCGGCACCAGAATGTCGTCCTCCATTCCCGCCGCTGTTCGGGCATAAGCCCACTCGGCACGCAGACGGCGAACGGGACTGCTGAAATCCGCCGGCATCCGATCTGCCGAACCCGATGGGGGCAGAGCATATCCTTCGAGCTCATTGATGAGCCGCTTCGCCTCATCCCAGCGCTCAAGTCCAATGGCTGTCCGAATACACCATTCGAGACGCTCCTGGGGATCAGGAAAAAGTTCCTCACCATAAGACTTGAGCGCTTCATCCAGCAAGAAAAAGTCAAACCGGTCGCCAGCCTTCAGCACCGCATCAAAAAGTGTATGCCATGCTCGGGCTGGCCGGCCGGCCGTTCCTGCGTCCCAATCGCGCCACTTAGCAATGAAATCCGATGCCGCATAGATTCCGGGAATCGGACCATTTTCGGTGGTTGGCGTAAATATCACCTGGTCGGGCTGAAGCACATACGCAATAACAGGAAGCGACATAAAGGACAAATCAAAGAGACACCATCAGCAGAGCGGCAGCCTCGTTATAGGCCGCTGCCCCCGCTGTTAGGCAAAGTCTACCGATCCTGCAGAGCTTCATCGACGCGCTGTTCCGTGCCGCAAAATACTGCTTTGTCCGAAGAAAATCTTCGTTCTTGTTTATGAAGTTTTCGGGCTCAGCGAAACCTTCAACAGGGCCAACAAATTTCCAGCCGAATTTTAGATCCAAAGTGCTGGGAATCAACTATTAAGCCGTTCAGTCTCCTTAAGTACCTTATGCATGCCATGAATTATTTGTTGGTTTTTTCTGTTTCGAGAACCATACAAACGCGCATTGAAAATCGTGATGATCTCGAGCATGTCTTGGGCGAGATCTTCGTCAAAGGATGCATCACTTCCTTTGTTGATAATGACCACTTCCACATTCTTGGCTTCACATACGGCAAATACAAGTTCTGCGCTGAATCTGAGCAATCGATCCTTCTGCGTAATAACGAGACGCTCCACGTCCTCGTCGACTAATATATTCAGAAGTTGAAGAAGCCCTTTTTTGTGGTAGTTCATCCCAGATCCAAGATCTGAAATCATCTCAAAGCGCCAACCGCGTCCCGTACAAAAAAGCTCCAAGATCTGCTTTTGTTTTTCCAAATCTGCTTTTTGATCACTGCTCGATACTCTGGCATAAGCAATGGTTCGGCCGTCCGTTTTTTCTTGTGAGTGTGCTCCGTACAAACTTTCAACAGGACCGCCGCAGGAGTCCCCTTCCTAATGACATGGACCACCCACCTACCCAGTGCGTCACAACGAAGCGCTGCGCGATAATGGGTGTATATCAACCTCGTAGGAGGTCCATGTCATGTCAAAGAAGAATACACGCAATGCGCTGGATACGTCGCTCTCGTACGCCGTCATCGGCCTCGATCTTGCTAAGGCAGACTGCGCCGTTGCAGCGGTGCCTTGTTCCGATGACGAGCTGGGGCTGATCGACCGCATGGATTACGAGTCGCTGTTTGAACAAGCGGAGAAGCTTAAGCCTACGCTCTTTGCGATGGAGCCTTGCTGCGGCTACAGTCAGATTTCCCTGCGCCTGCAAAATATGGGGCACGAGGTCAAGGTCATTTCCGGACACGCAGTCAAGAACTGGATTGCAACGCACAAGTCAAATCAGAAAACCGATCTCAACGATGCAACGGCTTTGGCGAAGCTTGCTCTTTACGATCATGATCTACAGCCGATTCGCGTCAAGAACGTTGAGGAGTGCCGGATCGCCAGTGTCCAGGCGATCCGAATCCAACTGCGGACACAGGCTACAAAATCCTTAGTCTGCTTCAAAAGTCTGTGCCAATGCTGGGGCATTGTGATTCGTCGAGGCAGCTTGAACACAAAGAAGATGGCGGAAGCAGTCGCAGCCGTTGAAAAGCTGCTTGGCGCAGAAGTGGCATCGAGCTTGATGATCCTTCGGGATGCCTACAAGTTCACCATGAAGCAAATCAACGCACTTGACAAGCTGCTTGATGCGCTTGTTGAGGCCAACGAGCAGGCTCGAACAATGAAAACGGTTCTGGGCATCGGAACTCAGACTGCGGCACGCCTTGCGGTCACAACGGGCGACATTAAACGGTTCCCGATGCCAAGGAGCTACGCGGCCTATTTTGGCTTGGCTCCCCGAAACATCATTACCGGACATTCCGGAACGCCAAGCCCCAGCAAGCGCGGCGCTCTGAAGCCAGTGAGCAGCAGAGGCCAGGGAATAGTTTCCCGCCGCGGCGACAGAGTAGCCCGATCTTTCATCATCCAAGGCGCAGCTACGATCTACATGCTGTACTGCAAGGACATGCTGCCGGAATGTCAGTTGCGGCGGTGGCTTCACGAACAAATCAAGCGTGGAAAGCCGTACGGCAAAATCATCGTTTCACTTGCAGCCAAACTGCTGCGGATTGTTTGGGCTTTGCTCACCTACGGGGAAAAATTCGACAGTCACAAAGCGGGCGTACCACGCTCGGTGCTTGCGGCTATGGAAAAGCCCCTTAAGCACGACGCTGCGGCTGAATCTGCCGCGTAGAGGAAGATGACCTCCAGGCTTAATCGTCACGAATGAGAACCCTTTGAAAAGGCTTATCCCACAGCCATTCCGCCTGATTGCAGCAATTTGCATACGTCCTTATTTGGCACGGATAAGACTTCTGAAGTTCATTCTGGCCAGAATGCGCAGACACCGCATTCATGAAACAGGTCTAAGAGATTAGTGGAGCGGCCCTCTCGTTCAGTCGATGGCATGCCTGGAAATGAAACCTCCGCTTGGGAGTTCGCTATGTGGTGCATCTGACAATATTTTTCGTCCAATAGATGGTAGCTAGGCGGAATGCGGTCGACGCTTCGCGCCGCACGCATCCGCCAAGCTCAAGTCTATCGGCGGCTGCTCCGTCAAGTGCTTCGCGGCATAAAGCCGCCTGCCGCCTTCGGCGGCAGGCTATTTATACGCGAAGCACTTGACCTCGGGTTGCCTGAGGTTGCCTGAGACAGCCCTCAGTTCCGGAATCAAAAACAGCGGTAGACCGCTTGACAGCGGGTGGGTGGTCCAGAGATCAGGCCGGGGAGTGATCACTCAGAGCTGCATCGTATCTGCGATGATCTGCCTGCGTGCGTTTGGGCAATAGGCGTCCCAAAGCTTCCCAACGCCGGAGCGTGGTAATGGAAACGCCCAGACGTTCCGCGGCTTCGCCAATACTCAAAAATCTATTCATCGTGCTGATATATGGCTATGTAGGGATAGGTTTACGAGTCTGAAGCCTCAGGCTTAGGACACTTCGGACAGACTGGACGGCGGTGAAGCCCCAAAAGCAGCCAGACGAAAGCCGCGGCAGCAAAGGCCGAGCCCAGCCAGAAAGTGGCTGACGGGCCGACAAACTCCCAGATCGTGCCGGCAACGAGTCCGGCAGCAAGCGCAGCCACACCGCTCGCGAAGCTGAATAGCCCAAAAGCCGTGGCCCGCTTTTCTTCCGGAGCCGCATCTGCCGTCATCTTGGAGAAAACGCCCTGTGTAGCGCCCAGGTGGAGCCCCCAAAGCGCAGCGCCAAGCGATGCTCCCACGGGCGTAGCCCAGACGGCAAAGACGACGTCTGACAAAGCCAGAAATACCAAACCCAGCGCGAGAAGCCGCTCAGCAGGCATGTGGTCGGAAAGTTTTCCAATCGGTACGCATGCCAGTGAAAAAACAATGTTGACGCCCACCATCAAGAGCGGCACGGCTGCCGTTGCGATGCCCGAATCCGCTGCACGAAGCACAAGAAAGGCATTGGAAAAGCGAGCCAGTGAAAAGAGAATACCCAGCACAAGCAGCGCTCGAAAGGCCGGACCTGCGACCGTGAAGCACTCCGCCAGATCGCTCCAGCGTCTGACGGCAGGACGTTTCGCAGCGGGCTTCTCCGGAGCATCTTCAACGCCCATGAGAATGAGGAACAGACAAAGCGCGCCGGGAATCAATGCCAGCCAAAAGATGGAACGAAGATCATCCGTCCAGAAAAAGAGAAAGAGGCTCGCCAAGGCCGGCCCGACGAAGGCACCGGCAGCATCGAGCGACTGACGAATGCCGTATGCCTCGCCCCAGAGCGGCTTAGGCGTTACCGCCGCAACAATGGCGTCACGAGGCGCCCCGCGAAGCCCTTTGCCGATGCGATCGGAAACGCGTGCAGCGAAAACAAGCGCCACAGAATCGGCAAGTGCAAAAACAGGCTTTGACAGCACCCCCAGTGCATAACCGAGGAATACAAGCAGCTTGCGGTGACCGAAACGGTCGGCGGCCGCTCCCGAAAAGACCTTCGTAATCAGCGCAGCGCCTTCGCCCGCACCTTCAACCAAACCAATCAGCACTGCGCTCGCGCCTAAAGGCCCAGCCATAAAGAGGGGCAGCAGTGCATGAATCATCTCCGAAGAGATGTCCATTAACAGGCTCACAAAACCCAAAGCCCAGACCGTTCGAGGGACTTTAAGTCCTTTGCGTTCTTGGGCTTCATTCTCTCGATGGAGGTCTCCCTGCGCACTTTGCGGTGCGGCATCGTTCTTTTGCTCTTCAGTCATTTTGAACGTTGTGCGTTTTTGAATTTGGCTGCTGCCATGGAAGAAAAATTGTCAGCCTGCACCGTCAAAAACACGTGAAGATCGTGTTAATGCACCGTCAAACCTTGCTTTGACAGACCCGCCTCCAAAACAATAAAGGCGGATGCTCTAGGTCATCCGCCTCCTTGCTTCGCTCTTTTTTCTGCTCTGCCGAATCAGCTTGCGAGCAGCATCTTGTCGGAAACGCCGTCACCCGCCTTTTCGAAGAACTTCAAAAGATCCACCGTGGTGAGCTTGGCTTTTTCCTCGCCGCGCACATCAAGGATCGGACGTCCGTCGTGCATCATGATGAGGCGGTTGCCGTAGCGAAGCGCATCGCGCATGTTGTGCGTAATCATGAGCGTGGTGAGCTTTTGCTCCGTGACGAGCCGTTCAGTGATTTCAAGCACTTTGGCTGCCGTCTTCGGATCAAGAGCGGCAGTATGTTCATCAAGCAGCAGGAGCTTCGGGCGCACCAGCGTCGCCATAAGCAGCGTAAGCGCCTGGCGCTGACCGCCCGAGAGCAGCCCCACATGTGCGGTCATGCGGGTTTCAAGACCCAGGCCAAGCATTTTCACCAGTTCGGCAAAGCGGGCATTACGGTCAGCGCGATCGCTCCAGCGCAATGTCGGACGACGTCCGCGTCGGTCAGCGACGGCCAGATTTTCTGAAATCATCATGCCTGCTGCCGTACCGCGCATCGGGTCCTGAAAGACTCGGCCGATCATGGACGCTCGCTTCCATTCAGGCATTTTGGAAATTTCTACGCCGTCGATTTTGATCGAACCTGAATCGATAGGAAAGACGCCGGCAATGGCATTCAGGGTTGTTGATTTACCCGCACCGTTAGACCCGATGACCGTACAGAAATCACCGTCATCAAGCGTGAAGCTTACGCCCCGAAGCGCTTTTTTTTCATTGGCTGTACCGGCGAAGAAAGTCTTTTTGACGTTCTGGAGTTCAAGCATTTCAAATGTCCTTCGTCTGAGTGTTTTGCGTTTGATGGGAGAACGAAAGGCGCGTCAGGCATCAGCCGTGAGCGCGCAGTCCTGCGCATTTCTCCTTAATCAAAGGCAGCGCGAGTGCGAAAGCGACGAGCACAGCCGTGAAAAGCTTGAGGTCGTTCGGAGGCATGCCCATTTCGAGCACGAAAGCAATAACGAGACGATAAACGATGGAACCCAGAATGACGGCAATCAGGCTCGTTTTAAAAGACTTGGGCGAAAAAAGCACTTCGCCGATGATGACCGAAGCGAGCCCAATCACGATGGTGCCCACGCCCATGCCGACGTCGGCAAAACCATTGGCCTGTGCCACTGTTGCGCCCGACAAGGCCACCAGCGCGTTGGAAATCACCAGCCCCAGCACAACCATCGTATTGGTATTGATGCCCTGCGCGCGGGCCATCTGCGGATTGAAACCCGTAGCGCGGATGGCGGTGCCCAGTTCTGTGCCGAAGAACCAGTACAGAATGACGGCAATCAGCGCTGCGAAGATAAGACCAACGGCGAGACCAGATACCGCAACAGACAGTCCCAGCGAATTCTCAAGAATCGTGAAAACCGTTTCGTCCTGCAAAAGGCCAATGTTGGACTTGCCCATGACATGGAGATTGACCGAATAGAGCCCAATCATGGTAAGAATGCCCGCGAGCAGCGCCGGAATACGCAGCTTCGTCGTGAGGATGCCGGTAACCGCGCCGGCCAGTGCGCCGGCAATCAGCGCGAGCACAAAAGCGGCAGGCAGTCCCAGCCCGGAAGTGATCGCCGTAGCGGCAGCCGCTGCGCCCAGAGGGAAAGAGCCCTCCACCGACAAATCGGCAATGTCGAGAATGCGGAAGGTCAGAAATACGCCGAGCGCAAGCACGGACCACTGAAGGCCTTGGCCGACGGTAGAGATCAGAAGATCGAGCATGAAAATTCCTTTGTAGGTACGCTCGAGCACCATTTGAAAAACGGTGCACTCGATTGTTTTTTAGGTGGAAGATTGAATTCTAGGGCTTTCTTGAGCGCATTCTCTGAGAGACATTTTTCTCTGCTAGGCGAGATTGCTCAGGTCACTTGCGCATTCTCAAGCCGAAAAAGAAAAGCGGAGCCGTTCGAGCACTTTTCACAGCGCTTTATCGACTCCGCTCTGGCGGCGCGGCCTCTATGCGAGGCTATTGAAAGAGCACCGCTCCTTTTTTAAGTTCTTCGGGGATCGTCACGCCAATCGCCTCAGCGGCCTTCAAATTAAAGACGGGGGTACCGGTGGCAACATGCTGAACCGGCATTTCTGCGGGCTTTTTCTTCCCTTCAAGAATATCTGCGCCCATCTGACCGGTCATGCGGCCGATTTCGTAATAGTCCACGGAAATGGAGCCCAGACAGCCCGCTTCGGTCATACCGCGTTCGCCTGCCACAACCGGCAGCTTCACGGGATTCGTCACTTTGACCAAAGCAGGGATAGCGGAAGCGAGCACATTGTCGGTCGGGAGCCAGAGGCCGGCTACCTTGCTCGAAATACTTGCCACAGCCTGCTGAATATCGTTCACGTTGGAAACTGTCGCTTCAAGCACTTCAACGCCGCGCTTTGCAGCAGCCTTCTTAAAGATTTCAACTTGATAGGCAGAATTGATTTCGCTCGAGTTGTAGATCGTGCCCACCACCTTAGCGTTCGGGATGAACTTCAGGAGCAGATCAAGCTGAGCCTCAATCGGCCCCAAGTCAGATACGCCCGTCACATTGCCGCCGGGCGCATCATCGGACTTGACGAGCTTGGCCGCCACAAAGTCGGTAATCGCGGTAGCAACGATCGGGGTGTTCTTGGCAACCGTCGCGACAGCCTGAGCGGCAGGCGTTGCAACAGCAAAAATCACCTTGTCCTTATTGGACACGAAACGATTGGCAATATTGTGAAGGTTCGACTGATCGCCCTGAGCGTTCTGAATATCAAGCTTGATATTGACGCCGTCCTTGAAGCCGCGTTCAGCGAGCGCATCAACCACCCCCTTCGTACAGGCATCGAGCGCAGCGTGCTCAACGAGCTGAACAATGCCGACCGGCGTAAGTTCAGCCTTGGCGGCGGCACCGGCAGCCGGCGCGGATTTGTCGCCGCAGCCAGCAAGCGCCAGTGCAACAGCCGCAGACAAAGCAAGTACGCCGCGGCGAGAAAGGGGAGAAATCTGCATGGGAACACCTTTTGTGATGCGTGCGCGAACCTGCAAAACTGCAGATTCGCGAAACCAATTACATTGATTATGCAGAAAACATCGCCGCCAATTTCAGCACATTACAAGCTTTCACCTAGTGCGAACAGAGTAGTGCAACTCAATCTTAAGCAAGAGGCGTTGAAAATCTTCAGCATCGTCTCCGCCCTTGCGAGCGCAAAGAGCACCTTATTTGCGCGGCACGTTGCGAAAAATGACGCCAGCGATCCGACGCACCCAAAGACGGGGCATTATTTGAGCCGATACAGCAAGCACCGTATTCCAGCAGCCGTCAATCTTCACCGTTCGCCCTGCTTGCATTGCGGCCCACCCGGCTTCCGCGCATGCCGCAGCCGAGCGCTCCCATTTGTCGAGCGAGATACGGCCGAAGGCCGACTCGTCGAGGCCCGCAGCTTCACCGAACTCCGTTGCCGTCGGTCCGGGACAAAAGGCCGTTGCAGATACCCCCGTACCGCGAAGTTCTTCCGAGAGACTTTCGGTAAAAGAGACGACATAAGCCTTGGTGGCGGCATAGACGCCAAATCCAGGACAAGCCTGGAAGGCCGCCGTCGAAGCGACATTAAGAATGCGTCCCCGCCCGAGCTGCTTCATCGCACGGGCGGCTTCAATGGATAGCCCCGTGAGCGCAGCAATATTGAGCCGCAGCATTCGGCTGATGCGCTCTTCGTCGGCATCCACCATGGGACCAAAATCACCAAACCCCGCATTGTTGATGAAAATTTCGGGCGTCACGCTGCGCGTCTCCAAGAAATCCATGAGGCGCGAAAGCTCTGCGGACTCTGTTAAATCGAGCGCAAGCACCCAAGGCTTCAGACCTGAGGCCGTCTCTATTTCAGCGGCAAGCGCTTCCAAACGCTGCTGACGGCGGGCCACGAGCACCGGCCGATAACCTTCACGAGCGGCAATTCGCGCAAACACCGCCCCTAACCCGCTCGATGCGCCGGTGATGACGGCAACGGGCGCCACTCTTTCCTTTTGTGCCATGATTGGGCAATCTCCTTCTCCAGAGTCGGTTATTTTGCCCCGCTCGAAGGACCTCTGCCGGCCAGGAGAAACGGCAAACCTGCAAATATTCGAAACTTAACCGTCTTTTCTCCCATTGCAGGAGCGCTCCGGCAAGCGCAAAATTTTTCAGTTCCAACCTTTCACCAAATACAGCACTCTGTCCGATGCCAGATTTCAAGCAGTTCAAAAAAATTATGACTCAAGCCATTTCCGCAGCGGCGCTTTCCGCCGCACTGTCCTCCGGCGCAGCCGCGCTTGAACCTGTTTCTCCGCAGCCTTCGCAGCCGCTCACTTACGCCAATCCGGCCTATGCCAAAGTGACGCCCGAAACCGCCAAGAAAATGATGGCTGAAGGCGTCGTAGTGATCGATGTCCGTGAACCTCAAGAGTTTGCAGAAGGTCACGTTCAGGGCGCCGTCAACGTACCGCTCTCGACCTTTCATCCCGGCATGCGGCTCGAAGCTGCGCCCGACTTCAATCAGAAAGTGCTCGTGCAGTGCCGCTCGGGGGTGCGCGTCGAACGCGCCGCTAAGATCCTGATTGAATCGGGCTATAAGCACATTTACAACATGTACGGCACGATGCAGTGGCCGTATGAGTTGGTGCGCTAAGCCGCCCGACCTCAGTAGTGACGAGGTTTGATCCAGTCAAGCCGTCACTTTGACCGCTTCGCCTTGGGCTGCCCCAAGACGGGGAGCGGTCACTCCCGCTCGGAATGGGTGCGGCAGCATGGCGACATGCTGCCGCAGACTTCTTTGAGGCCGATGTCTGCCGGCGCTTCTTCCCCCGAAATCCATTCAGGGGCTTCTCTCGGCTTTCTTATGAAGAGATTAGAGGCAAGATATTTGTTCAAAAAGCGCTCGGGCGCACAGCATTTGAGCACTTCGCCCGAGTCAGCCCGCATGAGTCTGCGCTCATAATGAATGAATCATCATTATTCGCAAAAGGATCTGAACACAGATGGCTCAAGCAATTGACGCACTCGCAGAACTCGTAGGTGCCGAAGCGGCCCGCCGCATCGTGGAATTCCGCCGCGACATGCACCAGCACCCGGAAATCGGGATGGACACGGCCCGTGCCGCTGACAAGATTGAAGCTTTTCTCCAGACGCTTCCGGTCGAACAGGTTCATCGATTCGCCGGCAACGGCGTGTGCGCCGTCATTCGCGGGAAAAAAGACGGTCCGATGATTGGTTTGCGCGCGGATACCGATGCGCTCCCCATTCAGGAAGAAACTTCAGTTGCCTGGAAGAGCGCGATTGACAAATGCGCCCATTTGTGCGGCCACGACGGTCACACCGCAGGGCTACTTGCCGCAGCCACACTGCTCGCGCAGACCAGAGACTTTGCCGGTTCCGTTGTGCTCATCTTCCAGCCTGGGGAAGAAGGCTGGGCAGGCGCGGACAAGATGATTAAGGACGGGCTCTTTGAGCGCTATCCGTGCAGAGAAGTGTTTGCCATTCACGGCGCTCCTTCCCGTCCGCTCGGTACGGTTGCCGTACGCGAAGGCGCCATGACGGCTTCCGTCGATATCGCATACATAACCGTTGAAGGCCGAGGCGGCCACGGCGCTCGCCCGCAGGAAACTATCGACCCGATGCCGGCCGCAGCTGAGTTGATTCTGGCGCTTCAGACGATCGTTGCACGAAACATCAACCCCGCTGACTCCGCCGTGGTGAGCTGCTGCTTTGTACAGGCGGGAGATCCGCTCGCGCCCACAGTGATTCCTCAGCGCGTCAATCTGTCGGCAACGATTCGTACCCACAGCCCGAAGGTTCGCGACAAAATTGAAGCGCGCTTTAATGAAATCACTCAGGGCATCGGCACGGTATTTGGCGGTGAAGTCAAGCTTGACTATCAGCGCCGCTATCCGCCCCAGATTAATGATCCTGCGCTGGTGCGCGCCATCCTGCCGGCACTTCAGTCGGTGTACGGCGAAGCGGGTGTCGACACCAAGTTTGCGCCGAGCATGGGCGGCGAAGACTTCGCCTTCATGAGCGAAAAGGTACCCGGCGTTTATATGCAGGTGGGCCTCGGCGACGAAGGACACACCGCACAGCTTCACAATCCGGGCTTTGACTTCAACGACCTGGGCCTTGCGTACGCAGCCCGCACGTTTGCTGCGATCGTGCAGGAACGCCTGCCGCTCAACTGAGCGCTACAGCACAAACTGCAATCCTCAAGACCTCGAACAGCGCTGTTCGAGGTCTTTTTTTCAGCGCTCTCAGCCTCGCCGGCAGACTTCATTGAGCGCGATGGAAGCGCACATCATGCCCATGCTGGCCGTGACGACAACGCCGGAACCGTAGCCGGAACAGGCAAGTCCAGACGACTGCGTGACGGCACAGGTCTCTCCTTCCAGCGGTTTTTTCACGGGCTCCGCAGAATAGACCGACGCTACGCGAAAAAGCGGCGCCATCGGCTTGCCGGGGCGGCCGGCATCGGGCGAAGCTTTGGGAAATCCGTAGGCCTTGCGCAGGCGATAGCGAACGGAAGAAAGCAGCGGATCGCCCGTAATGCGCCCGAGGTCGCCCGTGCGGATTTGGGAAGGATCGTCGCGTCCGCCAGCCGCGCCGGACGTCACAATGAACTGCTTTAATTTTCGGCAGTGTGCAATGAGCGCAGCTTTGGCGCGCACTTGATCAATACAGTCAAGCACTACTGCATCCGCGGGGATTAATGCCTCAACATTATCCTCGTCCACGAATTCTTCAACGAGACGAACTTCCGCTCGCGGATTGATGAGCGCAATACGCTCCTTGAGCGCCGCAATCTTTGCTTTCCCGTACTCGTCGCCCAAAGCCTGAATTTGGCGATTGGTGTTGCTTTCGGCCACCTGATCGAGATCGATGAGCGTAATGAGCCGAGCATCGGTGCGGGCGAGCGCCTCAACCGCCCAAGAACCGACGCCGCCCACCCCGACAACGCAGAAATGCGTCTTCGCGATGGCTTCGGCGCCTTCGCGGCCATAAAGACGGGCTACACCGCCGAAGCGGCGTTCATAGTCGATGACGTGAGCAGATGGCTGCATGATGGACGAATCCTGTTGGAAGCGGCAGCAAACGATGCGAGACATGCTCGTTCGTGCATGGTTGGAACGCCGCAATGATAGCGAAGGATCTCATGGGCTATGCTCCGCATCCGTCAATGCTGTTGCCAGAGCGTACCGACGCCGCTAAACTGCCGGCCATCGTGCCGTCTGCGGGAGAAGCCTGCCGACAGATCCAGACTTCTCCGCCGCTTCCAACCGTTTTTTTGTTATGACAAGCTTCCTCCGGGCAGTCCTTCCTCAAACGCTTTGCGCTCGCTTTGAATCATGGCGAAAGAATGGCGCCAGCACACCATCACTTTTACTGAACGGATTGCTGCTCACGCTTTTGCTGGTGATCTTTCCGCTCGAACGCGAGCCTTTTCGGACCTTGAGAAGCCGTCTGCGGGACTACTACCCTCAGATCAACCCGGAATGCCCTCGCCTTTGGGATTCGCTGCGCATCATCATCCAGTCTTTTTGGCTTCTATTTGTGAAGCCCGGCCGACCGTCCGGCGCTGAGGCGGTTGAAAAAGTGCTGGCCGGATTGCGAGCTGCCGGGCGCATCATCAATCGTGTAGGCGAACTCTGGGGCAATTTTTGTCTTTCGATCATTCGGCGCGTGAAGCCGCTTTCAGAAGCGTCGAATGCCGGAGATTCAGAGAAAGTGAGCGGTCGTGCGCAGTTTTCCTTGGGCGAAAAGACACTCATCGCCATTGCCGTGATTCTGGGCCTCATTCTGGCAGCGATCTGCATCACTCAGCCCTTCAATCTGCAGGGGCAGGTGGTCTTTCTCACCTTCATGTTCTTCTCGATGATCGCATTGGCACGCATCCGAGCACGCATCAGTCTGATGCTTCTCTTTGTGATCTCAATTGTCGTGTCCGGGCGCTACCTCTGGTGGCGCTGCACGTCAACGGTCAACAGCGACACAGCACTTGATTTGTTCTTTTCCTGTGCGCTGCTCCTCGCCGAACTCTATGCTTTCGCGGTGATGGTGCTCGGTTACTTCCAGGTCTGCTGGGTACTCGACCGAAAGCCCTACCCGCTCCCGGCCGACCGCAAAGTTTGGCCCACTGTCGACATCTTCATTCCGACCTATAACGAATCGCTTGACGTCATCAAGCCGACGGTCTACGCCGCTTTAAACCTCGACTGGCCCGCTGACAAGCTTCGCGTCTACCTTTTGGACGACGGCAGCCGTGACGCCTTTAAAGCATTTGCCGATGAAGTGGGTGCGGGCTACATCAAGCGTGAAGAACATAACCACGCCAAAGCAGGCAACATCAATCATGCAATGACGGTGACCGACGGCGAATTCATCGTGATTTTCGACTGCGACCACGTGCCCTCATGCGACTTTCTCCTCTCGACCATGGGCTGGCTCGTCAAGGATCCGAAGATTGCGCTCGTGCAGACGCCGCATCACTTCTATTCTCCGGATCCGTTCGAGAAAAATATGCATCTCGACCGGCGTCTGCCGATTGAAAATTCGCTCTTTCACGACTTCATTCAAAAGGGCAACGACACGTGGAATGCCACCATGTTCTGCGGGTCTTCTGCCGTCATGCGCCGCGCAGCGTTGAATGAAGTGGGCGGCATTGCCGTCGAAACCGTGACCGAAGACGCGCATACCTCACTCAAACTCAATCGCCGCGGCTGGTCTTCCGCCTTCATCGACCGTGCAGTGGCTTCCGGGCTTTCCACTGAAACGCTTTCCGCTCACATCGGGCAGCGCATCCGCTGGGCACGCGGCATGATTCAGATTTTCCGTCTGGACAATCCGCTTTTCGGACGAGGCCTCACGCTGCCGCAGCGTCTGTGTTTCTTCAACGCGATGCTCCACTTCCTGCATGGACTTCCGCGCCTGATTTTTCTCGTCGCGCCGCTGCCATACATGTTCGCGGACATCTACATCATCTATGCAACGGCAGCTTCGATCTTCGCATACGTGATTCCGCACATGGTTCACTCTGCCGTCACCAACCAGATGCTCCAGCGCGGATACCGATATCCGTTCCTCTCGGGCGTTTATGAAACGATTCTCTCGTGGTACATCCTCATTCCGACGACGGTTGCGCTTATCGCTCCGCATGTCGGTAAATTCAATGTGACGGCCAAAGGCGGCACCATCGACAAGAAATACTTGGACTGGGACATCTCCAAACCCTATCTCGTGCTCATCGCACTCAACCTGATTGGACTGGCCATCGGCATTGGCAAAGCGTTCTTCTCGCCCAATCCGGAGTTCCTGACGCTCATCATCAATCTCGGCTGGATCGTTTACAACCTGATGATTCTCGGCGCCTCAATGGCCGTTGCTGTCGAAGAGGTCCAGACCCATGCCTTCCCGCGTGTGCCGCTTTCCATTCCCGTGGAAGTTGAGGCAGACGGCGTTGTCCGTCAGGCTGAACTCGTTGAATATTCTCAGGTCGAAGTTCGAATCCAAAATTTGGACGAAGCACTGACTCGTCTCTCTGAAGGCCAAGCAGTTCGACTGCATCTTTCTGACGGCGAGCACCGTTTCACATTCACCGCTGCTGCCGGTGTTTTCGAAACAAAGGGCATACGCGACTTCACCATGCGCTTTGCTGACAAAACGGAAGAACGAAACTTCAATCGATCCACCTTTGCACGCCGCGGCATGTGGGCGACCACGCCGGACCCGACGATTGACGACCGATTCCTCACCGGGTTTGTACAGCTCTGGAATATTGCCGTCTATGGCTATCGTTCGATGATTGAATTCCTGCCAGGCAAAACGCTTCCGGCACTGCGCGACGGCATCATTTCATTCCTGCCGAAAACCCCGTCCGCTTATAAAACAGAGGCCTAAAGCGAATCTCAGCGATTTAGCACACGCCGAACCCAGTTTTCGATCTGCACCTTTGCACGGTCAACCTCAGTGCCGACAACGCTCAGAGACTCAAGAAACTGAGCGTTGGGAGCCTGGGCGCGCAGTTCTCGGTCACTCGTTCCAAGACTGCTGCCGGCATGCGTGCAAAAGTGTGCAACCAGCTTCCCGGAGCGATTGGCAGCACTCAGAAACGAATTGACCGCCGGCGGCATTTTGAGACTCTCACCCCATATGCCAGTCAACAAAGCGCCGACGGCGAAGCCAACGGAAGGTTCTCCGCCTGCGGTTGCTGCTTAACCCCTCAGTTCTGACGCAAGTCCTTTGAGCAAGCAGGCAACATAAAGTGCTGCAAGACTCTCAAGCCGGCTCGAGCGGCATACGCACAGCCAACACCCAAAGCAGGGCGAGTTGAGCAATAGGCCGTCGACTCAAATGACTAGATAAACGGCCAAAGAAAAGCAGGCTCGCAGCACCTCCGTTCTCCACGGATATCAGTGCGGCAGACAAACCCTGTTCCGACCCATTTGCAGTTGGTCTTTCCGTTTACCGTAAACCAACCAGTTTTAGCTTTCAATATCTGGTTTTCAGTGCCGCACACTGCTTTCAATCTTCCTGCACACCTCCTTAATTGAGTAAAATCCCTTTTTTTACGATGACCTCCGCAACACAGCTTGTGGTTGAAGTCCCGCGCTCTGCTGCCGAACGCTAAAACATCCTTCGCGTCAGCGCTGCAGCATTGGTGCTCAAACCGCTTTGATCACTTCAGCACCTCTCCCACGATGTTCGCTCACCCCACCTTCCGCCAAGGAGCAGAGACCTTTAAGGCTGCTGTTCTTTCCGCGTTCGTTCTTTTAGCCCTGCAGACGTCTGCACCCAGCGCTGCGCCGATGCAGCCTGCGGCCGATTTTGCACCCGTCTGGCGCACTGACGCGACAGGCACCCGGACGGAAATCAAACCGCTTTTGAATTTAGTGCCCGGCGGTCAAGCAAAAAGCGTGAAGCTCACTGGGCTCGTCAAGAATCAGTTTTTCGACTTCGGCGTTCGCTCGGACGATGTTATTTCCCGTGCGGATCTCGAACTGTCCTTCACCGCCTCGCCGTCGGTTCTGGATACTACCTCTCAGCTCAACATCTATCTGAATGGCCAGCTCCAGCAGACCGCCGTCCTGACGAAAGACATGATTGGGAAGCCGAGCAAGCTCGTTTTCTCGCTCAATCCGAAGTCAATGCAGACGATGAACCAAGTCTCGATTGAGTTTGTGGGACACATTCAGTCGACGTGCGAAAATCCTGCGGACGATGCACTCTGGCTCAACATCAATGCTCAAAGCCGATTGGTGCTCGAAAAGCAGCGTATCCGTCTCGGCAGCGACATGGGCAAACTGCCTGCGCCTTTTATTGACACCGCAACCGGTGACCCAACGGTGCTGCCCGTGGTCTTTCCGTCTGCGCCGTCAGCCGCCATGAAGACGGCTGCGGCCTTGACGGCCTCATGGGCAGGACGGCTCGCTTACTGGCGCGGGGCCGATTTCCCCGTATATTTCAATGAAGCTCCGGCAGGCGAGCACTTCGTTGTGTTCGTAACGAATACTGCCCGACCGAATTTCCTGAAAGATTTCCCAAAAGTTGAGGGGCCGCAGATCTCCGTCGCCGATGCGCCCAACAGTCTTGCTGAAAAAATGCTCATCGTCGCGGGCCGCGACGATGCGGATCTAATCGCCGCTATGAAGGCCCTCGGCCGAGGCAGCAGCGTGATGATCGGCGACACCTTCAAGCCTGCCGCACAGCAGGAACCCGAGCGCCGCAAAGCCTACGACGCCCCGCGCTGGCTCGACACGGATCAGAAGGTTCCCTTCAGCCGCTTAATCGAATATTCGGGACAGCTTACCGCTAAGGGCTATGAGATGCCGCCCGTGCATCTGCCCGTGCGGCTCGCCCCAGACCTCTTCATGGTCGACAATGCCACGCTGGAAATGAAGGTCGATTACCGCGCCTCCAAGCCCATGAAGGATGAAGCCGGACAATTCCGCGCTTTGGTCAACGGCCGGCTCATTGATTCCGATCCGCTGCCGACGAAGGACGGTCATGGCTCGCGCGTGATTTCGCTCCCGGGCTTTTACGGCGCCCTATTTAACAATACCAATGACGCGCTCGCGCTTGCGCAGACCAATGACTTCACGTTCGAAATGCACTACGAACGCACGTATGAAGGCGGGTCGCCCGAGAACTGCAAGTCGATCATGGTATTCCCGCACCAATTTGAAGTCGAACCTACATCGACGCTCGAAATTTCCGGCCTCTATCACTACGCGCGAATGCCTAACCTAAAGCTCTTCACACAGACGGGCTATCCCTTCACGCGCTACGCCGATCTGGCTGAAACTGCAGTGCTCATTGCGGACAATGCTGAACCCCAGTCCATCCGTGCGATGCTTAATGCCGTCGGCCGCATGTCAGCTGCCACCGGCGCTTTCGGCAACCGCATCGCGGTGACCGGAAATCCTGCCGACCCCATTCTCAAGGACCGTGATGTGCTTTTAGTCGGGGCGATGCCGGCGCTGCTCGCTGACATCAACGAAGACGATGCCCTCAAGGTTCAGGAAGAAACCGCGAAAGCGTTTAAAGCAGGACATTTCCCCAAACCGCCTCAGCAGTCGATCTTTGCACCGGGCGTCGGCGTTATTTCGGGCTTCAAATCCCCGCTGAGTTCCGAGCACTCTGTCGTGGCGCTCCTTGCTGAAGGCGAAGCCGGTGCTGTGGTGCTTGCAGATGCACTCGGCGATGCCCAGGGGCTCGCCGCTGCCGGCGGTTCTACCACCGTCGTCTCAACGGACGGTCTGGCAGCCTTCAGTGTCGGCGACCGTTATGCAGTGGGGAACCTCCCTGTGCAGCATCAAGTCTGGATGCGGCTCTCACAACACCCCGGCTGGCTCGTTTTCTTCGCGCTCATTTCCGCCGCGATCATCGGTTTTGCCGCCTTCTTCCTTATGCGCCGCTGGGTCGGTCGGAGAGCATAATGTCCAAACTCAAGCACTTCATCGTTACGGGACTCTGTGCGGCTATTGGCGCAACTGCTGCCGTGTCGGCTCACGCCTGGGATTTGTGGGATGCCTTCAAGACGGCAAGCGTTGACAACGCCCGCGTAGTGGATCGCAGTGACGAGCGCAAAATCACGACGAGCGAAGGTCAGAGCTATGCGCTCTTTTTCGCGCTTGCCGCTGACGACCGCACAACATTCGATGCGTTATTGAGCTGGACAGAGCAAAACCTGTCGGGCGGCGACATCACCAAGACGCTTCCTGCTTGGCTCTGGGGCGAAGACAAAGCGTCCCGGTCCTGGAAGATTCTGGATACCAATAATGCCGCCGATTCCGACATGTGGATCGCCTACAACCTGCTTGAAGCCGGGCGTCTCTGGAAAAATGACGGCTATACGGCCAAGGGCCGCGCCATGCTTGAACTTCTTAAGAAAGAAGTCCGCACCGTTGATGGTCTTGGCGACGTGATTCTTCCGGGACGCGTTGGTTTTGAAAAGAACGGTCTTGTCAAGCTTAATCCAAGCTACTACCCGCTTTTCATCCTGAAGCGCTTTGCCCTGGAAGATGCCTATTGGAAAAAAGTGTATGACGGCTCACTGCGCATGCTCGTACGCTCTGCGCCGAGCGGCTACGCCCCCGAATGGGCGCAGTTTGATAAGTCAGGCCGCCTCGTTCCCCCGAAAGGCAGCGATTACGAAGTCGGCAGCTACAACGCCATCCGCACTTATCTCTGGGTTGGCATGATGTCGCCGCTTGACCCGGCCAGTCCGGTGCTCAAAAAGCAGTTCCGTCCCTTCCTTGAAATCGTTCGCCGCATGAACACCCCGCCCGAAGAAGTATCGGTGACGACTGGAGACGTTTCGGGTCCCGGTCCCGCCTATTTCGGCGCCTGTGTTCTCGAACTTCTCGGCAACGACCGTACTGCAGGCCTCATCCGCACGACGCTTGCTGCCGATCCCGTCAGTCCGGACCGTTACTACGGCAACGTTCTGAATCTTTACGGCCTCGGCTTCGACGACAAACGCTTTGCCTTCGATGCTGACGGACGACTTCTGCTGCCTCGTCAGAGCGGCGCCAAGTGAACGCTACAGACACTGATCAGATCGTCATGACCGACAAAAATACTACGCCGGATACACAGCCGAGTCATCCAACTCAAAAGATGCCGCCGCAAAAGACGCCCCGAGCAGCCTCCGAGCTTAAGCTCCCCTGGCGCGGGCTCGGTGTCTGGAACGTCTATTTCATTTTGAAGTTTGCGCTTGCTTACTTCAGTTATCTCAATCTAGACGTTCTTTGGAATGCACTTCTGCTCGTCTTTTTGCTGATTCCGATTCCCTATCGGTGGCTGAGCGCCCTGCGCGGTCTTGCCGCCGTTGCGGCCGGTGCTGCGCTCGCCTACAGCGAAAGCTGGCTGCCGCCCATTGCGAGCCTCACAACGAACGCAGCCGCGGTGCAGGGATTCTCGCTCAACTACGTCATTGACTTTGCCCTCGACTTCATCAACTGGCAGATGGTCGGCTGGGCAGCGCTCGTCTTTTGTCTTTGGTATCTGCTTCGCAACTGCGTGCGCATCACATTCATCACGATCTGCTACTTCGCGGTGATGGTAACCATGCCTTATCTTGATGCGTTCTTTGCGCCCGCGGCCCGTGAAGCCGCGGCTGGCGGCACAGAAACTGCAGAGGGCGGGCCGGCCGGCGCAGCTGCCGATTCAAAGACCATTGAAGAGTGGTATCAGGCGTTCCTCAACTATGAAAAGGAGCGCCGCGCTGAACTGCCTCAAGGGCTTCCCGATAAAGACACGCCCTTTGACATTCTGCTCCTCAACATCTGTTCGCTTTCCAATGATGACCTGGTCGCTTCTCAGCTCGACAAGCACCCGGTCCTCGAGAAATTCAACATCCGATTTGACCGCTTCAACAGCGCCACCTCTTATTCGGGGCCGGCTGCCATTCGACTCCTCACAGGAGCCTGCGGACAGCCTTCACACCAAGGCATTTACGGCGAGCGCCGTCCCGAATGCGAAATTCTCAACCGTCTGGGCACCATCGGCTACCGCCAGCACATGATGTTTGACCACTCTGGCGAATACGACAGCTTCCTGCCGACGCTGCGCAACGAAACGGGCCTCACTGCGGATCTCGAAAGCCTGGGGAAAAACCTTGCCGTCCGCTACATGGGATTTGACGATGAGGAGCTCACCGATACCCTTGCATTGCTTCGCTACTGGCAACGTACTCTGCAGCGAGCAAAAGACAAGCGAACGGTTACTTTCATGAACCTCATTGCACTGCATGACGGCAATCGCCTGCCGCGTCACGGCCGTGCCGAGCCCTTTAAACCCCGCGCCCAGAAGCTGCTCGATGATCTGCAGACCTTCCTGCGTGAACTGGAGCGCTCAGGGCGCAAAGTAATGGTCGTCGTCGTGCCCGAACACGGCGCGGCCGTCCGCGGCGACAAAATTCAGGCGCCGCGTCTGCGCGATATCCCGTCTCTTCGCATCACAGAAGTACCGACGATGGTGAAGTTCGTCGGTCTGCAGGGACTCCCCGATGCGCCCATCCACGTGACGGGGCCGACGAGCTATCTTGCAATGACCACCTTGATCGGACGCACGCTCGAAACGAATTTCTTCTCAAAGAAGGGCGGTGCCGCGCCGCTGGAATCGCTTGTGAAGGATCTGCCTGAAACCAACCCGGTCTCTGAAAACGGACAGGCTAAAGTACTCGAATATAAGGGGCAGGAATATCTCAAACAAAAAGACGGAGACTGGAAGCCCTACGCCAAATAGCATCCGTCTTCCTTAAAATTCAGGCAAAAATCCGAAACACAATCATTCCATGATCAACTGTGCACAGATTCTTGCCTGGTCCGCTTGGGCGCCCGGTCTGCCTGACCGGGCTGCCTGGCTTGCCGCCCTCCGCACGCACGGTGCGGATTTTGGACTGCTTTCGAGCGAATATGCTCCATTAAACGCCGCAGAACCCAAAGCGCCTGCGGCCCTTGTCCCGCCGATGCTTCGTCGCCGGCTCTCGCCTTTAGGGAGAGCAGCTGCCGAAGCGGCTGCACCGCTCCTCGCAGCAGCCGAGGATAAAAATCTGCCGTGGGTTTATGCCTCCCGCTGGGGCGACCTGCAGCTGGCGGTGGATTCCCTCGAAAGCGTTGCCGCCGGCGGAACCGTTTCGCCGGCCGCTTTTTCGACAAGTGTGCATAATGCCCCTCCGGCGCTCTTATCCATTGCGCTTGGGCATACCGGCAATCTCACTGCGCTTGCGGGCGGTCCTTTTTCGCTCGAAGCTGCCTTTGAATCCGCGGTTGGTCTGCTCTTAGAAGCTCCGCAGGTTCTGCTCATCTGTGCCGACCTGAAGCCGCCCGTACAGACGAACGCTGTCGGCGTGACGCATGCCGTCGGGCTGCTGCTTGGCCGTCAGCATGAAACAGCCGATCCCGATCAGTGGCGTGAAGTCTGTGCAAAGGGGCCTTATGCAGCTCTGACGACCCGGCCGCTCTCGGCTTCCGAAACGCCCGATCATCGCCTCGACACTTTGGGCGGCTCTTCACCGGCATTGGAAGTACTCGCCTGGCTGCTAGGCTCGGACGAACGTACTTTTACGCATATTGACCGCCATGCGGCGCACATTTGGGCAAAAACCAGCAGACTTGAAGCCGAGACGAGGCACCCATAATGAATGCAGCTTCCATGCATGCCTTCCGCCGCCGGGCGCTCCTTCCTTTTCGTCTGGCCTTTACTGCTTTCGCTTTTGCGCTCTTTGGCCTGGGCGGAATCGTCTTCGGCTTTTTCCTCACGCCTTGGCTCAAGATGGCGGGCGGCACGCCTGAAGCAAAGAAAAGTCTGGCCAGACGCGTCGTAAAGCGCTGGTTTGGGCTCTTTGTCAGGGTTATCACCTCACTCGGTCTCGTACGCGTTGAGGTCAAAAACCCCGAAGCGTTCCAGAAAAAAGGAGCGATTCTCGCGGCCAACCACCCGTCACTGATCGACATTGTGTGCCTTTTATCCATCGTTCCGGAAGCAACCACCATTGTCAAAGCATCGCTCCTCAAGAATTGGTTCACACGAGCTCCTATTTTGGGAGCCGGCTACATCCCCAACGATGCCGGGCCCGAAGCACTCGGTCTTCTGGAAGCAGAACTTTCCCGCGGCGTCTCGTTCGTGATTTTTCCTGAAGGCACCCGCACACCGATTCGATTGAGTGAAATGCCCAAGATGCATCGAGGCACAGCGCAGCTCGCACTGCACGCCAATCGGCCTATCACACCGGTAAGGATCTCCGCCCATCCTCGCTGGCTCACTAAGGATGCCGTTTGGTGGCGCCTTCCGCAGGAACCGATGGTCCTCACTTTTGAGGCACTTCCCGAGATCGATGTTCAGACATTTCAAAGAACTTATAATCAGTCTTTTCGCCGCGCTGCCGTCGAACTTACCAATGCCGTCGGCCGGGCGCTTTTCCCGCATTTGTGAGTGAAACGCTGCTCCGATCAAGGCTGCGCCTGCCCTCCGCCCAAATCATTCACCCTCAAAGAATCAATCCAGCCATGGACAATCCCCTTATCAGCGAACTGCAGCACCTTATCGTAGAGTCGCTCGCGCTCGAAGACGTCCAACCCGAAGATATTGATCCCGATGAACCGCTCTTTGGCGAAGGACTCGGCCTTGACAGCATTGATGCGCTTGAACTTGGCCTTGCCCTCAAAAAGCGCTTCGGCGTGACGCTTACCGCAGAAAGCGAAGAATCCCGCGCCGTTTTCAAAAACGTTCGCTCGCTTGCTGACTATATTGAATCCCATCGCGAACAGGCCTGACTCTTTGCCTTAAATGCCATGACGACTTTTACGCCTCAAGAAGAGAAGGTCTACGCCGCTCTTTCTCAAATCCTGACCAACGAATTCGATATTCCGGCCGAAAAGATCCGGCCTGAAGCTCGTCTTTACGAGGACTTTGACATCGACTCCATTGATGCTGTCGACATGATTGTGCAGCTCAAGCCCTATTTGGGAAACCGCACAGTGAAGCCGGAAGCCTTCAAGGCTGTACGCACCCTGGGGGATGTCGTTTCCGTGATTGCCAAAATCATGGAAGAACCCGATCCTGCCGCCTGACAAACTGCTGTCAGCCTCAGCCATGGCCCTGCCGCTCAAGGCGGTTCTGCGCGCAGCGTTTGGAACTGTTCTCGCCCTTTATCCCTTCTGGGCCTGGTATGGTCTTTCGCACTGGGGACCGGCAGCAGTTGCTGCCGGTCTTGCCGCAGTCACTTTCTGCCGCGCTTTAGTGACAAGGTCGCGGGAGGATTGGATCCTCTCGGTCATCGCGGTCTGTCTGTGCGCAGCAGCTGCATTCTCCGGACTGGAAGAACCCATGCGGTTATATCCAGTCCTCGTCAATGCCTTTCTTCTCTGGGCCTTCGGCACAACGCTTCTCCCCAATCGAATGCCCATGGTCGAACGTTTCGCCCGAATGAAAGATGCTGTGCTGCCGCCCGAAGCTGTTCGGTGGTGCCGAGGCGTTACTCAGGTCTGGTGCGGATTCTTCATTCTCAACGGTGCAGCTGCGCTCGCTACCGTTTTTCTTTCCAGGGATATATGGGTACTCTGGAACGGGTGTCTTTCCTATATCGCCATCGGCGTGCTCTTTGCGGGAGAATGGCTTCTTCGTACTATCGTCATGCACCGGCGTGAAGGACGGAAATAACGTTCCGTCATCCTGACGGCCAAGTCGACAAACAGTTTGATACGGCAAACCCTCGGGCACCGCTCAACGTTGTCTTCTCCTTCCATACTGACGGCCTCTCCAGAGTGCATTCCCAACCAACGCTTTCTCCATGCAGAACACCATTCTGAGCCGCATCCTTCAACATGCCCCAGCGAACCGCCCTGTAGCAAGAAACGCACTCGGCATGGAACTCACCATGACAGGCTTTCTCGCCGGTGCCTCGGTCTGGCGCAGCACAGCTCAGCATTTAGGTCTGCCTAATGCAGTGCTCTATGCCGAAGATGCCGCTGAACTGCTGCCGGCACTTTTTGGGTGCTGGGCGGCCGGCGTACATGTCGTGCTCCCAGGCGATGCGCTTTCCGGGACGCTCGAGCGCCTCAGCGCAGCCGGGCTGACCGCGAAAAACACCATGCTTGGGCTCGATGCCGCGGCCATGGACGAAAGCCGCAGTTGGTCGATCATGACCCCCGAATGCCGTTTTTCGGACTTTAACCGCCTGCCGCCCTGTGCAGACCTTCCGTTTTTGAACGACAAAGCAGAACTGTTATCGCTCTTAACGAGCGGAAGCACCGGCGAACCCAAACTCATCAGAAAGCGGCTCGAGCAATGTTTCTACGAGCCTGAAGCGATCCATGCCGGCGTCATTGAACGTACCGGCCAATCACCGGCTGCGTGGGGCGAATTTGAAGTGCTCGGCACCGTGAGCGCGCAGCATATCTATGGACTGCTCTTTCGCTTGATGTGGCCGCTGATGGAAGAACACGGCATTGCTGTGGGACCGAGGCTTCACTATCCTGAGTCGCTTGAGGCAGCTCTAGAAAACTGCGCTGCGCGAGGACGCAAGGCCGTCGTTATCAGTTCGCCTGCGCATCTGAAGCGCTTCGGCGACGCGTCTCTCTTCACACCGTCGCTAGGCACTGCCGCAGCTGTTTTTTCATCAACCGGCCCGCTCGACGATGCCGGCGCAATAAACGCCCAATGCGCCTTTGAGCACTTTCCCTTTGAAGTGCTCGGCTCGACCGAAACCGGCGGCATCGCCTGGCGGCAGCGACGTTTTACGGATCATGAAAAATCCGCCGTTGCCGCGTCAGCTTGGAAGACCGTTGAAGGGATCCAGGCTGCCGTTAAAGTCGACAGCCGCTATTTGCCTGCCGGCGAAGGACTCATTGCGCTTTCCGGCCGCCACCTTGACCGAGAAGGCTGGATCGACGGCGCAGACCGCATTGCGCTGCAGGACGGCTTCTTTTCACTCCTCGGCCGGGCTGACCGCATCGTCAAAATTGAAGGCAAACGCGTGGCGCTCCCTGAAGTGGAAAAGCTGCTCCTTGAAACCGGTCTCGTCTCCAACAGCAAAGTCTTCTTGGAAACGATCCGTGCGGAATCTCAGCGTGATGCACTCCATGCGGCTGTCGTGCTTACGCCGGCAGGACGCGAACGATTGTTTGCGAAAGGCAAAGCCGCACTGCTCGAGCCCTTGAAGACGCACTTGAAGCGATCGCTCCCTGCTGTTGCGCTTCCGCGCCGCTGGCGATTTGTCGATCAGCTGCCTGCTGACCCGCAGGGAAAAGTCACGGTGGCTTGTCTGCGCACGCTCTTTGATCAGCGCCGACCAGAATGGCTGATAGAGACGGACACGGTTGAGAACGGCAAGCGAATGCTCACACTTCGTTTTGAAGCCTCGCTCCAACTGGCGTGGTTCAGAGGACACTTTCCCGACATGCCGATTCTTCCCGGCGTGGCACAGCTTCTTCTCGTTGAGACTGCCGCCCGAGAATTCACCCAAGTGCCGCCCGATGCGGCTCCCGCTCAAGTGAAGACACTGAAGTTCCGAGCGGTTATCCGTCCCGGCGCAAAACTGCGCCTGCGGCTTACGCTGCCGGCTTCGATTCCCGCTATGAGCGATCAAAATGGTTCCTGGAAACTCGGCTTCGAGTGGCGGCTTATCAATGAGCTGCCTGGCGCCGAAGATGAACTGCAGACAAGCGGAACGATTGAATGGCATCGCGCTCAGGATGAACCTGCCGCATAAATCATCGGTTCTCTGCCAATCCAAATAACGACAACCAATGCCTTCGTGAGAGGCTGTCGGATATCCAAGGGCTGCCCAATCCTGCGCTGTTCCGCGGATCCCGCCGCCGGCGGTTTCCATCAAACAGCATCTCAATGTTTTCAATCCGGTATATCATTTCTGTTTTCAGAGCCGACATCCGTCGGCTCTTTTTCTTTTGACTGACCGTTTTCCTCATGCCGCCAGTGCTCCGCCCAACCCCCGTTGGCTCTTCCCTCCGCTTTGCACATCTGTCGCTTCGTCTGCTGCTCCTGCTCATCGGCATGTTCACAGCGGCTCTTGGCGTAGCGCTCACAACAGTGGCTAACCTTGGCACCACACCCATCAGCACGGTGCCGTATGTCTTTACTGTGCTCACGGGCTATTCATTTGGCACAACCACTTTTTTCGTGAACCTTTTTCTGGTTGCGGGTCAGGTGCTGCTCCTTCGTCGGCGGTTTTCGCTCTGGAATCTTCTGCAAATACCGACTGTTCTCATTTTTGGCATCTGTATTGACCTGGCGATGGCGATTGTTTCGCCGCATGCGCCGGCCGGATGGTGGACGGGCCTCCTGATGAGCATTTCGGGAAACTTCGTTCTGGCACTTGGCATTGTCATGCAGATTCGATCAAAAACGATTGTCCAGCCGGGAGAAGGCTTCGTACTGGCAGCCGCCGCGGTCACACGCAAGTCCTTTGGTTCAATAAAGATCGTCAACGACGTCACACTTTCCTTGATTGCTGCCGGCATTGGACTTGTCTGCGCGGGAGAACTCATCGGCGTACGCGAAGGAACCGTCTTGTCGGCAATTCTGGTCGGGCTTTTTGCCAAATTAATCGTGAAGTTTGTCGATCGCTTGGGCGTCTTCGTACAAGCCGGCGCGGCGGCTATTCAAGAACCTCAGCCGCCGCAGCCTCATGAATCAGCGATCACGGCTATCCAGACATCCGAAGATAATAACGATCAGCTCACAGACGAACGATCGTCCGTTCAAAATCGCCAATAACAAACTCTTAACAAATTCCAGATCATATTGTCTGAGTGCTCTGTCCAAAGTGATTTTCACTTGTTTTATTAAAGTAAGTAAAGACTATCGAAGTCATCACTGCTACAGAATCTACTAACACATCATCATTGACAATAAAACCTGGATCATGTTGAGGCTGACCAACTCCTTTTTCAGGCTCAAACATTCCCATAAAATAAAGAGCAGCAGGACGTCGAGCAGAATACTCTCGAAAATCCTCACTTGCAGTCAACATTTCAACATCACAGACGCGTTCGGTCCCCAATACATCTGCTGCAGCCTCCCGAACAATCGCAACCATTTCCGAGTCATTTACAACAGCTGGCCCGTTGATAAGCAGATCGTACTCTGTTGAGCATCGATGAGCTTTAGCCGTTCCTTCTGCCACTTCCGCCAACCTTTTGCCCATAAATTTAACGACATTTTCGCTAGCGGCACGAAGAGTGCCAGAAATCATTGCCTCCTGCGGCACAACGTTAGTCGCTGTACCACCATGGATCGTCCCGACAGTAATTAATCGAGGTTCCAAAGGACTCACTTCTCGAGAAACCACAGTCTGAATGCCATCCACGATTTGGCATATCGTTGTTATCGGATCACATCCCAAATGCGGACTTGCACCGTGAGTCCCTTTCCCAATAACCTTTAAGTTAAACCGACCCGAAGCCATCATTGTTGGACCAGATTTAACGTATATTTTTCCTTTACTAAACATCCCCCAAACATGCATGCCAAAAATGGCATCCACATCATCAATAGCACCGCATCGAACAACATAACCCGCTCCGGATAAAGGTTTTTCATATATTTTAACCCTAGTTTCTTCTGCCGGTTGAAAAAGCAGCTTCACCCTTCCTTTAATGGAATTTTCATATTTCTTCAAAAGCTTAGCCACACCGAGAAGATTTGTTATATGCGCATCATGTCCGCAAGCGTGCGATACACCTTTAGATTGAGAGCAAAATTCAACTCCTGTTTGTTCTTGAATTGGCAAGGCATCGATATCAGCTCGAAGCATGACACAAGGTTTTCCACTTCCAATCTCAACCATAACTCCAGTTTTTAATGGTCCAAAGCCAATTTGAATATCTGTATATCCAAAGCTTTTTAGCTTATTTACAATGTAATGAGTGGTTCTTTCTTCTTTAAATGAAAGCTCGGGATGAGCATGCAAATAATGCCGCCACTCCACCAGTTCTTTTTTGATAACCTCGGCATCATTCTTAATTTGATCAACAGTAATATGATTATTTGAATTCATTTAAATTCTCCAATTAAAAATAATCAGCAACCAAGCGGACTTATTTAATTTAAGAGTAAATAATTTCCAATCATCATTACTATCCAAGCACCTGCCATCGGAATAGCGGTACGACGCACAATGGCTATTGGACTCACACCTGCAGCAGCAGCAACAACGATTGTTGCGCCTGCCACTGGAGAAATACCTCTTGCAAGACCAGCAGTAAACTGCATAGATGAGATGAGCTGGGTCACATTTCCGCCCAACCCGTTGGCAACATCGGTGGCAATTGAACCCAAACTTGTCAGCGCACCAACACCACTGCCTGTCAGGAAGGAAACCACTGCAATCAGCCCTGAAAGGACTGCGGACATTCCTGTTATCCCCAAACCGCCTGCATTTGCGCCATCAAGAAGCAAAGTGATCAGTCCACACAGTTTGATGCCCGTTGCAAATACTTCAGCAGCAATAATCAAAGCTACGATCGTTGAGAACAATGATCCCATGCCTTTGATCATAGCCATAGCATCTTGGAAAACCTGCTTTACATTTCGAACCCGAATCAGTTCGACAATGACGCCTATTACCCAACTCAATAAAAGTGCAGTTACCGTATTTAATTGAATTGCTGAATAACCAAATTTTGAAAAGATACATAATAAGGCAATAGGCAAAACAGGCAAAATTGCATAAGTTGGATGGCCTACTTTCAATACCTTATCAGATGCAAATATTGATTCTTCATAAACATCGTCATTTCGACGATCAAAATACCTCTGAACAAAAATATTCAAAATTGCTATCACCAAAATCATTGGAATAGCCACTGGAAGTTGGTAATGGACAAAATATACAATAGGCTCAATATCTGCGATTTTAGCGGCGTATAGTGCAGTTCCTGTCCCCGGCCCCATTCCGATAGTGCCTGAACAAAAAATTGCTGCTGCTGCACCAGCTTTTGAAACTCCCAAATTTAAAAGAATGGGATACATCGTCGTTAAAAGCAACATCGCCATACCGCCGTGACTAGGAACGACTGGCACCATGGCGGCACCAACAAGATAACATAGTCCCAAAACAATATAGGGGCTATGAAGAGCTTTCAGCGGAGAAATACATGCATGTACAAGCGCACCAGAAGCGCCGATGGTTTCCATATATTTTGCAAAACCACCTGCAACCATAATAATCATGCCAATACCGGCAACCTGCTTAATAGCGGCAAGCCGAATGATATCAATAGCATCAAACCAGATTAATCCAGTAGTTTTAGCATTTTTAGGAAGAATAGAATCAGCCCCGAACATAATAGCGAGACCAATCATTATTAACCCTGCAGCAAACAATACAATCACTGTTGGATAACGTTTTATCACTGCCTAGCCAGCGATAAACACAACAACAGCAGCAAGAAGCGAAACAAGCAGAGACATGGCAAAATCTCCTTATAAAGGGAAATGCCAAGAGAAACAATATATTCCTCTAGAGTCGAAGCATCCCCTACGCTTCAATCGTAAAAGAATGATCTATAGGATCAATAAGTTTTCATGCTATGCAATTTTAAATTGCAGCCCATGCATTCACCCCGTTTCGACTAACCTTCCAACACTTTTAATTCCTTTACTATTTATTAGTATACGGATACACTTCAATCGATTTAACAATAGTAGGAGAGAAAATCTCTGTTAACCTTGGGACTACTTCAGAAGTTAAAATATTAGCAAGACTATCAACAATATCTCTATATAGGTCAATAGAAATGTTGGACCGTCCAAGAATATAAACCTTTCGTTCTATTAATGGTGAGGGAACCGAGTAAATCGTCAGCTTACTCAATATTTTTTCATGCTGTAAAAGAGTAAGTGGACGAACAATTGCCCATCCATTACCGTCAGAAACCAATTTAATACGAAGTCCATTATTATCAGTTTGAATAGTTCCCATTAACTTTAAATCATGAGTAGTTAAATGTTGACTTTCCAATTGCCCTCCACCACTAAAAGAATAATTACGAATAAATGGCAGGCCACAATGCGCTAAATCTTCCCAACTTCTAAAATATCTTCTAAAATCATATTGTGATTTTGGAAAAATAAGAACAGAGGGTTCTCGCAGAAGGAGGTGACGCCTTAAATCTGGAATTTCAAAACAAGGATTAATGGTTAATATTACATCCACCTCATGAGATAAAAGTCTCTCTACAAGTCTGTCTGCGCCTCCAGTTAAACATATGAACTTTGATATTTTTGACTGCATCACAGTAATGAACTGTGGAACAACATCATAAGAAAAGCTATCTATAAAACCAATTCTTAAGCTTGGATGGAAATTCGAAGCTTCTCGTGCCAAAGTAACTGCCCGTTGTGATTCATTCATTATAGGAATGAGTTCGCTTAATAACTTACGCCCTTCAGGAGTCAATATCAAAGGACGGCAAGAACGATCTACGAGTGTAACCTTTAATTTATTTTCAAGCGTTACTAGTTCACGCGAAATGGAAGAGGTTGACAATCCAAAAATTGACGCCGTCTTTTGAAAAGACTTTGTTTTAGATAGAGAAATAAATATTTCCACATTCCTCGAGAAAATGCCATTCATAGATACATTCTTCATCTCATCCCCTCTGACCCATCATCTTTTTTACATCGCAGATACATCACTTTTTCATGTTTATAGCTTGAATGTATCCGTTGTTCTTCGCTCATTATGCAACCCCGATGCAAAGTGTAGCAATAAATCTTTTGTTTTCAATAATGAAAATCATTCTTAAATGCATGGCTCATATTGATGAACATAAGACAGCGATAAAACCCGTCTTCTATAATCATGTTTATCAGGCAACAAACCAAGCCATTGATATAAGCAATCACTGATAGCTCTAATCAACTAGCGATTATGCTTATACAATTTGGGATACTCGCGCTATCACTAATATGATGCCCGATCTTTAACTATATAGGCATCCAATTAGATGAAATATGAACTTCATTATTTTGAGTGCTTAATTTCTTATCAAGCAACGACTTGTAAAGATTATGTTTTTCACTTCATCATTTAATAAATGAATTCCGCTCACGTTGGTTCATTTATTTCATCAAGCCAAGTATTAACAGATATATCTCTTTGCTGCTGTCTACTGACTGCATAAAATACTTGTGTAATCCTGAATACATTAAATAGAAAACCCGCTCGGAAAAAATCCTGGCGGGTCTTCTTTTATGTGCCAACCTAGCCGGTATATCCAGTTAGGCTGCGCAGATGTTGAGCTGCTATTAGGCAGTCTGAATCTTAGGTTTGCTGCGGCGCATATTGTGAAGCACGATCACCGCAACAATAAGGAGCCCCAGAGACGTGCCAAACGAGAGCCAGAGATTCCCGCCGGAGAGGCCTGCAACGAGATATCCCACGGCCGAACAGAATGCAACAAGCAGCGCATACGGGAGCTGTGTTGAAACATGCTCAATATGATTGCACCCGGCACCTGCAGACGAAAGAATCGTGGTATCAGAAATAGGCGAGCAGTGGTCGCCAAAAACCGAACCCGCAAGCGTAGCAGAGAGCACAACAATCGTGAGCGAGGGATCAATTCCCTGAACCACCGGCACAACGATCGGAATCAGGATGCCGAACGTACCCCAGGCAGTACCCGTCGAGAAGGCGAGAAAAGCCGCGATGATGAATACCGCAGCCGGAAGGAACACTGAAAAGTCCCCGCCCGCCGTAGAAACCAAAGATTCAACAAACTGCGGCGTTGACAGAAGGTCTCGGCAGACACCCGAAAGCGTCCAAGCAAGCACCAAAATGATGTTGGCCGGAAGCATGAGCTTCATGCCCTCCACTAACCCCTGCATAAAATCGCCAAAAGGCACCAGACGACGGGGAACATAGAGCAAAAGCGCAACGAGCACAGCACCGAAGGCGGCCCACACCAGCGCTGCAGCAGCCGACGAATTGCCAATGGATGCAGCAAAACTGTGGTACGCCGGATCCGCGCCCCAATAGCCGCCCGAATACATCAATGCCAGAACAGCAAAGATGATCAGCGCGGTGATCGGAACCATCATGTCCATTACCGTGCCCCTCGGGTTGGCCTTGGGCGGTTCAGCGCCGCCGCCCTGAATGCCGCCGACATCCCCCTGAAGCGCCTTCTCTTCACTCGTACGCATGGGCCCAAAATCGAGTCCCGTGAAAATGATGAAGAAGACCATGAAGATCGACAGCAGCGCATAGAAATTCCAAGGAATCGATGCGATGAAAGCCGCCATGTCGGACTCAAAGACAGCGTTGCCTTTCAGTGAAGAGCCCACCGCAGCAGCCCAAGACGACACCGGTGCAATGATGCAGACCGGGGCGGCAGTGGAGTCGATGATGTAGGCGAGTTTTGCGCGCGAAACGTTGTAGCGGTCGCAGAGCGGACGCATCACAGTGCCCACGGAAAGGCAGTTGAAGTAGTCGTCAATGAAAATCAGGATACCGAGACCTGAAGTCGACATCAGCGTCGCACGACGCGACTTCACACGCTGTACAGCCCAGTTGCCGTATGCCTTTGTGCCTCCGGACATGCCGACGACATAGACCAAAGCGCCCAAGAGCGACGTGAAGATGAGGATATTGAAGTCCACCTTGTCCCCCATCAGCTTGAACGTCGTTTCGAGCGTTCCCATGATGATGTTGGCGTCGGTGCCGATCGCGTAGATGAGCGTGCCCGTAAGGATACCGATCAGAAGTGAGGAAAGCACTTCCTTGGTGAGCAGCGCGAGTGCAATGGCAACGATCGGCGGAACGATCGAAAGCCAGCCAGCGGCGTAGGGTTCCATGATTCTTTTTGTGTGTTTCTTCCGCCTCAGGACTGCGTAAGCAGCCTCAAGGCAGTGAGGCGTTGCGGAATTGGAGCGAATGCGCAGTCCCTGCCGAGCACAAAGACCTGAATATCGTGTTCGCCCTTCATATCAAGCTTCGCATTATGCAACAGGATGCTTCAATCTACCTGCAGTCGTATGCCGTCAATTCGCCTTAGCACACCGCAAGGCAAAAAAACGAAGCCTCCTATACAGATATTTCCCCGAAATTGCAACGATTTTCTTAGCGCTCAGCCTGCAAAACTTGGCTTCCATCCGAGCTGCATCAGAACGGCCGGAAAAAAACAGAACAGAAGGATTTGAGCCAATATGACGCACGCAACTGCACTTCAGAACCATCGTCTCATACTCAGCGGACGAAGCTTCCTCCCGCTGATGCTTGGCGGCATGGGTACCAATATCTCCACAGCCGAACTGGCTTTGGCCGTTGAACAGCTCGGCGGCATCGCGCACCTTTCCGACGCGATGCTGATGGACCTTTCGGATCGTCTATTCGGTACGCGCTTTACTGCCGAAAAGGCTAAACGAACGGCCTCTGAACGCGACCATATGGATAAAAGTGCCGTGACTTTCAACCTTGACAATGTCAAGGAGGCGGCCCGCCGCTATGTGAGCGACGTCATGAGCCGCGCTACCGGCCATGGTCTCGTCCTGATCAACTGCATGGAAAAGCTCACGATGAATGCGGGGCTCGACACTCTGCGTGCACGCCTGACGGCCGCACTTGACGGCGGCATCGACGGCATCACGCTTTCGGCCGGTCTTCACCTCTCGAGCATGAAACTCATGGCCGATCACCCGCGCTTTAAAGATGCGCTCATCGGCATCATTGTTTCCTCTTCGCGGGCGCTGAACCTCTTTTTAAAAAAGAGCGCCTCCACAGGACGGCTGCCGGACTATGTTGTGGTTGAGGGCCCGCTTGCCGGCGGCCACCTCGGCTTCGGCATGGACTGGGCAAATTATTCGCTTGCCGACATTGTGAAGGACGTCAAGGCTTTTCTTGCCAAGAGCGGTCTCAATATTCCGGTCATTGCTGCGGGCGGCATTTTTACCGGCGGGGAAGCCGCCGAGATGATGAGCGATACCGGCTGCGACGGCATTCAGGCTGCAACCCGTTTTGCCGTTGCGCAGGAGAGCGGCCTGCCCTATGCCGTCAAGCAGGCCTATTTCAATGCGAAGCCTGAAGACATCGTCGTCAACCACCTTTCGCCCACTGGCTACCCGATGCGCATGCTTCGTCAGTCTCCGGCCATAACGGGTGACATTCGGCCAAATTGTGAGGCCTACGGATATCTTCTCAATCATGGTGACTGCAGCTATCTGAAAGAATGGCGTCTTCGCCAGGAAGCCGCGGCCAGCGGCACGCCTGCATCTGAAATGCCGGCCAAAGAAAAGTGCTGCCTCTGCACCTATATGCGCAACTACAAAGTGTGGACGTGCGGCACCAGTGCCGCTCGCCTTCATGAAACATCGGTCAGACAAGCTAACGGCGAATGGATTCTGCCAACTGCAGCTGACGTTTTTCACGACTACATGCAGTCGACCGGCAGCGAAATTCTGCTTCCGGAAGCGGCGCGAGAATACCTTGCCCAGAGCCGTATTCCAGAAATGATCGCTTCCGGTGCGCAACCCCACTGCGGCGTGAACCGCACTGCGGCAGCGTTCTGACCGCTCTATTTCTGTTTCCTTTCGTTGCTTTGACAAAGGCTTGGGCCAGTTCAACGTTCTTAGAATAAACATTCATTCGCACCGTCAGCGGGTGCTTTGCCGCCCGCACGGTTTGACTGCGTGTGACCTATTTCAAGGAGACTAAGTGATGACAGAACTTACTGCCGGCATGGAAGCACCGGACTTTACGCTCGAGAGCGACGCCGGTACGCCGGTTTCGCTCTCGGCCCTGCGCGGCAACGGCGTCGTGCTCTATTTCTATCCGAAAGACAATACGGCGGGCTGCACGACTGAAGCTCAAGGGTTCCGTGACCATCTCGCCGACTTCAAGGCTCTGGGCTATGAGGTGCTCGGCGTCTCGAGAGACAGCGTGAAGAGCCATTGCTCGTTCCGCGACAAGCAGAACCTCAACTTTCCGCTGCTCTCCGACAAGGAAGAAACCGTCTGCAACCTTTATGGCGTACTCAAAGAAAAAACGATGTACGGCCGCAAGTGTTTCGGGATTGAGCGCTCCACATTTGTCATTGATCCTCAAGGCAAAATCATTCATGCCCTTCGCGGCGTCAAAGCCAAAACGCATGTGGATGAGCTGCTTGAACTCCTCAAACAGGCCTAATTGATTTGGAGGCTGACTGCCTGAGCGGAAGTTTCTTCGGCGCACAGCTGCTGTCGAAGGCTTCCGCTTTTTGTCGTGATTGAAGCTCTAGTGAATATTCCCAAATGCAAAAAATCCCGCGGGCCGCACGACCTGCAGGATCTTTTGGAAAGGATGGGGTGGGAGATGGGACTCGAACCCACGACAACCGGAATCACAATCCGGGACTCTACCAACTGAGCTACACCCACCGTTCGAATTTTTGCGCTCACATTACTGTGAGAAAAGAGATTTTACGGAAACCCACCGTTTTGTCAAGTAGCAAAAACCTGTTTCAGGCGGCCTCATCCTCAAGAGAACCGGCTCATGTACTTCTCGCCGGTTCGTTCACTTCACTGCTGCGGGAGCTTTTGGAGCTCCGGCGGAGCAAACCGATTGTTCTCGAGCACAGGAAGCACACGTCGAGAGGCTTCGACCTTGCACGGATCCAGATCAACCATGAGCAATTGCTCGTCAATCCCGCACTGTGCGACAACCACGCCCATCGGATCGACCACTTTAGAGGATCCTACGGTTGCCGGCCCGCATTCGCTCACGCCAATGAGATAGCAGGTATTTTCAAGCGCACGCGCCCGCAGACAGATATCCCACTGCATTTCCTTCAAAGCCCCCTTAACCCAGGCGGCTGAAACGACGAGCAGCGTCGCACCTGCACACGCCAATGCCCGCGTCATTTCCGGAAAACGAACGTCATAACAAGTTAGAAATCCAACTTTAAATGGTCCTATCTGAAGCACTTGCGGCAGGACATCGCCCGGGGCAGCATAGCTGCTTTCTTTGCCGCGAAAAGCGTCGTACAAATGTATTTTCTGATATGTCAGCCGTAACTCACCGTTCTGAATGACCAGCAAATCGTTGGCATAGCGAGACTCGTTTGCAATTTTTGCCTGCACGGTACAAACCACTGTCACGCGACGGCCGCGCGTTGCTTCGCGCAGTCCGCTCACAAAAGGGCCGTCGAGCGGTTCAGCCTGTTTTTGGCCCCAATCGGGCATGCCCAGCTTTCTCGCAATGATGCACTCTGGGAGCACGAGCAGATCGGCGCCTGCAGTTTCCGAGCGTTCAATAAATGACCGTGCAGCGGCGAGATTCTCTGTGCTCGTTTCTTTAACAAAGAATTGTCCGAGCGCTGCGCGCAATGTCTGCTTTGGGGTATTGGCGATCAATTCAATGTTCTCCTTGGGGCTGCCATCGGCAGCAAAGATATGCCTTCTGAGGATGCACCCAAAATCCTATCCATCAAAGCGTACGCAAATATTTTCTATCGAGGAGCGCAGCGTTGATCCTAAACAAACCCCCAGTCTTTTGCGGTCGATCATAAATAGACAGTACCTTCGAAAATTGATTGATTTTATTGGATATTTTTTAGACTATCTCGCCCCCAATTCATGGATTAAGGAGCCGTCCGATATGACCACAGAAACTCTAAAATTTCGCCTTAAAGATTGGTACGCGGAACGCATGCGCTCGGTCCCCATTCATTGCCGAGCGAGCTGATCACCGACGGCAATTTAAAAAAGACAAGAGGAGAAAACTTACATGGCACTGCAGAAATATGAGTTCGCCTACGGCCGCGGCACTCAATCGTTTGAATACGACGACGCCGACGTTCTGAAGGTCGTACGCACGGAGCCTCAGCCCGTACTCGAAGACGTCAAAGGACATCTGCTCGACATGCTCGAGCACCCCATCGGACTGCCGCCGCTCAGCGAGATTGTGAAGCCCGGCGACACCGTCGCTTTCATCTGCAATGATCCGACCCGCGTTGCCAACAGCTTTGTGTTCATGCCGATCCTCGTCAATGAACTCAACCGCCTCGGCGTGCCCGACGCCAATATGCGCATCGTCTTCGCGCTGGGCACGCACCGGGCGATGACGCATGAAGAGATGGTTGAACAGGTCGGTGAAGAGGTTGCCGGCCGCCTGCCGATGTTCAACAGCATCGCCACCAATGCGGATGACTTCCAATACTTCGGCAAGACGACGCTCGGCACGCCGGTCTGGATCAATAAGCTCCTTTGTGACGTTGATCATGTGTTCCTGACGGGCACAATCGTCCACCACTATTTCTCCGGTTACGGCGGCGGCCGCAAAGCCGTGCTGCCGGGCTGTGCTGCCATGGAAACGGTTCGCATGAACCACAGCCACATGCTGTCAGACAAGGCCGGCCTCGGACTGATGGAAGGCAACCCCTGCTACGACGACCAGATGGAAGGGGTAGCCCTCTTTGCCAAGGGACGCTCGCTTTTCCTCCTGAACGCCATTCTTAACGCTGAGCACCAGTTCCTGCGGATCTTCACCGGCGACTACGTCAAAGCTCATAAAGAAGCCTGTAAGTTCGTCGATGAGGTATACGGGAGCAAGATTCCGCGTGAAGCCGATCTCGTCATCGCTTCCTGCGGCGGCTGGCCCAAAGACATCAACGTCTATCAGATGCAAAAGACCATGGACAATGCCGCCTGCGCCGTTAAGAAGGGCGGTGTGGTCATTCTTCTGGCCGAATGTGTTGAGGGATCGGGTTCAGCGAAACTCGAAGAAACCTTCAATCGCCTGTCGACGCCGGCCGCCATTAAGCACGAGCTTGAAGAAAACTTCCAGATCGGCGCAAACAAAGCTTTCGCCATTACGCGGCCGCAGCAAAAGGCGAAGTTCATTCTGGTGACGAAACTCAACCGCAGCCTTGCCAAGAGCATGCACTTTACGGCAGCCGTGGACACGGTGGACGAAGCCCTGAAACTCGCTCACGAGCTGCTTGGCGAGCACCCCGCCACCATTTTGATGCCGGAAGGTTCGCTCACCGTGCCTCGCGTTGCTGAATAAATGTTCGGCGCTCTGCCTAGTGAGTGACATAGCGCTGTGACTGCACTCACAGCACCCAGCGAAATGACTGAGCAATCCCGCTCGACTCCGCTCAGCTGCGAAGTCGAACGGGATTGAATCATTTTTTGCTATTTTCGGATCTGCAGTACCAATTCCGAGAGTTTTAGCATTTCCTTTCCATCACCAAACCGCGGCTCGATCCCGGCCGCACCGCAGCCATGACTCCGTCAGCACCCGTGAACTTCTTCACTATCCCCGAAATTGTCCGTCTCAAAACGGTACTTGAAGAAATCGCACCCGAACATGAAATCTGCGTAGCTTATTCGGGCGGCCTAGACAGTCGTTTCCTCTCCTTTTGCGCAAAGAAGCTCGGCTTTCGCGTGAACCTCCTTCACATCATCGGACCGCAGATTGCGCCGGATGAAACGGCTGACGCCCTGAAGGATGCGGAGGACCTTGGATTGGAACCCATTCTTGTGCCGGCAGCTTCGCTCACGCTTCCAGAACTTGCCCGCGCAGGCGTCAACCGCTGCTATGTCTGCAAAACGCATCTCTTCACAGAACTCATCGACATTGCCCGCAAATCCGGCTGCCTAGGCCCCATCTGCGACGGCACGAACACGTCGGACCTCTCCGTCTATCGTCCCGGCATCAAAGCCCTCCGTGAACTCAAAGTGGAATCGCCTTTGGTCAAGGCCGGCATCAGCAAACCCCGTATTCGCGAAATCGGCAGGATCGTCGGATTTCCGCACCCTGAACAAGCTGCCCGCCCCTGCCTGCTGACCCGCTTCCCTTATGGCGCAACGCCGCAAAGCAGCCAGCTTGAAGCGATTGCCGATGCTGAACTTCTCGTTGCCCAGGATCCGGTTGGCCGAAACCTCCGCTTCCGGATCCGCATGCCAAAAACTGGCGATACCAGGCTTCACATTGAACGGGCTTCACTCGAAAAAACGCCTCACGCAGAAAAGGAGCTCGAGCGTATTGCAGCGATACTGCGCAAGCAGTTTGGCCAAAAGCTCCCCGGTCTTCGCGTTGAAGTGCTCGAAAAGCTCTCCGGCTACTACGATCGACTGCAGCAGCCCGAAGGCATCGAAAACTGATGCTGCGTCTATTCGCTGCCCCCAGATAGATCACTTCACATGCAGACAGTCTCCGAAACCTTTGCCGGCACCATCACCGTCAATCGGCAGATGCGTCTTGCGCTGCCGCGCATGGCAATGTCGCTCCTCATCATGAGCTACCTTGTAGCCGACGGCGTGCTGATTTCACGCTTCGTCGGCACCACTGCGCTTTCGGCACTCTCGATGAGTTATCCGCTCACAGCACTGCTGATCGCCGCGGGCTTCATGATCGCTGCCGGCGGCGGGGCGGTAGCGGCTCGTGCTTTGGGCGCCCAAAAGCACGAAGAAGCGTTAAGAGCGTTTTCGACGGCTCTTACAACCAATATCATGCTCGGATTAACGCTTGGGCTGCTGGCCTGGTTCGGACTAGACTGGGTTTTCGAACTTCTTGGCATCTCGCCCGAGCAGACTGAATTTGCCCGCGACTATCAGCGCGTGTTGCTCCCGGCGACACCGCTTTTCCTCGCAGCCGCGACCTTTGAAGTCTTCTACACCACTTCCGGCCGCCCCAAAGCGGACTAGCAGCTTCTGCAGCGAGCGGCATCACCAACGTGGTCTTTGACATTCTCTTCATGGGACCTTTAGACATGGGCATGACGGGGGCTGCCTGGGCCACGGCGCTCTCATGGTTGATCGGCGCCGCCTGCGGGCTCTGGTACTTTATGCGGGAAAAGTCCCCGCTCAAGCTCGAGCTTCACCTTCCCGACCTGAAGCTGTTGCGAACGGCAGCCGGCAATGGTCTTCAGGAGTTCGTTTCCAATCTTTCCTACGTGGTTGCCATTTGGCTCTACAACCGTGTTTTCATCAGTCATTTGGGTACGGCTGGCGTAGCAGCACTCACAATGTGCAGCTTTACCGTTTATACCTTCAACTGTGTTTTCCACGGCTTCTGTGCAGCCTCGTCCCCCATTCTCGGCTTCAAAGTCGGTGCGAAAGAGCCGCATCAAGTTCGCCGTGTCTTTCTTCAAAGTTATGCGCTTGCGGGCCTTCTTTCTCTGGCGTCCTATCTGCTCACGCTTCCCTTTGCCCGCAGCGTGCTGGGATTCTTTTCCAATGAAGGCGGCGAAGCGTTCGAATTGGCAGTGGAGTCATTCCCCATCTATTCACTCATGATCCTAATGCTCTGCTCCAATATGCTCTCAAGCAGTTTCTTCGCTGCAGCGGGAGACGGCCGAAGCGCTGCCATTCTCGCGTTTGCCAGAACGCTTATTTTTCCGTGCATCGGCATTCTCATCCTGCCGGAACTCTTCGGCACTGCTGGTCTATGGATGGCGTCACCAGCCACTGAAGCGGCTGCGCTGCTGTTGAGCTCTGTGATGTTCTTTCTCAGCCGGCGAAAATTTGGCTTGGGCAGAATTTGACGCCCCCGCATTGTCACAAAAGATTCACTTCATTGAAATCGCTTCGTTACCTTCGGCTGACAGAATGCTCGTGTCGACGAAGACAACGAAATGCCGCGGTCGGAATGTGCTTCCGGACAGAGCTGGTCTTTCGTCGAAACCTGTACCTTTTCAAGCGGGAGTTCGCACAGCGTCTTCCGCTTTTGTTTTTTATTCACCCATGCTTTAAGCAGGCTTCGGATCAATCTGCCATTCTCTAATTGTGGTGAAGGACGCCCGCGTGCGCTGCCCGGGCGCACCGCTCTCAAACAAACAGAGCGCCGAAGCGCCCTGTCTGTGTGAGATCTTCTGTTAGTCCCCGAAGCAAAGTTCAGAAAGAGTCATCAGAAAATTATTTTTGGGGATTAAAAGCCTTCTGCACATCGAACGGCCAAGCCTGATAACCCATGGTATTTTCAAAACGCATCAGCACTGCAGGATCGGCTGAACCGAACTTGTACTCAGCCAGATAAGGATGCGGCTTGATCGGCCCCTTCATCCCGCCGGAAGGACCGGAGAGACCGGAGGTTGAGTAATAAACAACAAAGGAATCCTTATCATCCATATACCGCGCAAGACCCGTGACCGGCGAATAATAGGCGTGACCTTCCTTGCGGCCTACCTCATAAACCTGCTCAACAGTCATTTTCTTCTGGTCAATCTTGTACATAACACCGCGGGTAAACTTTTCATCAGCCAATGCAGGCTGCTCCATGCCACGGGCGTCGCCATTGTCAAAAGCAGAGACGTAGATCACGTCACCCGAGGATTTCGAATCGACGCGCCAGGCAGTGTGCTGCGTCCAAGTCCAGTCAAACCCGCCTTCGCATTTGGAGTCTTCGCACTTAATCGCCTTCCCGTTTTGATCAACAGGCTGAAGCACTTTCTTTGCAAAGTCGCCCTTCCACCCTTCGGGTGCAGAGAGGATCCACTTAACCTTCTTATCGCGGCCAATTTTGATAATCGCTGACTGATGGCGGGAACTGATGATGATCGAGTCGTCGGTCGGATCGTAGTCAACCGAATTGACGTGCGCCCAATTGCGGCCTGCGCCAACGCCGGCAATATCACCGAAACGGTCGTTCTTATCCATTGCAGCGAGTTCGTCGGCCGAAAGGGTCTTGCCGGCCTGAGAAGCATCGATGTTGAGGCAGACAGCCCCCTGATCGAGCGCCTTGATCACATTATCGCGATACGGATCAAGGATCTCAAAGAGACGGAATTCATCAACAACGCGGCCATCTTGATCCACTTCAGCAATCACATCGCGGACGGTGTGAACACGCTTGCCGTCAAGTCGCCGGTGGTCAGCAGCCGAAACGCGCAGGAAAATATGACCGTTTTGCGCTGCATCCAGACCATGAGAGTAATCAGCGTAGCCCATCGGCAGGCGGCGGTTGAAGATTTCTCGGCCCGTCATATCGTACTTGGCATAGCGCTGACCGTACCCGAAGAGGAGTCCGCCGTCAGCCGTCTGCTCAAAGCCCATCATGATGCCGGCTTTATAAGGCTGATCCGGATCGTACATTTCGACATCAGGGTTGAGGTACCAGCGCACCGTACCCGTCGAGTCAACAATCGCGTTTTCCGGTCCGAATGCCCATTCAAGCGCTCCGCCCATCGGATTGTTCCAGACGACTCGGGAAGCGTCCGGCGGGGTCGGAATGAGGTTGTTGATGAAGTAGAGACGGTCCTTAAAGGCCGGATCCATCTTCAGCACCTTCACGTTGAAGGTAGTATGAGTCTGTCCGGGCGTACCGTTTGAACGGAGGAAAACCGGAGCAGCATACAGCTGATAGCGATCGGAGAAGTGTTCGGTTTTGCCGTTGAATACGCGGTCATATTCGACTTCAACCGTGTTGAGCCAGTCCGGATAAAGACCAAAAACGGGAATACCGCCTGCAGTGCGAACATTTTCATCAGACACCGAATAGCGAATTTCCTGACCGTTCTGCTTTGGGACGATCCGCACAGAAGCGTTTTTCACGACATAGCCGCCGCTGCGGATAACGGCTGTCAGCGGAGCAATGCGGTAGGGATTGACCATGACTTCGCCGATATTGCCCTGCGCCATGTAGGCAACTTTGGGACCGGACGCTCCGCCGGCCGCCATGGCGGGAAAGGCAAACGTCGCAGAAAGAAGTGCGGCACCCACGAGCACGGCTGCACGAGTGGGATGGAAGTTCAGCTTCATCTTGATTTCTCCGAACTCTTCAGAACACGAAGAGAGGTAATTGCAAAACGGTAGTAATCATGAAGAAGTAGATTCATCTAGACCATTAGATTTAATCCTAGATAAAATTAAACAGCTTCGAAAATGACGTTTAAAAAATTAAAATATGTCGAGCCCAGAGCTTAATCATTCACTCATCCGCCTGCTCATCACGCTCTACCGCACAGGCTCACTGCGCGCCGCAGCAGAAGCTTTGCGGATCAGCACGCCATCGGCGAGTTACGTGCTCTCTCATGCGCGTGATCTTTTTGGCGACCCGCTTTTTCGCCGCACAAACACGGGTATGGCACCAACCACCCGCATGGCCGAACTCATGCCGGAGCTTGAAGCGCTTGCCGCCGGTATGGACAGAGTGCTCGCCGGCGACGTAAAGATCTTCTCCCCAGCACTTTCGCAGATGCGTTTTCGCATCGCATGCTTTGATAATTTCATTCCATTGATGCTCGGACCGGCCGTGCGGCGTATCCGAGAAGCGGCGCCCAACTTAAAAATGGAGCTGACTCCGCAGACCGAAGGCGTTATTGAAGACATGCGGCGGGGACACCTGGACTTCTGTCTGCGCGCCAATGCGACGCTTCCGAGCGACTTTCATTCAATGATTGCGGCACGGTCGAATTTCGCCGTACTCGCCGCACGCGAACACCCTTTGGTGCGGCGAGCGATGAGCGGAGAACAAATCACCCGCGCGGATTTAGCTCCGTTTGCTCAGCTGCAAATTCGAGTTCCGCTTCAGAGCAAAGGCGTAACTCGTCCGCTTTCTTTTGAAAAGGACGAGGATTCGGTGAAGGTTTTTCTTTCGACGCAGAGTTTTCTCGGCCCGCCCCTGCTGCTCCCAGGCACCGATCTCTTATTGGTGCTGCCGCGTCCGACTGCGGCCTTCTGGGCAAACTTCGCGCCGTCGCTGGCTATGTTTGATGTTGCAGAGTTTTCCGAAACGCCTTTCACTGCTCGTTTTTTCTGGCATGAACGCGTTGATGCCAGCCCGCAGCATCAATGGCTGCGAGGTATTTTTGCCCAAGCGGCCGATAATCAATAAAAGCACTGTTTTAATAAAGGAGCCAAATCCTCTACATTTCAAAAAATAAAGCGCACCCTCGAATATTTCAAAGGTGCGCTTTTCATCAAATATGGAATAAAGGGACGGCAATCCTTGGCATCAGCTTTGCAGCTTGAATTGAATCGGGAAACGAAGTCGAACCGTTCCTTTTGGCCGGCTCCAATTCGACTCAGCATCTGCCACAGCCCGCATTGCGGCCTTATCCAAAAGCGGATGTCCTGCCGACTTGAAAATCTTCAGTTCAGTCAGTTTGCCGTTTGAATCAACGATGAACTGCACTACCGCAGTGCCTTCAATGTGAAACATTCGAGCCTTTCTCGGGTAATGCAGAGCAGATTCAACCGCACGCTTCACCTCTGCCAGGAACGGATCGGTTGTCTGTCCATAAACAAGCTCTGAAATACCCTCTTGGCCAGCCGACACAGGTGCTCCGGCCGACTGAACCGGAGCCGGACCGGCAGGAGCCGCGGGCGCGGCGGCCGGCTTCACCTCAGGTCCTTTGACAGTCGCCTGAGCAGCTTTTACCGGCTTAGGCGCTTCCGTCTTCTTAACCGCCTTCTTCACGGGTTTAGGCTTTTCGACCGGCTTTTCAACCGGTTTAGGTTCCGGTTTGGGCTCGGGTTTAGGCTCAGGCTTAGGTTCGGGTTTAGGCTCCGGCGGGGGCGGCGGCGGTTCAGGAGCGGGAGCAGGCTCAGGCTCAGGTTCAGGTTCTGGTTCGGGATCAGGCTGAACTTCTGGCTCGGGTTCAACAGCGGGCTCCGGAGGCGGCGCTTCCTCCGCCGGCTCTGGAGCGGTTGCCGGTGTGGGCTCCGGCGCCTCTTCAGCTGCCGCAGAACCGCCGGAAAATTGAGCAAAAGAAAGCGATACAGCAGCCATCTGTCCCGCCGGCGTATAGGTGAGCGCGGGCGCAGCCCAAAACACTCCCCAAAGAATGGGCAGGTACACACAGGCAGCAAGCACGAACGACAGAGCGGAGCGTTCAGCGTCCTTCCTTCTCTGTGGCGATGCGGAAGTTTTCATGATTGTTCGCTTTGAAGAGATCAATGACCTGAATAAAGTGGTCGAAGGTTGAGTCCTTGTCTACTCTCAGGAGTACAGGCTGCTCACGCGAAAGATTCGCTATCGCCTGAGCCAATTCTTCAAAAGAGAGCTTTTGACTGTCGAGGAAAAAATCTCCCATGGCATCCACCTGAACGATTCGTTGTTCAGGGGCCTCTTTGGGCACATCCGCGGTCTTAGACTTCGGCAGGTTGATCTGAATTTCACCCTTGGCAATGAAGGTAGAAATAGAAAGAACCATTGCCAGAAGAACGAGCATGATGTCGATGAAGGGAACAATATTTAGGGGCTCCTTCTTCGGAATCTCAATCATGATCATGCCCCCCTGCGTTCAGTCCAGCGGGTGCTCAGCACATTGATGCGGCGCTGCAGCCCGTTATAAAAGATGAGCGTCGGGATAGCGACCGTGAGGCCCAAGGCCGTCGCCTTCAGAGCCAATGAAAGGCCCGTCATGATGTCCGAAGCATTGATGTTCCCGGACTGGCCCATGTCATAGAACGTAATCATGATCCCGATGACCGTGCCCAGAAGACCGACATACGGTGCGTTGGAATAAATGATGTAAAGGGTCGTGAGGTTGTTCGTCAGCGCCGCATCATACTCATCCTTAGTGGGGTAGTCCGACGGATTCACTTTCCTTAGGAACATCACACGTTCAATCGTGAGCCAGATCGAGACAAAGCCCATCAGTCCCAAAATGAAGAAGATGGCATAGTCGACTGATTCCTTGAGAAATTCCATTTAAGTTGTACCTCTTAATTAAGTCAGAATTGTGAATCCTTAAAACGGCAAATCTCGGTGCATTTTCAGCGAGCTGAAATAATGCACCGAGTTTTAACGACAGGACAAAATGTCCTGATAATCCAAGTTAAGGATGTCGGTTAGAAAGAATAGGCATAGGAGAACCAGAAATTACGGCCGTCGATATATTCCTTATAGGCATTGGCATAGCCGTCTCCCTTGGCGTTCGGAACCCATTCGAGGCCTGTGTCAAAAACATTGTTGACAGCCACTGAGAACCGATGCTGTTTCTTGAAGACGTATGACGCGCCAAGATCGACTAACGTGTAGTTTTTGTACTTATCCACATTAGGACCGCCCTTGGTGTTTTGCTGTTCGCTGTCGAACTTCGAAACGGACTTCACGTAGGCGCTGAAGTCATTCCATTCGTAGTCGAGGCGAGCGGTAAGCGAATGGCGCGGAAGTTCATTCGGGCGCTTGCTCTTAGGCCAATTACCGCCGCGGTCCGACAACTCACCCTCTTTAATTTCAGCGTGTGTATAGGTGTAGCCGCCCGTAAATCGGAAGCCGTGGAAGCTCGCCGTATTGAGAAGAACTTCCACCCCTTTGGCCGTCACCTTGCCGTGATTAATTTCTTTTGTGGCATCAAATTGTTTGTTATCAATGGTTTCTTTCCCAATATTCTCTTGGTCAAGCATGTTCTTGAAATCGGTATAGAACAAACCAACCGTAAGATTTGCTGCGTCAGCAAGCTTGAGGGTCGTAGAGAGTTCATAGCTCCAGCTCTCTTCAGGCTTGAGATCGGGATTGCCGTAATTGACCGTATTGCTCTTACCGCTCGAATAGTTGTAAATACCGTCCGTCAGCTTCTTAACCTGCGGGGTTTTATAACCGTTGGCTACGCCGCCTTTGAAACTGATGAATTGGGCGGGCTTATAAACCAAGTAGGCACGAGGAGAAAGGTGAGCCCCGAAGATGTCGCTCCAGTGCACGCGGCCGCCGAGCGTAGCGATCCACTCATCATTGATAAAGTATTCGCCTTCCATGAAGCCCGCGAACGTCGTCTGATCGAGCGTTTTGCCTGCTAAAGCTGTATGGCTGTTAGCTTCAGCATCTTCAAAGGTCTCATAATTGGCCTCAAGGCCGCTTGAGAGCATGATGCTGCCGGCGCTGCCCAATTCAATTGGAGAAACGAGCTTCGTAGCCGCCGTCCATGTGCGGCTCGACATCATGGGGCTGCCCGTTTTAGTCGTCCAGGGCCCATTGCCATCATTTGAACTCGTTAAGGTCTTTACCTGTTCGAGCGCGTTGTATTGGACATAAGATTCCAGCGTGCCGATATCGTAGACGCCCTTATGACCTACTACGCCGTTGTATTTATTCCACCAACGATACGTTTGAACGGAATTACCGCTGGTGTTCATCGCGCCGCCCTTGTAACGGGTGAAATCCAAATCTGCATAAACATCATTGGAATCATTGATCGTCAGATTGAGGCGGCCGCCGATGTTGCCGGTAAACCCATCCGTAGGTGAATGCGTTGCATAGGGGTTTTTACCTGCCTCTGCATCCGGTTTCCTTAGGTGAGATGCTTCGCGTTCAAGATAACGGCCGCGGAGCAAGAGTGACGCAACATTTTCTTTAAGCGGAATACCGAGATAAACACCCGTCCCCCAGCGATTGCCGTAGTCATCGTCGTTTTGGAACTGTGTACGGTCAATGGAGATCGTTCCGGTGAATTGGTCGACATGCTTCTTGGTAATGATGTTCACCACGCCGCCGACAGCATCTGAACCATAGATGGTCGAGGCCGGTCCGCGGATCACTTCAATGCGTTCAATAGCCCCCACGGGCGGCATAAAGATACGCCCGGGGTCAAACCCATTGTTGACCATGCTTTCAGACGTATTCTGACGGCGGCCGTCAACGAGGATCATGGTGTAGTTGGACCCAAACCCGCGGATAGAGATATCCGCTGCGCCCATCTTGTTCTGTGAGATATCGACGCCCGGAACATCACCAACGGCACTGCCGATATCGGTGATGGGTTTTGAGGCGAGTTCTTTCTCGGTGATGACGGAAACGCTTGCTGGCGCTTCAGAAGTGTCCTGCGCATAGCCGGCAGCAGAAACGACGGATGTATCAAGCGTCGTATAGGCGGTCTGACCGCCGTCGTCTGCATACGCTGCGGATACAGCAGCGGCAAGCGGGAGCAGGATGAGGGAAGTGCGTCGGTAAATCATGGGTTGATTCTGTAGTTGGCGGCCTGGCCCGAAGCGGCCGCGGTTTGCGGAACTGCGGTCGAAAGAGTTTTCACTTCTGCGGCCACACGCCGCATACTACAGAACGCAATCGAGAATCATTTTTATTAGCATTCTAATATCACTACTAAATAGAAATGATTATCTATATCAAAATTTATGCTTGGTTTACACTGATTTGCAGGTTCGAACCCGAGTAAATGCGGGTTCACCGCCGTATTTCATCTTTACGAAGGTATAGACCCCGGGAAAGCTGAAAAATCTGAGCATTTTGAATTTGCTGAGTTTTTACTGAGGCCCTTCGTAAATGAATGTAACTCAACGTAACAAAAGCACATGATTTCGTTTACGTGAAGCATTTGCCATTCATGTTTATCAGAGCCTTGCCACACAAACCGCCCGGATGTCTCTATAGGCATCCGAGACGGTTTGCTGACTCAGAAGACTGCTGTGGGTTAGCGGCAATCAGAAGGTATACGTGTACCCCAGCCAAACATTGCGGCCATCAAAGAACTCACGATAGAGATTGCTGCCGTCAGCGTCATACTCAAGGCCTTTGTCAAAGACATTGTTGAGTGCGGCAGAGAAGTGATGCTGCTTCTCAAAGGTGTAGTTCACGCCGATATCAACCTGTGTGTAGTTTTTGTATTTAGTGCTGCTGTATGTGGCCGCACTGCCGCCCCTGCCGCTCGAAATCTGTTCGCTCATCGCATCAAGCTTAGCCAAAGCCTTCACAAAGACATTCAGACCGCCATTGTCATAGTCAACTCGGGCATTGATCGAGTGCCGCGGCATGGAGTTGGGGCGCAGACCATCGTTGACACCGCCTTCGATTTCTGCATGAGTGTAGGTATAACCCCCCTTGAAGCTCACTCCATAGAAAGCCGCAGTTTGGAAGAGCAGTTCGACCCCCTTTGCAGTGACCTTCCCGAAATTGACGTCCTGAGCGTCATAATTGCTTTCGTTAACGTAATTGATCTTTACGGTGTCAATCTTGTTCTTGAAATCCGTATAGAAAACACCCGCTGTCACCGAAGCAGCCTGACCGAGCTTCACGGTTGAAGACAATTCATAATTCCAGCTTTCTTCGGGCTTCAGATCTGGATTGCCGTACGTGTGATAAGGCGCAGAATTGCGCACTGACACGCTGTAGGCGCCGTCCGTCAGCTGACGAGCTTCGGGCGTACGATAACCGTTGGCCACGCCGCCCTTAATGCTGAAGGCCTCAGCAGGCTTCCACACCAAGTAGGCACGAGGCGCAAAGTGGAAGTTAAAGATGTCGCTCCAATGGACGCGGGCCCCTACCGTTGCGATCCAGTTTTCATTGATGAAGTATTCCGACTCGCCAAAGACCGCAATCTGCGTCTGATCAAGCGTCTTTCCGGTGATTTCCGTGCCTTCGTTGAAATTGTCTTTGAAGGTCGAATAATCAACATCCAAACCAGTCTGCACAACCATGTCGCCGTAGCCGTCAAGCGACACAGGCGTCTTTAATTTGGTGGCGAACACATAGTGCTTCGAAGACATGAGCGGGTCGGAGAGCGATCCTTTCGTGGTCTTATTGGCGGTGTCAAATACGCCTCCCTGCCCAGATACGGTTGCAGGACCCGTTTTCGTCTTGATCAGGTCAAGCCCCTGGAACTGGAAATAAGTAGACAAATCGCCGAAGCTGAACCGCCCGTCGTGACCGACCACAACCGCGTATTTGTCAAACCAGCGGTGTGCCTCGTACCCTGCCTGACTTGTCGACATCGTGCCGCCCTTGAAATGCGTGTAGTCAACGTCAAGATAGAGGTCGTTATCTTCGTTGGGCGAAAGGTTCAGGCGGCCGCCGATATTGCCGGTGTAGCCGTCTGAAGGAGAATGGCTCGCATAGCCGCCGCTTGGCGCGTGAAGGTTCGACTTTTCACGGTCAAAATATCGCCCGCGAAGAAGGAGCGACGCAACACCTTCTTTAAGCGGGATGCCGAGGTAAGCCCCCGCGCTCCAGCGGTCGTCCCAATCGCTGTCGGTGAACTGCGTGCGGTCAATCGACAGTGACCCCGTGAACTCGTTGACATGCTTTTTCATGATGATGTTCACCGCGCCGCCGATGCCGTCGGAGCCGTAAATCGTCGAAGCAGGGCCGCGCATCACTTCAACGCGTTCCACTGCCCCGGGCGGCGGCATGAAGATGCCGCCCGCTTCAAAGCCGTTCAAGCTGTTCATGGCAGAGTCCGAGTTCTGTCGGCGCCCGTCGACCATGAGCAGCGTGTAGTCCGAAGAGAACCCGCGGATATAAATCTGCGAAGTGCCCATCTTGGTAGTCGTGATGTCTACACCGGGCACATCGCTGACAGCCGTGCCGATATCGCCGATCGGCTTTGTCATCAGTTCCTTGGAATCGATGACGGTGATGGAGGCCGGCGCTTCCCGCGTGTCCTGCGCATAGCCGGAAGCTGAAACAACGGAAGTGTCGAGTGTGGTGTAGCCGTCGTCGGCCGCCCAAGCGGCTGAAACGGCAAGTGCAAGCGGAAGCGCTGCCAAAAACTTGTGGTGCTGCATGATTGTGAGAAAAACGGTCAAAACAACCGTCTTGAGGATTGAGGAAATGGTCATTAAGGAACCGCACGCCGTCCATTGAGGCGGGATTCGACTGGATGAATCGCAGTCTATTGGCGGTCAATGCGAATAATTCTCACCATCACTTTGCATAAACAAGTTTCTTTACAAAGTAAATTTCATAAATTTTCAATGACTTATTATCACTCTAACGTCAAAATTTGACGGATGTGATTTGCAGATTTTTTCTATCGCAAACACCGCATATTTCTTATTAATCAATATCTGCTTGAGCAGCCAGAACACCGTTGGTTAAGACCGACACGCTCTGCTTTATTTGTTTACAGGCAGGGTGTTGGACCGTTTACGTCTTGGAACCCCTGCTCTTTCAGCGAATCCTGACGGAACCCATTGGGGACTTACGGCCAAAGCACTAAGCATTAAAGAAATGCAAAGATGGGGATCACGCTAAAAATGGACAGCCGTTTCTAAGATGCTTGTTTATCCGCAGGATAGGTGAACTACTGTTACGGCCGCCTCGTCTGAAGCATTTGCAGAGTATTCAATCATCTATCGGATATTTTTAACTTTTATCCGTTGTTTACTCGTGCGGTCCGTTACGTAAAGATATGTAAGCCGTGAGCAAGGTTATGTATCGAGAAGCGTTCTCATTTACCTTTGGGTTCGGTACAGTTTTGCTTCTGTTTGCGCTCAAACACATCACCCGCGACGACTTCCGGTCACTGCGGCACGTTTGTCTCTATGACCCGATCTACCTGCATCCTTCTTGTGCTGCTCACGCTGATGAGCGTTCTTTCGCTCTTCGTGGGCGCCGCTGACATCACGCCTGCTGACGTGCTCTCGGGCGATATTGAATCGCTCGAGCTCATGCTGATTTCCCGCTTGCCCAGACTTCTGGCCATTCTCTGCACCGGCATGGGCATGAGCATTGCGGGCCTCATCATGCAGCAGCTCTGCGCCAATAAATTCGTGTCGCCCACGACGGGGGCGACCATCTCTTCGGCTCAGTTCGGCATTCTCATTGCGCTGCTCTTTTTCCCCGATTCAACCCTTTGGTCGCGTGCGCTTTTTGCTTTTGCTGCCGCGATTCTCGGCACTTGGACGTTCGTTTGGTTCATTCTGCGCATGCCGATGAAAGATCCTGTGATGGTTCCGCTCGTCGGCATCATGTTCGGCAACGTGATCGGCGGCGTAACGAATTTTCTCGCCTACCGCTTCGACATGACCCAAGCGCTCTCCACCTGGCTTGTGGGACATTTTTCGCTCGTGCTCCGCGGCAACTTTGAGCTGGTCTATCTGGTCCTCCCGCTCATTGTGCTGGCCTGGATTTTTGCCAAGCACTTCAACATCGTCGGCATGGGCCGCGATTTTTCGAAGAACCTCGGCGTTAACTACACGCTCGTCCTTTTCAGCGGTCTCACTATTGCCGCGATGATCACCGCCGCAATTGTTTCCGTCGTAGGGTCCATTTCCTACATCGGCCTCATCGTCCCGAACCTCATCGCGATCTTCAAGGGCGACGATCTGCGCTCCACTCTGGCTGACACAGCGCTTTTCGGCGCGCTCTTTGTCCTCTGCTGCGACGTCATCGGACGCCTGGTTATCGCCCCCTATGAACTGCCTATTGAACTCATCATCGGCACGATCGGCAGTCTTCTCTTCATCGCGCTCATCTTCTACAGACTCCGTTTTGGGCGCATGTCGCTCGACAAAAAGCAGCTTCTCAGACTCTTTGGTCTTGACCGCCGCACACCTGCCTGCGGAGGCGCCAAATGACTTCAGACACCTTCACCGCTAACCCGCTCAAGACTGCCAGTTCGAGCGAAGCTGCCGCAGCAGCCTCGTCACTCAAAATTCAGCGCTCCCGCCGTCGGCGCATGCTTACCCGTCTGGGCTGCCTCATCGGTCTCGTGGTTCTTTTTGCCGGGCTCTACCAGTTTGCCTTCGTGAATCCGAAGTTTTTCGGCTATGCCATGAGCATCCGTCTGCCGCGCTTGATTGTGCTGCTGACGGCCGGCACGGCCATTTCTGCGGCAGCCATCATTTTCCAAACGATCATCCGCAACAACATTGTCACGCCGTGCCTTCTCGGCATGAACTCCCTCTACCTGCTCATCCATACCGGCGTGGTGTTCTTCCTGGGATCCGGGAGCGAATTCGCCACTAACCCGGTCTATGCCTTCGCGGTCGACATCATCGTGATGGGGACGGCGGCGAGCTTCATCTACTACTCGATCTTTCAAAAGACCGGCGGAAATGTTTTGTACGTGCTGCTGATCGGCACAGTGCTCACGACATTCTTCTCGAGCATGCAGAACTCGCTCACCCGCATCATGGATCCGAATGAATACGATGCGCTCCTCAATTCTCTCGTGGCGAGCTTTACCAACGTGAATGCTACCTGCATTATTCCGGGCATTGTGCTGCTTGCCCTGCTCGCCTGGTGGCTGCGCCGCGATCTGTCCATCCTCGATGTCATCAGTCTCGGCCGGGAGCAAGCCATCAGCCTCGGCGTTGACTACGAAACGACGCTGCGCCGTCTGATGGTGGGGGTTGCGCTCTGCATCGCCGTTGCAACGGCTCTGGTGGGACCGCTCTCCTTTCTGGGCCTCATCACGGCCAATGTCGCTCGGCAGATGTTCACCACCTACCGCCACACCTATCTGATTGCCGGAGCCTCCCTCGTCGGCATGCTCGTGCTCGCCGCCGGACAGTTCATTGTTGAACACGTGATGGTCTACAGCGTGCCGGTGAGCGTCTTCGTAACGATTGGCGGCGGTATTTACTTCCTCTATTTGATCCTCACGCAGAAGTGACCGAGTCCTTTTGCACCGTATTGAATTCTTCTCCATGCTCAGCATCAAGAACCTCACGAAGACCTACGAAGACGCAGCCGTGGTCGACGACGTTACGATCGATCTTCCTCCGGGCAAGGTAATTTCACTCATCGGTCCGAACGGCGCGGGCAAATCGACCGTTCTCGGCATGATCTCCCGCCTGATTGCCCGCACGGCCGGAATCGTGGAATTCAAAGGCCGCGATATTACGCATTGGGAAAGCCGTGAACTCGCCAAGCATTTGGCCATTCTGACGCAGGCCAACTTCGTGCAGATGAAGCTCACCGTGCGCGAACTCGTCGCTTTCGGGCGTTTCCCGCATTCCGGGTCTGCGCTGTCGGCCGACGATTGGACCAAGGTCGATCAGGCCATCCACTACATGGAGCTCGAAGCCTTTGCCGACCGCTTTATTGACGAAATGTCGGGCGGCCAGCGCCAGCGCGCCTTCATTGCAATGGTGCTCGCTCAGGACACTGAGTATGTGCTGCTCGACGAACCCACCAACAATCTCGACATCTATCACGCCACGCAGATGATGAAGCTCGTCCGGCGCCTTTGCGATGAGCTGGGCAAGACCGTGATTCTGGTGCTTCACGAAATCAATCTCGCGGCGTTTTATTCCGATGTGATCTGCGCATTCAAGGATGGCCGGATCGCCGCACAGGGAACCGTTGACGAAGTGATGACGCCCGAAAACCTTAAGCGCATATACGGCGTCGACTTTGAAATTCACCGCATTGACGGCAAACCCCTCGCCATCTTCCACTGACCCCTTTCTGCTGGCCCCGCTGGTGCTCCATTGCGAGCAGCCCAATCATCTCTTCTGTTTCATTTCACGCTCTTCGGGAGTTTTTTCAATGAACGCCACCCGCCGCACTGTTCTTATTGCCGGTGCTCTAAGCGCAATCACCGCGCTGAGCTTCTCTTCTGCCGTTTTCGCCGCCTCCGACCTCGTTGAGGTGCAGTCGCTCAACGCAGCCAATAAACCGATTACCGTCGCCGTTCCGAAAAATCCCCAGCGCATCGCCGTCGCCGATTTTTCCGTGCTCGACACACTCGACCATTGGGGCTTGGGCGAGCGCATCGTGGCGCTGCCCCAGACCACGGCGCTGCCCTACCTTCCGCAGTATTTCAAGAAGTCCAAGAAAGTGACCAATCTCGGCACGCTCAAGGAAATCGATCTTGAGGGCTTGATGGCTGCCGAACCCGACGTGATCTTCATTTCCGGCCGACTCGCCAAGAAGTATGACGAACTCTCGAAGATTGCCCCCGTCGTTTTCATGACCGCTGATCATGAGAAAGGCACCTTCAAAAGTTTTTCGGACAACTTAATGAACCTCGCCAAGATTTTCGGCAAGGAAGCCGCCGCTCAGGCCGACATTGATCATTTCACCGGCCGCATCGACCGCATCCGCGCCGCTTCTGCCGGGAAAACTGCCGTGGTGGGACTCGTCACCAGCGCCCACTTCAACCTATTGGGCAACAAGGCCCGCTGCGCACTGATCGGCAACGAATTCGGCTTCCAGAACGTTGCTCAGAACGCCAATGCCAACCACGGCAACGAAGCGTCCTTCGAACTGCTCCTGAAGCTTAACCCTGACTACATCTTTGTTCTTGACCGCGACTCTGCCATTGCCCGCCCTGGCGCCAAAGTTGCTGCCGACGTGATGAACAACGAGCTTGTCGCCCGCACGAAAGCCAAAGCGGAAGGTCACATTGTCTATCTCTCTGCCGCCTCCTGGTACCTCGCCGACGGCGGCTACACCTCGATGAACCTGCAGTTCCAGGACATCGAAAAAGCACTCGGCCTTACGAAGTAATATTTTGGAAAATACCATGCAGATCTCCCGCCGTCGTCTTCTTGTCGTCGCCAGCACCGCTTCGTTCGTCGGTTTCTCTGGCTTTTCGCTCCAAGCACTTGCCGCTGAACTCACTCTCCCCTCGGTCGGCGCCGACAAGAAGTTCTCTGCCGTTCCGGTTCCTGCGGATCCCAAGCGTCTTGCCGTTCTGGAATACTCCGTCATCGAAAACCTTCAGGTACTTGGCCTGAGCGACCGCATCAAAGCGGCCGTTCAGACCCGCAATCTGCCTTGGCTCTCAGCGCTTCCTACAGACTGCAAGCTCGTCAAAAGCGTTAAAAGCGTAGATATTGAAACGGTGAGCTCCGCCAAGCCTGACCTCATCTTCATTTCAGGCCGCATTTCACGCAATATTGATGCTTTTAAACCGATTGCTCCCACCGTCTGCCTGATCCCCAATAAGGCTGAGGGCTGGAAGAGCTTCCGCGGGAACTTCCTCGCCTTGGCGGAGGTTTTCGGTAAAAAGGCGGTTGCGGAAAAACAGCTTAAACCGCTCGAAAAGCGCCTCTCAGCGCTGCGCAATAAGGCCGCAGGCGAACGCATCGCCGTCATTATGATGGTGAACGGCCGCATGATGGCCGCTCCCGCCGGCGGCGCCGCTGCACACCTCGGAGCAGACTTCGGCTTCACCAACGTCAAGCCTAAGCCCGCTCAGCCCGCTGCTCCCCGCAAGGCTCCGGCTCCGGGAGAGAAACCCGCTGTGCCCACACCAGCGGAAATCGCTGCCGGCAACGCAAAGACGATCGCTGAACTGGCAGCACTGAAGCCGCACCGTATCTTTGTGCTCAATAAGGATGAAGCGATCGGCATGCCCGAACCCAATACGCTCGCGAAAGCCGTGGCCAATCAGCCTGAATGGGCAAAGCTCGATGCCGTCAAGGGCAATCGAGTTCATGAGCTCACGCATGCCGCTTGGTACCTTGCCGACGGCGGCCTCCTTTCGATGGACAAGATGCTCGCTGACGCTGAACGCGCGCTCGGTCTATAACAGCTCCTTAATTAAAAACATTAAAGCCCGCATTTGCTCAAAAGCACTGCGGGCTTTGTCGTTTCAGCGGCGTCGACGATTACTTTTGCAAAAGGTGAATCTTCGAGAGCCGCGAGATAGCATCCTCGAGCACGCGATCATCCCCCTTCGCAAAGTGGAACCGGATGTAGCGATGAACCGGTTCGCGGAAGAAGCTCGAACCCGGCACCGCGCCGAGCTTCACTTTTTCAGCCAAGTCGAGGCAGAACTGATAGTCGTCGTCATAGCCGAATTCACTGATGTCCACCAGGACAAAGTACGTGCCCTGCGGGCGGAAATATTTGAGGCCGAGCCCGTCCAGGCCGGAGAGGAAAACCTCACGGCGATGCGTATATTCGGCCTGAAGCTCCTCGTAATAATCGTCGCCGAACTTGAGGCCTACGACCGCAGCTTCCTGCAACGGTGCTGAGGCGCCGACGGTAAGAAAGTCATGGACTTTACGCACTCGGTCGAGAGCTTCGGCCGGCCCCAGAACGTAACCCAGACGCCAGCCCGTAATGGAATAAGTCTTCGAGAGCGAATTGCAGACAATCGTACGCTCGCGCATGCCCGGCAATGCCGCGAAATAGGTGTGCACATTGGGTTTATAGATAATGTGCTCATAGACTTCGTCCGTAATGACGAAGGCATCGAATTCCTTCACGATTTCTGCAATCTTGAGGAGTTCCTCACGGGTGAATACCTTGCCCGAGGGATTCGAAGGATTGCAGAGAATGAGCGCCTTGGCCCCCTGACGGAAGGCTGCGCGCAGCTCTTCGGGATCAAAATCAAAGGACGGCGGCTTGAGCGGCACAAAAATCGGCTGAGCCCCCGAAAGGATGGCATCCGCCCCGTAGTTTTCGTAAAAAGGCGAAAAAATGGCCACCTTGTCGCCGGGATTGATCGTTGCGAGCACCGAAGCCATCATTGCTTCCGTACCGCCGCATGTCACGCAGACTTCGGAATTCGGATCATATTCCAGTCCGCTGAAGTGCTTGACCTTTTCACAGAGCGCTTCGCGAAAGTTCTGCGCACCCCAGGTCGTCGCATACTGGTGCGGCCCTTCAAAAGCCACTTTGGAGAGACGTTCAAGGATGGGTTCGGGCGGGTTGTAGTCCGGAAAGCCCTGAGCCAAGTTGAGAGCACCGTATTTTGCGCAGACGCGGCTCATGCGTCGAATGACGGAATCGGTAAATGTGCTGCTGCGGTCGCTCAACGTGATCATCGACGTTCTCCAGAAATCTTGCTGCGTAGTTTTTATTGTGGCGGCGCATCGTCAAACAGAGCGTTGAGCCAATGCGCCGTCCTTTATTTCACTACTTTTATTTCCGGCTGCGGCAAGCATGAAAGTAATACCTGCCAAAGCTCAATGGAGCTTAGGAAGTTGTTTAATCTGCGACGCGTTTCGCGAGCTCCGGAGGATATCGGTCACCGGCAATCGGCATGGCATCGAGCGCACTGCGAAGCATTGCGAGCTCCTCAGCCGAAAGCACCACATCAGCTGCACCAATGTTTTCTCTGAGCCGTGCGGACTTCGTCGTACCGGGAATGGGAGCGATGAAATCACCCTGAGCAAGAACCCAAGCGAGGGCAATCTGCGCGGGCGTTGCACCGTGAACTTGGGCGGTTTGACGAACCAAATCCACAACGCGTTCATTGGCTTTCAGATTTTCAGGCTGAAAGCGCGGAACAATGCTGCGGAAATCGTCAGCACCGTAGGACGCATCGGCATGAATCGTTCCCGAGAGGAAGCCCTTGCCGAGCGGGCTGAACGGCACGAAACCGATGCCTTGCGCTTTTAAAAGCGGCAGAACCGATGTTTCAGGCTCGCGCCACATCATGGAGTATTCACTTTGTACCGCAGTGAGCGGACAAACCGCATGTGCCCGGGCAATCGTCTTCACGCCGGCCTCCGACAATCCCCATCCGCGAATCTTGCCTTCACGGATGAATTCAGCCATCACGCCTGCCACCTCTTCGACGGGCACGTTTGGGTCAACGCGGTGCAGATAATAGAGGTCAACATAGTCCGTTTTAAGCCGCTTGAGAGAACCTTCAAGCGCACGGCGGATGGTTTCCGGACGCGCATCGAGCCGCTGCTTGCCGTCAACAATCTCAATGCCGCATTTAGTAGCGATGACCGTCTGCTTGCGCAGTCCTTCCAGAGTCTCGCCCACGAGTGATTCATTGACATACGGACCGTAGCATTGCGCGGTATCAAAGAACGTGACGCCCTGATCAAGTGCTTCATGAATCAAGGCCTTCATCGCTACAACTGGACGAGCCGGGCCATAACCGTGACTCATGCCCATGCAGCCCAGCCCAATAGCCGACACGGCAATGCCGCTCTTACCTAACCGACGTGTTTTCATAAAAATTCAGCTTTCCAGTGAGTTAAAGGGAGTGTTTGACGATCTGCACTTTATCGAACGGAGAAGCTCTATAAATGAACAATCGGAGCAGCCTTTTGCCCAATCCTTTCGTTTTTTTATTCCGCTCGGATACACCCAAACACACTCTTTTTCGGCAATACTGCTGCGTACGCCAAAGCACCTCTGCTGCCCTCAGATTTCTCAAAACAGCGAAAGTCATCGAAAGGCATCGAAACTCATGAAAAGCAAAATATTCCAGTCTCTGAAAACTGCCGCAGCGGTCTCCTGCGCACTTTTTGGTGCAGCACTCCTCACTGCTTGTTCTGACGGCAAGAAGGTCGGTGACGTCTCACTCGGTTTTCTTACCTTCAAAAACATCCAGATCGACGCTTTCATTGATCCTCAAGTGCCTGGCGTAACCTGCCATGCAGCCAGTATTGAGTCTCCGCTGACGCTCGCAGATCCTTCTGACAGTTCCGTTTCTTGCCGTCAGACGGGCGAAATCACTCAAGCCATGATTGATGCCATCGACAAAAGCAAGGACGGCGAAGTGATCTTCACCAAGTCTAAGAGCATCTTTTTCAAATATATGAAGATTCGCCGCATCTACGATGCCGAAAATCAGACGCTTCTGTATGTCTCGTATTCCACCAAGGAAACTTCGGGAAGCTTCAAACACAGCCTTTCGACGGTCCCGCTTTGGGGTACTGAAGCCTACAAGAAGCCCCTGCCGCCTTTGGGAGACGCCAATCAGCAAAAGTTCTGATTGCTCCCAGCAATAAAGCGTGTCGATCTGCAACGAATAATGCCAATGGACTGACTGTTTTTCTCTGATCCTCCATCCGCATTTAAGCTGCGGCAGAACTTAAAACACGGATGGAGCCCGGACTGCGGCGGCGCCCGTCGAAAGGAGCGCGCTTCGCCTTACTCATCGCGAACGTTTCCCATTCTCGCTAGAATGCCTCGCATCACATTTGCGCGGCTGGTGTTTTGGGCGGTTCCCCCGTCTGCATCAGTCGCTGCGCATCTATAAGAGAAGACCTATGCTTTCTGTTTCTGAGATCCGTACCCTTATTAAGGAACGTCCCGGCATTTCCCTTCGCGATCTGGCTCTGCACTTTCGCGTCTCCCCGGGCATGATGGAGATGATGGTTTCGAAGCTTGTCGAACGAGGCGATGTGGAAACCGTGGTGCCGACATCCTGCTGCGGCGGTGACTGCGGCTGCTCGTCGGAAGACCATGGCAAGCATTACAAGCTCACGCTGAAAGCTTTCCGCGAAATGGAAGCCTAATTGCAGAGCAGGTTTCTTTAGAAACAATTATTTGCACAATTAAGAGTTCAGTACTTGCTAAATTCTCAACAAGTGTGCATAATTGAATTCTGTTGTGGTTCAGGTGGTCTTTCGTTTCCGAGAGACATCACTCGAACAGAGCCGCTGGAGGGAGTCCTCGCGGAACAGACGTGTTGCAAAGTCTGCTTTCGAACTCAAGAGGAGATGCTCAAGGAAAGCCGCCGGCCACAAACGAAACCGACAGGGTGCGATGAATTATCGCGCCCTTTTTGTTTTTTTCGGCTGCCGCAAATGATTCCGCGCCACGTTCCCGCCCTTGCTCTCGGTACGCTAGCTCTCGGCGTAGCCGAATTTTCCATGATGTCTATTCTTCTGCCCGTTGCCGATGATCTCGGTGTTACGGTGCCTGAAGCCGGACACTTTATTTCTGCTTATGCAGCCGGCGTCTGCGCAGGCGTTCTCATCATGGCGGCTGCGGCACGCAAGATGCCGCTCAAGACGCTGCTGCTCATCATTGTCGGCATCATCACGCTCGGCAACACGCTCACCGTCTTTGTCGGCAGCTATCACCTGATGCTTTTCAGCCGCTTCATTGCCGGGCTGCCTCACGGCGCCTACTTCGGCGCAGCGGGCGTACTCTGCACTCAGCTTGCCGAACCCGGCAAAGCCTCAAGAGACATGTGTCTGATGGTCGCGGGCATGACCATCGCGAATCTCGCGGGCGTTCCGCTCGCGAGTTTTCTCGCCTGGGCGGTGTCCTGGCGCGCAGCATTTGCCATTGCCGCCGCTGCGGCGCTGATCACTTTTGCGGCCATTCGCATCACTGTTCCCAAAGTGCCGGCACTGCCCGACAGCGGATTTGCCGCACAATTCCGATTCCTGCGCAGTCTCGAGCCCTGGCTCGTGCTTGGTGCGATTAGCCTCGGCAACGGCGGATTCTTTGCTTACTATTCATACGTCAATCCCGTCATGGAACACGTGGCCGCGGTTCCGGCTTCGATGATGTCCGTCGTCATCACGCTCGCTGGTGCCGGCATGGTGCTTGGAAACCTCTTCTGCGCCAAAATTTCATCGTCCTTTTCAGATGAATCGCTTGCCGCTGCTGGTCAGGGCGTATTGCTGCTCTCACTGGCTTCAGTCTTTTTTCTCGCGCACTGGAGTCCGGCAGCAATAGCGCTCACAACGCTCGCCGCCGGCTGCGTATTTTTCATTTCCGGCCCCGAACAGGTCCTGATGATCCGCAACGCCAAAGAAGGCCAGCTGCTTGCCGCATCACTCGCTCAGGTATCCTTCAATGCCGGCAACGCCGTCGGTGCGTGGCTCGGCGGATTGCCCATCGATGCGGGCAAAGCTGCAAATTGGGCGGCCATGCCGGGATTTTTCTTGGCGCTCGCGGGGTTTGGTCTTCTTTTTGTCAACTGGCTTATTCACAGAGTGCGCGAAGAGGAACGCTCCGCTGGCCGCATCGCTGCACTTAAAGATCAGATCCAATCAAAAGCGCCTTAGAGCAGCCAATTGCGCAGACTGCTCCCCGCCCAATCCCTAACGGGTTGGGACGGAGGCTTCTCGCTTCATTGGCAGCAGTCTCGGTTTTCCGAAGTCTTACGTCGTCTCGACGAGCATTGAGACGTCGGGCATTGCCCTCAAGCCTCAGGACCGGGCGAAGGTTCCTGACGGCCGTTGCTCAATAGAGACCTCAAAGCACGGCCGATCAACGGCCGCCTGCCGGTATTGTTTTTGCCTTTTTTTCTGCACCCATTGCTTTGAGATTTTTTGGCAAAAGCATGGCTCAGTTTAGGCAAAGACCAAAAAGAACAAGAACTTAACATAACCTCATCGAACAACAGAACGCGGTTCAAACGGACAGAAAAGTTCAGACCGCATTAGCGATGAGGTATGAAATGAAACCGACTGCTCCGAGCCTTGCCGGTCTTTCCCAAAAATGCAAACTCACCTGTGCCGCGGCAGCTGCCGGCCTCCTTTTTGCCGTTTCTGGCGCTCAGGCTCAAGCGCTGACGCCTAAGCAGGAAAGCATCATTCCGATCGCAGCGCTGACTGCCGAAGGAGATGCCGCCCGTCTCAAGACCGTTCTTGCGGACGCGCTGAACCGAAAGTCCATGACAGTCAACGAAATGAAGGGCGTGCTCCTTCAGATGTATGCCTATACAGGGTTCCCGCGCAGTCTGACGGGGCTCGGCGTTCTCGTCAATCTGCTCGATGAACGGCATGCCGCCGGCATCACTGACGAAAAAGGACGAGAAGCGACGCCGCTGCCCGCCGGCACGAACATCCGGGAACTTGGCACGAAAACCCAGACGGAACTTGTCGGCCGGCCAGTGAAAGGACCTGTCTACGACTTTTCGCCGGAAATCGACACCTATCTCAAAGAGCATCTTTTCGGCGACATCTTCTCCTCAGACCTCCTGACGCACCAAGAGCGGGAACTCGCCACGATTTCGGCGCTTGCCAGTCTCCCCGCACCCGTACAGCTACGCTCGCACCTCAATGCCAGCCTGAACGTGGGTTTAAGCCCCAAAGCGCTGCGCGAATTTACTGAAATCCTTCGGCGCGATGTGGGGAGCACGGAAGCCGCACTTGCCCAAAAAACGCTTGACGCTGTTCTAGCCCAGCGCGCTGCAAAGTAATTCTTTTTTATCGCTTTCATTCCAAGGACAATTCATCATGACGACTTTGAAGAAAATCGCTGCAGCTGTGTGCGCTGCCGCCTGCATCGCCAGCGTTTCCGCCGCCCCCGACGATACTTCCAAGCTCAATCCTTATGGTTTGGTGTACCAGGGAGCCGTTAAAACAAACACGGCCGGTGAAGTCAATATCCATCCGGTGACCTACAGCCTGCACGGCATCAAGATCGCTGCCAACGTTTATACGCCGGCCAACTACGACGCCAAGCAGTCCTACCCGGCAGTCGTTGTTGCGCATCCCAACGGCGGCACAAAGGAGCAGGTGGCCGGTCTCTTCGCGCAGCGCCTCGCTGAACTCGGCTACATCACGATTGCGGCCGATGCCGCTTATCAAGGCGCCAGCGGGGGCGAGCCGCGTCACACCGACAAACCGCAGTTCCGTACAGAGGATATCCACGGCATGGCCTCGTATCTCCTCTCCTATCCCGGCGTTGATGCCTCTCGTCTTGGCGCGCTCGGCATCTGCGGCGGGGGCGGCTATACGCTCAATGCAGCCAAGTCGGATAAACGTTTTGCTGCGGTGGCGACCATCAGCATGTTCAACACCGGCCTTGTGCGCCGCATGGGTTATATGAATTCCGCCGCTGACACCGTTCAGGAGCGCCTCAAGACCGCCTCTGACGCGCATGCCGCCGAAATGCTCAAAGGCGAAGCGCCGCTTTCGGGAACAGTTGACTTTGATGCGATTTCCCCTGAAGAAGCCGCAAAAATCCCGAACGATCTCTACCGGGAGGGGCTTGAATACTACGGCCGCACGCACCGCCATCCCAATGCCACGTTCTCCTACACAACCTCTTCGCTCATGGACCTCATGACCTGGGACGCGACTGACCAAATCGAACTGATCAATGTGCCGCTCCTCATGATTGCCGGCAGCAAGGCCGATTCGCTCTATATGACGCAGGATGCATTTGCCAAAGCTTCGGGCACTAGCGACAAGGAACTCTATGAAATTCCGGGCGCCACGCACATTCAGACGTACTACGTGCCCGAATACGTGGATCAGGAGGTTGCAAAGCTGTCGGAATTCTTCGGCCGCACTATGAAGTAATCCGCAAACACTGCTCCCAATGCTTTGAGCATCAGGAGCAGCCTGCCCGTAAAGCTCAGGTCTTGAATTTCACCGATAGGAGACTTTCCCATGAAGCCTGCCCTCACTCGCGCAGCCTGCCTTTTGTGCGCAGCGTTTGCTTCATTGACTGCCCCCGCCGCTTCGGCTGCGTCACAAACCATCCTTCGTGCTGCCGAGCAGCAATCCGTGCCCGTCAATCCCGCGAACTTCACGGGCGCTGCACGCAGTGACGGCGCATTTCGTCAGCAGACGCCTGCCCGAGTTTACGGCGGCTGGGTCACCTTTGAACCCGGATCCCGGACGCACTGGCACATCCATCCGCTGGGTCAGACACTGATCGTCACTTTCGGTGCCGGCCTCACTCAGGTCGAAGGCGGACCTGTCCGCGAAATTCGCGCCGGCGACATCGTCATCTGCCCGCCGGGCGTCAAACACTGGCACGGCGCCAAACCGAATCAAGCCATGCAGCACATTGCCATCGGCGAACGTGCTGAAAACGAGCAGGTTCAATGGCTTGAAGAAGTTTCGGATGAAATCTACCTGCAGCCGATCCAAGCGACTTCAATCAAATAAACGGAGACCATCATGAAGGAACTTTTTGAAATGCTCAATGGTTTGTCAAATCGAAAGCTCAATAAGCGCAGTTTCCTGGCTGCATGCGGTGCCGCAGCTGCGGCAGCGGCGATTTCAGCCCCTTCGGCCGGTGCGGCCTCTGCGAATGAGCGCCGGATTGCCGTTATCTACTTCTCTAAGACGGGGCATACGCAAAGCCTCGCGGAATGTGTTTCGGACATGACGGGCGCCAAGCTCTTTCGCGTGGAAACGGTCGATCCTTATCCGGAGGAATACCGAGAAACGACGGAGATTGTGAAAGCTGAAATTGAAAACAATATTGCCAGACCGATCAAGCCGCTTCAGGTCAATTTGGACGAATTCGATGTCGTCATTCTGATGACGCCCACCTGGTGGCACCATGTCGCAAGGCCGCTTCAGACCTGGATGGAATCCGCGAAACTCGCCGACCGCACAAACCTTCTCATTCTGACTGCAAATACGCACGGGGGCGGCGGACGCATGCATACGCGCGAAGATTTTGAAAAATGGCTGCCTCAAAGCCGTCTCGGCACCCATTTCACCGTTTTTGGCGGGGTGAGCCGCAAAGACCGCGAGGTTCGGCGCTGGCTCGAAGAAAACAAAGTGCTTTAAGCACGAAAACGCTCGGAGAATCATCCAAATTGCCGCATTCGACCCAATCACCATTGTTGATTCTCCGTTCTCCGACCTCAACAAACTGGAAGTCGCCGAACAGCTCAGCCAATGGCTGCACGCCAAACATTTAGATTGCTCTTGAATCGGAAGCCATAAAAATGACTCCACTCCAAATACCCTCTGCAACACTCTCTAACGGCGTCACCATGCCTAGACTGGTGTTCGGCACCTATCAAATCAAAGACCCGAAAATCTGTCAGAAGGCCGTTGAAGACGCACTCGAGGCCGGCTACCGTGCCATTGACACGGCTCAAAGCTACGGCAATGAAGCGGCTGTCGGCGCCGCTCTGAAGGCCTGCGGTCTTCCTCGGAGCGAACTCTTTATTACCACGAAACTCTGGGTGGAAGATGCGTCTGAAGCCGGTGCTCGCCGCGCCGCTCTTCGCTCCATGGAACTGCTGGGGCTTGATTACCTGGATCTTTACCTCATTCATCAGCCCGTCGGCGATGTTTTCGGTGCATGGCGAACGATGGAAGCGCTTTACCGAGATGGTCTGCTGCGTGCCGTGGGCGTAAGCAATTTCTCGCCGGACCGTTTGATGGACATAGCGCTCTCGAGCACTATTCGCCCGCAGGTCAATCAAATTGAAATCAATCCTTTTTGCCAGCAAAAGGATGCGCTCCCGGTCATGGCATCACTAGGCATTCTGCCTGAAGCCTGGGCGCCATTTGCCGAGGGCAGAAACGGGCTTTTCAGCAACGCAGTGCTCGCCGGCATTGCAGCCAAACACAACGCATCCATTGCTCAAATCGTTCTGGCGATGATTCTCAAAATGGGAGCCGTCGTCGTCAGCAAGTCGGTAAACCCAGAGCGGATGCGCGAGAATATTCGTGCGGCGGAGGTGCTGCTCGACCAAACCGATATGACTGCAATGGCCGCGCTTGACACCGGGCGGAGTCAATTTTTCTCTCATCGCGACCCGGAAATCATCAAGTGGTTCCACAGCCGTCACATCGAACACTAAAAGAATGCCCCTCTTTTGAATCAAGGATTTCGACATGACCCAAACAGCAGAAATTCTGAAAACACCGACGTCAGCTGCTCCGGAATCTATCGAAAAGTGTGCAGAACTCGCTCAGCTTGTCGAACGTTTCGTGGACACCAAAGGTGAATATGATGAACGCATTCCGGGGCTGCATATGTCCTCGCTCAAGGCGCCGATTTCCACGCCCAACTGCTTTTATGTGCTCTCTGTCGGAATGATTCTCAAGGGCTCGAAACGACTCCTGATTGGCGGAAAAACGTATGACTACGAAGCCGGTTCCATGCTTGTCACCTCTATTGATCTGCCGACATCGTATGAAATCGGAGCCGTTTCCAAAGACAATCCTTTTGTCTCGCTTTCCCTGAAGCTCAATCCCGCCATTCTGGCCGAGCTGCTCGCGGAGGATGTCTCAACTCTGAAGCCCGGTGAGCCATACGGCTTTGATGCAGCCCCGGAAGAACTTATCGAAGACTTTGAGCGGCTGCTGCGCCTTTTAGATCGTCCGGCACAAATTGCTGCGCGAGCGCCGCTTCTCATTCGAGACATTCATTATCTTGCTCTCACGAGTGCCGCCGGCAATTCGCTGCGCTCCCTTTATGCCCCTGGCTCCACCGGTCATCGCATCCGGCTGGCCGTCAAATGGATGCGGGAAAATTTTCGTGAAACCATCACGATCGAGCAGCTCGCCGGCATTGCCCACATGTCGCCGGCGACCTTTCACCGACAGTTCAAGGAACTCACCTCCTTCACGCCGATTCAGTATCAAAAACGGCTGCGGCTCTATGAGGCTCAGCAATTTTTAATGCGCGGCGACGGTGACGTGAACAGCGCGGCCTTCGCCGTGGGTTATGTGAGTCCGCAGCAGTTTAACCGCGACTACAAGCGCTTCTTTGGCGATGCGCCCGGGCGCGTTACGAAATCTTTTAAACAGTCGCTTCGTGACCGACTGTCAGCCGAAACAGACGCTTAAGGGTTGCGTTTGGTGAAGCCGCTCTGCGCAGCAGGCGCCGAGAAGCTTTGGGGTTCAGTGGCGTCACTGCGGATTATTTTTTCGGAGTGTCCGAATTTACTGCGGGCGCCGCCTTCTTTTCTGTTTCAGACGACTTCGCAGCCTTAGTCTGCGGCTCGTCGCTGAAGTACCCCACCATTGCGCGCCAGTTGACGATCAGCATCAGCGCAAACACAGCAAGGCACTGGCCGGCATAGCCGGCCATGGCGTACGGCGTCATGACAGACGGCGAACCGTAAAAGGCATTGAAAAATGCCGGCGCACCGCCCGCAATTTCGGCTGCATGCAGTGCAAAGGCTGCCAGAGCCTCCGCATAGCATAGGAAGGCAGCCGCCATCAGCACCTTTTGGGCGCGAAAGCGCATCGGCCAAATCCTCGCACACATCAAAACGAAGACTGGAAGAATGGCGGGCAGAGCGGTAAGAAGCGTGCTGAGAATGAACTGCATAGCAAAGACACTGCGCTTCGGGGGCGGCAGCGTGACATTCGAAACGGAGGCGCAATCGTAGCAGAGACGTTTCGTTGATTCCTGCCCGAAACGAATAGAAAATGCCCGCAAAGACTGTCTGATCTTTGCGGGCATAACTGCCAGACCGGCACTTATTTTAGGTGAGCTGCCCGATAAGGGCAGCCTCTCTCATTAAGCCTGCTTGGCAGCTGCGTCAGCAGCCGGCGACGGTTCGCGAAGCTTCATGACGCAGTGATAAACCACCAGAAGGGCCAGAACGATCAGCGCTGCGGCGATGATCAGCTGCAGACCGCCAACCATGAAGACGAACGTACCGTCGGCCATGGAGCGGAAGATCCGCAGGCAAGCCTGAATCAGTGCAGTCATCGTCACCACAAACATGACGGTCATCGGACCATAAAGCATCCAGCCCTTGCGGCCGGTTGCCTTCAGGAAGACCGCGAGGCCAGTGAGCACCAGAGCCGAGAGAAGCTGATTGGCGGAACCAAAGAGCGGCCAGACCGACATGTAGCCCGCGAGGCAGAGCGCATAGCCCATGGCGAGCGTCAGGATCGTCGCGAAAACGGTATTCGTAAAGAGCTTCTGGATCGGTCCCATCGCTTCACCGGGGCCCGGGGTGAACAGTTCCTGCAGCGACATACGGCCGATGCGCGCCACAGCATCCACAGATGTCAAGGCCAAAGCAGAAACGCACATCGTAAGGATGCAGGCAGCAATGTCGGTCGGCACACCGAAGATATCGGTGAGGAATCCGGCGACTGAACCGGAGAACGTCTGGAAAGGCGTGCCCGAGGGAAGTACGCCGTTGCTCGCCGCGGCGCAGACGATGATCAGCGCCACGATGCCGAGAATAACTTCAACGCACATGGAGCCGTAGCCCACAAGACGCATGTCCTTTTCGTTGGCAACCATCTTCGAGGAGGTGCCCGAGCTCACGAGAGAATGGAACCCAGACACAGCGCCGCAGGCAATCGTCACAAAGAGGATGGGGAAAAGATCCAGATTCTTGACTTCAAAACCAACGAATGCGGGCATATTGAGCGTCGGGTTCTTGACGAAGACGCCGAGAACACCGCAGACAATCATGCCGATCAGAAGGAACATCGAGAGATAGTCGCGCGGCTGTTTAAGGAGCCACATCGGCATCACCGAAGCGGCAAAGAGGTACGCAAACACCACATAGCGCCACGTAACGCTGTCCAGGTAGATCGGATTTGCGATGCCGACCCAGAGCATCAGGCACATGAGCACGATGCCGACCACGAGCTGAATGCCCGCTGTCGGACGGAACTTCTTCAGGTAGAGGCCAAAGAGCACCGCGACGAACATGTAAAGGAGTGAAATCGAACCTGCCGCCGCATTCGGCATGATCTGCGAGCCGTCCTTGGCAAACCCGTTGAAAGTGTTGGCCACCATGTCGCAGAAAGCCGCAATCACGAGCAGCGTGAAAAGCCAGCAAAAGAGCAGGAACAGACGACGGCCGGTGCGGCCGATGTAGTCCTCAATGATCATGCCGATTGAACGGCCGCCATTCTTAACCGAGGCGTAAAGGGCTGTGAAGTCCTGTACGGCACCGAAGAAGATGCCGCCGATGAGCATCCAGAGCAGTGCGGGAAGCCACCCGAACATCGCGGCAATAATCGGACCCGTAACAGGGCCTGCGCCCGTAATGGACGTGAACTGGTGCGCAAACACCGTCCACTTATTGGCGGGAGCGTAATCTCCGCTTTTATTTTCAACAGCCGGCGTCGGCCGGTTGGGATCGATCCCCCATGTCTTTTCGAGCCAGCGAGCGTATCCGAAATACCCGCAGGCCAGAGCGACGAGAGCGATCAGCATGACTGTCAGCCCATTCATTTCTACTTTGCCTTGGTTGAGTGACTTTAAAAAAAATCTCGCCGCCCTTCTGTCGAGACCCCGAGGTCTCCTTGACAGACAAACGGTGAATTGAGCCGCCGAAAACAGGGTCTTCCGGCGGCTTCATGAAATGAATGGTAGACAGTTTTCAATACGATAGCAAATGCAACTTTTCTTTTTTAATCTACTATTAACATTGATTTATATGAAATAAATAATGCATTATCTTTTTAATTGAAGTGCAATATGACTATTCGTAAGCAAATGTCAATCTGTCTGGGCAAAAGCGCTTAAGGGCTTTCACTCTTCTTTAGAACCTCCAAACAACTTACGGGCGGTATTCCCCGCAAGAGGAACACCGCCCGTAAGTCAAAGATCCTTGGGGCAGCATCGCTTGGGTCTGGACCGAAGCGTTTGGGCTGCCCTATGAAAGATCGTATTTTTAGCCGAGGAAGTACACCCCTACCAAGCAGATGAACATCACGGGAGCCGTGCGTTTGACGATCTCAAAAGGCGAAACGCCAGCGAGCCCGGCAGCGATGATCATGCCGCCGGCGAGCGGCGAAGAAAGACGACCGAAATTGCCCGAAATAGCGGCAAGATAGCCCAGACTGTCAATGGACATACCGAACTGAGCGGCATGAGGCGTCACGGCCTCATTGAAGGCAAACGTGGCCGCGTCGCCCGAACCCGTCACGATGGCCATGAGATAAGGCCCTAAAGCAGCGCCCAATTTGGCCACTTCGTTGGCATGCGTGAGGTAATTGACGAAAGCATCGATTACGCCGCAGGCGCGCAGCCCGGCAGCGAATACGCCGGCAGCAATAATGATGCCGATGATGCTTGCATAACCGCGTCCCATGCCGTCAAAGAACTTCTTAGTCACTTCCGCCGGACTGGTACGAGTGACGGCGATAGCATAGATAGCGCCGATCAGCATGGCGGTAGCCACCGACATCTTGAGCTGCGGCGCCCAGATGCTTGCGCAAACGAGGATCACGACCGGAAGAAGCGGAGCAATGGCAAAGAGAATGTTGGGTTTTTCCGGCAGATCAGCCTGCTTATTATCTGCACCGCCAAGCTGAGAAAAACCTTCGCGGCGGAAATCGCGATAGACGACGCAGACGATGACCATCAAAACAATAGAAGCTAACGTTGCGCCGACAGTGACCGGCATCCAGCGGCCGATGAAGTCCATGATCGTGATGTCGGCGAGCTTAGCGATGAAGGCGTTGTGCGACACGCCCGGGCTGAGATAAGCAAGCGTAATCGACCCCACCACGCTCGCGGCAGCGATGGCCGGATGGAAACCCGCACGAACCATGAGCGGAATGATCGTCGGACCGACCGCAGCTACCAGTCCTGAGGTCGAAGGGATGGCGATCGAAATCAGTGACACGACGAGCATGCAGGCGGGCAAAAGCATGAGGCCGAGCTTTTTGAGCGGCTTCGTGAGGAGCGCCACGAGATGCACGTCGCATTTCGTGAGCGAGACAACACTTGCAAAACCCATCGCCGAGCAGATGGCAATGATGAGGGTTGCATTCGTCATCGACTTATCAAACTGCTTAAAAGCAATCATCGGTTCGAGCGAAAGCAGCGCCATCAAAATACCCGCTGAGAGCAGGACTAGACGGGTTTCACAGCGTTTGATAAGCGCTGCAATAGCGCCGATAGTGACGACAAGCGCCACACCCATGGACCATGTCATATTGAGATATACCTTTGGTTGGGAAGAAACGACCGTTGGCGGAGCGTTGTTTCGCTTCTTTTTTCCAGGGCCGCAAAGCGGACGATTCTAGCGAAATCGAATGACAATTGCGCTAAAGTATTTTTCCTTAGAAAACATTTTTTTACCTGCCTTTTGAAAACAGCTAATCGACTGTTTGACGGGTATCAGCCAGGCGAACGCATAATCCCCAAAGCAGGATCACAGCAGTGAAGAAAACGAAGGGCGCCGTCCAGCCGCCCGTTGCCTGCAAAAGGCGGCCGAAGATGAAAGGACCTGCACCGGCAGCCAGATACCCGATGCCTTGAGAGAGCGTCGATACGGCGAGCATGGCTTGACTGCCCTTCGTATGCGAAGCCATCAAGAGGAAGGCTGCCGAGAGCATCGCCCCCTGTGCAGCTCCAGCGGCAACAGAGGCGGGAAGGAGCCATGCGCCGCCAGCGAGCCAGCCGGCAAGCCCAAGCACATAAAGGAGCGAAAGCACGGCGCCGGCAGTACGATCGTTGGGACAGACTTTGAAGAACTTTGCCGTCATCACGGAAGCGGGCAGTCCCGAAAAGAGAAAGACGAAAATCCAGATGCCCGTCGTTTCAAAACTCATTCCCTGAGCACGCCAATACGAAGGCATCCAGGCTGCGGCCGTATAAATCAGTGTGGATTGAAGTCCCATCACCCCCGTGAGGATCCAGGCCAAAGGCACGCGCAGCGTCCGGCGAAGCAGTCCCTGCGGTCTCTCCTTATCCGCCGCTGGCTTTGGTGCAGAGCAAGGCGATTCGCTTGACTGTCCTTGCGTCCTGCACTGCATCAGGAGCAGCCAAACCATCAGCGCCAGCAGGGCTCCCGCTGTCCAAAAACCAAAGGGCCAGCACAAGCTCCCGCCCCAGGCAAAAAGCGGCGCAGCCGTCAACCCGCCCACTGCACCGGAAAGCCCGATCATGCCGGTATAAAGTCCCATCAGCATGCCGATTCTTCTCGGCCAGCGCGTTTTAATGACGACCGGTATGAGCACGTTGAGGAGCGCAATGCCTGCGCCCAGCAGGAACATGCCGCCCGCAAAAGCCGCCAGATTTGCAATGAAGCGAAGCGCTGTGCCGAGGAAGAGCAAACCGAGCGCAGCTGATGCGGCTCCGCAAAGGCCTAAACGCGCCTGAAGCGCCGGAGCGAAAAAAGAACAAAGCCCAAAAGCGGCGACCGGCAGTGCGGCGAGCAGCCCGTAGAGGCTCCAGGTCGTTCCGTAGGCGGCAACCACCTCTGCAGCTATGGGACCAACGCCTGTAACAGGACCGCGCATTACAAAGGCCGTCAACAGCAAGGCAATCAGTGCCGGCATCAGTGCCTGAGAGGAAGTCTTTTGCGCTGAGGCATCGGATAATAGTGTCATTAGAAGGTTCTTTATGCTGTCACAGCGCCCTTAAAGTGCATTGAAAACAGATACATGCACATCATCAACGCCTGCGCCTCAATCGTAGCGGATAGTTACAGTTCACATATAAACTGAACAATTGTTCAGGCCATCCTGCGCTATCGTGTAGAGTGTAGATCAAATCATATCGTTCGCTCGGCGCCCGTCGCCGAATGAACTCCCTCCTACCTACGGACAAACCACATGCAGAAGAAAGTTTCCGTTATTGCCTTGTCGCTCGCTGCGGCTCTTGCTCTTGCCGGCTGCGCCAACGACGGCACACGCTACCGCGCAGACACCTACTACGCGGGACAGGTCAATCAGGTTCAGGAAGTTAATACCGTCCAGATCATTGCAGTCAATGCTGCCCGAGTTGCCGTCCCCAATGATGACAACCGTGATACCGCGAGAATGACCGGCGCCATTCTCGGCGCCATTGCCGGCGCGGCCATCGGCAACCACAACAATCATTCGACCTCCGCGCGCGTGATGGGCGGTCTCGCCGGCGGCGCGGTCGGCGGTTTGGCCGGCGATGCAGTCGGCGGATCGTCGTCGACGAGCTATACCGACGGCGTGCAGATCGTCTTCCGTACGGCTTCCGGCAAGGTGCTTCAGAGCGCACAGGTCGGCCGTCCCTGCGAATTCAAGACCGGCACGGCCGTTATGGTGTCGCCCACGCCTAACGAAGCGCGCATTCAGCCCAACAACCCTTACGGATGCGGCCGCTGATACTGGCGCTTAGCAGATTAAAGAGGATTGAATGATGAAGCTTCATACACTTGCCGCGCTGCTCGCGTCGACCATTGCCGCTGCGGCCGTTGCCGCACCGAGCACTGCCACCTCGACGCTCCCGCCTGGGGTCAAAGACATGAGCCCGGATCAGATTGATTACAACCTTCAGGCGATTGACGCGGCTGCCAAAGAACAGCAGGAATTGGCTCGTCAGAAAGAGGCCGCCCGTGCGGCAGCTCAAGCTGCCGCTCAGGAAGCCGCTGCTAAGGAAAAAGCGGCGGCAGAGAAACGTGCAGCCGCTGCCGCTCGAGCCAAAGCGCAGCAGCAGGCTGCGGCCGCCAAGGAAAAAGCCGCTCGTCAGGCTAAGCTCGACGCATATGAGGACAAGGTTCGCGAACTTGAACTTCAAATGAAGGAACTTGACGTGACTGAACGCCGAGCTCAAGTTGAAGGAACCGTTTCCGATGCTGCAGCTCGCTCGGAACTCTCACGCGAAAAAGCTCAGGTTGAGCTCGACCGCATGAAGGCCGAAGTTGAGGCACTGCGCGGGCAAATCAAGACGGCTCAATAAACTCAGGTATTGCAAAAGCGGCGCAAGTACGCCTGCGCCGCGCCTTTTAAGCGCTCCGCCATCCGTGTCGGAGCGCTTTTTTTCTCCTCAGAATTCGAACCGATAGAGCAGATCCAGCGCCTGATTGACGCCGGAGACGGCTTCCAAGTAGAGCCGCGGCATCAGTCGATAACGAAGCGTCAGCGTCGCAAGCGAATCAAAGATGCCGACGCCGTACTTCACCTGCAGACCAGGAAGCAGATAGGCGGACACCACTACCTGCTGGGATTCCCCGCTGCCCGCTGTATCGATGCCCACGCCGGAAAGGCCCACCGCATCGCCGATTTCACTCAAAATGCCGCCGCCCTGAGAGGTGCCCAGCCCAATGAGCATGCTCGTCATCATGGCTGAGCTGCTGCCGTCTTCCGAGCCCAGTCCCTCGCCTCGCAAGAGATAGGAAAGCGCCTCTTCGTCGGACATGGAGGGGGTTGAAAAGAGCTGTACCACCGGTTCGTCAGCCGTGCCGGTGACACGAATGCCGGCCGTCACGTCGTCCTCCGTAGACTCCGGATTGCGGATCGCTTCCAAACGAATGCTCGGGTTGGCCATTGGACCGGAAAAAAGGAATTCACCGGTTTGAATTAAAAGATCCTGCCCGTAAGCACGAAAACGCCCGCGCGGAATATTCATGCTGCCGAGGAGTCCCATGCGGCCGCCGCCCATCATGAACTTGAGTTTGCCTGAAAGCGAAGCATCCAATCCATAGGCTTTGACACGCACATCCTTTTCACCAATCACGATGTCGACGTCTGCGCGTATCGGCAGACTTTCGGTCTTCGCGGCGATGGGGTTGAGATTCGCGTCGAGCATCACCTGGTCGTCCGACACGGAGACCGCAGAAGCCGGGAGCTCATTGATTTCAATAAGCGCCGACGGAATCTCCACGCTCCCCGATGCGGATGCCGACTTAGGATCGGCCTCGGTCTTCACATCCGCTTTAACGTCGACCCGAATAGAGGGCGGCAGGGTGAGCCGCAGCCCGTCTGTCTTGACTCGAGCAGTGGCGTGCCAATCCGTCAGACTTTCCCAAGAAGCGCTGCCGGAGAGTTCAATCTTCTGCAGCGTGCGCTCGGATGAATTCGTTTTCCCGGTCAGATTGGCAAGCGACCTCACCTCGCCCGTCAGGGTGGAAGAGCGGCCGTTAAAACGCAGCTCCAGTCCTGAGGGCTCCATATCGAAGGGCACCAAGTCGGCATTCACCACAACGTCCTCAAGCGTCGCACTGCCGTAGAGTTCGGGCTTGATGAGCGTACCGCCGGCGCGCAGATCGGCGTTAACCACACCCTCTGCTTTTTCCCCTTTAGAGAGGAACGGCTGAATAAATGAAGGCGTAACGCCCGTTAAGCCAAATCGCCCTTCGAGCCGACGCGTCTTCATGGGGTCAATGACGCCGACCTCTCCCCAAATGCTGCCGTTTCCTTTGGGCTTGACATCCCACGCGAGTGCAACGCGCTTTTCGTTGAGCAATGCATGCGCGCGCAGGCGTTCCAGTTCCACAGGAATCCGCACACCCTGCCAGCGGGTTGAATAAGCCAGTCCGTCCCCATTGAGATCGGCCATGCCTTCGGGCATGCGGCCGTTGTCAAGATCCCATTTCAGCCGCACGCCGCCCGTGAGCGCCCCCTCCAAGGTGTCGCTCTTGCGCCGCAGATAAGGTTTGAGAACTGACATCGAAAGACGAGTCAAACGCAGCTCTGCTTCCCCGCTGCGGCCCAGCACCAAAGTCTTCGGCGCACAGACCTCAGCATCATCATGCTTCCAACAATGTCCGGCAATCGTCGCCTGCGTTTTTGCCGTACTCCACGTCATGTCTGCTGGAGACGCATTGGACCAGACCCCTGCGGGCGTCGTGAGAGAAGCTCGAGTTAGTCTCCCCGTCCAGTCGAGCGTATCGCGGGAGAAGCCCCCGGTGAGCGCAACGCTCCCGCTCACGGGCTCTCCGTCGAGCATCAGTTTGAGCGCGTGAGCCGTCTCACGCCCTTGGAGCGACGCCTCGAGCTGGGGCATATTGACGCCCGGCGCAGTGAGCTCTTTCAGATTGAGAAGAAGCTTCCCGACCACTTCGCCTTCAGAGAGGGATCGAACGATGAAATCGAATTTTTCCGCTGCAGAGCTCCCCGCTTTGGGCGGCACGAGTCTTCCCGGCGGCATGCGGCCGCTGACCGTCGAAGTGTCTGCCGTTTTTAGGGCTCCCGAAGCCGACACTTCAGTCGGAGCGGCCGGAACGGATGAGCTGCTCTTCTGAACAGGGCGCTTATAGGCCGTGAACGCCTTCAGCTTCAGGCGCTCAACATCGGCATCAGGATTCGGAGAATTGCGAAGATCGGCATAAAGACCAAACTGCTCGAGGGCAAAAATATCGTTGTAGGCAAGCTTTTCGGCCTTCAGATCTGCAAGGATCACCGGATTAGCCAGACTTCCGTCGACATGAACGTTCCCCTTGGCTCTGCCCTTCAGTCCCGGAATCGTGTTGAGGAGTCCAGGCGCATCGAGCTTCATATCGAGCTTCACGCCCCGAAGCTCTTCAATGGATCCGGCTGCTGAGGCGGTGTTGCGGCCCAATAGGACGTAGAAATCATCCAATTGCCAATTCAGCCCGTTTTCGCCTGCAGCAGCCAAACGGAGTTCGAGCGGCGCATTTTGCTTGCCAATCGCCCCCTTTACCTGACTCTTGGCGCTGAAAGCAAAATTGCCCGTCGTTGTGAATGAGCCTTTTCCTGATGCCTCAGCGGCGAGTTTCAGCGGGAAAGAGACAACCCATCCGCCCAGGTCGATATTGTCGGCCTTGAGCGTCCCGCTCCAGTCAAGATCCTTCGGCCACTCTGCCGATCCTGCAGCTTCAAGCCGTCCCAACGGGGTTTGTGCAACGAAGCGGTCAATCCGAGCCCCTGAGAGTGTTCCCGAAAGAGCCGCATCAATCACGCCGGCAAAAGTCTTTTTCCCAGCAAGAATCGCTTGAGAAGCCGAAACCTCGGGCTTACCCGAGAGAGTGAATGAATACTTCCGGGCATCTCCGCCGGCGTGAAAAGCCAAATCACGAATGGTCCAGAAGGCATTTTTCAATGCTTCGGAAGCGCCCGCGGACGCTGGCGTCCCTCCAGCTTTTTGAAGCTGAGAGGCCTTGTCTGTTTGCGTCTGGGCTGCCGATGCAGCATCCGGCGGCGCGGCCCCTTTTGCCTCCGCCCCGCTCTGAGCGGGCTGCTTTACAGCCAAAGCCGGCACCAGGAGTTCAGACGACGTCAGTGAGACATTGAAGGGGAGATAGGGTTTAGACGGGTCGGCAGAGAGTGAAACCGCCAGATCAACAGCCCCTGCGGCAGAACCCGCGAGCTTAAGTTCGCCGATAACCTCTCCGGAAAGATCCATCACCAAAGAGCTCTGAGGCGACTTGAAACGGATGCCTAGCAACTTTCCCCAAGGCTCGGCGTCCGTACGAGCTTCAAGGTGAACGGAAAGCGGCCAGGCATCAGCGAGTTTGGCCTCTGCAGAGGCGCTGATGGAGACTACGGAAGAATCAATCGCCGCGGCTTCAACCGAAAGAGAGCCGTCCTTCTGAACTGAAGCGTTTTTAATTTCTGCTTTATTGAGCACCAAGGGCGCCAACCCGGGCAGCGCCTGATCTGCCGAAAGTCCGGCAACCTGCCAATCTGTCATCACGAGCGACGTCAGCTTGGCGTCAAGCGGCAGGGCTAGAGCGGGCAGCTTCGTGACAAAAGGCTTTTGGAGCATTTCATCCAAGGCTTGGGCAAAGCCCTGAAGAGCCGCTGCGGAGGAAGCGTTCGCTTGCGCCAAGCTGCCTGAGGCCGTTGGCAATTCATCAGCCTTAAGCGCTTTGACCTCTGCGGCGGGAGGCTCCTCTGAGCCCTTTAGAAGCGAAACTCGGCCGCCGGTCAGATGAATGGCATTCACAGTCGCCGCACTGCCGCCGAATTGAAATTCGGTCGCTTTGAAAGCATTGGAAGACAAACTGAAGGCGGGCGCTTCAATCATCAGGTCGTTATAGGCAGTTTCGGGCAGGCGCAGCTCGCCATGGATAAGTTCCGCCGAGGCCGTAAACTCACCCACCGTCACCCGCAGATCGTCAATCTCGGTCCTGATCTGCCGGAGCGCTGCCTGCTCCAGAATGACGGAAAACGGCAGCTGCAGATCCGGCAGTCCGGCAGCATCGTCAGCAGGCGCATCCTCCGAAGCGGGAAGTGCCGTTGTGTCCACTTTGATGTCGGCTCCGACGACCTCGAGCTTAGTGACGTGAAGGGAGTGCTCAAAAAGCGCCCGCCAATCCCAGCCGAGGTGCAGTTCATCAATCTTGGCCGAAATACCCGCAGACATCCAGCCGATGCCCTTGACCCTCAGATCATCCCAAGGACCGGAGATCGCCTGCGCCTCAAAGCCCGGCACGAAACGGACAGCGAGATGAAGCGCCGCTGAACGACCGCTTTCCGTTCCGGCGAGCCAGGCCGCACCCCCTGCGGCAGCGGTCAAAACTCCTGCCGTGCCGATGAATGTCCAAAATGCAAAGCGCAGCATCGGACGGCGTCGCTTCTCTGCGCTCTTAGGAACGTCCGTCTTCGGATCTGTAGTTTTGGTCGTCATCACTCAAAGCTCCGGTCCGAGACCAATGTAGAAGGCAAATCCCTTGTGATCCGGATCGCCGATCGGACGCGCAATATCCAATTTCACCGGGCCCACGGGAGACTGCCAGCGAATGCCTAAGCCCGCACCCGTTTTAAAGTGCGTAGAGTCCAAGCGGTCCACCGCTTCACCCGTATCCACAAATGCTGCCCCCCACCAGGATCCCGTTACATTGAATTGATATTCAAGCGAAGCCGTGAGGAGGCGCTTTGCACCTCGAAGATCGCCCGATGCGTCACGGGGAGAAAGGGATTTGTAGTCATACCCTCGAATGCTGCGGTCGCCGCCAGCAAAAAAACGCATATCCGGCGGCACCTCATCAAAACTGCTCGAGGAAATCCAGCCGAAAGCGTAGCGGCCGATGAATCGATGCCGCGCGGCATAGCTGCGAATGATGGCGCCTTGGGCATTGAATGCCCAGAAATTAATGTCTGACCCCCAAAGATCTCTGGCGATATCGAGCGAGTAGCGCTGCGAGTCTCCCCACATCGGCATGGAACCCCCGCGCGAGCGTGTACGGTTAAACGCAATCGTCGGATAGACGAGCATTGTCGTGGCATCCGTATCGCCCTGCGTGAAGTTGTCGATCAGCCAGTGCAGACCAATGGAGCGCTGCCAACCGTCTTCCATATTCCAATAGCGAGTCGCTGCTAATGAGGTCTGCATTGACTTTGTGTCATTCAGATCGGTGTGCTTGAGGCCGCCCTGAGCGAGCCAAAACTCTTCGAGCGGGCTCTTCTGCAGCGGCATTTTGTAGCTTGCATCCATCGTCTGCTCTTTGCCTGACACGGTTGAAGCGAGAGACAGACTATGGCCGCGCGAATTCACCCACGGCTTTTCCCATTTGCCCGTGAAGCGAGGACCTGCATCGGTTGAATATCCGACACCTGTTTCAATAATGTTGCCTTTGCGCGGAGTGAGCGCCCCCGACATCGGCACGATGTGATTCTCGACGTCGGCCTGCTTAAAGTTCGGGGCAACGACGGCAGAACTGAACCATCCCGTATCGGCGAGATTCTCGTTTAACTGCGCGAGCTTCGGTGCGGCGTAAGGTTCTCCATCCTTAAAAGGGACGAGCGGTTCAAGCATGTCAGCGTCAATTTGTCCGCCGGCAAATGAAACGGGGCCGAAATGCCATCGAGGACCCGAATCATAGGCGAGCCGCCAGTACGCTTCCCGCAGCTCTCTGGATACGCCGAGTTCGTTTTTCGTAAAGCGGCCTTGAAAATAGCCTTTGCGGGTCGCCAGGCTCTGCACGGATTTCTTGAAGTCCTCATATTCACCGTGATTGAGCACGCTGCCCTTTTTCGGCAAGTTCTTCCTGAGCGCAGCAAAATCCGGATCATTGGCGGCATCACCCTCGAGCGAGAGTTCTGCGCCCATCACTTTGACCGGGTCTCCGGGCGTCACCACCACAGTCAGTTCGCGCGGATTGCGGCTGCCTTCTGCGGGTTTCGGTCCCCAGGAAAACTTCAGCTGCGGATCGTAATAACCCAAAGCCCGCAGTCCGGTGCGTACCCCGCTTCGCACTCGTGCACGATAGCGCCCTTCGACAGTAATAGAGCCGATGCCCATGGAAGCAAGCTGCGCTTCGACATTGCTTTTGAGGTCGCCCTGAAGTCCTTCAACCTTGACGGAAAAGGTGTCAGCAGCATGTGCTGCAGTCGCTCCAAGAACGATGCAGAACAGGCCGACAAAGACAGCGAAGAGGCGTATAGACGGCATCATGACGAGGCGTATGCTGCTAAATCTTGATATTTGGAACTCAAACAGGATTTCAAACGCCGCAGCTGCGGCACTGAACTCTTATCTCAGCGCTTTGCGCGGCCAACGAGGCCGCGGCGAATCTTCTGCACCAACAGCCCTGCGCGTAAGTTTGCGCGTTTATCAATTGTAGGAGAAAGGCGAAACTTCTCTTAGGCTGTGACATTATTCAAGACAATTCTGTGCGGTTTGAACGGGCAAAAGAAAACCGGCCGAGCGTGCGTCTGTTCAATCCAGTACGCAGCCGCGGCCGGTCGGCTCGTCTGCAGTGAACCGCTGAGGCCAGCTTCGCCGGCCTGCGGCTCGAGCATCCGTCAAGCCTTCGGCGTTTCAGGCTTCACAACAGGCTTCGCCGCAGGTTTTTCTTCAGCCGTTTTGACTGCCGCAGCGGCTGGTTTAGCCGCCGGCTTCGCAGCTGGCGCCGCCGCAGGTTTGGCCGCAGTCTTGACTGCGGGCTTTTTCACCGGTGTTTTGCGCGCTGCCGGCTTCTTGGCAGCGGGTTCGGCCTTGGCCGGCGCCTTTTCGGCCGCGGCCGCTTTGACTTCAGGCTTCACTTCCGTCTGGGCTGGAGCCTTCACCGTTTTAGGGGCCGCCTTTTTAGCAGCAGGCTTCACAGGCTTCTTTTCCGCCGTTTGCGCAGCTGCCTTGGCAGCAGGTTTAGCAGCTGTTTCTGCAGTCTTAGCCGCCGCCTTCTTCACGGGAGCACCTTTGGCTGCAGTCTTTTTAGCCGCCGGCGCTTTGGGCGTCTTGACGGATTTTTCCTCTGCTTTTTCGACCGTCTTCTTTTCGGCCTTCACCGCTTTGCTTGGTTTAGCGGCGACTTGCTCCACTTTCATTTTTTTCTGCGGCGTCACACTGTATTTTTCCGCAAGAAGCTTCACGGCTTCATTGAAGAAAAGCTTCACGGCTTCTTCGGGTGCAAGTCCCATTTTTTCAATGGCAGCTCGAAAGCCGGTGAGCTCTTTTTCCGAAAGTTCAATCTTCGTCTTGATCTTGATAATGGCCATGAATCTTCTCCTAATACCTGCAGAGCTTCAGCACAAAACTGATTGTCTCAGGCGGTTGACTGTTGTCCGCTCGAAAATGCGGCATGCGCATCGAGCCTCCATCAAGAGCCTTTCCCAACCTGCAGCGCGATTGAAAGTGTCAATGCGGATTGAGAATCGCTTTGCTCATTCTGCCACTTCATTTCGCGAGCGAGAAGTCATGAACAATCAAAAAATCTCTTCAAAATCTCAGCAAAAGAAAACCGGCGCCGATCTCTGTGGAAGATCATGCGCCGGCCGACAGCTACAGCGGCTTCGTAAGAAGCCATCTATAGCAATGTTGACGAGAAGACAGAGCTTTAAGCTCTGGAGTCCTCACTTCGTCTTCTTTTCACCCTTGCGCCACCAGAAAGGATCGTCTTGACGGACGGTTTCCTCGAGGAATTCACGCAGAAGATGAGAGAGAAGAACATTGTTCTTCGCGGCCAAGGCTTCGGCCGCGGTCTTCAGTTCAGTTGGAAGGCGGCAGCTAATGACGCCCGTCTTTTTGGCGGGACGCCCGCTCTGGCTGCTGCCGTCAAGAGTCATGTCCATTTTTTCGCTCCGTGTTTTGTACGCTGCCGGATCCTTTGAGCCGGCATGGTCAATGTCCGAGGCGCCGCCTCGGAGCAGTTCAAAATATTGGTGCGTCTCCACATCCCCCATGCAAAGCCGCACCTCTCTGCTGGCAATCAGTGTTGCCTTATCAGATTTAGAAGTAAAGATCAAATCTTTTTGTAGGCGGTCAACCATTTCAAACGCCGCATTGCGTTTTGCTCATTACAGGCATTAAGCACGCATTGTCTGAACGGTGTCTTCGGCCGCTTCCGCTACTTCCTCAGCGTATTGTGAGGCGCCCCGCGTGTTTTAGAAAGGCCTCTACCTCGGCAGGAGTACAATCAATTTGCAACCGAGCGTAATCAGATCAACTCTTGAAATCCCTTGGGGCGCAAACCTTTCGCGTTTTCCGGCCGGTTTGCACTCAGTCGCGGAGCGGGTTTGGCATCGGTATTGACAATAAGAAGCTGCATTCACTGCCTCCATTGAGGCACACAATTATTGAAATAAAGAGTTGCAATTGATTCGCGTAAATACTGTGACTGAATAACAACGCAGACAATCAACCGATCCCACCCCGCGCTTTTCTTCTCAACCTCACTATTTAATATCTTCAGGCAGCCCTTCCGCCCCTTTTTCCCATGCCCCAAGTTCCGATCCGGTCTCTTCTCAAAGTTCTGACGATCACCCTCATCATGCATGTCTGTTCAACGGGGATGCGTTTTACAGCCACACTCGATGCCATCAATTCGGGCGCGTCAACTTTCTGGGTCGGGGCCATGCTGGCTTCAATTTCGCTCGGTCCCATGTGCTTTGCCATCCCCTCGGGGCGTTGGCTGGATCGCGGCGGTCCCCGCGGGCCGCTTGCCGGAGCCCGCATCGGCATGATGCTTGCCGGCAGTTCAGTGCTGTTATTCCCTGCCGCTCAATACGGCATCGCTTCACTCTTTGCTGCGGCGACGCTGACGGGTTTTTCCTTCATGCTCACGAATGTTGTCGTTCAGCGGCTCACGGGCGACGTGAGCACCCCCAAAACCAGGCAGCTGGCTTTTACGGCACTTTCTCTCACCACAGCCACCAGCAACCTCGCCTCTCCGGTAGCTGCCGGCTACCTCATTGAGCATTTTTCATATGCTGCAGTCTATATGTGGGCTCTGGGGCTGCCGCTCCTGCTTTCAATCGTCCTCCTGTTCCCCGGCATGCGCCGGCTGCTGAACACAGCAAGCCGCAGACGAAAAAAGCTTCCGGCAGCTGACGGGCAGTCCAACAAAGAGCGCAGCGGTTCTGCCATGGACTTTCTCAAAGATCCGCCGATGCGTGCCGTTCTCTGTGCTTCGGTGATGATCTCCATTGCCTGGGAAGTCGGCAATCTGCTGATACCGGTTTATGCCGACAGCGTTGGTTTGTCACCCTCTGAGATCGGCTGGGTGCTCGGCAGCTTTGCTTGCGCGACCTTTGTAGTGCGCTTCTGTACGCCCATTCTTCTGCACTACGTGCTCGAGTGGCACATGATCGTCCTGTCTCTTTTCTTAGCGGCGATCGCCTTTGCAGTCATGCCGTTCACGCATAACCCGTATGCTTTGATGGCGGCAGCTTTTCTGGAAGGTCTCGGACTTGGAGCGTCATTGCCCAACATGATGTCGCTCGTCTACCTCTTCGCACCGCCGCATCGAATCGGCGAAGCTATTGGCCTGCGCATCACAGCGCTCAATGCCGGCAAATCCATCTTTCCGCTCTTTGCGGGCTTTCTCGGCACGCTGATCGGCGCCGGCGGTTCCATTTGGGTGCTCGCTGCCTGCACTGCGGGCGGTTTCGCTTATGCCGCCAGCGCAGCGAGCGAGGTTTTAAAGCGCATGCGCGCATTGCGTATCGACGGCGAATACGCCAAAAAGCCCGTGGCAGGCGACCCGCATGACCATCAGGAACTCCATCACTGACGACTCTGCACTTCTGCGCTTGTCTTATCGAGCGCTTGGAAGCACCCGCGTTCATTCAAATACGGGCGGTCGGTTTGGGCCGCATGGTTCGCTCATAAACACAAATGTCTGCGAAATGCCGTTCAGCATCAGGTGAAGTGTTCCCGAATATTTGATACATGTCGAATATCTCTTCAACTTAAGCGTTAAAGGGGTTTTCACCCATTAAGATGCCGGCATTCGACAAAGCCATGGCGCTCGCTTTAAGACGCCCCCACCGACCGCTTCATTATTCCCGCCATTTTTCCGGCAGGCGGTCAACGCTTTACCAAGTTTTCTCTCATGTACAACCCGAAATCTCGCCGCGCGGACGAGTTCATCAACCGCGAGGAAATTGAAGCCACTCTGAAGTGGGCCGAAGAACACAAATCTGACCGTCCGCTGATTGAATCCCTGATTGACAAAGCCCGTACGGCCAAAGGTCTCACGCACCGTGAAGCCGCCGTGCTGCTTTTTTGCGATCTTGAAGACTGCAATGAACGCATCTTTTCAATCGCCCGTGAAGTCAAGGAAAAAATCTACGGCAACCGCATTGTTCTCTTTGCGCCGCTCTACCTCTCCAATCACTGCGTAAATACCTGCACCTATTGCCCGTATCACGCTAAAAATAAGAACATCGTCCGCAAGAAGCTCACGCAGGAAGAAATCACCCGCGAGGTGGTTGCTCTTCAGGACCTCGGTCACAAGCGTTTGCTGCTCGAGGCCGGCGAGCACCCAAAGTACAACCCCATCGAATACATTCTGGAGTCGATTAAGACCATCTATTCGATCAAACACAAGAACGGACAAATCCGCCGCCTGAACGTCAACATCGCCGCGACGACGGTTGAAAATTACCGCAAGCTTCATGATGCAGAGATCGGCACCTATCAGCTCTTCCAAGAAACCTACCATCCGGAGGAGTACAAGAAGCTGCATCCAAAGGGACCCAAGGCGGATTACGCTTGGCATACAGAAGCGCATGACCGCGCTATGGAAGGCGGCATTGATGACGTCGGCCTCGGCGTTCTTTTTGGTCTGACGCTCTACAAGTACGATTTTGTCGGCCTTCTGATGCATGCCGAGCATCTTGAAGCCGTCTGGGGCGTGGGGCCGCACACCATCTCCGTGCCGCGCATCTGCCCGGCCGACGATATTGATCCGCACACCTTCAGCAATGCCGTGCCCGACGCGATCTTCCTCAAGATTGTGGCACTGATTCGACTCGCCGTTCCTTATACCGGCATGATCATGTCGACGCGTGAAAGCGCCCGCATCCGTTCTGAAGCTCTGGAACTCGGTATTTCGCAGATTTCGGGCGGTTCCCGTACATCCGTTGGCGGCTACACCATTGCCGACATTCGCGACATTGAAAATTCCGCTCAGTTTGAAACGAATGACCGCCGCACGCTTGACGAGGTCGTCCGCTGGCTCCTCGAGAATCACTACCTGCCGAGCTTCTGCACAGCCTGCTACCGCGCCGGCCGCACGGGCGACCGCTTTATGGAATTTGCAAAGAACGGCGCTATCGCCGACTACTGTCAGGCCAATGCCATCCTGACAATGAAGGAGTATCTGTGCGACTACGCTTCCCCCAAAACGCTGGTTGAGGGTGAACAAGTCATTCAGCTCGAACTCCCCAAAGTGAAGAATGAGAAGTTCCGCAATGCGAGCGTAAAACGTCTTGAACGCATTGCTCAGGGTGAACGCGACTTCCGCTTCTGACGTCTGAGCATCTCATCCGCCCGTGCTTGATGTCGAATGCGCGGGCGTCCAAGATGCCGTGCCGTCAGCACTGACAAATGAGCCTCCGAAAATGCAAGTCATTTCGGAGGCTCTTATAGTTTTGGGGTTTATTACGGCTTAGGCGGCAATCCGCTCGGGGCCGCTGCACCGTTTTTGGCGCCGTCGACAATCTTCATTGCTGAAGTGATCATGGTCGACAGATCCCCCATATTGCCCGGCACGATCAGCGTATTATTGGTGCGGGCAAGCTCCCCGAACGCTGCAACATACTTTTCGGCCACCTGCAGGCTGACCGCAGTGGCGCCGCCCGGAGCCTGAGTCGCTTCAGCAATGCGGCGAAGTGCTTCGGCAGTAGCCGTAGCAATAGCGAGCGTTGCAGCTGCCTGACCTTCTGCTTTGTTGATTTCAGCCTGCTTGTCGCCCTCAGACTGTGCGATAGCAGCTTCTCTTGCACCGGTCGCGAGGTTAATCTGCTCAAGCTTGCGGCCTTCAGATGCCGCTACCACGGCACGCTTTTCACGTTCAGCCGTAATTTGCTGCTGCATTGCCTGCAGAATCACCGCCGGCGGAGTCAAATCCTTGATCTCATAGCGCAGTACCTTGACGCCCCAATTGAGTGCCGCTTCGTCAATGGCGGAAACAACCGACTTATTGATTAAGTCTCGTTCCTCAAAAGTTTTATCGAGCTCCATCTTGCCTACCACGCTGCGCAGCGTTGTCTGAGCCAGCTGAGTGACAGCAATGATGTAGTTCGAGGTGCCGTAGCTCGCCCGCTGCGGATCGGTAACCTGAAAGAAAAGCACGCCGTCCACGGTGAGCTGCGTGTTGTCGCGCGTAATACAGACCTGACTCGGCGTATCCAGCGGAATTTCTTTAAGCGAGTGACGATAAGCCACACGATCAATGAAAGGAATGATGAAGTTAAGACCTGGACTCAGCACGGCATGAAATTTGCCCAGGCGCTCTACTACCCAGGCGGTCTGCTGCGGCACAACCTTGATGCCCTGACTGGCAAACACGACCGCGACCAGCACGATGATGAGTGAAAGGATGAGAAATCCAGTGATTTCAATGGGCATGAGACTGCTCCAAACGATGTGCTGAAAAAATGTCGAAATCTGTCTTAGAAACGGCGGCCGAGCACGAGCTGCGTGCCGTCGACTCGGGCGATAGTCCAGCGGCCAGGCGTCAGCGGCTCATTTCCCTCTGGCCGGGCAACCCACGGTGCACCGCGGTATTGGACAACCGCAAGGCCGTCGCTGCCCACCACATCCACCGTCACCCATTGACCGCTGTCCAAGTGCTGCAGTTTGGCAGACGGATCTTTTCTCCCGGCATTTCGCCGGCGCACAGCGATGACGGAAAGGCACCCGCCTGCGAGCACTGCTGCGCAGACGACAAGCTGCATGGTGAAGTCAAGACCAACGGCAGCTCCAGCCGCCGTCGCTCCAAAAGCAAATGCAACAACCAAAAGATAAGCGGTGCCAAGGAAAATCTCCGCTCCGAGAACGGCGATGCCGGCGATGAGCCAGGCGATGGCAGGAGAAACCGAAAACATGTTTGTCTTAGAAAAGTCTGTCGAAAAACATGCCTAAAACGAGGCATCCGGACAGCGTACCGACGCTGCGCCGTTAAATCGCTCAGCGTTATCCGCATGTACGCAATCGAGTCTAGCACGCGTTGCCGATCGTTCTTCACAGGATCGTATAAATATGAAAAATCCCTTGAACTTCGTGAAATTCAAGGGATTTCATAGACTCTGTACGCCGGCCGAAACCGGCGGATCAAGTCAAAAATGCGCGCGGCACTTGTCGATTATGAGCCGCGAGCCAGGCGACGCCAAGTATCCACCACCGTATCGGGGTTGAGCGAGATGGACTCGATGCCTTCATCCATCAGCCACTTGGCGAGATCCGCATGGTCCGAAGGCCCCTGACCGCAGATGCCGACGTACTTGCCCTGAGCACGGCAGGCACGAATAGCCATCGAGAGAAGCGCCTTCACAGCCGGATTGCGTTCATCAAAGGTAGCAGCCACGAGACCGGAGTCACGGTCAAGACCCAATGCAAGCTGCGTCATGTCGTTGGAACCGATCGAGAAACCGTCGAAATATTCGAGGAACTGTTCGGCCAAAAGCGCATTGCTCGGGATTTCGCACATCATGTTGAGGCGCAGTCCGTTCACGCCGCGCTTCAGACCGTGCTGCTCCATGATTTCCGTGACGCGGCGGGCTTCTTCAACCGTACGCACGAACGGAATCATCAGTTCGACGTTGGTAAGCCCCATCTCATCGCGCACAAACTTCATTGCACGGCATTCCATTGCGAAGCATTCCGCAAAGGAGTTGGCAATGTAGCGGGAAGCGCCGCGGAAGCCGAGCATCGGATTTTCTTCCACCGGTTCGTAGTTAGCGCCGCCGATCAGCTTGCGGTATTCGTTGGACTTGAAGTCTGAAAGACGAACAATGACCTTCTTCGGATAGAAGGCTGCAGCGATCGTAGCCACGCCTTCAGCGATCTTGCGCTCGAAAAATGCCTTGGCCGACGGATAGCCCGCAGAAAGGCGTTCAACGGCATCACGAAGCTCACCCGGGACATTCGGGTATTCAAGCACCACCTTCGGGTGGATGCCGATATTGTTGTTGATGATGAATTCCAGACGAGCAAGACCCACACCCTGATTCGGAATGGACTGGAAGTCAAAGGCAAGCTGCGGGTTGCCGACGTTCATCATGATCTTGACGGGGATCTCAGGCAAAGCGCCGCGCACAACCTGTTCCGTCTTGACCTCAAGAAGGCCTTCGTAGATATTGCCCGTATCGCCTTCAGCGCAGGAAACCGTAACCTTGTCGCCTTCCATCAGGCGTTCAGTGGCATCACCGCAGCCAACGACAGCCGGGATACCGAGTTCACGAGCGATGATGGCGGCATGGCAGGTACGTCCGCCGCGATTCGTCACGATAGCGCTGGCGCGCTTCATCACCGGTTCCCAGTTGGGATCCGTCATGTCCGTTACAAGGACGTCGCCCTCAAGGACACGATCCATTTCTGAGGCGCTCTGCACAATGCGCACGACGCCCTGACCAATCTTTTGTCCGATAGCACGCCCCTGAACGAGCAGGCGGCCTTTGGAGCCAAGCGAGTATTTCGTCTGCACTTCCACGGACTTCTGCTGGCTCTTAACGGTTTCCGGACGAGCCTGAAGAATGTAGATCTTGCCGTCGGTGCCGTCCTTGCCCCATTCGATATCCATCGGGCGGCCGTAGTGCTTCTCGATGATGCGGGCAAATTTGGCGAGTTCGATCACGTCTTCGTCGGTAATGGCGAAACGGCGGCGATCTTCCGGATCCACATCCACGGTACGAACCGTGCGGCCGACGGAGGCATCCGTTTCAAACTCCATGCGGATCAGTTTGGAACCAAGCGTCTTGCGGATGATCGGGAACTTGCCCGCGTCAAGCGTGGGCTTAAAGACATAGAACTCATCGGGATTGACAGCGCCCTGCACGACGGTTTCGCCGAGGCCGTAGGATGCGGTGATGAAGACCACCTGGTCGAAGCCCGATTCGGTATCGAGCGTGAACATCACGCCGGCAGCGCCCTTGTCGGAACGGCACATGCGCTGCACGCCGGCAGAAAGCGCCACTTCAGCGTGCGTAAAGCCTTTATGAACACGGTAGGAAATGGCGCGGTCGTTATAGAGCGACGCGAAGACTTCCTTCATGTGATGCAGGACGGCATCAATACCGACCACATTCAGAACCGTTTCTTGCTGGCCGGCAAAGGAAGCGTCCGGAAGGTCTTCAGCTGTGGCAGAGGATCGTACGGCTACTGAAATATCACGGCCTTCACGCAGCCATTCGTAGAACTCGCGAATTTCCTTTTCCAGCTCGGCGGGGAACGGCGCACTTTCAATCCAACCGCGGATCTCAGCACCGGCAGCGGCCAGGGCCTTAACGTCGTCAACATCAAGCTTTGCAAGACGCGCGTGAATACGGTCCTCAAGACCGCCTTCTTTCAGGAAGAGACGGAAGGCTTCTGCCGTGGTGGCAAAACCGTCCGGAACACGAATGCCCGCGCTCGTAAGCTGGCTGAGAAGCTCGCCCAAAGAGGCGTTCTTGCCGCCGACGCGGTCAACATCCGTCATGCGAAGCTGACTGAAAGGGAATACGTAACGACCCTGTACCATTTTTATCCTCTGATCACCCGCTGAACAAGTCCTTCTTGCTCTCTTTGGCGGGCGCTTGTTTAGAAAACATGCGCATTCTACTCGGGCTTGCGCCCGGCTTGGTAGTCACACAAATATCGTTTTTTCTAAACAACAGCTTCAGCCGCACGATTACGCCGTTTGAAGGTTAAAATTTCGGCGCTTTTAGAAAATCGCCCATTTCATTCAGGTTTGACATGACTGACACGGAAAAGGCCAAGAAGACCCGACAGATCTTCATCGTGAGCGACGGCACTGCCATTACGGCCGAAACGCTCGCGCACTCCATCCTCACGCAGTTCCCTGACCTGCACTACCACCAAACGCGCATCCCGTTCGTTAACTCTGTCGAAAAAGCTGTCGACACGGCCCGCCGCATCAACGCCGTTGAACGCGAGGAAGGCCTGCGCCCGATCATCTTCACCACCTTCGTTGAGCCCGACATCATGCGTACGTTCAACGAGTTGGTCTCCGGCCACATCATCGACCTCTTCCGCAAGTTCGTCGGTCCGCTGGAAACGGAACTCGGCATGAAGAGTGAACACAGCATCGGACAGACGCACCGCATTCGTGATGATGAGAAGTATCAGCGACGCATCGCGGCAATCGACTACACACTGCAGCACGACGACGGACAAACCAACCGCGGTCTGGACGAAGCGGATGTGATTCTTGTCGGCGTCTCCCGTTCCGGCAAAACGCCGACATCGCTCTTTCTTGCCATGCAGTTCGGCATCAAGGTTGCAAACTATCCGCTCATTCCGGAAGATTTCGACCGCGGAACACTGCCCGAAGCGCTTTTGCCGCTGCGCAGCAAACTTTTTGGCCTTTCCATCGCGCCCGAACGCCTTTCCGAAATCCGCAATGAACGCCGCCCGGGCAGCCGTTATGCGAGCCTGCCCAATTGCCAGCAGGAGATTCACGACGCCGAAGATCTCATGCATCGTGAAGGCATTCGCTGGCTCAACTCAACGACAAAATCGATTGAAGAAATCTCTGCGACCATCATGTCTGAACTGGGTCTGGACAAGCGCAAAGCTTAAGACTGGAGCCAGCCGCAGCTGCTGCACACCGCCCCTGAAATAAAAAAATCCGCCGAACGTTCTTTCCGGCGGATTTTTTTATTTGCGGGTCTGCGGCATGCTTTTCATGAAAGGAGCGTAAACGCTGCCAGCCCCACGAAAATAACGGCTGAAGTACGGTTGAGTATTTCTTGAAACCGGGCACTGCGGAGCCGATCGGCCAGCGCACCTGCACCCCAAGCAATAGCGCCAAAAACAATAATGGTGGCAAAAATAAAAGTTACCCCCTGAATCACCATCTGCAACACAAGCGGCCAGCCTGTCACGCCAGCGGGTACAAACTGCGGGAAAAAGGCAAGAAAAAAGATCTGAACTTTCGGGTTAGTAATGTTCATTACTACACCGCGGCGCCAAAGCGCCAAGCCGGAGAGCTTCACCGCATCATGACCGCGCGCCGCATCCTTGGCGTGAGTCCAGGCCTGCCACGCAAGCCAGAGCAAATAAGCCGCCCCCAAACACTTGATGGCCCAGAAGAGTGCCGGAACCGCCGCCACCACTGCCGCAATCCCCAGCGCTGCCGCAAGCGTCTGCAAGAGCAGCCCTGTTGCTAGGCCAAGGACAACAATCATGCCGGCACGAACCCCAAAGACGGCCGACTGCATCAGCACGAAGAGATTATCGGGACCCGGCGCAATCGCCAGCAGCACGCTGGCACCAAAGAAAGCCAGCCAAAGAGAGAACGCCATCGCCAGATCCTCCGCTCTTCATCACAATCAAGGTTTCAAAAACGGATCCAATCCCGCTGCGCTCACGCCATTGGGGCGAACAGCAAAACTCGTCATCACAAAGCGCAGCCAGCGCCCGAGCACCCAATTCATCAGCAGTCCGGCGCGGGCGGAACTGTCAAAATTAGCGGGCACCTCTTGAGCGAGCACCGCCTCTCGAAGCGTTTGGCGCAGCCCCATTTCAAGCTTGTCGTAAAGATGCGTCATACGCTCGGTGAGCTTCGGATCCTCTTTCATCAGAACCTGTCCCGTCATTACGCGCGTCAGCCCCGGATTGGCATCGGAAAAGTCGAGCATTACCGACACCATCATCTGCACGCGTCCAATCTGCGTGAGCGCATCATCGTCACGGATCTGCGCAAAGAGATCGAGCAGACTCGATTCGATAAAGCCAATCAGCGCATCGAACATGGCGCCTTTCGACGGGAAGCTGCGGTAAAGCGCGGCTTCCGAAAGCTTGAGCTTCTTGGCAATCAGCGCCGTTGTAATGCGATCACATTGAGGATCCTCGAGCAGCTTTGCAAGCGTCTGCAAAATGTCTTTGCGGCGGCTGCCGACAGCTCGTCCGGAACGAGGCACGCGCAGAGTGACTGGGTCTTCGCCAACCTCCTTCACGGGAGCGACTTGAGCGGGTTCAAGAACGGGCATCTTCTTATTTATGAAATTTTAGAGGGATGAGTGGACGGAACTTTAGCGCAAACCGATGATGGTCTGCCAACCGCCATCACCTTCTTCACGGTACGAACTTGTCAAGAATTCAAAAACAGTAGCAAATTGTCGATGTATTCAATCCGAATTTTCCCTAGAATAGCATCCTTCCTCATAAATTTTGCCGACTAACAAATGACCGCTTCATCTAACAGTCCTAACAGTCGCATTTTTTTGCTGTTCTTCCTTGCCACGCTCGCCGCCTTCGGTCCCTTTGTAACAGACTTCTATCTGCCGACGCTTCCGGAGCAAACAACGGATTTCCACACATCCCCGGCCATGGTTCAGCTCGGGCTGTCGAACATCATGTGGGGCCTTGCTGCTGGTCAGCTGCTCGTCGGACCGATTTCCGACCGTCGAGGCCGCAAAAAACCGCTTTTTTGGTGTCTAGTTCTTTTTGCGGTCACGACGGCAGTGGCTGCAGCTGCCACTGAAATACATGTTTTTCTCGTCATGCGTTTCTTTGAAGGCCTCGGAGCAGCCGGCGCAATCGTACTTTCACGCTCCATTGCCGCAGACCGCTACACAGGGCGAGAGCTTGGAAGCTTTATGGGCGTGATGGGAGCCATTCAAGGCATTGCCCCGATCACTGCACCGATGCTTGGCGCATTGATTGCGGATGCTGCCGGCTGGCGCGGCATTTTTTGGATTCTCTTTGGCACGGGTGTGGTGCTTGCCTTCATCACACTGTTTGTTTTCGTGGAGACGCTCCCGCGCTCGCGGATTAACAGTGCCCAACGTTCAAGCATCGGTACGCAGCGCGAGAGCATCCGTGAAAGCTCCGCCAAACTCATTGCGGATCCGGTGTTTTGCGGCATCGTGTTTCAGCAGCTCCTTGCTTCAGGCATTCTCTTCGGACATATTTCTTCGTCGCCCTTTATCTTCCGGGGTCACTTTGATCTTTCACCCGAACTCTATGGTCTTACATTCGGTCTCCTGGCACTCGGCATTACTGCCGGCGCAGTCATCAGTTCGCGCATCGACCCCTTGAAAGCACTCGGCGTCGGCGCTGTCGGCATGCTGGTCTGTGCTGTCCTTGTAGCGGTTTGCTTCATCACAAATCTTTCACTTTGGGCCGTTCTTCCCTTCTACTTCCTTTTGATGGCATTCCTTGGGCTTACGCTTCCTGCCGCAATGACGGCTGCTCTCACGCTGCACCGTCAGCGCGCCGGCTTTGCAGCTGCGGTCATTGGTTCAGTGGGATTTGTGGGCGGCGGTCTTGTCGCGCCGCTCACTGCAATCGGTGAGGTAACGAGAACCGCAAGCATCATCTTCGTTGTCTGCGGCGTACTGCTCGTTTTGATTTCATTCTGGCTCAACCGCCGTATGAAGCTTATTCGGGGTGATGAGCTTAAGCTTTAAACACAAAATACCAACCGTCAGACAGCCTGGCGCCTGCTCGACCGATGAAGGGTCGCAGGCGCCTCACTGTATCAACGATATCTATCAATCTAAGCACTCTTTCCTACAGCAGACCTGCTGTCAGCGCATTCCTTTTATATAGTGCAAAACTCCAGACAAGCAGCGTTTTAAAATCTGCCGGGTTCACGTTCTCGACAGCATTCCATTACAAAAATCTCATGCTTGAAGCCTTCCTCAATTCACTTGGCTGCGTGTTGACGATGTCGCTCCTTGCTGGTGCTGGGTACTACACCGCTTCTCGCGGTTGGTACGACCAGAATTCTCAGCAGCTCATTGCCCGCTTGGTAACCTTTCTTTCGCTGCCCTGCTATCTCTTTGCCAGCGTATCCGAACGACTTACACACGATGAACTGCTGTCGCTCGCGAGTGCAATGATTATTCCCTTTGCCTCAATATGGCTCGTCTTCTTCACGAGCCGCGCTGCTGCACACATTTTCCGGATAGAAAGAGTTCATTCCGGTGTTTTTTCCTCGGCCTACACCGCTTCGAACAACATGTTCATCGGCCTGCCGGTTTCCATTGCCCTTTTTGGTGAAGAAGCAGTGATTCCCACACTGCTTTATTTCTTTGCCAATACGACATTTTTCTGGACAATGGGCAACTACATGGAGTCCATTGACGGTGCGGTGCATGATCAGCGGCAGATTCCCAAGGTTTTTTCACTGACGACCATCAAACGGGTCTTCTCGCCCCCGCTGTGCGGCTTCCTGCTGGCGATTGTTCTGCTTCTGCTCGACTGGCATATGCCCGCGCCCATCATGAGCGCAGCGAAATACATGGGCGGCATCACTACGCCGCTCGCATTGGTCTTCATCGGCCTCATGATCTATCGCATCGGCATCCGCAATATCGAATTCTCCAAAGATCTGATGGTGGCATTGTGCGGGCGCTTCGTTATCAGTCCTTTGGTGTGTCTGAGCTTCACGATGCTCTTGCCGGTGGGACTCCCTGAACTCTATGCCAAGGTGTATGTCATTCAGGCCGCACTGCCCTGCATCACACAAATTGCAGTCCTTGCAAAATTTCATCACGCTGATGTCGAGTATGCGACCACCTGCGTAGCATCTACGACCTTGTTAGCCGCCATAGCGCTGCCCATCTGGATGATGATTCTCACAGCAATTTATTAAGCAAAAAAAATACCAGCGCTTCAAGTCAACATAAGCTTCATTCGCCAGCGCCTGTGCTTAATTAAGCTGACTCTCTCAAAAGAGAAAAGCATACTCCTAGGTAAGGCGTTTTCATTTCGTATAAATGAAAACAAACATTATTACTGTATTAGGGAGGAACTCATTAAACATCCTAGATGAGAACTTCTATAGCACCCTCATACATTGGATGTTGTCCATTGATTCCCAGAGTACTCCATTCTTTAAAAATACAAGAAAATCATTCTATTAAGCCTTGTCGAAATCAGGGCGGAACCGATTAATTTATCTATTTCATACTTCAGCCTTCCAGCTTATTATTTATTTTTTGTTCAGTAAAAGAAGAATACACAATCAATACCTATTAACTTGATAAACAAATAATTATAGGAAATTTTGTTTATCTATTACATCAGATTTGATTTTCAATATTCAGATTTCACTGAATTGAAATCAATTCTTTATCGCAATGAAAAGCTCGACAGGTACATTTGACTTGTTTCTAAACAGGGGGCTTTTCAGGCATGCCCAGTGCAGTCACCATCAAACGACTCAAAAAAGTTGTCGGCGGCAAATCCATTCTCAAATCCATTGATCTTGCTGTGCGTCCGGGTGAATTTCTCACATTGGTCGGACCTTCCGGCTGCGGCAAATCCACGCTGCTGCGGGTTATCTCAGGCCTCACAGAATTCACCAGCGGCTCTGTCCTGATCGATGACAAAGAGGTTTCCGAGCTTGCACCTCGCAAACGCGGTGTTGCGATGGTGTTTCAATCTTATGCGCTCTATCCGCATATGAGCGTTGCGGAAAACATCGCTACACCGCTCAATATGGCAGAACTGTCCTCGCTTGAGCGTGCGCCTTTGATTGGCCGCTTGTTCGGCGCCGAAAAACGACGCTCCATTGAGGATCGCGTCAGAGCTGCAGCCAGACTTGTTGAACTTGAACCATACCTTCAAATGAAGCCAAGTCAGCTCTCAGGCGGTCAACGCCAACGCGTAGCCATTGCCCGAGCCATGGTACGCAGACCCGGTGTTTTCTTGATGGATGAACCGCTTTCAAATCTTGATGCCAGACTGCGCACCCATATGCGAGGCAAGATTGCCGAGCTGCACCAACGGCTGGGAGCCACCTTCATCTACGTCACACATGATCAGTCGGAAGCCATGACGCTTTCAGACCGAATCGCTCTCATGATGGAAGGCGAGATCATTCAGCTGGGCACACCCGACGAACTGTATGAACGCCCGGACAATATCCGTGTAGCTAAATTCATCGGCAGTCCTGAAATCAATCTTCTGCCGGCTTTAGTGAGAAGCGGTCGTTTGATTTTCAATGGTCAGGCAACCGCTCTGCGTATCGCTTCTCCGGATAGTGCCGTCACAATCGGTATCCGTGCACAGCGAGTGCACACCGCAGATGTTGATGCAGAGGGACCGCTCATTCAACTGACAGTGCATCGAGAAGAAACGCTCGGCGAAGATGTTCTGCTCTACGGTGAAACCGCAGTCGATGGAAGGTCATATCCGTTTGTTGCCCGAGCATCTGCCAAACAAACTTATCAACTGCGCAAAGAAAGCAGCTCTTGGAACAAGCCCATCCTGCTGGAAGCGGCGTCTTCGGGCGTATTGGTATTTGATGAGCAAGGTGAGCGCATTGTCTCCCGTCTGAACGATATGCAGGAGGCCGCATGAGCACTGTGCTTACAGCTGAAAAAATGCACATTCAAGACGCTCCGCGCAGACTTCGTTTCTGGCGGCCTGATGCTGCGGCAAAGACTTTCACGCTGCCGGCGTGGGCGTTAATCGTATTGACACTGATTGCGCCCATCACGATTGTGATTGTGATGAGTTTCACAGACTATCAGTTAGGCAACACAGAAGTCCGCTGGGTGGGATTGGAGAACTACTCCACGTTGGTTCTTGGAGACGACTTCCTGCGAGCATTAAAAAACACCGTTCTGTATGCCGTACTGACAGTCCCTGCCTCGGTCTTTGTCGGACTCATGCTCGCTCTATTGGTCAATCAGGTCAAAATCGGCAGTCGTGTCTATCGAGCGCTCTTCTTTCTGCCTGTTGCTTCCACCTTGGTCGCCATGGCCATCGTTTGGAAATATCTTCTTCACGACGCAATCGGTCCCATCAACCTCTTTCTGCGCTGGCTCGGTTTTGCAGGCATCCCTTTCTTTTCAAGTCCTGAATGGAGCATGTTTTCGCTTGCCATCATCGGTGTTTGGCAGCTCGCCGGCTTCAACATGGTGCTTTTTTTAGCCGGTCTGACCGCGATTCCTTCGGAGATTCAAGACGCCGCCACACTTGACGGAGCAGATTCCTTCTGGCGACGCCTCTTTACCGTAACACTGCCGCTCCTTTCACCCACCATGCTCTTTGTCGTCACCACGAGCTCAATTACGGCTTTCAAGCTTTTTGATGCCGTCGCCGTGCTGACCAAGGGCGGACCTCAAGGCGCTACAGACGTTCTTCTCTATGCAACTTATCGCGAAGGTTTTGAAAACCTAAATACTGCCGGCGCCGCGGCAATGACTGTGGTCTTCCTCGTGATCATCGTTGCTGCATCCTGGATCCAAGCACGAATTTCAGAAAAGCGGGTGTATTACAAATGATGAAGATGCTTCTAAGCCGACAAAGTCCAGCGTCTCCCCAGCAGCTCATTATCCACGCGCTGCTCCTCATTGCAGCCTTTATCACCCTGTTTCCATTTTATTGGATGGTCATCACTTCCTTTAAAACACCCAATGAAGTCTTTACAAGCGCGTTTCACTGGCTCCCGCAAGTTTGGAACGGCACTGAAAACTATCTTGCCGCCGTATCAAAAGCACCGATCTTTACCTTCATGCGAAATGGCTTGATTGTCTGCTTCGGCGTTCTCGCCTGCCAACTTTTGGTAGCCATTCCGACAGGCTGGGCATTAGCCCGTTATGACTTTCGCGGCAAAAAGTTATTGTTTTTAATCGTTTTATTAGGACTTGCTGTCCCCATCCAAGCACCGGCCATTCCGCTTTTTATCGCACTGGCGACCTTTGATCTGCTTGACACATTCTTCGCCTTGATGTTTCCGTTCTTTTTGTCGGTCTTTGCAATCTTTCTCTTTCGTCAGGCCTTCAAGACATTTCCAGACGACATCGTGCTCGCTGCACGTCTGGACGGCATGAAGGAGTGGGAAATTCTCTGGCGGGTCGCGACCCCGAGCATCAAGCCGCAGATCGCCGCTTTTGCCGTCTTCTCCTTTGTTGCGCACTGGAATGACCTTTATTGGCCGCTCATCGTAGTGACGAGTCCCGACATGGTGACTCCGCCGCTGGGCATGGCGCAGTTTTCCGATCCTGAAACAGGCACCAATTTCGGTGCGTTAATGGCGGCTGCCACTGTCATGGTGATCCCAGTTGTGCTCTTCTTCGCCGTGATGCAGCGGCATTTTATGGAAAGCGTTACGCAGTCGGGCATCAAGTAAAACGCCTGGCCGCACACTCATTCACAACCCGTTTTTGGACATTTTCGATGTCCGCATTTCAAGGAATACAAAATGCCATTCAATCGTCGTCAGATGCTTCAACTCATGACTTCTTTGGCGGTTACCACGGCTTGTCCGGCCATGGCCTGGGAACCAGAGTCTCCCGTTGAGCTCGAACTTCTTCATGCGATGCCTGGCCAGGACGCCTACTTTCGTCAGGTAGCGGAAGCCTTCACTGCTAAGAATCCTAAAATCCGCATCCGCTTCCGTGCTTCACCGGCCAACTATCCCGAAGCTCATCAAAGCATTCTTCGTGCAGCCATCACCAATAAGCTGCCCGACATTTATCACTCTGCCTGGATCTACTTCGAAGAGGCAGTCCGCCAGTTAAAAAAACGCAACGCCATCTGTGATGTCACCGACCTCTTTAAAGCGGAAGGCGATGCGTGGGCGCAAGAAAATTATTATCAAAGCATGATCGACATCGGTACGGTGGACGGTCGGCTCTACGCACTCCCATTTGCCGCATCCACGCCGGTGTTCTTCTATAACGCCGATCTCGTGAAGGCTGCCGGCGGCGATCCGGACAATTTCCCGACTGAATGGGAAGAAATCATTCGTTTGGGCAGTGCCATTAAAAAGTTGGGTAATGCGGACGGTATTTCTTTCGATGTCGAAGTATGGCCTGACGATTGGCTCTGGCAGACGCTCATCCTTGAACAAGGCGGAAGCCTCATGGACAAGGACGGCAAGCACTGCGGCTTCAACAATGACTTTGGTCTCAACGCCATGCGTCTGTGCCGCCGCATTGTGACCGAAGGCGGTATGACGATGCGCGACTATGAACAATCCAGACAGCAATTCGTCGCCGGAAAAATTGGCATTATTGCCTCCTCACCCAACGCAGCCCGTGCCTTTACGGATCTTGTCGGCAGCAAGTTCAAGCTCGGTTGCCAGATTTATCCGCGTATGAACAAAGATCACGGCCGGCTCCCGACGGGCGGAAATGGCGGCATGATCTTGACTAAAGATCCGATCAAGCAGCGTGCCGCTTGGGAATATCTCAAATTCGCCTGCGGGCCAGAAGGACAGAAAATAGCCGTTTTGGGGTCCGGGTACATGCCGACCAACAAACTGGCTGAAAAGCCGGAATATCTGGGGGATTTCTACAAAAAAAATCCGCTCTGGTACACGCCGATCAAACAAATTCCTTTTGCGATGGGATGGCAAGGATATACCGGCAACAACGGATTCCGCATTTGGACGAAGCAGCGGGACATCATTGGCCTCGTGATGCGCGGCAGCATCACGCCGGAAGAAGGTGTGAGACAGATCGTTTCTGCCACGGAATCCCTCTTTTAAAAATTGAAAGCCACAACAATGCCCGCTTTGCCTATGCCCTGGCCGAAACTTTTAATTCTCGACTGTGACGGCGTCCTCGTCGACAGTGAACCGCTTGCTTGTGAAGCGGATGCTGCGGCCGTGCAAATTTTCGGCACCAAAATGCTTTCCTCGGCGCAAGCCATGAAGCGTTTCACTGGTAAAAGCGCTGCTTATATGCGCGAAGTTTTAACGCATGAATTTGGGGTGAAGGATATCGATGGATGCATGCAAAAAAAGGACGACATTCTTTGGGGGCTGTACAACGAAAAACTGCACACAACCCCTGGTCTCCTTGCTGCACTTCACAAACTCCGCGAAGCGGGCATTGCACTCTGCGTAGCCTCCAACAGCGGCCATCAACGTCTTAAGCACACCTTTGCGGTCACTGATCTTGCAGCTTTTTTCGGCAAAAACGTCTTCAGCGCTGAAGATGTCGCTCACGGCAAACCGGCGCCCGATCTTCACCTCTATGCCGCAGCCCGAATGGGCTTTAAACCAACTGAGGCATTAGTGATTGACGACAGTCCCTCCGGCATTGAAGGCGCTTCAGCAGCCGGCATTCGTTCACTCGGATTTATCGGCACCAACCGACTGGGAAAACCATGGGAAACCGCGCTGATGGCCGCTGGCGCTCAAGACCTGATTTCCAGCTTCGATGAACTTCTGCTGAAACTTGGACTTTGCGGCAAATTTCAATCCTGCACAAATGACAATACTGCTTCCCTTTAATGAGGCCGGCCAATGGCTTCGTGGTTCTCTTCACTGCCACAGCACGAATTCGGACGGTGAGGTTCCGCCTGAACAAGTCGCAGCCCGCTATAAAGCCGAAGGCTACGACTTCATCTGCGTAACTGATCATTTTCGTCCCGAATTCAACTATCCCATCACCGATTTGTCGGTCTTTAACGATGACGTGTTTCTGACGATTCCCTCTGCGGAACTCCACATCATGGCTACTTCTTATGGAAAGCTCTGGCACTTGACGGCTAATGGGCTGCCCGGGAACTTTCAGCCGCCCATGACAGACGAAACGCCGGCACAGTATGCACAACGCGCGGCGGATGCCGGTGCCTTTGTCAGTATCGTGCATCCAAGCTGGTATCAGCTAACAATCGAAGATGCTGAAACGATAACCTGCGCACACGCCGTTGAGGTATGGAATGCCGGCTGTCAAATCATGCACAGCCGCGGCGACGGCGCTTATCTTTTGGACGGCCTGCTCGATCGAGGCCGCCATCTGCTTTGCACGGCAGTTGACGATATGCACGGACATCTGCCTGACTTTGCGCTCGCATGGGTCATGGTGAAAAGCTTAGAGCGCTCGCAGACAGGCATCCTCTCCGCTTTGAAGCGCGGTGCTTTCTATTCGTCTGAAGGCCCGGAAATCAAGCATATGGCTCTGAACGGACGAAAGCTCGTCGTGCATACAAGCGTCGCATCCACCATTCTGGTAAACGGTCAAGGTTATACCAATGCCTTTAAAACAGGCGTCAACATAACGCACACTGAAATTGATCTTTCTGACTTTGACAGCCCTTGGTTCCGCGTCATCGTGACAGCACGCGACGGGCGGCACGCATGGTCCAATCCCTATTGGTTTGAAGACATCGAAGCTCAATAAATGCTGTCAAAACCTTTCAAAAGATGATCGATTATTCCATCAAGTGATTTCTGGTGAAAGCATTTAACGCACCCAGCGCACGATTGATCAGTCTTTTCGAGTCCTGCCCGACGAGGCAGGAAACGGCCGACATTGGTATGGCGAAGCTCCGATGTCGGCCGTTTTTTCTTCTGGGTTAACTCTGCTGCTTTTTTAAAGCGGTCGCAATACTGCGCCAGTGAAGCCAGAACTCACCTGTTTGGCGTAGCGAGCCAAATAACCTGTCGTAACACGCGGCGTCCGAGGTTTCCAGGCTGCACGACGGCGGGCCAGTTCTTCATCGGTTACGTCAACTGAAATGCGGTTGGCAGGGATATCGATTTCGATCAAATCACCTTCCTCAAGAAGCGCAATTGGACCGCCAACGGCGGCTTCAGGCGAGACGTGACCGATGGCTGCACCGCGCGTTGCGCCCGAGAATCTCCCGTCCGTGATCAGCGCCACCGAACTGCCTAAGCCTGAGCCCATGATCGCCGAGGTGGGATTGAGCATCTCGCGCATGCCGGGTCCTCCGCGGGGACCTTCATAACGAATGACAACAACCTCTCCGGCCTTGATCTTTCCGCCGTAAATAGCACTGAGCGCATCTTCTTCGCAGTCGAAAACCCGCGCAGGCCCCTTGTGATGCATCATTTCAGCGGACACGGCAGAACGCTTGACAACGGAACCTTCCGGCGCCAAATTGCCTTTAAGCACCGCAATGCCGCCTTCCTTGGAAACCGGCCGCTCGACGGTGTGGATGATTTCTTCGTTCTTAATCTTTGCTCCGGCAATATTTTCGCCGACGGTCTTGCCGGTGACCGTCAGACAATCTGTATGCAGGAAACCGAGTTTGGCGATTTCTGCCATGACCGCTCGGATGCCGCCCGCTTCATCAAGCTCTTCAATATAGTGATGGCCCGCAGGTGCAAGATGACAGAGATTCGGCGTACGGCTGCTGATCTCATTGGCGACGGACAGATCGAGTTCGATGCCGCATTCATGCGCAATTGCAGGCAGATGCAGCATGGAATTCGTCGAACATCCGAGCGCCATATCGATGGCCAGAGCATTCTCAAAGGCTTTGCGCGTCATGATATCGCGCGGCTTCAGGTCCCTTCGCACGAGTTCCATAATCTTTAAGCCCGTCTCTTTCGCTAGACGCAGGCGCGCCGAATGAACGGCGGGAATGGTGCCGTTGCCGGGCAGCGCCAGTCCCAGAACCTCCGTGAGGCAGTTCATGGAATTCGCTGTGAACATACCTGAACAAGACCCGCAGGTCGGACAGGCATTGTTCTCAAGATCAAGAAACTGTTCGGGCGTGATGCGATTCGTGCGGAAACGACTCACGCCTTCAGAAATGTCGGAATAGGACACTTTGCGGCCTTCAAAATGACCTGCAAGCATTGCACCGCCGCTCACCACAATTGAAGGAACGTTGAGTCGTGCAGCAGCCATCAAAAGTCCGGGGACATTCTTATCGCACGCAGCCACCAGCACAAGACCGTCGAAAGGATGAGCGATTGACATCGCCTCCGTCGAATCAGCAATCAATTCCCGAGAAACGAGGGAATATTTCATGCCGACGTGTCCCATTGCCAATCCGTCGCATACGGCAATTGCCGGAAAAACGATCGGCACGCCGCCTCCGAGTGCTACGCCTTGCTTCACCGCATCAACAATCTTGTCAAGATTCATGTGGCCCGGAACAATATCGTTCTTCGAACTCACAACACCGATCAATGGACGTCCAATCTCGTCGTCGCAAAGACCTAAAGCTTTTAAAAGAGCTCGCTGCGGTGCGGCGTTGACGCCGTCCTTTAAAGGTGCGCTTCTCACGGTGCTTTCTCCTGCTCGATATCGTGATGCCAAATGCACTCAGCGTCGAATTCGACGAACAGCACCGAAAACAAAACGTCTGTGCTGCTGGGGCTCGTCGGCGACGCGTCTTTAAAGAGTACAAGTCGACAATAAACGCAACTTTTCAGTGTTATCCCTAATTTATTAAACAAAATGCCCTAGTTTTCAAGCATTTTTCCGTAACACCCTAGCAGGGAGGCGCTAGAAGTTTTGATTGAAAATAATTGAAGATAACTATCAAATGAATCAATTAATAGTTTTCGTTCATATCTACAGCACCATCATGGCGTAAGTGCGCATCGGTTTTGTGCAGTGTTAGCGGACAGCATAAGATAACCCCGTGCGGACATTTCCTGCCCCCCCCTCTTCAACGCAAGAGAAATTAACCGTGAAGGTTCAGAAGAAATCGTTGATGATTACGTCTTTCAGAAGACGTCCAATCATCATGCTTACCCCCACTCAAATTGCTCAAATCGAGACCCTTTCGATTTTTAGATAAGGCGGTTCAAGATCAAACGGCGGCAGACAAGCTGACGATCTTATCCAAGCCTAAATTACTGATCATTGATGAGCTAGGATACGTGCCGTTCTCTCCGGAGGCAACGCATCTGTTATTTCAAATTATGAATTGGAGATACGAGACAAAAAGTACGATCATCACTACCAACCGACCGATTGCAGAATGGGGGCTGGTTTTAGGCGATCCGATGGCTGCAACCGCAATCATCGATTGTTTGATGCATCACAGCACTGCCATTGCAATCAATGACGACAGCTACAGGCTGAAAGAACACAAGCTAAAACAATTGCTTAGACAATAACCTACAAGTTGCAAAGGAATTAAAACCTAAGTGGCATAACTGTAGGGGTCAAGATTGGTCCGCTAGGGGTCAACTTACCTGACCGTTGACATCTGCGCCGGCGCAGTGTGCGGAACTTTCAGCGCTCCCTGCGCCGGAAGCGCTTTGAAAGCGCGCTTTCGATACCGGCGCATGCAAAGCATTCGAACACCTACCAAAGCATGCTTATACAGCTGAAAGCTGCGGTCGGCGAGGCAGACTACGGTCGGCTTTCAGCGCGAGCAGCGAATGAGACAGGGCTTAGCGCTCGAAAGGTCCGGCGCGCCGGACGGGTGCGCCGGAATCCGCATCTTCAGATGAAAGGGCCCGAAATCACGCTTTCGGCCATCCGCACTTTGGGCGCGGGCGAGCGGAGGAAAAAAGAGGGGGAGATGATGATTGCTCTCTTACGCGACTTTTTGCCGCGGGGCGCCAAGCGCGTCCTAATTGCCGTCGCAGGCATCTTCGGAGCGGTCTTCTCTTTCGCTTTCATAGACGTGATGCCGCTTCTGATCTGGATGCTGATCTTCACAGCAGCGGATTTCTCGACCGTGCTCTATGCCGCGCGTTCTACTAGCACCTATCAGAGCGGCGCCTGTTGCCGCCGAGTATGAGATGAAAAAAGGGCTTCATTTCTGAAGCCCCATATCCTCACGACATGCCACAATTTTCTTTACACAGGAAAAGCAACTTGAAGATGATTCTTTTTAGGCTCTGATATAC
>ENA-ORSO01000033-ORSO01000033.1-human-gut-metagenome-genome-assembly--contig:-NODE-33-length-118103-cov-34.216031_pt1 | contig 118103 bp, 91 predicted proteins | sample MGYA00241902_ERZ509168 | MGnify/ENA primary metagenome ERZ509168 (study PRJEB26280, sample SAMEA2338806) | human gut metagenome | biome: human gut; feature: human-associated habitat; material: faeces... | reverse complement strand
TTCTTCAACCAACATGGGACTACTATAACCTTATTAGGGAAATAGAATGTACCAATCGTCAATTAAAGAATGATCTCAATCTGCGTCCCATATACCATCAGAAAGATGAAAGTAGTGATGCACATCTATTCTTTGGCTTATTGGCCTATTGGGTAGTCAACACCATAAGGTACGAGCTAAAACAATCAAACATAAAATGTTATTGGACAGAAATTACCAGACGTATGTCTACTCAAAAGCTAGTAACCACAAATGCTACGAATGTTTTAGGAGAAGCCATTGTTTTTAGACAATGTAGTCGTCCAAGCAAATCTGCGAAAGAAATCTATGATGCGCTAAAGTTCAAACATGCGCCCTTTAAGAAAATACAAATTTGTAGGACACAAAGTTAACCTCTAATGATTGGATTTGCCCATGAAAGCAAGAGATGCAATATTAGGGGTGTGAAAGTTGGGCTAAGTTCGTTACTAACTGCTAGGTAGACGAACTCTCATTACGTAGTTTGCTTTTATAGGGGCTAAAGTATGGCAAGCGTATAAAAAAAATGTCCTATACGCTTGCCATCTTATCCTGCGATGCTTTGATTTGTACGTTTGGCAAACAACGCGTTCCTGTTGAGAATAAAGAATTCCCCGTTCTCAGTTCTAGACTTTATTGTCTTTCCTCATACAGCAATAAGGGTGTGTCAAAACGATGCATCCTCTTGTTTGTATAGGCATAGTCCTAGTATTCTCTCTCGCCAAAAATAGCAGTGCCAATTCTAACGAGATTAGCACCTTCTTCCATGGCGATAGGGTAGTCGTGCGACATACCCCAAGAACGCTTGCAAAAGTTGGGATCATTGGCGAAGAAACGCTGCTTTACTTCGTTGAAATAATTCCATGCGGTATGAAACTCTTGATGAATTTGGGTGGGATTGTCCACATTGGAAGCCATGCACATGATACCTGCTATTTGCACGTGGTCGAGCTTCTTCCATTCGCCCTCTTCGAGTAGGGCGGTACAGGCATCGGGGGTGAGACCATATTTTGTGGCTTCTTGGGCAAGATGAAGTTCAAGAAGACACGGAATCACGCGGTTGTGTTTAGCTGCTTGCTTATTGATCTCTGTCAAGAGTTTGAAGCTATCAACAGCGTGAATCAGTGAGATGAACGGGGCGATATATTTCACCTTGTTCACCTGTAAGTGTCCAATGAAATGCCATTCAATGTCTTTGGGTAAAGCTTCATATTTAGCCTGTAGCTCTTGTGCTCTGCTTTCTCCGAAAATACGTTGCCCTTGGTCGTAGGCCTCTTGGATGAGCTCAGCGGGGTGAAATTTTGATACAGCCACAAGGTCTACGTCAGGCTTAATTGTGGCTTTTATTTGCTCTAAACGTATCATTGCTGTATGGTGTTTGTGATGAATCGAAAGTTATGCTTCGTATTCGGGCTTGTCTTCTCCCTCTTTTTTGCTGTGTACGGCGTAGTGGAAGATGTCCATGATGGCAGTCTCGGTCACCGAGGCAATGGTGTAGTCCATCATCGAACCCTTCATGCCTTCGTCAAGGCGCTTGATGGAGTCGCGTAGGTCGCTAGCCTGAATCAGTACATTTTGTGAAGTCTTCTTCTCTTTTCCGCTCTTTTCGTCGAGTGTGATGAATACAAGTTTTGCACGGAAAAAACGATCGGCAGAGTCATCACCGGGTGCTTCAAAGAGTTCTGCATAGTGAGCACGTTTGATGTCGCTCACTTCGAATGCTCCTGTCATAAACGGCGTGATTTCTTCGATAATTCGTCGTTCGGCTTCGGTAAAGTTGAGAGCATCCACCAAGTAAGGCTCGTTCACCTTCTTCACTAGGCCATTCTCCATGGTTTTCTCATATTTTACTTTACATTCAAACCATTCGTTGTTCATTGTTGTTTTCTTTTATATTAAAGGTGTGTGTTACGCGATTCCCTTATAAGGAAATGGTGGGCAAAATTAGGAAATAATTTTCACTTGTTTCTTGTTCCTCGTGAATTTTCCGTAGTTAATGGCATGTTTAGGGCAAATATGAAAGCAACGCAAACAATGCGTACAATGTCCATTCCAATGTGGCTCCCGTTGGGAATCAAGAGAAATGTTGTGTAGGGGGCATTGTTGTGCGCAGAGCCCACAATGTATGCATGTTTCTAATGCCGAAAAATGCTTGTCGCTGATGAGCCAACGATTGAAAAGTGGACGTAAAACATAGCTTTTTAGCCATGGTATACTGCCTCTCTTTAAATCGGCTTCTGTGGATTTCTCGTGTCTTAATATCTTTTGTACAATCTGTGGCAATTGTTTTTGCCATTCCCTATTTTTCTTTTGTACCACCTTGTCGCTATCCGTGTTGAAACCAGGAAGACAAACATACGTGTTGCGCATTTGGATGGAATAGCATGCATCAAGTCTCCATCCGTTCTTGGAAAGGGCTTTCTGTAGAATTTGGTCGGTATAAGCCATGTCGTCACCGCAAGTAAGGAGGGCATAGACGTAGTGTACATGAGGTGGAAAGGGAGGAAGCTTGTGAATGAAGTCCTCCACAATCAAGGGTAGTCCCCAAGCATAGACTGGAAATACGAAACCTATTGTTTCGGCTTCGATTTTTTGCGACGACTGCCATGGTTGCGCCATATCTACAAGTAGGGCATCGGTTGTGAACTTAGCTAGTTGTCTTGCGATGGTGAGTGAATTTCCTGTTCCCGAAAAGTAGAAAATCATTAGCGTAATTCCTTAGTGAATACGAAATGCTTGTTGAATACCGATTTAGCCTCGGGCATAGGTCTGTCGAACAAACCATAAATGGTACTACCGCTTCCGCTCATTGCAGCGTATAAGGCTCCCATGTCGTAGAGAGTCTGTTTGATAGCTGGAAGTTCTGGATGATTAGGAAATACAGAGGCTTCAAAGTCATTGAATATTAGGTCTTTCCAATCTGTAAGAGGACGTTGAATTGTCTCCTTTAGTGCATGCTTCGCGGGATGTGGTGTGACGTGAGCGTACGCTTCTTTTGTTGAAACGAATACATTGGGCTTGACCAGTACGATATGCTTTCCTTTAAGGGAAATATTGATGGGGGAAAGCACATCGCCAATTCCCGTGGCATAAGCGGGACAATTTTGAATGAAAAATGCGCAGTCGGCACCAAAGCATGCTATGCGCTTTTCCATCTCCATGGTGCTTAGTCCTAAATTGTAAGCTTCATTGAGACCACGCATCATTGCTGCAGCATCGCTGCTGCCTCCTCCTAAGCCTGCTCCCATAGGAATGTGCTTATAGAGAAAAATGTCTAATGGAGGCAGATCAAACTCTTGCTTCAATGAAAGATAAACTTTTATCACCAAGTTATCTTCTGCATTCCCGCTGATAGGAGTTCCACCAAGTGACAGGCGAAAAGGGACGTCTTCATCGGTAATCTCTTTAAATTCTAGATTGTCTCGCAAGGGAATAGGGAAAAAAACGGTTTCCAAGTTGTGATAACCATCTGCTCTGCGTGCAACCACATTGAGCCCGATATTGATTTTGCAATTGGGTAAGAGTAGCATATTGGGTAGCCTTTAGGCAATTTCTAAATATTGCCAGTTGATAAGTGAGGCAAAGGTAGTGCTTTTCTTTTATATAAAGCGTTTTTGAAGTATTGTATCTAATTTTAAAGCATAAGCGCTTAACCACATGTTCATCTCAAGCCAGTCAATGTTACGTTCAGCGGTCTGCCTATAACATTGTTCACCACGTTTACCATAGCGTCCCATTTGGGTGAAATTTACTTTTCTAGGTATTACCATCAAAAGAGATAGCATCTCCATGATGTTTGATTGGATACTTTTGTTTAACTTCGCCTCACCACAGAATAAAAATGCTGCTTTGCAGAGAACTCCATATATCGGCTTATCAAGTTGGTTATCAGCACTCCTACACCAAATTTAACGGACTATTGTTTCACACTGAGGCAAAGCATTTGTATTTGGAGAAGCAATGGACGAGTTCCTCGAATATTAAAAGTTTAGATAGACAACCCCCAAAGAGGCAAAGGCTATGAGAAAAAAATTACAGGGTAAGATTGGTTTGAATGACATATATGAACTATGTCTTATGATACAGGGCAAGGACAACAACCATCGGAAAGAAGAGCTATACCAACTTACTTTCGATGAAGACGACCGTGTGGCGTTCAATGCCTTACATGCCATGTCGCATTTCGACTTAGCCAACAATGAGTGGCTTTATTGCAAGCGCGATAACTTAATAGATCGAGTGATGAAGGAAAAGCATGTGGGCAAATGCCGTTTGATGCTCAACCTTCTTCTTCGTCAACCATTCGGGAAAGACTTACTCCGTCCTGACTTCATCGATTTCTGCATAGCCAAGATTTCGGCTTGTGCCCAACCCTATGCTATCCGAGCCTATTGCATAAAACTTGCCTATGAACAAATGAAATATTATCCAGAGCTCCTTGAAGAGCTAAAGATGACATTGGAAATGCTGAACCAAGAGGTTCTATCTCCTGGACTGTTATCAGCAAAAAGGCAGATTATGGAGAAAATCAAAAGAGAACTTGTGGATCGCACGTTGAATAAGTAGACTAAAGAGTCAACAAGCAACTTCATACGCCGATGGGTATCTTTGACTTAGGTAGATTTATTCTTTTTTATTGTTGTCCGCTAAACCTCAAAAGAGCATAGAAATCCTATTTGAAATGACCATAAATAGGCATTGCTGATGATTTTTTGAAAAGGTAAGCCCCTTTCATCGTATAGATGCAGCCTATCTTATGCAAAATAGCCCAAAGGACTGATTTCTGGTGAGAAGAATCAGCCCCTATTTATGTTGCTTGCAATGTTTTACTGGATAGCATTTATTATCAAGCCTAAGCGAAGGATTTTCCGTCCCGCTTTGATAGTTCTTCCATCGTGCGGTGTACGATGGAAGGATGGGCATTTATGAACGGCAGGATGCCTGTTTGCAAACGGCTAAAAGCTTATTTGCGAACAGCTATACGTTCTTGCAGCGATGATATTTTCATCGAAGAAAGGTGTGTATAGCTTTTTATCATCCATTTAGCGATGAGTCTCATGCATGCTCGGCATCGAGCCTCGCATGCCTGGCCGAAGCGAGACGCTTCGCCCCCACTGCCTATTGGGCAAGAGCTTTAGCAGACAGCAATAATTCTTTTTATAGCGAAACCATATAGTTAGCAAAAAGCGTGCAGTTCAATAAGTTGCACGCTTTTTGCCAGTCAAGTTATAAATGCGGAGTGTTCGTTAAGATTATAATTAATTAATGAATTAGCAAAGGGTAAACGAACTATTTTCGATCGTTTACCCTTACAATTCTCCACCTATTTCTCTGCTTTTCTTATTCCGAACAACTCGCGTATCAATTTACTTCACCACCACTTTTATTCTTTTACCTCCTGCTTGTATTACATAACAATGGGCGGGCAACATGAGCGATAACGTTGTTACTTGATTGTTATAAACAATACGTCCGTCTGTGGTGAACACACTTACTAATTGCGGCTGCAGACTTTGCACATGAAGTTTTCCCTTCTCTGTCCATACCTTCAACGACGATTGCTGAACGGGCACTATTGATGCTGCAACGGCATCATCAGCAAACATTTGCCAGGTCGTGCCACTTGCTACCAACTGGTAACCATCGGGCGCGGTGGTAGGGGCTGCTGTGCCAATGCGCGTTATGAGTTGACCATTATGGCCAATGGCGTGACTTTCATAGTAAGTGCCGCGCTGCGTTACCGTCACATCGCTTTCGGAGTGCAAACCTACGGCACGACGCACGGCTATCATGCGATTAATAGCATCGTGGTCTGCTCCCACCCAATGGGGCCAAAACACACATGGTATGCCCGGCGATGAAAGGAGAAAAGCATAAGCTGCCTGAATGTTACCCGTGTACTTATTGCCGTCACGATAAGTGTCATGATTATCGACAAAGGTTATTGCATAACGATTGTAATTGTGGTGATGTATCATTCCCGCCGGGCGCCAGGTGGTTTTGTTCTCTATCCACGACATGTTAGCATAGTTGTTTTTGGCCAGGCCATTGTTGAGTGCAGCATACTTTGATGGGAAATCAAAAGCCATGCTTTGACGCCCTGTGGCTTCAATCCAAGCTGCCACGGGGTCATAACCTCCGTCCCAATACTCGCCTACTGACAAATAAGGTTGTGTGGCGGCATTGTATATGCCTACATATTTGCCGTCATACCCCTTGCAAAAGTCGTAGCGCCAACCATCATAGCCAAATTCGCCATGCAACCAGTTAAGGTAAGCCTCAACATCTTGTTGCACGTAGGGTGATGTATGGTCTAAGTCGCGTGCGCCGTCCCAATTCTCGCCTGTATCATTAGCTCCTTTAGCCGTACCATACCATGCTCCTGCACTTTTATCTGTATTGATTTCATCGTTGGCACATATGTGGTCGGTGGTAAGCTGGTAGGTGCCATAAGTTCCGAAATTGTCCTTCGTAAAGTTTCCCCAGCCAGTGTCACCTGCCCTATGATTAATAACGATGTCGGCTATTACCTTTACGCCCTTGGCGTGCATGGCACTGATGAGGGTTCTTAAATCGGACGCTGTACCCCAACATGAGGTTTGATTATTCCACTGACGCGGGTGGTAACCTACATTACTACCACCCACTGCATCGCCACCCTCAGCACTGGCTGAAGGGGGCAACCATATGAGATTGAAGTTCTGACTTATTTCGTCAACCTGTTGGGTCAACTGTGTCCACCCCGTTTGCTTTTGCGAGTTCCAGTAAAAGCCTTGTAACATCACATCCTCACTTTCGGCTGGAGCCTGAGCAAATAAGGACAGAGGCAGCCACGATGCTATTAAGAGTATACATTTTTTCATTGACATACGCACTTAATGCAAAGAACTCCACCCTTGCAAGGGATGGAGTTCTTGCTTGTTCTTACTAATGGGTCATTTAATAATTTGCCGTGATGCTATAGTTCATTTCATAAAGGTCAACCTTTATGGTGAACGAGGTAGCGCCTTCGGGTTCAATAAGGTGCCAAGAATAATTGCCACCGCCAATTACAAATTTGCCTTCAGTGGCTTCACTGTCTTTGGTAGGAGCGCAAAGGCAATTACTTTCATTGGCCCAGTCAAAGTTACCATCAGCACCAAAACCTGATTCTGGAGCTATTTTGAACCAATGCCAGTCACCTTTAGCTGGAACCGTTACGCTATACACGCCATCAGCCTCCTTGGTCATGGGGTGACTCTTGTCTGTGCCCAACACGCCTATGTAATAATAGGCTGATTCAATCACTGGGGCTACAGGCTTTACCTTTACCTCAATGTTCTTGCTTGTGCTCACGCGGTCTGTTTTATCAGCCGACGTCCAGGCATACACAGTGGCTTTAAGGGTGAGTGTGCGCAGCTCAGGACGGCGACCAAACTCTTGGGTTACAATGTTGGCTACATCAGCTGTAGCGACCTTGCCTTTATCGCTTACGTCAAGCGGTGTCAAACTGCCATCTTTGCCTACCACGTCAAGGGCAAACGAATCGGTTACGAAACCCTCGGGTTGTTCAATTGTGCACTGTGCCAGTTCTATGCTGTCGGCTGTTACTACGCTCATATCTATGTCGGCACAAGGGGTAATGTTGAGCATAATATTCTGTGCCTCCTTCTGCGGATTGCTTTGCGGAGCTTTCCAGTCAGTATAATCTTCGTCGCAGGCTGTCAAGCACATGAGTGCCATCAAGCCAAATATGATTTTCTTGAACATAATCTTTCTGTTTTAAGGCTGAGGAGTGGAATGAACTATAAGGAGAGCTATCCCACCCCTCAAACTGTTGTTTACTCCTTAATAAAGCGGAAGGCTCCTGTTATATCATTTACAACAACCAAGTAATCGGCCTCGCTCTTGATGCTGATATTTGCACCACCGCTCTTGACTCCAACGCCATAGTAGCCAGACTTGCAACTGGGCGTTTCGTCATATTTACTACCTATTTCCATCGCCCAACCGTCGGCTTGGAACTTCACTTCACTCGCTGCGGGCAAATGAACGTGGGCATACCAGTCGTGGTTGTTGGCGCCTACCACGGTGTGAACGGGAGTCAATGCTATACCGTCGCCCCAATTGTTGAAGCTGCCATTCAAGTAAAGCTGGCCATAAGCAGGCACATCGTCTATTTTAGTAATGCTAATGCCATTGGCATCGCCATTAGCCACAGCCTTGGTGTCGATCGTAAGGTTGTAAATACCATTCTTGGTAGGTGAAATATTAGCAGCTCCACCATCGTTAAGAACGAATTCGCCAAATTTAGCGCCCTGGCCTATTTGCGTAAGCCAATTATCAGTGAGCGAGCCACGTAGCTTAAATATGCTACCTGCTGGCAAGTAACCTGTCCACGACACTGTGCCGTAACCATTATCCTCGTCATAGCTATCGCCCGTGAGGTAAAGCGGCATAGTGGCTGTGATAAGCGCATCGCCCCAAGAGCCATCGCCAAAGCAACTACCCAAGAGATACCATGTAACGGGTTCAGCCACCTCCATGCGCTGGTAGTAAGGCAAGTAGGTCACTTTTACTATGTTAGAGTATACTTTGGGGGTTGAAGTTGGTTTGTGCGCTCAATCGGTAGTAAACGTTTACAGACGACGGCACGGCATCAGCCCGTCTCACGCCCAACTCACGCAACAAGAGCAAGTCAACATCGGCAGGAGCCAGTTTATATTCGCATTTTGTTTTGCCTTCATCGTACTCCTTTACTTCTGCATTGTCGGCAAACTTTAACGTGCCATCGGCATCAGTCACCACCTCAGAGCCATCCTTGCTCACCACGTACTGCAGCTTGTAGTTAGTTACAAGCGGCATACCGCCATAGTCAGGCTGACTCCATGTAAAGGCTATCGAGTCGGTTGTATTTTTTAAGTCATAAGCATTACCCGCCAAAGCTGGTGTGTTGAGTGTAAAGCTATCGGGCATATGCAACACAGGGTTAGAACCGTTATCGTCGGCACACGAGGCAAAGGTAAGTCCCAAGCTCAAACCCAATGCTGCTGTTGACAATATCTTATATAGTTTCATGATATGTGCTGATTTTTGTTTGAAGTGAAAATGCTTTCAGTTGTTTAAGGTGAAGCTTGGAGGTTAGTCATAAAGGCGACCTCCAAGCCTCCATAGGCTTTAGCGTTCCTTGTTTATCTGTTTATTGTAGTTTCCCACTCACAGGGTATCAGAACCTACGTTATAACCTCTAAACTCAAAACTTAATTATATCCTTCATTCTGCTTCAAGTTGGGGTTATTGCTCAAGTCGGTTTGTGGAATAGCAAACACCTTGCGGAATGACGGGAACGATGTGCCATTTGCGTCGCCTCCCATAAACTCCCACTTGTAGTCAGACTGTCCGGCAAACTTGTTAAAGCGGATAAGATCCATACGTCTGCGTCCCTCAAACCAAAACTCGCGTGCCCACTCAGCACAAATATCGTCAAGTGTAGCATTGCTCAATGGGGCAGCATGTGCTCTATCGCGCAATTCCTTGAGTTTGCTATCAGCATCAGAGTTCGGACCAAACTTACGAACCGAAGCCTCTGCATAAGTGAGGTAAGCCTCCGCCATACGCATCAAAGGCAGGTCTGTGTCAACATAGTCAATGGCCGATGTTCGTGCACCATCTGAACGCACATTGCGGAACTTTACGCTCGTGAAGCCATAAATTGATTTGCCGACCTCAGCTATATACTGTTTGTAGCCCTTTGAGTAGAACAATGCACGATCGTCATTGGCAGCTTCTGTCATGGTGGCTATGCTGCCCGTTTCGGGAGCTGCGGCACCATTAAAGAACTGATCTACGAGTTTACTCTTAATTTGTAAACACTTGCCCCAGCTATGGTTCGTGCCTGAAGGCACATCAGTGTCCATGTCGTTTTTATCGTCATACGAGGCTTGAATCAACATTTGCGTGCCACCATCAGTTTTGGTAATAATGCCATCTTGCAACACGGGCAGAATGTCCTCATACTGTGCACCATTGCTATTATTGTCGGCCAAGAAGAGCATTTGGTAAGCACTATACTTTTCGCCCGTTGTCGGATTGGTAGCACCATTGAGGTTCAAGTGGTAGTAACCATTCTCCAGCACCTTCTTAGCATAAGTCATGGCATCATCGTTGCGTTCATGCCCCGTGTACACCTCAGCGTTCAAATAAAGGCGTGAGAGCAACAACCACACAGCCACCTTGTCGGCACGGCCGTAAGTGTTGCGCCCGGGGTCGGCCATTTTGTCCTCAATGTCGAGCAGTTCCGACTCTACAAAGTCAAAGAGTTGCTGACGATTGTAGTAGACGGCATTGTCTGATGACACCTTAGTACAGAAGGGACCTGCGCCAAAAATGTCGAGCACAGAGGCATAGTTATAAGCCCTGATAAATCGGGCCTCAGCCAATCGCAGAGGATCTTTGCCTATGTCGTTGATGTAAGAGTTGCAAAGCGTAATGTTAAAGTAAAGGCGATAGTAAAGGCCCAAGGCAAACGCATTGCTGGCAGTGTAGTTGTTATACATCAACTCCTGCACACCACCATCGTTGGCCGCATAAACCCATGCGGCCTCGTCGCTGGTAAACTCATTTAAGTACCATTGCATACGATAATACTGCGTACCACCCTCATCACTCATCACACTTGAGGGTATATCAGGCTTTCCGGCATTACCTTGCTGGCCTGTCAGGCAGAAGGTGGCATAAAGCTTGTTGAACAAGGCATCATCGTTAGCCACCTGTGTTTGCTGCGGGTTGATAGGCGTTACATCAAGGTCGCCCGTACATGAAGTGATGGTCAGGCCACAGGCGCAAGCCATCAGCGCGGCATATTTTCTTATATTGAGTTTCATTGTAGTAGCGGTTTTAGAAGTTAAGGCTTACGCCCACAATGCAAGTGAAGGGACGCGGATAAACGTTGCTGTCATAGCCACCATCAATTTCGGGGTCAAGTCCCTTGTACTTGGTAATGGTAAACACATTTTGTGCCGTAGCATAAACGCGGCCACTGATGCTGCTCTTGCCAATGCGGTCGAATGAGTATCCCAAGGTGATGTTGTCAAGTTTCAAGAATGAAGCATTCTGAATAAAGTAGTCTGAACATGAAGCGTTGGCACTTGAGCTGGTCCAGTCCTTGGCCAATTCATACTTAAAGGCGTTGTGCCAAGTGTTACCAGCATAAAGGCGACTCATACCAGTGTTCACGTTATCACCAGCCTCTACACTATTGTACACGTAATTGTTCAAGCTGGCACGGAAGCCTAAGCCCAAATCCCAATGCTTATAAGTAAGTTGGGTGCTAAGGCCCATGGTTACGTCAGGATCCGACTTTTTGTAGAAGTAGCGGTCTCTATAGTCAATCACGCCATCAGCATTGCGGTCAACAAACTCACCAAAGCGGGGTTGTCCGTTCTCGTCATATACCTGCTGGTACACATAGAAAGCACTGGCGGCCTCGCCTGCCTTCCAAGCCTTAATCATGTTGTCGGCTGTGGCTTTACCACCCGAGCAATAAGAGTTAGGTATGTAATAGTCGGGACCCTGTGAGGCTACGAGCTCGTCAATCTCATTTTTGTTCCAACCTATGTTGTACGATACCTCCCAACCCCAATCGCGGGTTTGAACAGGACGTACGGTCAACATGGCTTCAACACCTGTGTTATGCAGCGAACCAATGTTGCTGAGCACGCTACTACTAAAGTTTGAACCTACTGCCACAAAGCCCGTGTTCAGCAAATTGGTTGTTTTGCGGTAATACCAATCGAGGTTGGCTATTACACGATTATTCCAGAAACCGAGGTCAAGACCTACGTTGTAAGTAGTAGTCTTTTCCCAAGTCAAGTCCTTATTATAGGCCTCCGGACGATAAGTTGTGCCATCGCCTACTATAGGATAGAAAGCTCCGGCCACATTCTGTTCGTAGTTAGGCATGTAAACATAGTCGCCATAGCCATGCTCTTGCTGCCCTGTGATTCCCCAACCTAGACGAAGCTTTAAGTCGGTCACTGCCTTTACGTCCTTCAAAAAGTTCTCCTCCTTTGCCTTCCAAGCAAAGGCAGCTGCAGGGAATAGGCCCCAACGCTGATCCTTTGAGAAACGTGATGAACCATCGTCGCGCAGCGTAAAGGTAATGAGGTAGCGATTCAACAAGCTATAGTTGAAACGGCCAAAGAAGCTAACCAAATAGTATTCGGTCTTGAACAAGCTGTTCTTCTCAGCAAAGTAGTTAGGATTGGTCAGTTCACCAGGGTGTGTCAAGTGAGTTGAAGGGTAGTAAACAGGATAGCTAAAGTCCGATTTGCGGTGGAAGTGTTGCCACTCATAACCCAACATGGCATCAAAATGATGTGCCTCAGTAAAGTTCTTAGAGTACTGTGCATACATATTGAGCGATAGGTTATACTTGTCAGCCTCATTCCACCCCTTGCTGCCATAGTACAGATGTCCATAGTCGGTGGGTAAACAAGTTTTATCACTATGGCCATGGGCTACTTCCATGCCACCATTCACGTGCAAGCGCAAGTCTTCAAAGCCATGCACCTTGTAGTCTAACTCAAGGTTGCCCTGCAATGAGCGGCTCTTGCCAATGTTCTCTTGCTGCAACAAAGTTGCTACGGGGTTGCCGATAGCCTGGCTATTGCTGGTGTGTGTCCATTCGCTGTCGCCAAAGTCTGCCGTAGCAGGCCATTGCCAGAAGCCACCATACTCCTTTGCCCCAGCGCGATCATCATAAATGGGCTTGGTAGGATCCATCCCCAATGCCTGGCCTATGGCATCGGTATTAGCATATGATGAGCGCGAATACATGAACTTACCATTGAGGTTAACCGACAAGTGATCATGCAAGAAGGTGGGCGAAATATTGAAGCTACCCGTGTAACGGCTATAGTCTGATGTCTTGAGCGTACCCTTTTGGTTGGTATAACCAAAGCTTACGCGGTAGGGCATATTCTTGATGCCACCGCTCAAAGTGATGTTATGGTCAGTTGATACAGCGGTACGGTATATCTCCTTTTGCCAATCGGTGTCGGCAAAGTGGTGTTCGCCTGCAGCATTCCAATAGCCCAATGAGTTATAATACTCTGAAGCTTGCCAGGCAGCATCATCGGTCAGCCCCGTGCGACGACGCACCAAGTTAATAAACTCTTGTGCATTGAGCACATCCAGATACTTGGTATTGGTGCTTACTGACACATTACCATTGTACGACACATGTGGACGGGTATTTTTGCGTCCCTTCTTAGTCGTGATGATGATAACGCCATTCGAGGCACGTGAACCATAGATGGCGGTAGCCGATGCGTCCTTCAACACAGTGAAGGATTCAATATCGTTAGGATTTACCAGTGTGAGTGCATTGGGTGAGCCTTCAAGGCCATCGTTATCCATGGCAAGACCATCAATTACAATCAGTGGGTCATTTTTAGCATTCAGTGAAGAGCCACCACGAATACGAATCGTTGCGGCACCACCAGGAGCGCCACTGCTGCTCACCACATTAACACCTGCCACCTTGCCTTGAATCATATCCTGGGCTGAAGTTTGCAGGCCATGGTTTTTATCATCAGGCTTGATAGCTGTTACCGACCCCGTCAGATCATTTTTCTTAGCTATGCCATAACCAATGACAACAGCTTCATTCAGCATTGAGTTATCCTCAAGCGTAATTACCACTGTGCCATCAGCCTTTACGGTAGCCGTTTTGTAACCAATATAGGTCACACGAATGGTTGCGCCGGGCTTTACGTTAAGTTTGAAATTACCATTCGCATCGGTTCGCGTCATCGCTTTCGACCCAGGCACAGTTACAGTAGCAAAGGCTACTGATTCGCCCGTAGTGTCTTGCACATGTCCGCTTACCGTAAGGCCCTGTGCCAAAGCACCGAGCGGAAGGCTTGCTCCTGCCAGCATCAGCGACAAGAACTTGGAATTGAGCATCTTCTTGTTCATGATATTAAAAGAAGTATTAGTGAATTGCGTGAAAGAATCTTTGAGTTCTGAGTTTTAAGGTTATAGGGTTAAGGTTCTGAGTTTTAAGGTTATAAGGTTATAAAGTCACTTCTGCGTGTAGGACTCTCAAAGGTTACTTTATAACCTCACAACCTTAAAACTTGAAACTAACTCCGCGTATAAGACTCTCAAAGGTTACTTTATAACCTCATAACCTCAAAACTTAAAACTAACCTTAAAACGCTTCCTACTGCGCTACAATGCTAATAGCAAAACCGCCACCACTTGCAGCATGCAGTTTCAAGTTCGTTTTGTTAGTCACCACCTTGCGGGTAATGGTATAAGCTTTAGGGTTTTTATCCCACGAAGCATCTTTGGCATCAGCATAAATAGTGGCCAAATATTTCTTACCGGGAGTAAGGAAGTCGAGTTTGAGTTGGGAAGTATGACCATTCTCGTCAGCAGAACAGCCTACAAACCAATTTTCAGAGTGCTTATCCTTACGGGCTATCGTCACATAGTCACCAGGTTCAGCCTCCAAGTAAACACTCTTTTGCCAATCAACAGGCACATCTTTGATAAATTGGAATGCGTCCATGTGCTCCTTATAATGCTCTGGCACATCGGCTGCCATTTGCAAGGGGCTGTACATGGTTACATATAAAGCTAATTGGCGAGCAATGGTTGTGCGCACACGACTAGTGTTTGAAGGATTCATTTTTGAACAATCAGTTTCGAATATGCCCGGAGTATAGTCCATCGGGCCACCAATCAAACGTGTAAAAGGCAATATCGTGGTGTGGTCCACCGAGTTGCCACCAAAGCTCTCATACTCTGTGCCACGTGCGCTCTCGTTACCAATCAAGTTGGGATAGGTGCGGCATATACCTGTCGGGCGGGTAGCCTCATGCGCATTAACCATGATTTTATAGTCGGCGGCCTTGGTTACGCAATACAGATAGTGATTATTCATCCACTGACCATAGTGATGTTCACCGCGAGGAACGATGTTGCCCACATAGCCACTCTTAACTGCGGGGTACCCATTGTCAACCATAAACTGGTAAGCCTTGTCAAGATGACGCTCATAGTTACGGGCCGAACCCGATGTTTCGTGGTGCATAATCATTTTTACGCCCTTCGAAGCAGCATATTCATGAATAGCCTTGACATCAAAATCAGGGTAAGGCGTGACAAAGTCAAACACATAGTCCTTTTCATGTCCGAACCAATCTTCCCAACCAATGTTCCAACCCTCAACAAGTACCGCGTCAAAACCATTTTCTGCGGCAAAATCAATGTAGCGCTTCACATTTTCGGTATTAGCTGAGTGAGTTCCATTAGGTTTAGCATGCGTATAGTCTGTTTCGCCCAATTTTACGGTAGAGAAGTCATTGGTGTAAGCCCAAGTACCCTTGTTGGTAATCATGTCCCACCAAACGCCAATATACTTAGTAGGCTTTATCCATGAAGTATCTTTTATTTTGCAAGGTTCGTTCAAGTTGAGCGTCATGCGCGATGCCAATATGTCAGCACCATGTTCACCTGCTATGATAGTACGCCAAGGCGAGGTGCATGGAGCTTGCAAGTAACCTTTGTCGCCGCGTGCATCTGGGGTGAGCCAGCTTTCAAAGGTCATTGTTTTGTCATCATAGTTAAGGTGCATGGTTGAATAGTCTATACAAGCGGCTTCATGCAAGTTTATGTAGAGGCCGTCCTGACTTTTCATCATAAGGGCTGTTTGCACTCCCCCCTGCCATATAGGGGTTTGTGAAGAATTCTGCGTCACCGCGCTCTTCATCAGACCACGAATTTCACTAAGCTTGCTGGTAACTGTTTCATACTCTTGCGTGTCATAGTCGCCAGGTATCCACCATGCGGTGTGGTCGCCTGCCATAGCAAACTGTGTGTGTTCCTCTTTTATGGTAAAGTAGGTCAAATTCTTTTGTGCAGGAAATTCATATCGAAAGCCAAGTCCGTCATCAAACATACGGAAACGTATCTTTATTTCACGTTCATTCTTTGGCTGCGATAGCGTAACACACAATTCATTATAATGGTTGCGAATGCTACTTTCCTCTCCCCATACAGGCTGCCACGTTTCATCAATAGTAGCCGTAGTATGGTCCGTTTCAACAAAGCCTGTCATGAGATTGGCCTTTTGGGCCAATTTTGAAGTATCGGCACGTGTCTTAAATTCAAAGTCTTGCGCCTTGTTGGGGTCTTCCTGTTTGAGTTCCAGTCCAAGGTGCGAGGGCTTAATAATATCCCGCCCTTTATATTTTAGGTAATATGTAGGACGACCTTGTGCGTCGAGCGAGAATTTCATTTTGAAATTGCCATTAGGCGACTGTAGGTCTTGCGCTGCTGCTGTCATTGATATGCAAACAAGCGATAGGGTAAACCATAAATTCTTCATAATGCTTTGCCTAGGTTGTGGCTATTATGTGTTATTACTTTGTGTGATTTTGTTTGCGAAGGCTTTTGCTCACTTCGCGTTGCAAAACTACTATTAAGAATTTGTGAATAAAAGGGGGTACAACTAAAATATAAACTTAATAAAAATTATTGTTACTGATTTTCAATTACTTATAATAAATCTCACACTTATAATTTATAAACTAAATATAATGACTCAATCTGTTTAACTTGTTATTTTGTCACATCTACAATACATGAATATATGTTATATGGCATGTTTTATGACTTCCATTAACAATATAAACAGTTATTATAATAACAGATCGGCGAAACTTAATTCAGAAAGTAGCGAAACAGGAGTGTTGTGCTTTAGCTTATTGTGCCCCTTACCCGAGTTTTCACAAGCAGAGATAACCCGTTTTAATAAACCTTGACCAGTTCTCAGTTTATACATGGTTATCATGCTTCCCCACACAAAGTCCCCCTTCATCACGAAGGAGGACTTTCCAATACCATTCTACATGGTAAAACAATAAATCCTAAACACATTACAAAATAGGGGCGCTCAAACCGTAACATGAAAGAAACTTGGTGCCTCCTACTCGTCGCGTGACATCTTATTACCTAAACCTATCTATAAATCAAAATTTTGCTTTCCTATAAATCTTTTTTCGTATCTTGTCTGCACTCTGCACTTATCTCTTAACTTGTTAATAATTAGCGCAATGTTATGTGTAGGCAGGGTGAAGTTTTGTATGCACGATCATCTACACTCCGTAGCTCATTGAAAATCAGTATGAGTGTAGGTAAAAGTGCAGAGACCAGGCGGTTTGCCCCAAAAGTGCCGTAAGGGTTGTGCAGGGGCGTCACAGGTGCATTAGTTTTGCCACTTACGTGTTCGAGTCGACTCCTTGTGTGTCGGGTAATACTTAACCGGACAGCAATCTAATCAAAACTTAACCCGTAGGCGGAAATCTTGGTTAAATGCTTAACATGTAAGTATGTGATACATTACTTATGTTAAAGTAAAACCGATAAGAAGCAAAAAAAACTTGGCAAGCTTAGCTGTTAACCCGTCAACTTGTTAACCAATTCCACCACCGTGTAGACTTATTTAGCAAAGTCAAGCACCACTACTCCACGCACGTCCAATTGTAGGGTTTCTTGGTCAAGACGGAGGGTACGTCCACTTATCACATCGCGTGCTGTGCTTGCTGGCAAAGCCTCAGCATATCGTGCCAAACTTACACAAGCAGGAGCATCTGTGCCATTGAGCATTATCGTTACGGTGTGGCCTTTATACTCGCGGAAGTAAACATACACGCCATCTGCCACTGTAAACTGACGTAAGCTACCATACTTTACAGCATCGCATTGTTTGCGCCATTGCAGCAATCGACGAGTAAAGTCATGTGTCTGCTGCATAAGTGGGGGCATGTGGTTACCCGTAAAGGCATTTATGCTATCGCCCGCAAAGCCACCTGGAAAGTTCTGACGCAATGCGCCATCGCCCTTACCTTTGTTAGCAGCCATGGCCAGTTCATCGCCATAATATAGCTGAGGAATGCCTCGCAGGGTAAGCAACAGAGTGAGTGCCTGCCGATAACGCCACGACTGCATGGCCTGGGCTTGTACACGCGCAAAGCGATCGGTGTCGTGATTGCTCATAAAAGTCAGCAAATGAGCAGGGTCAGCATATACATTGTCTTGACTTAAATAGTCATAAATGCGTGTCAAACCTTTATCCCACTCATTAGTGTGCTCATCAAGTGTCGAATTAAGCAATCCCATTAGCGGGAAATCCATTACCGTGGGCAACTGACTGTTACACAAGCCTTGGGCCACCGGACTGTCCTTTTGCCAAGCACTCACCCCCACATTGTTGTTCAACCAAGTTTCACCTACTATGTTAAGGTGCGGATATTGTGCCTTCAACTCTTCACACCAACGCGCCATAGCATGGCGGTCGGCATAGGGGTAAGTGTCTTGACGTATGCCGTCTATACCAGCATACTCTATCCACCACACAGAGTTTTGTATAAGGTAGCGCATCACGTGCGGATTACGCTGATTAAAGTCGGGCATAGAGGCTACAAACCACCCATCTTGCGCATCCTGCGCATCTGCGCTGCTGGCATGAGGGTCAGTCACGGCTGCTATTTTGTAGCTGGTCTGCACATAATGGCTATTATTGTTAAACCATGTGCTGTCGGGCTTGTCAACAAACAAAGGATTCATGCTTCCACAATGGTTGAACACCATGTCCTGCACCACCTTCATGCCGCGCTTATGGACTTGTGACACAAAATCACGATAATCGGCATTTGTACCAAAACGAGGGTCTATCTCATAGTAATTTGTAATGGCATAGCCATGATACGAACCAGCAGGCATATCGTTTAGCAGTAGCGGGGTGGGCCATATAGTGGTCACGCCCAAGCTATCCAAATAGTCAAGATGACGGGTCATACCTGCCAGGTCGCCCCCATGACGTGCATCAGGAGCCTGACTTGCTGTGCTCTCGCGCAAGCCTTTCACCACATCGTTGCGCACATCTCCATTGGCAAACCTGTCGGGCATGAGCAAGTAAAGCACATCAGCGGCATCAAAGCCTTGTGCTTTAGGGGCTGCATCGCGTGCCTTGAGTTCATAAGCTATGCGCTGACGTGTGCGTCCTGATTGCAACTGCAAGTTGAAGCGCTGAGCACGTGCCTTGTCTATGTTGAGATAAACTAACAAATAGTTGCTGTTAACCGGGCGCACGATGCTATCAATGCTAACGTCAGTAGTACTGAGCGTAACCTGGCTATGCCCTATGTTGTGTCCGTGCAACACCAACTGCAGGGTGGAATTAACCATACCGCTCCACCAAAAGGCGGGCTGCACTTGCACCGATGACTGTGTACGCCCCTTTGCACTTAAGGGCAGCAGGGTGAACAATACAAATAAGAGGGTATATAGCTTGCTCATTTTATAATGGGGATAATAATGTTATATAAGCATGAAAAGGCCTAGCCTTTGGATTTTGATGGTATTAAGGTTTCGGACTTTGAAGATGTAAGGGCACCATTCACATTATTGCCCTTATCACCTTCAGCCTCCGAGCGTATGTAAAAATGTTTTTGTGTGTTTGCTGTGTTTTTACTTGGGCAAAATTACAATCACATTGCTCTGTTTGCAAGAGCTTATAATTAAAATATAAAAGTTTAGGAAACGTTATTCGTTGATCTTCAATCACTTAACGAGTACAAGCGACGATAAAAATATAAATAACTATTTAATTTCTTACACAACATAAGTCCTATTTCCGAAAAAGAAATTAACTTTGACGCAACAACAAATCCCATTTATGCACTTTTACAGACGCATTATCATGAAGCAATTCTTGCTGATTACCCTACTTGTGAGCCTTTTCACCTCAATGTCAATATCCACCTCAGCGCAAAGTAAGCCTCTGATGCTGAATGAGCCTACACAAAAGTTGCTACTCACGCTTGACGACATGGTGAAGAACAAAGCACAATACCATGCCTGGCACTACGAGCGAATACGTCAACTCAAAGCACAGGCTCGCAAGGCAAAGGGATACAACAAATATAACTTGTACAAGAACATTTTTGACCTGTACGCACACTATCAAACGGACTCTGCACAGGTGTACATTGATGCCATGACCCGTTTGCCCGAATACAAGAGTGATGTTGTAATGCAAGCCACGCTCCACATTGCTCAAGCTGAAATATTTGCGGTTTCGGCCTTATATACTGAAGCTATTAGCGAACTTGAAAAGGTGCCACACTCCCTCATCAACCATGAGCATGCCGACTTGCAACTTTACTACTTTCGCACCAAACGTACGCTCTATGGGTGGATGAGCGACTACACCAAAATCCCTACACAGCACCATCTTTGGGCCGAAAAAACTATGAATTACCGCGACTCACTGCTCTCGATTAAAGCGACACAGGGAGTACACAGAGCCATTATACAGGCCGACAAGTATAACGCTCTTGGCCAGCCTCAGAAGGCCATTGCGTTGTTGCGGCCTTATGTGAATAAGATGAGCGAGAGCAACCCCATGCCCTATATATGCTTTACCATGGCACATGCCTGCTTGCTGGCCAACGACTCAACACAAGCTGCCTATTACCTCACACTCACCGCCATTGCCGACTTGCGCAAAGGCACTTGCGAATATCAAGCTTTGCCCATATTGGCACAAGTGCTGTTCCGCACAGGCGATGTGAAACGTGCCTACACCTATTTGCTCTGCTCTATGGAGGACGCCAACTTTTGTAAGGCCGGACTGCGAGCCATTGAAGTTTCCAACATTTTTCCTATCATTGATAAGCAATATAAGCAGCAAGAGAAGGCGCAGCGCCATCGCGACCGGTTGCTCATATACTTGCTCATTGCCTTACTTATTGCTTTGAGTGGCACGGTGGTGTACTTGCGCAAGCAAATGATAAAGCTGAGAGTGATGCGTCGTAAGCAAGCTTTGTCTAACCAGCAATTGGCTGAGGCCAATGAGCAAATGAAAGTGGCCAACCTTAAGTTGCAAGAAGCCCTCGACGAGGTGGGACGCACCAACGAGGAGTTGCAACGCACCTACAGCCAACTGCGCATGACCGACAAGATGAAAGAGGAGTATATAGCGCGCTACCTGAATCGCTGCCGCATGTATTTAGACCAACTCTCTGAGTTCCGAAGCACTACGCTACGTCTTATCAAAAACCGCCGCTATGACGACATTGCACAATCGCTGCAAAAGGCGCTGAATGCAAAGACTGAGCAAGCTCAATTCTATGCCGACTTTGATGCTGCGTTTCTCACACTCTTCCCCAACTTTGTTGAGGCATTCAATGCTTTGCTTCAACCAGATTACAACATTCAAGTGAAAAAGCATGGGCAACTCAACACTGAGCTGCGCATTTACGCGCTCATTCGCTTGGGCATTCACGACACATCACGCATTGCACACTTCCTTGACTACTCTACTGCCACCGTTTACAACTACCGATCAAAAATACGCAACAAGGCACTCTGCGCTCCCGAGCTATTTGAACAACAAGTAGCCACATTATAACGAGAGTTTGGAATAAGGAATACAGAAAAACAAGTGTAGATTACGAGTGGATAATTAATAGGGTAAACGAACGAGGAAAGTTCGTTTACCCTTTGCTGATTTATTGGTTATTAGCAATTTAATAGTGAGGATCAGCATGGTTTGAAAGCGTAGTTCTTCTAAAATATGGTTAAGCCCTGCAATAAATGGCTCATGATTGGCACTGCCATCAGCGACAACGCAGCACCAACATACATGAATCTTGTTTTTGCCACCAAAAACCACCCATAACTTTGACGTAACTCAATGATTTCTATTACACGCTATGTAATGACGCAGAAAAGTGATGAAGTCAGGAAATAGTTATAGATGAATCATACCAACAAAGTTCTCTATCGTTAGCGCAGTGTGACTTACATGCCGTCGGATGCTCATTATACTTTTCCTAGATGAGCGTTTATGTTTGCGTCCTCCGACCGAAGGACGCAGATTATATGAGCGGTATAAAATGAGTAAAGCCTCGTTTGTGAATGGATAGGCCCCCTATACAAAAATGGGCATGGCCGAATTGATGAGGTCTGTGTTATTATATTGTTGTTTATAAGAAACAACGTGGTATTCCTTGAACCTCGGAAGTAGAATTGTTTTGTGCAGCCCCTTTGACGGTAAAATGAATTTATTTTCGTATGGATAATTTTCTCAAACTCGCATGAATAAGGGCAGAGTGTGCCTATTGTGGCTGAAAGCTAGTTGGAAATAGGCACAATATCACATTCATATGTAAAAAACGGGCGTTTCTTTTGGCTTTTCGCGGCTCTATTGTTATCTTTGCTTGCAAATTTTTACACTATGGGATTATTATCAAAAATATTCAAACATAAAGCACAGGCAAACGAGACTGGTTGGCGAGTGGGTGGAATGGAAGATTTCATGATGCTGATTCGTGTATATTATCAGTCGGTTATGGCTGCTAATTTAGGTATTTCAAATCTTTCTGCTTTGCCCGATTTGCGCGTGTTTAAGCAAACACTTCATGTGCAAACAGTGAATAATAAATTAGGTGTAGGCGAGAAGAATAAGTGTCGCAAAATGCTGATGGAAATCTATGGTCTCGAAGAGTTTTTCTTCAAGGAAATAGATGCTAGTATTAAGCGTCACTGTCGTAATGTCAATGAAGTGCGCAACTACCTATTCCAATTTCAGGGATTCTCACAAGAGTTGATGATGCTCATGGGCAACCTCATGAAGTGGAAGTTTCGCATACCTTCCATGTTCCGTAAGGCTCTTTACGATCTCACGGCAAAGAGCGTAAACCAAGTTCTTACCAAAGATACATGGAAAGACGAAGGCGTGCGCAAGGCCTGCTTAGCTATCCGTCAATATCAGCAGCATTTAGGTTATAGTGCCGAATGGATGACAGCATACGTATACAACGTTGTAATTCTAGCTAAGAAAGAGCCAAAGCCTGCCGACACAGACGAGAAGTAAAAACGCATTTTTGAGTTTTAATAAGTGAATCCTTTTTAGTAAGGAGAATCTCTATTCTATATAGCAGATACCTCCTTATTAGAAGAATCATCTCACTGTGAAATAGTTTTCATAGAATGTTTACAGAAACTCAAAAGTATTCAACCCCAAAACATGACAAACGAACAAACAACAGCTCTTCGCAATTTTGAGGCGAGGATACGTCAACTCATGATGGCGTATAAGGCTGAACAGCAGGAAAATGCTAGGCTTCGTCAACAACTTGATGTGTGTAAGCAAAAGTTGGATGAGGCTCAAGAAAATGTCTGCCGTTTGGAAGAAAACTATAAAGCACTGAAGACAGCGCGTATGATTGAGGTGAGTGGGGATGATGTAAGAGAATCGAAAGCACGCATTGCTCATCTTATTCGCGAGGTGGACAAGTGTATTGCATTGTTGGACGTATAACATCGGATGAAGATGGATAACAAAAGTGACAAACTGGTCATTCAATTGCTCATAGGAAAGCAGGTTTTTCCCATCACCATCAAGCGCGAGCAAGAAGAAATATATCGCAAGGCATCGCAGATGATCAATGAAAAGCTTGGGCGCTACGAACAATCCTATCCAAATCTTGGTTATGAACGATATACTTCTGTGGCCTTGCTCGACTTTGCTGTGCAGGTAATCCAACTCCAATCGCAGAAAGACCAATCTCCTTACGAGGAGATGGTGGATCGTCTGACCGAAGAAATAACCCAGTTGTTGTCTTCTCGTTCTGGGGAAGACGCCTCAAAAGAGAAACCTTAAGTAAGCCCTCGTAGCATACTCCTTTTATAATATAAGGAGTGGAAGCACGTAAGGCATAATTCTAATTTATATATTATTCAAATTCGAAATGATCGAAACAATATTGCTCATCGTCGGCATAGTCATTGGCGCAGGTGCAGGATATAGCTTCTTCCGTTACGTATTGAAGAAGAAATACTTGCGCATGATTGAAAATGCGAATAAAGAGGCCGATGTTATCAAGGAAAAGAAACTCCTTGAAGTAAAGGAGAAATTCTTGAACAAGAAGGCTGAACTCGAAAAAGAGGTACAGCAGCGTAATCAGAAAATCTTACAGGTAGAAAACAAACTGAAACAACGTGAAATCGGGCTCAATCAGCGACAGGACGACCTTGGCCGTAAAAAGCAAGAACTTGAGAATGTTCACAATCGCTTAAACAGCCAGCAGCAGGCTCTCTCGCGCAAGGAAGAAGAACTCGAAAAACTTCAGCTAAAAGAACGAGAGAAACTAGAAGAACTCAGCGGTCTGTCGGCTGAAGAGGCTAAGAAGCGCCTTGTTGACTCCTTAAAGGACGAAGCTCGCAGTGATGCCCAAAGCTACATCAATGATATTATGGACGATGCCAAGTTGACTGCCAATAAGGAAGCCAAGCGTATCGTGATTCAGACCATACAACGTGTAGCTACTGAGACGGCTATCGAGAATAGTGTGACCGTGTTCCATATCGACAACGATGAAGTGAAGGGTCGCATTATTGGACGTGAAGGACGTAACATTCGTGCGCTTGAAGCCGCCACGGGTGTAGAAATCGTAGTAGACGATACTCCTGAGGCCATTGTAATTAGTGCTTTTGATCCCGTACGCCGCGAAATATGTCGTTTGGCACTTCACCAGCTTATTGCCGACGGACGAATCCATCCCGCTCGTATCGAGGAAGTGGTGGCCAAGGTAAAGAAGCAAGTGGAAGATGAAGTAATCGAAACGGGTAAGCGCACAGCTATCGACTTGGGAATCCACGGTTTACATCCTGAGTTGGTGCGTATCATCGGTAAGATGAAATATCGTTCTTCTTATGGTCAGAATCTCTTGCAGCATGCTCGCGAAACGGCGAATCTCTGTTCTGTGATGGCTGCTGAGCTAGGATTGAATCCAAAGAAGGCTAAGCGTGCTGGTTTGCTTCACGATATTGGTAAGGTGCCCGATGAAGAGAGCGAATTACCTCACGCACTCTATGGCGCAAAGTTGGCTGAGAAGTATAAAGAAAAACCCGAAATTGTGAATGCGATTGGTGCACATCACGATGAAATGGAAATGACCACATTGTTGGCTCCTATTGTACAGGTGTGCGATGCCATTAGTGGTGCTCGTCCTGGTGCTCGTCGCGAGATTGTTGAGGCTTATATCAAGCGCTTGAATGACTTGGAACAGATTGCTTCAAGCTATGATGGTGTGACCAAGACTTATGCTATTCAGGCTGGTCGTGAACTTCGTGTTATTGTGGGTGCTGATAAGATTGACGACAAGCAGATCGAAACTCTTAGTTCAGACATTGCTCGCCGCATTCAAGATGAGATGACCTATCCTGGACAGGTGAAGATTACCGTCATTCGTGAAACGCGTTCGGTAAGTTACGCGAAATAAGCACACATATACTTTTCATTCCTGAATATATACAGGCGGAAATGTGTAATGTAGTACCAAACTATCATTCTTTCTAGCAATGAAAGAGAAAAAGTCAATGGTAACAATGCACATTTCCGCTTATTAGTATCTACCTATCATGAATACGAAAAATCGTAATCCGTGGCTTTGGATCCCCTCGCTCTATACAGCCGAGGGGATACCTTACGTGATTGTTATGTCTGTGGCCACCGTTATGTACGAACGTATGGGGCTGAGTAATTCGCAGATAGCCCTCTATACCTCATGGCTCTATCTCCCGTGGGTGATTAAGCCTTTTTGGAGTCCGTTTATCGATATGATGCGTACCAAGCGCTATTGGATTATTCTGATGCAACTCGTCATTGGTGCAGCTTTGGGCGGGCTCGCTTTCAGCATGCAATTACCTTCTTATCTGCAATGGTCGTTGGCTTTCTTGTGGCTCATGGCCTTTAGCAGTGCAACGCACGATATTGCAGCCGATGGATTCTATATGATTGCCCTCTCACCCAGCGAACAAGCTCTCTTTGTGGGTATTCGTTCCACTTTCTATCGTATAGCAAACATCGTGGGACAAGGATTGCTTATCATGTTTGCTGGTACGCTAGAGTCGCATTATAAGCCTGCGATTGCATGGTCAGTTACTTTTGGTGTAACAGCCGTGCTTTTTTTACTTCTCTTTTTCTATCATGCACGTGTGCTCCCTCGTAGAGCAGCCGATCATGCTAGTAAAGACGTAACGTGTGGCAATGTGTTGCAAGGTTTTTTTGACACGTTTGTCAGTTTCTTTCGCAAACCACAGATTGTTGTTGCTTTGCTATTTATCTTGCTTTATCGACTTCCCGAAGCGTTGCTCGTCAAGATTTGTCCTCTCTTCTTATTAGGGAAGCTTGATACGGGAGGACTTGGCTTATCCACACAGGATGTTGGGTTGGTGCAAGGTACGGTAGGGGTGGTAGGTCTTACTTTAGGTGGTATCTTAGGAGGCTTTGCTGCCGAACGTGGAGGCTTGCGCCGTTGGCTTTGGCCTATGGTGCTTAGCATTACGCTTCCCGATGCAGTATATATCGCACTAGCTTATTTTCAACCCGATGGGTTAGCGAGCATTAGTGTTTGCGTGTTTGTAGAGCAGTTTGGCTATGGCTTTGGCTTTACGGCCTATATGCTCTATCTTATGTACTTCTCACGTGGAGAATCTTCCACGGCACACTATGCATTTTGTACTGGCTTTATGGCACTCGGTATGATGCTCCCTGGCATGGTGGCGGGCTATCTGCAAGAGAGCGTAGGCTATCTCAATTTCTTCATCATCGCCATGGTATTGTGTGTCTTTACCTTCATTGTGGCCAGTTTGGTAAAGGTAGATGAGAATGATCTTGAGGAAGTAGAGGTTGCCGATGAGACAGCCGTGAAAGAATAAACGCAAAAGAACGCTTCTATTAAGGGTCGTTCTATTCATTCTGAAATATAAATTGTCTAACATGTGTGGAGTAGTTCGCACGGACAATTTCCCAAATCCTGATAGAAAGAATCCTCTTTGCTGCAAAAACAATTGCAGTAAAGAGGATTCTCATTTTGTATTTAGGTAAGCGTATCCGCGATGCTAGTAGATACGCTTACATTTCTATGCTCTTTTGAGTTTTAGCGGACAGAACTGGCGAATGACATAGGTACACCACTGGCGGATTTGAGTGGCACGGATAGAGTTGACACGATAACCAACAGAAATGATTGCGTCAAGATTATAGAACTTTGTCATGTAGTTCTTGCCATCTGCAGCAGTTGCCGAGTTTTTCTCGGTAACTGAATCTTCAACAAGTTCTCCGCTCTTGAAGATGTTCTTCAGATGCAATCCGATATTGTCTGTTGAACAATCAAAAAGCTGTGCCATAATCTTTTGATTGTATGATAAGGTGTATAATATTTTCTGTTGTCTATCAATATATCGTTTGTCTCCTCTTGCTGTCCATTCCACCCTTCTCCTTGATTAGGGGCGTACATTGTTTTACTTTAATATGCTAAAAGAAGACTTTCTTAAATTTACTATTATCAAATGATAGGCTAGGGGCGTGGAACACGCATTCCTTCTTTTAAGGAAAGTGTCCACCATACATAAGAATTGATGAGACAAGAGATAGCAAAGCAGAACGTGTTGATAAGAAATCCCACCATGGTGAGATAAGCCGGTATGTTCCATCCGTCGCCAGCCCAGTTAGATTGTGCTGCTGCAAGTTTACTTAGCGTATATACAACTACGGGCATGAGCGCTGCTGCATTGGCAATGGCCGTCAAAATGCCTGAAAGAATCAGTAGTATGAAAGGAATGCCCCAGGCATGTTTGAGCCCGCTCAGAACACTTTTCTTCAATCCTTTACCCAAGAGAGTGTATTGTATGGCGGCTTGTTTATAGGCCGGTAGAATATATAGTCCCCAAAGTAAGATAGCAACGGAAAGCCATCTTGAGAATTTCACAGCAAGCCATCCAAGTATGCTTGCCACGATAACGAAAGCAATGAGGAATAAAGTGGCTATGATAAACGCACGTTTCATATAGTCACGCTCTGTTTTTCCCAGTTGCACGCTTATTCTCTTCTTGAGGATCGTTCCTTCTTGTACAAAAGTGTGCATCGTATCCGTGAGTCTAGCTTTGTAACACAATCCACCGAAGAGGAAAAGCCCCCAAGTGAGTACGATATAAATCGTCGTTATAGCCGACGGGCAAGCTACCCAACGAGCAGTTTCGGCATCTCCATCACTCATGAAGAGAAGATAAGCGGGCATGGCCTGTTCGCCCGCATATTGCAACACAACTTCCAAGAGAAATGCTGCCGTGAGTCCTGCAAAGAGCAGGTAGGGGAAGAGTTGCTTAAAATATGCTTTCCAATTTAGCGCAATGATTTTCCACGCGTCGGACAGGCAAGCCTTGACGCTACGATCTTTATAGAATGTGAGATTTGTTTCCATTGTGAGGAGGTGTAAAAATGCTCAATCAAGAGTTTATAGATATAGATTCAGTGAGACTACTTCTGCTTCAGCTCGCTTTCAAATTGCTGAGCCGTAGCTTACCTTATGCAAAGGTATTGCAAGTGCGAATGCAATGAAAGCTCGCTTTCAAATTGCTGAGCCGTAGCTTACCTTATGCAAAGGTACAAATTCTTTATATATAGCATGTGCTGAACATCCTACTTTTGTTGGGCATTGTACAGGCTTATAAAAAAAGAGTTAAGCGCGGGTACACGTTCTTTCTTTTTTGTATCTTCGCAATCAAAACAGGCATTTACTCTTATGAAGACAACAACATTACTTGCGGCTTTTAGCCTTCTGATGCTTACTTGCTTCTCATGTGGAGGCAAGAAGAATCCGTCTGCACAGACGCCCATTCAAGATTCAGTGGCCGAAAGTGCTGCTATTGAAGAAGAACCTGATTCTACCATTTATGGAACATCGGGCGAGGACTTTGGTATGAGCACTTTCAATATGATTAGTGATAAGGGAGACACACTCTACCTCTGCCGAACAGCTGAAGATGGTACAGATGGGAAAATCTATGGTTCCCTCAAGTATGGCGAACGTTATGCGTTGACCACGCGTGATCACGGACAAGCTGTGGGAGTGCTCATCAACTTGACGGAGCTAGATAAAAAGCTGAAAGACTACACCATCAAGAATGGGCATATCATCGTGAAAGGTGACACAATAGATGCCAAGAAACTCTTCCAGTAGGTCAGCGATAATAGTAAACTTACAAAAACGAAAGATTCAAATATGTTTTCAGGAATTGTAGAAACAATGGCTCGCGTAATCAGCGTGGAGCAAGATAAGGAAAACAAACATTTTACCCTCGAGTGTCCTTTTGGTCATGAACTGAAGATTGACCAAAGTGTAGCACACAATGGTGTGTGTCTCACGGTAGTAAAGATAGATGGCGACTGCTATGTGGTCACAGCTATGGAAGAAACTCTTAAACGTTCCAACTTGGGGAATATTCAGGCTGGCGATTGCGTGAATGTGGAGCGTTCCATGATGATGAATGGCCGTTTGGATGGCCATATCGTGCAAGGCCATGTGGACACTACTGCCACTTGTATAGAAGTGAAGGATGCCGAAGGCAGTACAGAGTTTACCTTTCAGTATACATCTACTCCCGAGATGGAAAGTCAAGGTTATTTCACCGTGGAAAAAGGCTCTGTTACAGTCAATGGTGTGAGTCTCACCGTGTGTGAGTCAAAACGAAATTCCTTCAAGGTGTGCATCATTCCCTATACTTTTGAAAATACGAATTTCCATGATATCAAGGTGGGTACAAAGGTGAATCTTGAATTCGACATCATTGGTAAGTACATTAGTCGTTTGGCGCAACTCAAGGATGAAAAGTAATATTACGGACTTTGTGGGCAACACGTCTCGCATCAGCGGTTGTTGGTAGATTACTCTTATGGGGAAACAATCAGCCAGAAAGCCCTTGGCAAGACAGATTGTTTCCTAAGCCGTTGATGCAATCACGATGCCCACAGATAATCTAATTAAAGTTTCGGATTTAGTTCCAAACGGGCTGAATTATCGCAAACCTCAGCAATCAAGCTTGCTTGAATTGCTGAGCCGCAGCCGATAATGCACGGGCTGAAAGCCCAACAAGCGCATAGCCCAGGGCAACGCCCTGGGTTTCCCGTGGATAGTGTTGTTACGCCCTGTAAGGGCAAAAGCATTCAATGTTGGAAATAGATATAAAGCTTCTGCCCTTTCAGGGCGTCACTAACGAACGTGCTTTGACCCAGGGTGTCGCTTCGCTTGCCCTGGGCTATGTGCACCATTGGGCTTTCAGCCCGTCCTTGCTAAATCCGAAACTTCAGTAATCTAATAAGCTAAACGTTATGCGTGAACTCTTGTGTATATTCCTCGGAGGAGGTCTAGGAAGCATATGTCGCTATTCCATCGGAGCTTTCTTATTGCATAGCAGTGGAAGGGCTTTCCCGTGGGCCACGCTAGCGGCCAATGTGATAGGCTGCTTGTGCATCGGACTTCTATCGGGATTCTTCGAACGTCGTCAGGCGGGCATCGTTTATTTGCTGCTAGTTACAGGATTTTGCGGAGGATTCACCACCTTTTCCACCTTTTCCAACGAAACGTTTCAGTTCTTGCGTCAAGGTCTTTACTTTATGGCTCTGTCCTACATTTTCCTCTCGCTTGTAGTAGGATTAATAATGCTGATGGTAGGCTTTGCAATGGCTAGGAATCTTTGATGCTTCTTGAAATCTATTATGCGTAAGAAAGAACTCTTTGAATACGTGCTGAATTATTTTCAGCAAACCATGGATGCCACGGAGACAGAGCTTCATTTCTCTACTCCCTTTGAACTTCTCGTGGCAGTGGTGCTTTCTGCTCAGTGTACAGATAAGCGAATCAATCAAGTCACTCCGCACCTGTTTGCCGACTTTCCCACACCCGAAGCCATGGCTGCCACTACGCCCGATGTGATTTACGATTATATCAAATCTGTGAGCTATCCCAACAATAAGGCCAAGCATTTGGTTGGCTTGGCTCAAAAGCTTGTAACCGATTTTCATTGCGAAGTACCTTCTACGCTCGAAGAACTTACCACACTCCCTGGCGTAGGGAGAAAAACGGCCAATGTAGTGCAAGCCGTAGCCTTTGGCAAGGCTGCCTTGGCGGTCGATACGCATGTGTTTCGTGTGAGCCATCGTCTCGGACTTGTACCTCAGCGTTGTACCACTCCTTATAGTGTGGAAGTGGAGCTCAAAAAGTATATTTCAGAATCTCTCGTGGCCTCTGCTCATTATTGGCTTCTCCTTCATGGCCGCTACACGTGTGTGGCACGTAAACCCAAATGTGCCAATTGTGGTCTTCGTGATATATGTAAGAGCGCGATGGGGTAAGATTTATAGGTCACATTTCGCTTCTATCTCACAAATAAAGAAGACAGGACAAAAGAGCACTTCCATGAGGAATATACTCTTTTGTCCTGACTTCAAGAAAAAGCTATGCGATTTTTATTTCGCAACAGCAGTGCGACGAGAACGGCGTTTAGGCTTCTCTTCTGTGGGCTTCTCAATCTTTACACCTGCCAATTCGGGGTCGATCATGATACGGCCGCAATATTCGCATACGATGATTTTCTTGCGCATACGGATGTCGAGCTGGCGCTGAGGCGGAATCTTGTTGAAGCAACCGCCGCAAGCATCACGTTGTACGTAGACGATGCCCAAGCCATTGCGAGAGTTCTTGCGGATACGCTTGAAAGCAGCGAGCAGACGGGGCTCAATGCTCTGTTCAAGGTTCTTCGCCTTTTCACGGAGCTTTTCTTCTTCGGCCTTAGTCTCGGCAGTGATGTCATCGAGTTCCGATTTCTTCATGTCGAGGTCGGCACGACGCTCTCCAAGTTGATTCTTCGCCTTCTCGATGTCGGCTGTCTTCTGTTCGATAGAGCGTTGAGCTTCGCCAATTTTCTTGTTTTGAAGCTCTACTTCGAGGCTTTGAAATTCGATTTCCTTTGAGAGCATATCGTACTCACGATTGTTTTTCACATCGTCGAGCTGAGCTTTGTAGCGGTCGATAGCAGTCTGGGCTTCATTAATTTTAGCATGTTTAGTAGCAATGTCAGCTTTGAGGCTTTCTACATCCTCATTGTACTTGCCGATACGGTGGGTCAAACCTTCGATCTCGTCCTCTAGGTCTTGAACTTCCAAGGGTAGCTCACCACGGAGAATCTTGATCCGATCGATTTCAGAGAGCATGGTTTGCAACTGATAGAGGTTCTTCAGCTTCTGTTCAACGGACATGTCCGCTACGTCTTTTTTTGCCATGATTGTATTTAGTTAGTGTGGGTGGGGGTAGTGTTCGCATGAAAGCTTTTTCACGGGGGATGAGTGTGCTAATATGGGAAGTAAGTTGTCCCAAATCCGTTCTAGAGTGTCGGAAAAGAAAGGCTTACTCACCTTTCACTCGTCAACTCCGATTCCCCCACACATGTATTAATTGATTCTTATAGGGTTGGTCTTTATGCTAGTTTCCACCAATCGTAGCTCGGGGTGAGCTTCGTGGAGGATGCGGTGGAGCAGCTGGATGGTAAATTGTTCGCTTTGGTAGTGTCCCATTACGCCGATGAAGAGGTCGGTTTCGTGTCCAAAGTAGAAATGGTAGCCCATTTCGCCAGTAAGGAAAGCGTCAGCGCCTTGGTGAATGGCTGTATTGAGTAGGAAATCTCCAGCCCCTCCGCACAGTGCCACTCGCTGAATCATTCCATTGTTGCGTAGAAAGTCATTGTGTAGAAGGCTCTCTACCTGAAATGTCTGCTTCAGAAGGTGAATGAACTCCGTTTGCTTCATAGCGTGGGGCAGTGTGCCGATGATGCCGCTTCCGCCTTGACCATTAGAGGAGGGCAGAAGGAATTGCACTTCTTGCAGTCCAAGCTTTTCGGCTATCATAAAATTGACACCTCTTAGTGCATTGTCTAGGTTGGTATGGGCTGCATAGATGGCAATATTCTTTTGAATGGCCATTACTGCACAGCGTTCTACTTGTGTATCTTGAGTGATATGGCGAAGCGGACGAAACAATAGTGGGTGATGAGCTACAATGAGGTTACACCCTAATTGCTCGGCTTCGAGAATCACTTCTTCCGTGACGTCAAGACACAATAAGACCCCTGACACATCTTCGGCCTCTGTTAATCCAATCTGCAAGCCAGCATTGTCATAGCTTTCTTGCAGCGGCAGGGGCGCGAACCGTTCAAGGGTCACAGCGACTTCCTTAATCTTCATCAAATCTTACTTAAAGGATGATGTATGTTGTATTTGAGTGCAAATGTACGCATTTTCGGTGAAATGAGGGGCTTTCTTGTGTGCTTTTTTGCCATGGATCAGCAATAATCGTTAGTTCTTGAGCTTTTGTTGGGCTTTGACAAACTTATATTTGATTCCGCTATTACGAGTTTTGGGTTAGCGGATATTTGGGTTGTTTGATAAGGAAAGTGATTTATCTTCCCGTCCACAGATACCCGTTTTACCGTCCACAGATGGCCGTTCCCCCTTTTGCAGATGCCCATCTTTATGTCTACCGCTGCCGTGCGGCAGCTTTACCACAGGCCTGTGGTAGCTCTACCGCTCGGCAGCGGTAGCTTTACCACAGGCCTGTGGTAGACGTGAAAGTCTTCATTGAGAAACGGAATGGTCTAGATTCTAGATTGATAATGACGAAGTTAGGAACACTTCGTTCGCAGTTTATGAAAACCTCCGTTTACAAGGGGGGAATTTTCCATCTATGCAGAGAGACGATTCTCATTCCCTGAAATAAGACTGTCTCTTCACTCAACGGCCTTACTACAACATGGAAAATGGGTAAACATACACGACATAAGGAAAATACCAAGCGGGAATATCCGCTGTTCCCCCCTTTCGTATCGCACCATAATGAAAAAGCCCGCTTTGCAAAATCCGAAACTTAAGCCCATGTTTTAAAAAATAAAATTTGATGCGTTTCCCCTGCAAAAAGAATGGCAAGCGTCTAAGCCTTTTAGCCTAAACGCTTGCCTTACTCTGTTCTCCTAATGGGAAGTAATTTGCATGGTAAGAAATCCATCCAATTGTCAGTTAGCAACGAACCTTAGGGTAGATCTATTCAAATTTCGCTACAATCGTTGTATCACCTCATCGACCGTGCTCTCGCCTTTATAGCGATTGCGCATGGAATTGAACTTATAATTGAGTTTGATATAAAACACGCGGGTGTCGCCGCTACCAGTCTGTACAATATTGCCATTCTGCAGATTCATACGAACGCTACTCATGTTTTGTTTCAGCAAATCACTACCACCTATGTTGATGCTGAGTGCATCGTGCAGTAACGACTTCGTGAGGTAAGTCTCAAGGTAATGATTCATGCGAAGTAATTGCACATTCTGATAACTGCCGCGCGTCGTCATACCATAGGTTGCGGTAAAGCCAAAGCCCTTGGGTAATGTAAACGAGTGCGAGGTGTGAAGCGATAGAATGGGATTCATGTGCAGACGAGTGCCATCATCAAGGCGCAAGTTGCAGAAATTCTTCGAGACATAAGCCGTCAGCATGGGACGCCAAAACTTGATTTGGTGCGAGAGGGTGAGCGTAGCTTGTAGTTGTGAATAATTGCGGTTGATATACGTAATCTTCGTCACCTCAGGCTGCTCGGGCAGAGATTCCCCCCAATAAAGTATGCCATCACGACTACGATCAAAGTTCATTGTGGCTTGTAACCATTTCCATACGGCGGTGAAGTTGATCGAATGAAGGATGGTGGGCTTCAGATTGGGATTTCCGCTTAGCAGCAAATAGCGATTGCCATAAGAGACATTGGACGAGAGTTGATTGTAACCGGGACGGGTGGTCTTACTTGTATAGGAGAGCATTAACTGCGCCTTGCCTATCATACCGGCCAATGAGAAAGAAGGGAAAAGGTTGTTGTAGACGGGCGATTGCTCATCGATGTGCTGACGGGAAAGATTATAGTCGAGCTGCAAGTGTTCGTAGCGAAGGCCTGCCGTCAACTGATAGCGACGCGCTATCGTGGTAGAATAGGCAATGAAACCTGCGGCTGTACGTTCCATAAGTTGCGATGCCGAGGGCGATATGCCAGGCAATGTAGCTGCTATATAATAATTGTCGTGACGATTGGTCTGCACATATTGTGAGCCTATGGAAAATTTGCCTTTGAGCCACGGATAATCGTACTGTACCTTGGCAGAGAAGAGGCGATTGCGCGTGTCGCTCACCGTGGGAAACTGCCGACTAGTCTGTGTCTGGCTCGTTTCGTCGTAAATGCTTTCTTCATGACTTCCACTTGCATAGAAGTCGGCATCGATACGAAACTCGCTCTTTCCCCAATGACCATTGTAATAAGCATTGACGGAGTGGGTAAGGTCATTGTCGCTATCTTCACGAAGACGGTTGGTCAGTTGGTCGAAGTCTTCCCCATTCTTGCGTATATAGCTCTCTACGAGGCAATTGCTTTGGTTAGGGAAAGCCTTACGCAGTGAATAGCGCACTCCTGCGGAGTGTTTGTCGGAGGGTGTTACGTTAAACTCCATCACTCCATCGGCCTTGTGCATCTTCCAAAAGTTTTCATTGTTAAAGGGCATCGACCAAAGGCCTTCAGGCGTCTGAACCGTTTGGTCACTTCCAGATTTCCAATAGCCGCGATTATAATTGTAGCCCCCTTGAAGATTAAGGTCGAAAGCATTCTTGCGCATAGAAAGATTGAGGCGGGAGCGTTCGTCTGCATACTTGCCCTGAAAGAAATCATTGCTAAAGTTCACCCCAATGCCTTCGCCCTTACGACGCTTTGTGCGGATACGCACCACGGCATTGACTGAAGCATCATACTGTGCTCCAGGATTGTTGACAACTTCCACGCTTTTTATGTCTTCGCTACGAAGCTGCTTGAGTTCACTTTCGTCGCGCATCTGTCGGCCGTTGATATAGACCAATGGTTTGCCTCTGCCTACTACTTCGATGCTGCCATCCTTGTCGGCCGACTTCATCAAGCCTGGCACTTGCTGCAACAAATCCTCGGCCGTGCCTGCCTTGGAAAGTACGGTGTTGTCGACTGAAGTGACAAGAGCACCATTCTCAAGCTTCGACACGGGACGTTTATACACCACACTGGCCTCGCCTAACTGATGAGCATCTAGCGATCGAAGCGTGAGCGTAAGCTGCTCCATAGGCACGCTACTTTTATAATAGAGCGATTCGTAACCTACGGCACTTACGCGAAGCAAAGATAGCGTCTTTACGCTATCGGCAAACTGCCATTGACCATCATCGCGAGTTAGTGTGGCGGCCACCACAGCAGAATCAGCGGGATTAAGAGCCACCACATTGGCGAAAGCCACTGGCTGACCTTGCGCGTCGACCACTCTGCCACGTTTTTGTGCGCTTACTGGCAAAGCGAGCATAGATAGCGCTATAAGGGTTATTGTCTGTTTCATTGAATGTACTTTGACGAGAGTTAAGATTTTTGTTGTTCTTTGTAAAGTTTCACCACCTCATCTATGGAGATGCCGAGCAGACACATTTGTCGGAATAGCTCGGGCAAAGCGTGCTGGCGGAAGTAGGCACGACGCTCTTCTTGAATATAAGTGGGAGCATCGGCTGCTACAAAATAACCCATTCCTCGGCGGGAATAAATAATGCCTCGCTGAGCTAAGAGTTCATACGCCTTCACCGTAGTGTTGACGTTTACCTCGAGCAAAGCAGAATATTCTCGAACGCCAGGAATGCGACTATCGGGCTGATACGTTCCAGCTAGCACTTCGTCGCATATTCGTTCGGCTATCTGCGCATAGATAGGTTGGCCTTCTTTAAAATTCATTTTTAAGGGAATTAGAGAGAATGGTTCGTTTTTTATTGTTCGCAAGATTCATCATCTTGTAGTTCACGGTATGAGCCTTTTATGGGCAACACATTCCTACATTATAGGAGTGTACAGAATGGGGGGGGGGTATTTCAGAAGAATTTTCTTCTAATCACTGTGATATGCTTAAAGAGCCAATAACTCAGAACTACCCAAGCTATGCAGCATAGCACATGGAAACAGGTACAAAGCGGAGCTTCTACCGACACATCCACATCACCTCCCGTGATACAAACGTGCATCGCCCAAGAGGCAACAACCATTGATAAAAAGATGCCACCTCCAACAATGATGCCTGCCGTCTTAAAGAAGGCAAACTTGCGAAACAATGCACTTCCTAGCAAGAACAAAAGGTAGATGTTGAGAGCTGAAGCAAGCGAACAGAACATCGTCCATATATCATATACAGAAGATCTTGCAAAGCCTATTATCCACACGTCCTCAAGAAGCTTCTTTACTATCTCACCAAACATTACACCCATGTGAGCGGGCATGGCCAATAGCGCAACCATGCGTGCCACATCTGCGACGAAGAACGTCACAACGTTGAGTACAACTATCCCCACCGTGAAGATTAGCACACGCGAAAGGTATTTTTCAAGATTTGAAGCTGGCAACATGAGATATGCTATGCGCTTGGACTTCGATTTCAGATTAGCGAACGAAAAGGATAGTCCTAGCACCATCGACATGAGCGTCACCACCCAAGCACAAGCATAAGCATCGCTCAACACGCTATCGACTTTACCCTCAGAAAGCTGCGTCCACCCTTTAAGCGAAAAATAGTATACACTCAGCTGGGCGAAGAAGTGCGCCAAAAAAAGGCCGAGCATCAGAAAGACATAAGAGCGCAGATTCTGCACAATATCATAACGGAGCAACACTCCGAAACGTTGTATGCTGAAATTTTTCATTATATATAGGAATATTTTTAGGAGAAGTTTGGAAAAACTAGGTTATTCTGTGAGCGACTTGGGAAGTTGTCCTGCCTCAGCACAATTAAAGAGCATCTCAAGATTAATAGGTGTCTCATTGTCTGCTTCGTGGTTTTCCACAATGACGGAGTTGCCATAGATAGAGGGCTGTGTATAGAGTGCATCTTCCGTACTCACTCCCATGGGGCGTTCCTCAAAGCGCAAGGCTGCACATATATCTGCCGTAGAACAATTGAGCAAGAGGTGTGAGCCTTCGAGCAGGATTACATGGTCGAGCAACATATCGACATCACGCACTTGATGAGTAGAAATCACGAGCGTTCGATTGTCGGACATGTGGCGCGAAACTACTTTGCGGAAAAGGCTCTTCGAGGGAATATCTAGTCCATTCGTAGGTTCATCCATGAGCAATAGACGCGTGCCCGTAGCTAGAGCGAAACTCATAAAGGCCTTCTTCTTCTGTCCCATCGAAAGACCGCGTAGGTCGAGATGAGTGGGCAGTTCGAAATCTTTCAAGCACTCATCAAGCACCTCGTAACTAAACTTGGGATAAAATGGTGCATTGACTCTTACATACTGTTCCATACTGAGCGAAGGAAGTTCTATTTCCTCGGGCACGATGAATATATCGCTCAATACTTCTGGCATGCGCTTGGTCACATCCTGTCCGTCGAAGGTGATTATTCCCTTCTGCACACGGAGCAATCCGCTCATGAGGTAGAGGAGCGTACTCTTACCCGTACCGTTTTTACCTAATAGTCCGCAGATTTTCCCCACAGGCAGTTCTAAGGAAAAATCACTGAATACAAGCGGTTTTCTCCGCCCATAACTAAAGTCTATATGGTTTACGTTAATCATACTTTTATATACTGTTTTAGTGTTATATTATAATAGTACACCGCAAAAGTATAACTTATTATAGAAACTCGCAAGAGTTGGGACTATTTTTTGGGGAATGTACGGATATTTTTGAGCAATTCATAAAAGAACACACGTGTCACGTCCAAGGGGTGAGCAGCGATAGTCCCTGGGGCATACGCACTTGCAGCTATGAAAAAGAGGGCTCCACAATGGGAGTCCTCTTCAAAGGTGTTCTAATAAATAAAAATGGTATTCTCAGATGAGAATGTTCCGCGTTAACGGATATCGAGTTCGTCGAGCACGTAGGTGCTACCGCCGAATTTGTCAATAATAAACATCACGTAGCGAATGTCAACGTTGATACAACGCTGAAGCTGCGGGTTGAACTTGAGGTCGCTCGAAAGGCTCTCAATGTTTCCGTCGAAGGCCAAACCAATGAGTTCGCCTTTGGCATTGAGCACACCTGAACCAGAGTTGCCACCCGTAATATCATTGTCTGAAAGGAAGCAAGTGGGCAGTTTGCCATCTTCGCGAGCGTAGCGTCCAAAGTCTTTTGCTTCGTAAAGCTTACGCAAACGTTCATTGATGAAATAGTCGCTTTCAGTCTTGCTTTCTTTCTCAAACATGCCATCGAGCACCGTGCGCCAATCATAACTTACAGCATCGCGAGGATGGAGGTCCTTTACATGACCATAGGTCATACGCAACGTGAAGTTAGCATCGGGTGACTTTGTCCAGTCGTACATCTCGCAGAGACCGCGTACATAGATTTTGTCGAGTTCCTTACGTAGCTCGTTATACTTCTTCATACCTGCAAAGGTAGTCTCCGAGTAGTCGTTGATATCCTTGCACTCCACATAAAGAGGATCTGATTTCAGCACTTCTGCATCGTTCTTTTCCAGAGCATTGGCCAACTTGGCGCTATCAGCAAATACGGTGTTGGCATACAAGCGATCTATATTTTGCTCCAAGTTCTGCTTGCCGCTGAGAAAACGCGGTAATTCCTTGAGCTTACGTTCCTTCATAAAATAAGGAATAAGTAGACGTACTTTACCGCAATCAATTGCCTTATCAACCGAGAAGTTCACGCGCTTGCAGTAGTCTACGATAGCCTGCTTAGCAGCCGCGATATTCTTATCCTTACCTCCCTTGAGAGCCTTTTCGTAAGCATCGATCAATGAAGGGCGAATCCATAAGCTCTGATCCTGCAGCGCAATACGCATCAAGCTTGCATCGTGTATCGTATCACTGTAAGCTTGGCAAAGCTTCTCAATGCGCTCAATCACATCTTTATACTCAGCCTTACCACTCTTAGCAGCAAATTCACGAAAACGTGCTTCTTCGGCTTGTTTATCAGCGATAAGATGGTTTTTCTCCACCGCTTCGTTCATTCCGCCGAAATTCTTGATTGTGTTACCCCATGAGGCATACTCATCTTCAAGCTTCAGACGATTTTCATCGCTCTGATCCATCAAGGTCTTGTAATACTGCAATAAGGGATTACCCGCTACTACGAGAGGTTGATTGATTCCTTCACAACGAAGTTTCACCTCGGCTGCGGTAAGATAACGGGTGGTAGTGCCAGGGAAACCCATAATCATGGTGTAGTCGCCCTGATTCATTCCTTTGAGCGAGATGGGCAAGTATTTCTTCACCTTCAGAGGCACATTTTCCTTGCTATAAGGAGCAGGTTCGCCATTCTTGTCGGCGTAGATACGAAACATGCAGAAGTCTGCATTATGGCGTGGCCACATCCAGTTGTCCGTGTTGCCTCCAAACTGCCCCACGTTGTAGGGAGGGTTCGCTACAAGGCGAATGTCCTGGTATTTCTGTTCGTAGAAGATATAGAATTGGTTACCACCGAAATAGGGTACGATGCGAGCGCTCATACCTTTCTTTTTGGCCAAGTCGCTCTTCTTCAGCATCTTTTGAGCCATAGGCTCTAGGAAACCGATGCTTTGCTTCGTATATTCATCTACCTTCTTCTTGGCAGCCTCAGCATTCACTTCCTTCGTCACATCCACGATGCGAACCACGAAGGTGAATGTCAAGTCGGCAGGAGTACGCAATTCTTCACTGCGGTTATGAGCAAAGTAGCCATCCTTCATATAGTCGTGACCAATGGCGCTCATTTCATGTACATAACTAAATCCACAGTGATGATTAGTCAGTACCAAACCTTCAGGACTTACCACTTCACCGGTACATCCGCCACCAAAGATACCGATGCATTCACGCAGCGAGGGAGCTGTTTCACTGTAAAGAGCTTCGGGAGGAAGCTGTAAGCCAGCCTTGCGGAGCGAATCCTCTAAGTGTTGCTGTTTCATCAGCTTCAAAAGCCACATACCTTCATCGGCATGTGCCGTTGCGAGGCTCATCATGAGAGCTGCGCAAAGCATGAAAAACTTTTTCATAAATGTAATTGATGTATAGTGTTTGTTGTTATTAGCGAATTCTATTCACGTGCAAAAGTACGACATTCTGCTATAATTCAAGCATTTTTACCACATTTATTGGCTTTGCAACTTGGTTGCACAAGGCTTTTCTTACCTTTGCAATGTGAAAATCTCGCGTTCTACATACCTTGCGTCGCTGGGCATCGTGCTGATGCTCTTGCTTACGCTTGTTCCCCACCATCACCACGAAGGCGGGGCGGCTTGTTGGGTCACGGAGATTTGTCATCGAGATGGGCAAACCAACGACTGCCATACATCACACCACGACAACCGGCACACAGATGCGCATCAGTGTTTCTACCAACCGACTGTTACACACCTTTCTACGCTACGAAAATCCGCTAGCGATATGGGTGGTGGCTTTCTTCCTCCCATTTTTTGGAACGAAGCCCATACACCTATTATATATATAGGAGTGCAGGCCTACATCGCCTTGCCCTCCCCCACTCTGCTTGCCTCTCCATTTTGCAAGCAAATTAGCCGTCGCGGCCCGCCCTTGCTTGGATAAGTTTTTCTTACAACACGTTTTTTACTTATCCACGCAAATTATTTCATGCATATACCTTATACATTACTTAGCATAGCTGCGAGTGCTGCTATGCTCTTTAGTGCATGCCATAATGCCCACGAAGGCCACGATCACGACCATGAAGGCGACGAACACACCGAGGCCTCCGACCACAAGCATGCTCCCGATGAAATAGAGTTCACAACCGAACAAGCGCGCGCTGCGGGCGTGCAAGTCACAACGATACAACCTTCCGATTTTTCCGAAGTCATTGAAGTAAGTGGTCAAGTACTTCCTGCTTCGGGTACAGAAACCACGGTGAGTGCCACCATAGCAGGTATTGTCCGCTTCGCTAGCGATGCACTCACCGAGGGACTATCTGTGAACGCGGGTCAATCCTTATTCGTAGTAAATGGCAAGCCGATGGCCGATGGCAATCCAGCCGCAGTAGCTCAGAGCGAGGCAAAAGCAGCCAAGCTAGCTCTTGAACGTGCTGAAAAACTTGCTTCCGAAAGAATCATTTCTCAGCGCGAGCTAGAAGATGCGCGTCAACGCTACGAAGCAGCAAGCGCCACGGCAAAGAGTTTAGGAAGTGCATCGCAGATTCGCGGCATTTCTGCCCCCATAAGCGGATATATCAAGACACTTTTGGTTCGTCCCGGCGACTATGTTTCTGCAGGACAGGCACTTGCCATCGTAACACAGAGCAAACGTGTGCAGCTACGTGCCGACGTGCCCGAGCGCTACTTCGGCATGCTACCACGCATCTCAAGTGCCAACTTCCGTATGGCCTACGATGATGTATCGCAAGTATACAGTCTTTCTCAACTTGGCGGTCGTCTTATCTCAAAAGGGAAAGCTTCGGGTAATGGAGATGCTTTCGTGCCCGTAATCTTTGAGTTCAACAACCAGGGAAGCATCGTATCAGGTAGTTTTGCACAAGTCTACCTTCAAGGCAACGTACGCCACGGCGTATTAGCCGTTTCCTCTGAAGCCATCACAGAGTCACAAGGCATCTATTTCGTCTATGTACAACATAGTGCCGATACCTATCGCAAGGTAGAAGTCACATTAGGCGCCTCCGACGGGATGCGCACAGAGATTCTATCAGGGCTTCATCCTGGAGACAAAGTGGTGACACGTGGTGCCACACTTGTACGCCTTGCTGCCAACGCTACGGCTGTGCCAGAGGGACATTCGCACTAAACAATGAGTTTGGAGTTTTAAGATTTTAGGTTATAAAGTTACCTTTTAGGGTGGTTCTATAAATTCAGAAATTTAGGATACCCACCTTTTACTTTGCTCAAACAAGCTATTTAATACTTCCTTTCCTCCTTAAACACGAACTAATGCTCAACAAAATCATATCCTTTTCACTTCGCAACCGCCCTCTCATTCTGTTTTTCAGTCTAATACTGATTATTATCGGATGCTGGACAGCCAAGAAGATGGAAGTAGACGTTTTCCCCGACCTCAATGCGCCCACTGTTGTCGTAATGACAGAGGCCAAGGGGATGGCGTCGGAAGAGGTAGAACGCCTCGTCACCTTCCCCATAGAAACAGCAGTCAATGGCGCCACCGACGTGCGCCGCGTACGCTCCTCATCCACGACAGGTTTCTCCGTAGTGTGGGTAGAGTTCAACTGGGGCACAGACATCTATCGCGACCGACAGATTGTCTCAGAGAAACTCGCCACCATAGGCGATGCTATGCCCGAGGGAGTGGGTCAGCCCACGCTCGGCCCACAGTCGAGCATCATGGGCGAAGTAATGTTTATAGGTCTCACGTCCGACACCACTTCGCTCGGTTCACTGCGTACACTAGCCGATTGGACCATTCGCCCACGCCTGCTCTCCACAGGTGGTGTAGCCCAAGTCACCGTGATGGGGGGCGACCTTATGGAATATCAAATACGTCTTCATCCCGAACGTATGCGCCACTATGGTGTGAGTCTCTCCGAAGTGATGAATGCTACTCGACAGATGACACGCAACGCTTCAGGCGGTGTACACTATGAACATGGCAATGAGTACATCGTGCGCGGTGTACTGGCCACTACCAGCACCGAGCAGATAGGCGAGGCTGTCATCAAGACCTCAGTTTCAGGGCAACCTATCGTCTTAGCAGATGTGGCCGATGTAAAGATGGGTGTCAAGAGTCCGAAGATGGGACTTGCCTCTGTCTCTGGCAAACAAGGTGTACTGCTCACCGTGACGAAACAGCCATCGACCAGCACGCTCGAACTGACCGAACAGCTCGACACTGCCATCGCTTCGCTCAAAGCCTCGCTTCCGCCCGATGTGAAGGTCAACACTCACCTATATCGTCAGCAGGACTTCATCGATGCCTCCATTTCCAACATTCAGAAGTCGCTCGTCGAGGGTGGCATCTTCGTGGTGCTCATTCTCTTCATCTTCTTGATGAACGCTCGCACCACGCTCATCTCGCTCGTCACCATTCCCCTTTCGCTACTTGTCACAATGCTTGTACTAAAGGCGATGGGACTTACCATCAACACGATGAGCATCGGCGGTATGGCCATTGCCATTGGATCGTTAGTCGACGATGCCATTGTCGACGTGGAAAATGTCTTTAAGCGTTTACGTCTCAACGCCCGTCTGCCCAAAGAAGCGCGGAAAAAGAAAATGGACATCATATTCCATGCTTCAGGCGAAGTGCGTATGCCCATACTCAATTCCACACTTATCATCGTGGTGAGTTTCATTCCTTTATTCTTCCTTTCTGGACTGGAGGGCCGCATGCTCGCACCGCTTGGCATCAGCTTTATTATCTCGCTCTTTGCATCCACGCTCGTGGCGCTCACGCTTACCCCCGTGCTCTGCTCTTATCTGCTCAAAGATCCACAAGATGCAATGGATGATGCTACGGCAGGAAATACATCTTACAAGCGTCACGATGAACCACGTTGGGTACGTTGGCTCAAGCAGAAGTACGAGCAAGCTCTAGCCTATGCACTCGGGCGGCCGTCACGCTGGATTCTGGGCGTCACGGGCGCATTGGTCGTCGTCACGCTCTGTCTCTTCTTCACCTTGGGACGCTCATTCCTTCCTCCCTTCAACGAGGGTTCGTTCACCATCAATGTGAGCACACTGCCTGGTGTATCACTCACTGAGAGCGACCGCATCGGCCAGCAAGCAGAGAAGCTACTCATGCAGGTTCCCGAGGTGCAAGCCGTGGCTCGCAAAACAGGTCGTGCCGAACTCGATGAGCATGCACTCGGTGTGAACACTAGCGAGATGGAGGTACCCTTTGTGCTGAAAGAGCGTAAGAAATCAGAGGTCCTAGCCGACATTCGCCGTCGTCTATCCACGCTTCCAGGCGTCAACGTAGAAATTGGTCAACCCATCAGCCACCGCATCGATGCTATGCTTTCGGGCACAAAGGCGGGCATTGCCGTCAAGGTGTTTGGCCCCGACTTGAGTACCCTTCATAGTCTCGGTCTGCAGATTAAGCAAGCCACGCAAGGTATCGACGGGGTGAAGGATCTCAACGTAGAGCAGCAAGTGGAGCGCCCGCAACTAGTTATCCGTCCGCGTCGCACGCTGCTAGCTCGCCATGGTATCACGTTGCCCGAATTTGCGGAATATGTAAATGCAGCTATCGGTGGCGAGGTGGTGAGCCAAGTACAGGATGGTAGCAAAACATTCGATCTCACCGTGCGTGTGGCCGATGACGATCTACGCACTTTAGAGCGCTTGCGCGGCCTACTCATCACCACAGCCTCGGGTGCACAAATTCCCCTCTCCGACGTGGCCGACATTCTCTCTACGGCAGGCCCGAATACCATCAGTCGCGAGAATGCCCAGCGCAAACTCGTGGTTTCGGCCAATGCCGAAGGACGCGACATGCGTTCTGTTGTGAACGATATGCGCCGTGCCATAGAAGAGCGCATCGACCTGCCCGAAGGCTACCACGTGGAGTATGGTGGACAGTTTGAGAGCGAAGCTGCTGCATCACGTATGTTGCTTGGATTGAGCGTGGTGAGCATTGTGGTGATTCTGCTTTTGCTCTATCTGCAATTCCATTCCTGGAAGCAATCGGTCGTGGTATTGCTCAACCTTCCGCTGGCGCTCATCGGCGGTGTGCTCTCGCTCGTACTGACAAGTGGTGTCGTGAGCATTCCTGCAATCATCGGCTTTATTTCGCTATTTGGCATGGCTACACGCGGCGGTATGCTCCTCGTCGATCGTTACAATGAGTTGGCACGTCGCGGACTTTCACGCCACGAAGTGATTATACGAGGCTCAATGGACCGCTTATTGCCCATTCTTATGACGGCGCTCTGCTCTGCTTTGGCGCTCATTCCGCTAGCCTTAGGCAGTGAACTACCAGGCAATGAGATACAGAGCCCTATGGCACAAGTCATGCTCGGCGGATTGCTCACAAGCACCCTGCTCAACCTCTTCATCGTGCCTATTATGGCACCGCTCAAGAAATCAAAAGAATCTACCACTCAATCTCTTTCCAATCCATGAAAGTTCTCTGGACTATCCTCACCATAGCACTTACCCTTGTGCCGTTATCTGCCAAAGCACAGGACCACAAGGTATCAGCTCGTCACTTCTCAGCATGGCAAGAGCCTATGCAAGAAATTGTGCGCCACAACAAACAGATTGCGGTTCTCCGTTCGCAACTTCAGGCGCAACAAGCAGCCAATGGATCTGCTCTCAGACTGCCCGACCCTGAGGCAGAAGTGGCTTATCTCTTTGGTTCGCCAAAAGGAGTACCTGGACGCACTAACGTTTCGCTCACACAAGAACTTTCTTGGAGTGTCATCTTAGGGCATCGACGCGCTCTGGCCGAGGCCGAAAACAACATTGCGCAACACACCTATCGTGCTTCGCTGCAGCGCATACTCGCCGAGGCCGATCGCATGCTCACCTCGTTGGTCTACAGCAATCAACTTTGCGCCGAGCTCGCCCTGCGCGACAGCATTGCACGCGACATTAAAAGACTTTATTCGGAAAAATTCCAACGCGGAGACATCAACCAAATGGAGTATAATAAAGTCTGTATCAATGCTTCGATGAGCCAAGCAGAACTTGCGCGCGCTGAAAACGAACGTACACAAGTGCAATTGGCTCTCCAGGCGCTTAATGGTGGGAAAACGCTTCATTTCACAGGACGCCATTATCCGGCATCGATTCATGCGCTTCCTTCACTAGATAGTCTAGAGCAAGCTGCACAAGCCTTATCGCCCACACTAGCTGCCGCACAAGCAGCCATCTTGCAAAGTCGAGCCCAAGAACGCTTGGCGCGTGCCGAAGCCTTGCCACAACTCACGGTGGGCTTTCAGGGGGAATATATCCGTCAGAACAATTATAGCGGTATTTCCCTCGGATTTACCCTACCGCTTTGGGGCAATACTCGCCAACGCGTGCGACAAGCCAAACTGCAAACAGAGGTCCAAGAACTTTCGCTCTCTGATGCTCAGCAACAACTCTCGCTAGCCATACGGCAGAAGTATGCAGGAGCGCAAGCTTTGCAGCGTACAGCAGATGAACTACAAGTGCGACTTGCCGATTCGAGCAATGACCAGTTGCTGCGCCGCAGTCTAGAGCTTGGCCAGATTTCCCTGCTCGACTATCTGTTAGAAGTATCTTTCTATTATTCGGCTCGCACGGCTCAACTCGAAGCTGAACGCGATGCACAACTTGCCGTGGCAGAATTGCGGGGCATTATGTACTAGTTCACGAATGAAAGTGGGGGGGACTGGATACGTGATATGTACCTTATCTACAGCCCACTTACTAAGCATACGAACGAAAAACGCGTCGCCGATGAGGGCGACGCGTTTTTCGTTAACTTAAAAGTGCTTCTATAAATTCTGAGGATGAGATACCATAAATTTCAGAATTTATAGAACCACTATTTAATCAATCTTGCGCTTCACTATGGCAGCGGCACGATCAAGAGCCACATTGATGTTAGGACAGATATGGTCCTTGCCCAAGAGTTGGCAAAAACCATTGTGTTCAAGCACATTATATACGTTGGGCGTTACGCCCGACAGCACGATATGCGTACCCTCACGATGGCTCATCTCGCAGAGGTTTTGCAAGTTATGAATACCCGTAGAATCAATAAACGGCACGCGGCGCATACGAATGACGCGCACTTTAGGATGGTCGTCCATATTCGCCATTAGTTCTTCAAACTTGTTGGCAATACCGAAGAAGTAAGGGCCATTTATCTCATATACCTCCACGCCCTTTGGAATGATAAGATGCTCTTCGTGCACCTCGGCATCAGTTTCTTCATTTGGGTCGATTTCATCGGCTATCACCTTGATTTGGGTAGTCTCAGCCATACGCTTCATAAAGAGCAAGCAAGCAATGAGCAAGCCCACTTCTATGGCCACAGTGAGGTCGAAAACGACGGTGAGGAAGAACGTAATGAGCAACACGATGACATCGCTCTTGGGATTTTTCATCAACTGTGCGAAAGTGCGCCAACCACTCATGTTGTAAGAAACGATGATAAGCACACCTGCAAGACACGACATGGGGATGTAGGCAGCCAAGGGCATAAGCACGAGAAAGATCACGAGCAACACCAAGGCATGCACAATACCAGCCACGGGAGTGCGTCCGCCATTGTTGATATTCGTCATGGTGCGAGCAATGGCTCCCGTACAGGGAATACCACCGAAGAGCGGTGTGCAGAGATTGGCCACACCCTGACCGATGAGTTCTTGGTTGGAATTGTGATGGTCACCACATACACCATCGGCCACGGTGGCAGAGAGCAACGACTCTATGGCTCCGAGTACGGCAATGACCATGGCCGTGGGGAAAAGTCCCTTCACGTTCTCCCAACTAAGGCTGGGCACCTGCAAGTCGGGAATGGCAGCCTTGATTTCGCCAAATTGGTCGCCAATGGTAGTGACGTGATAAGCTGTATAAGCATTGAGAAAATAGACGCCAATGGTCATCAAGACGATGGCCACGAGCGAGCCTGGGATTTTCTTACTCACCTTCGGCGTGAGGGCAATGACCACAATGCTTAGCAAGCCGATGAGTGTGGTCATCCAGTCAATGGTGTCGAAGTGCTGGAAATAAATGGCCCACTTGGAAAGGAAATCGCCGGGAAGTTTCCCCGTTTGAAGCCCGAAGAGGTCTTTAATTTGCGTAGTGAATATTGTCACAGCAATACCACTTGTGAAACCCACCACGATGGGGTATGGAATAAACTTGATGATGGTGCCCAATCGACAAACACCGAGCACGATGAGGAAAATACCAGCCAGCATGGTAGCAATCATTAGCCCCGAAAGACCAAGTTGTGGATTGCTCACGATGCCATAGATAATCACGATAAAAGCTCCCGTAGGACCACCTATCTGTACGCGGCTACCGCCCAACGCACTAACTATGAAGCCGCCGATGATGGCCGTGAGGATACCCTGCGAGGGCGAAACGCCCGACGCAATACCAAATGCAATGGCTAGCGGAAGAGCTACAATGCCGACAATAAGCCCTGCCATGAGGTCGGCTGCTAGCTTTTCCTTGTTGTAGTGTCGCAACTCACTGAACAAACGAGGTGCGAATGCAGAATGATTCATTAACGTTTTAAGGATTGATTTTAAATTTTGAGTGCAAAGATACGCATTAATATTGAATAATACTTAATACAAAGGTCTACTTGGCACTAAGTTTGAGCCTATAAGTCTATTACGTCGCTTCGTAGAAGTTGGAAGTTTAGGGTTCTAGGGGGGGGGGGCAAATGCAACCGTAAAAGTACGTTATCCCATCAGCGGATGATATAACCATCATTTTCAGACGAAAGCATGCCATTGCAGACCATGGCAAATATAAACGTGGAAAAACAGCTTCCAACCATTCACTTTAGGCCACATAATAAGTTCGTTGTTTCTCCTCTAAGTCTTACTTATTCAAGTTTCTCTAAAGAAAGTCGTTTCTTTAGAGAAACTTGAATTACTTATTTTTCAATAAGGACGAGCCCTTTCTCCATTAAGAGATAATTCTTATTTCACCGAAAGAACGCGAATCCGCGAAAAGAGCGCAAAAAATTGGTTATTAGCAAAAAAATAGCAACCTTTGCACACAGATAATCTCTCATGCCTCATGACAACGATAAAACAACTCGTAGTAATGGCAAAATGAGCAGAGAGGAAACACATACCTTGGGCGGCAAAGGACTGTCCGCCACAACAAAAACTTTACAAGCAATGCAAGCATTGATAGAATTCGCACTGACCCACCTCAACTATTGGTGGATTCTCGTATTTATGGCCATTGAGAGTTCGTTCATTCCCTTCCCATCGGAAGTAATCGTACCTCCCGCGGCCTATCTTTCGTTTACGTCGGACAGTACACTCAATATCGTGCTCGTGGTCATCATTGCCACCATCGGAGCCGACATTGGCGCCTTGATTAATTATTTTCTCGCTCGATGGCTCGGACGCCCCATCGTATATCGCTTTGCCGACAGTCGCATAGGCCACATGTGCCTCATCGACCGCAAGAAGGTGGAGCACGCTGAAGAGTTCTTCCGCGACCATGGTGCATCGTCCACATTCTTTGGCCGTCTAGTTCCTGCCGTTCGTCAGCTCATCAGTATTCCTGCCGGACTGGCGGGCATGCGCTTGGATAAGTTCTTACTTTTCACCACGCTCGGAGCTGGCATTTGGAACTCAGTGCTTGCGCTCTTAGGCTACGTGATCTACACACAGATGCCCGTAGGCACTACAAAGGAAATCGCCGACAAAGCCGCACAGTATAGCCATGAGATTGGCTACGTAATCTTAGTACTCGCAATCATCGTAGTGGCATTTCTCATTTATAAGGGAACAAAGAAAAGCAAATAAGGAAGGACGTACTGGGGAAGAACGCATTAAGGACGCTATAAAAGTGGAATTTGTCTCGTTTTTCACCCAGTTTCTGGGACAACGCGTCCCCACGCCGACTACTCACACACTGTGCTAATACATCATCCGATTAGCACATTCACACATTTCCCCATGCCCACAACTTTTTTCCACTCACGCAGTCTGCTATATATTATAGGAGCGGCATTCGCCCTTTCCCTCCAAGCTCAGACACCCAATGTCACCACTCGTACATGGCTTTGGGGCGTGGGGCATGCAAGTGTGCTAGATACCTACCTATCACCTCTCACATATACAGGTACAGACTTCACACTGCTTCATCAAACGGAGCGACAGGCTCGTTGGGGCGGCGGCCACGTGACGGTGCAAGCCCTCTATACGGCGCAAGGAGCTTACCTCCACTCGCCCACCGACGATGGCAAGGACCTCGATGCCGAACTCTCAGCAGCTGGTGGTTGGCTCTACCATTGGAATGTTGGACAAAGGTGGCGCTTCTCATTGGGCGGTATGATAGAAGGCTCAGGAGGATTTACGTACAACACACGCAACTCTAACAATCCTGCACAAGGTCGCATCGGTGCCGACTTGCAAGCCTCAGCGCGTGCAGAATATGCATTCCCTTTCTTCCACCAAAAAGCTACGGCACGATTACAAGTAGACGGGCAAGCACTTGGCTTACAGTTCTCGCCAGAATACGGGCAGTCGTACTACGAGATATTCTCGCTAGGCCACTCCCACGGCATTCTACATCTGACGCATCCTGCCAATTGTCCCTCGGTCCGAATGCAAACCACAGTAACGCTCCCCGTGAAGCGAGCCCACATTACCTTGGGTTATCTGGCCGACGTGCGACAATCAAAACTCGGCGGGCTGAAACGCCACGCTTGGCGCAACTCGTTTCTCATTGGTTACACCCGACAACTCCGACGCTTATGAAATGCCTTTACCGATTGTTTCTACTCGCACTCTACTGTGGGACTTTGGCTTCGTGTATCACGGAAGACGTGCCCGAGAATACGCAGCAAGGCAACTTTGAGTCACTCTGGCGTACGCTCGACGAGCATTACTGCTTTTTTAGTTATAAGCACGAGGCTTACGAGCTCGACTGGAACGAAGTGCACGCAAAGTATCGCCCTATGATAAGCAGCCAGATGAGCAATCGACAGCTGTTCGAGGTACTCTCGAAAATGACCTATGAGCTACGCGATGGGCATGTAAACCTCTCAGCTGCCCATGACATATCACGCTATGGTGCGTGGTTCGATGATTTCCCAATGAACTTTAGCGATTCATTGCAACGCCGCTATCTAGGACGCAGCGAGGAATACCAACAAGCATCAGGACTGAAATATCGCCTACTCACAGACAATGTGGGATACATACGTTGCGCTTCCTTTGAAAATACCTTCGGCGACGGCAATCTGCAAGAGATGTTTCGCTATCTCGCACCTTGCACAGCGCTAATCATTGATGTACGAAGCAACGGAGGAGGAATGCTCACAGCAGCCGAAAAACTCACTTCATGCTTCATCAATGAAGAACAGACAGTAGGCTACATGTGTCATAAGACGGGCACGGGACACGATGATTTCTCGGCCCAAGAAGCCATTCGCCTAAAACCTTTCAAAGGATTACGCTGGCAGAAGCCCGTGGCCGTGCTGACCAATCGACGCACTTATAGTGCGGCCAACTCTTTCGTGATGTTTATGAAAGGGCTACCACAAGTCAGCATCGTGGGCGACCGCACAGGAGGCGGAGCGGGCATGCCCTTCAGCACCGAACTGCCCAACGGATGGAGTATACGTTTCTCGGCTTGCCCCATGTATAGCCGCGATGGAGAGCCCACAGAGATGGGCATTGACCCCGACGTGAAGGTGGACATTACCTCCGAGGACTATCAGCGCTCGGTGGACACTATCATCGAAACGGCGCGACAATTACTTCGAACAAATACTAAATACTAAAGACTAACAAGATATGAACGGTTATCCTGAAAATAAGGGACACAAGGGCATTGTCTACCCTTCGCCCATTTTCGGCCCTATTCACAGCCGCAGACTCGGCGTTTCGCTGGGCATCAACCTCATGCCAAAAGATGGCAAGGTGTGTACGTTCGACTGTGTCTATTGTGAATGTGGATTTAATAAAGACCACCACCCCCACGCTTCGCGTCCCACACGCGCAGAAGTGGCTGAAGCTCTAGAAGCCCAACTTCAGCGCATGCAAGCTGAGGGTCCTCAACCCGACGTGCTGACCTTTGCTGGCAATGGTGAGCCCACAGCTCATCCCGACTTCCCAGGAATTATCGACGATACACTGCGCTTACGCGATAAATACTTTCCCAAGGCCAAGGTGAGCGTACTGAGCAACTCCACAATGGCCATTCGCCCCGAGGTGCACGCTGCACTGAAGCGCGTGGACAACAACATTCTGAAACTCGACACCGTAGACATGGACTACATCCACCGAGTGGATCGACCCACGGGAAAATACGATGTAGAGCAAATCATCGAAGCATTAGCATCATTCGACGGCCACGTCATTGTGCAGTCGCTCTTTATGAAAGGAACGAGCGAGGGTGTGAGCGTGAACAATACGGGCGACACCTACGTGCTGCCCTGGCTCGAAGCCTTGAAGCGCATCCATCCCCAGCAAGTGATGGTCTACACCATTGACCGAGAGACTCCCGACCCCGACCTACGTAAGGCTTCGCACGAAGAACTCGATGCCATTGCTCGACAGGTAGAAGAGGCTGGATTCAAAGTGGAGGTGGCCTACTGATATGAAGAAATATCTCGTAGCTCTTTCGGGCGGGGCAGACTCTGTGGCTCTGTTGCTGTGGTTGCTCAATCGCAAGGGGGTGGGCGCTGCAGCGCATTGCAATTTTCACCTGCGTGGCGAAGAAAGTATGCGCGACGAGGCTTTCGTACGCGAACTATGCCTACGCCATGGGGTAAGACTCTTTGTCAAAGATTTCGATACCTTACAGGAAGTGGCTCGTTCGGGTGAGAGCATAGAGATGGTGGCTCGCCGTCTGCGCTACGAATGGTTTGCTCAGCTCATCCGAGAAAATCACTTTGAGGGCGTTGCCGTAGGACATCACTGCGAAGATAATGCCGAGACTTTGCTGCTCAACCTTACGCGCGGATGCGGACTGCGTGGACTGACGGGCATGCAGCGCGAGAGCCATAAACAGGGATTTTTGATTTATCGTCCCTTGCTCAACTGGACAAAGACACAGATTCTGACCTATCTAGAAGAGAAAAAAGAGGCTTTCGTGACCGATAGCACCAATGCCGACACGCACTATCAACGCAACCTCTTGCGCCACGAAGTGCTTCCTCGGCTTACCCAAATCAACCCCAACGCAGCCCAAAGCATCAACGCCACAGCCCAAAGGCTCACCGAGGCTTACGAGCTTTACCGCCTTGGATTAGCACAGGCTTCGGCTCAATGTGGCCTTCACGAAGTGAACATCATGGGGCAGACTTTTCACGCTGCACCTTGGCAACGGGTCATGGAATGCCCCACTTACCATTCTCTGCTCTATGAATGGCTTGCGCCTTATGGCTTCACAAGCATGCAACTAGGCGATATAGAGAAACTGGGCGTGGGAGGATTTATTGAGACAACACGGGGCATCGTCACGCGAAGCAGTGATTGCGTATGCTTTGGTTCACTTCCCCAGTCCTCCCCCAAGGCCGATACCATCGAACTTTCTCTGCTAGAAGATGGTGGCGTACACACTTTCACACATGGCAAAGCCCATTTCTCGCTCGAACTGCTTGAGCGCGATGCCATTCAATCATTGATGGGGGAGCGCAATGTGGCTCTCATAGATGCAGACCAACTGCAAGGGAGACTCTGTGTGCGCGCTCCTCGCGAAGGAGAACGCTTTCAGCCCTTTGGAATGAAAGGCACACAACTGATAAGCGATTTTCTAACGAACCACCACCGTTCACGCATCGAAAAGATTCTTTCTCTCCTTTGGACCGACGACAAAGGAGCCATTTGGCTTGCTGGCGAACGCACCGATGAGCGCACACGCATCACCGCCAATACACAACGTGTGCTACGCATCACACTTCTTTAAATCCGACAACACATTATGACCAAACTCATCGTACCTTCCCTTACGATTCTCCTTACCTTTTCTTGTATCTTGGCCTCGTGTGGCGAAGATCGCAGCGGAGAACAACCTTTTGCCCCTACCGTGCAGACTGGCACGGCGGTGCAGGAAGGCGATTCCGTACTGCTCACAGGCTCGATTTCGGCCTCACCCAATAGTACTCTTAAGCAATGTGGCTTCGACTATGGAAACGATACACTACGCCTAAGGACTACGGCAACAGAAGTTTCCACCACTTTCCGTGCCTATACAGATTCACTAGGTAAAGGCGAATATTACGCTATAGCCTTCGCTACCAACGGAGTAGGCACTAGCCACGGAGACACCATCCGCTTCGTGGTGGAATAAGAAATCTTCGAGTTTGGAGGGTCACATTAAGGAGTTCGCAGTTTTAAGGTTATGAGGTTATAAAGTTACCGATACATGTGAACAAAAAAATAACATGAAGGCCACGTAGCCTTAAAACAAAAAAAGACCAACAATACCGATGCGAAGAAAGCATCGACATTGTTGGTCTTTTATTTGGCTATAGGAGGTCTGAGCAATCGTAAAGGTAACTTTATAACCTCATAACCTTTAAACTCAAAACTCCTTATGGGCGCATGCCCGGTCCCCCCATAGGCATAGGTCTCATTGGCATGCCACCAGGACCACGCATATCGGGAGGACCTTGACGATCACTCTTATCGTTGCCCTTCTTACTGCTTCCACCAGGGAAAATGTTGAGCTTATAGATAAAGTGTACCATGAAATAGGAATTGATGGCATTGTTCCACGAGTCGGTACGCTGTGTAGCGCTAATGATGCGGCTGATGTTGCTCTGCTGCTTTAAGATGTCATAGAACTGAATGCTCAGCGTAGCGGCCTTGTTTTTCAGGAACGATTGAGCTATCTGTGCATTCCATAGAAGTTCGTTGGTGTTCATTGACGCATCAGTGTAGCCTCGACGAGAGTTCATGCGAATATCGGTGGAAATACTGAGACCAAAGTCGAAGTTGAAGTTAGCATTCGCTCCATAGGCAAAGTTCCACGTGTCCATATTCGCATTCTGCTGCACAGAGGCACGCGCATGCTGATAATTTAGTTTACCTAGCAAACCTACATCGAACCACGACTGACGATAAGAAATGTTGAGATTTTCGTCTACACCAAGTGTCTTCGTCGTATTCTTCTGAGAAGTTGCCTTGGCAAAGACTTGGCTATAAGTCTCATAGGTGCGTTCGGTCATCGCTCCCATGTCAAGGTCGGTAGGTTTGGTGCTAACATAACCCACAGCGTTCTGATAGCTCAGACTAGTGAAAGTATTAATATTAAATAGTTTCTGCTTACCAATAGCGGAATTGAACATAAACATACCTCTACCATTCCAGTTGCCATTAATATTTTCTGGGCGCAGATAACTCACACCCGTCTGTTCGTCGTAGACCATACGGTTGGAGATAGAATTACGCGTTTGTGTTGCGTCAACACCTACCATCATGCCTTGCTGTTTCGTGGCATTATAGCCGTTGTAGTTGATACGCAGATTATTGTTCCACGAAGGCTTCAAGCCTGGATTACCCATGGAGATGCTGAGCGGATTGGAATCGTCCACCACAGCTAGGAGGTCGGTCATAGAGGGCTGAGAAGAAGATCCACGATAGCGAATGTCGAGACGATTGGTCTTAGAGAAACTATAGCGGAAACGAATCTGAGGAGATACATTAAAAACATTGCGTGTAACGACCGTATCGACCTGTGAGGGACGATTGTAGTGCATCGTAGTATGCTCCGGGTTGAAGTCAACGCCTGCATTGAAACGTATGGTAGAAGAGTTATAGCGAATGCCTATGGTAGCCGTGTGGTTGCTATATTTATAGGTAGCATACTGCGAGTTATTGAGGTCGCGCACGTAGTTGAGCACTTGATCGGAAGTGGGCAGTGAACCCAGTGTAGGATAGTTGCCGTTCTGATCCCCAAAGCTGAGGTCATATTCCGTAAGTTGTTCGCCGTAAGTGTCAAAATAGCCTTGGCCTTTATAAGCGAGAGAATCAAGATTGAAACGTGAACGATTGCTCTGTGAATATTTGTAGCTGTACTGATAACGCGTTTCGGCAAACCATTTCTTACCCAATGGCTCAACATAGCCTAGGCGAGCACTAAAATTGTAGTTCTTGCCCGGTGTAGTGCTATACTGGTTCTTAAAGTTTTTATTGTTAGAAACACCTGCACCATTCGCGCTTCCCTCTGCACCGCTAGTTGTTTCATCACGATTGTAAGTTATGTCGGAGATAGAGAACGAATGGCTCTCGCTCTTTGTGTAACCTGCACTAGCACGCAACGATACATTGCGACCATTAGAGGATAAACGACGCACCACGTTGAGTTCGCCAGTAATTTGATGCTGCTTGCTATCGCCCAACGTCTCACGTTGATTCTTATTGACCATCATGGCATAGAGCAGCGGATTGCGATCCTTGGCATTCTGCGAGAAGATGCTATCGAGCGGACTGACCATACCGCTAAGATTGTAGGGATTGTCATTGAAAGTAGCCGAGAGGGAAGTTCCGTTGTTGCGCGACTCTGAATAGTTGTAGCGCGGTTGGAAGTTGATGTTTGTCATTGAGTCGGGATTCCACTCCAAGCGGAAACGCGACATCAAACGTGTGCTATGAGAGGAACTCTTTGAGAAACTATTTGAGAAGGAACTTTTAGAGCCCGAATTGAGAAACATTTCAGAGTTAGAGGTGGTTACAGCATCATTGTTGCTATGGCTATAAAGCATAAATCCACCCAGTTGTAAGTGACCAGCCTCACGATCTTTTTTGTCGTTCTCCCATGAGAAATCCATGCCTGCCGTCTTCTTCGCAGTAAGACCTGTATCACCACCACGGAAGCCTCGAGGACCTCCGAATCCCATATCATTGGTATTGTTTATCGAACCGAAAGCCGTAACACGTGTACGATCGGTGAAACGTGTGCCGAAGAAACGAGTCGAATAGCGGTCGTGATTACCATAAGCTACGTCAAGATTACTCACCCACGACTCGTTGAGCTCGCGCTTAGTAGAAATATCGAGGACGGTGGTTTCTTCACCATCGTCGATTCCCGTCTGCTCTGTATAATCGCTCTTTTTGTCGTAGGCTTTGATTTTGCTTACAAGTTCTGTAGGCAGATTCTTCATGGCTGTCTGCGTGTCGCCTTTGAAAAAGTCCTTACCATTTATAAGGAACTCATTCACCGTCTTTCCGTTCCACTTGATAGTACCATCATCACCCACCTCTACGCCAGGAAGTTGCTTTACCAAAGCTTCAAGCGTTGATCCCGATGGCACACGATAGGCAGAAGCAGAGAACATGGTGGTGTCGCCCTTTTGCTCCACACGTGATGCAGTGGCGGTCACCGTAGCGACACCAAGTACTTTATCATTGCTCTGCATAGACAGCCGTCCTAAATCAAGCGAATCGGCTTCGACAGAGAGCTCTACGCTTTTTGTGACAGGCTTAAAACCCACATACGAAAGCTTTACAATGTAGCGCCCTGCCTCTTTCGGACGAAGGGTGAAATGCCCATTCTCATCGGTATTGGTTGCTGCAATGGCTGTACTGTCGGCACGCAGCAAAGCTACAGTGGCAAAATCTACAGGGTTCTGCGACTTCGGGTCAATAGCTGTTCCCGTCACCACAAAGTGCTGTGCCATCGCCCCCATCGCCATAGCGAACGATAAGATAGATAGCAGGAGAAATCTTTTCATAAGATAGATATATTGTTTAGTTTTATATGCGTAGTTTTTTTCTAGGGCAATACTCATCCCTTTCTATGCGGCCAATTACTTATGTATAGACAACATGAGAAGGATTCGCTAGTAAGCACAAAAAACGCACGACACAAGGGACATGCTACACTGCCCAACTCTTAGCCGCACGTTAATTGAGATGCAAAGTTACGGGTTAGGTTTAATTGAGTTGTCTTATTTATCCTTAAAAATCGACAAACAGGAGATTTTTATCTATGAAAAGAGTACAGAAAGTTGCACGAAAACGCATTTGTGAGTAATTTTGTTTGCAAAGGGCAAAGTGATATTAAGTACGATAACGAGTCTCTCCACAAAGCAACAAACAAAATACCCTCTAGCCGAGAAGATTCCCCACTAAGAAAAGCCCTGCCCTATCTTTCCACCTTAAATATAGATTTGTCATGATTAAACTGGCTAATTACATCAAAAGCATTGAAATATCGAGTCTATGGAGCGGACACAAGCACATAGCATGGCAACTTCGCCCCGACGTAAACGTACTGAGTGGACACAATGGTGCCGGGAAAAGCACCATTCTCAACCGTCTCATTCAGCACCTCCACTCAATCCCTGCAACGGGCGACATACAGACGAATGCACGCTTCGGAGTGAAAATTGAATTTTCCCCGAGCGATGCGACGAGCATTCACTATGATGTGATACGAAGTTTCGACAGAAAGATTCTCGCAGCCGAGCCAATTGGTGCGCTCAATGACGCACGCATCGTGACGGAGCTCGACTGGCAACTTTACTTGATTCAGCGCCGCTACTTGGACTATCAAGTCAACGTGGGAAACCGTATGATAGCCCTTCTTACAAGCGGTGCGCCAGATGCCAAAGACAAAGCGGAAGAAGCGGCTAGACAAAAAACGCGTTTTCTCGATATCGTAGACGAACTCTTCGCTGAAACAGGAAAGCGCATAGACAGAGAGAGCAACGAACTCTCTTTCTTCCAATATGATGAAAAGCTCTCCCCTTACCTGCTTTCGAGTGGCGAGAAACAGATGTTGCTCATCTTGCTCACCGTGCTCACTGAGGATCGACAACCTTATGTGCTCTTTATGGACGAGCCGGAGGCAAGCCTTCACTTCGAATGGCAACGCCGCCTAATATCACTCGTCAGAGAACTTAATCCCAATGCCCAAGTAATTCTCACCACGCACTCACCCGCACTCATCATCGATGGATGGGAAGATGCGGAAACAGAAGTGGGCGATATCACTGTTTAAGACCAGAGCATAACCCAAAGTAAGGAATAGATTCTACCATGAAACGCTTGAGAGACAATATTAACTCGGCCTACATCAGCGCCATGAATCGACTTGGCGGAAAGCATGCCCGAAAGCGCATTGTGGCTTATGTAGAAAGCTACGACGATGTATTCTTTTGGAGCAACTTGTTGCGACCTCTGGAAACAGACAACTACTACTTCGAAGTGATGCTTCCCTCGCGCACCTCGCTATGCAAGGGAAAGAAAATAGCGCTATCCAACGACCTAGGACGCCGCTTGGGAAGTTGCATGATAGCTTGCGTTGATGCCGACTACGATTTTCTGATGCAGGGCACTACGCTCTCTTCAAAAGAGGTGTGTGATAATCCATACGTGTTTCACACCTACGTATACGCCATTGAGAATTACCAATGTTATGCACCAGCCTTGCAGACAATCTGCGTAATGACTACGCTCAATGACCACCACCTGTTCGACTTTGAAACCTTCATGAAACAGTATTCGCAGATTGTATGGCCGCTGTTTGTATGGAACATCTGGTGCTACCGCTACGGAAATTATAAGCAGTTCTCAATGCTCGATTTCTTCCACATCGTGCAACTCAGAGACATCAACCTGTTCCATCCCGAACACACATTGGAGCATCTGCGCCACTTGGTCAACTCGAAGGTGACACGCCTACAACGTCAGTTTCCTGAAGGGAGAAAAACGTATAAGCCACTTCGCGAAGAAATACAACGTCTAGGTGTCACACCTGAGACTACCTATCTATATATGCGTGGCCACGATGTATTCGATGGTGTGGTCATGCCGCTACTCACAGAGGTGTGCGAACAACTTCGGCGAGAACGCGAACGGGAAATTCGCCGCCTTGCAGAGCACAATGTGCAGATGCAAAATGAGCTTTCGGCCTACCAAAATGCAATGGGAAGCATCGAGGAGATGATGCGCAAGCACACGGTATACACGGATTGCCCACAATATAAAAAGGTGCAGAGCGATGTACGCGCACTCCTCTGCCAGATGGATGAGCCATCGTCTACAACTTCCCCATCGACATCTCAACCCGATACAAAAACTAACGACAATGAATCTGAGAATCAAGAACATGGTATGTCCGCGCTGCATCATGGCAGTGACAGACACTCTTTCTCGCCTCGATCTGACTCCCGACCGAGTTGAACTAGGCGAGGCTCACATTCGCGAAAATCTATCACCCAAACAAATTCAACGAGTAAGCAAAGCGCTTCAAGCGATAGGTTTTGAATTGATTGAGAATGCCAACGAGCGCTTGGTGCAGCAGACGAAGCAACTCATTGTAGAGGCTATTCGTCAAGAGAAGTTGGCGCAGTTGCCACTATCTACCATACTAAAAAAGCAGCTCAATAGGGACTTTTCCACATTGAGCCGCACATTCGCCGCTGCCGAAGGGCGCACGATTGAGAAATATTTCCTAACACAGCGCATAGAATACGTGAAGGAACTCATAGAGTATAACGAACTTTCCATAAAGGAAATTGCCTATCAAACAGGTTTCTCGAGCGTAGCACACCTTTCTCGGCAATTCAAACAATTCACGGGACTGACGCCCACGGAGTATAAAAATAGAGGGGAATACAACCGGATAGGAATTGATAAGGTTTAATGCTCCAAAGTCGTAAACTTCTAAGGGAGGATTGAGTTTGGGACTTATAAAGTTTATACAGAAACGGGGAATGGAACTGTCCCCCAGCGTAGCGTAAAGAGACTAGAAGAAATCGGAGCGGATCGGAACTTATTGCAGATTATGAAGCAGTGCGCTCAGATTGGCCGTAAAGAGACGCACAGAGATTGCTAGAAGGATAATGCCAAAAAACTTTCGCAGCAAATAGATGGCTGCGGGCGATATAATGCGTTCCACCTTATCTGTAGCCTTGAGCACAATAAAGACGAAAAGCATGTTGAGCAATAAAGCAATAAGTATATTGACCGTGGCATATTCAGCACGCAGTGAGAGCAACGTGGTAAAAGAGCCCGCTCCAGCTAGCAAGGGAAACACCACGGGTATGAGCGTAGCAGACTTGATAGGCCCCATATTCTTGAATATCACAACATCGAGTATCATCTCAAGCGACATGAGAAAAATTACAAGTGAACCTGCCATAGCAAACGACTCAATGTCAACATTGAATAATCGCAACATTGCATCACCTGCAAAGAAAAAACCAAGAAGGAGACTCAAAGATATAATTGTGGCTTTCCATGCATTAACAGGACGTCCTTGCTGCTTGAGGCTTATAAAGATTGGGGTAGAACCCAATACATCGATTACGGCAAATAGCACGATAAAAGCACTAGCTACTTGCTGCCAGTCAAAACGTGAGAAGATGTAAGTAAGTGACATAAGGTAAGTGGCGCACTAAGACGCAGAGTTATGAGTTAATAAGAGGGATTTTTTATTCACAGGGGCATTGTACACTTCCCCTACCGATACTAGAGGCAACTCATCGCCACCATCGGCAAGTCTATGACGAATAAAAAGTTTATGCGCATTCGCTTTATAAGCGATGCGAATGGACTGACTTGAAGAACGCTAAAGACTCTTTCAAAGAACACGAGCGAACAGACATGCAATGTGCCTGTTCGCCCGTTATTAGTTATCCGCCGATGAGGGCGGGATGAGAACAGACGTGTGTCGCTTATCCAATAGTGAGGAGTGTAGTGCCCTCCATCACGCTATCGCCAGCACTCACGCAGATGCCTGTCACCTTGCCGTCAGCTTCTGCCGTGATGTTGTTTTCCATCTTCATGGCTTCTAGCACGAGTACGGTGTCGCCCTTCTTCACGGCCTGACCTGCACTGACGAGGATCTTCGTCACTACGCCAGGAAGCGGAGCCTTCACGGGAGCGCCTGCACCAGGACCACTGGTAGCAGCAGGAGCAACTGCGGCAGGAGTTTCAGTTGCAGCAGGAGCGGAAGCAGCGGCAGGAGCAGCTGCATCGGTTGATACGGTGGGAAGAGCTTCTTCTACTAATGAAGAGCCTTGCATTTCTACCTCGAAGGGAATGCCATTTACCTCGACCTTAGCCTTCGAGCCTACGATGCTGTCAATGGTCACGTCAAACTGTGCACCATTGATGGTATACTTATATTGCTTCATTTCTTGCGTTTACTTAAAATTGGGTCATCAAATCGGCTGGATTATTCCAGTTTGTACGATGGTGCTGTACGGTGATAATACCTGGCTCGTCGTCATGAACAATCTCTACTTCGTGCTCGATGAGCGCGAGCGAGATGGCTGCGGCATAAGCAGGCATTTCGTCATCCGTGGGGTGAGTATGATATCCGTCTACGAGAAAATCGGCAATGGTACCTTGCTTCTCATCTAGGCGAATCGTAATGGTCTGCTCACCCAATTTATATTGAAATGTCTTCACAATCTTAGGATACTATGTGTTACAAAGGTATATTTCCATGCTTCTTTGCAGGACGAGTTTCGCGCTTGTTCTCGAGTTGAGCGAGTGCGCGGCAGATGCGGAAACGTGTGTTGCGCGGTTCGATCACATCGTCTACGTAGCCATACTCAGCAGCCTTGTAGGGGTTGGTGAAAAGGTCGTTGTACTCCTTCTCCTTCTCTGCGAGGAATGCTTTAGGATCTTCCTTGGTCTTGGCCTCCTTACCATCGAGGATGGCTACGGCACCCGAAGCACCCATTACGGCAATCTCGGCTGAGGGCCAAGCATAGTTGAGGTCGGCCTTGAGCTGCTTACAGCCCATCACGATGTGAGAGCCACCATAGCTCTTACGCAACGTAACAGTCACCTTGGGCACGGTAGCCTCGCCATAAGCGTAGAGAAGCTTTGCACCATGGTCAATCACGGCGTTGTATTCCTGACCTGTACCAGGAAGGAAGCCCGGCACGTCGACCAACGACACGATAGGAATGTTGAAGCAGTCGCAGAAGCGCACGAAGCGGGCTGCCTTGCGCGATGCATTGCAGTCGAGCACACCAGCATATACGCTGGGTTGGTTGGCTACAACACCCACGCTCTGACCATTGAAGCGAGCGAAACCGATGATGATGTTGCGAGCAAAGTTGCGGTGCACTTCGAGGAACTCACCATTGTCCACCACGGCGCTAATCACCTTGTACATATCATAGGCCATGTTGGGATTGTCGGGGATGATCTCGTTGAGCGAATCTTCCTTACGATCGATAGGATCAGTGCACTCAATGCGGGGAGCACGTTCCATATTGTTTTGAGGAATGTAAGAAAGAAGACGGCGAATGAGTCCAGCAAACTCTTCCTCGGTCTTAGCTGTGAAGTGGCATACACCGCTCTTCGTAGAGTGAACGGCTGCACCACCAAGATCTTCCTGTGTTACGTCTTCGCCTGTCACGGTCTTTACTACCTTCGGACCGGTGAGGAACATATAGCTAATGCCTTCGAGCATTACCACGAAATCGGTCAATGCAGGAGAATATACAGCACCACCAGCACAAGGACCGCAGATACCAGAAATCTGAGGCACTACGCCCGAAGCCTCAATGTTGCGCTGGAAGATTTCGCCGAAACCTGCCAAGGCGTTAATGCCTTCCTGGATACGTGCACCACCCGAATCGTTGAGACCGATACAGGGAGCACCCATCTTCATACTCTGATCCATCACCTTGCAGATCTTCTGAGCCATTGTCTCAGAGAGCGAACCGCCATTGACGGTGAAGTCTTGTGCAAATACATATACTAAGCGACCATTAATGGTTCCGCTACCAGCTACCACGCCGTCGCCCAAGAATTGCTTCTTCTCCATGCCGAAGTTGTGGCAACGGTGAAGCTTGAACATATCCATTTCCTCAAACGAACCCTTGTCGAGCAAGAGTTCGATGCGTTCGCGAGCCGTAGCTTTGCCCTTAGCGTGCTGCTTTTCAATAGCCTTTTCGCCACCGCCCAAACGGGCTTTCTGACGGAGCTCTACGAGCTGCTTGATTTTCTTCTGTTGTTCACTCATGATGTTTGATGTGTGAAAGTATGGGCAAGCACCGCACACTTACATGTGTGCCTACCCACACATAATATATTATTTTCGTGGTGCAAAGATACGCAAATCCTCGCACACTTACGTCATAAGTGTGCGGTTTATTTATTCTGCTATTGGATTTAGGTTGGTTCTATTCCTTCTGAAATATAAGGTGTCTTTATTCTGACATGTGATTTGCACGCTCTTGAAAGCGTGCGAATCATAGCATCTTTTGAAATTCAAGGAGTTGTAAAACATATAAACAAGGAATGCAAGAATATATCGTGAAATAGGCTGTAATGCACATGAGAAGAAGATTTTATGAAATAATGAAGCCCGATACATTCGCGGCTCAGCTGAAATTTTCGAATCGAGACGAGCAAGTTTTCTTTCTCGGGCAACAAAAAAATGCACATGTTGTACACTTTTTGGGGGTTGAGCCGCGTTCTCTTTTATATCTTTGCATACAAATAAGCTACAGATTGGCTATCGAGACGAATTTTACTACAACAAAAGATTTTACCAATGCTCAATAATTCAACTCCTCACCTATACAATTTTGGCGCTGGCCCTGCCATCCTTCCCCAAGAAGTGGTGGAAGCTACGGCACAGGCAGTAATGAATTTCAATGGGATGGGACTCTCGCTCATGGAAATAGGACATCGTACCCCCCAATTTCGAGTCATCGTAGAAGAAGCACAGAGCCTCATGAAAGAGTTACTCCACGTGCCCGACGGATATAGTATCTTATTTCTCGGCGGGGGAGCACGCATGCAATTCGACATGATTCCAATGAATCTGCTCCACCACAAGGCGGCCTACCTCGACTGCGGGCACTGGGCACATCAAGCTATAAAGGAGGCTCGACTATTTGGTGAAGTGGAGATAGTAGCTTCGTCGGAAGCTAATAATTACACGTCTATTCCCCACAATTTTTCTATCCCAGAAGATGCTGACTATCTGCATCTTACTACCAATAATACCATTTACGGAACGGAACTCCGCACTGACCTAGACTCAAAGATTCCTCTAGTGGCAGATATGTCGTCCGACATTCTGACGCGACCTATCAACGTAGAGCGTTACGGTCTTATCTATGGTGGGGCACAAAAGAACCTCTCCATGGCGGGCGTTACATTCGTGATTATTCGCAACGACCTGGCAGGTCATTCGGTGCGTCCGATTCCCGCCATGCTCGACTATCAGGTGCATATCCAGCACGGTTCGATGTATAATACACCTCCTATGCTACCCATATTCACGGCATTGCAGACACTGCGTTGGGTGGAACGACAAGGTGGTATTGAAGAAATGGATAAAAGAGCCAAACAACGCGCCGCCATTGTATATGATGAAATTGACCGCAACCCGCTCTTTACAGGAACGGCTCTTCCTGCCGACCGTTCACTGATGAACGTTTGTTTCGTGCTTAAACCTGAATATCAGCACCTCGAGCATGAATTTACAGAATTTGCCCTATCGCACGGCATCTATGGTATTCGCGGGCATCGCAGTGTGGGCGGTTTTCGTGCTTCTATGTACAATGCTATGCCTTTTGAGGGCGCACAAGCCCTTGTCCTATGTATGAAGAATTTTGCTCTGCTTCAGAATGCCTAGTAAAGACTTAATAGTCTTGTTATCGCTCTATATGAAAAGATTTACTACATTTGCACAACAACTATCACACGTCTACTGCCCAATGAAAAGACTATTGCATCGATTCTCCACTCTCTGTCTAAGTATACAGCTATTTAGCATAGTAGCAGCCGTCACACATGGAAAGTCTGCATTGGCACAAATAAGCCAACAGTTGCCCGAGCATTGGCCCAACATCCCACTAATAAGCATTCACACCGTGAATGGCGAAATGCCCACTTGCGAACGAGCACAAACGCCCGAGGGATGTGTGGGAACCACGATTACGAATAACAACTACGTGCCCGGACGCATGGTCATGACTCTACGTGGCGATACGCTCTACGATTCCAAGGACTACGTGGCTGACCTCTCGGGCATGCGACTAAAAATTCGCGGCAACAGTTCGGGAGCCTTTCTCGACCAAAAACCCTACAAACTGAAGCTTAGCAAGAAGGCAGACTTACTGTGTCGAGGGAGGAAGGCCTTCCGCAACAAGAATTGGGCACTCATGAGCTACTATATATACAACCCCAGTATGCCCAATCATGAGACCAACCTTATCCCCCTCTTTGCCCATGCCTTGGCACGCTATGTGGGCATGCCATGGCAACCCGAGGGCCGGTTTGTCAATGTGGTGATCAATGATCAATATCGAGGTATTTACCTTCTGCTCGAGACCGTAGACAAAGGAGATAGCCGCATCAACGTGGCAGAAGATGGTTTCATCATCGAAAACGACCCTTGCTGGTGGAACGAAGATGGGAAGTATTTCCATACCAACCACCAAATGGCACACTTGGGCTATACTTATAATAAGTATATGCCTGGCGATGGTGAGCGTCCTGCAGCCGTCGACAGTGTGAGAGACTACATGAACCGAGTGGAGGACGCCATTTGGAACAAGGAAGACCTATCGGAATATATCGACTTCTATACATTTACACGTTGGATCATCAGCCACGATCTCTTGGCCGTTGGCGATGCCATCGGAAGCAACACATACCTTTACTGCGAAAGCATGAATAGTGATGGAGAACATAGCAAACTCAGAATGGGACCGATTTGGGACCTTGACTCCTCTTACAACATTCCTTTCAACATTTGGGGACTGAAGCACACGTACTACTCGGCCTACTACCCACAGACGGAGTTTTACTACCCGAAACTTTTCGAAATACCCCAATTTGTAGAGGCTTACAAGGAGGCCTACGCACAGATTCGTCCACACATCGTAGATCAGATGCAGCATTTCTGCGATAGCATCACAGAGCTTTATAGCCAAACGCTTGAAGAGAGTGCCGCCCTGCATCGCACCATCTACCCCAACGAAGCACAGAACACCATCCCCGAGCAAACTGCCGACTTGATGGATAAATTCCGCCGTCGCATCGCCGCCGTCGACAGCCTCATCGCTGCCGACATGCCCTCCACAGGCATCTCTGCGACCACCATCACACGTCCACATTCCCACTCTCGCTTCGACCTCACAGGTCGCAATGTGTCCACCATCCCCTTCACTCAGCTCCCCGCTGGAGTATACATTGAGACCTCTTCCGATGGAACAACGCGTAAGGTGATGAAAAGATAAATAAGGTGTAAGCGCTACCTTCTCAAACATCAATACAAGAAGAATCAATGCCGGGACATGGAATTCTACTCATTCCATGTCCCGGCATTCCATATCTATTTTAGCGGTATTTTACGCTATAAAGAAAAATAGAAAAGGCCCTCGACCTTAATGATCAAGAGCCTTAAGATGAGAAAATATTGTACAAGTACTAGCAAAAGCTAGCGCTTGCCAAACAGAATATACTTGTATTTGTAAAGGAGCAGGGAGATGCTTTAATGCTATTACCCTGCACACATAGAGTCCATGCAAAGCTAGGACTACTTGCTTTCCTTTTCAGCCTTGATTTGGTCGGCTACGGCCTTGATCTTTTGGCTGATTTCTTCGAGGTCGGACTTGAGACGGGTAACTTTCTTCTCGATGTCGGCTACGAGGGAGTTGCCCTTCTTGGAACTTGAACGGAAGAATGTGAGGTTAGTCTCGTAGGTCTGGATCTCTTGCTTCTTGGCATCGAAGATGCTCTGCAAGCGGCTACGCTCACGTGTGAGTTCTGAACCACCCTTGTCAGCTACATTCTTGCGGAAGTTGTCCATGCGACGACGACCTGCTGATTCGTGGAGTGTATCGTAGATTTTATCGCAGAGTTCACGATAGCGACGATAGATTTTCTCTTTCTTGCTATAAGGCACGTGACCTGTTTCGTTCCAGCGGGTTTGAAGGTCGCGCACGGTTTGGAGCATGTTGTCGGTAGTTTCTGAGGCAAGTTTTTCGAGATCGGCAATGATGCCTTTCTTGATTTCAAGATTGGCCTCTTCTTCCTTACGTTGTCCAGCATTGGCCTCGGTCTTCTTGTCGAAGAAATAGTTGCAAGCATCGTTGAAGCGCTTCCAAATAGCATCTGATACTTTGTGTGGCACGGCACCAATGGTCTTCCACTGCTTTTGAAGCTCAATAAACTTATTGGTTGTGGTACCCCAATCGGTGCTATCCTTCAAGGCTTCTGCTTTCTCTACGAGAGCGTTCTTCGCTGCAAGGTTGGCATTGAGTTTCTCGCGGTTGGCCTTGAAGTAGGTTGTCTTGGCTTGGAAGAAACGATCGCAAGCGGTACGGAAACGCTCGAATATTTCGTTGTTTACCTTACGAGGTGTAAATCCGATGGTTTTCCACTCGGCTTGATAAGCTAGGATTTGCTTAGTTATTTCTTCCCATTGTGCATAAGTCTTGAGTGGTTCGAGGTCGATATTCTCCACCTTTTGGCAGAGTTCGGTCTTTTTCTCAAGGTTTTGTTCTTCCTGTGCTTTGATTTGCTCGAAGTGGTCTTGATGACGCTTATTTATAATAGTGGAAGCATCTTTGAAGCGTTTCCAGATTTGCTCACGCATTTCCTTGGCTACGGGGCCAGCTTCGCGATATTCTTGATGAAGCTTTTGGAGTTGATGGAAAGCCGAGATAGGATCTTCCACTTCAGCCAACTTCTCAGCGGCTTCGCAGAGATGGGTCTTAATTTCAAGGTTTTTCTTGAAATCGTAAGCGCGCATTTCATGGTTGAGGCGGAGTTGGTCGTAGAACTGTTCGGTATAGAGTTGGTAATTTTTCCACAACTCGGTAGCGTTTTCTGCAGGCACTTGTTTAATCTCTTTCCATTCAGCCTGTAGATCTTTCACCTCATTGTAGCCTTTGTCAGCTGCTTCTGGTGTTGTAGCGAGTTCTTTGATACGCTCTATAATCTCTTGCTTGCGCTTGAGGTTTGCCTGTTTTTCGGCTTCTACTGCTTGTGCAGCCTTATTGCGGAGCTCGCGGATGAGTGAGAATTGTGATTTAAAGTTTTCTTCCTCCATATCAGGAGCAGGACGGAAGTCTTCTGCCTTACCACCTTCGCTGATAAAGAGATCGCGTGCGGCGGTTACTTCGGCATTGTGGAAACGATAGTAGAGCATCTTTAGGTGTTCTAATTCGGTGCGTTCTACATTTCCTCCGTTGTATACGATTTCCTTTAGGCGCTCCACCACTTCGCATTTCGATGTAGGTTCGGGGCGCTTTTCGGTAGCGTTTGATTCGGTATTGTCCGTTTGCGTGTTAGCCTCAGCATCGGCAGTTGTCGTAGCTTCGGCTGTCTGAGATTCTACAGAAGTAGCGGCAACGGTGCTTTGAGCCTGCTCTGCTGCTTCAGTGGTGTTCTTAATTTCGTCCATGTTTGTTTGGATAGGGTCGTTCGGATAAATTACAAAAATTGTATTGTGAAGTGCAAATGTGCAGTTTTATTGCTTATTAGCCAAGCATTTAGGCAGAAAATTCTCTGTTTTGTGGCATTATAGCCATGCTTTCCAACGGAATAGACCATAGAATAGGCCTGTTACGACGATTGACACAATGATTACCACTGGGAATCCCCACCATGCTGTTTCCATGCCATTGATGAGGTTCATGCCGAAAATACTTGCGATAAGCGTGGGAAACATGAGGATGATGGACACAGAGGTCATCTGCTTCATCACGCCAGCCATATTGTTATTAATGATGCTAGCATAGGTTTCCATGGTGGAATCTAGGATGTTTGTGTAGATATTGGTGGTTTCGCGTGCCTGGTTCATTTCGATAGTTACATCTTCAATGAGGTCGGCATCAAGTTCATCGACAGGCAGTTTAAACTTTAGTTTGGAAAGCAGTGTCTCGTTGCCACGGATGGAGGTGATGAAGTAGGTCAAGCTATCTTGTAGGCGCGAAAGACCTATCAAGTCTTCATTATCAATTTGTCTATCAAGATTACGTTTGGCTTCTTCTATCAACACGTTGATTTGTTTCAGTCGCTTCAGATACCACACTGCGGAAGATAGGAAAAGTCGGAACACAAGGTCGACGGAGTCGGTAAATCCTTGGTTGCGCTTTTGCTGATACGACACGAAGTCGATCATCATATTCGTTTCGTAATTACAGACAGTGATACACACTCCTCTGTTTAGAATAATACCCATAGGGATGGTGGTGTGGGGCGTACGCGAGGCCACTTCCTTCACATAAGGGATACGTAGAATGATGAGCGACCATCCTTCGTCGTATTCATAACGTGAGCGCTCGTCTTTATCTCGAATATCGTCGAGGAAGTAGTCGGGCACTTTTAATTCCTTTACGAGGAAGTCCTCGTCCTCAGGTGTAGGACAAGTCACCTGCACCCAACAGTCGGGTGTCCACTGATCGATGGTCTGAAGAGTCTTGTTGTAGTTCCAGTAAGTACGCATAAAAACAGTCCTTTCTTTGCGGAGAGATAGTGTGAATACGCTTTGTTTGCGTGCACAGGGTGCTTTCCGGCTGGAAACGTCACCCTTCGGTCTTTGCTATTCTCTCCATTCTGGAGATAAAAATGAAGGCTGTTTCCGGTCGGTATCAATCGCTGGTATCCGCGTGATAGTCGTCCATATTAAATTGATATATATAAAGGAGTAAACGGCGCTCTATTTTCGTTTTACCATTAGTTGTCGAGTATGAAGCGCACCTAGAGCTTACAATCCTTACGTTTTGCGCGGCAAAAGTACGAAAAAAAGTTTGTTAATTACGTAAAGCTTTATTACTTTATTCTTACGTTTTTCATTCAAGCGGGCATTTTTCGAGAAGTAAAACGGGGAAGAAGCTTCTTCCTCCTTGTATTCTATTTTCCTCATTTCTATTCCTTCTTCCGCTTCGTTCTGCTTCATTTACTATAAAACCTCAGTACTACACACCTAATTAATGCCATATATTTGTACCTTTGCACGCAGCGTAGTTGCCGTAGTCAGTATCAAGATTCTCAGACATTGCGCTTCACATCATTCGATTCATCCACCTCATGACCACACCCTCACTCAAGGAAAAGACTGCCAAGGGACTGCTTTGGGGCAGCATCAATAGCGGAGCGCAGCAGGTGCTCAACCTCGTATTTGGTATCTTTTTAGCCCGTTTGCTCTCGCCTGCCGACTATGGCATGGTGGGTATGCTCACCATCTTCACGCTCATTGCCTCAACGCTGCAAGAGAGCGGCTTTATCTCGGGACTTAATAGGAAAGAGAACGTGACGGAGGACGACTATAACGCAGTATTTTGGTTCAACGTGCTTTGCAGCCTCACAGTTTACGTTATTCTATTCTTCTCGGCTCCGCTCATTGCCGCATGGTTTCGTCAGCCAGTACTAGTACCGCTCGCCAGACTTTCGTTTCTGAGTTTTGTAATCTCTGCACTCAACACCTCACCGCGTGCATGGCTCTTCCGCAACATGCGTGTTCGCGAAACGGCCATTCTCTCTACTGTAGCCCTCACCGTGTCGGGCATTACGGGCATTGCGTTAGCATGGAACGGCTTTGCCTATTGGGGCATTGCCATTCAAAACCTCACCTTCTGTATCATGCTCACCGTGGGTAGTTGGTGGTATGCCGATTGGCATCCATCGCTACACATCAATCTTCGTCCGCTTCTCGGCATGATAGGCTATAGTTCGCGACTATTGGCCACCAATATCTTTGCGCATATTAATAATAATCTGTTTAGTCTCTTCTTTGGCCGCCTTTATGGTGAAAAGACAGTAGGCTACTATAATCAAGCCAACAAATGGACCACGATGGGATATACCATGCTGACGGGAATGGTATGGAGCGTGACGCAACCCCTTTTTGCTCGTCTGTCGTACAATGACCCCGAACGCATGCAGCGCGTATTTCGCAAAATGCTGCGATTCACGGCTTTTCTCTCTTGCCCCGCCCTATTTGGCCTAGCACTGGTAGCGCCAGAGTTTATCACTATTGCCATTACCGACAAGTGGCTTACTTCGGCTCGGCTCATGCAATTGCTCTGCGTAGGAGGAGCATTTGTGCCTATCTCATCGTTTTATTCCAACTTTATCGTAAGCCAAGGCAAGAGTAGCACATTTATGTGGAACACTATTGCGCTCTGTTTGGTACAGTTGTTGCTTCTCGTTGTCATGTACCCTTATGGTGTCACAGCAATGGTCGTTGCCTATATCTCGGCCAATACGCTTTGGCTCTTTGTATGGCACTGGTTCGTACAACGGCTCATTCATTTGCGTCTCATTGATGCATTGCGCGATGTACTTCCGTTTGCACTTCTTGCAGCAGTAGCAATCTTTGCTGGTTGGGGAGCCTCGCTCGCTGTGGCAGAGAATATCTATGCCAGTCTAGCAGTAAAGGTGATAGTAGCCGTCGCAGTATATGTGCTTCTGCTCCAATTGCTAGGAGCGCAGATTCTAAAAGAATGCTGGGGGTATATTTGGCGAAAGTAATCTGCGCTTCTGTTACAGTCCGTCCCTAGGCTTCGCTTGCCGACTGTACATAAAGCTTCATACTAACTCCATCAAGAATACAACTTTTTCACTTAACACTTGAGAACCTATGTTATATTGGATTCTTTTCATCGGCATCGCACTCATCAGCTATGCAGTGCAAGCCAACCTCAACAGTAAGTTTAAGAAATACTCTAAAGTGAACCTTGCTTCGGGCATGACGGGATGCGAAGTGGCCGAGAAGATGCTTCGCGATAATGGCATCTATAATGTAAAAGTCACTTGCACACAAGGCTACCTAACTGACCACTACAATCCCACCAACGCCACCGTAAATCTCTCGGAGAATGTCTACCACGGAACGTCTGTAGCAGCCGCTGCCGTAGCGGCCCACGAATGTGGCCATGCCGTACAACACGCCGTAGCTTATGGACCACTCACGCTCCGCTCGGCTCTTGTACCCGTGGTATCCTTTGCTTCTAATTGGGTACAGTGGGTATTGTTAGCGGGTATTATCTTGGTGCAAGCAATGCCTTCCATTCTTCTGATTGGCATTCTACTCTTCGCTATGACCACACTGTTTAGTTTTATCACTTTACCCGTAGAGATAGATGCTTCACGCCGCGCCACTGCATGGTTACAGCAAGCTGGCATCACCTCGGCCTACGACCAACCCATGGCTGTATCTGCCCTCCGCTCGGCAGCTTACACCTACGTAGTAGCTGCACTCAGTTCGCTAGCAACGCTTGTCTATTATGTGCTTATCTTTATAAGTCGCAACGACGACTAGCGTTTCCCCAACAGCATCCGCCACTTCTCCTCTCTCGCCACAGCAACTATTCCTTAATATTATATCGTCCTCTTCCCCAAGACATTGGAAGAGAACTTCCTAAAAAACCAACCTCCCAATGAAGATTGACCAAGCATACATCGACCAATGCCTTGCCCAGGCGGCAGATAGTCCGCGATTACGCCAAGGTAAAGACTTTCGTAATTCTGCATCCGACACAAGTCAGCGATTACTCAATGCGCTGCTTCCCGACACGCAAGTGCCCATCCATCGTCACAGAACTACAAGCGAAACGGTGATTTGCCTATCGGGGCGTCTCGACGAGATTCTCTTTGAAGAGCAGATTGATCCAAACACTGGCCGTCACATTCTCCGCGAGACAGAACGCATTCATCTCTGTCCTGCAGAAGGATGTCATGGATGCCAAGTGCCGCAAGGAGCATGGCATAAAGTAGAAGTTATTGAGCCTTCCATCATCTTCGAAGCCAAAGATGGGCCTTATGCGCCTCCTAGTCCCGACGACGTATGGTCGGAGTCTGAAATATAATTATTGTACACGCACGATTGCAGTATATGCCAGGCAGAGAACAAATCTGTCTGGCATTATTTTTTTCGTTTGAGGCGAGGAAAAGAGATTCAGCAAAAAGCATGTACACGTTTCTCCACCTTTTAAACGTTTCCGACCTTTTTCTTTCCATCGCAGGATGAGTTCCCTTTTGTCTACACCACAAAATAAAAGACAAAGCGATCCAAAAACGCTTCTATTTCAAGCACATTATTCATTATGGTGTTGCGAATTTAAAGTGTGATTCTTCCTTTAAATTCTTTTTTCCCTCCTTTCCGTCTCTTTGATAGTGGGCAACATACCCCCCTTATAAAGCCTTTTCTGTACGAAGATATACCCCTTCTTCTGAATGTCCCAATTATGCTCTCTGTATAGATGGATTTTTCCTCTTACGGACAGAAGACTTCGTAAGCTGCGAACGGAATGCTACAAACTTCTTCATTATCAAGCAAGAACCTCGGTCGTTCCGTTTCCCCATGAAGACTTTCCCGTCGTTCACTGGGCGGTGAACGCTCTACCGGACGGCAGTGGTAGAGCTACCGGACGGCAGCGGTAAAGCTACCGGACGGCAGTGAACGATGGAAAGATGAACATCCGTGAACGAATAAATGGATACCTGCGAACGGCAAGTACAAGATTCCAAGGCGTTGTTCTGAAAGAACTTGAAGTTTCTTGGCATTCCGCAGAGCCGACAAATCAATAAAGACTTTAGAGTGGTCCTATAAATTCTAGATTTTATGGTACCCCATTCTGACTTGAGTCAATACGTAAAACGGTAAAGCCAATAGAGACGGAAGCCAAATCTTGCACACGACTCCGCATACATCCGCTCCTTATCAGAAAGATTATCCATCGTCTGTCGAACTACCCAACCTTGCTCTCTCAAATGCATACCGTGCATGGATTTGCAGAGTTTTTATGCACGGATTCTTATTTTTTGCTGAATAACGCGCTGATTATACAAGAATAATACGTATATTTGCATCGAAATTTAAAGAACATACATATATGAGCAACAGACAGCAACGATTGGATATGCTAAGAGTGGTGCTCTCAAGCGGCACAGAGTTTGGAAGCCATGAGGAAATTCTCAGCGAACTCAAGCGAAATGGTTGGAACGTGACACAAGCCACACTCTCACGCGACTTGACAAAGCTCCGTGCAGCCAAGGTCCACTCCGCTGGGGGCTACCGATATATTCTGCCCGAAAGCCCCATGTATCAGCACACAGTGAAGCCCGACGTAGTGCCCCACTATCTGCGCAACTCAGGATTTCTGAGCATTGCCTTTTCTGGAAAGATGGCCGTACTAAAGACGCGACCAGGCTATGCCGCTGGCCTTGCCTCCGACATTGATGCACACAAGCTACCTAGCGTGATTGGTACTATTGCAGGCGACGATACCATACTGATTATTGCGAATGAAACTTCCACACGAGAGCAGCTCACAGAAGAACTTGCACAGGCTGTACCCGCTATGCGTAGCATCCTATTATAAGAACCATAACAAAAACAACATATAAGACCTATCCAACAATGGAAGAATACGACGATGGAATCAAAGTAGTAGTGGCCGATGCAAGCCACGAGAAATACGTCGACACCATTTTAAAGACTATTACAGATGCCGCCAAGGTGCGCGGCTCGGGCATTGCTAGCCGTACCCACGAATATGTGGCTACGAAGATGAAGGAGCGCAAGGCAATCATCGCCCTCTATGGCGAAGAATTTGCAGGATTCTGCTACATCGAAAGCTGGGAGAATAAGCACTATGTGGCCAACTCGGGTCTGATTGTCGTACCCAAGTTCCGTGGCCACCATCTTGCCACACGCATCAAGCGTCTCGCCTTTTCGCTAAGCCGCGTACGTTGGCCACAGGCTAAGATATTCGGCCTTACGAGTTCAGGGCCTGTCATGCGTATCAACACCTCTCTAGGCTACGTGCCTGTGCCTTTCAGCGAATTGACGCAAGACGATGAATACTGGAAAGGATGCGGCACCCCTGAAGCTCCTTGTTGCATCAATTGCGACGTGCTCGCTCGTACGCATCGTAAGTATTGCGTATGCACAGGCATGCTCTTCGACCCTGCCCGTCACCCCAACACTCCGCTGCCTGTGGAGATTCCGCAAGATGTACTTGATTTCATCAAGACACACGAGTAAACCACGCGAGCAACACCTCTAGAGGAATAAGTTACAAGCAATAAATGGTGCATTCTGCCACGTTTAAGACTAGAGCAACCACTTGATGCTTGATTGCAAACACATTTAATATACGATAAGAAAATGGCTAAGAAAGTAGTAGTCGCCTTCAGTGGCGGTCTCGACACCTCATACACGGTGATGTACCTCGCCAAAGAAAAAGGGTACGAAGTATACGCAGCTTGCGCTAATACAGGCGGATTCAGCGCCGAACAGCTCAAGACCAACGAAGAGAACGCCTACAAATTAGGTGCAACAAAGTATGTCACCCTCGATGTAACGCATGAATACTATGAAAAGAGCCTCAAGTACATGGTGTTCGGCAACGTACTACGCAATAATGTATACCCCATCTCGGTATCCTCTGAACGCATTTTCCAAGGCATGGCCATTGCTCGCTATGCTAAAGAAATCGGCGCCGACGCCATTGCTCATGGCTCTACGGGCGCAGGCAACGACCAAGTGCGCTTCGATATGACTTTCCTCGTGATGTGTCCCGACATGGAGATTATCACGCTTACACGCGATGGCAACCTCTCGCGCAAGGAAGAGATTGACTATCTAAACCAACATGGCTTCAAGGCCGACTTTACCAAACTTAAATATTCTTACAATGTAGGTATTTGGGGCACTAGCATCTGTGGCGGCGAGATTCTCGATTCCGCACAGGGACTGCCCGAAACGGCTTACCTCAAGCAAGTGACTAAGCATGGTACGGAGCAACTGAAGCTCACCTTTGAAAAGGGAGAACTCAAGGCCATCAACGGCGAACGCTACGACGATCCCATTCAGGCCATCTGCAAGGTGGAGGAGATTGGTTCAGCCTATGGCATTGGCCGCGACATGCACGTGGGCGATACCATCATCGGCATCAAGGGACGTGTAGGATTCGAAGCCGCAGCACCTGCTTTGATTATCGGTGCCCACCGCTTCTTGGAAAAATATACGCTTTCAAAGTGGCAGCAATATTGGAAGGACCAAGTGGCCAACTGGTATGGCATGTTCCTCCACGAAAGTCAGTATCTCGAACCTGTCATGCGCGATATTGAAGCTATGCTCACCTCGTCGCAGCGCTATGTCAATGGTACGGTGATTCTCGAGCTCCGTCCGTTGGGCTTCAGCACTGTGGGCGTAGATAGCCCCGACGACCTAGTAAAGACAAAGTTTGGCGAATACGGCGAAACTCAAAAGGGCTGGACCGCCGACGATGCGAAGGGCTTCATCAAAGTGCTCAGCACGCCCCTCCGCGTATTCTATGCCAATCATACCGATGGCGACGAAGCATAAACCTATTATATAGGGTGGTTCTATAAATTCTGATGATGGGATTTGTATGGTATTGGAAGTGTATTTTTGATAGTAAATGAAAGAGCATAGCGGGCTATGTGACTGAATTTACTATCAAAAAGACGCTTTCAAGACCATACAAATCGCACATCAGAATTGGATACCATAAATTTCAGAATTTATAGAACCACCCATATAGAAGTTTAGGAATAAAAGGAGACTTCCTCTCCACTCCTAAACTTTTCACATTTCAACATCCCTTTTTCCCCATGATTAGAATAGGAATCATCGGCGGAGCAGGCTACACAGCTGGAGAGCTTTGTCGCATCTTGCTCAACCATCCCGAAGCCGAAATCGTGTTCATTAACAGCGAAAGCAATGCGGGCAATCTGCTCACCGATGTACACGAGGGACTTTATGGCGAGACTGACCTCCGATTCACCGACCAACTACCTTTCGACCAAGTAGACGTGGTGTTCTTTTGTTTCGGACACGGCAAAAGCACAAAATTCCTCGCCGAACATTATATACCCGCCGATGTGCGCATTATCGACCTTGCACAAGATTTCCGCTTGGAAGCCGAGGACAACGACTATGTGTATGGTCTGCCAGAACTCAATCGTTCGAAAATTCAAAATTCACTCCACGTGGCCAACCCCGGATGCTTTGCCACCTGTCTGCAACTCGGGCTATTGCCTCTAGCCGAAGCGGGGCTATTGCATTCCGACATTGCTATTAATGCCATTACGGGGTCTACAGGAGCGGGGGTAAAGCCTGGGGCCACCACCCATTTCTCTTGGCGCACAGGCAACATGAGCATCTACAAAGCTTTTGAGCACCAACACGTGCCAGAAATCAAGCAGTCGCTCCGCCAACTTCAACCATCGTTTCAGAGTGAGCTTGACTTTATTCCCTATCGTGGCGACTTTCCTCGCGGCATTTTTGCCACAGAGGTAGTAGAGTGTGATACCCCCATTGAGGAAATCGAGAGCTACTATCGCGACTTCTATAGCGAAGCCCCCTTTACCCATTACGTGGAACGCCCCATCGACTTGAAGCAAGTGGTCAATACCAACAAATGTCTTATCCATGCCGAACGCCATCGCGACAAGCTTCTTGTGACTTCTTGCATTGACAATCTGCTTAAAGGCGCTTCGGGACAGGCTGTTCAAAACATGAACCTTATGTTTGGACTCGAAGAGACAACGGGACTACGCTTGAAGCCTGTTGCTTTCTAAATTGACCATACATATAAGGGGCATAAGGTGGTAGAAATTACCCTAAACTTTTGAAGGCATGTATTGACTAGACATGTGCATTAGGCTTATCTCTACTTCTTTTCCCCTTCATTCATGGTCGAGCCACTATATTTATCATCACTTACGGACATTACCTTCGCCTACTTCCTTTGCTATCAAGGAGAAGGTTCTCATTTAAAATTTCATTGATGCATTTATTCCCGGTATATCCTTTATTTGATATTAACATAGTACGCGGCAAAGGTTGCCACGTGTGGGACGACAAAGGCCAAGAATACCTCGACCTTTATGGTGGCCATGCTGTTATCAGCATTGGTCATTGCCATCCCCACTATGTAGAGATGCTCACTCACCAACTTCAAACGCTCGGATTCTACTCCAACTCCGTAATAAACCGTCTGCAAGAGCAACTCGCCACTCGTCTCGGTAAGGCTTGTGGCTACGACGACTATCAGCTATTTCTCATCAACTCTGGAGCCGAAGCCAATGAGAATGCGCTCAAGCTAGCTTCCTTCCATACTGGCCGCAAGCGCGTGCTCGCAGTAGGCAAGGCTTTCCACGGACGCACTTCGCTGGCAGTAGAAGCCACTGACAATCCTAAGATTGTAGCCCCCATCAATGCGAACGGCCATGTAACGTTCCTTCCTCTTAACGATATAGAAGCTTTCAGCCAAGAGCTTCGCAAGGGGGATGTGTCGGCTGTGATTATTGAATGTATACAGGGCGTAGGCGGCATTCGCATGGCCACTCCCGATTTTATGCAAGGCTTACGCAAGGTGTGCGACGAGACAGGCACCGTGCTTATCTGCGATGAAATTCAGTGTGGTTATGGCCGTAGCGGCAAGTTTTTCGCCCATCAGCACCTAGGCATTCGCCCCGACATTATCACCTGTGCCAAAGGAATTGGCAATGGATTCCCTATGGGTGCCGTGCTAATCTCGCCGAAGTTTGAAGCCAACTATGGTATGCTCGGCACCACTTTCGGAGGCAATCACTTGGCTTGCACCGCAGCGCTCGCCGTGCTCGATGTGATAGAACAGGAACATCTTGTAGAGAATGCAGCTCGCGTGGGCGACTACCTACTGACAGAGTTAAAGAAGCTACAGCAATCGAATCCACACATCACAGATGTACGCGGCCGTGGCCTCATGATTGGCGTAGAGTTCGATCAACCTATCAAGGACTTCCGCACACGACTTGTCACAGAAAAGCACATGTTCACTGGCGCTGCTTCCACCAACATTCTGCGTCTTCTGCCGCCCTTGAGCCTGAGTTTGAACGAAGCACGCGAGGCTATACAACGCATTGCTGAACTGAAGTTTTAAAACAAATCTTTTTATATAAACAACACAGAGCGTAGGGATAAGCATTTTTACCCCTACGCTCTGTGTACTTGACATCGCACAACTATGGAAGAAGACAAGAAACCTCTATCTGAATCTGTAGAGCAACCTCAAAAACACGACTCTGCTCCTGCGACATCCTCCTCGCTACAAGATACGTCCTCTGCCAAACAAACAGCAGAAGACGATTTAGCCCCTACGAAACAAGCGCCCGCGCAAGCATCAACTCTCAGCGAGCGCCCACCCAAACGCAGCAAGAGCCGCACTACAAACATTCCTCCTTTGATGCCCGAGGGGTATGCCTACGAACGTGAGCCTCAGCAACCGCTACGCTCATCCACTGATCCCCTGGCTCCTACTACATCCTCTGCTTCGGAACCTCAGCCCAAGCGGAGCAAACGTTTCACACATCCTAAGGGAAAGGTCACACACATGCGCCATATATCTATACCCTTCAAGCGCATTGGCAAATGGATGGGTATCATTGTGGCAATCTTCGTGGTAGCAAGTGCCGCATACTTAGGCTTCGACCGTTGGAAGCATCAACCTATGGAACCTGCTAACATAGCGCCCATGGCAGCTGACTCCGATACCATCACGCCTCTTCCCACGCAGCCCGACACCGCAGAGCTTAACCGCTTGCGCGAAGACAGCATCCGCAGAGAAGATAGCATCCGCCACGCTAACTGGATTTATTGGAAGCGCAAAAGGCAAGCACAAAAGGCGGCTGAAGAAGCAGCTCAACAAGAAGAAGCCAATCATACTGCTACACAAGAACACATCGACAGCACCGCGCACTAACACGCTCGGAATCGAGAGCTGAAAACAATAAGTCGTACTTGATTATATCTAGACAAGAGTGAATACTTTTGCCTTCTCTTCAAGCAAGACAAAAAAGTAGGAAGCATTACCTCAGGTTTTTTTATCTGAAAGTAATACTTCCTACTTCTTATTTTATTGCTTTTTATTGTTTCTTCGCCCGCAAGTTGAAATCCCTTGAGGCCATCTTCTCTAAACGAAGTTTGATATAGGTGGCAAAGTCAGGAGAGTCTACAATTTCTATTTCATCGTATAATCCCAATACGAATCGACCTATACCGATGTAACTGCACACCTCTGTGTCGAATCGGTGACGCCCATCCTTTGTGGGCGATAGCTGTCGCTGAGAGTCTGGATATTCCTCGAGAAGCAGGCTTGTGGCCAGCTGGCTCAAGAGCAAACTCACGGATTTACGTTGTTCTCCGTTAAAGCCAAAGAGATCGCTAAAGAAGGGCACGTGATTCACCTCGTGCGTCCAAAGCAAATCTAGTGGCTCAACACATTCGATACGACTCACCTTAAACGTTTTGTTCGTATTGGTGGAAAGCTCGTAGCAACGCACCTCCGTGTTTTCGTTGACAAACATATAGGGCTCTACAATGCGATTGCTCACGGTTTTGCTTGAACCCGAGCGATAATTGCGCAATACAGCTACACGCTGTTCCCGTATGCATTGAAAGAGCGTGCTGATATTCTGCGCCAACGAATTGTCTACGCCATGCTTAGCCAACACATCTGTGCTATAAAGGTTTGACAACTTCTCGCGTAAGTGACGCACCTGCACAGAGTTGTTATATACGGAGTTGAGCACCTGACTAATTGTGAGTGCCTCGTCTTCAGAGAACTGTATGCCTGATGCTATCTCGCGAAAAAAGGGCGATGTATGGTCGATACGATACTTCGTTCCTTCCTTCTTTATAATGAATCCAAGATTCTTGAAAGCGTCAACATAACGGTAGATGGAGCGGCGACTCATGCCTAGACGCTGTCCGATTTCTTCAACTGAAAGAGTGCGATTTTGGGTAAGCAGAACCATCAGCCGGAGCTGACGGCCTAATTTTTCAAGTTCCATTGCTAAGTAATCTCAATCTATTTCATGCTTCAAGTTATCGAGGAGCAAAGATAATGCAAGGCAAGCGCAATACAAAGAAAAAGTGTAAAAATCTTCTTTCTTTTACCATAACCGCGCAAAAAGTTTTTCTATTTTGGACATAAAGTGTCATACGTTTCACTAAGCAACTATCTGTCGTTTAAATTCTTAAAAAACGCAAGGAAGTAAAAAATCCTTCACGAGAGCATTGTGCGGAAAAGCGGAAAAGCGTAATTTAGCTCATCGAATAGCACTAATACACGTACGAAATGCACTTTTTTTTGATGACCGTTGGCCAAGATGGGACGCATAGAATATCTATTATATAAATCCATGAAGTCACTTAGACTTTTCGCTAAATCCGTCTAGACAAAGCCGCGACGTCCTAAAAAACATTTGTCAAGGAAACGCATTCTTACTCCATCATACCTATGAAACGAATCATGTCACTACTTACATCCTTAGCCCTTGCAGCGTCTTCCTCAGCGCAGAGCTACGAACAATTATGGAAGCAAGTCGAAGCCCAAAATGAGCGCGACCTGCCACAATCAGCTCTGCAAAGCGTAGAACAAATCTTAGCGAAAGCCACAAACGAGCAGAATTCAGTTCAACAACTGCGTGCTACCCTAATGAAATATCTCTTTGAGGAAGAGATCTCGCCCGATTCAGCCCAGCTTTACTTGCAGCAAATAGAGAAAAGTATCGCGCAAAAAGAGCGTCCCGCGGTAAAGGCTCTTTGGCATGCAGCCTTGGCGCAATGTATTTTGGCGAAGAGTGAGAATGGAGGCTATTATGAAGATAAATCGTTGACCTACGAAGCCACCCAGAAGAAAGCCCGAGCTCACTTCGAAGCAGCTCTATCCGACCTCGATGTCTTAGCTCAAGCCCATACAAAAGATTTCCTTCCCTTATTCGATGAAGGACCTGACAGCCGCTATTTTTCCGACGACTTGCTCCACATCGTTTGGCGCTCGTATGCAGAAACGTCTCTGCTCACACGTGAGGAGAAAGTTGCTTGGCTTTCACAACTGGCCGCCTACTACACCGAGCATCATGAGCCCAACGCCGCACTACTGCTTCAGCTAGACCGTGCAGAACTTCTTCACGGCCAAAGCAAAGTGAATACGCCCCTCGAAGAGAATGCTTTCTACCAAGAACTGTCTTCCTTAGCACGCGACAACGAAATGCTGGAAGCCAACGTAGAAATCTACAAACGCCTTGTACGCCTCTATAATGCTTACGACCACGATGCACCATATGCGCAACACAACACAAAGTTGCTCTACGATGCAGCACAACGCGGTGTGAATCTATATAAGAAAGGAACGGTGGCCAACGAGTTACGCCTCTTTCTTTCTACGATGTCTGCTCCCGCAGCACGTATGGGCATGATACCACAGACGAGCTATCCTAAAGCAGAGATAAAACTCACCGTCAGTCTGCGCCACACTCGAAAAGCTGAGTTGCGCTTTACACCCATTGCAGCTAACGATGTAGAATTTCACAACGAGATGCAAACCTCCGACGAGGAAAAACTCATTGTTCGCCATGCGAAGGAATCCACTTCTTACGAAATAAAGAATCTCCACACTGATGCACCTGTGTATGCTTGGACCGAGCAAGAGGCAAAGGTATCTCTGCCAAGCCGTCCTGGCGTGTATGCAGCGACACTTTATGTTGACGGCCAACGCATTGACTCACGCATCATGCGCATTAGTTGTGTGAGCGTGATGAAATTTGCCACTCCTGGTGGACACAATCGCCTTATTGTGGTAGATAGTGAGAGCGGTAAACCTCTACCTAGAGCCATCGTTACAGCCCACACCTACGACAAAAATGGGAAAATGCGACAACTTTCCCGCTACACAGCTGATGAGGAAGGGCAAATGACAATTATCGAATCAAGCAGAAGCTATCAATCTGTAAGATACCTCGCAACGACTAACAGCGATGGAGCATCGGAGCTTTTCACACTAGACAATCTGCGTTATTATAAGCAAAAGGACGAAAAAGCAACTACTTCCGTACAACTCTTCTCCGACCGCGGCATTTATCGTCCTGGACAGAAAGTGGAATTCTCGGGAGTGGTATTTACTCGCATGGCCGACGAGTATCATACAGAGCAAGGGAAGAAAATGAAGGTGATGCTGCGCAATGTTAATAACAAAATAGTTGATTCACTCAACGTTTGCTCTGACGAGTTTGGCACCTTCAGCGGTGAATTTAATCTCCCCGCAGCATGTCTGCCTGGCCGCTTCGTACTAGAAGTTAAAGCCAAGAGTCTGCGTGGCAACACTTCTTTCCAGGTAGAAGAGTACAAGCGCCCCACATTCATCGCCACAACCAATCCATTAAAGGGTAGTTATGCCCTAGGCGACAGCGTACAAGTGGAAGGTCAAGCCAAAACTTATAGCGGGTTGCCCGTACCACGCGCCGAAGTGAAATATGAAGTGAAGCGCATATCATGGTTTTTCCGCAGCAACAATGAAGACATTGAGGCGCAGGAAGGCATCGCTCATACCGATGAGAATGGACAATTCCATCTGCCCGTACTCCTAGCGCGCAGCTACGATGATGAACAGCCCGACCGATTCGACCGTTTCACCTATATCGTAAATTACACCATCACGGCAGAGAATGGCGAAACCATCCAAGGATCCACCTCAATAGGCGTGGCCACACGTCCTTCGTGGCTCGAACTGAACGTTCCCCAACATATTTACCGCAAAGAAGGCCGTATGCTTCCCACTTTCCAAATTCGCCAACTCAATGCAGCAGGGCAAAATATCGAAGCCACGGGCAAATACGCTCTCACGCTCGATGGCCACGAGATGGCTCATGGATCATTCCACACGGGGCAATCTTTTACCCCCGAAGCACTCGCCACATTACCCTCTGGCCGCTACACGCTCAGAGCCGAAGTAGAGGGAGTAACTGCAGACACGGCACAGATACTTATCTTCTCCGATACCGACACGAAAAGCCCCGACCACGACGTCCCCTTCTTCTTCTACGCCGATAAAAATACCAATGATACAGAAGTCACAGCCCTTGTAGGCTCGCCACTTCAAGAAGCCATAGTCTACTATGATGTGGTATGCGGCGATAGCATTGTCGAGAGCCGACGCGTTGTGCTCAACAATCAGCTCGAACGCTTCACGCTAACATATAAAGATGCCTATGGCGATGGTGCTACAGCCTTTATAGCCATGATGCGTAACGGACAACTTTATACCGAGAACTTTAGTGTAAAGAAACCCGAACCCGACAAACGATTACTACTAGAATGGAGCAGTTTCCGCTCACGCCTCACCCCTGGTCAGCAGGAGGAATGGCGCGTCAAGGTGGTTCATCCCGACGGATCACCCGCCAATGCTCAACTCATGGCTTGCCTCTACGATGCCTCGCTCGACGCTTTCGTCAAGCACGATTGGGGAAGATTCAATGTATTCTTCCGTCGAACGCTACCCAACGCTTGGTGGCAAACGAACGTCAATTCCTACCGCTTTACCATCAGCGGCACTGGAAAATATCAACGTTACACCTTCCGTTCGCTCAACTTCTCTGCATGGGACAACCGCCTTTTCAGCTACTATACCCCTTTCACCTATGGAATCTGCTACGAAATGGCGCCTTTGGGAGCAGCCCCCGAACCAGCCTCTGTCAGTCCGCGCAAACGAATGAGACTCATGGCCTCGCGTGCCAACGATCTTTCCAAAGATGACTTTGTGGAAATGTCAACCATGAAGAAGGAATCGTTCTTCGCCGATGCGGGCAATGCAAATTCCAGTGTTCCCATGCAAGGCGTCACGCCACGTACCAACTTCGCCGAGACAGCATTTTTTCGCCCCGCCCTCCGCACCAACGCGCAAGGTGAAGTGAACATTACCTTCACCTTGCCTGAAAGTATGACGCAGTGGAACTTCACCGCCTTGGCTCACGACCGCGAGATGCGTCAAGGACGTCTCGACACCACCGTCGTGGCACAAAAGGACTTTATGGTAGAACCTGCTCTGCCACGTTTCTTGCGCCAAGGCGACGTGACGGATTTGCCCGTCAAGGTGACCAATCTAACGAGAAAGAACGTCAAGGCAACCCTTGAACTTTCGCTCACCAATGCCGAAAGTGGAAAGAAATGCTACACACAACTACAAGAGGTTGCACTTCTGCCAGGCGAGACACGCGTGTATACCTTTTCCTACCAGTCGAAAAACGATGAAGGCGTACTCGTATGCCGCACGGTAGCACATGGCTCAGGATTCTCGGATGGAGAGGAACATTACCTACCTGTCTACAACACAGACGTAGAAGTAATACGCTCTCTTCCGTTCAGCATGATTCAAGAAGGAACACTAACGCTCCGTACAGACACTCTTTTCAATACGAAGGAGGCACACCACCGTGCACTCAGCATAGAACTTTCGTCCAATCCCACATGGTATGCTGTCACAGCGCTTCCCTCCTTAGCAGGTACTCCTGATATGCATTGTTCCATCGATTGGGCAACGCGCCTTTACGCCTTGACTTTGGGCCAATACGTAGTCAAGCAAAATCCAGAGATTCGGCAACTTGCCACCAGCAAGCAGGAACTCAATGCTCTCAGCCGCTTGCAACTGCAAGGACTGACAGATGCTACTCCATGGCTCCGACAGGCCGAATCGCAGCAGCAACAAGCAAATTCCTTATCTCAAATTTTCGACGAAGACATGGCTGCCGCCCATCTGCATACCGCTCTAGACAAACTTCGTACACTTCAAACAACAGATGGTAGTTTCAGTTGGTATCCCGGCATGCAGGGCAACGCTTATGTTACGCTCGAAGTGGCCACACTTCTAGCCCGCATCGAAAAGTTGACAGGCTACATGGGAGCTCACCCACTTCTCTCTCGTTCCTACGGCTACATGCAGCAATGGGCAGCCAAGGAAGTGGCTGAGATGAAACGCGAAGAGACGAAAGCCAAACGTCAGTTCACGCCCTCTGAATCTCAACTCCGCTACTTATATCTGCGTTGTCTCATGGATAGTCGTCCCGATACCAATGCCACGTTCTTGATTGACCGCGCTGCCAAGATGCACAAAGAGTTGACCATGTTTGGCCGTGCTCTCACATCCATTATTCTAGACAAGGCTGACCGCAAAGTAGAAGCACAGGAGGGCTTGCAGAGCCTCATGGAGCACACCGTATCGAAGCCACAGATGGGTCGTTACTTCGACACCTATCGTGCGCTTTCAGCCTACGATTCTTACCGCATACCCACGCAGTGTGCCGCCATAGAAGCCTTGCGCCACTTCAATCAGTCGGCTTCGGCCGATGAGATGCGTCTATGGCTTTTACAAGCTAAACGCACGCAAATGTGGGAATCGAAGCGAGCTTCGGCCGAGGCCATCTTTGCTTTACTTTCCGACACAACGTTGGTAGCGAATGACGTGCAACCACTCAGCAATCATGCACCTCTATACTACACACTTCTATGCGGAGAACGCATCGTGGGGCTCAACGCGCGTTCGCAAACGCAGACTCCCACCACCGCAGGTTATTTCAAGCAGACCTTCACCGATGCCAATGCGCTCAAAGCAGATGCCGTAAAGTTCACCAAACAGACAAAGGGGCTCTCATGGGGAAGCATTTATGCCTCATACATGGCACCCGCTTCGAAAGTACAGACAGAGGGCAACGGACTTCAAATTCACCGTTGCTACGAAGTGAAGTGCGGCAGTGAGTGGAAACCTGTCAACGCAGACATAACGCTCAAGAAAGGCGACCGCATACGCCAGATATTCACACTCACGGTTGAACGCGACTTCGACTTTGTTCGCGTAAGTGCAGCCCGTCCAGCATGCCTTGAAACAGCCGCTCCGCTTTCGGGCTATTGCTGGAACAACGGCATGCCTGCCTACCGCGCCGTACACGATGCTTCCACCGATTACTTCATTGAACATCTTGCCAAAGGCACGCATACCTTCGCCGAAGAACTCTTCATCGACCGTAGCGGCACCTTTACCACTGGAATCATTGAAACGGAATGTGTCTATAGTCCCGAGTTTCGCGGCTCTGCGGCCGAAAGTACAATTCGCGTGCAATAGTGATACTTGAGCAAGGTATTTTAAGAAACAGAATGTGCATCCTTCACATTTTATCCTTATATTTGCACCGATTAGATAGGTTTACCCAAACACGCTCGTTGGTAGGAACAAGAGGTTGGAGTTACTTACCTATTAACTTTCCACCTATTTATCCCTTTCCCGTCAACGAAAAAAACACTTTTTCCACTATGAAGAAAATGATGATTCTGGCGATGACTGCCCTCTTCGCCATCAGTGTAAATGCACAGTGCCCCCAAACAAATAGCAACTGTTGTAAGAAAGAAAAGACTGAATGCTGTCAAGGCAAGAAAAAGCCCTGCAAGAAGTGTAAGAAGCAGCGCAAGGCCAACAAGAAATCCTGCAAGCAACAAGGCCAGTGCCCCAAGCAGGCTAAACAATGCGATAGGCAGAAGAACAAGTGCCCCAAGCAACAGAAGTCGTGCTGCAAACAAACCTCTAGTTGCAAGCAGCAGGCTGAGCAAAAATCATGCTGCAAGTAACACACAGACTAGATTCATACCTCAGCTAAATCATATCTCATGGGCTTTGTTAAGGAATGGCCATAATGCATTCCTTAACAAAGCCCTTTTTCCATCTAAACACTTTTCAACCTTATGCCCCACCTCCTGCTAAGAGGCAGAGGTTAGGAAAGGAAGCAGCGTATTTTCGCCCTTTACTTTGCTAATCTAATTCTAAATCCTTAACTTTGCCACATAATCTAATAAAAATGTATAACAACCTAACTGAGAAAAACATGAAGAATAGATTACTCGGTTTGTTGATGATGATTGCCTTGCTTCCTCTTGGCGCATGGGCACAAACATTCGTCAACCTTACGCCTCGTCCCAAGACGATGATTACGGGCACTGGCTACTTAAATCTTCCCAACAAATTCTCCATCAACTGCAATGGTGCCGACGCTGACTGCATGTTGGAAGCACAACAGTTTGCCAATGCCTATACAGCCGTCACGGGAGCACAAGTTAGCGTATCAACTGATGATGCTGATGCTCTCATTCAGCTCTCCATGCTTGATGACAAGTCGAGATTGAAGCCCGAGGGCTATACCCTCAAGGTAACTACTACGAGTGTAGAAATCAAGTCGAAGAGTGCACTTGGATTCTACTATGCCTTCCAATCGCTGAAGAAAATTCTCCCTGCCAACGTAATGGCTGGAGTAAAAGATGCCAAAGTGACAACCTATCCGCTACCTGTAGTATCCATCACAGATGAGCCACGTTTTGACTATCGCGGATTCATGCTCGATGTATCGCGCCATTTCTTCACTGTGAATGAAGTTAAGCGCATGATCGAACTTATGTCTTATTATAAGCTCAACAAGTTTCACTGGCACCTCACCGATGACCAAGGTTGGCGCATTGAAATTAAGAAGTATCCCAAGCTCACCACCATCGGTGCCACGGCTTCCAACAGCCGCTTCACCGATATGTATGAACGCACTCAGTACTGGATTAACAAGCCCTATGGCCCTTATTTCTACACTCAAGAAGAGATAAAAGACGTTGTGGCCTATGCTGCTGAGCGTCATATCGACATTATCCCTGAAATTGACATGCCGGGCCATTTCTGTGCCGCCATGGCTGCCTATCCCGAATTTAGTTGTACGCCCAATGGCACTCACATCGTGCAAATTGACGGAAATATCTACAACGATATTCTCAATGTGGCCGATCCTAAGGCTGTACAATTTGCCAAGGATGTGCTGGGCGAGCTGATTGACATCTTCCCTGGGGAATATATCAATATCGGCGGTGACGAATGCCCCACCACGGCTTGGGAGAACAATGCTCTATGCAAAGCACAATACAAGCAGTTGGGCCTTACGAGCTATCGCCAACTCCAAAGCCACTTCATCAAGGAGATGAACGAATATGTCACTTCTAAAGGCCGCAAGCTCGCCGTTTGGAACGAAGCCATTACCGCCGCTGACGCCGACCTCGACATTATGAAGGCCACCGATGCCACCGTATACTGCTGGACAGGTGCTGATGCCGCTGTGGCAAAGGCTTCTAAACTTGGCATGCAGAGCATCTACACGCCCTGGGGACCTTACTACATCAACCGCCGTCAAGGCAATAGCGAAATGGATCCTCCCGGTGCTGGCGATGGTTCAGACAACGTACAAAAGACCTACAATCAGAATATTCCCTCAGGCACCACACGAGGCGTGCAGGGCACATTTTGGTGTGAGCACGTATCCGATCGCGAATATATGGAATGGCTCGCCTTGCCACGCCTTCTTGCCGTGGCAGAACGTGGATGGAGCACTGAGACCAACAAAAACTTCAGCGACTTCCAAAAGCGCATGACAGCCGACACCACACTGCTGCAATATGGCGACTACAAGTATTGCAACTACCTCATGCTCTCTTCTAGCCAAGAGAGCGCTGATACCAAGGTATATCCCTTCGTCAACACGGCTGAGAAGAAATATTACTATCGCATCATCTCGGGCGGAACAGACAATGATCGTAAGGATCGCTGTATCGAGCTCCTTGCAGAAGGCTCTTCGCTCATCACGCAGTATACTGACAAGGGTGCTGCTGCTGGTGTGCTCTGGACCAACGCTCAGGCTGCCGAGGGAGCTTCCAACTACGACTACCAGTGGTGGAGCCTCGAGCAAGATCCTGCCAACCCGGGCAAGTATGCCCTCGTATGTAAGGCTCAGCCCAATGGTTCGGTTAAAGCTAATCCGAGCAACACCACTACTAGAGGTCGCTGGAGCTACGACAACTCAAAGAAGCACTACAACTTTGTGCTCGGCACAGGTGCTTACGGAAAGAAGGGCAATAACTACTACTATTCAATGGCTAGCGATCAAGTAAGCGGTCAGTTCCTCAACTCTTCTATGCCTGGCCAAGGACTCGCCGTAAACGTGTACAACCAGCCCACAAGCGGTGCAGGCGGTCAGTGGGAGTTCTCTCCCCTAGAGAATTATGGCGGTAGCAGCGAAGCACCCGTTACCTTCGACTATCTAAAGGAAGGAAAAACCTATACGCTGACCAATGCCGTGGAGGGATTTGAAAACATCTCGCTCATCGATGACAACAAGGGCACTAGCCTCAAAGCTAGCGCCGATGCCTATGCCAACAATGCTTGGACAGTAGAAGCGGCTCAGACGAACACCGATGGTTCGCAGACCTTGAAGCTCCGCAATGCTATCACAGGCCGCTACATCACGTCTGTAGGTAGCTACCAGGATCTGCAGGGGTGTCCCGTATCTGTAGGTAGCTCGCAAGCTACAGCCAACGTGACACTAAGCTACGTGAAAAAGTACGACGACCTACGCGTAAAGATTTCCGATAAGAGCCTCTTCCCCCTACCCTCGGGGTATGTCAATGCAGGTACCACCATCAAAGGCGCCTCATACGATGCTGCTCGCGGCCAAGGTTCAGAATGGAGAGCTGTGGAAGTCAACGTATTTACTTTCAAGTGTAAGGACGATCAAGGCAACGACCTCGGCACATTCAAGCGCAGCATCCCTGCTTCTGTAAGTGAACTAACGAGCGATATGCTCCCCATGTTTAAGAACCTGTCTTTGAAGGAAATGGAAGCTACCGGCGAGCATGCTTACAATCTTACTTACAAGCGTGAAGCTTTCACCATCACCTACCACTGCACCACTCCCGAGGGCGCAATCATTGCTGACGATGAGGTGGCAGTACCTGTAGGCGAGAACTACACCGTGTCTATCCCCACCCACGACTTCTTTACCTTCAAGAGTGCCGACAAGAACAATGGTACCACCCTCACCCCCACTGCCGACCTTACCATCAATGCCATCTACACCACCGATGCCTACATCGGTGTGAAGAAAGAGGGCGAGGTTGTCACTCAGCTTGAAGGCGGTAAGCAATACTTGCTCTACGACGCCACTACCGCAGTTGGCCGCAGCGGCTATCGTGCCATCTCGGGCATTAACATCAACCGCGAACTCTCTGCCGACAATGCTTCGCCCTATGCTGTATGGGAACTGCAGGGCAGCAACAATAAGTTTAAGGTATACAACCCCTACTCTTCTTACTACGTTCCCTTGCTCGTTCTCTCCACTGCCACAAAGGGCAACGCCAATGGCGGCACTTTCACCTTCACGCTCAACACTGACGGCGAGACCTTCAACGTAAAGGGCACGAATGGTCAGTACTGGGATGGCAATGAGAGCGGAGACCTCGTGGGTTGGAATCAAGGTAAGGGTCACCCTATCCGTGTGAGCACATTCTTTGCACGTCCCATGTACAAAGTCAACATCACTTACATCGACGAGATGTCTGAGAAAGCACTTGGAGAAAAGTTGCTCTTGCTCGACGCAGGTTCTGCCTTCACCCTCACCACTCCGACTTACGATGGCTACACGCTCAGCAAGATCACGGGCAATGAATCGTTTGATGGTACGGTGAAGGAAAATCTCTTTATCCGCGTATTCTACGCTCCCTCGGCTTCAGGCATTTCGTCTGCCACTACATCAGAAGAGTCTACGCCCCAAGCCATCTACGACCTCCAAGGCCGTCGTTTGCAGGGTATAACCCAGCGCGGCATCTACATCATTGGTGGTAAGAAGGTGCTAGTGAAGTAACCTTTCCCCCGACAAACAAAGAGTTCCACCTTCGCAGTGAGATCTCTGTCAATCTCATACATTTCATAGATTAAGCATATCTCTCCTAGGGCTATAAGCCGAAAAGGAGAGATATGCTTTTTTTCAATCATATACTTGCCAAGAAATCTACTTCTCTAACCCCAAATACGCGTTTCTCCCATTCACTATGTTCCCATCAAAGGAATTCTATTTCCCCATCGAAACGTTATTGTTTTCCCACCAAAGCGTAATTTCTCTTCAATGAAAGAATCTAAATTACCCCAATAAGACACTATACATTTCCCCCAAGCAGGAATTCTGGAACAGTGTGAAAGAAAGGGAGAAAGCAGGGGTGGGAAATTGTTGCTTAAAGAGATAATTTGTAATTTTGCAGCATGGAACAAAAGCAACAAACTGCAAACAACCAATTCAGCGTACTTGCCGAACGCCCTGTTGGCAAGTTACTCATGCAATATGCCATCCCCGCCATCGTGGCCATGGCAGCATCGTCGGTCTACAACATCATCGACGGCATTTTTATTGGTCAAGGTGTAGGCCCAGCCGCTATTATGGGACTTGCGCTAACCAACCCTCTCATGTCGCTCACCGCTGCCTTTGGTGCGATGGTAGGTGTAGGTGCTGCTACGCTGATGAGCGTAAAGCTCGGCCAAAAAGACTATGGCACAGCACAGAAGATTCTAGGCAACGTAGTGATTATGAACCTCACGATGGGTATACTTTTGGGCGTAGTGTTACTCTGCTTCATCAATCCCATTCTGCGATTCTTCGGAGCAAGCGATGTGACATTACCCTATGCACGAAGCTTTATGGAAATTATCCTTGCTGGCAACGTGGTGACACACATGTACCTTGGCCTCAACGCTATGCTACGTTCCACCAATCGTCCGCAGAAAGCCATGTACGCCACCTTCGGCACGGTGATACTCAATTGTATTTTTGCCCCGATATTCATCTTTCTCCTAGGATGGGGCATACGCGGTGCCGCACTAGCCACTATTCTCGCACAATTCATGATGTTAATGTGGCAACTTCGTTTGTTTAAGAACAAGGCCGACTTGATTCACCTCTCTCGCGAGTATATCAAATTAGACATGCACATCGTGCGCGAGTCGTTGCTCGTAGGCTTGCCACAATTTCTAATAAACCTCTGTGCGTGCCTCGTAGCGGCCATGATGACACGTAGCCTCACTACGTATGGAGGTGACGTAGCAGTGGGTGCATTTGGCATTTGCAACCGATTAGTGTTATTCATCGTCATGGTAGTAATTGGTCTCAATCAAGGCATGCAGCCCATTGCGGGCTACAACTTTGGTGCCCGCCACTACGACCGAGTGCTAGCTGTGCTGCGTCGCGCCCTCGTAGTGGGTACGTGCATCACGCTCATTGGATTCGCCATCGGTGTGTTTTTCCCCACCCCATTCGTCACCTTATTTGCAAAGGATTCGCCCGAACTCATCCACATGTCAGCTCACGCACTGAGTTGCATGGTAATGATGTTCCCCATCGTGGGCATCCAGATAGTATCTACTGCTTTTTTCCAAAGCATTGGTTATGTTCCAAAGAGTATCTTTCTGTCACTCACGCGCCAACTCATCTTCCTACTCCCAGCTATTTTCATTTTGCCTCATGTCTTTGCCAATCCTCTAGAAGGCCTTTGGCATGCTGCCCCCACAGCCGACGGACTAGCCTCCATACTTGCCATCATACTGCTAGTGAAGCAAATTCGGAAGTTTAAGAAGATGCAAGGAACCTAAACGACACCTATATAATAACTAATCAACCGGCATCTTGCCATAACACATCGCATACTTTGAAAAAGACTGAACCTTTCATTATCAACATTGGTCGCTCGCTCGGTAGCGGCGGCCGAGCCATAGGGCATATTTTAGCCAAGGAGTTCGATATCGCTTACTACGACCGCGAGATTCTGAACCTCGCTGCCAAAGAAAGCGGTTTCTGCCCAGAAGTATTCGAACGAAGCGACGAAAAAAATCGTTTTCTCCGCACGTTGGGCAATATCATTCCCTTTTTCGGAGGTGGCTCAACGTACTACAACAATGAGCTTTCCAACGAGAACTTATTCCGTCTCCAAAGCGAAGCCATACGCAAAGCAGCAGCCGATCATTCGTGCATTTTCATAGGCCGCTGTGCCGACTACGTATTGCGCGACTTTCCACGCTGCGTCAACGTGTTTATCACTGCCGATATGACCGACCGCATCTCCTCTGTGGTGAAACGCAATGGTTGCACCGAGAACGAGGCTCGCTCCATCATTGAACGAGGTGACAAGGAACGCGCAGATTTCTACAATTTCTACTCTTCTGGCACATGGGGCGCTGCCTCTACATACCATCTCTGTATCAATTCCTCTGTACTAGGCATTGACCGGACAGCGGAGTATATCAAGCAGTTTATCATCGACAAGCTGGGGTTTAAAGAGGAATAACACCTAGCGAGTCTAAAGGTGATTCACATTTTCTCAATCAAACAGACATATTCATGCAACGCATCATTCCTATCGCACTCTGCTTGCTCTTGCTCTTTCCCTTTGGGCTACATGCCCAACAAGCACAGGTGATGAAGCGCAGCCAGTCACCACTGCTTTTTCCAAAGTTTCAGACGGCCAAAGTGCGCCAAAGTTTCGGACGTCACGTAGAGGCACAAGCCAATATTTTTCTCAAAGATGGGTCGCTTGTATATCTTGATGGCGACAAGGTGAAACGTGCCTATACAAAAGGCATCATCGGCGTAGACTTCGGCGATACAGCCCGCTTCATGAAGGTAGACTCTGTCATGGCACGCGTAGTGGCACAAAAGGGCTACAACTACTTGCTACGCAAGACCACCGTGGATATGGCGCTCTATAAAGAGGAAACCTATGGCGGACGCAACATGGATTTCTTCGACTTTGAAGATGCTGGTATCTTCCTTAATCTCGACACGCAGAAACGCGACGATGAGCAAGGCATTCCACTAAAAGATACTTACTACTTTAACATCCTGGGCGAAGTAATCCCAGCCAATGAATCGGCTTTCAAACACTTCGTGCGTCCCGACCGCCAAGCCGACTTCAAAAAACTCAAGGAAAATCGCTTTTGGAGTTGGAAAGATGAGAAATCACTCAAGGAGTTACTAGATTATTTGTAGCAGGACAATCCATCCGATTCAACAAACAAGAAGCCCTTCAAATCTCACCCTTGCCAACGCGAAGATGCGTCTGCGCCATAACAAAGAAAAGTTCCACACAATATTAAGTTCTCCACTCTCCCCCACACAATGAACCACTGGATTCTCGCCGCTCGTCCTAAGACACTTGCGGCTGCGCTCATACCCGTAACCACTGCCACAGCCTTGGCCTTTGCCGAAGGACATGGACAATGGATACCCGCACTACTATGCTGCCTTTTCGCAGCCCTAATGCAAGTGGCAGCCAATTTTATCAACGATCTATTCGACTTCACGCGTGGTAGTGATCGCGATGATCGTCTCGGACCTGAACGAGCCTGTGCACAAGGATGGATTACTCCACGCGCCATGAAGCGCGGCATAGCGGTGGTGCTTATTCTTGCTTGCGCGGCAGGATGCAGCTTGCTACCATTCGGCGGATGGCCACTAGTAGGAATCGGAACTGCTTGCGTGGTATTTGCTTTTCTCTACACCACACTTCTCTCTTACATGGGTTGTGGCGACCTTTTGGTGTGGATATTCTTCGGTTTTGTTCCCGTATGTGGCACTTACTTTGTGCAAGCAGGAGACATCACTCCTTCCGTATGGTGGCTTGCAGCAGCTACGGGACTCGTGACAGACACGCTCCTCGTACTAAATAATTATCGCGACAGAGAGCAAGATGCCCTAAGCGGCAAACGCACCCTTATCGTGGCTCTTGGCGAACGCTTTGGCTCACACTTCTATTGGTGGCAAGGGGTGCTAGCTTGTCTCTGCACCTCCATGCTTTTCTTCTATTCCCACCCATGGGCTGCCCTTCTCCCTTGGTTCTACCTTGTGCCCCACTACCTTACATGGCGCAATATGGTACGCATTCATCGCGGAAGAGGGCTCAACCGCATTCTCGGTCTTACTTCGCGAAATATGCTCATCTTCGCCCTACTCTTTATCTTGGGATGCTTGATTTGATAAGAGACACACTATAGGGTAGTTCTATAATTAGAAAGCAGCGTCATACACCTCGCCCCACTTTTCTTTTTTCTCTCCGCATAACATCAAGGCATCTCGCACCGTTACAGGAATGGCTGAAAATCTTGCCAATCCCTAATAAATGCTTACTTTTGCACCACAAGAATATTTCCAAGCATGCAATACTTAGAGTTTACTTTCACCACACGTCCTACCACAGAAGCCGTGCAGGATGTTCTATCCGCCGTGTTGGCCGAAATAGGCTTCGATAGCTTCGTACACACCGATGAACTCGACCGCCCCGCAGTGGCTCACTCGGCCAATCCCGAACAGCCCACCTTTGAAGACGCAAAGGCGGAAGACCACTTCCAATGCTATATCCAGAAGACACTGTTCAGCCAGACAGCACTCGATGAAGCACTAGCCAACTTCCCTCTGCCCGACGTAGAGATTACTTACACTCAGGCAGAGGCTGAGGATAAAGACTGGAACGAAGAATGGGAGAAAAACTATTTCAAGCCTCTCGTAGTAGGCGGCCGTTGCGTCATAGCTAGTACATTCCATACCGACGTGCCCGAGGCTGAATATCGCATTACCATCAATCCGCAAATGTCATTTGGTACAGGCCATCATGCCACCACTTCGCAGATGATTAGCCGTCTGCTCGACGACGACATCCGTGGACTCGAAGTGCTCGACATGGGCTGCGGCACGAGCATTCTAGCCATTCTAGCCCGCATGCGCGGCGCTCACCACTGTCTAGGTATTGATGTGGACGAATGGTGTGTAAAAAACTCTCGCGAGAACATTCGCCTAAATCATCTTGATGGCATCGATGTAGAGCTAGGCAACGCTTCCTCCCTTGAAGGCCGCGGCCCGTTCGACCTCATCATCGCCAATATCAACCTAGGCATTCTTCTGGCCGATCTCAAACACTACGTTCCTTGCATGAAGGCGGGAGGCTACATCTACATGAGCGGATTCTACGATACTGACATTCCCCAACTCCTTGCCGAAGCAGAGCGCCAAGGCCTCACCCTCACCGATCAACGCGTGCTGGATGGATGGGCATGCCTCAAACTTCAAAAGAAGTAACCCTTAGAGTAGCGCCACAAGAAAGAAATGCCTAACTTTGCACACGAGTAATAGCACACCGAAAATAAACACAACAACATATCAACATACAACGTAATATGACTAAAAAGAAAGCTCTTCTTATGATTCTCGATGGTTGGGGCATCGGTAAGCACAACCATGGTGACGTAATCTTTGAGACACCGACTCCTTTTATGGATCATCTCAATGCAACCTACCCTCACTCACAGCTCCTCGCATGCGGTGAAAACGTAGGTTTGCCCGATGGCCAAATGGGTAACTCTGAAGTGGGTCACCTCAACATCGGTGCTGGCCGCATCGTATATCAAGATCTCGTGAAGATTAACCGCGCATGCGCCGACGGCTCAATCCTCAAGAATCCCGAAGTAGTTTCAGCCTACGAATATGCCAAGAAGACAGGCAAGGGTCTCCACCTCATGGGTCTCACCTCAACAGGCGGTGTACACTCTTCTCTTCAGCACCTTTTCAAACTCGTAGAGATTGCTAAGGAATATGGCGTAGCAGAAAACACCTTTGTTCACTGCTTCATGGATGGCCGCGACACCGACCCCAAGAGCGGTAAGGGCTTTATCCACGACCTTCAAGGCGTATGTTCCGAGAATGGTGCCCACATCGCTAGCATTATTGGTCGCTTCTATGCCATGGATCGTGACAAGCGATGGAATCGCGTCAAAGTGGCTTACGACCTCCTCGTAGAAGGCAAGGGTCGAAAAGTGACCGATATGGAGCAAGGCGTGCAGAGCTGCTACGACACCGACTCTGAGGAACACAAAAACACCGACGAGTTTATGGAGCCATTGGTAAATGCGAACGTAGACGGACGTATTAAAGAAGGCGATGTAGTCATCTTCTTCAACTATCGCAACGACCGCGCCAAGGAACTCACCGTAGTGCTCACCCAGCAGGATATGCCCGAAGAAGGAATGCACACCATTCCTGGCCTACAATACTACTGCATGACCCCCTACGATGCTTCGTTCAAGGGCGTACACATTCTCTTCCCCAAGGAAAACGTGCAAAACACACTCGGCGAATACATCTCAAAGCAGGGACTCAAGCAGCTTCACACTGCAGAGACAGAGAAGTATGCCCACGTGACATTCTTCTTCAATGGTGGCCGCGAAACACCTTACGAAGGAGAAGACCGCATCCTCGTAGCCTCACCCAAGGTAGCTACTTACGACCTCAAGCCCGAGATGTCGGCCTTTGAAGTAAAGGACAAACTCTGCGCTGCCATTAAGGAGAATAAGTACGACTTCATCGTAGTCAATTTCGCCAATGGCGACATGGTAGGCCACACTGGCATCTACGAAGCTATCGAAAAAGCTGTCAAAGCCGTAGATGCTTGCGTGAAAGACGTAGTGACCGCTGCCAACGAGACTGGCTACGAGACCATCATCATCGCCGACCACGGCAATGCCGACAATGCAGAGAATGCAGATGGCACTCCCAACACTGCCCACTCGCTCAACCCCGTGCCCTTTATCTACGTGACTGAGAATAAGCACGCCAAGGTAAAGGACGGTGTCCTTGCCGACGTAGCACCTTCTATCCTTCACATCATGGGACTCGAGCAGCCCGATGAAATGACGGGTCACGACCTTATCGAAGACTAACGTCTTCTTCCTCAGAGTGAAGAGCACACTCTTCTCTCGCCACATTCTCAGCTGGAGCAGAAAGCATGCGCATTGCTTTCCGCTCCAGCTTTTTCGTAAGAGAGATGCCCTTCGGCAAAGAGCACGATTCTATCCCAACATGCGAAAAGCGTTGTCTCACCCAACATCCTTTTATCCCATAGAAGAGCGTTTGATCTTCTATGGGATAAATTCTTTCTGATTGTCGATGGATAAGACTCGAAAGAACAACAATATTTTTTAACTTTGCAATCAGAAGGCCACACGCAACGTGCCTTAACACTTACAACCTGCAACCAACATGACACCTGATATCTCGCCCAACTGGGTATTCTTTGCCTACGGCATGGGACTAATGTACTACACGCTCATGGCATGGCTCTTTTGGTTTCGCTCCAAGGGACGCGCCAAACACATGATAGCCATTCTCATGGCCATTATCGCGCTACAATACATCAAGGACTTATTCTTCATAGACCTATGCTACACTTCTCCCTCGTGCTTTATTTCCAACTTCCTCACGGCATCCGACTTTGTAGCAGTGCCCTTCTACGGCTATATTCTGATTGAACTATGTCGACCAGGCAGCCTTAAGCTCCGCCACATCGTGCTATCGTTGTGTCCTTTCATACTGCTCCCCATACTATATGCAGCCACACATCTCCATTGGATCTTCACCATCTTGATAGCCTTGTCTACTCTTTACGGCATTGCTTGCGCAGGATGGATGGTACGTGAACTGCCGCGTTACCATCGCCGGCTCAAGGACGAATATTCTTACGATGACAACATCAACCTTCACTGGCTACGCGGAGTCACCACCTTATTCTTCACCATTCTGCTTTTCTGGGTGTGGTCGTGTTTTGCGCCTTCCATGTTTAGCACCATCGCCTACATGTTTGCCTCGCTCGCCGGATGGATGGTTGTGTGCTATTTCATCTATCGACAGGAAATTGTGATTAACGAAGTGCGCGACACCACTGCCTTACGCAATGCATCCAGCTACAATACCATCGCAGCAGACACCCCTCACGATGAGGAGAATTCATGGATCAGCGCCGAAAGTGCCGCCACACTGAAAGCATCGCTTACCAGACTCTTTGAAGAGGAGCACCTCTATCTAGAGCCCAAACTGCGCCTTGCCGACCTTGCGCTACAACTAGGCACTAATCGCACCTATCTGAGCCAATATTTCAATCAATGTCTGTCCGTCACATTTTATGAGTTTGTCAACAACTATCGACTTGCGCATGCCGAACGTCTGCTTCGCACAACCGACTACACGCTCGAAGTCGTAGCTCACACATCGGGCTTCAACTCACTTTCTACCTTCAGGCGGGCTTTCATGGCCAAATATACATGCAGCCCACAGGCTTACCGCGCACAAACCACGCCTTAAATCGCGTCAAACGATAAAATTGTACAACTGACAGGGTATATTGTACGATTGACACCCCCTTTTTACGTTCTGAAATGCGTAAGAGAAAAGGTTTGCTTTACTTTGCAAGCACAAATGCGACGAAGCATTTTGCTCCTATCAACAACAAACCCTAAGCAAACCTATACGCACATGAAGCACTTACACCTTACAGGGCTTGCACTGATAATGGCACTTGGCCTGCAAGCCTGTTCTGACAACGAGACCATCACTCTCCCCAACGGCGATGGAACAACTAACACTACCCCAACCGCAGCAGTGGTGCTCAAAGCCGAGGGAAGCAAAGCAACTGTCAGCGTGCCAGTAACGAGCAGTTGGACAGCCGAATCCGATGCTCCATGGTGTCAACTCACCCAAATGTCTGGAAATGGTAGCGAGCAAGTAGAAGTGGTTGTAGCACGCAACCTTACAGGCCAGACGCGCTATGCCAACATTACTTTCTCTCACGATGGTACTGCCAAGCGTCTGCGTCGCTATCTTCATAAAGCCTCAGCCTTAGCCGACAGTTCAAGCCAAGCACCCACAGATTCGATTCACGGCAACGTGCTGCGCGTGGAGCAACCGCCCTACACTCAGCCCAACACCGACTTAGTACTAACAGGAGCCGAGTTTGTCGACTCTGCCAAGACCATTGTGGTCAAAGTAGTCAATGGAACAAGCGGTATCTCACTCAGCACAGCGAGCAATAACGCAAGATTTGTGTTGCTCAACGGAAAGCCACAATTTGCTTACTACCCCGACGCACCTCAAGGCGTTGAAACTGCTACCAACCTCTATGCCGATCTTGATGCCAATGGCAAGGCTGTAGTCGACCTTCGAATTATAGACCATGGCAAATCTTATCTGTCTGTCAATGCGCTACACATCAGCCAGCCCACATTCTTCGAAAAAGTTCAAAAAGAAGCACAACTTGGTAGCGATGGCGCCATTCACTTTGTCTCGGGTAACAAGCTTTACTTGGGCGGCGGAACAGCCGAGATTTGGACGAAAGTGTTCAGCGGTGGCTTTGAGGATGGTTCTCCCAAAATACGCATCACCCCTTCCTACTGCATGAAGGAGTACGACCTCGCTACTAACACCCTTTCGAGCCTCCCCAATCTACCCTCGCATCTTGCCTCAACACAGGGCGCGGGCTGCGATGTAAACGGCACCCCTTGGATTATCTTGTCCGATGGATTCTACTACCTGCATGATGGTTCATGGAAATTAGCTGCTAGCTATAGCGGTACCGCTCTAGCAGCCACCTACGACAGAGGCAATATCGTAGTGGTTGAACCAAACAAAGTATGCACCTATGCCATCACAGGCAACTTGCCAAAATTGATAAAGTCGGTCAACCACAACATCAACACAAGCAACTTCTGCTATACACACGACGCTGACGGAAAGCTTTGGGTTTATAGCAAGAGCGATACTGCCGATGATGGCCCCACCACCTTGTACCGTCTGAACAACGATGGTTCATTTACCCCATTCACTATCCACGGAGGGCAACTGCTCGGCGTGGCTGGCGACTACCTGTACACGATGCAACCCAACAAAGAATATCACCATACCGTGTTGCACCGCTATACCCTAAGCACAGGCGAAGTAGAACTACTGCAAAGCATGATTCTCGAACAAGTGTACAACCATGCAGAGTATGTAGACGGACGCTTTGTTACCTTCGGGAAATTGGGAGGACAGGGGTATGTAGGAATAACTTCCACCCAACACCCCAACAATTACATGTTTGTCATGTCGCCTGACAAATATGCTCCCATGTCGCTGACCATTATCAACAAATAACCCACGCTTCATTGAAGACGCAACAGAACTTAGTATACCACCCGCATTCATATAATGCTATTGGGTAAAATTCTCTCAGCGACATAATTTAGGGCTGGCTTCTAGCATGAGAAGTCAGCCCTCTTTGTTGTCTTTATGTTTGCAGTACTAAAAATAAAATTCCTTGCGAACGGGGCGAGAATACGTAAGCAGCGAACGGAGTGCTATGAACTTCGTCATTATCAAGCTAGAACCTCGGTCATTCCGTTTCTCTTTGAAGACTTTGCCGTCGTTCGATGGGCGGTGAGCGCTTTACCGGACGGCAGCGGCAGAGCGGCCGCACGGCAGTGGTAGAGCGGCCGAACGGCAGCGGTAAAGCGGCCGAACGGCAGCGGTAAAGCGGCCGAACGGCAGCGGTAAAGCTACTACTGGGCAGTGCACGACGGAAAGATGAAGATCTGTGGACGGAAAGATGTACATCTAAGAACTGCATACACGAAGGCAACAAAGCGCTTTTCTAGGAAGGGATGGGGAGTTTGTGCTGTGAATGATTTCGGCTATGTACAAGTTCCAACCAGATTCTTTATCCCTACTTTATTTTCTGCCCCTTAATAGGTGATTTTGGGCCTTAAAAGTGTCTGAAACATTTCCGTTTCAGACACTTTACTTCTTATTGTTTTGCAATTTTAAGGGGCATCAGAAATGAACCACAAGCTCCACCACGGCCTTATCTCGTTCAGACGCCTTTGCTAGTGTGATGTCATCATAGAAATACTTCTCGTAGTTGAGACGAATATCGGCATCCATCTTCTTAGCCAAACTGAGCGTGATACCACCTGTAACGCGCTGGCGGCTAGCATCAGTGAGTTTCAACTTACCATCGTCACCAAGTGTCCCGTCAGAATGATTGTCCATGCGGTCGTAACGACAAAGGAAACTAAGTTTGCGAAACACTTTAGGCAAGGGTTGGTCATAGCATACAAAAGCATCCCACGCATTCACGTTGGCAAAAGCGCCCTTTGTATAATGTTTGCGTAGATATTCTGCTTCCAAAGTAAAACGCCCGCTTTGGAAGGTAATTCCGCCGTCGTAGAGATAAGTATTCACCGAGTTGGGCGAGATTTTCTGTACCGAAGCTTGCAGCGTAAGGCCACAGGGAAGAGGAGCTTGCGCTTTTACGGAGAAATTGAACTCTTTTGTCCAATAGTTCTTCTGATTGGTCAATCCCGAACCATTGAATGCACCTCCCTCGAGAATGAGAGGCAGATTTTGGAAAGTGTAGCCCGCATAGAATCCCACATCGCGCACATTGCCCACTTGCTTGGCAATAAACGAACGATTGGCAAAATACTGCTTATGGGGCGAACGGTGGGCATCGATGCTAAACGGCACACGCATCTGTCCCAGCCGGAGATCAAGCCCATGCACAGGGAGCACCCCGGCATAAGCATCAAGCATTTTGATTTGCCCCTCATCAGAGAGATCGATTTCTGCCTTATAATCCACAATGGGAGTGACAAACCCTTCTAAAGAAACGCGAGCAGTGCGCACCTCAAACCGACTTTCACGTTCATGGGTTTGGTATTCCGCCTTGGCACGGATGGTTCCACTCACACGAGGCACCCATGAAGATCGGTTCTGAGTACGCGTAGTGTCGGATGATGTCTGTGCAGCAAGGTTTTGCTGAGTAAGCGCGGCTACTGCCACGATGGGCAGCAGGCGCTTGAGAGAGTATCGTTTCATTGAGCTGATTGTTGACGGAAAGCTTTGGCAGCCTGGAGTAGTTCTTTAATTTCAAGGATGAGTTGTTGCGTTTCCTGCACCATGTGGAGCATAAGCGTAGCCGAGTTGAGATTGGTATCGTCGCCTTGAATAGCTACACTGATATCTCGATTAAACATTGTGAGGTCGGCCTCTATGCGGTCGCAGTCGCTAAGTAGCGCATCATTGTCGGAAGCACGCTGATTACGAAGATTCTCAGAGATGGTGTGCATCAGAGCCACTACTTCTTGGCGAAGTCGGCAGTAGCGATGTGCCATATCGTCGGAGATGGGCGAGAAGTTGTTGTCCACGTGTTCGCGAGCTGGCTCGGCAATGCGAATAAGTCCGTAGAGAATTTGGCGTAACGCATTATGAATTAAGTGGAAATTCGTGCTCAATCGAATGGCAGCCACGGGAGGCGCTGCACGACGCAGGCAGATAGTTTCGCGACGACGTAGGTTTTTCAGTTCACGCTTTCCGCGGTTAAGGTCGCGCAGAGAATGGCGCAAAGGACGGAGCGATTCAGAGAAGAGGCCATCGGTCGACGAGGTAAGCACGTCGGCATAAGAGGACAGCGTATCGGCCGTGCTCATAGCAATGTGGCGCGAGAGCATGGGGATAATTGCATTGCGATCTTTCTCTGCAAGCATTTGCTGGAAGAGCACGTCGCCCTGCTGTACTTCTTTCTGCTTCTTAGCGAAGCGCTGCTGACTGTGAATAATGCTATATACACCGGCTACCACGATAATCACCACTGCTACCACGCCACCAAAATTCATGGCCATGGCCACACAGAAACATGCTGTAAAGGCTACACCTGCCGTGATAAACCATCCACCAATAACAGTAAGCACACCCGTAATGCGGAACACAGCACTCTCACGACTCCAAGCACGATCAGCCAAAGAAGAACCCATAGCTACCATGAAGGTGACAAACGTGGTGGAGAGGGGAAGTTTAAGTGAAGTACCAAGAGCTATGAGTAGTGAAGATACTACAAGATTGACAGAGGCACGACACATATCGTAAGCAGCCCCATTGTCGATAGCTTCGGCAGGCACTTGGAATCGGCTGTCAATATAGCGTGCCACACGGGGAGGGGTCACATTCGCCATGAAAGAGCCTACAGAGTTACCCCAGCGTACGAGGCTACGAGCCACTTTGGAAGACCCAAACATTTCATCGCCCTCGTTCTTACGCGAGAGACCTACTTCTGTTTCAGTCACTTTGCGCGCCTTTTTGGAAGTAGCAAGGGCAAATACCATGATTGCACCAGCGGCCACGAGGAATATGATGGGAGTCTTTGCAGATTCGGCCAGAGAAGTCATCATGAAGCTATCAGGGGCAAGACCTACGGCATGGGAGGAGAAGTCGAGATAAGAAGAATAGCCGGCTAGAGGCACGCCGATAAAGTTGACGAGGTCGTTGCCTGCAAAAGCGGTAGAGAGAGCAAATGTGCCGCAGAGCACAATGACACGGAACACATTGACCTTCAGCGCATGAAGTGTTTGCATCACAACGGTAGCTACCACGAAGATGCTGCCCAAGATAATGAGGATGTGTTCATTAAGATATGCCTTAATGTCGGCATTCATAAAGGAGAGGTCTTTCAAGCCCTTGAAAAGCATGAAATAGAGAATCGCAGTAATGGCCAAACCGCCAAAGATACCTATCTTAAAGCGAAGGTTGCGCGTAATGGAGAAAGAGAAGATGATACGCGTGATATACTGGATGAGCGAACCAAACACGAAAGCAATGGGCACACTCATAAAGATGCCGAGGATTACTTCCAATGCCTTCGAAGTGTTGAGATAGTCGCCCATACCGAGCGGAAGGGCTCCGCCATCGCCTGCCATCTTTATCATGACAAACGCAAAAGCCGCGCCAAGGAGTTCGAAGACCATACTGACTGTGGTCGACGTGGGCATACCGAATGAGTTGAAGATATCAAGCAACACGATATCCGTAACCATCACGGCGAGATAAATATACATCACGTCCTTAAAACTAAAATACTGGGGCGTGAAGATGCCGTGGCGAGCAATGTCCATCATGCCGTTGCTAAGCACGCAACCGCAAAACACGCCAATACCGGCAATGACCACTAGCGTGCGAAACTTTGCTGCTCGCGAGCCAATGGCCGAATTGAGAAAGTTGACGGCGTCGTTGCTCACACCGACCCAAAGGTCAAATGCCGCAAGGACAAAGAGGAATATCACCATTCCTAGATACATCCATTCCATACTTTTGAGAATAATGATGAGGTTAAGACTTTCTCAAGATAGACTACAGGCAATCTCAAGAAGGCCATGGTTTGAGTTTATTTTTCGAGTGCAAAAGTACGGGCCGAATGTTGGCGCGTTGTGACAAAGCGGTTAAGATTTTGTTAAGGGAATGAGCAAGAATGGCTTTAACACAATCTTAACAACGATTTCTCTTCCATGCGCAAGGAAAAGCGTAATATTGCATCTCGAAAAGAAGCATTAACCAACATACACCTTATTATATATATATGGCACAAAGAATATTGGTTGTCGATGACGAACCTGATTTGAGAGAGATTCTGCAATGTAACCTAGAGAATGCAGGTTACGAGGTAGACACCGCCGAATCGGCTGAAGAAGCGCTCCACAAGCTTTCTCCCGAACACGATTTGATACTACTCGACGTGATGCTGGGCGGTATGTCGGGATTTCGCATGGCCAATAAGCTGCGCAACGAACTGAAACTGCATACTCCCATCATTTTCCTCACAGCAAAAGATACTGAAAATGATTTGCTCACGGGCTTCTCGGCGGGAGGCGATGATTACATTTCTAAGCCGTTCTCGCTCCACGAAGTGTTGGCACGCATCAAAGCGGTGCTACGTCGCACCAAGAAAGCTCCTGAGCGCACAGAACTCAGAGCGGGCAATCTGCTAATTGATTTCGCCAAGAAGATGGTCTATGCCGAAGGACAAGAAGTGCGCCTTTCACCCAAAGAATTTGGCATTCTGCGCTTACTGGCTCAACAGCCTGGTCGGGTCTATTCACGCGAAGAGATATTGGCCGAAGTATGGCACGGAGATAGTTACGTGCTCGATCGCACCGTAGATGTACACATCGCTCGCGTGCGCCGCAAGCTCGGTGAAAACGCTTACCACATTACCAACCGACAAGGCTACGGATACTGCTTCGAAGAATGATGATTACAGCTAAGAGTTTCTGGGGAAAATAGAAAAGCTTAGCCTAATCGTGCTAGAAGAATTAAAGAAGATCCTAAACTACGAGGAAAGCTAGCTTTTCTCCCAAAGCTAGAATTTTCCTCGTCACCCATTCTACTATGACATATAAGAGAAAACTTCTTATCAACTTCACACTGCTCTTTGCAGTTTTTACAGTGCTACTCGTGATGTTTCAGTACAATCGTGAGCGGCAGTACAAGCGCGACTTGCTTTCTTCCAGATTGCGAAGTTATGCCGACGTGGTGTCGGGAACCGTAGACCAGGAAAAACAACTTAACGATACCGTGCACTACGAGGAGATATTGCACGTATTGCCTGCCGACCTTCGCCTCACGGTAATCAATCGCCAAGGAGAGGTGGTCTACGAGTCCACCCACCATAACATTATGGAAATGGGCAATCACCTAAATCGCCCCGAGGTGCGAGCTGCACTCAACAATAAAGAGGGAAGCGACATCCGAACCTCCGACACCGACCATCAAGAATATTTCTATTATGCCAAGGACTATGGCTCCTACCTCGTCAGAGTGGCACTGCCATTCGATGCCACAGTGCAGAGCTTCATGAAGGCTGACAACGTGTTTCTATGGTTTGTGCTCATGCTCTTCCCCATAGCGATGGTGGCACTCATTCAAATATCCGATCGATTTGGAAAGGCGGTCAGCGGACTACGCAACTTCATGTTCTCGGCCGATAAAGGACTTGTGGACTACGACCACATCATCTTCCCCCATTCCGAACTAGGCGACATCGGACGAGACATCATGCAAAAGTATCGTGAACTCGAGAACTCCAATCGCGTCATTGCCACAGAGCGCGAGCGATTGATGCGCCATTTCCACTATTTTGAAGAGGGTATTGCTATCTTCTCACCCACACACCATAAGCTCTATGCCAACCCACGATTCACGCTGTATGTCAACGCACTGATGGATCGTCCTACACCCGATGTGGAAGCTATCTGGCAAACGGAGACTTTTGCCCCCGCCCTAGAATTTCTTCGTCTCAACGGCGGACCACGCTCTGTCACAGAGGAAGCTCCCGTATTTCGCTTCAACACAAAAGCTGGAAGCATGACACTAGGTGTACAGATTCTCGTATACAGCGATGGTAATTTTGAGGTGACGCTCTCCGATGTGACAAAGACGGAAAAAAGCAAACGCCTCAAGCAGCAGATGAGCAACAATATTACCCACGAACTGCGCACACCCGTGAGCAGCATACGTGGCTACATTGAGACTTTACTTGAGTGTCCCAACCTCTCCGACGAGCGCAAGCTGCATTTCCTAAAAAAAGCTCATGCACAGGTGATTCGCCTTACAGACCTCATCCGCGATGTGGCTCTTATCACCAAGACGGAAGAGGCCGCCGACCTCATGCCTCGCGAAGACGTGCGCTTACAGCAGGTTGTGGCCGATGCCCAAGAAGACCTTCACGAAATGTTCGAGAACACCCACATGCAACTCTTCGTTTCTATCCCCGAAAAGCTCACAGTGCACGGCAATTATTCACTGATTTACTCTATTTTCCGCAACTTAATGGAAAATAGTCTACGCTATGCAGGCGAAGGGGCAGAAATTCACGTAGATTGTTACAACGCTGATGCCGACATGGCCTACTTCTCCGTATACGACACTGGACAGGGTGTGCCCGAAGAACACCTTTCGCGCCTATTCGAGCGTTTTTATCGCGTGAGCGAAGGTCGCACCCGCGACAATGGAGGCACAGGGCTTGGACTGTCCATCGTGCGCAACGCTGTGCTCTTCCACCACGGCGACATCTCCGTAAGAAATAGGAAAGAGGGCGGATTGGAGTTCCTCTTCACGATGAAAAGAAAATAAAAAAGGTAATCTAAATTTACTTTTATACCACCTATGCATTAAATGCAACCATTTGTGCAAATAAGCCCTCCTTCACAAAAATATAAATTTGCACTTATTATAATTTTATACTACCTTTGCAACCGAATCAGTCAGCCCAAGAGGGTTGGCGGGTTTAGGACATCTTGGTAGGAGACGAAGTCTTGCATGAGCATTCATTGCCCATTAAGATTCGTAGACAAACCAAAAAAGGACGTTTAACACGTTGATCTTCGGTTATCAAACTTCGCAACTTTGACTACTACTCAGAAGATCTGCGGCGAGAACGTCTGCGTTGGGTGTATACCCGTTTGCACAGCCCTAAGTGTACTTCATGCATTTGGGGAGGTGCAAACCACCATTGTATATACTGTACCGACGTGGGCTGACTGAGCTGCATTATCTTGGAGTAGAGGCATTGCGAAGGCCTGATAACCGGATAAGCAGCAAAGACCCACGTCTTTTTTTGTACCCGTACGTCAAAACAAACAGAACTTATTGACTGCGGACATTGTGCCCTTTCACACATTTCAAATCATTTTTCATTGCAGGTTCTGGCTGGGGGAGTATGTATTCACATATCCCTATGGGCTACTACTGAAAGAAGGATTACTCCCCCACCAAACTTTTTGACAAGCACAATTCTCTCCTTTATTCACATTTATAAAACAATTCAAAAAGATGAAAACAATCAAGTATCTTTTCCTTGGTCTCTTCATGGCCGCATTCACCGCCTGCATCGTTTCCTCATGTAAAGACGACGATGATGAAAGCAATCAATCAATCGAGGGGTATTGGTATTGCGACCTTGACACTGACGAGCCTGAAATGATGGTTTTTCGTGGTGGTAAATACATAAATGTTTGCCCTTATAGAGCTAATCAAGACATAAGTCTTTCTACACTAAAAGGATTCTGTGACGAAGCCCTAAGTTCAAACAAGATTCCTTCTGGTCTTACGAGCGATGACATAGAATTTGGCACATACTCCATAAAAGGATCGAAAATTTCTCTCACAACAGATACTGAAGGAACATACACGATGAAGTACTCTATCGTAGGAAATACACTTATTTTGGTAGAAGAAGACGGAGACACTTATAATTACACTCGTTACAGCAGTAAATAGCATACTTATGTACATGCCAACCTTTAAATACACACTCGCAGCCCTTGCTACATGTGCCTTGCAAGCACAAGCACAGCAGGTGGACTACTCCGTGGTGTCGGTGCCTGAAGAAACAGGTCTCGACTTCATGAAGATGACCAAAGAGAGCGACTATGTATGCATGCCCCAAGTGAAACGTTCTGCCAATAGCCTAACCTGGTTGACCAATCGAATCATTGATGTGTCAAAAGATGGACGATCTATTGCATTCCTATCATTCAGAGGTGGAAAGACGAACATTTTCATCAAAGATTTGGCTATCCAGGGAAGTTCACGGCAACGCACGAATCGCAGCAATGTGCTCGACTTTACCTATTCACCCGATGGACGCAAAATTTGTTTCAGTGAGACACGCGGACAGATGAATCAAGTGTTTCTGACAGATGCCAACAATGGATATGTTTGCCGACAAATCACTACAGGCAACGCCGACTATTCGCCCATCTACTCGTCGTCCATGAAGCAGATATTCTTCACCCGTCTCGAGGCCAACAGCGCAAGCATTTGGGCATACGATGTTGCCAACAACTATGTGTCGAGCTATGCAGCGGGCATCAATCCCTACCCGTTGAAGGACGAGACTTCCTTTATCTGTACGCGCATCAACCCTGAAGGGCGTGGCGAGATATGGAAGATCAACTATCACACAGGACAGGAAGACTGCATCGTATCCGACCCTGCACATTCCTACACCACGCCCTCCGTATCACCCGATGGCCAGTGGATTCTTTTCGTCGGCGATGGTCATCTTCCTAATGGCAACGCCACGTACCGCAACGCCGACATCTTCGTGTGCAGAACAGACGGAACGTCATTTGCCCAGCTCACCTACCATGCTGCCGATGACCTTAGTCCCGTGTGGAGCACAGATGGACAATACATCTATTTCATATCGCAGCGAGGAGATACGAATGGTCAAGCCAACATTTGGAGAATGAAATTCCAATACAACAAATAATCACTTAAAACATTTTACACACTATGAAAAGTTTAAAGACTATCCTTACCATGGGATTGCTTCTCGTAAGCACAACCAGTTTTGCACAGTTTGCCAATGGCGGCAACAGCTCTAATGGCAGCAACGGCGGTGGACTCGTTAAGAAAACCGACAACTACTCTCGTATCTATGTAGGCTACAATCCGATGACCCTTACATATGATATTAAAGGAGTTGATGACTTTACTTACCCTGGCCTTACCTTCGGTTTCACTCAGGGCATCAATCTAAGCAAGAACTTACCTCTGTTCTTGGAAGTTGGCGCACGCTTTACTTTCAATTTCAAGAGCGTGTCTGACGATGAGGATAACGATGATGATGATGACTATTACTATAGTCTGAAAAAATCTGCAAGCAGAGCTGGCAACTATTGGGACGATGATTCTGACGACGATGAGGATGAAGTAGGTAAAACAAAGTATACTGCAGCAAGTCTCACCGTGCCTATCAACATTGCTTACAAACTCTCATTTGCTGGCGGTGACTTCTCTGTAACTCCTTTCCTAGGTGTAACCCTCAAAGGCAACTTGATCAGTAAAGAAAAGTATGAACTAGGTAAAGAAAAAGAGACCACAGACAACTTCAACAAGAAGCACGTAGGTAAAGACGGACAGTGGAAGCGCTTCCAAGCTGGATGGCAGATTGGTACCAACTTGGATTACAAGGCATTCTCTCTCGGGCTCCACTATGGTTCTGACTTTACCGAAGTTTGCAAGAAAACAAAGAGCAAGAACTTTTGCATCTCCTTGGGATATAATTTCTAACGTAAAATGCCCACCCTTTTTACGGAGGGTGGGATTTTTAGTTTCACTTTAACACACGATACAAATGAAAAAAATCAAGTATTTCTTTCTTGCCTTTCTTATGCTAGGGCTCACTACATGCGTAATCACTGCTTGCTCTGACGATGACGATGATGCCTCGATCGAGGGGTATTGGGTTTATGACGATGACGACGACCAATACATGGTGATGTATTCTTTCAAAAATGGACAAGGCATCAATGCTGAATGTTACAAAAATGACCAAAAAAATCTACCCTTATTAAAGAAATATATCGATGATAATTGGGGAAAGAAAAATGGTAATTTCGTGAACAACACAGGACTCTTCTATATTGATGGTGGTACATTTACCTATAAAATAAAAGGATCCCAAATTTGCATCACCTACGATTACGAGGGAGATAACGTAGACGTAGCCACATATACCATCAAAGGCAACAAACTTTATCTAGACTATGATGGAGACAAAGACTCCTTCACCCGATACAACAAATAACGTACTATTATTAGTTAGAGTCCCTCACACCGAGATTCAGTGACGATAACTATAAAATCAAAGCATCTATAACTTCGATATTTGAAACACTTCCCTCCGATGAGAGGTATAAGGAATGGGTTGGAATGATCAATACGATTGTTCCAACCCTTTATATGTATAATCCCCTTGTAAACAGGGTAGTTTACAAGGGGACTATTGTAAATGATTATAGGAACTAGGGAAAAGCGGCTCTAGGAACTGTTTCTCTAGCCTATAAATACTTTAATCACATTACTCATTGCATCCGCAACATCCCGTGCCATCGAAGCAATGAGTACAGAGTTTACACTTTGGAAGGCCTATGGCCTGAACGAGCATTTCGAGCTTGTTAAAGCGAAGAGAGGTAAGTCCCAAGCGGCGACGTATCTCCTCCACCATGCGCTGATATTCAGGTGAGTCGGTAGTGGCATAACGTTCAAGATTTTTGTTGGGATCGCCCTCAAAATCGTTAATGATTCGACGCGTGATAAGCTCCATATCGCTCTTTGAAGAAGTGAAGCCAATGTAGGGGCAGCCATAGATGAGGGGTGGACATGCAATGCGCATGTGTACTTCGCGTGCACCATCATCGAAGAGCACACTCACGTTGTCACGAAGCTGCGTGCCACGCACGATAGAGTCGTCGCAGAAGAGCACGCGTTTGTCGCGTAACATATCACGGTTGGGGATAAGCTTCATCTTAGCCACGAGCGAACGCATTGACTGATTGGCAGGGGTGAAACTTCGAGGCCATGTGGGCGTATACTTTGAAATTGCTCGCTGATAGGGCTTACCCATTCCCGCAGCATAGCCAAGCGCCATGCCTACTCCCGAGTCGGGGATACCACATACGCAGTCTACCTCGGTATCATCCTCAGCTGCCATGATGCGACCATTTTCGTAACGCATCTCTTCAACATTGCGTCCTTCATAAGTAGAAGTGGGGAATCCATAATACACCCACAGGAAGGAGCACACCTGCATCTGCTTGCGCGGTTCACGAAGTTGCTCTATTCCCTCGGGACGAAGACGAACAATTTCGCCAGGGCCGAGATAGCGCTCTGTGGTAAAATCGAGATTGGGAAAAGCTGTGCTTTCGCTTGTAGCAGCATAGGCGCCATTTTTCTTTCCTATCACGATGGGCGTACGTCCCCACGAATCACGAGCGGCGATGATACCATCCTCTGTAAGCAAGAGTATGGAGCAAGAACCTTGGATATGACGAAACACGTTGTCAATGCCATCAGCAAAGGTCTTACCTTGAATGAGTAGCAAGGCGATGAGTTCCGTAGGATTCGTCTTCCCTGATGACAGTTCGGTAAAGTGCATATTCTGGTCGAGAAGTTGCTTTTCGAGCTCTGCCACATTCTGAATCTTAGCCACTGTGACAATGGCAAAGCGCCCCAAGTGAGAATTGAGCACGAGAGGTTGTGCATCCGTGTCGCTTATCACGCCGATGCCCGATGTGGCTCCAGCAAAGCGTGAGAGCGTAGGCTCAAACTTGGTGCGGAAATAAGAACTTTCTAGATTGTGAATGGAACGAGTGAAAGTGCGCTCTTGCGCATTATAAGTAGCCAATCCGCCGCGACGGGTGCCTAGATGTGAGTTGTAGTCTGTGCCGTAAAATAAATCGGCCACGCAGTCGATGCGTGATACGGTGCCAAAGAAACCTCCCATGTAGTATAAAATGTTAGAGTAAATGGTTAAGTATTGTGCAAATTTACGAAATGCGGAGGGAGTATCCACACCTAGTACACGTTTTTTGATTCGTGCAACGAAAAAAAAGTTTGGCACTCCTGAAATAAAGCCGTAACTTTGCATACGGAATAATGCGTCACCATGGCAAACTGCCCCATGACAAGAGATTCCAACCATACACGCACACATTATTAATATATACTGCCATGGCAATTCCTCAAGATCCGATGATGCTCTTCAGCTACATCAACACGAAACTTCGAGACGACTATAATTCTATCGATGACCTTTGTGATGACCTTCACCTCGACCGCAAAGAGCTTGAGAGCAAACTCGGAAGCGCTGGTTTCGAGTACAACGAGACGCAGAATAAGTTTTGGTAACACAGTTCATCCTCGTTTCCATCTTTCTTAATTATTCGAGCCTAAAGTCTCGCTTATACCCCCATACGCAAATGTAAGCAAATGATGGGAAAAAACTATCTAAAGGAAGTTGTTAAACAATTCCCGCTCACCATCTTCTGCGTGGTCTTGATTTGGTACCTCTGTCTGTTCCGCCCACCTAGAGTGAGAGAGTTGGAAAGCATCTTTGGTTTCGATAAGTGGGTGCACATCTCCATGTATTTGGGCACGTGCTGCGTACTATGGATGGAATATTTCCGTGCTCGTTGTCAATGGTCGATAGCAAAGCGAGCGCTGATTGCTGTGATTGCCCCCATCTGCATGAGTGGTATCATAGAATTGGCACAAGAATACTTCACTACTTATCGTACGGGAGATTGGACCGACTTCGCAGCCAATTCCTTTGGAGTGCTCTTAGCCCTTGCACTCTCACCGCTTGAGAAGCGCCTATTCTATCGTCATAAAAACTGAAATTACTTGTGAATCTCTATATACGTATCTCCGACACCGAACTGTGCTTTGCTGCCTACGAAATGGGGGCTTCGCAGAGTTTCCAATTCAGCACGTTCCGCATGCAGCCCTCGGCTTCGCTAACGGTGAATCTGCGCACGGCCATGCAACAAGTGGAACTTCTGCGTCAGCAGAAGTTTAGCAAAGTAGAGGTCTACGTCAACGCTCCTGTCACTCCCGTGCCTTTGGCTGAGTTTCAGGAGGAGGATGCCGAGACTATCTACAACTATTGCTTCACGCCGGACGAACGGCAGCGTGTATTCTACGATACCGTGCCTGCCTCGAACGCCGTGTTGCTATTTGCCCTGTCGGAAGCTACATGTCGCACCCTCGAGGAGGCCTTCGAGGGCATCAGTGTGCGTTTTGCAGCTTCACTCACGCCCATTGTGCAGCACTTTGCCAAGAAAGGTTTGGCTGTGGCAGCCGACAAACGCGTGTTTGCCTACACCCATGATATGACGCTCGACATCGTGGTGCTCGAAGATAGCCGTATCGTAATGCTCAACACGTATCAAGTGCGCACGCTGACAGATGCCGACTACTACCTGTTCAACCTTATGCACCACCTCGGGCTCAGCACCTCTGACACGCCCATCTTTGTAACTGGCACTCCACTCATGCGAGGGCCACTCATTACGGAGTTGCAAAAGTATGCCGCTAAAGTATATCCCGTCAACCCATCGGCCGAATTTAATCGACATACCATCTCCACCACGGAGGGCGTGCCCTACGACCTCATGTGTGCTTTACTTAAATAGATCTTAGTGCTAATTCAGAGATTCTTATTCCAACAAAATCACCTCTTAATTAACAGAGATGCCGACGCAAGGACGCATCGGGAACAGAACCGAGTGATGGAATTCTTATACATTTGAAGCTCAAATAAACCACCTTATGCGCATCATTACAGGAAAATATAAAGGTCGCCACTTTGAAGTGCCCCGCACCTTCAAGGCTCGTCCCACAACTGACTTTGCCAAGGAAAACCTATTCAACGTGCTCCGTGCTTACCTTGACTTTGAAGATACCCGCGCACTCGACCTTTTCGGAGGTACTGGTAGTATCTCGCTCGAACTCCTCTCGCGCGGTTGCCAACGTGTGGTCACGATAGAAAAGGATCGCCGTCACTTTGCTTTCATTCAGCAATGCCAACGCACACTCGCTGACGAGGCTTGGACTCCGATGTGTGGCGACGCGCTACGCTTCATCGAGCGGGCGGTTGAGGCTTTCGACCTCGTGTTTGCCGATCCTCCTTACGCATTGCCCGAATTGGGCGAACTTCCCGACCGCGTGATGAGCTCTGCGCTCGTAGGTGAACATACGCTTTTTGTCCTAGAGCATGGCAAGAACTATGACTTTAGCTCTCGCCACGACTTCTTAGAGCATCGTGCCTATGGCAGCGTAAACTTCAGCTTCTTCCGCAAGGAATAAGAAAAAATCCATCTAAAAAGCATCTATCAGCCAATACCAAGGGCAACGTGTCCTCGGTATTGGCTGATATTTTTTCTCCTACTGCTGTAAGAATTTTAGATAGTTCTTGTAAATATGTGGGGAATAGGCTTTCATGATGTTGTTGGCAAAGAGAATATCAGTCACCTTGTGCTCTTTCACGTAAGCCTTCATATTACGGGTGAAATAGCGCGAATCTATCACGTGAACTTCCTCAAACGAGAAGAATAGGTAGCCTGGCAGCGCATTGCCAAAGCTATCCTTGAGGATCAAGAGGCGACGACCATTTTTTGTAGAGGTTTCTACTCGAGTGATACGCGTATCGCTGCCCATAAAGGTGCAGTAGGCAGCTCCACTGCCATCCCTGAATCTATTAAAAAATATACCCTTGTGAGGCTTTCCCTCGCCCGTAACCTTATAGTTCTTATCGATGGTGTAGTCGGTATAATAAGTGGTGTAAGTCACGCCTTGGGGCACATAGTAGACAAAGTCGGCTTATTAGTCAAAACGGGTGCTGAAAAGGTCTCAAAACATAAAAATACAACGCTATTAGTCAAAACGGGTGCTAAAAGTGCTGCT
>ENA-ORSO01000017-ORSO01000017.1-human-gut-metagenome-genome-assembly--contig:-NODE-17-length-156082-cov-26.784640_pt1 | contig 156082 bp, 145 predicted proteins | sample MGYA00241902_ERZ509168 | MGnify/ENA primary metagenome ERZ509168 (study PRJEB26280, sample SAMEA2338806) | human gut metagenome | biome: human gut; feature: human-associated habitat; material... | reverse complement strand
AGATAGGCCCTTATAGGGCCTGAGCAAACCACCAGTTAAACTGGTGGTTTTGATTTGCCTTTGGGCCTTCATGGGGAAGAGCCGTTCTTTTTATGATATAATGATATATATTATGAGAACGCAACAGGAGTAAGGCTTTTCGGATAAAGACGCTGCCGAATCCGGTGTAGGGACGGGAGCTGCCCTTTGGCGTCTGTCAGCGGACGGTCACGGTGATCTTCGCGGACGGTCCGGGGCCGGTACAGCCGAATCGGAAGGCGATAAGCATCGTTTCGGCAGGCGGTCGAATTACGGAGCTTTATGGGAGGTCAGCCATGGATCGATTGCAAGATAACATAGGGATTTTTCGTCGTCGCTTAAGGAGCCTCAGTGATTTTGAAAAGAAGGACTGGCAGGAAGAATTTCGCCTTCGCTTTATCCATGACTCGACGGAAATCGAAGGAAGTCGCCTGACCTTACTCGACGTCAAGATGATCCTCATGGACGGCATCATTCCGGCCGGGACCAAAGTCGCTGACTATGAGGCCGTACGAGGCCACGACCGGGCCTGGACAGCGCTGAGAGAGGCGGCAGCGGCGGGCCTTCCCTTGTCGGAATCGTTGATACGTGACCTTCACCGCTTGGCGGCGCCCTTCGATCGAAGGGACGGTTCCTATCGGGACCGATCGATTTCTATCCGCGGCTCGCGGTATATTCCGCCGACGGCGGAAACGATTGGCGAGGCGATGAAAGACGGTCTGTCTCGGATAGGTCGTGACGCCGGTTCCCATCCCCTTGAAAAAGCAGCCCGGATCCACGGGGAGTTCAGTAAGATTCAACCCTTTCTGTCGGGAAACGGTCCGACAGCCCGCCTGCTGATGAATTACCCCTTCGTAGAGGCCGGCTATCCGCCTCTTTCGATAAAAAAAGCACAGCAGACAGAGTATTTTCAGGCCCTCGAAGCCTATGAGCTGGACGACGAGATTCCGCCTTTGCGGGAGCTTTTAAGGGAGTGCTTGGAAGACCGCTTGACTGAATTTTTTTCGATGTACGGCAAAGAAGGGTGAAAAGCGGTTACGGATCATGACGTAAGGAGGAACGAAGATGACAGATGCGAAGGTGACATCCTATCAACTGCGCTCGAAAGATAAGGCCCTTATCGACTTTTCATGCTACCGGTGCCGGGAGAAGGGGTTCATCAGCGAGCGCCTCGAAATCGACAGGATCTATGAGGCCCGGAAGGCCCTGTTCCCACCATCCCTTAAAACCGGCGGTCCCATTACGAAAGAGGCGTTGACGCGCTGGATACGTTTGCGGAAGGTACCCCGACACCGTCATTTTGCTGAGAACATTTTAAGTGCCGTCCATGATGACGGCCGCCTCATGACCTATGTCGATATGACTCGGGCCCTTTCGCTGAATGATGCCTATTGGATTACTGCTGCGGATGATTCGGTTTCTTGGGAGGCTTGTAATCTCTACGACAACCCTTTTTCGGAAAGGGTGGCGGCCATCGCCTTTAACGGAGAGGGGGTCCCTGACAGCGGGCCGGTTGCGACGCCGGAGATTACGACCTGCGGGGCTTTGAAAAAATGCTGGATCCGAAGGGACGGGCGCATCGCTTTGATGAAAGGCGACGGCTTTATGCCCCGGTCGGACGGGCGGACCCAGGCGGCGCTGGAATGGTATGCCGCTAAGATCGCTGCCGTCATGGAATTTCCCCATGTTCCTTATGACCTGGAACCCTATACCCATTCCGACGGGACGACGGAAACGGTGTGCCTCTGCGAGCTTTTCACCAGTGCCGATGTGGGCTATGTCGATGCCTATACCTATTTTTCTGCGAAAGGCCTTGATATGACGGTTTTGAACGATGACGACTTAGGAGCCCATGATGCCATGGCCAATCTCTATGGGCGCCGGGCCTATGCCGACTTGGTGATATGTGACGCCGTCATCTGCAATAAGGACCGTCATTATGGGAATTTCGGCTTCCTCATCGATAACAATACGGGCCAATGGCTGCGGCCGGCACCGATTTTTGATAATGGCCGATCCTTGTTGTACGACGCCAGCCGCTACGATTTGGATCATCTCGACGAATACATGAAGGACTCCGGCGGAAGAGGGGCGTCACTGCCCTTCGATGTACTGGCCCAATTCTTTGTGGAGCCCCGCCATGTAGAGGGACTCCGGAAATTGACGGCCTTTTCCTTTGAAAATCATCCCGTCTGTCCCTTGCCGGAAAAGACGTTGGCCCTCCTTACGGCCTTCGTGCGCCGGCGGGCACAGCGTATTATCGATTTATATGAAGCCCGGGAGAAGCACCATCGCCTGACAGCTACCGATTAAGGGATTGGTTAAGAGAGACCTTGGCAAAGCCCTCCGAGTGTACGTTATAGGATGTACGCCGACAGCCGAAAAAGCAGTTCCAACTGTCCGGGACTGCTTTTCTTGTCAGGGGTTCCTTTTTCTCTGCTTACGGCAGTCTCCGGTAATGCCCGATTCCTTTAGACGTCCGGCAGATGATTCGACCCTTGACGGAGGTCTATATATATCGTGAAGCATTCACCGCTGTTAGGGAGGACTGTCAGGTGGGAGTGGCGCAGCTTTCCAGCGTATGGAAGGAAAAATCTCCCGGTCCGAGACAGACCTGTTTTTCACCCTTTTGGCAGACTGTCAGGGGAATGCATTGACTTTATTTTCATATAGCATCATACTACAGATATAACGATTAAACGATTTATGTGATGGCTGCCTGAATACGATTTATAAGTCATTTAATCCTATACCTATCGGACGCAGGCGTCTGACCTGCGATCCTTGAAAGAAAGGGGATTGCCGCAACCATACTGAAAGCAAGCCCTTTGATAAAAAACACAGTATCGGCCGACAAATCTGCGATCCGTTGGCTGACGGCAGATATGCCCTGTGATTGAGAAAGGCCGGGAACACATTGCAAAAGAGTAGAAATACGATGAACGACATGATAACCATGGATCAATTAAGGCCTGAACAGAGTGCCTATATCCGTGCCATTGGCGGCAGCGGTGCCCTTCGGCATCATTTATTGGATATGGGGCTGACGCCGAAGACCGAGGTTACGCTCCGTAAAATCGCGCCCATGGGAGATCCGATCCAAATTGAACTGCGCGGCTATGAATTGACCCTGCGCCTCGATGAAGCGAAAAAGATAGAGGTAGAGGATATTCATCAAAAGGCGCAGCCCAAGAGCCCGTCGGAATCCTATCGCCCCATTGCCCATCCCGGGGTGGGGGAATTGGGAACGGACGGGGACTACCATGTCCATGAGCGAGGCGATGCCATTGCCAAAGGGCAGCCTTTGACTTTTGCCTTAGCCGGGAACCAGAATTGCGGCAAGACGACCTTATTCAATCAATTGACCGGTGCCAAGCAGCATGTCGGGAATTTTCCCGGTGTCACCGTCGATCGAAAAGATGGGACCATTCGCCATTATCCGGAAGCTACGGTTACCGATTTGCCGGGGATTTATTCGCTGTCACCTTATTCCAGTGAGGAAATTGTAACCCGGGATTTCCTGATGAAAACCAGGCCTTCGGGGATCATCAATATTGTCGACGCCTCCAACATTGAGCGCAATTTGTACCTGACCATGCAGCTCATGGAGTTGGGAATTCCCATGGTCCTGGCGCTGAATATGATGGATGAGGTACGGGCCAATGGCGGGTCTGTCCGCATCAACGAATTAGAGCAAACCCTGGGCATTCCGGTAGTGCCTATTTCGGCTGTAAAAAATGAAGGGATTGACGAGCTCATTGACCATGCCGTTCATGTGGCAAGGCATCGGGAAAGCCCGGCCAGAATTGATTTCTGTGCCGAAAGCGACATGCCGGGAGATCAGGTCGGCGCCGTGCATCGAGCCATTCACAGCACGGTTCATCTCATCGAGCCCTATGCGAAAGCCGCCGATCTTCCGGTCCGTTTTTCGGCGACCAAGGTGATTGAGAATGACCCTTTGATCGGGAAAGCGCTGGCCCTGCCGCCGGAAGCCCAAACGGCGTTGGAACAAATCGTACGTGTCATGGAGGCGGACAGCGCCCTGGACCGGGAAGCGGCCCTTGCCAACATGCGCTTTACGTTCATTGAAAATGTATGCGCTAAGACCGTCGTAAAGCCTCATGAAAGCCAGGAGCACAGACGCAGCGTCGCCCTGGATCGGATATTGACCGGCAAATATACGGCCATTCCGGCTTTTTTTGGAATTATGGCCTTCATCTTTGTCATGACCTTCAACTTTATCGGAGCCGGTCTGTCGGAGGTCATGGCCATGGGCGTAGATGCCGTGACGGGATTGATCGACGCGGGACTGACGGCCGCCGCCATCAATCCCCTGGTCCATGCCCTGGTCATCGATGGAATCTGTAATGGCGTCGGCAGCGTCTTGAGTTTTCTTCCCACCATCGTCACCTTGTTTTTCTTTCTCTCGATCCTCGAGGACAGCGGCTATATGGCCCGCGTGGCCTTTGTCATGGATAAACTGCTGCGGCGCATCGGCTTGTCCGGTCGGAGTTTTGTGCCCATGCTGATCGGCTTTGGCTGTTCCGTCCCGGCGATCATGGCTACGAGGACCTTGTCCAGTGAACGGGATCGAAAAATGACCATCCTCCTCACGCCCTTTATGAGCTGCAGTGCCAAACTGCCGATTTACGGGCTGATGGTCAGTGCCTTTTTTCCGAAACAGTGGCAGGCTGTGGTCATGATCGGCTTATATTTCTTCGGAATTTTCTGCGGCATCCTCTATGCGCTCCTCTTGAAAAAGCGTGTGTATAAAGGCGAACCGGTACCCTTTGTCATGGAATTGCCGAACTATCGGCTGCCATCGGCCAAGAGTGTCGTCCACCTCATTTGGGAAAAAGCCAAGGGCTTCATTCAGAAGGCCTTTACCATTATTTTTGCCGCGACGATCATCATCTGGGCCCTGCAGACCTTTGATACGCAGCTTAACGTGGCCGCCTCGCCGGATACGAGTCTGCTGGCCATGATCGGCAGCCTGACGGCACCGATTTTCAAGCCCTTGGGCTTTGGCGATTGGCGGGTGGCGACGGCTCTCATTACCGGGTTTACGGCTAAGGAGAGTGTCGTTTCGACGTTGTCCGTATTATTGGGCGATGATGTGTCGGCCCTATCGACGTTGTTTACGCCTTTTACGGCCCTTATATTCCTGATTTTTACCCTGCTTTATACGCCCTGCGTGGCAGCCGTGGCAACGGTGCGTCGGGAGATGGGGTCGGCCCGGGCAGCCGCCGTTACCGTCGTGGTACAGTGTGCTATTGCCTGGGTTGTCGCTTTTATCGTCCGTGAAATCGGACTCCTCATCGGGTTCGTCTAGCGAAAGAGAGGTGAGATACGCATGAATGCGGCGAGTTTTCTGTTATTGGCCGTCATCGGCCTCTTATTCGTCCTTGCCGTTCGCAACGTTTTAAAGGGCAGCGGAAATTCATGCGGCGGCAACTGTTCCGGTTGCTCGATGCGCTGCAAGGAACCGAAACGAAAAGGGTGAGGGCTGCTGCCGAACCTTGCCGGTGACAGGTCATCCGATAACGTCGTTTCCGCAAGGCGTCCTTGAAATTATGGACGCCTGGGGCGATAGGGATGCGTCAGAAATCGCTTATGGACCGCGTCGGTCAACAGGAAGTGCACATATTTATTGATTTATATGAAGCGGGACGTCTCAAGGGTGCCTGACGGAAGCTTCTTGGGAGCTCGCCTCAGGTGCCGCGGCCAGGCCCTTTTAACGGCATCAAAAGCACAAAAATACGACGACCTGCTATCTCCGGGATAGGGTCGTCGTATTTTTGTGTCGTGCTGTAAAGGGTTCGCCTTCGAGGAAGAAGGCATTATAATTTGGTGGGCCCACTTGGGATCGAACCAAGGACCAACCGGTTATGAGCCGGTGGCTCTACCGCTGAGCTATAGGCCCATGTAATCAGCGCGTAAAGTCTTACCAAGTTATTATACGCCAATCGTAAAGGGCCGTCAAGAAGAGATATGGCATGGCCTCCGGAGGGAGGATAAGCCGGTCCCCGGGGAACGGATGACGGAACCGTGCCTGGAATCGTGGAAGTGGGACGATTTTTAGCCTGTTTGCGATAAAATCCCATAAATTTACCATTATCGGTGGCGGTATTCTTTGATTTTCGTTATAATATACCTTAAATAATTATGTAAGGGGGAAAGGCCATGGCTGATATTCGTATTTTAAGGGGACAACGGATCGTTCCCGATATCGATCAGGCGCTGCACGTTGCCGGCTATCAGAAGGCAAACCTTGGCCGGGACAAGAGCCTTGCTCGCTGTCAGGAATTGGTGCCGGTCCTGCGCCCGTTGATGCAGGCCAAAGCTGTTTTGGCCTTTACGGACGACAAGGTCTATGCGATTCTGACGTTAGGCGAGGCCGTCAGCCGCCAGCTTGACCGTTATGAAAAAGACGGCGACGTCATGGATTCTCTCTTGTTCAACGCTTTGGCCGATACCTGCCTCTTGGCCCTTGAAGCAGACGTCCTTCAGAAGCTTCAACTCATCTGCCGGCAAAAGGGCTGCGGCATTACCGGCCGCCACGAACCGGGCAGCGATATTCCCATAACGGTCCAGGCCGACGCCGTACGAGAAACGAAGGCCCGTCAGTCCGTCGGCGTCACCGTGAATCGCGACTCCGTCCTGTCGCCGGCCAAATCGATGAGCCTGGTCTTTGATGTCGGCCCCGATCCCGACGTATTTCGTGCCGCCCATGACTGTGCGGCCTGCCCCAAGACCGACTGTGACCGCCGGCAGGACCGGGGCGAAACCGTCGTGACCGTTCCCGCCGGGGCTAAGGTCGATGAGGCCATTCAAGGGCAGGGAACGATTCTTCCCATGCCCTGCGGCGGCAAGGGCCGCTGCGGAAAGTGCCGCGTCCGCGTCGTATCGGGAAAACTTGCCGTGACGCCGGCCGACCGCAACGTCTTCTCCGACAGCCAATTGCGTGAAGGCTGGCGGCTGGCCTGTCAGGCCGAAACGACGGAAGAGACGAAGATTGCCGTACCCCTTCGCGAACAGCAGGGATTTTCAGCCCTGGCCCTTCAGGAAGAGGAGGCCGTCGGCGATGACCTTTTGGCGAACCATGGCTGCGGCATCGCCGTCGATATCGGGACGACGACCATTGCTGCGGCCCTCATCGACAGAGGGGACGGCCGCATCGTGGCCACGGCGACGACGGGCAGTCGTCAGCGCTCCTTCGGGGCCGACGTCATCAGCCGCATCGATGCGGCCAATAAGGGAAAGGGCAAGGCCCTGCAGAAAGCCGTCCGCCGGGATATTCTGGGGCTGATGGAAAAACTCTTTGACGATCATCCCGAAGCCAAGGCTTCGTGCCATAAGGTCGCCATTGCGGCCAATACGACGATGCTCCACCTGCTCATGGGCTGGTCCTGTGAAGGCCTTGGAAATTGGCCCTTTACGCCGGTCTCCTTGGGCGGCGAGACCTATTCTTTCAGCGAGGTTTTTGGAAGGGGCGACTTCCTGACGGACTGTCCGGTTACCCTGATTCCCGGCATGAGTACCTACGTCGGCGGCGACATTACGGCCGGCATTGCCGCCTGCGGCCTCATGGATTCGGACGAGGTTACCTTATTCATCGACTTGGGCACCAATGGGGAATTGGTCCTGGGCCATCGGGATAAGCGCTTCATCGCTTCCGCGCCGGCCGGGCCGGCCCTTGAAGGGGGCAAACTGACTTGGGGTACGGCCAGTATCTCCGGCGCCATCTGCGGCGTCCGCATCGAAGGCGGTAAAGCCATTGTCCGCACCATTGACGGCGCCGTTCCCGTCGGCATCTGCGGAACCGGTATTATCGAAGCCATGGCCGGCCTCGTTTCGGAAGGACTCGTCGATGAAACGGGAAAATTAGAGGAACCTTATTTCACCATGGGCTTTACCCTGGGGTCGACCCTCGACTATGAACGCATCGTCCTCAGCCAGAAGGACATCCGAGAAATCCAAATGGCCAAGAGTGCCATTCGGGCCGGCATTGAAACCCTCATCGAACGGAGCGGCATCGATCGCCGGCGCATCGATCGGGTGTGCCTGGCCGGTGGTTTCGGTTACCGCCTCGACCCGGAGAAAGCCGCCGTCATCGGCCTCTTGCCGCCTGATTTAGCGGCCAAGGCGACGGCCGTCGGCAATACGGCCCTCCAAGGGGCAGCGGCCTTCCTGTCAGGATCCCTTTCGGAGGAGGACCTGCGGACGGCTGCTGCCGGGGCTGAAGAGATTGTCCTTGGCAACGAAGAAGCTTTTCAACGCTTGTACATTTCATATATGAATTTTTAGGGGGAAGGTAGATTGACCAACGAAGCATTTCAGCGGCTCTTAGACAGCGGCGTCGTCCTCCTCGACGGCGCCACGGGAACCAATTTACAGCAGGCCGGCATGCCCATCGGCGTCTGCCCGGAACAATGGATTTTGGAAAATCGTCAAGTCATGATCGACTTGCAGCGAAAATTCATCGAGGCCGGCACGCAGATCGTCTATGCGCCGACCTTTACGGGCAACCGCCTGAAACTGGCGGAATACGGATTAGACGATGACTTGAAAGCCATCAATGAGGGGCTGGTGGCTATTTCTAAAGAAGCGGCCGGGGACAAGGCCCTGGTCGCCGGCGACATGACCATGACCGGCCGCCAGCTCTATCCCATGGGGGATTTGACCTTTGAAGACTTGGTGACGGTCTATAAGGAACAGGCAAAGGTCCTTTATGAAGCCGGCGTCGACCTCTTCGTCGTCGAAACGATGATGAGCCTTCAAGAAACGCGGGCCTGCGTCCTGGCCATCAAAGAGGTCTGTGATCTGCCCATCATGGCGACGCTGACCTTTGAAAAAGACGGCCGCACCTTATACGGTACGCCGCCGGAAGCGGCTGTCGTCGTCCTCGAACACTTAGGCGTCGATGCCGTCGGCCTCAACTGCTCGACGGGCCCGGCCGACATGGTCGATACGGTACGAACGATGTACGAGTACGCCAATATCCCCATCATCGCCAAGCCAAATGCCGGTCTTCCGGAACTCGACGGCGACAAGACGGTTTATAAGACGACGCCTGAAGAATTTGCCAAAGACGGCCGCCTCCTCATCGAAGCCGGTGCCCATATCGTCGGCGGCTGCTGCGGAACGACGCCGGCCCATATCAAGGCCTTGGCCGATGCTGTAAAAGATATGACGCCGAAAGTTTCTCAGGCCAGCCATTCCCGCGTCCTGGCGTCGGAACGACAGGTCCTTGAAATTCACCTCGACGGCGATTTTCAGGTCATCGGTGAACGGATCAATCCGACGGGGAAGAAGAAACTCCAAGCTGAATTGAGAGCGGGAAAACTCGACTTAGTCCGCGCTATGGCCCGCGAACAGGAACGGTACGGGGCATCCATCCTCGACGTCAACATGGGGACCAACGGCATCGACGAAAAAGACATGATGCTGAAAGCTATTTATGAAGTGACCGGCGTATCGGGACTGCCGCTGAGCATCGACACCAGCTCGCCGGAGATCATGGAAGCGGCCCTTCGCATCTATCCCGGACGGGCTTTGGTCAACTCCATTTCCTGTGAAACGGAAAAATACGAAAAACTCCTGCCCGTCGTCAAGAAGTACGGCGCCATGTTCATCGCCCTGCCCGTATCGGATGAGGGCATCCCCAAGACGCTGACGGAAAAACACGCCGTCCTCGATGAACTCTTGGATCACGCCTATCAGGCCGGGTTTAAGCCGGAAGACATCGTCGTCGATGCCTTAGTGGCAACCGTCGGCGCTGCTAAGGCTGCGGCCCTCGACTGCATGGCTACTTTTTCTCACTGCAAACAGGATTTAGGCCTGGCCACGGTCTGCGGCCTGTCCAACATTTCCTTCGGCCTGCCCGACCGGATGTACGTCAATGCCGCCTTCCTTTCCATGGCCATTGCCAGCGGCCTTACCATGGCCATTGCCAATCCGTCTCAGGACCTCCTGATGAATACGGCAGCGGCTGCCAATATGCTCATGAACCGCGAAGGCAGCGACCTCGGCTATATTCGCCGCATGCAGTATTTCGATAAGAAAGAGGCCGAAGCCAAACGGCAGCAGGAAGCGGAACTCCTGGCCCGTCATGGCGAGTCCTTGTCCGGACCGGCCGCGGGGGAGTCTGAGGGCACGGAGGAAAAACCGGTCAGTCCCGTCTATCAGGCCGTCTTAGACGGCGAGAAAGAGACCATCGTCACTCTCGCTCAAGCAGAACTTGCCAAGGGCATGACGCCCGGGGCGGTCATCGATGAACAGCTCATTCCGGCCATTACGAAAGTCGGTGACTTATACGACAAGCAGATTTATTTCCTGCCTCAGCTCATTGCCAGCGCCAATACGATGGAGACGGCCATTGCCTACTTAGAGCCTCTTATCCAAAAGGCGCCGGACGAGAGCGACATGGCGACCATCATCATCGCCACCGTCGAAGGCGACGTCCATGACATCGGCAAGAATCTCGTCGGTCTCATGCTGCGCAACTACGGCTACAAGGTCATTGACCTCGGCAAAGACGTGCCGGCCGGCAAAATCATCGAGACGGCCTTGTCTCACCGGGCTTCCGTCGTCGGCCTGTCGGCTTTGATGACGACGACGATGATGCATATGAAAGACGTCATTGCCGAAGCGGCCGACCGGCATTATGACGGCAAGATCATCATCGGCGGCGCCGCCGTCACACCGAGCTTTTCCGAGGAAATCGGCGCCGACGGCTATTCTAAAGACGCGGCAGACTGTGTCAAACTCGTCAGCCGCCTGTTATCGTAAAAGGGGGATTTGTATCATGACATCTTATCGTTGGGCAACCTTAGGCTGCGGGGTCATTGGCAATGAATTGGCTCAGGCTATGCAGCAATTAGGGGGCAACTTGTACGGCGTCGGCAATCGGACTCATGCCAAAGCCGTCTCCTTTGCGGAAAAATACGGCATTTCCAAGGTCTATGACAAGCCGGAAGACATCTTTTCCGACCCCGACGTCGATATCGTCTACTTATCGACGCCGCACAACACGCACATCCAGTACCTGATCCCGGCCCTGAAAGCAGGGAAACACGTCCTCTGTGAAAAGTCGATTACCCTCAACAGCGAGGAACTGGCTCGGGCCCGCAAGGTCGCCGACGAAAAGGGCGTCGTCCTGGCCGAAGCCATGACCTTGTACCACATGCCGATCTATAAGAAACTTTCTGATCTCGTAACCTCCGGCGCCTTAGGGAAACTTCGCTTCGTCCAGATGAACTTCGGCAGCTATAAAGACTACGACATGAAGAACCGCTTCTTTAACCGCTCTTTAGCCGGCGGCGCCCTCCTCGACATCGGCGTCTACGCCTTGTCCTTCGTCCGCTACTTCATGAGCGCCCAGCCCGATCAGATTGCCTCTCAGGTCCTGCGGGCCCCGACCGGCGTCGATGAACAGGCGGGCATCCTCCTCCAGAATAAAGAAGGGGAAATGGCAACCTTGGCCCTGTCCCTTCACGCCAAGCAGCCCAAAAGGGGCATGGCCGCCTTCGATAAGGGCTATATCGAAATCTACGACTATCCCCGGGCTGAAGAAGCGACCATCACCTACACCGAAGACGGCCGCAAGGAAGTCATCCGGGAAGGGAGCACGGCCAAGGCCCTGCAGTACGAAGTCCTCGATATGGAACAGGCCGTCGCTAACGGCGGCAAGGGCATGTGCCAGGAATACACGAAAGACGTCATGGATCTCATGACCGCCATCCGTCAGCAGTGGGGCCTGACCTACCCGGAAGAAGAACAGGCATAATTCGGACGGAAAGGACCTCGTAGAACGCGTCCTTTTACAGACATTTCCACAAGTCTTTTCAAAAGTTATACAGGCTCTCGCTATACTGAATATGTACAGCGAGAGCCTGTTTTTATTGGGGATGAGGAGGAGATGCCATGTTTTCGTCACTGTTTTCCAGGAATCGAGACGACCTGGAAAGAAAAAATTATTCGCGCCTGTCTATCATTAGTGATTTCCATTATCCGTGCAAAAAGCTGGTCACGCCGAAAGAGCGCCTGCGCTATATGGCTGCCAAAGAGGGAGCCCTGCAGGATATGAACGACTGGCGCGACCTCGATTTAGCCGTCTTTACGGGCGATATGGTCCAGCGCAACGGCAGTGCCGAAGAATACCGCCTGGTGCGGCTCGTCGTCAACGGCCTGAAAAAGCGGAAAGCCTTCATTGCCGGCAATCATGAACTGCTCTATACGGGCCACGGCGAGGATCTCCGGCCCTGCAGCAGTACCGAACGAATCCTGCACTTTGCCCGCTACACCAAGACCTTCGGGCCGCTCTATTATGCCAAAGAACAGCGGGGCTATCTCCTGGTATTCCTGTCGCCGGACACGGTTACCGGCGGCGCTGCCGTCGAATTATCTCACCAACAGCTGACCTGGCTCGACCAGACCTTGGCCGCCCACCGTCAGATGCCGACGATCATCTTCTGTCACGCTCCCTTAGAAAATACAGCCGTTCCCGAAAAGAACGGCGTCAGCCTGCCGTCGCCGCGCAACTCCGCCCAGCCTGCCGCCGACATCCGCCGCATCTTGGCCCGCCACCATCAGGTTCGCCTGTGGGTATCGGGACATACCCATACCATGCCGGACGATGCGACCTTTATGGATGACCAGAACTATTATGAAGGCCGGGTCCTCAACGTCTATAACAGCGACTGGGACGAAGATACCATTTATTCCAACTCTATCTATCTTTACAACGACCGCATCCTCATTCGGACTTATAATCATACCGAGGGCATTTGGCTGCCCGCCTTCGACCGGGTCATCACCCTGCCGGAATGGTGCCGCACCGTCGCCTAGGCTGACGCATCGAGCTCTCTGTTGATCGGAATATAAAAAGGCCGGGAAGAAATGGAGCCCACTTCTTCTCGGTCTTTTCGTCGTGCTTATGATTTTTGGATTATGCTTCGTCGTCTTCGATGACCAGTTGATCCGGCGTCGTGCAGAAGGTGAAGTCCGGATTTCGTTCGACGATCCAATTGGCCTGCCATTCGTTGGTAATGAGCAGGACGACGCGCTGTTTATGGTCTTTGACGATCATGGCGCTGTCGATGTTCTTGAGGTCCTTATAATCGTGGCCGTTGTCTTGGATCCAGCGGGCGACGGTGTAGGGCAGGCGGTTCATTTCTAAATCGACGCCGTATTCGTGCTTCAGCCGGTATTCGAGGACTTCGAACTGCAATTGGCCGACGGCACCGACGATGTAGCTTTCCATAGAGCCCATGTTTTCATAGATCTGGACGGCCCCTTCCTGGGCTAATTGGGTCATGCCCTTGAGGAACTGCTTGCGCTTCATCGAGTCTTTGGCGCGGATGCGGGCGAAGAGTTCCGGCGGGAAGGTCGGGAAGTCTTTAAAGGTGACCTTCTTTTTGCCGTCGTATAAGGTGTCGCCGACGCCCATGGTGCCGTTGTCAAAGACGCCGATGATGTCGCCCGGGTAGGCGTCTTCGATGATCGTTCGTTCCGTAGCCAGGAACTGCTGGGGCTGCATGAGCCGCAGGGTCTTGCCGGACTGACGGTGGGTGACGGACATGCCCTTTTCGAATTTGCCCGAGCAGATGCGCATGAAGACGATGCGGTCGTGGTGCTGGGGATTCATGTTGGCCTGAATCTTAAAGACGAAGGACGTGAACTGATCCGATGTCGGGTCGACAGCGCCTTCGAGGCATTTTCGCGGCTGCGGTTTCGGCGCCATGCGCAGGAATTCTTCGAGGAAGGGTTTGACGCCGAAGTTGGTCATGGCCGAGCCGAAGAACATGGGCGTCAATTCACCGCGCTTGACCTTTTCCATGTCGAATTCATCACCGGCTTCGTCGAGGAGTTCGATGTCGTCGATGAGGCCCTGGTGGACGTCTTCTTCGAGGAGTTCCTTGAAAATCGGATCGTCAGCCGATCCTTTGGTCGACGCCAGTTTGCGTTGGCCGTGGGTCGTGTCCTTTTCAAAGAGTTCGATAGACGACGAGGCCCGGTCGTAAATGCCCTGGTAGCTGCCGTTGAGGCCGATGGGCCAGTTCATGGGGTAGGCGTGGATGCCCAAGATATCTTCGATTTCATCCATGAGGTCGAAGGGGTTGCGGCCGAAGTGGTCGATTTTATTGACAAAGGTAAAGATGGGGATGCCCCGTTCTTTACAGACGCGGAATAACTTTTTTGTCTGCGCTTCGACGCCTTTGGCGACGTCGATGAGCATGACGGCGCTGTCGGCGGCCATGAGCGTCCGGTACGTGTCTTCACTGAAGTCCTGATGGCCCGGCGTATCGAGGATGTTGATGTGATGGCCTTCGTAGTCGAACTGCAGGACCGAGCTGGTGACGGATATCCCACGCTGCTTTTCGATTTCCATCCAGTCGGAAACGGCGTGCTTGGCCGTCTTCCGGGCTTTGACGGAACCGGCCAGGTGGATGGCGCCTCCGTAGAGCAGCAATTTTTCAGTCAGCGTCGTCTTACCGGCATCGGGGTGAGAGATGATGGCAAAAGTACGGCGATTATTTACTTCATCGATTAATGACATAGTACACCTCATCTATTGTTAAAGCTAAAATATGCAAGTACTCTTTATTATATAAGTTTTTGCAGTCACTGGCAAGATTCTATTATGCATAAAACGGGTCCTTCGGGCCCTTACTTATAAATTTTAGATAGATGTGAATTTTTTATCATTTCCTATGAGTAAAGTATGGCCTTCCTCTTGATTTCAGGTTATAATAGACTTAATCCATAGAGAATAGAGAAGGAGCATGTTAAAGTGATAATAACAAGAGAAACTGACTACGCAATACGTATTTTACGGTCCCTGGCTGATTGGGAACAGAAGAATATTCGGGAAATCAGCGATGAACAGATGATTCCCCGTCAGTTTGCTTACAAGATTTCCAAGAAGCTCGAACAGGCCGGATATATTGAAATCATCCGCGGCGCCCAAGGCGGCTGCCGACTGGTGAAAGATTTGCATGAATTGAACCTGATGGACGTTATCACCGTTATGGATCGGGATAACATGATCATCAGCTGCCTCGACGGCAGTTTTGAATGCCTGTATCGCCGCCGTCACGGCTTTTGCCCGACCCACGATGCCTATGCGGCCATCCAGGATAAACTGGCGGAGAACTTGGCAGCCATCCCCTTACACGATCTGATTTCCGCTCCGAAGAGCGATGTGATCCCGGCTGAGAAGGCAGAATAACCCGGCCGCATTGCCGGCTCATCTATCGATAGGAAAGGAAATTACCATGAAGAAAAAGCTTTTTTGCGTGACTTGTCTCTTACTTCTCCAGGCGGCCTTCTTGACGGCCCCTGTGTACCAGCCGGTCCAAGCTGCAAAAGGCGGCATTCGCATGTCGGCCCCGCGGTCGGCACCGGCGCCTAAGGCAGCTCCGGCGCCGAAGGCCAATACGAATAACAACGCTTCATCGGCACAATCCCAGACACGAAATCAGACGGCTGCGCCTCGAACTAACGCCAATACGACGGCCAATCGCTCGTCAGCCTGGGGCGGCGCTATGCGCGGCATCGGCCTCTTTGCCGGGGGCATGTTCCTGGGCAGCATGCTGAGCAGCCTCTTTGGCATGGGGAACTTTGGTTGGGCCGCCGATTTTCTCGGCCTGTTGTTTAATGTAGTACTCATTTATGTGCTGTTTAAGGCCGTGTCGGCTGTGTGGCGGGCCATCCGCGACCGGCGGCATCGATCCTAAAAAAGAAGGGCAGGAGCCCTTCCTTTTTGATTGTAGTGGGACTAATTCTGTCCCTGTGGTGGCGGGAATGCCTCAGACATGATATGTTCGTAGTATAATGTACAAGTTATCTCGTCATGCGATTTGTAAAGGAGTAGGTCATGAATAACTATAAAATCATTGCTTGTGATATGGATGAAACGCTGCTCAGCAGCGATGCGACGATTTGTCAGCGCAATATCGAAGCCATTGCCAAGGCCGTCGAAAAGGGTGTCAAATTCGTGCCCTGCACGGGTCGGAGTTTTCGCACCATTGACGGTGTCTTGAAGACCCTCCGTCTTTTTGAACAGCCCGATCAGTATGTCATCGGCCTCAATGGCGGAAATATCACGGAAAATAAGGGCAGCCGCTCCCTTTTCTGGGACCCCATTCCCTTTGACCTGGCCGATCAGATTTTTCGCAAGTGTGCTTCCTACGGCCAGTGCCTGCACGTTTATACGCGGGACGTCGTCTACATCACCAACATCACGCCTGACGAAGAAGCCTTCCTGAAAGGCCGCATGGCGTATACTCCCCGCGAAGAAATGACCTTGGACTTTATCCGCGGCAAAGAAGAAGTCGGGAAATTGATCCTGACCAATACGGACTACGACTATTTGGAAACTGTCCATGCCGAATTGAAGCCCCTCCTCGACGACATTACGGTCAGCTTTTCCAGTAACCGCTACATCGAATTCATGCATAAAGGCGTCAATAAGGGCGCCGGCCTCTTGAAATTGGCGGACATCCTCGGCGTGCGTCCGGAAGAAACGATGGCCATCGGCGACAATATCAACGATATCGACATGCTTAAAGCCGCCGGCCTTTCCGTCGGCGTCCGCAATTTGAACCCGGCCATTCGGGAGTACTGCGACGTCGTGACCGAAGCCACCAACAATGAAGGGGCCGTCGCCGAAGCCATCGAAAAATACATCTTATAAGGGACCGGTCTCGGTGCGCCTTGCGTCAAGGGCCGATTTTCAGTATGATAGATGTAGATTACAGAAAGGAAAAGCTGTCTTACCGGGAATAGGCAGCAGGAACAGGCATATGAACTCTACCGAAGCTATCTTAAAATTACAGAATGGCAGTGACGTCCGCGGCATCGCCGTCGAAGGCGTCCCTGACGAAAAGGTCAACCTGACGCCGGAAGCGGTCAACCGCATTGCCGCCGGCTTTGCCAAGTTTTTAGCGCAGAAGCTGGGCAAAAAGGAAGGGGACTTACGCATCGCCGTCGGCCACGATTCGCGCATTTCAGCCGATAAGATGAAAGAAGCCGTCTTTGCCGGTCTCCTCGGCCGGGGCGTTTACGTCACCGACTGCGGCCTGGCATCGACGCCGGCCATGTTCATGTCCATTATTTTTGAAGACACGGCCATGGACGGGTCCATCATGATTACGGCCAGCCACCTGCCGTACAATCGAAACGGCCTCAAATTCTTTACCAAGGACGGCGGCCTTGAAAAGAAAGAAGTCAAAGAAGTCCTGACCTTGGCGTCGAACCTCTCGGCAACGGCCGTATCGACGGCAGCCATCGCCTCGTTGGACCTCATCGAACGCTACGCCCTCCACCTGCGTCAGAAGATCTGCGCCGGCCTCTGCGCCGGCATGTTCGACCGCCCTTTGGAAGGGATGCACATCGTCGTCGACGCCGGCAACGGCAGCGGCGGTTTCTTTGCGACGAAGGTCTTGGCACCCCTCGGTGCCGATACGACGGGGAGCCAGTTCCTTGAACCGGACGGCCATTTCCCGAACCATATTCCCAATCCGGAAAATGCCGAAGCCATGGCCTCCATTCGAAAAGCCGTCCTCGACAACAAGGCCGACCTGGGCCTTATCTTCGACACCGACGTCGACCGCATGAGCGCCGTCCTGCCCAGTGGGGAAGAAATCAACCGCAACGCCCTCATCGCCATGATGGCCGCCATTTTGGCGCCGGACTATCCGGGCAGCACCATCATTACCGACTCGGTCACGTCGGACGAATTGACGACCTTCCTGCAGGATGAACTGCACCTCGTCCATCACCGTTACATGCGGGGCTATAAGAATGTCATCGACGAATGCATCCGCCTCAACAAGGCCGGCACCGTATCGCCCTTGGCCATCGAAACGTCGGGCCACGGCGCTTTAAGCGAAAACTACTACCTCGACGACGGCGCTTATTTGGCCGTCAAACTCCTCATGGCCGCCGCCAAAGCCAAGAAGGCCGGAAAACCCTTAGGCGACCTCATCAAAGCCCTCGGCCAGCCTGCCGAAGGTGTCGAATACCGCCTCAAAATCAGCGGTGACGGCGACGTACAGGCTTATGGTGCCGACGTCCTCAAAGCCTTTGAAGCACGGGCACAGGAAAAGGGCATTGCCATTGCCAAACCGTCTTACGAAGGCGTCCGCCTCGTATTTCCGAACGGCTGGGCCCTCCTTCGCATGTCCCTTCACGATCCCAATATGCCCCTTAACATCGAAAGCAAGGATGAAGGGGGATGTGAAGCCATTGCTAAGGAAGTGAAAGGCCTCCTTTCCGGCTTTGACCGCCTGAATATCACCGTCCTTCCGGAATAAGGGGACGAAGTCTTTTTCCACCGTCCATTCTTATCGTACCTGAAAACAGCCCTTGACGACGAGGGCTGTTTTTTTGTATAATAAGTGCACAATCATGTGACTGACGGAAGTGGAGTTACCACGGGGAGCATGATTTCTTGAAGCCGACCGTCTGGGCAACTTACCAGCGGAGCGGCCTTTTTTTATGCAGCGGACAAGGAGTGACTACCATGGCAAAGGTATTAAGCGATATCGAAATTGCACAACAGACGACATTAGAACCGATTACGACCATTGCAAAGAAGGTCGGACTGACGGACGACGATTTGGAACTCTACGGGAAATACAAGGCCAAGATTTCCTTTGACGCCATCAAGCGCCTTTCCAAAGAAAAAGACGGCAAGCTCGTCTTGGTTACGGCCATTACGCCGACGCCGGCCGGCGAAGGCAAGACCTTAACGACCATCGGCCTGGCCCAGGCTTTGAATTACATGGGTCATAAGGCCGTCGTCGCCCTGCGCGAACCGTCCCTAGGCCCTGTCTTTGGCATCAAAGGCGGCGCGGCCGGCGGCGGATATTCTCAGGTCCTGCCCATGGAAGACATCAACCTCCATTTCACCGGTGACATGCACGCCATTACGGCAGCCAACAACCTCTTGGCAGCGGCCATCGACAACCACGTCCATCAAGGCAATGCCCTTCGCATCGACGTGCGCCGCATCATCTGGAAGCGGGTCATGGACATGAACGACCGGGCCCTTCGCAATCTCGTCGTCGGCATGGGCGGTAAGGTCTGCGGCTTCCCGCGGGAAGACCACTTCATGATCACCGTCGCATCGGAAATCATGGCAGCCCTGTGCCTTGCCAGCGACCTCATGGACCTCAAGAAACGGATGGGGGACATCACCGTCGCCTACGACCTCGACGGCAACTTGGTTACGGCCCGTCAGCTCGGCGTTGAAGGGGCCATGGCCATCCTCATGAAAGATGCCATCAAACCGAACCTCGTTCAGACCATCGAACATACGCCGGCCCTCGTTCACGGCGGCCCCTTTGCCAACATCGCCCACGGCTGCAACTCCGTCGTCGCCACCAAATTGGCCATGAAGATGGGCGACATCGCCGTTACGGAAGCCGGTTTCGGTGCTGACCTCGGCGCTGAAAAGTTCATGGACATCAAGTGCCGTTTCGCCGGGATCAAACCCGATGCCGTCGTCATCGTCGCTACCGTCCGGGCTCTCAAGATGCACGGCGGCGTCGATAAGAAGAACCTCCAGGAAGAAAACGTCGAAGCCTTGAAGAAGGGCTTTGCAAACCTTGCCAAACACATCGAAAACATGCGCCTCTTCGACGTTCCCGTCGTCGTCGGCATCAATAAATTCATCAGCGATACGGATGCTGAAATCCAGGCCCTGCGCGACCTCTGCGCCGACTACGGCGTCGAAGCGGCCCTCAACAACTGCTGGGCTGAAGGCGGCAAGGGCGGCGTCGAAATGGGCGAAAAGGTCCTCAAGATGCTGGAACAGCCCAAGACGCCGTACAAACCGATTTACGACGTCAACGATTCCATTCCGGAAAAACTGACGGCCATCGTCCAAAAGGTATACGGCGGCGACGGCGTCGTCTTTGAAGGCAACGCGAAAAAACAGATTCAGGAACTGGAAGCCTTCGGTCTCGACCACATGCCGATCTGCGTGGCTAAGACCCAATACTCCCTGTCGGACAATCCGGCCCTCCTCGGGGCCCCCAAGGGCTTTACGGTCACCGTCAAAGACGTCCGCATCTGCACCGGTGCCGGCTTCATCGTCTGCCAGACGAGCAATATCATGACCATGCCGGGCCTGCCGAAGGTCCCGGCGGCCAACCGCATGGACATCGACGAAAACGGTGTCATCACCGGTCTCTTCTAAGATGGATTATACGAAGTTCCAATCGATGCCCCTCGACGAGCTCCTGACCGTCACGGCATCGAAAGAGCCCATTCCCGGCGGCGGCGGCATCGCTGCCATGACGGCTGCGTCGGCAGCAGCCTTGGTCGAAATGGTGGCCAACCTGACCATTGGGAAACAGGGGTATGAAGAAATCGAAAAGCTCATGGTATCCATTCGCGACAAGGCCCGGGCCTTACGCCAACGCTATCTCGACGGCATCGCCGAAGACGCGGCGGCCTTCGACAACGTCATCCGGTCCGTCCGCCTGCCCAAGGATACGCCCGATCGGGCAGCTATCGTCGAACAGGCCTTTAAAGATGCGGCCACGTCGCCTTTTGAGCTGGGGAAGGATATCTTCGCCCTCCTGCAATTAGCGGAACAAGCCGTCCGTTACGGCAACGCCTGGGTCATCACCGACGGGGCCATTGCCGCCATGAACGCCAGAGCCGCCATGCGCTCGGCCTTCTACAGCGTCCGCATCAACCTGCGGTCCATTAAAGACGAAGCCTTCGTCGCCCGGATGATCGCCCAGATCCGCGAAATCGAAGAAAAGGCCGTCATGGTCGAACAGAATGTAGAATACGAATATCGTCAGCGATAATAAAAACAGCATAACCTGAGAGAGACTGTCGTACCCGTGTGCGGCAGCCTCTCTTGTTATATAGGGAAAGATACCGTATAATATAAAGTATACGAAAGGAGAATACAATGTTTGATTTTAATATACTCGCGATCATCGCCGGCATTCCCGGCCTGCTCATTGCCCTGGTCATTCACGAATATGCCCACGCCCAAGTGGCAGTCTGGATGGGCGATGATACGCCGCGGATGATGGGGCGCCTGACCCTGAATCCCGTAGCCCACATCGATCCCGTCGGGCTCATGATGCTCCTCGTGGCCCGCTTTGGCTGGGCCAAGCCGGTCATGATCAATCCCGGCAACTTCCGCAACTGGCGGAAAGGGGAGGTCTGCGTCGCCTTAGCCGGCCCGGTGTCCAACCTGATCACCGGTTTTTTGGCCCTCGTCGTCCAGTTGGTATTCGCCAAGCTGAACCTTTTCACTTCGACGGCCCTGCCCATGGTGCTGCAGCTCATCGTCTTGTACAACGTCAACTTCGCCATCTTCAACATGCTGCCCTTGCCGCCGCTCGACGGCTCGCGGGTCTTGATGTGCTTTTTGCCGACAGAATGGTCGTATAAGCTGGCCAGCATCGAACGCTACAGCTTCCTGATCCTCATCGCCTTGATGATGACCCCTGTTTTTACGTATATTTTGATTCCTCTGCAGCGCTTGATTTTCACGTTGTTCTCGCTGTTGTTAGCTCCCTTTTGGTAAGGAGGGTTTATGATGATGTATAAAAAGATAATCGCTTCCGGTTTATTGTGGGCGGCCCTTACGGCCCCGGCCGGCGCTTTTGACTATAACCAGTCCGTCGATGAAATCGCCGCCAATCCCTTGACGGCCTATCAGACGGTGTACCTCGGCATGCCGAGAGCCGACTTTGACGGCAACTTCTCCGTCTTATCGGATTGGACCTTCTATGGCAGCACCGTATCCTTCACGGAAAAAGCGGAACGGACGTCTGTCGTAAAGAACGTGTCCGTCACCGAAGGCATCGAAATCTTTTCGGCCGATACGTCGGCAAAAGGAAGGGTCCTCGCCTTTGACAACTACTTTAAGACCAAGGACAAGGCCACGGCCAAGTCCATTTACACCCGACTCGTAGCGACGATTTATTCCAATATGGAAAACTTCCCCGTCAAGCAGAGCGACAAGGAAGTGGAATGGAAACAAGACGACGTCTCCATTACCGTCGCCTTTGACGGCCAGAAGGACAGTAACGGCGACTACGTCGTCTACATCCGCCGCTACAACAATAAGATCCTGAAATAGCCCTTGTTGACAATGAACCTGAGAACATATATAATAAGGTCATAGCATATTTAACCTTTTGACCTTTAGCTTTTTTGAAGAGGGTGAATTTTATGAACAGTGTGAAAACGGTATTCCTCATGACGGCCCTGGCCTGTATCCTCATGGCTCTGGGCGGCATCTTCGGCGGCCGCAGCGGCGTCATGATTATGTTTATTATCGCTATGGGGATGAATTTCTTCTCCTATTGGTTCAGCGATACCATGGTACTGCGGGCCTACAAGGCCGAACAAGTCGGCGAGGATCACTACCTGTACCGCATCGTAGCCGATTTAGCGCAGCGTGCCGATCTGCCCATGCCCAAAGTCTATATCATCCCCACCGACGTGCCTAACGCCTTTGCGACCGGACGAAATCCGTCCCACGCAGCCGTAGCGGCAACGGCTGGGATCATGAATCTCCTCGATGAAGATGAAATCCGCGGCGTCCTGGCCCATGAAATGAGTCACGTCCTTCACCGCGACATCCTGATCAGCACCATCGTCGCTTCCTTTGCCAGTGCCATCGCCATGATCGCCAATATGGCCCAGTGGGCGGCTATCTTCGGCAGCGGCCGCGACAATGACGGCGAAGGCGGCAATCCCATCGCCCTCATCGCAACGGCTCTCTTAGCGCCTTTAGCTGCATCGGTCATCCAAATGGGTATCTCGCGGACGCGGGAATACATGGCCGATGAAGAAGGGGGACGCATGATCGACGATCCCATCGCCCTGGCCCGTGCCTTGGCGAAAATCGACAATTACGCCCACTACCAGGTATTGCCCGGTGCCAGCAAGGCCACGGCCCATATGTGCATCATCAATCCCTTTTCCGGCGTCCGCAGCACGCTGATGAACCTGTTCAGCACTCACCCGCCGACAGAAGAACGCATTGCACGCCTCGAAGACTTAGACAGACAATTACACGGATAATACCTATGCAGCCGCTCCCCGGAACTTTTTCGGGCGAGCGGCTTTTTCCGTTTCCCGGCGATTGCATTTTTTTGCAGAAACGATATAATTAAACCATTGCAGCCACACCGTTTTTTTTATGACAGGAGGGGATAAGGGTTGGCACAATATATCATGCTGCAGGGGACGAGTTCCCATGTCGGCAAGAGTATTCTTACGACGGCCTTGTGCCGTATTTTTTTACAAGAGGGACAGCGCGTCGTCCCCTTTAAGGCCCAGAATATGGCCCTCAATTCTTATGTGACCGCCGACGGGCTGGAAATGGGCCGGGCCCAGGTCGCCCAAGCCGAGGCGGCAGGCCTCCTTCCCATGGTCGATATGAATCCCGTCCTCTTGAAGCCGACGGGAAATGCCTGCTCCCAGGTCATCATTGGCGGCCGGCCCGTAGGCAATATGTCGGCCCGGGAGTACCATAAAGGCTATGCCATAAAAGCCTTCGACGCCGTAAAGGCAGCGCTTTCACGCCTCGATCAGGCCTACGATCGGCTTGTCATTGAAGGGGCCGGAAGTCCTGCCGAGATCAATCTCAAGGACCACGACATCGTCAATATGCGCGTTGCCAAATACTTGGGCGCACCGGTCCTCTTGGTGGCCGATATCGACCGCGGCGGGTCCCTGGCGGCCTTGGTGGGGACTTTGGAACTCCTCGACGACGAAGAACGGGCTCACGTCAAAGGCCTTATCATCAATAAATTCCGCGGCGACGTCTCCCTCTTTACGCCGGCCGTCGAGTTCTTAGAAAAAAAGACGGGAAAGCCCGTCTTAGGCGTCATTCCTTACATCGGCGACCTCGGCATCGACGACGAAGATTCTGTGTCCTTGGAGGACAAGGGAAGAGGGCCTCTGGCCGACAAGGTAAATATCGCCGTTGTGAAAGTTCCCAAGATTTCCAATTTTACCGACTTCGACAGCCTGTCGAGAGAAGGGGATACGACTCTCTATTACGTCAGTCATCCCGATGAACTTTCAGGAGCCGACGCCGTCATCCTGCCGGGCAGCAAGAATACGACGGAAGACTTATTATTCCTTAAAGACCACGGCTGGGACAAGGCCCTTAAGGCCTTTATGGAGCAGGGAAAGCCGGTCATCGGCATCTGCGGCGGCTACCAGATGATGGGTGATGCCGTCGTCGATCCCGACGGCAGTGAATCCGATTTGAGATCCGTCGAAGGCCTTCACATCCTTCAGGGGACGACGACTTTCAGTCCGGAGAAGCTGACCTTTCAGGTGACGGCCGAATGTCGGAGCCTGCCTTTTTTGGGCGAGTCTATCGACGCCGGGGCGCTTACGGGCTATGAGATCCATATGGGACGGACCGAGTCGGGCGGCGGCGATGCCCATCCGTTTATCGTGACCAGCCGCTCGAAAGCGCCCTGCCAAATAACGGTCGGGGCGGCCCGTACAGACGGCCTGGCCTGGGGAACCTACATTCACGGCATCTTTGACAACGACGACTTTCGCCGTCAATTTTTGAATGGCCTGCGGCGCCAAAAGGGCTGGCCGGATCTTCCCGTTTCCCTGCACTACCGACAGGAAAAGGAAGCCAAGTACGACCGACTGGCGTCCGTCGTGAAAGCGGCCCTCGACATGCCGCGACTTCGGCAGATTATAGAGGAGGGGATACGATGATTACGGTCATCACGGCATTCATTATCGATTTTATCATCGGCGACCCGCGGACGACGCTCCATCCCGTCGCCTTGATGGGTTCCTTTATCAACATGCTCGAGAGACTCTTTTACAATGAGAAATCATCGAAGTGGGAGCATTTCATCTTAGGCGGTCTCTTGGTCTTCATCACCTTGTTATTTTTCTATAATCTGACCCTGGCCATCGTCCTGATCTTGGAATTTATCCCTCACCAAGGGGTGAATTACGCCATCCAGGGCCTCATCCTGTCCTTTATGATCTGCCCCCACAGCCTGGCAAAAGCCGGCCGCGATATTTATAACTATCTCCTGCGCCACCACCTGCGCATGGCCCGCATCAAGGTCGGTCAGATCGTCGGCCGGGACACGAAGCACCTCGACAGTCCGGAAGTGACGAGAGCGACCGTGGAAACGATTGCCGAAAATACCGTCGACGGCATCATTTCGCCCTTATTTTTCTTCGCCCTCGGCGGCCTGCCTCTGGCCGTCGTCTATCGGGCGGCCAATACCCTCGATTCTATGATCGGCTATAAGAACGATCGTTACCTCTATTTCGGCCGCGTCGCCGCCCGTGTCGACGACGTCTTAAACTACATCCCGGCCCGGCTGACGGGACTCTTATTGGTGGCGCTGGCGGCCATATTGGGCTATGATTACAAACAGGCCTGGACTATCATGCGCCGCGATGCGAAAAAGCACCCCAGCCCCAACGGCGGTTACGCCGAAGCGACCGTCGCCGGAGCCCTCGGTATTCGCCTGGGCGGCCACAACCGCTATTTTGGAAAGGATACCTTCCGGGAATACATGGGCGATGCCGGCCGCGAATTGGAACCGATCCACATTAAACAGACGATCCGCCTGATGTACGGTTCATCCCTTCTGGCAGGCGTCTTGACGGCCCTCTTGTCCTGGGCACGGTACGGCCTATGGAGCTGATCGTCCGCGTGCCCGGTTCCTGCGGGGAAATCCTGCAGGGCTATTGGCACGATGAACCTTTTTTAGTGACCTGTCCCATCGACCGCTACAGTACGGTCACGGTCCGTTCGGGGACGGGACGCCTTGTCGGCGGCGGGGCCAAGGCGAAACGCGCTTTTTCCCTGGCCCTGACTTACTGCCGGGTATCCGAACTGCCGTATGATTTTATCCTGACATCAGACCTTCCGGAAGGCAAGGGGATGGCCTCGAGTTCCGCCGACATCTGCTCCGTCCTGGCCGCCGTAGGCTTTGCGTCGGGACGTCCGTTGACGGAACGAGCCATTGGCCGCCTGGCCGCTTCTATCGAGCCGACCGACGGCATTTTTTGTCGGGGTATGGCCGTCATCGAGCCCGATACGGGAACCGTCAAGGCCGTATTGGGGCCGGTGCCGAAACTTTCCATCGCCGTCTTTGATGTCGGCGGCACCGTCGATACCGTCGCCTTCCACGAAAAGGGGCGGCGCCGAAGAAATCCGGACTCAAAGGCCATCGCGGCCGGCATGACCCTCTTGCAGTCGCCGCTTACGGCCGAGAACCTGGGCCGGGCGGCGACGTACAGTGCCTTGGCCAACCAGGTCCTCCTCGAAAAGCCTGATTTTCCGGCCTTCGTCGAAGGGGCCCTTCAAAAGCCTTGCGTCGTCGGGGTCAATACGGCTCACAGCGGGACCGTTGCCGGTGTCTTTATTACGGAAGGGGAGGGTCTTGACGTCCGGCGGGACATCGTCCGTCCCTTGACCGCTGCCTTTCCCGGCTGGACCTACGTCGATACGGTCCGTCTCCAAGAAGGCGGCATTTTTATGGAAAGGAGGTGACATGCTATTGATTCAGCGATTTGAACACGGCGGCAATATTTATCAGGCCCCGCCGCCGGGGAAGGCCTGGCTCGATTTCAGTGCCAATATCAATCCCCTGGGCTTGTCAACGGCCGTGAAAGAGGCCATGACGGCTCACATCGACGCCGTCGTCCACTATCCCGACCCCAAGGGGACGGCCCTTCGGGAAGCCCTTGAGAAAGCCTACGGCGTCGCTTCCGATTCTCTCATTTTAGGAAACGGGGCAGCCGAACTCTTTTATCTCTACATGCATACCTTTCGGCCGCGGCGGGTTTTGATTCCCGTCCCGTCTTTTAGTGAGTACGAACGGGCTGCCGGGGCCATTGGGGCTGCCATCGACTACTGCCCTTTGTCTGCGGAAGGGGATTTTTCCTATCCCTGGGACAGTCTGCGGGCGGCCTGCGGTCACGTCGACTGCATCATTATCGGCAATCCCAATAATCCGACGGGGACCCTGGCCTCAGCTCACGAGCTTAAGGCCCTTGCGGAACGGGGCGCCCGAAAGGGGACGGACCTTATCGTCGATGAGTCTTTTCTCGATTTTCTCCCATCGGAAGAGGCTTATTCCGTCCGAGAACTGGCCCGGGCCATGGATTCCTTGTTCGTCATTCGATCCCTGACTAAATTTTATGCCCTGCCGGGGCTGCGCCTCGGTTTTGGCGTGACGACGCCCTTGCGGCGAAGTCTCATGGAAGGCCATAAAGACGACTGGAACGTCAATGTCCTGGCTCAGTATGCCGGCGTCGCCGCCTTAGGGGACCGGGACTACCAAGAGGCGTCGCGCCGCCTCGTCGCCGCTGAGGGCGAGCGGCTGTATGCGGCCTTACACCATATGCCCGGCATCGAAGTCTTCCGACCCTGCGTCAACTTCCTCCTGTGGCGCCTGGCCGACGAAATTCCGGCAGAGGCCCTCATCGAAGCCCTTCGGGACGAGGGGATCTTGGTCCGTTCCTGTGCCAATTATGTCGGTTTATCGCCGTCATATATAAGGACAGCTGTCCGATCTCCTTGGGATAACAAATCGTTTATACAGATTTTACAAGAAAAACTAACGAATTTACGCAATCTACAAAAAAATATTAAATGGTAGACATTTGTCTATTAGAATTAGATTAAAGTTGACATGAATTCGTGATTTTTTTCCTTTTTTATGATAGAATAAATTCAAGATTAAATTATTTAATTTAATCGATTCAGCGTCCTTATTATTTATTGACACGATTAATTGTTAGGAGGAGTGTTATTATGGGAGAAAATAAGGGAAACAGAACGGTAGCCATCGGGCTTATGCTGTTCGCGCTGTTTTTCGGGGCCGGGAACCTGATCTTTCCGGCTGCCATGGGTCAGGCTGCCGGCGTCAACGTCTGGTGGGCTGTCCTGGGCTTCGTCGTCACCGGTGTCGGCTTGCCTTTGGCAGGGGTCTTGGCCATGGGTTACTCAGGCTGTAAGAACCTGCAGGAACTGGCTGGCCGCGTCCATCCGGCCTACGGCCTCTTCTTTACGGTCATCAGTTATCTGACCATCGGGCCGTTCTTCGCCATTCCCCGTACGGGCAGCGTTTCTTATGAAATCGCCGTTCGTCCTTTCTTACAGAGTGGCGGCAGCGAAGCCATCATGACCGGCTTTTTGGTTTTATTCTTCCTCATTTCTTTATGGTTATCCATTTCGCCGCAGAAACTAGTCGATCGCATCGGCAAGATCTTAACGCCGGCACTGCTCGTCGCTATTTTACTGCTCATCGCAAAATCCTTCATTACGCCCCTCGGCTCGCCGCAGGAACCGATTGCCGCTTACGGCACGGCTACCGTCGCCGCCGTTCAGGGGATCCTCGACGGTTACAATACGATGGACGCCATCGCATCCTTAGTATTTGCCATCCTGGTTATTGAATTCGTCATGGAAGACGGGGCAACGACGCCGTCGGCCATTACGAAAGAAGTTTTTAAAGCCGGTGCTATCGCCGTTGGCTGTCTCGGTTTCGTCTACATCTTCGTAGCCAAAATCGGTGCCGACAGCGTCGCTGCTTTCGGGATTCAGGAAACGGGCGCTCCCGTTCTGTCGAAGAGTGCTATGATCCTCTTTGGCAATGCCGGTGCCGTTATCTTGGCCGTCATCGTTCTCTTGGCCTGCTTATCCACAGCTATCGGCCTGATTACGTCATGCGCATCGTACTTCAATGAACTGATTAAATTGGGCTACAAGAAATGGGTTGTCATCTTTACCCTCATTTCCTTCTTCGTTGCCATGTTCGGTTTGAAGACGATCATCACGGCCGCCATTCCGGTTCTGATGTTCATCTATCCGCTCGTCGTTGCCATCATCATCTTGGCTTTCCTGCACAAGACCTTTGACGGACGGCAGTGCGTCTACGCATGGACTATCGGCCTGACCTTGATTCCGGCTATCGTTACGGGACTTCAGACTGCTGAATTCTCACTTGGACATATTGATACTATTTTTGCTACTATGGTACCGCTCCACTCGTTGGGGATGGGCTGGGTATGCTTTACCATTGCCGGGTTCGTCATCGGCTTTATCTGGAAAAGCATTTTCTCCTCTTCGTCTAACGGTGTGACTGCGAAATAACAGACAGGGGATGAGCTTATGGACATTTTACGCCGTAAATCCTTCGATGATTTGCTGGCCCATACGAAAGAAAAGAAGTTGAACAAGGCCTTAGGAGCCTTCGACATCACCATGATGGGTCTGGGCATCATTATTGGTACGGGGATCTTTGTTCTGACCGGTATCGGCGCTGCAAAATACGCTGGCCCTGGCCTGATGTTATCCTTCGTATTTGCAGCCGTCACATGTGCGTTTGTGTGTTTGGCCTATTCTGAATTAGCTTCGTTCTTGCCTGTATCAGGCAGCTCCTATACCTACGCCTATGCATCGCTCGGTGAAATCTTCGGATGGTGGGTCGGTTGGAGTTTGATTTTGGAATACTCTGTCGGTGCCAGCGCCGTTGCTGGCGGCTGGTCGGCCTACTTCGTCGGGATCCTGCATTCCATGGGCATCGACCTTCCCAAGGCCTTGACGGCCGTTCCGGCAGATGGAGGCATCATTAACTTACCGGCTGTGCTCATCGTTGCATTGGCGACGGCTCTGCTCGTCGTCGGCGTCCGCGAAAGTGCGCACGTCAACCGCATTTTGGTCTACGTTAAAATCGGGACGATTTTCTTGTTCCTCTTCTTGGCAGGTCCCCATATTGAACCGATGAATTGGGAACCCTTCCTGCCGTACGGTGTCCACGGTGTCTTCGCCGGGACCGCCGTCCTGTTCTTCGCCTACCTCGGCTTCGACGCCTTGTCGACGGCTGCCGAAGAAACGAAGAACCCGAAACGGGATATGCCGATCGGCATCATCTCGGCTCTGGCTATCTGTACGGTCCTCTACATCGCCGTTTGTGCGACCATGACCGGCGTCGTCCCGTATCCCATGCTGGATACGGCAGCACCGGCCTCGTTCGTTCTTGAGTACATCGGCCTTCACCTCGGTTCGGCTATTGTCGGCACCGGCGCTATCTGCGGCCTGTCGACGGTTGTCCTGGGCATGCTCTTTGCTCAGAGCCGCGCCCTCTACTCCATGAGTCGTGACGGCCTCATGCCGATGAGCCTCTACAAGGTTCATCCCAAGTTCCAGACGCCGTACATCATTCAGATCGTCATCGGTGTCATCGTTGCCTGCATTACGGGCTTCACGCCAATCCATATCGTCGCTGAAACATGTAGCGCCGGTACGATCTTCGCCTTCTTGTGCTCCAGCGTCGGCATCTTGGTCCTGCGCCGCATCTATCCGAATCATCCGCGCGGATTCCGCTGCCCCGCTGTCCACATCATTGCACCCTTAGGCTTCCTCTGCTGCGCATTCATCTTCTTTGAATTGTCGCCGCATACGCTGATGCTGTTTTCGGGCTGGACGATTCTTGGCTGGCTGATCTACTTCGTCTACGGCCGTAAACACAGTGTGCTTCAGAAACAGGAAGAAAACCCGTCGTAAGGGCCTTCCCGTTTGAGATACCACTACAAAAGGAGCTGCAGAGAAATGAGCGATCATTTCTCCGCAGCTCCTTTTTTGTATACCAGGTTATGTGCTTTGAGCCTTATTTTACTTTATTTTTCAAGGTTCCGATGGCCGGGATGGTGATTTCGACGGTGTCGCCGGAATGGAGGAAGCGGGGCGGATTGAAGCCGACGCCGACGCCGCTCGGTGTACCCGTTGCGATGACGTCGCCCGGGAAGAGGGTCGTCCCCTGGGAAATGGTGTGGATCAGTTCGGGGATGGTGAAGATGAATTCGCCTGTCGAACCGTCCTGGCGGACTTCGCCGTTGACCTTGGTGATGATGTCAAAGGTTTCAGGGGCAGCATCGCGCAGGAGAACGTAAGGGCCCATGGGGCAGAAAGTGTCGAGGCTCTTGCCGTGGAACCACTGGCCGTGGTTGGCCTGGAGGTCCCGAGCCGTTACGTCGTTTAAAATCGTAAAGCCGTAGACGTGATTCATGGCTTCGCTGATGGGGATGTCAGCCCCTTCTTTGCCGATGACGACGGCCAGTTCGCCTTCGTAGTCGACCTGTTCGGTTACGTTTTTATGGGGGTCGATCGGATCGTCCGGCCCGATGACGGCCGACGTGGCCTTGGTGAAGATGACGGGGTACTTCGGCTTGTCCGGCATGGCCGTCTTATCGAATTCGGCGATGTGGTCGGCGTAGTTTTTGCCGATGCAGAAGACGTTCCGTTCCATATGGGGAATGGGGGCCATGATGCGGACCGTATCGAGGGGCTTGGCCTTGACGGCACCGGTCTTTTCGTTCTGTTCGAGGGCGTCGGCTAAGGCTAAGATGCCGTCGTTGCCCTGGCGGATGAATTCTAAGAGCGTTTCCGGAAGGGGTGTAAAGAAGGCTTCTTCTAAGGGAATAGCCCCGTAGACGGCTTTTTCCGACTCGTCGAGGACGCCCCACTGGACGAAACCGAGGTCCTCAAAGGTGACTAATTTTTTTATCATTGCAGCATCGACTCCTTTATATTTTTATAAGCTAAATTATATCATGCCCCTTTTACCCTGTCCAAAGGAAAGTCTCCTCCAGCCGGGAGAAGGACATTCCCTGTCAGGAGACTCGTATTCTTATAGGGTATATGAGTTGCAAAGACAAGGGTATACAAGGTATAATTAAATACTGAACAAGCATTCATACATAGATAAAAGGGGAGACACATCGATGGATAACGAAACGACCAAAAATTTTATTGAAACCATTATCGATGAAGACAACGAGAAAAATACATACGGCAAACGAGTACATACCCGTTTCCCGCCGGAACCGAACGGCTATCTCCACCTGGGCCATGCGAAATCGATTTGCCTGAACTTCGGCATCGCTAAGAAATACGGCGGTCTGACCAACCTTCGTTTTGACGATACCAATCCGTCCAAGGAAAATACGGAGTACGTCGACTCCATCAAGCGCGACGTAAAGTGGTTGGGCTTTGACTGGGACGACCGCATGTTCTATGCCTCGGACTACTTCGATAAGCTCTATGAATACGCCAAAAAGCTGATCACCCTCGGCAAGGCCTACGTCGATGACTTATCGGGCGACGAAATCCGCGCCTACCGCGGCACCTTCAACGAACCGGGCAAGGAAAGTCCGTATCGTAACCGCAGCGTCGAAGAAAACTTGAAGCTCTTTGAAGAAATGAAGGACGGCAAGTATGCCGACGGCGAAAAGGTCCTCCGTGCTAAGATCGATATGGCCAGCCCCAACCTCAATATGCGCGATCCCATTCTCTACCGCATCGTCCATGCCGACCATCATCGGACGGGCAGCAAGTGGTGCATCTATCCCATGTACGACCTGGCTCATCCCGTATCGGACGCCATTGAACGGATCACCCATTCCATCTGTACCCTCGAATTTGAAGCCCATCGTCCGCTGTACAACTGGGTCCTTGAAGACTGGGAAGATCCGGAAGGACAGAAGCCGCGGCAGATCGAATTTGCCCGCCTCAACGTCACCAATATGATTACCAGCAAGCGCAAACTGCGGACCCTCGTCGAAAAGGGCATCGTCAGCGGTTGGGACGATCCCCGCATGCCGACCATTTCCGGGATTCGCCGCCGGGGCTATACGCCGGAAGCGATTCGCGACTTCTGTGAACGGATCGGCGTCGCCAAAGCCGACAACATGGTCGAAATGGCCCTGCTCGAATACTGCATCCGCGAAGACCTGAAGATGAAGGCACCGCGCCTTATGACCGTCATCGACCCGATCAAGGTCGTCCTGACCAACTATCCCGACGGCCGGACGGAAACGATGAAGGCCGACAACAACCAGGAAAATGAAGCCATGGGCAGCCGTGACATGACCTTCAGCAAGCATTTATACATCGAACGGGGCGACTTCATGGAAGAACCGGTCAAGAAATTCTTCCGCCTGGCTCCGGGCAAGGAAGTCCGCTTGAAATACGCCTACATCATTAAATGCGAGGAAGTCGTCAAAGACGAAGACGGCAACATCGTCGAACTGCGCTGCACCTACGATCCGGAATCGAAGAGCGGCAGCGGCGCCCATGCCGACCGCAAGGTAAAAGGGACCCTCCATTGGGTCAATGCCGAAGATGCCGTCGATGTCGAAACCAGGGTCTACGATTCACTCCTGCGCCAGGATGACGGCGATTCCAAGGATTTCCTCGACCAGATCAATCCCGACAGCCTCGTCGTCTACCACAGTAAGGCCGAAAAGGCCCTGGCGGACTATAAGGCCGGCGACAAGTTCCAGTTCCTGCGCCAAGGGTATTTTGTCATCGACCCCGATACGACGGCAGATCACATGGTCGTCAACCGCATCGTCGGCCTCCGCGATACGTGGGCTAAGATGCAGAAACAGAAAAATCAATAACGCCGATGATAAAGGGTTGTCTTTCTCCGGAAGGATTAGAATTTCCTGAGAGGGGGCAGCCCTTTCTGCTCATGGTGTATATAATGGAGGGGAAGCATGAAAAATCTTGGCTCACATAGTTGGCTGTCCTTATTTATCTTTCTCATTGCCGGCGGCATCCTCGGCGGCATCGTAGGCGAAGCCTTATACGCCGTCCCGGCCCTGCAGGGCGTCCTGCCGGCCCTGACCCAGCATTATGAAATCTTGAACATCCAGCAGATTCACCTCAATCTTTATCTCATGGAATTGCAGTTTGGCATCCATTTGGCACCGAATTTACTGAGTGTTATCGGCATTCTCTTAGCCGGTGTGCTCTTTCGCCATATTCAGTAACATACAGGAGGGATTACATGCTTATTTTAGCCTCTGGTTCGCCGCGCCGACGCGAACTGTTGACCCAAATCGGCGTGGCCTACATGGTCAACCCGAGTTCTTATCATGAAGAGTCACCGAAGAAGAAAGATCCGCAGAAGTACGTCCAGGAACAAGCCCTCGGCAAGGCCCGCGACGTCGCCCAAAAATTCCCGGGCCAGTGGGTCCTCGGCGCCGACACGATCGTCGCCCTCGACGGCGTCATGATGGGCAAGCCGAAAAACGGGACGGCGGCCATGGAAATGCTGCGCGAACTGTCGGGCAAGAAGCATTCCGTTTATACGGGCATTGCCTTGATCAACGACAAGAAGGAATATACCAAGGTCGTCGAAACGAAGGTCTGGTTCCGCCATTTGACGGATAAGGAAATCAAGGCTTATATCGCCTCCGGGGAACCCCTCGATAAGGCCGGTGCCTACGGCATCCAAGGACGGGCAGCCGCCTTTGTCGATAAGATAAACGGCTCCTATACCAACGTCGTCGGCCTGCCTCTTTCTCAGATCTGCAAGCTCTTTCATAAGGCCAAGGTCCATGTATGAATACGCCGGTGAGGGAACTCGCCGTTTGTGAGAAACCGCGAGAGAAATTTATCCGCCACGGTCCGGCGGCAGTGACCGACCAAGATCTTTTGGCCATCTTGCTGCGGACAGGGACCAAGGGCCGCTCGGTACTTCACGTATCGCGCCAGGTCATCCGCTCTCTGCCCGGTGAAAATCTCTGTTACCTGAGTAATGCCAGCGTCGCCGATCTCTGCCATATCCGCGGTATCGGCGAAGAAAAGGCGGTCACGGTCTGCGCGGCCATCGAACTCGGCCGGCGCATTTCCCGGCAGCAGGCCCTGCGCTCAGCTCCTGATTTCAGCACGCCCGATGCCGTGGCCGGTTACGTCATGGAAGACCTGCGTTTTCTGCCGCAGGAACAGTTCGGCGCCGTCTATTTATCGACGAAAAATCAGCTCATTACCTACCGCACACTGACCATCGGCACCATCGATGCCAGCCTGGCCAAGGGGCGCGACGTCTTTCGCTATGCCCTGCGCTACAATGCGGCAGCCGTCATCTTAGTCCATAATCATCCGTCGGGAAATCCCGAGCCGAGTAAGGACGACATCCGCATTACCCGGCGCATCGTCGAAGCCGGTCAGATCATGGAAATCCCCGTGTTGGACCACATCATCATCGGTGACGGCATCTTCGTCAGTCTCTGCGAACGAGGATACATATAATATAAAGCCCATCAAGACAGAAAAGGCCCTTCATGCTATAATAGATATAAATTATCGGCTGTCTTCTTCGAAAAGAGACAGTTGTCTTTGAGGTGGACTTTATGATTGGATATTTTTCAGGAACGGGCAATTCCTTATATGCAGCGAAAAAACTGGCTGAACTGACCGGCGACAGGGCCCTGCCGTTGGCAGACATCATGGGCCAGCCCGAACACTTGCCCCATCGAAGGTTCGGGATTGTCTTTCCCGTCTATTTCGGCGACGTGCCGGAACCGGTGCGGGATTTTATCGCCGAAGCGCCCCTCGATAAGGGGACCTATTTCTTTGGCATCGCCACCTGCGGCGGAACGGGAGGGCGGACCCTCAGGACCCTGTCCCGACTGCTGAAAAAGAGGGGCTGCGACCTGGCCTATGGCTTGGTCCTGCCGATGATTGCCAACAGCACCGTCGCCTCGCGCCGTCATATCCACTACGATATGAACCGCCTCGATCGGGCCGACGATGTCCTTCATGACTGTGCCGACGATATTCGCCGCCAAGTCCGCGATGCCTCTGAGGTCACCGGTTCTTTAGCCGCCGACGTGATGAATTTCGGCCCCCTTCGGAGCCTTGGCAATTACTGGTTGACGCCGTCGGTCGATCCGAAGAAATGCGTGTCCTGCGGGATCTGTACGAAAATCTGTCCCGTCGACAACATCCAAAGCACCTCGTCGGGTGCCGTCATCGGGCCGCGCTGCAGCCGCTGCCTGGCCTGCCTGCACTGGTGCCCTCATCAGGCCGTGACCGTCCACGGGAAGGCCGTTTTGCCCCAGGATCAGTATCACCATCCCGATGTGACCATCCGCGACATGATGGTGCGGTAAGGATACAGGGAAAGATCTTTTTCCAAGCCTTTGGCGCTTGTCCAGTCAGGCGCCTTTTTCCTTGTCCGGAAGAAGGACGCCGGCGGCTGCCGTGCCTGCGCTTGCAAAATACAGCAAAAGGTGATTAAATTGTATATGTATGAATGTTGACAAAGCCTTTCGATTTGTCAATGCCAAATTTTTCTGCAAGGAGTGTCAGAATGAAAATCAGTGCCGAAGAAATAAAGAAAATCGCACTGCTGTCCCGACTGGAAGTCAAAGACGACCAGATCGAAACGGTCGGGAAACAGCTGAACGACATCTTATCGTACATGGATCTCTTAGGTCAGGTCGACGTGACCGGTGTCAAGCCGACGGCCCATGCGGTGGCCATGTCCAACGTCATGCGCGATGACGTGCCCCAGCCGTCCATCTCTAATGAAAAAGCGCTTCAAAATGCGCCGGAACAAGACGAAGGATGCTTCAAAGTTCCGAAAGTCATTCAGGATTAATAGGAGGCCGATGTATGTTAACCATTCACGAACTGCATGAAAAGCTCGTCCGCCGCGACGTCTCTGCCGTCGAAGTGACAAAGGCTTTTCTTGCTCATAAAGATACTGTAGAACCGAAGGTACGGGCTTTCTTATCGGACAGCCGCGAAGGCGCCCTCAAAGGAGCTGCTGCCGTCGACGCCAAAATCGCCGCCGGCGAAACGATTGCCGACTTGGCCGGCATTCCCGGTGCCATTAAGGACAATATCTGCATCGAAGGCCAGCAGGCCACCTGCGCTTCGAAGATCCTTGAACACTTCAAAGCCCCGTATAATGCGACGGTCATCGAAAAATTGGCCGCTTCCGACTATATCAGCTTAGGCAAGGCCAATATGGACGAATTTGCCATGGGCAGCTCGACGGAAAACTCGGCTTTCCATGAAACGCACAACCCGTGGAATTTAGACTGCGTCCCCGGCGGTTCTTCCGGCGGTTCGGCAGCTGCCGTCGCTTCCGGGTCTGCCGTTTGGGCCCTTGGCTCTGATACGGGCGGATCGGTCCGTCAGCCGGCCGCGTACTGCGGCGTCGTCGGCCTCAAACCGACGTACGGTCTCGTATCCCGTTACGGCCTCATCGCTTACGCCTCCTCGTTGGACCAGATCGGTACCCTTACGAATGACGTCGAAGACTGCGCCATCGTCTTGAACGCCATTGTCGGTCACGATCCCAAGGATTCGACATCGATCCCGCAGGAAAAACAAGATTATAAACAGGCCTTGGTAAACGACGTCAAAGGCCTTAAAATCGGTATCCCCGAAGAATTCTTCGGCGAAGGCCTCAACGAAGCCTCCCGCAAGGCTCTCGACGACGCCATGGATACGTATAAGAAACTCGGCGCCGAAATCGTTCCCATCAGCATGCCCAACATGAAGTACGGCATCGCTGCCTACTACATCATCGCTCCTGCCGAAGCCAGCTCCAACCTGGCCCGTTACGACGGCGTCGGCTTTGGCCTGCGTGTCGACGGCAAAGACATTGTCGACATGTACATCAAGACCCGTACGGAAGGCTTTGGCGACGAAGTCAAGCGCCGTATCCTCCTCGGGACCTACGTCCTGAGTTCCGGTTACTACGATGCTTACTACCTGCAGGCTATGAAAGTCCGGACTTTGATGAAACAGGACTTCGATGAAGCCCTCAAAAAATGCGATATCCTCTTGACGCCGACGGCACCTGATACGGCCTTCAAGATCGGTCAGAACAGCGGCGATCCCCTGGCTATGTACCTGGGCGACGTCTGCACCGTTCCCTTGAACTTAGCCGGCCTTCCGGGCATCAGCATTCCCTGCGGCTACAAAGACGGCCTGCCCATCGGCATGCAGCTCATCGGCAAGGCCCTCGACGAAGCGACACTGCTCCGTGCGGCCTATACGTTTGAACAGAATCGGACGGATCTTCGCATGCCGTCGCCCATGGGGGAGGTTGAACTTTAATGAAATATGAATCCGTTATCGGCTTGGAAGTCCATGTCGAATTAAAAACGAAAACGAAAATCTTCTGCGGCTGCAGCACGGAATTCGGCGCTGAACCGAATACCCACGTCTGCCCGGTATGCTTAGGCTTGCCAGGCGTCCTGCCCGTACTCAATAAAGAAGTCCTGCACTATGCCGTAAAGGCGGGCTTGGCCCTGCACTGCGACATTTTGCCCTTCAGCAAATTTGACCGCAAGAACTACTACTATCCGGATCTTCCGAAAAACTTCCAGACGTCTCAGTTCGACCTGCCCATCTGCAAAGGCGGCTACATCGACATCGACGTCGACGGCAAACAGCGCCGCATCCATTTGACCCGTATCCACATGGAAGAAGACGCCGGCAAGCTCGTCCACAGCGGCAGCACCATCGCCACATCTGATTCGAGCCGCGTCGACTATAATCGTACGGGCGTGCCCCTCCTTGAAATCGTCGGCGAACCGGAACTGCGGAGCGGTGCCGAAGCTCGGGCGTATCTTGAAAAACTGCGCTCTATCATGCAGTACCTCGGCGTATCGGACTGCCGCTTAGAAGAAGGCAGCATGCGCTGTGACGCCAATATCTCCATCCGTCCCGTCGGTTCGACGACCCTCGGCACCAAGACGGAAATCAAGAACATCAACTCCTTCAGCGCCGTTCAGAAGGGGATTGAATACGAAGCCGTCCGCCAGGCACAGATCCTCGAAGAAGGCGGCACGATTCAGCAGGCTACCCGCGGCTGGGATGAAGCCAAAGGCGTAACCATCCTCCAGCGTGTCAAAGAAGGGGACAGCGATTACCGCTACTTCCCGGAACCGGACCTCATCCCCATCGAAGTCTCGCCGGAATATATTGAAGAAGTCCGTAAGGAACTGCCGGAAATGCCGGACGCTCGCTGCCAGCGCTTCCAGGACGAACTGGGCCTCTCCGAATACGACGCCAACCTCTTGACCTTGGAAAAACAGACGGCCGACTACTTTGAAACCGTCGTAGGTGAAGGCGTTGACGCCAAAGAAGCGGCCAACTGGATGCTCGGCGAATTTGCCAAGAAGCTCAACGAAGAAGGCATTGGCATTACGGAATCGCCTGTCGATCCGAAAGCCTTGGCCGGCCTCTTGAAGCTCATCGCTAAGGGCACGATTTCCGGTAAGATCGCAAAGAAAGTCCTTCCGGAAATGTGGACGTCGGGCAAATCAGCCGACGACGTCGTCAAAGAACAGGGCCTGGTACAGATTACCGATACGGGCGCCCTTGAAGAATTGGTACAGAAAGTCATCGCTGCCAATCCTCAGTCCGTTGAAGACTACAAAGCCGGCAAGAAGAAAGCCATCGGCTTCCTCGTCGGTCAGATCATGAAAGAAACGAAAGGCCGGGCCAACCCGGGCGTCGTCAATGAATTGTTAACGAAAAACTTGCAGTAACAGACAGCCTCACAAAAGTCATCGTCGGATATTTTTCGGCGGTGGCTTTTTTTCTGCAGCCGGAATTTTCTCTGTCGTCCTAAAAACGGCAGGAACGGGGGTTTTAAATGTTCGAGGGGAAAATGGGAGCTATGGAAATTTTCCGGAGACAGGTAAAGGTTTGAGGCCAATAAAAAACAGCCTTCCGGGTGGAAAGCTGTTTCGCACGTATTTCGCGTATTTACTTCATATTTGGCAAACCGGATTCAATCTGGAAGGGGATTTCCCGATTAATCCTCAGGGTGAATCAGGGCCTGAACGTCCGCGGCCGGCGGCAATTCGCCCGCTTCGTCGCCGGCGTAGAGGATGGACGCGCCGAAGGTGTCGCCCTTCAGCATCGCTTCTTTGGCGGCAGGTCCCATGGGATGGGGGATGACGACGGCGTCGTGGTGCTTTTCTTTAAAGGCCTTGGCGGCGGCCTTTAATTCGTCGATATCGGCTGCCGTTTCGACTGGGACGACGAGCTCGAAGGTCACGGCTTCGAGATCCCAGCGGTCTTCCATCATGGCGACGAAATCGGCCGCCTTGGCGCCTTTTTCACCGCGGATGACGATGATCGGTACACAGCCGAGGTCGACGGCTTGACCGGCAATGTCTTCCAGGCTGTCGTCGTCGAGGCTGCCTTCAATTTGGACGGCGTCGATGAGGGACGAGCGGATGGCAAAGCGCAGGATCGAGCCGTAATCGCGATCGGTTTGGTACATTTCCGGAAGCTTGCTCTTGTCGCAGGAAAAGAGGACCGACGGATTGGCGGCTTCGCGGGCGATGTACAGCAAGGCGTTCCAAAGCTGGGATAAATTGACGGCGCCGTTAAAATACCCGGCATCAAAGGCCATCATATCATAAGGGTTTTCTACAATCTTGGCCATTCGGATCTGAAGGTCCTGAATCGTTTCCCCTTCGAGGGGGACGGCGATAAAAGGATGGTCCGATTCAAAATGAATACTCATTGCACTTGGCATGAAACATTACCTCCTACGTAAAAGACTACCTTTATTGTACTCGTTATGAGGACGGTTGGCAATGCCTGTCCTTTGTGGCAGGAGAAGAAAAACGTTGACAAGTTATGCTATATCTTGTATAATATTTTTTGTTGGCGGGGCATAGCGCAGTTTGGTAGCGCACCTGGCTTGGGACCAGGGGGTCGCAGGTTCAAATCCTGCTGCTCCGACCATACGAAGATGCGGGTGTAGCTCAGTGGTAGAGCGCCAGCCTTCCAAGCTGGTTATGTGGGTTCGATTCCCATCACCCGCTCCATTTTTTATTGACTCAGTAGCTCAGCTGGATAGAGCAACAGCCTTCTAAGCTGTGGGTCTAGGGTTCGAATCCCTACTGGGTCACCAAAGGAACATAACGCGGATGCCGCGATTTTCCCGTCAGACGATGCTGGCGGGATTTTTTAATTCCGGGGTTCGACAAGACTTGCCGAGCTCCTCACGCCTTTGCCGGCCCGCAGCCATTACTCGTCCTTCGAGAAGGCCGGGCGTCTGATAAAAAACTTGCATCGAACCTATGAATATGGTATTATAGATAAGTACTCTTTGAGCACCTTTCGTCATGCGCCTATAGCTCAGGGGATAGAGCACCGGTCTCCGGAACCGGGTGCGAAGGTTCGAATCCTTCTAGGCGCACCATTGAAAAAGCGGCTTCACAGCGATGTGAGGCCGCTCTTTTTTTGTCTTTAGCCAACCATTTTTGTCTTCAGGATATGCTGAAGATATCCGGATCTGTCAGGCAGCCGATAATTTTTTTATGTTTTCAGGCTTTAGGCGTTCTGAAAAAAGAATATAATCGGTGCCCTTGGCGAGTAAGGCATCCAGGTATTTTTTATCGACGCCTTTTTCATCATTGATGATGGCCAATCCCGTCACCTTTTTACGGGCGCTCTTTTGCCGTTCATCCCGTATGTCCAGCCAATCGAAGAGGAAGGCGGCTAAGTTGCCGCGATTGATTGAATTGAAGGAATTGATGAGTATTTCTGAGGTTCTCCCGGCAATCTGAAAGTTGAAATTGAATTCCAGTCCCGTGCTTCCCTTGGCTAGAAAGTTAGGCGTGTAAATAAGTCCTTGTTGGTTAAAATAATCGGCCACGTCATCTAAGAAGATTGTTTTTACCGTGGTATTATTCAGCATAAACATATCGTTGACGGTAAGCATGGCTTGGATGAACATGTGCATACTGGCAGCATAGTTTTTCGTGTCTGTGTGCATAATCATCTCATTGTTTTGATTTTCGACGCCATAAGAAAAAAGAAGTTGATCCAAAATGACGGCTCGTTTAGAACCACGCAGAGAGACTCCGTCGGCAAGCAAGTCGTTAATGATGTACCCGTCATCAGACAAGGTGATAGCGTCACCGTCCCGTTTTGCATAGATTACCAGACCGTCATTATGGCGGTCCATGAACGGCGTCCCTATTTCTGTCCAGCCATTCTTCAAATTCCGGGCAGATAAGTTTTTCTTTATCCATTGGTAATATTCGGCAATCCAGTCGAAATTAGTATCCATCAAAAAGCACCTCCGGTTCTGCAAGATGTACTTGATCTCTATTGATTACGTTTGAATAGGCCAAGAAGTCCATAAATAAGCCGATGATATCGTCGGTATGATTAAACTCATTCGGCAGAGGATAAGCGAATTTGTCTCCGTGCCCTTCTTTGTATATATGGATATGGGGCTCTAAGGCTTCGATTCTCGTCCCATCAGGATTCGTATGTGAGGTAGGGTCTTGTGTATCGATCCTTACCAATATTATACCCTGCGCATAGAGTAGACGAAAAGATACTTTCTTGGGATTTTTTTTGCCCCGAAAAGCGGAGAGGGTCATATCATCTTTTCGACGGCCGTCTCTTTCATACCATAACGGGTATAATTTAGTTTCCCGTCGTTCCGGCAGCCGGACGCTGGTCGGGTTTATGAACGCCTTTTCTATTTCGCGCAATGTATCTGCTTCTCGTTGCGGTAATATCATCATGAACATCCTTCCACATTAAAATATCTTAATTTTCCCGATGTATTAAAAAGCCCCACTGCATAGGCAGTGGGACTAGTGCCCGACACATAAAATGTGCTGAAGCTTTTTCTTATCTATAGTCTACCATAATGTATTATAAAGTCAATATAAAAGCATAATTATGATATAAAGGGCCGTTCAACATTGTTTTCTTTTTAACAGCCTGGGATTTGAAAGAGGAAGACCTGTGAAGTTATGTGAATTTTGGGAGCTGCAGTCAGGAATGGGGGCACTGTATAAGTTATCAAAAATCCGACTTCCCTATCGTTGACAGTGTCAGTACGACTTGACAGATGGGGATAAAAGGAAACGGGAGGGGGCTTGCCTGATGGTATTGACGAAGAATCCTGCAGGCGTAGAGAAAACCTTGATTTAGGTACTGACGAAGATTTATGACGCCGTGAGCTTTCAAGGGCGGTTCTCCTTTTTAGTGGCCGTCAGTGAGAAGAGGCTGCCGCTTTTGTCTTTTATCGGAAAACGTAGACAAGGATTCCGAGATGTGTCTTCTGAAATGTGATATAGGGAAAAAGCATTTCTTACGGCCAGCTATGTTGATTTATCTCTGCGGTATGGTTATAATTTTCTAAGGAGGAAGGAAGATGGAACTTCGGGTACTGAGTTATTTTCTTGCCATTGCAAGAGAGGAAAATTTTACACGGGCAGCGGCACAGCTTCATGTCACCCAGCCGACCTTATCTCGGCAGATCGCTGATTTGGAAGCCGAGCTTGGCGTGAAGTTGTTTACCCGCAGCAATCATAACGTGGTGCTGACGGAAGACGGCATGCTGTTGAAACGGCGGGCTCGGGAGATCTTGACCCTTGCCGAAAAGACGAAAAGAGATTTTCTTCAGAAAGAAATGTTTTTGGAAGGGACGGTCACCATCGGCAGCGGTGAATTTCTATCGACGCGCATCTTGACCGACTGCATGGCCGCCTTCCACAGCCGATACCCCCAGATTCGCTATGAGGTTTTCAGTGGTCATGGGGAGAATCTTAAAGACGGGATTGATCGGGGGCTTTTGGATATGGGACTCATGGCTGAACCCATTGATCTTCAAAAGTATGAGTTTGTGTCCATGCCCATCAAGGAGGAGTGGGGCGCCTTGGTTCGGGAAGATTCTCCTTTCATGTCTAAAACGGTCATCACGCCTCAGGATTTGGTTGGGATTCCCCTTATTTCAGCTGTCGGCAACATCGCTGAAAGTAATCTGGGGAAATGGTTCGGCCCGGAGCTGCCTAAGACGGATGTCATCGCCAAGGGCGACCTCTTGTACAATGAGGCCATGCTGGCTGACAGCAAGGTCGGCGTCGTCCTGGCCATGCGATTGAACTGCCGATACGACGGGCTGCACTTTATTCCCCTGTCACCCCGGTTGGAAGGGTCGACAGCCCTGGCCTGGAAAAAAGAACAGGTCTTTTCACCGGCAGTCGCTGCCTTTCTGGAATTTGCCAAGAAATACGTCGCAGGCATAGCCCGCAATGACGGATAAGCATTAGAAATTTTAACTTTATATCGATACAATAAAGGTATTCCGGGAAGGGAGTACCTTTTTTTGTTATAGGGCCCATTACTTTTCGATTCCGGAAGGGGCAGCCGCGGTTGCGTAAAAACGGGGACCGCCCATCTTTTCCCCTTGAAGGACGCCAGGTATCAGGACAGGATTTTGTATGAGGATCGGAATTCATGGAGTGTTGAAGGTGCGATGACGTATGAGAATTATCCCGGCAGACATAAAAGATGTACCGAAACTATATCAGCTGCAGTTACTGGCTTTTGAGAGCGAAGCCGCGATGATCGGCAGTCGCGACGTTCCGGCACTCCAGGAAACGGAGGAAGAGGCCCGCCGAGATTTTGCAAATTGGGATACCGTTAAGCTCGAAGACGACGACGGCACGCTCATTGGCGCCATCCGCTGCCGACAGGATACGGGCTTCATCGACGTCGGCCGCTTGATGATTCATCCCGATTATCGCCGCCGCGGCCTGGCCCAAAAGCTCCTGGCCGAGGTGGATCGCTTGTATCCGGACACGGTGAAAGCGCTGTACACCTGTACCAAGAGCTGGAGCAACATAAAGTTATACGAAAAAATGGGCTATCAGGCGTATAAAGAGCACCGGGAAGACAGCGGCTTGTCTTTTGTGTATATGAGAAAATAGGGGGTCATTTCGAATGGCCCCGGCTGCAGTCCGGTACATCCCCTTTGGATGCCGGCTTTCAGGGGCTGTTTGATTCGGAAGGAGAAGGAAGCTATGATTCAGCTGAATAATGGGGTAAACATGCCTCTCCTTGGTTTTGGCGTGTTTCAAATTACCGACCACGATCTTTGTAAACAGAGTGTGTTGACGGCACTTCAGACGGGGTATCGCCTCATCGATACGGCGGCCTGCTACGGCAATGAAAGAGCCGTTGGGGAAGCGGTCCGTGAGAGCGGCCTCGATAGAAGAGACGTGTTCATCACGTCCAAGGTCTGGATTCAGGATGCAGGCTATGAAAAAACGAGAGCTTCTTTTGAAAAGACCTTAGACAATCTACAGACCGATTATCTCGACCTCTATCTGATTCACATGCCTTACGGCGATTACCATGGGAGCTGGCGGGCCATGGAAGAAATCTACCGTGAAGGGAGAATCCGGGCCATCGGGGTGTGCAACTTCTTACCGGATCGGCTGATCGATTTGATCCTCAGCCATGACGTCGTGCCGGCCGTCAATCAGGTTGAATTCCATCCTTTCTGTCAGCAGCGCACCCTTTGTCAGGTCATGGAAACGTACCGGATCGTTCCGATGGCCTGGGCTCCTTTTGCCGAAGGGCAGCACGGCCTCTTTACCGATCCCGTATTGACGGCCATTGGAAGCCTTTATGGAAAATCACCGGCCCAGGTCGTATTGCGGTGGCTGCAGCAGAAGCACATCATCGCCATTCCGAAATCCGTCCATGCCGAGCGCATTCAGCAGAATTTCGATGTCCATGACTTCACCCTCTCTCCGGCCGATATGGTGCAGATCGATGCCCTGGATCTGGGGCACAGTCTGATCTTGGACGTCCCCAGCCTGAACGAAGTGTATCGCCTCCACGGCATCCGTTTTGAACCATAATTTCCACGTAGGTACTGTTTTTTGAAGCCTTCCGATATCGAAAGGTGCGATTGAAAAAGGAGGTCACATGGTAAAACACAAGGTCCTGTTATTCCTATCAAGCATCCTGTTGCTGTGCAGCCTGACGGCCTGTGCCGGCCAGGCGAATCGGCCGGAAGGGGATACGGCATCGATGGCTGCGGAACAATCGAGTGCCGCAGCAGACAGGAACTCCGGAAATACACCGGCAGGTGAAACGGCGGCAGCCGAACGGACCCTAAAGATGACCGTAGACGGGAAGGACATCACCGTCGTCTTGAATGATACGCCGGCAGCCAAGGCCCTTTATGAGGCCCTGCCGCTGACGCTGAATTTCTCTGATTTTAATGGGACTGAGAAAATCGCCTATCCTCCCAATGCCTTGCCGACGAAGGGGGAACCGGACGGCATGGATCCCGAAGTGGGCGACCTGTGCTACTATGAGCCTTGGGGAAATCTGTGCATCTTTTATCAAGACTTTCGCTATTCTAAATCCCTCATTAAACTGGGGCGGGTCACCTCCGGTATGGAAGTGCTGTCCGGTATGAAGGGCGATTTTACGGCGTCCTTAGAAAGGGTGAATTGATATGGAATATACGACATTAGGCTCGACGGAGATTGAAGTTTCCAAAATTTGCGTAGTCTGCATGAGTTTCGGCAAGGCCGGCACGATGCACGACTGGACGCTGGACGAAGCTGCGACCGAGGCCATGGTGAAGCACGCCCTTACGCTCGGCATCAATTTTTTTGATACGGCCAACTGCTATTCTGCCGGGACGAGTGAGGAATACTTAGGTCGGGCGCTGAAAAAGAATATCTCCAGGGACAAGGTCGTCCTCGCCTCTAAGGTCTATTTCAACGACGGCCGCCTGTCCCGCAAGGCGATTCTTCGCGAGATTGACGGCAGTTTGAAGCGGCTGGGGACGGATTATCTCGACCTTTACATCATCCACCGCTTCGACTATGAAACGCCGATAGAGGAAACGATGGAAGCCCTCAATGATTTGGTACGGTCCGGTAAGGTGCGGGCCTTGGGGGCATCGGCCATGTACGGCTATCAGTTCTACAATATGCAGCTTTGCGCCCGCGACCATGGATGGGCTCGTTTCGAGGCCATGGAAAACCACTACAGCCTCTTGTACCGCGAAGATGAACGCGAGTTGATTCCCCTTTGTAAGCAAATGGGCGTGACCTTGATGCCCTACAGTCCGCTGGCAGCGGGACACTTGGCCCGGCCTACATGGAAGACGGACACCCTCCGCTCCCGGACGGACCGGGTCGCCATGGGGAAGTATGATAGCACGGAAGAACAGGATATGGCCATTGTCCGCCGTGTCCGCGAATTAGCCGAAAAGCACGGCGTAAAGATGTCGGAAATTGCCCTGGCTTGGCAGTGGGCGAAGGGCGTGGCCTCACCCATCGTCGGTGCGACGAAGCCCCAGTATCTGGATGATGCCGCAGCGGCCCTTACCGTCAAGATTACGGACGAAGAAGCGGCGTACCTGGAAGAACCCTATTTGCCGCACGCCATCGTCGGCGCCGTCGATCACAATCCGCCCCAAGGCGTCATGCTGCTGGATGAAAAGAAATAAGGCGATGCCGTTTCAGAAGAAGCCGTACCGATTCCGGGGATATGCTTTCTTTTGTTTTTGCTGTTTATTCCGATAGAGAAGCCGTTCCATGAGGAGCGGCTTTTTTCTATTGCCGTCGATGACACTCGATGAAGGGCGGAATCTGCGGATAATGGCCGGGTCGACAAATGAGATTGAAACTGATACAATGAAACATAATAATGACGGTTAGTTTTGGCGAAGGCCTATAGTTCAAACGGTGGGAGGTAGATTTGACCATGGCGAAACACACTTGTCCCGTGTGCGGACAGTATCAATTTGAGGCTTGGAACGACATGGATATCTGCGATGTCTGCGACTGGTGCAATGACGGCGTACAGGAATCGAAACCGGACTACAGCGGCGGTGCCAATCACATGTCTTTAAATCAAGCAAGGGAGGCTTATAAAGAGGGAAGGCAGATCCGATGATGACGCCGATAGTCCGATGAAATTGAGAAGCGGCCCTATAGGGGCTGCCGTATACGCAGTCTGTTAGTCAACGTGTTCGATGTTATGATACGGAGGGATTGTCCGCAAAACACAGGAGGTGCGGGAACGATGATGGTAAGATGCCCCTTGATCGATAAAGACATAGACGAATTCGATTGCTTTGAAACCGGTACCGTAGCCGAAGGATTGGCGGCTATCCGTTCGTCTGTCGGTATCGAGGAAATTAAGCGTACGGAGAATTTTAGGATTCGCTGCCTGGCCTGCGAAAATCATATTATGTGAGGGCCCGGTGCGATGGACGAGGTGTTTGCCGTGGAGCGGGCGATGAACTCGGCGCTTCGTTTACAGATAACATGCCGACCTGGTGGAAGGAGCGGTGCCGATGGTATTAACGAAAGATCCCGTAGGCGTAGAGAAAACGCTGAAGGACAGGCTCTTTCAGATTTGGAAAAATCCGGAGTTTGTAGGCGGTGTACTTATATGCCTTCGAACCGATGAAGAGCGGCAGGAGGTCCTCGATGCGATTGAGGCAGGAGACCTTCCGGAGCCCGGCGATATCACCTTATTTGCCTTGAATATTCATTTAGATCGAGAAGAAGGAAACCTTTGACCCCTTTAGCTTTTCGGTACGGTATAGGTTAGCTGAGCAGATCGATAGCCGCATGTTGTTGCGGAAGAAGAACGGGAGTGGTGATGATGGCATTAACGGAAATGCCTGTAGGAGTAGAAAAAAAGTTGGCAGAGGTGCTGGCGCGGATTTGGGATAATCATGAGTTTATCTTAGGCACCCGATTATTCCTGCAAACCGATGAAGAACGGCAGTCCCTCATTGATGCAGTGTTGGCAGAAAAAATTAAGAATCCCAGCGACATTCTTTTATTTGCCTACGATATCCATAAAGAAAGAGAAGCCACTCATTAGGGAGTGGCTTTTTTGCGGCCTCTTTTTAGCAGACCCTTATTCTCTAATCTAACCAATCTAACTAAAGCCTATTGACAAGAATAGTTAGAATGGGTAGAATGTAGTTAGATTGAGAAGAAGAGGTGAGCAGCATGCAATTTCGGGAAAGCGAAAACGTTGAATTGAAGGCTATCGTCGGCGATGATATGAAGAAGGAAATCATCGCCTTTGCCAACAGTAACGGCGGTACGATTTATGTCGGTGTGGCGGATGACGGGGCCGTTTTAGGCGTAGAAGATGCCGACGCCTGTGCCCTGCAGATTTCGAATATGGTGCGGGACGCTATAAAGCCTGACGTTACGATGTTCATTCATTATGAAATATTAAACTGTGACGGAAACGCCGTCGTTGCTGTTCGCGTTCAGCGAGGCACGAATTGTCCATATTTTTTGGCAAATAAGGGACTGCAGCCGGAGGGCGTTTATGTGCGTCAGGAATATGAGACCGTTCCGGCAACGAAGACGGCCATTCGCCGGATGATTGAAGCAATCGATGGCGACAGTTTTGAAGAGAGACGCTCCATCGATCAGTTCTTAACTTTTGATGCCTTGAAAGGTGAATTTGCTGACTTGAATATGACCTTTGATCAACAGAAGATGAAGGGCTTGAACCTCATATCCGGTGACGGTCTCTATACGAATCTGGGTTTTCTCCTTTCTGACCAGAATCCCTGTACGATAAGGGCGGCAGTCTTTGATGGGACGAGTCCAACTGTGTTTAAGGCCCGTCAGGATTTTTCCGGCTCTCTCCTGAAGCAAATGAAGGCCGCCTGTTCTTATGTCAATTTTCACAATCAGAACTACACGAGCGGACATCACTTCCGTTATACGGATGGTCGCCGAGGTTATCCGGAAATAGCGCTTCGGGAAGCCTTGATGAACGTGCTGCTACACCGAAACTATTCTTTTGGTGCCGATACTTTGATCCACATATACGATGACCGCGTTGAGATGGTGTCTGTTGGCGGTCTCCTTCCCGGCTTCGTCCCAGAAGATTTGAACATGGGCGTGTCCCTGTGCCGCAACCCGCATCTGCACAACGTCTTTTACCACTTGAAGCTCATTGAAGCTGACGGAATAGGTGTGAAAAAAATGATGGATGCCTATGCCGATAAACCGGTGAAGCCCAAAATTAAGACTAGCCCAAATGCCTTCAAAATCATTCTTCCCAATGTGAATTTCAGGAATAAAGCCGTTGAGATACCGATGATTGTCGAAGAAATGGCAGCCCCGTTCCGGACTTCCGACGAGGATAAAATCATGCAGGTCTTGGAAGAAAAGAAGCGGATTACTCGGAAAGAGGCGCAGGAATTACTGGGTGTCAGCCAATCTACGGCGGGCCGCATTCTGAAAACATTGGTAGATAACGGCCAAATCACACAACGTGGTGGCGGACGCACGACGAGGTATGAGCTGATAAAGTCGTAACATGAACGGAGACTTTTTGAATGAGGAGGCGAAACATGATGGAACCGAAGAGTTTTGAAGACGTCCATCCGGGAATTGAGGAATACTTCGAGGTCCAAAAAGAATATCTGGCGAAATTCGGGGAGCACTCCTTGGAGCGCACGATGCACTACGAACCCTTGAGGCCCTCTTGCCTGGATTTTGTAGAAGGTGCCAAAGAATTGCGCCGTGCCATCCGCCGAAATAAGCCGATTGAGCAGATACCGCCTGAAATGTGGAAGGGTATCGTTTTTTAATATTTTGGGCTAATGGAATCTTACGAACTAGCAATTCATTTCTTGAGGAGAAGGTAAATCAGTTCGGACCTTTTTATTTTTAACCCCCTCGAATTCGAGGGGGTTAGCGCTGTAAAAACTTATTATCTATGAGAGAGTTAGTTAGAAGAAAATTTTGATTTAAGTTATAGCAAAATGGTACACGTGCAAAAGGAGGTAAGACTGATGTTGGATTTATTTATCAAAGATATTCTTGAATTCTACAGTGATCCGGAGAATATCCGGGGGTTGAATGAATATCGAAAACAACGAGCCAGAAATATGGAGAGCGTTGAGAAAGATACCGCTAAAGGTGGTAGTAATCTTCATCCCACGGAGGCGAATTTGAAAATAGCTAAGGACAAGAAGTAAGACGTTTCTGCTTTTAAGGCTGGTTAAGAGCAGAAAAAAGGTTATTTTTGCTCTTAACGAAGAACTGCTGATTTGCATTGACTGCGTTATTTGGTATAATGGTTACAGAAGTCAACTTGTGAAGGATAAGGCTGGGTTCCCGAATGGGAGTAGGTGCTATCACTTAGAATTCCTTTGCCCCTGGGGTTGGCTTATTTGGACATGCAAAAGGCACTCCCAACAGAGAGTGCCTTTCGTTTTGCCTTTATATGAAGACAATGCAGGAAAAATAATTTTTTGGGATTCACCGCCCAATTTGTGATTTCATTATATAGGCTATTCGGTGGTTTCGTCAATGCTGATGATGAAGGGGAGTTCCTCTTTTTCTAAAGCTCGGTAAGCTCTTGATGGGCGGGGAAATGTCTTGGCTCGTCCTAAAATACTTGCTCCGCTGCTGTGTAATTCCGTCATTTTTATGCCCGTTAAGTGTGGATTTTTACCGGGTCCTTATGATATAATGAGCAGGACATGCTGACATCAGGTAACATATTTTCCCATAGAAAAGAGGTTTTTTCGTGATGGAATATGTGAACGAGTTGGACACTATATCGGCGGGAGCTGCGGCAAAGGATGCGGCTCTCAAGGTACATCGTCTCACTTTTATGGAGGCTACGATGATGGTCGTCGGGTCTACCATTGGTTCCGGTGTTTTAGGTTTAGCTTTTGCCAGTCGCAATGCCGGCTGGCCGGTCCTGCTTACGTGGCTTGTCGTAGCAGGCTTTTTTTCTGTCATTTCCATGCTCTACGTAGCCGAAGCGACGCTGCGGACGGCCCGGCCTTTACAGTTATCGGGTCTTGCCGAAAAGTACGTCGGTAAGGTCGGTTCCTGGCTGATGTTCTTTTCCGTCGGGGCTACGTCTTTTTGCAGCCTTATCGCTTACACCAGCGGCTGCGGCAAGATTTTGAGCGAGTTTTTCGGCATTTCGGTGGAGCTTGCCAGCGTCCTCTTTGCCGTCGGGGCGACGACCGTCGTCTGGATGGGTCTTAAAGCGACGGGCGTTGCAGAAAAATATTTGAGTTCAGGTATGACGGCCATGCTCATCATTCTCGTCGGCGCGTCATTTTTATCGGCCCGCGTACCTGTTGCAGATATTTTCTACACCCACTGGCTCTACGCCGTGCCGGTCTTTAACATCGCCGTCTTCTGCTACGCCGTCCAGTACATCGTGCCGGAAATCTCCCGCGGCTTTACTCATGATCCGGGGAAACTCGTGCCGTCGATCATGGCCGGCGCCGGTATTTCTTTCTTCATCCTGGCCTTGGTGCCCTTGGCCGTCTTTCTCATGCTGCCCGTCGGCGACATTACCGAAGTGGCGTCCTTGTCGTGGGGACAGGCTCTCGGTTCGCCCGTCTTTTTCGTCATCGTTAATCTCTTTGCTTTCTGCGCCATGTTGACCTCTTTTTGGGCCATTGCCGAAAGCTTTTTGACTAACATGATCGACCGTCTGGGCTTTAAATCGGAAACGGACGTCCGCACGCGGGCCATCTGTCTTTCGGTCATCGTCATTCCGCCGGTGCTGCTGGCTTACAGCGGCCTCGTCGGCTTCGTCAATGCCATCTTCAGCGCCGGGACCTTCGGCGGCATCATCATGTCGATCCTGCCGGTCTTCATGCTGCGCCGGGCCCGCAAACACGGCGACAAGCTGCCGTGCTGGAAATGCGGCTGGATCGCTCATCCCATCGTGCAGGCCTTGGTCGTCGTCCTCTTTGCCGGCGCCGGTGTCTACGCCATCCTGAGTATTTTCGGCTGGCTGCCTGCTGCCTGGTAATAAAGATTTCCCTATATAAAGACACGTACCGCTTCGCTGCCTTCCATCGTTACCGTGGGAGGTGGGGGAGCGGTCTTTTATTTCGCCGCCCCGAGCCTGTCGGGAGGTAGCCTTTTGCCGCTTTTTCAGCTATAATAAAGAGATACCTAAGCTGTTTCAGATTTGCCAAAGGGGGATTTTATATTATGAATTTTAGAAGTACGCGCTCTGATGAATGTGTTTCTCCATCCTATGCCTTGCTCCACGGCCTGGCTGCCGACGGCGGTCTCTATGTGCCCGAAGCCTTTCCCGCGGATGTCCTTTCTTATAAAGCTCTGAGCGGCAAGTCCTATCAGGAGATTGCCGAAGTGGTCCTGTCTCATTTCTTTACCAACTTTACGGCAGACGAACGAAAAGCCATGATCGCCTCGGCCTATAATGAAGAAACTTTCCGCGACGACCGCATCGTGCCGCTCCATTCCATCGACACCGACCTGTCCGTTGCCGAACTGTTCCACGGCCGGACCCTGGCCTTTAAGGACTTGGCCCTGTCGCTCTTCCCGTACCTTCTGACGGCAGCCAAGAAGCAGGAACAGGAAAAACGGGAAATCCTCATCCTGACGGCAACCAGCGGTGACACGGGGAAAGCTGCCCTTGAAGGCTTCAAAGACGTTCCCGGCACCAACATCATGGTCTTTTACCCCAGTGAAGGCGTCAGCCCCATGCAGCAGCAGCAGATGCAGAAGCAGGAAGGGGACAACGTCCGCGTATCGGCCATCCACGGCAACTTCGACGATGCCCAGAGCTTCTTAAAGCGCGTCTTCACCAACCCCGATGTCAACGCCTATGCCAATGATAAGGGCGTCCTCTTTTCGAGTGCCAATTCGATCAACATCGGCCGCCTCTTCCCGCAGATCGTCTACTACGTATCGACGTATATCACCCTCGTCGACGACGGCGTCATCAGCGAAGGGGAAACCTTCGACGTCATCGTGCCGACGGGCAACTTCGGAAACATCCTGGCCGGCTACTTTGCCAAGAAAATGGGCATTCCCATCGGCAAATTAATCTGCGCCTCCAATAAGAATAAGGTCCTGGCCGACTTCTTTGAAACGGGCGTCTACGATATGAACCGCGACTTCTATACGACGGACAGCCCGTCCATGGATATCCTCTTGTCGAGCAACTTCGAACGTTTCCTCTTCTATGCAGCCGGCGAAGATGCCCAAAAGGTCGCCCGGTGGGAAAAAGAACTCTTAGAAACGGGAACGATGCGGGTTACGCCGGAAGAACTCCAGGCCCTCCGTCAGGACTTTGAAGGCGGCTGGATCGGAGATGAAGAAACGGAAGCGGTCATCAACCACGTCTACAACGACTTCGGCTACCTCCTCGACCCCCATACGGCCGTTGCCTACGGCGTCGGCATGAACCGTCACCGCCTGGGCCTCGACGAAGGCCGCCACACGGTCATCATGGCCACGGCCCATCCTTATAAATTCCCGCCGGTCATCAGTGCCGCCCTGGCGCTTCGGGAAAGCGCCGATCCCTTCGATACCCTCGTCGATATCAGCAGCGTCACCGGCATTGCCCTGCCGAAACCTTTGACCGACCTCAAGCATAAACCGGTACGCTTTGAAGAATCCATCGATAAGGAAGCCATGAAACAGGCCGTCTTATCCTTCGTCGACGATATTTCGTCCAAGGCCTAGAAAGAAGGGCAGACTGTTGAATAAAGGTGTTATCTTCGCCATTATGTCGGCGTTGGCCTTCAGTATCCAAAATATCATCGTAAAAGTCCTATCCTATACGGTCAGCACTGGGCAAATCGCGTTCTTTCGCGGTTGGCTCAGTGCCCTTATGATATTGGGGCTCATGCGCCTTCAGCATGTACATATGTCAAATCGGGACATACCGACCCTGACCCTGCGGGGGCTCCTCGGCGGCATCGGCATGATCTGCAGCTTCTATGCCCTCCGGGGCATGCCGCTGGCCGATGTGTCCATCATTTCCCAGTTGTCGGCCTTTTTCGTCATGCTCTTTGCGGCTATGTTCCTCAAAGAAGTCCTGCCGCCGGGCTCGAAATGGCCGCTGGTCGTCATTTTTGTCGGCGCCTGCCTCGTCGTTCGGCCTTGGAATTTCGATTCCTTCAACGTCTATTCCTTGTTCGCCCTAGGCCAGGCCATCTTTGCCGCCGGCGCCTATACGACGGTCAGCAAATTGACCGGAGCCGGCGGTCACCATCCTTATGAAGTGGTCATGTACTTTCTCATCAGCGCCGCCTTGTCGGGCATCATCATCATGGCCCTGACCGGGGACTTTGTCATTCCGACGGGAACGGACTGGCTCTTCTATCTGGCCCTCGGCATCATGAGCGTCCTAGCTCAGATCTGGATGACCAACGCCTATGCCACGGCCAACCCCGTCGTCGTCAGCTTCGTCACTTATATCGGCGTCTTCTTTAACGCCTTGTGGGGCTTTGTCCTCTTCGATGAAGCCTTGGCAGCTATGACCGTTGCCGGCGGCGCCCTCATCATCGGCGGATCCATGTACCTGACGAAATTGAAGCACGATAAGATCGCCGAAATGGCCAAGACACGAATCCGAGAAAAGAAAGGGGAAACATAATGCTTCCCGACAGAATCCATGAGACACATCTTAAAATCGCCCTGTTCCTGATCCTCCTGATCCTCTTTGGTGCCATCCAGTGGTTCATCCCAGACTTTTATACGACCGTCTGGGACCTCTCTATGAGCGGCAACCTCCACGGGACCATCGACTACCTGCGCTCCTTCAGGGGCTGGGCCGTCGTCATCAGCATGATCATCAACATCGTCATCAACGTCGTCGGCTTCCTGCCGTCCATCTTCATCTCCACGGCGAACGGCGTCGTCTTCGGCGTCGTCGGCGGAACGGTTGTCTCTTGGATTGCCGAAACGATCGGCGTCGTCATCAGCTTCTTTTTCATGCGGGCCCTCTTTCGCAATAAGGCTCAGAAAATCATCGAGACCAGCAAGATGCTGAGCAAGATCGACCACTACACGACGTGGCAGGCCATGGCCGTCGCCCGGGCCGTCCCGTACTCGCCAAACGGACTCATCACCGCCCTCGGTGCCGTGAGCCACATCAGCTATCGGGACTACATCATCGGCTGCCTCATCGGCAAACTGCCGTCCGTTGCGATTGAAGTCCTCGTCGGCCACGACCTGGTCATGATGGAAGGCCATTCCCAGCGATTGGCTGTCGTCCTCTTTGCCATGGCCATCGTCTACGGCGGCTTATGGTACTGGAAACGGCGTCAAGACGCTAAGAAAGTCCTCCATAAAATCGAAGAAGATGTCAAAGAAAAGTCGGACCGGCTATAAACTGAATCATACACACCCACTGTACTGATGAAATCGGGCGGTGGGTGATTTTTATGTGAAGCTGCAGTTTATTAAAATAGATTGAAAGACGGCTTCGCTCGATTAAAAAATACACAGTTTCTACAGCCTTGATTCCATGGCAGGCTATACTATATAGAAGGAATTCATGGAAAGGGGGGCCTCGTCTTGGCGGAGCATTCTGCCGGGCTGTTTTTCGTGACGCAAGGGACGTCCGGAGAAGGCCCTTATCCGGGATGCATCCTTTGATTGAATTGAGAAGTCAGGGGTTTTATGGCATAATATTAAAATAAGTTAATCTGATCCTAATGTTGAGGAGTGCGTGTTTTATGCTTGATTTTATCATTAATCAGACAATGGACTTTCTTGAAACGATGCCTAAGCTTACGAGAAAGAAAAAAGGTCAGTTTTTTACTTCAAAGGAAACGGCCGTCTTCATGGCGTCTCTCTTTGATTTCTCGAATATTCCTGATACCATTGAAATACTGGATCCGGGGGCAGGAACAGGGATTCTTTCAGCTGCGTTATTAGACCGTATTATACATGAGCGCCCTGTAAAAGCGGTGAACCTGACGTGTTATGAAAATGATTCGGCTGTTTTACCCATCCTAAAAAAGAACTTAATGTATATAAAGGAACACAGCGACATTTTATGTAACGTTACGATCGTGGAGGACGACTATATTGTCCCTCAGGCCGGTGATTTTGAGGGCACGCTGCTGGCTGAACGACAGCCTAAAAAATATGATGTTATTATAGGAAATCCGCCCTATGTAAGAGTGCCGAGAAATCACCCCGCTGCCCTTGCCATGCCTTCTGTCGTTCACGGGGCTCCGAACCTCTATTTCCTTTTTGCCGCCATGTCTTTGTTTAATTTGCAGGAAGAGGGAGAGATGGTCTATATTATCCCGCGCAGCTGGACTTCCGGGGAATATTTTCGGCGTTTTCGGACGTATCTCTTGAAATATGGGAAAATTGTGCAAATACATCTATTCGTAAGTCGTGATAAGGTCTTTAAACAAGAGCAGGTCCTCCAAGAAACACTCATCATAAAGGTCCAAAAGACGGCAAAGACGCCGGATACGGTGAAAATTACATCGACAGAATCAAACAGTGACTTTAAATCGATTACCGGCATTACCGTGCCTTATGGTACGGTCGTTGCCGGGGAACGGCTGTATGTTTATCTTCCGACATCCGAAGAAGATGTAGCTGTCATTCAAACAATCCATCGTTATGAGCGAACCATGCCGGATGAAGGGCTTCAAATGCATACGGGAATCGTCGTGGATTTTCGACAAAAAGATGAATTGGAAAATGAACCGGGTGAACATACGGTTCCCTTATTTTATAGTCAAAATATAAGGTCAGGGCGAGTCGATCACCGTCCGTCCGGGAATTCCTATGATTGGATTCGTGATGTGAAACCGGGCCTGATTCAAAAGAACCAGAATTATGTATTCTGCAAACGCTTTACGGCGAAAGAGGAATACAGACGGCTGCAGTGCGGAATCTATCTGGCCAAGGACTTTCCGGACTACCAGTTTATCGGCACACAAAATAAGATAAATTATATCAGCCGAATTGATAAAAGCGAAATGAGCACATGTTTGACTTTCGGAGTGTATGCACTTCTTAATTCGACGTTATTTGATCGGTATTACAGGATTTTAAATGGAAGCACACAGGTCAACAGTACGGAAATAAACAGCATTCCTGTCCCACCGATTGCGATGATTGAGGCCATGGGCCGGGAACTGATGACGGTCGAAAACTTGTCTACCGAAACCTGTGATAAAATCATAAAGGGGGTGGCTTATGGTGAGTAAGTTAGAGGAAGCGAAAATCTTTTTGAAGGCCTTCGGGATGCCTGAGCGGCAGCAAACGGATGTAGCCGGATATTCCTTGCTGACACTTGCCGATCTCAAGGAAGGGTCGGCTTGGAATGAAGCCACCAATGAATGGATTCGCATTCATGATGTCCTTCAGTTTACCCGCGAAAACTACCAAAAGACGTATGCGGAAAACACGCGTGAAACGATAAGAAAAAATTGTATGCATCCCTTTCGGGAAGGGGCGTTGATCGAGGATAACGGATTGGCAACGAACAGCCCGAACTATCGGTATCGATTAACCGAAGAAGCGCTTTCCTTGCTAAAGACTTTTGGGGAACCGATATGGCACCAGGCCCTTGATACCTATCGAAGTCATCATCAAACCTTGATTGAAAAATATGCAAGTAAAAAACGAATGGAAATGATGCCGGTCCATATTGATGGTACAGAGATTCTCTTAAGTCCGGGACCACATAACGCCTTGCAGCGGGACATTATCGAACAATTTGCACCGCGGTTTGCGCCCGGCTGCACCTGCCTTTATATGGGGGATACTACGAAAAAGGATCTTATCAAAGACTCGGCAGCACTTGAACAGTTGGGATTTGACATCACATTGCATGATAAAATGCCGGATGTTGTCTTATATAGGCAGGACAAGCATTGGATTTATTTTATTGAGGCTGTGACAAGCACAGGGGCCATGACACCGCAGCGTGTCCTTGATATTCAGGCTATGACCCGAAACGTGGAAGCCGGGAAAATATTTATAACGGCCTTCCCGGATCCGGATACGTATAAGCAATTCAGCGGGGACTTGGCTTGGGAAACAGACGTTTGGATTTCAGCCCATCCGGACCATATGATACATTTAGATGGGACTAAATTTTTAGGTCCTTATCGCTAAGCGAAAATCAACTGCAGCAGCATGAGCCGATTTTTGGCAAGTCGAGAACGGTATCTTACTGAAGCGAGGCCTAAAAGGGGAGCTGTCGAAAAAAGACGGCTCCCTTAAATTTTGCGTAAAATCGGAAATCATCCCGATAGACCATTTCTTCGATTCATGATATACTATTACAGATACAATTATATAAACGTTCAATTTTCAATGAGGTGATTATTGTGGCAAAACAGATTTTTGTTACGGGCCATAAAAACCCGGATACGGACTCGATTTGTTCGTCCATTGCATATGCAAAATTAAAACAGTTACAGGGGATTAACGCTGCGCCCATTCGCGCCGGCGAACCGAATAAAGAAACGGCTTTCGCGCTCAACTATTTCAACGTAACGCCCCAGCCCTTGGTAAAGGATTTCTACGTCAAAGTCGGCGAAGCCGTCTACACGGACGTCGAAGGCCTTCCCATCAACGCCAGCCTGAAAGACGCAGCCAAATGGTTTTCCGTCCATGAAAGCGACGTCGCTCCTGTCGTCGATAACGGCCAGTTCATCGGTGTCATCGAAAAGGCACAGCTCGCCGATCAGTTCATCAAGACCGTCATGGGCGAAGAACTGAGCACCGTCAAAGGCCTCGTTCACGACCCGGAACTGTTCTTCAGCCCGACCGACCACGGCCATGACGTTCCGGCAGAAGGCCGCTACGCCGTCGTCGATGGCGGCAAATACGTCGGTATGGTCTGCGCCGATTCCTTAGCCAACGTTGAAAAACAGCAGGTCATCCTCGTCGACCATAACGAAAAGAAACAGATCATCGACGGCATTGACGAAGCATCGATCGTCGGCGTCATCGACCATCACCGCATCGGCGGGACCTTGGCGACGGACGGCCCGATTTCCATTCTCTTCAAGACCGTCGGCTGCACGGCAACGATCGTAACCGGTCTCTATGAACAGGCCGGCATCGCCATTCCTAAAGACGTAGCCGGACTCCTTCTCTCGGCCGTCATTTCCGACACGGTCCTCTTCCGTTCGCCGACCTGCACGCCGGAAGACCGGGCAGCTGCTGAAAAACTGGCTAACATCGCCGGTGTCGACATCGAAAAATACGGCATGGAAATGCTCAAAGCCGGTGCCAACGTATCGGACCTCACGCCGGACCAGATCGTTCACAACGACATGAAAGAATTCGTCGGCGGCGACGCTACCTTCACGGTCGCTCAGGTACAGGTCATGGACACGACGGACCTCCTCAACCAGAAACAGGTCCTCTTGAACGCCCTCGAAAAACTTCGTGCCGAACACAATTACGTTGCTTCCTTCCTGATGATCACCAGCATCATCGACGAATCGACGAACCTCATCTTCGCCGGCAACATGGATGAAGCCGTAAGCGCTGCCTTTGGCAAAGACGTCCTCGACAAAGAAGTCTACCTGCCCAAGGTCATGAGCCGTAAGAAACAGGTCATTCCGCCGATCCTGTCTGCAATGAAATAAGTGATGATTTTGAGAGGCCCGAACCTAGTGGTGAGGGCCTTTTGTCTGTAAGCCAAAGGAGACATTTATAAGTAACTAAGTACACGGACAAATATACATTTGTAATATGGGTGAATATGGAGGAAAGATAAAGCATGAACTCATCCAATATTACAAATTATAAACCAAAAGAATTTGCGGAGCTTTTCAACGTGTCAATCAAAATCCTGCAGCGTTGAGATACCCAAGAAATTTTGAAATAAATCGTTCGAATGAAAAACTATCTCCGCATAAAGAACTCGCACAGGATATCGTAAGCATTCTTCATGTATTCTCATGCAGTCTATATGGCCTGCGAAAATATAAGAAGTAAATCGAGGGAGATGAGACGATTGCTAAAAGCGTTCAAGACCGAGATTGCTCCGACACTCGAACAAGCCAATAAGATTATTCGCTCAATCGGTATCTGTCGTTTTTTATATAATCAGTACATTGCCTATAATAAGAAGCTCTACCGGATGTATCAGCGTGGGTTGCTCGATAGTCATCAGAAGCATTTTGTATCGGCTAACGACTTCGACAAGTACGTCAATCACAAGCTTAAACCGGAACTGTCTTGGATAAGCGAGTGCGGGGCAAAAGCCCGCAAGAAGGCTCTGGTTAATGCCGAAGCGGCTTTCAAAGAGTTTTTTAAGGGGCAGGCAGGATTTCCGCGTTTTAAAAAGAAATCCCGGCAGGACGTGAAGCTGTATTTCCCGAGGAATAACAAGGGTGACTGGAAGATATGGCGGCACAAGCTGATGATACCGACCCTAAAACAGGTGAAGCTGAAAGAATACGGATACCTCCCCGTTGGTGTCGCCGTCATAAGCGGTACCGTTTCTTATCAGGCAGGCCGATTCTATGTTTCCGTTGTGGCAGATGTTGAGGAGATATCCAGATACAACAACGATTGGGAGGCATCCTGCCATCCGAAGAGCGAAGGTATAGGAATCGATTTAGGTATCAAGAATTTGGCGATTGTCAGTAATGGCCAGACCTTTAAAAATATCAACAAATCTTCAAAGGTCAGACGACTGGAGAAGCGGCTGAGAAGAACGCAGAGGCAGCTCAGTCGGAAATATGAGCTTAAAAAAAAGAAAGGTGGTGCACCTGCTATAGCCTCTGCAAACATAGACAAGCAAAAACTTAAGGTGCAGAAACTTCATCAGCGAATTAAACAAATCCGTGAGGATCATGAAAATAAGACCATTCACGAGATTGTGAAGCAAAAACCAAGCTTCGTTACCGTGGAGGACTTGAATATCAAAGGCATGATGAAGAACAAGCATCTCGCAAAAGCAGTCGCGGCAGAACGGTTCTATTCTTTCCTGTCGAAACTGAAACGCAAAGCAGAAATCATAGGCATCGAATTGCGAGTCGTGGACCGATTCTATCCCAGCTTCAAGACCTGTCACTCTTGTGGGTATATCCATAAAGGTCTGAAACTCAAAGACCGCATGTATGTCTGCCCAAAGTGTGGATATATGGTTGACCGTGATCTCAACGCTTCGCTTAATTTGCGGGATGCAAAAGAATATCAGACCGCTTAAATCCAAACGCACTGATATATGTACCGATGGCTAGTCGGGAACAGACATCTTCCTCCTTGCTGCGCAAGAAGCAGGTTGTCAACGCCTTTGGAGTGCAGAACCCCTCAAGTAGCTGCTGAGCTTGCTCAGAGCCAAAGAGTGTACGATGAAGAAGGAACTGCGAACCGCGAGGTTGCAGCAATTCATCTTAATATAGATACGTTTATCTATGTTTTAAGTAGCAGTTTTTATGAATCCTATTTTCGACACCTTGAACGACCGCCAGTGTGAGGCCGTAAACCATACAAAGGGCCCGCTCCTGATCACAGCCGGCGCCGGATCGGGGAAGACCAAGGTCTTGACCTGCCGCATTGCCCACCTCTTAGAGCTCGGCGTCGCCCCGTACCGTATCCTGGCCATTACCTTTACCAATAAGGCCGCCAAGGAAATGAAAGAGCGCGTCCAGAACCTCGTCGGGGCCCAGGCCGATTCCATTTGGCTCAGTACCTTCCATTCCTTCTGTGCGAAACTGCTGCGCTTTGAAATCGACGGCTTTCACGGCTACACCCGGAATTTCACCATTTACGACTCATCGGACCAACTGGTGCTCATCAAGGACTGCCTGAAAAAACTGAATCTCGACGACAAACAATTCACGCCGCGGTCGGTCCTGGGTACGATTTCGGCAGCTAAGAACGTCCTCATGGATGCCAAGACCTTTGCCGGCCAAGCCGAAGACTTTTACCAGCAGAAGGTGTCCGAAGCCTATGAACTCTATCAGGCCAAACTGAAGGAAAACAACGCCCTCGACTTCGACGACCTCCTGTTCTTGGCCGTCCGCCTCTTGGAAGAAAAAGACGACGTCCGGGAAAAGTATCAGGAACGGTTCCAATACGTCCTGGTCGACGAATATCAGGATACGAACCACGCCCAGTACGCCCTTACCAAAATCCTGGCTGCCCAGTGGCGCAACATCTGCGTCGTCGGCGATGCCGACCAGAGTATTTACGCCTGGCGCGGCGCCGATATCCGCAACATCATCGACTTTACGCGGGACTATCCCGACGCCGCTTCGATCAAGCTCGAACAGAACTACCGCTCGACGAAGACGATTTTGAACGCCGCCAACGCCGTCATCGACAACAACGAAAGCCGGCCGAGAAAGACCCTGTGGACAGAAAATCCGTCGGGGAACAAGGTCATCCATTACCAGGCCCAGACCGAACACGATGAAGCCGACTACATCGCCGGCGCCATCTATAACCGCCACGAAATCAGCCACGAACCCTACGGCGACATGGCTATCCTCATCCGGACCAACGCCCAGTCCCGTGTCCTCGAAGAAAAATTGATGCGCTACGCCATTCCTTATACCATGGTCGGCGGCACCAAGTTCTACGACCGCAAGGAAATCAAGGACGTTCTGGCTTACCTGCGCCTCTTATATAACCCCGAAGACAGCCTGAGCCTGACCCGTATCATCAACGTGCCCAAGCGAAACATCGGGGCGACGACGATGGAAAAAGTCGCAGCCTACGCCGAAGGAGAGGGGATATCCCTCTTTGAAGCCCTGTCGTCACCGGACGCCATTCCCGTGACAAAACGAGCTCAGACGGCCCTTGAAAACTTCGCCGCCATGATCTTCGACCTCCTAAACGACATCGACGGCATGGACGTCCTGAGCCTTATCGAAAAGGTCATTAAAGACACGGGCTACGGCGAAATGCTCGATAAAGACGCCGAACACGACCCGCAGGGTGAAAGCCGCAAGGAAAACGTCGGCGAATTCCTGTCCGTCGCCAAAGACTACATGGACAGCAACCCCGACGGCAACCTTCAGGACTTCCTCGAAAACGTGGCCCTGGTCAGCGACGTCGACGACTTTGAAAGCAGCGAATCCAAGGTCACCCTCATGACCCTCCATTCCGCCAAAGGCCTCGAATTTCCCGTCGTCTTTTTGGCCGGCCTCGACGAAGGCTTGTTCCCCCACAGCCGGACCCTGATGGATCCCGAACAGATCGAAGAAGAACGGCGCCTGGCTTATGTCGGCATCACCCGGGCCGAACGACAGCTCTACGTGACCAACGCTGTCACACGCACTATGTACGGCCGCATTTCCGCCTACATGCCGAGCCGCTTCCTCGGGGAAATCCCGCCGGAACTCGTCGAAGAATATAAGCGCAAGAGCGCCATGCCCCAGAGCCGGATGACGGCCGTCCCCGGTCAGCAGCGAGTGTCCATCCTGTCGAAGCCGGTGGCCACCAGCCTTCCCAAGAAGCACGCCGTGACCGACTCTTTTGCCAAGGGCGACAAAGTGCGCCATAAGATTTGGGGCATCGGCACCGTCCTCGACGTCATCGGCGACGGGCCGAACATGCAGATGAAAATTCAATTTCCGACGAAAGGCGTCCGCCAAGTCGTCGTCAAATATGCACCGTTAGAAAAAGCATAGCTATTTCGATACGCTGAAAAGGAAGGGAATCTTATGGAACAAGAAAAAGCGCGGCTCCTGGCCCTGCGACAAAAAATCGACGAACTGAGCTATCAGTATTACACCCTCGACAAGCCGACCATGACCGACTACGAATACGATATGCTCTACCGGGAGCTGGAAAACATCGAAAAAGCCCATCCCGAATGGGTGACGCCCGATTCGCCGACTCAGCGCGTCGGCTCCAAGATTTCCGGCGGCTTTGAAAAGTACACCCACGACCGGCCCATGCTGAGCTTGGGCGACGTCTTTAACGACAATGAACTTCGGGAATTCGACCGCCGCGTCCGCAGCGACCTGGGCGGCGAAGCCTTGGAATACGTCGTCGAACTCAAAATCGACGGCCTGGCCGTCAACCTCATCTATGAAAACGGACAATTCGTCCGCGGCGTTACCCGCGGCGACGGCGTCGTCGGCGAAGACATTACCAACAACGTCCGCACCATCCGCACCATACCCCTTCGCATCGACAGCACGTCGCCGCACATCGAGATCCGCGGCGAAGTCTATATGCCGGTGACGTCCTTTACGGCCCTCAACGAGCAGCGGCGAAACGACGAACTCGAACCCTTTGCCAATCCCCGCAACGCCGCAGCCGGCTCCCTGCGCCAGCTCGATCCTCAGATCACGGCCCAGCGCAAACTGGCCTTCTTTGCCTACGCTTTAGGGGGCAACACGGGCATTACCATCGAAAGCCAGGAAGAACTCTTGAAAGATCTGCGGGAATTTCGCTTCCAGGTCAATGGGGAGTACCGGAAATTTACGGATATCGAAGACGTCATCGCCTTCATCCACAGCTGGGACGACCGCCGCGACAGCCTGCCTTATGCCACCGACGGCATGGTCGTCAAAGTCAACTCCTTTGCCCAGCAGGCGCGGCTCGGCAACACGGTCAAGATTCCTCGCTGGGCCATTGCCTATAAATTCCCGCCGGAACAGGCCGAAACGAAGGTCCTCTCTATTTCGGTCAGCCTCGGCCGGACGGGGGTCCTGACGCCGGCAGCCGACCTCAAACCGGTCCGCCTTGCCGGAACGACGGTCAAGCGGGCTACTCTTCACAACGAAGACTATATCCGCGACAAAGACATCCGCGTCGGCGATACGGTCATCATCCAGAAGGCCGGCGAAATCATCCCCGAAGTCGTTCGCTCCTTGCCGGATAAACGGACGGGCTCAGAAGTCGTCTTCGCCATGCCCCATGTTTGCCCGGCCTGCGGCAGTGACGTCGTTCGCCGCGAAGGGGAAGCAGCCTGGCGCTGCGTCAATCCCGACTGCCCGGCCGTCATCGGTGAAAAAATCGCTCACTTCGTCTCCCGTGACGCCATGAATATCGACGGCCTCGGTGATGCCATCGTCCAGCAGCTCCTTTCAAAAGAACTCATCCACGACGTCGCCGACATCTACGGCCTTACGAAAGACCAGCTCGTAGCCCTCGAAGGCTTCGGTGAAAAGTCGGCAGACAACCTCTTAAAGGCCATTGAAGCCAGCAAGAGCGTCGGTCTCGCCCGCGTCTTATTTGCCTTAGGGATCCGATTCGTCGGCGCCAAAGCAGGGAGAGTCCTTGCCGAATCCTTCGGCAGCGTCGATGCCCTGATGGCAGCCAGTGCCGATGACCTGACGGCCATCGACGACATCGGCCCCCGCATTGCCGACAGCATCGTCTCTTACTTCGGTGAAGCAAAAAGTAAGGCCCTCATCGAAAAACTGAAGGCCCACGGCGTCGACATGACCGCTGAAAAGAAAGAACTCATCAGCACCACCTTCGACGGCGAAATCGTCGTCCTCACCGGAAAACTCCAACTCTTCACTCGGAAAGAAGCCGAACAAGCCGTAGAAGCACGAGGCGGCAAATGCACCTCATCGGTCACCAAGAAAACGACCCTCGTCGTCGTCGGTGCCGATCCGGGAAGTAAGTACGAAAAAGCCCAACAACTGGGAACACCGATCATCAGCGAAGCCGAATTTAAAGAATGGCTCGAACGATAGGGGAATAATCTAGACCGTAATCTTTCTGATTTATAAAAATCGATTCTTTGATAACTAGAATGAGCTAAAACCGGATGCCGAACTGTATCACAGCAGGTATCCGGCTTTTTTTTGTACTTGTCACGGTTTGAAAACTTTAAAAACAACTTTTATTACAGCATGACCGAGCCAGCCGTATCTGATAGAGGTGTTTTTTCATCAAGCACCAGCACTTCTTTATCCTTTTTTTACATTTCTATGCGATATGGTGGGGAAAGGTCGGTTTTTTTTTACATTAAAGAATGGTATAATAAATTATTGTGAAGATCTTAACGAAGTAGAAAGTTTCGTTATTTTATAAAAGCATCATTGTTCGTGTCAATATCGTTACCTTGTTGTAAGGAGAGCTTGTCTTGAAATGTTCAACATCGAAGTGTTCAATTTCAATTAAGAATAAGTATAGTAATGAAGTTTTGCCGTTTGTTTTAGCTATTGGAGACTACATTGCCATTTGGTTGGCTGAATATGCAGCCTATGGATTACGAGCCTGTTTACTTCCCAATTCGTATTTTCATTTGTCGTGGCTCAGCATTCACGTCATCGTACCGGCGGTATACCTGTTGTTTTTGAAGTTGCATCACCTCTATACGCGGCGCATGCAGTTTTGGCAAATCATTTCTAATCTCTTTAAGGCTGTTTTTTATTCCATTGCCTTACTGATTTTCTTCATCTATATCGCCCAGACGGCGGCGTCGACGTCACGGTTGTTTGTGGGATTATTGGCCATAACATCCTTTCTCTTTTTAGTTATTGAACGATACGTCATCAAGCGCTTTTTGACCCGTATGAAGATGCTCCAGCTCCCGGTCCTCATTATGGGCGCCGGCAAGACGGCGGCCCTTATGTTGGAGTACTTCAAGAACGATACAGGAGTCGGATACGAATTCATCGGCTACCTTGAAGACCATACACCGGATCCGAGAGTGGCGGCCATGATTCCTCATTTGGGAACTTTCCATGACGCTGAACAGGTCATTCAGACGACGGGCGTTCAGCACGTCATGGTTATTGCCCCGGGTCTTAAAAATGATGCCATTCAAGACATCGTCTACCGCGTTCAGCCACTGGTTAAAAAAGTAGCCTTCATTCCTGATATGGGGAGCCTGCCATTGGCGACTCTCGAGACGGATCCCCTCATCGACGGCCGCATCGTCTCTATCAGCTTTCGCAATAATTTGGCCTTGTGGTACAACCGGACCATTAAGTGGACTTTTGATATGATTGGTACCATCGTAGGCCTTATTTGCTTGTCTCCCTTTTTATTAGGGATAGCCTTGTGGATCCGCCTTGATTCTCCGGGGCCGATTATCTTCAAACACCGCCGTATCGGCCGGGACGGCAAAGAATTTAACTGCTATAAATTCCGCAGTATGTGTGTCGATGCCGATGTCAAGCTGAAAGAACTCCTCGAACGGGATCCCGAAGCTCGGAAAGAATGGGAGACAGAATTCAAATTGAAAAACGACCCGCGCATTACCAAGAGCGGGGCCTTTTTGCGCAAGAGAAGCCTTGATGAACTGCCCCAGCTGTTCAACGTTTTAAAAGGAGAAATGAGTCTCGTCGGACCGCGGCCAATCATACGCGATGAAGTCAAGAAATACGGAGCCTTTATCAAAGACTTTTACATGGTCCGTCCGGGAATTACCGGCATGTGGCAGACCAGTGGCCGCAGCGATACGACCTATGACGAACGAGTCCAGATGGATACCTGGTACGTAAGAAACTGGAACGTCTGGTTCGATATCGTCCTTATTTGGAGAACTGTTGCCGTTGTATTGAAACATAAGGGAGCGTATTGATTCTTGCGTAAGGTTCCCAGTGTATCAGAACAAAGAAAACCTATGCTAAGGTTCCAAGGGATATCGTGGTGTAGTAGAGAAAGGGAGAACTTGCTTGTCTATTAAACTGATTATTGCAGCACACAAAAAATACTGGATGCCCCGGGATCCGGTTTATTTGCCTGTTCAGGTCGGGGCCGAAGGGAAGGACTCTATCGGTTATACACCGGACAATACGGGGGAGAATATCAGTGCTAAAAATCCTTATTTTTGTGAGCTGACGGGCCTTTATTGGGCATGGAAAAATTTGGATGCCGACTACATAGGGCTCGTCCATTATCGGCGCTATTTTACTCGGAAAGAAGTTCGCAACATCGAAGCGAAAAAAGAACAAATTCTTACCGAAAAAGAATGGCAAGCCCTGTTGGACAAGCACCCGATTATCGTTCCCGATAAACGGAAATACTATATCGAGACAAATCGCTCCCATTATAACCACGCCCATCATTCAGAAGGCCTCGATATCACGGAACAAATCATCAAAGAACAGTGTCCGGAATACCTGCCGGCCTTTGATACCGTCATGAACCGCACCTGGGCCCATATGTTTAACATGTTCGTCATGCGCCGCGACTTGTACAACGATTATATGCAGTGGTTATTCGATATCCTTTTTGAATTGGAAAGACGGGTCGATACCACCGGCTGGAATGCCTATGAATCTCGAATCTGCGGATTCGTGGCGGAACGCCTTCTTGACGTATGGTTGGGATATCATCAAATAGACTATGCTGAACAGAATGTCTCCTTTATGGAAAAACAAGACTGGATCAAAAAGGGAGGACTCTTTTTGATGCGGAAGCTGCGGGGACGATGACACTTTCTGTCTGGCTGACAGATGAACGCCGAATGTGATACAATTAAAAAATATACACAATCTTTTTTTATATAAATACATTATATTTTATCAGTGAAAGGATTCGCACTATTTGATAATGTACAATAGCGAATTATAAGGCCTATGTTTGAAAAACTATACCCCATTAAGTTGCCTTTAGATAAAAGGCGACAAGAACTTTATATAAAAGGCGACTCTTTAGAAACAAAATCCAGTGCTATTTTATTAAAACAAAATCAGTCACTGGATTTAACTACGTATTTCAATCTATTTTCCGTTCAAAAATGGAAAAGATATACATCCATACGAAACATGAGAGTCAAGCTGAACCTTCAAGGCCGTTATCGTATCTCCGCATTTTCGATTGGGTCGTCAGAGCGAAAAGAATTGTTTACCTTTAATGGACAGGATGAGTATCAACATGACTTTTGCTTAGATGATTACGAATCCAATTTTATAAGTTTTACGATAACGGCATTAGAAGACGATGTGCATTTTTTTGGCGGGGCTTATTACGGGCAATTTGATGAGGCTAAGGATACCAACATAGGCATCGTGATTTGTACCTTTAAGCGTGAAGAGTATTTGAAACGCAATTTAAAGACGCTGAAGCAGTTAATGGAAGATAACCCGCATTTTCATGTGATGGTTATTGATAATGGGCAGACACTTCCGGAAAAGGAGGGACCCCAGTTACAGATCATCCATAATCGTAATTATGGCGGCTCAGGCGGATTTACGCGGGGCCTTATGGAACAAGTTAATCAAGGTGTGAATGATTACCTTCTCATGATGGATGACGATATTCTTATTGAAACGTCTTCGTTAGAGCGGGTCTATGCCTTGTGCCGCCATAGAAAAGCCGAGTTTGAGATGCAGATGATTGCCGGATCCATGATGAGTATGGAAGAACCGACCATTCAGCATGAAAACACGGCCTATTGGGGGAAAGTCAGACTCCATTCATTAGGCCAAGGGCTAGACTTAACGAGCCTCGCTGATTTGATTCAAAATGACAATCTGCCCTCGGTGAAAAATAAGTATGCGGCCTGGTGGTTCTGCTGCATTCCTACGGCGGTCATCAAGGAAAAAGGATATCCCTTGCCTAACTTTATCAAGGGCGATGATATGGAGTACGGAATTCGCGATAATCAAGATATCATCACCATGAATGGAATCGGGGTTTGGCATGAAGCCTTTGCCAAGAAAATGAGTCCCGTCATCAGCTATTTTAGTGATAGAAATATGCTAATCATGAATCATTATGCATTCGGCTGCGGACAATGGACCTTTCTTGTCAGTGCTGTCGGGAGATTGGGAAAACATACGCTGCGGCGAAGTATTCCGGGGATACAAATGCTTCGCTTTGCCTTACAAGACTATAAAAGCGGATATGAAGGCATTACAGCCCAAGATGGGGATGAAAAATTTCAACAGATACGGCAGTATAAGACGGATGAGAATATTTGCGTCGTCTTTATGAAAACGCTGGCTTTGATTATACGTTGTTTCGTTCATTATCCATCGATTCATAAGCAATATATCGACTTTCGGTCTGAAAAGTTGATGACACAGCAGTTTTGGAAAAAATATCTACACGTAAAATGAGGGAGTTTTTATGAAGTATATTGTACAAAATATTGTTTTTCCCGATCAGAAAGTTTGCGATGAAGAACAAATGTATTTCCGCCATCATGGGAATCTTGTGCAAGAAGAAGAGGGTTTAAAGTTAGATGAATACAGCCTTTGCGATTTCTCTACCTATTTCAATTCTTTTTCTTTGAATAAGTGGACAACGTATACGAAGTTATCGAATCTGTACTTAGAACTTTGTGTTAAAGGAAACGTTATTGTCGAAATCTATTCAGCTTCTTGGTTTCAGAAAAAAGCAGTTCATGAATGTATTGGCCGATATACAATTCAGACATCAACCCCTAAAACATATCAATTTCCCGTCGATATCTCCCAAAATGATTCGGTCTATTTTAAAATCAAGGCGATGGATAACCAGGCCTTTTTCTATGGCGGCTGTTATTATACCGAAGTTGATGAACATGATTTGAATCCGGTTAATATTGACTTGGTCATGTGCACCTTTAAGCGTGAAGAGTATGTTGTGCGCAATATCGATTTAATCGTAAATAACTTTATTAAAGCCGATGGGTATAATGGATCCAAACATTTTAACGTAAAAGTAGTTGATAACGGCCAAACCCTTCCGGTAGAGAAAATCGAAATTCCCGGCTGCGTACAGGTCTTTCCCAATCTGAATGTCGGCGGCTCCGGTGGTTTTTGCCGCGGTATGATAGAATCCCTGCATGATAGTCGCTCGACACACATTCTCTTTATGGACGATGACGTCTTAGTCCAAGTAGAAGCCTTTGAAAAGACCTATAATTTCTTGACGCTGTTAAAGAACGACTTTAAGGATACTTTTTTGAGCGGAGCCATGCTGCGGCTGGATCAAAAGAATATACAGCATGAAAATATGGCGGCCTTTAAAGGAAATCATCTCATCGGCTTAAAACAGAATCTGAATCTCAATGACTTTACGGATGTCCTCTTTAATGAAAAGACGGAAAGCGTAAATCAGATTTACTGTGCCTGGTGGTACTGCTGCATCCCGAAGGACATCGCCAATCTGGAAAATTTGCCGTATCCGTTTTTTATCCGCATGGATGATATTGAATACTCGATTCGCAATATCCGTCAAGGCATTTCCTTAAATGGCATTGCCGTATGGCATGAAGCCTTCGATAAGAAATATTCTGCGTTGATGGAAAACTACTTCATGTTCCGCAACAATCTGGTCGTCAACATCCTTCATCATACGGGCGATAAAAAAATGGCCCTTAAATTTCTGTTCCGGCGCTTTGCTCATGATATTTTCCGCTATGACTATGGCGGAGCCGAGTTATTATTAGACGGAGCCGAACGGTTTTTACAAGGACCGGAGTTCTTTAAGACCGTAGATACGGTGAAAGATTTGCAGAGTCATGGGCCGAAGCAAGTGAAACTGCAGCCCGTTGTCGATTTGGCAGATCATGACATGGTGTATGAACACTTTTGTCATGATATCGAAAAAAAGGGAGAGAATAAGCTCGTCAAACTCCTGCGATTTATTACTTGGAACGGGCATCTGATGCCGTCCTTCTTTTTTAAACCTGAGGGGTTTGCCGAATATGGCTACGGAAATGACAGTAAGATGTACTATCTAAAGAAGCGGGTCATCGCCTGTGATCCGAACTTTGAAAAAGCCGTCGTACTGCCGATACAGCGCGGCAGAGCCTTCCGCTTGTTCCGCCGATGGATTAAACTGAGCATGGAACTTAACGCTCGCTATGGTCAACTGGAAAAAGCCTATCAGGCAGCTTTTCCGGAAATGACCAGTGAGCCCTTTTGGCAAAAGTATTTAAAATTATAGGCTTGAGTCTGCTGGAAAAGGAGAGTCTTTACATTGAAAGACATATTAAAAAAGGGGACAGCATATGATTTCTGAGATTGCATTAAAATTAAAGAAGAATCAGTTCCTTTTTGAAGAACTGGTGAAACGGGACTTCAAACAAAAGTATAAACGAACCGTATTAGGGATGGCATGGAGTATTTTATCGCCGTTGCTTACCTTACTGGTGTTAGACGTTATTTTTTCTAACTTTTTTGGTCAAAGAATTCCTCATTATACGATTTATTTGTTTTGTGGAAACCTGCTTTTTTCCTACTTCAGTGAATCCACGAATAGTGGTATGAATTCATTAATGTCTAATGCCGGCATTTTTAGTAAAGTGAATGTACCCAAATACATTTTCTTGCTATCTAAAAATGTTTCCTCTTTGATTAACTTTGGCTTAACCCTTATCATCTTTTTCGTGTTCGTTTTTGTGGACGGATTGCCCTTTACCCTGAAATTTTTGTTTCTGATATATCCCATCGGCTGTTTAATTGTTTTTAACGTGGGCATGGGACTGATTTTGTCGGCACTCTTTGTCTTCTTTCGAGATATCGGATATTTATATAGTATTGTAACGATGCTGATGATGTATGCATCTGCTATTTTTTATAGTGTAGACATCTTGCCGGCACGGGCTCAGAGCCTTTTTCTATGTAACCCCATCTATGTCTATATTAACTATTTTAGACAAATTGTAATCCATGGACAGATTCCTTCTTTGGAATATCATTTACTGTGTGCCTTTTACGCCGGCGTCGTACTTTTAATAGGTGGATTTGTTTATAAGAAGTATAATCACAAGTTTTTATACTATATTTAATGAGACTCTCAGGGGGAATTGTACAAGTGAGCATTATAAAAGCGGTAGGCGTATCGATCCTCTATTTGACAGGGGACTTCAAGGATATCGGATTAAAAGAATATGTCATGCGCAAATTAAAAGGCCAATACCAAGTCAACCAATTTTGGGCCGATCGCAATATCAGTTTTTCCCTGGAAAGAGGGGATATGCTGGGCATTATCGGATCGAATGGGGCCGGGAAGTCTACGCTGCTCAAGGCTGTTTCAGGAATTATGGTTCCGACAGAAGGACATATGGAGATAAATGGCTCTATTGCCGCCCTATTGGAGTTGGCCAGCGGCTTTGACCCGGAACTTACGGTTCGGGAAAATACCTATCTGCGCGGTGCTATGTTGGGCTATACGCGTAATTTTATGAACGACAAATATGATGAAATTATTGATTTTGCAGAATTACAGGATTTTCAAGACCGTCCTTTTAAACATCTGTCCAGTGGTATGAAGAGTCGACTCGCTTTTTCCATTGCCTGTCTGGTTAATCCGGATATCCTCATTTTAGATGAAGTTTTAAGTGTCGGTGATGGCGCCTTTGCTAAAAAGAGCGGCGATCGCATGAGAAAAATCTTAAAAAATGGAGTTACCGGGATTTTAGTTTCTCACTCATTGCCGCAGATACGACGTATGTGTAATAAGATACTTTGGCTTGATCATGGAAAGCAAGTCGGTTTTTCAGATGACGTTCAAGTGTATTGCGACGCCTATGAAGAATTTTTGATTACCAAGAAACTTCCCAAGGGGACAGAGGGCATCAAACAATTGGCTGATGCCTACCTCTTCCGTCAGGAGCAAAATAAAAAGAGAGAAGCTCTGACAGCATCCGAAAAATTAGAAAAAGTATTTGACAGAGTGTCAACGGATGTTGCTTTGCGAACTGCCGTTTCGATTATAAAGAAGAATAAGCCCGAATTGTTAAAGGAACAGAATCAGTAAAGAGCCACTCGCGTTCTTTGAGGAGAGAAATAAAATGTCTTTATATCGTTGGCTTCGAAGCCATTTACCCTTGACCCATAAGGGCTTTCAGCATCGACTGAATGAGCTTGAAAGAGAACAGGGACAGGCCTTACAAAAAATCACGGAAGAAATTAATAGAAACCAAGAAATAACCAATCAATTATTGAATCAGGTTCGAGAAACACAAAAGGAACTGCAAAAAGGATTTGACAATATTTCTATTGATATTCAGAAACAAAATGAACTATATACACATTTACTAGATAATCAGAAACAGATTGAGGTTGGCACCGAATCCCTAGTCAATCAAAAATACCAAGAGTTGCAAAGCTTGTTGCTAAGAATCGAGAAACAAAATGAGCTCACTAGAATGATAGGTGAAAAAGCTAGTCGGCACGCATCTGAAGCAGTATGGGCTGCGGTCTTTAACCAATGTATCTATGGAAGTTCATGGCTGAAAGATTCTTCTTTTTCACCGGGGCGCTGGGCCATCGGCTACCAATATTTATATGCCCTATATCGGATTTTAGATGAAGTGCGACCTAGCAGAATTTTAGAGTTGGGACTGGGACAATCTACCAAGATGATTACTCAGTATGCAAATGCTTTTCCCGAAGTGAAGCATCAAGTCGTAGAGCATGATCCCGAATGGATTTCGTTTTTTAAGCGGAATTACCAAATACCGGAAAATACAGAAATTGTCCGGCTTCCCTGGGATTTTGTTCCCTATAAAGAAGCTGAAGCCGTGCGTGTGTATAAAGACTTTGGAGCACAGTTCGTAAATCAAAAATTCGACTTTATTTCCATTGATGCGCCCTTAGGCGGCGATATGAAGCAGTATGCCAGGATCGATGTTTTACAGCTTATCCCTAACAGTCTATCCGATGATTTTATCATTATGATTGATGACTGTAATCGCTCCGGCGAACAAGCAACCGTTCGAGAAATGGACGAAAAATTAAAAAGCTGTTCCATCCCTTATCATATTGGAAAATATTCCGGAGATAAGGATGCCGTCGTTATAGTTAGTGAAAAAAATAAATTTGTATGCTCCATGTGAGGTGAATCTATCACGACAATCACTGAGTTCTGCATTAAATATTTATAAGGTGAGGTCAGATTTTATGCCTAAAGTTTCAATTATTATTCCTATATATAATACGGAAAAATATCTTTCGAGATGTCTTGATAGTATTATTGAACAAAGTTTTCAGGATTTTGAGTGTATATGCATAAACGATGGATCTACAGATAAAAGTCGCGGCATCTGTGAATCATATGTAAGGAAGGATTCACGAGTTCGTCTTATCAATCAAAAAAATGAAGGCGTATCAGGCGCTAGAAATAAAGGTATTAACGTTGCCATTGGGGATTACATTACTTTTTTGGATTCTGATGATTGGATTCATTCTCGCTATTTAGAAATACTTTATAATATGTGTGAAAGCAATCACTGTGACATTGCACAGTGTGGCCTTCAAAAAGTATCAGATACTTCTAGTGTTCATAAAATAACATATTATGATACGGAAATTTTAGATGGGAGAAGTTTAATTATCCGACGCTTTGAAGAAAATGGATGGGTTAATGGTTTAGTATGTAATAAATTAATAAAGAAAAATATTGCTAAACAGGTACTTTTTCCTATGGGGCGAAGACACGAAGATGAGGCCGTCTCATATCGTTATTATTCTCTTGCATCTCGTGTTGCCTGTACCTCTGCCGGATTATACTATTATTGGCAGCATTCCGATTCTTTTATGCATCAGGGATTTCAAATGGCTTCGTTAGACGTATTAGATGTATTTGAACAAAAGGCAGCTTTTTTTAAAGATACCGATTTAGAAATATATACATATACCATATTGAGTTTGTATGCAACTATTTTGAGATATTCAAAGCAGGCTAGGGGAAATACGTCTATTATATCGCTTCTTAACAAAAAAATGGAAGCACTACTTAATGAGATGGATATTCACGATATTTCAGTTCCTCAAAAAATGGCAAGTTATTTTACTATTACTAGAAACCATCTTGCAGAAAACATTCAATATCGGCACTATGTTTATAATTCTTCATGTGATCGTTTTGTTGAAGTGAGAGAGCCAGCAGTTACGATTGTAATCCCGGTATACAATGCGGAATCTTATTTGAATAAAATGTTAAATTCTGTTACTAACCAGACGTTTTCTAATTTAGAGATTATTTGTGTTGATGATGGTTCGACAGACTTATCTTTATCCATTATAAAATCATATGCACAAATGGATGACAGAATAAAGATACTGCAACAAAAAAATCAATTTGCGGGTGTAGCTAGAAATAATGGATTGGATAATGCTACTGGTAAATATATTATTTTTCTGGATTCAGATGATGATTTAAAGATAAATATGATTCAAGAACTTTACGAAAAGGCTGAAAATACCTCTGCAGATATTGTATTATGCAAAATAATTAAAAAGAATATTCGATTGGGAACATTAGTTGCAGCGGAATATTCATTAAAAACAGAACTTTTAAATGCTAGCGTTTTTAATTATGAAGATATACCGAATAGCATCTTTCAACTGACTATACCGGCCCCGTTTAATAAATTTTATTTAAAATCTTTTTTAATAAATAAAAAGTTACAATTTCAAGCACTACACAATGCGAACGATATGTATATGTCCTATGCTGCTTTAGCCTTAGCCGATAAAATAGCTTATGTGGATAAAGCCTTATACATTTATCAATTCAATGCAAAGGGGAATCTTAGCTCTAAGAGAAAGAAAAGTCCTTTTTGCTTCATTGAAGCTCTGTCAGGCCTTAAGGATAAATTAATTGAACATAATCGGTTTGATATTTAAAAAAAGAGCTTTATTACACTTTGTTTGGGCCAATATGTATATCAGTTAAATGAAATGAAAGATGTGATAACACGATATGAGATTTTGAAAGAGGTCCTGAAAGACCCCCTTTCTGTATTGCAATATCCCGAGGAATGTTATTCCAAGACGGATAAACAAAATAGGGGAAAATTAAAGGAACTGGAACAAATCATTAACTGGCAATATCAATCTCTAAAATGGGAAATGAGCGTACCCACTATATTAGTATCTAACAAAGTTAAAGATCCAATAGTGACGGTCATCATTCCGGTTTATAATGTTGAAAAATATGTTGGTGATTGCTTAAAAAGTATTATATCCCAATCCTTGGAAAATATAGAAATTCTTTGTATCGATGATGGTTCTACTGATTTTTCACGCGAGAGAGTCTTAAAAATAGCTCGACAGGATAGTCGTATTTCTGTTATTGCTGAAAAGAATTCAGGGCAGTCCGTTGCCAGAAATACGGGGATACAGCATGCTAGGGGAAAATATATTTATTATATGGATGGAGACGATATATTAGAAAAAGATGCACTTGAGAATTGTGTTAAATACATGGAAAAACGCGATTTGCAATTAGTATATTTTGATGGAGTCTGTTTTTGCGATGGAATACAGGATGACGAATTACTCAATCGCTACAATGATTATTACCAAAGACAACATGGATATGAAGATGTATATTCCGGAATTGAGCTTTTCGAACAACAAAAAAATAATAAAGAATTTTTAGTGTCTCCTTGTTTCCAAATGGTAAAAAGAGAATTCCTTATTTCTAATCAAATTAAATTTTTTCCGGGAATTATTCATGAAGATGAACTTTATACCTTCCAATCATTGTTAAAAGCGACACGAGTCGGATATATTCGGAAAGCTTTTTATCGGCGCCGCCTTCGACCCAATTCAACGATGACTAGTCAAGAGAGTTTTAAAAATGTATACGGATATTTTGAAGTATTTCTTGAAATGATTGAAATAATTCGTGACTTAGAGCCTAATGATTTTGAATCTGACGTAGTCGTATCTCATGTAAGAATGATTTTGGATTCTGTTCAGAGACGCTATTCTAAATTGAAGCGATACGAACAGATGACATATTTAGGCATTCCGAAAAATGAAATTTTCCTATTTGAACACTGGGTCGTTTCTCCAATCCAGGGACGGCATAAAAACTTGCAATTAACGGAAGAAAAACAGAAAGTTAAATTTTATAAACAAGAAATACAGCGTCATAAACAAGAGTTGAAAAATGTGAAGAGTGGTTATTCCTTCCGGATAGGCCGAAAAATTACCTGGCTTCCTCGGATGATTCGAGGTGGTTTAAAGTGTTTCCGTGATCATGGAGCCTCCTATACGATTAAACGTGTTATTGAACATAGTGGTATTAACATGGGAACGGGAGATTTTAGGAAACGTAAGAAATGAATGATAGATACTTTTAGAAAGTAAAGGAGTGAATACTTGGTGATGAATCCCAGTGTTTCAGTTATCATTCCGGTTTATAATATTGAGAAATTTTTGTCTGCTTGTTTAGACAGCGTGTGTAGTCAAACCTTGAAGGATATCGAAATTATTTGCGTCGACGATGGATCAACCGATTCATCGTTGGCTATTTTACATCGATATAAGAAACAGGATGAGCGGGTTATTGTACTTACACAGCAGAATCAAGGGGCGGGAGCAGCCAGAAATTATGGACTGTCGATAGCGAAAGGTGAATACTTGGCCTTTTTAGACAGTGATGATTTTTTTGAACCGGATTTACTTGAAAAATTGTATCGTGAAGCTAAAAAGACTCAAGCAGAGATTGTCGTCTGCCGAGCTGATCGCTATGATAATGGGACTGCGGAATATATGAAAATTCCTTGGTCGATTAAAGAACACCTCCTTCCGGATTTCAAGCCTTTTTCCAGCAAGGATATTAAAAAGAACTTTTTTGAAGCCTTCGTATGGTGGCCTTGGGATAAGCTTTATAAGAAGAGCTATATCGATTCTTTAGGTATACAGTATCAGCAGTTACGGACGACGAACGACTTGTTTTTTGTTTGTGCAGCTGTCTTGATGGCTCCTAATATTTCCTATATTAATGATGTGCTGGTGCATCAGAGAGTTTCCTTGAAATCGTCACTTTCCGTAACACGGGAAAAATCATGGGATAATTTCTATAAAGCCTTAATAGCCCTGCGAGACTATCTGAAAAAACAAGGGTTATATGAACGCTTCGAACAAGACTTCATAAATTATTGTTTGAATTTTTCTTTTTGGCATTTAGAGACGATCCATGGTGAGGGTTATTTCTTGCTATATAATGCGTTGAAGGAAAAATGGTTTGATGATTTAGGCATTTTGAAGCATCAAAAAGAATATTTTTATCAAGCACATAATTATGAAAATGCTTTGTCCATCATGAATACGGATATTACACATCATCTTAGGGAGCGGGTCGAACAGCGAGAAAAAGAAATCTTGATGTTGAGAAGGCGTACCTCAGAACTTCAATCTGAAATCGATTGTTTAAAAAAATCTCGATCTTTCCGCATAGGAAGATTTATCACATATATACCGCGAATGCTGAAATCTAAATAAATGTAGGTAGTATCATAGGAGTGAGTATCATGGCAAAAGTATCTGTAGTTATTCCCATTTATAATGTAGAGCCGTATTTAAAAGCCTGCTTGGATAGTGTGGTTAATCAAACTCTGCAGGACATTGAAATTATTTGTGTCAATGATGGTTCTACGGATAATTCCCTGTCCATTATAAAAGAGTATGCCGGGAATGATAGCCGAATTAAGATTATTGATAAGGCTAACTCCGGCTACGGGGATAGTATGAATCAAGGCATCGATATGGCGACCGGCGAATACCTGGGTATTGTAGAACCGGATGACTATGTCGTTCCTGAAATGTTTGAAGAATTGGCAAGTGTAGCGGATAGGGAAAACGCAGATATTGTCAAGGCCGATTTTTATCGATTTGTAAATGATGACGATGATAATGTAGTCAGAACATATATCCAACTGACGAAGCTTGAACGCTATTATAATCGTTTGATTGATCCGACTAAAGAACAAGAAGTTTTTAAGTTTGTCATGAATACATGGAGTGGTATTTATCGGATGTCGTTTCTGAATAAATTCCACATTCGGCATAATACGACGCCTGGTGCATCTTTTCAGGATAATGGCTTTTGGTTTAAAGGATTCTGCCTGACTCACCGACTCTATTTCGTAAATAGACCGTACTATATGAATCGACGAGATAATCCGAATTCTTCTGTGAAAAATCCGGAGAAAGTTTATTGTGCCAATGTAGAGTATGACTACATAAAGAACTTTTTAGTGGAACAGAATTTATTTGACCTCTTTAAAGATGTCTTCTTAATGAAGTTATATCATAACTGCAATTTCACATTGGGACGTATCGCTAATGAGTTTAAGTTGGAGTACTTAAAAAAGTTTTCTGAAGAATTTGCCCCTTACCTTGAAGAAAAAGCCATTCGGGAACCATACTTTACTCGACAGGACATAAAAAAACTCAATATACTTGTTTCTGATTATCAAGAGTACTACTCGAATTGCATAGAGACGTCTGATAATAAGGAAACATTAATGAGGCGGAATCGAGAATTGAGGGAGCAGTTATATTACCAAACCAATTCTTTATCTTTTCGTGTAGGACGTCTTATTACCTATATACCGCGCGTTGTTAGGGATGCTATAAAGAAGTAATCTAGAGTGTATTATATGACATGTAAAAGTTTTAATTAAACCGTAAGTATTTTATAGTTGAGTTAGGAGATTGAATTACATGAAAGTTGCAATTGCAGGGACCGGCTACGTAGGATTAGCTAATGGGATGTTATTGAGTCAGCACAATGAAGTTGTCGCCTTAGATATTGTGCCTGAAAAAGTGGATATGCTGAATCGAAGAGAATCGCCGATTGTCGACAGAGAGATTTCGGAATTTTTGAAAAAGGATGATATCCATTTCAGAGCGACGCTGGATGCTGACGATGCGTTCGGTGATGCTGATTTCGTTATTATTTCGACACCTACGAACTACGATGAAACGAAAAATTTCTTTGATACGTCGTCCGTTGAAGCCGTCATTCAAGAGGTTTTGGCCATTAATCTGGACGCCGTTATGATCATTAAATCTACGGTTCCTGTCGGTTATACCGAAAAAATGAGGAAACGCTTTCAGACCGATAATATTATTTTCTCTCCGGAATTTTTGCGTGAAGGCAAAGCTTTATATGATAATTTGCATCCCTCCCGTATTATCGTGGGGGAACGGTCGGAAAGAGCAAAAGTTTTTGCTAACCTGTTAATGGAAGGCGCTGTCAAGAAAGATATCGATGTTCTTTTTACCGGTTCCACGGAAGCGGAAGCTATCAAGCTCTTTGCCAACACCTATTTGGCACTCCGGGTTGCTTATTTTAACGAACTCGATTCCTATGCTGAAATGCGGGATTTGAATGCCAAAGAAATTATTGATGGCGTTTGCCTGGATCCTCGAGTTGGGGATTTTTATAACAACCCGTCTTTTGGTTATGGCGGATATTGTCTTCCTAAGGATACAAAGCAACTGTTGGCGAATTATAGAGATGTGCCGCAAAACTTGATTACCGCTATTGTGGCAGCTAACCGCACTCGAAAAGACCATGTTGCCGATATGATTTTAGCGATGAATCCCAGTGTTGTCGGAGTGTATCGTTTGACCATGAAAACGGCATCGGATAATTTCCGAGCTTCTGCTATACAAGGTGTCATGAAACGAATCAAAGCGAAGGGCATAAAGGTCATTGTCTACGAACCAACCTTAAAAGACGACAGTTTTTATCATTCCGAAGTAGTTCGTGATTTAAGCGTATTCAAACAAAAGAGTGATGTCATTCTTGCCAATCGTTGGGATGAAGTCTTGCGTGATGTTCAGGATAAAGTATATACGAGGGATATTTTTGATAGAGACTAAGAGCCTGTGAATTTTATATGGATGCTGACAAAGAATTGTGAGACTGTTTTTAAGTAATTAAAGTATCCCAAAATAAAACTGCAAATGGATTTATAATAACCCTTGCCCTTTTTGAGATGTCTATAGCTTAGTCTATGGGCATCTTTTTTTATCTTATTTTCAGGTATGAGGGAGTTTTTATTGGAGTAATAAAGCCGGTTTCTTTGAGTTATATTGCCTATAGTTATGTCTTTTATTATCGGGGAAAAGGCTTCGTGATGCGTTTTTTTGCCGGTTATTGAAAGGTAGTCAAGCTGCGATGTAACGCGTTACGTATAAGAAGAGAAAGAGAAGAGATAAGAATAAGAAGAGAAAAGACTATATATAAGATAAGACAAGAAGAGATGAAATATGCTGAGACTAAAAAGGATGAAATACATGATGATGGATAGGTTATGCCGGGGAGAATTTTATTTAGCAAATTGGATTTGCTGTGCTTAGATTTATTTTAGGGGGATCATTTTTTTTTGATGTTTTTGTGCTTTTTTTTGTCTTTTGTGAAGTTCCTTGCCGGGGCGTGATTTTTCCGGAAAGGGACTTTTTTTGTTCTTCTGTGAAAGACAAATGTATTAGTTTGCGAATTTTTGAAAGTTCAGAAAACTTTAGGTTTTTGAATGTAAAAATTATCACTCGGAATGTATAAATCAGAAAATTGATAAAACCGGCTGAAATACTGGGAAAAACGAAAGAATCAAATCGAAAAAACGGGCTTTTTCGTAAAAAGTTTGAAAAAAACTTTGGATGATTTGCACTTTTTTTGTATTACTTATATAGAGGGGTAATTTCGAAAGACATTCCCCAAGACGAAAAAAAGAGGTGCTGGCAATGAAAAAATTACAATGGCTGAAAACGAAAGTGGGACTCTTTTTAGATCCCCGTATCCTGTATTTGATGAATCTTCCCAACGGCGATTCGTACATCGTCTTATGGTTCTTCTTAAAGGATATGGCCGGCATGGTCAACGACGACGGTAAGATTTACGTATCGGAGACTGAGCCCCTTACGACGCAGCTCATTGCTAAGAGCCTGCACCGCCGCCAGCCTTTCATTGAAAACGGCCTGAAAGCACTCGAGCAGGTCGACCTCATCGAACGCGACGAAACGGGTATGATTCGCATCCTTATCTGGGATGAGTTGCAGAGTTTTCATCGAGATGAGAGGCGAAGGGAGCAGACCAATGAACGGGTTCGCCGCTATCGGGAGAGGCAACGCTTGGCTCAAGAGGAAGAAGCTCAAACAGATAGTCTTCAAGAAGAAACGGCTGTCGGTGAAACTTCCCATGAAGACTTCCGCAATATGCCGGACGAAGAACCGGTTGCCCTGCCCATCGATGAGCTCGTCGAAGAATCTGTCGTAGCCGAAAAGGCGGGTGACATGCCGCAGGAAGAGATTCCTTCTACGGATAAAGGGGAAGAGCCTCAAAGGGAACCAAAAGCCCTTACAGGCGAAGCTGTGACGACACCGAAGGCCGTGACAGGCTATGCCTCGGTCCAAACGTATCAGAACCTCTTTGGGCCCATGCAGGGCGATTTTGCCCATCGATTGATTACCTTGGAAAACATGTGGGGCAGTAAGCCCACTTGTACGGCCATTGAAATGGCTCACGAAAACAAGGTCAATAATATCAACTACATTGCCGCTATTTTGAAGAACAGCAACGGACGACCGATGCGCGGCAAACGAAAGGAAGATGAATTCCATGGCTATCCCAACTTTAATGAATACGTTGAAGGCGTGTTACGGGGCGAACCAGAATACAAACCCCATCTTCATCGCAACGCTGAAGGAAAATCTGGGCTCCGACATATCGGTGACCCAGGCGAAAACCTTGGCTAATCGTCTTGTCTCCTCTTATAAATTTTCGCCGTCCATTTCTGAAATCGTTGCCGAATGGAAAGCGATGCGAATGGCGGGAAACCGCCGCGTCTACGAGGCGACACCGGTCTCTGCGACGATGAGCCCGGAGACGAAACGGCGCGTGACGGAGACCATGGATCGGATCCGGGAAAACAGGCCTAAAGAATATGGGGCCATGAGTTCCCATGTGATGGACTTCGCCCGCCAATTCTTCCCCGATATCAGCGAAGCGACAGCCCGGCGCAACTGCCTCGATATCATGAACTGTATGAGTACCCGGGAGGCGGAAATCGCTGCCGGAAGTCCCTACCGTACCTATATGGAATTGAATGATAACGGCATGATTACCTTAGTCATCCGTAAAATTGCATAAAGAAAGGAGACACTATGAACCAACTCTTTCGTTTCTTACGAAACCTCGACAAGAGGAAACTCATCTTCATCCTGCAAAGGGCCAGTGCCATCCTGCTTCCCATCAGGCCTTATGCCGAATGCGGGCGGACCGATACCTGTCCTTGTCCTTATAAAAAGAAAGCCATTCAGGGCATTGCCATCGGCGGCCAAACGGCCAGTGTAGAAATCGGAACGAGAAGTGAGTTTTAAGAAAGGAGTATCATGAAAGTCTATGTGAACGCCGGTCACGACCGGCAGCTTGATTCGGGCGCCGTCAATCCGCGCCTGAACCTCAGGGAATGCGACGCAGCCTATGAATTGGCCTGCCTCGTCATGTCCTATCTGAAAGACAACGGCATTGCCGTCTGCTTTGGCCAGAACGACGACCTCTATGCCGTCTGTGATGAGGCCAACGGCGAAGACTGCGACCTCTTTATTTCCCTTCATTTCAATGCTTTCAATGGCAGGGCCAGCGGGACGGAAACGCTGATCTCGGGCTCTACGGGAAGCCTCATGCTGGGGCACTGTATCCAGTCCAATCTGAAAGCCGTCTTGAATTTGCCCAACCGGGGCCTCAAAGAACGGCCGGGACTCTTCGTCCTGCGCAGTACCATGATGCCCGCCGTTTTGGTCGAAGTCTGTTTCCTTGACAACGACTCTGATTGGCGCCGCTACGCCGCTCATAAAGATGCTGCGGCCAGGGCCATTGCGACGGGCATCATGCACTACCCGGCCCAGATGAAAGGGGCAGCTCTTTGGGGCGAAGCCGCTTGACTATGTTTGATGTAACGGGTGCATACCCGGTTCACACTTAATTTTTGAAGAAAGGAGGCATGAACCATGGCAGAACGCAGTGCAGTGTCCAGCAAATTGAAGCTGGTCTTGTCCTATCAGGACGACTACGGCGAAACGCGGAGCAAATCGGTACAGATGCGCAACCTCGTCATCAATGCCGACGCAGCCAATGTCATCACGGCTGTCGACGCAATCGGCACCTTGTACGAGAATCCCATCGTGACCGTTCGTGAAGTCGTCGAAAACGAGATCACGGGCTAAGGAAAGGCCTTCGGGTCTTCCGGCAATCTAAACAGAAAGGAGAGAAAACAATGGCTATTAAATCGGAAACGAAAACGCTGCGCCTGACCTTCGTCGACGGCATTAACAAAAACGTCAGCTATTCCATCGCTTCGCCGAAGGCTGACCTCGACAAAGCGACCGTCGATGCAGCAGCCAATGCCATCGTCGATTCGAAAATCTTTGCGACCGACGACGGCGGCAACCTGACGGGCTTGAAGTCCAGCCAGATCGTAACACGTAAAGTCGAAACGCTCGAATAAGCGTTGTCGTAATACAGGGGGTACCTTGGGCGGCATGTGCCGCTCAGGGTATTTTCCGTATCTGGAATTTTTATGAGAATTTTTAATAATCAGTGAGGGGTGTTTCTAATCTAAATTTTAAGTAAGGAGATGTTTTCATGACGATTCAATTAAGACAGTGCATCCGTGCGGCACAGCGCGGCGATAAATTGGCAGCAGAAGAAGTGATTCGGGCATTTAAGCCGTTCCTCAATAAGCAGGCTAAGCAATATCAGAAACAGTATCGTCGGCATTATCATAATTTTTATGAAGCCCTTTCTACTGCGTATCAAGGTGCCATGCACTGTATTCTTCACTATGATTTAGAGCAGACGGCGACGGTGGCTGAAGTGATGGCGGCCTCGGTACGTAATTATTTTCGTCGTGAATCCTATGGACATCAATGTTATTGTGACAGAGTAGAAAAAAATGTCTTTGAAAATGATGGAGTGACTGATTTACCCGAAACGGCCTTGGCCTCCGAAGGAGACTGTCCGGAATATCGGTATTTTCAGAATGAACTCGGTCAGGACTTAACCCTTGCCTTGGAAAAATTGCCGGAACTTCAGCGTCAATTGGTCTTATATCATTGTGTGGATGGTTATTCTTATAGACAACTGGGCGAAGAATACTGCCTCAGCAAAGCGAATGTCGGATACCACGTCAACCGCGGATTGGAGAAGCTGAGAAGGCATCTGAACGAGAAAGGGCCGGTTGGTTAGTTTGACTGAAATCTAGAAAAGTCTTGGATTTATTGTTGTGAATCCAAGACTTTTTTTGAGGTATAAATATAATATTGTGACGAATAAGTTACAGTATGGTATAATCAAGACAGTTTGAATAGGAAGGATTTGACCAATGAGTACCGAAAATTGTCTTCTTGACAAAGAAAAGCATATTCCTGGATTTTTTTATATTGATTTCAGGCGGATTGATTGGATAGACCTTGCCAAGGGAATTGCTATTCTGTTAGTCATTATCGGTCATACCGTGAAGTTTGACAGTATGACACGAAATTTTATTTTTTCCTTCCATATGCCTTTGTTTTTTGTTTTATCCGGCTATACCTATAAATTTGCAGAAAATCAGCAGGAATTTTGGATTCATGTGAGAAAGGGAATCAGGCATTTGCTATTGCCTGCAATTCTGATATCTGTAATTACCGTTTTCGCACCGTGGGTAATGGGGAGTGAACATTCTTTTTCTGCGTTAGGGATGAGGGCACGAAGCGTAGGAGAGGCCTTTTGGTGGGCTTCCGGAGTCAAGGTGAATTCACATCCCGGATTGGGAGCCGTGTGGTTCTTGATTTCTCTGTTTTGGGCAAAAATTATTATTGATGGCATCCATTTGCTCTTTCCCGGTGAGAACAAGGGCTATATCTACACCTTTGTGGGAATTTTGGGCGTTTTTCTTGGCATCCGGGGAATGTGGCTTCCTCAAAATTTGGACGTAACGTGTGTGGCTGTTCTGTTCATGTCTGTGGGCATGTTGTGGAGGCAATATGCTGAAAAAATAAAGGAATATGAAGTGGTTTTATTTTTTGGCTCCGTTGTCTTTTGGCTAACTTGCCTTCATTTTAATATATATATTGAATTAGCAGCACGGCATTACCCCTATTTAGCCGTTTCCCTGGTAGAAGCTGTTTGCGGATCCTATGCCTTTTGCTGTTTTTGCAGAGCGCTTGTGGCAAACAGAGCCGTTACTTTTGCGGGTCAGTTCATTGGAATGCATACGCTGTTAATCTTTGGCCTTCATTGTTTAGATTGGATTGTTCATCCGTTATGGAACTCGCCTGTCATTTGGCAAGCTTCGGGTATGCGTATCTTGATTGTTTTAGCAGCCGGAATGGCAGTGTATAGTATGCAGTATATATGGAAATATTGGCATTTATTTTTTTATAGAAGAACGTAAAACGAGTCCGATATCATTGATATAGGGCTCATTTTTTTTTAGGCTATATGGTTTCTGAAGTTCATGGTTTGAAAATGAATGAAATACGCGATTCCTGAAGCTGGGATAATCGTGCAGCAGCGCATGTTCGTTGATTTTTTCCTGCGTCTGGATAGTATTTATCATTATTTTACATTATGAAATCCTATTGTCAGAAACCGCGAGTTCTTTTTTTGAATAAAGAATGGTATAATGAATACTATAAGGTCTTAATGAAGGTAGCCGGCCTTTAACACCTGGCTATGATACCTTAAGGTATATAAGATTTTAGTCAAGCTTCCACACCTGTGAAGCTTTTTATTTTGGCTTTTAATGAAACTGTATTCGCTTTATCATCCGCTGTGCGGTCTTGAGTACCTATAATAAAGTGATGTTATTTGCGATATAAATTTTATGGCTGGAGATTCGTTTTGAATTTTAGACCTATCTTCATAGGAAAGAGGAGCTTGTTGTAATGGCAGAAAAAATTACAAAGCGTATCCCGTTTTATCCTTGTTATCCCGTAGTGATGGTAGCGGTTGACTATGTTGCTATTGTCATTTCCGTGTATCTTGCTATATATGCTCGTAATGGGATCATGTTTATGACGGGCACGACGCTGCATATCCCGGCTGTAAAAATCTATGTCCTGATTCCCTTAATCTACATATTATTTTTACAGGCTCAGCAGTTATATACGGTTCGTGAACCTTTTTATGCCCTTATGCGGCGGATTATGCATGCATCGACTTATGCGATGGGGGCGACGATTGCGGTCATTTATTTTTCGTATTTGGCAGAGGCTACGTCGCGATTGTTCATGGGTGTGTTCTGGGTTACAAGTATTATCTTGTTGTTATTGATTCGCTATATCTGCCTGCGTATTTTTGAGAAGATCGGCGTTTTTCAAATTCCACTGCTTATTATTGGAGCCGGTCAAACCGGGGAGCTGTTTTATAAAAATGTTTTGAAAGACTCGTGCATGAATTATGATGTTATCGGTGTTTTGGAAGATCATCATGTTAAGGGGGAGTTATTAAAAAATGTCCCTGTATTAGGAAAATTCTCTGATGCTGTCAAAGTGATAAAAAAATATCACATTAAGAGCGTTGTTATTGCTGTGCCGGGAATGGAGCAAGAGAAATTAGCCGCTTTGATTTTTGCAATTCATCCTATTGTGAAAAGTTTATCGATTATTCCGAATTTAGTTGGAATTCCCATGGGCAATGTTCAAATCGACAGTTTTTACAAGGAAAAATTGATGGCCATCACGGTTCGCAATAATTTACAGAGTTCTCGGGGACATCTTATCAAACGAGTCTTTGATTTAGTCCTTTCTATCGTAGGGACACTATTCATCAGCCCTCTTCTTATTTTATTGGCTGTCTTGATCCGATTGGATTCTCCGGGACCGGTCATTTACGATGGGAAACGGATTGGGAAAGACGGGAAGGTGTTTAAGTGCTATAAGTTCCGGACGATGTATATGAATGGGCCTGAATTATTGCAGCGGTATTTTGCACAGCATCCGGATAAAAGGGAACAGTACGGAACCTATCATAAGCTGGATTGTGACCCTCGCATTACTCGAATCGGAAGGGTTTTACGCAAGACAAGCTTAGATGAACTGCCTCAGCTTATCAATGTCATTCTGGGGGATATGAGTCTTGTAGGGCCTCGGCCGTACCTTGTTGAAGAGAAAGAAGATATGGGCGATACAAGCGGACTCATTCTCATGACTCGCCCGGGAATCACCGGCTTTTGGCAGGTTAGCGGACGCAGCGCCATTTCCTTTAAAGACCGTTTAATGATGGATTGCTGGTATGTCCGAAATTGGAGTGTGTGGATTGATTTTTACCTGCTGTTAAAGACGGTAGAAATCGTTGTCATGCGAAAAGGAGCTTATTGAGTGTGAGTGATAGAACCGAAAATCAAATTTGTATCGTCTATGCATCAGATGATCGTTTTGCCGAAATTTTAGGCGTATCCTTAGTGTCCTTATTTGAGCAGAGCCGGGATGCAGCAAACATATTGGTATATATATTGGACAGCGGAATTTCGGATGCTAATAAAGAGCGGCTGCTGACGGTATTCGCTGATTACGGTCGGCGCGAACCGATATTCGTAACGGCAAAAAACATCAATCAGGAATTGAATCTTAAGGTAAACCTCGATCGAGGCTCGCTTAGTCAATATGCCCGACTGTTTCTATCGACTCTGTTGCCGGATAATATTCAGCGTGTGCTGTATTTGGATTGCGATATCATCTTTAAGCAGTCGATAATAAAATTATGGAATCTGGATTTACAAGGCAAGACGATCGGTGCCTTGATGGATGCTTTTAGTTCCTATTATCGGAAAAACATTGACTTACAGCCCGATGATATCATGTTCAATTCAGGCGTCATGCTGATTGATTTGGTTCAATGGAAAGAAAAAAGGATAGAAGAACAATTGATGACCTTCATCAAAAAGAAAAAAGGGGCCATCCAGCAGGGCGACCAGGGAGCGCTGAACGCTGTTTTGTCCCATGATGTCTATTGCTTCTCTCCGATTTTTAATTCCGTAACGATATTTTATGACTTTACCTATCCTGAAATATTCACATACCGCCAGCCGCCTGAATTCTATCCGGAAGAGGCGATTAAAGAGGCCGTGGAACATCCTGTCTTGGTCCATTTTACGACCAGTATTTTCAGTAAAAGGCCTTGGATAGCAGGGAGCCGGCATCGCTATGCCAACGATTGGATAAATTGTAAGGAAAAGAGCCCTTGGAAAGACGTTCCTTTATGGGAGGATCAACGATCCGGTCTGAAAAAGGGAGTCTTATCCATTTTGTTTGCTATGCCTCGGCCTTTTGTCCTGTGGATAGCTCGAATTATGCAGGTCTATGTGCGGCCTTTTTATTATGGGACAAAATGAGTCGGGAGAATTAGGACGTTACTAAATTCATGCGCAGCCAAAGGCTGTACACAGGAAGGTCGATGGAATGAGCGAGAATAAACGCGTGAAAATCTTGGTTGAATTAATGCATGGCATGGGAGACACCGTTTGTGCGATCCCCATGTTGGCGGTTTTGCGCCAATATTTTCCCCAAGCAGAGATTACGGTATTGACCAAGTTTCCTATGGAAAATGATATTCTTGAAGCGTCACGAGTGCCGATTGACGTTCTTCGCAGTTTTAATATATACCAAAGCCTTACTGGGTCTATTGCCTATTTAAAGGCACTTCGAGATTATCGTTTTGATTATGGAATCAGCAGCTGTATTACGCCGGTCAGAAAAGCAAATTTATTTATGAAGATAGTCCGGCCTAAGCATGTGATCGGCTTGCAGAATAACGATGTATTCTTTGATTCACTGGATGATACATATCACTTTGTCGAGGCTAACTTACACTCGATTACCGATATATGCAGCATTCCGGCACAGCCGATGCAGCCTCGCATTTTTCCGGATGGACGGTGCCTTACGGATATTCGTAACCGGATAGGCAGCGAAAATCTAAAGAGAAAAATAGTCGGCATCTGCATCGGAAATGCCGATTACAGCTTAAAAAATCGCTTCTTACGGACGGGGAAAGTCTATACCCGGGCCTGGGGCATCGAAAACATGACGAAGCTCATAGAAGCGCTGCTGCAGGAGGATGTGACACTTGCCCTGATTGGCGGCAAAGGGGAACTTCCTTTGTTGGAATATGTAAAAGAACAGGTTCCTACAAATGAACGAATGGTGGATTTTGTCGGTAAGACGTCGATTAAAGAATCGATAGCCTTGGCTTCTTTGTGTGACTGTGTCTTTGGTGTCGATACGGGGATGCAGCATATTGCCGACGCTGTCGGGGCAAAGACTGTCTCTGTTTTTGGACCGACCAATCCGCATACCCATGGAGCCTATTCGAAGAGGGCCGTCTTTTTAATGCACCAAGGGGAATGTCCCCATCAATTTTGTTATGGGACACCGTATTATACGAACTGTCCCAAACAAAGAGCATGCTTGTCCGCTGTTTCTCCCATAGAGGCTTTTGAAGCGGTCATGCAGCAAATCGCAGAGTGAGTGGAGTGTAATGAGATGAAGAGTGTACAAATTTTATTGTCGTCCTATAATGGTGAAAAATACATAGCTCGTCAAATTGACAGTATTTTGAAACAAAAGGACGTGGAAATTCACCTACTGATTCGCGATGACGGCTCGAAAGACGGTACTCCGCAGATTATCAAAGATTACGAAAAAAGATATCCCGCTCATGTGCAAGTCATCTTGGGGGAAAACATGGGCTGGAAGAAAAGCTTTTTCAAGCTGCTGAGCCTTGCCGGGGACTATGATTACTACGCCTTTGCCGATCAGGATGATTACTGGTATGAAGATAAGGAAATCAGCTCGATTCATAAGTTGGAGGAAGAGCCTGTTGAGGGGCCGAAAATGGTTCAGGTAAATTATGTGACGACAGATGATACCTTATCGCCGTTGGATCCACAACCGGCACCGCGTCCTATTATTCCCAAGCATCACGATGAAATATTTTCCGAAGAATTTTTTCAAGGCTGCTGTATGACTTGGAATAAGGCGGCTATGGAGCTATTTAAAAGGTATACACCGAAACAAAATTACGGGCACGACTATTGGTGCGGTGTCGTATGCTCTTTATTTGGCAGAACCTATTTACTGGAGGAACCTAAATTTTCTTATGTAAGATATTCCGAAAATGCTTCCACAACGGGAAGTCAATTGGCGGGACAGCTCGCTCGCTTGAAACGGTTTATGAACGGAGAAAAGCAGGTATATTATAATATCGGGGAGGATTTGCTGTCCGGGTATGGTGATGTACTCACTGATTATGACCGTAACATGTGCACGGATTTAAAAAATTACAAAGATAATCTTTTTATAAAATTGAAACTGTTAGTGAATCCTCATTTGAGGAGACATTCGATTCGCGGAAGCCTGTTTTTTAAGTTAAGTATATTATTAAACAGACTCTAACCCTTTATACGTAACAGAAAACGTTACAAGAATGACAGCGCCTCTTTTGAAGGATGCCGTTTCGAGCTTTGATTCCCTTGTCGACGAAGTTCGAGGGTTATAAAGTTCGGAGGCCGCTGTGAGCCTCATTGGAGAGCTGAAAAACGTGCTGTCAAAAATGAAATTTTAGCCAGATTGCGAGGATATTAACGTTATGGATCTATCATTAGCCGGGGTTGTCATTCTATATAACCCCGATGACGCTGTTTTTGAAAACCTCAAATCCTATGCACCGTTTTTGCAGATGTTGTATGTCATTGATAATTCTGAAAGAATAAATGAACCGTTGATAACGAAAATAAAAGCGCATTTTTCCGTTCAGTATATCCCGCATCATGACAACCTGGGTATTTCCTATTCTTTGAATGAAGCTTTGCAATTGGCGAAGGGGAAGTATCAGTGGTTATTGACGATGGATCAGGACTCGCGCTTTTATGAAACCTCTTTTGAAGCGTACTGTTCCCAGCTGTTGGACTTGCCTGATGATGTATATGGTATTTGTCCTACTTATGAATATCCTGAAAATACGGGAAAGGACGACATGCCCGGTGAGCTCATGGCGGTCGAAAAAGGGATTACATCAGGAAATATTATTCACGTCGATATCGCCTTAAAGTGCGGAGGTTTTGATGAAAATCTCTTTATTGATGAAGTCGATCATGAATTTTGCTATCGGTGCAACCGTTATGGTTATAAATTGCTGAAATATTCGCCGAATATACTGCTGCACAGCTTAGGCCACCCCATATATGCTAAGCTTTTGGGAAGATCATTTAAAGCCTTTAATGAGAATTACGTGAGACAGTATTATATTTTTAGAAATAAATTATATATTTCAGCCACCTATCCGGAAAAACGCTGGTCTTATTATAAAGACTTATGCAAATGGACGATTAAAATTTGCTTAGCGGAGCCCGATAAATGGAGAAAATTACGATATGCTTTTTTAGGCTGCCGGGATTTTAAAAAGAATAAAATGGGGAAGTTAAAAGAGAAAAGCTGATCTTAAATTATAGTAGGAGACTAACATGGAAATACCCTTTACGTATTGGATGCCCGCCGGGGGATCCGAGAACAGTTTTATTGTCATCTTGACCGGAATTTTATTGTTGCTTTCTGTCATTGTATTTATTCGTGCGAAGTACGACATTCTGTATCCGCCGTTCATCGTATGCAGTTCTTTTACGCTATGCTGCGCACTGGATGCTCTTTATACGGCGGCGTGGTCACTGCCCATGCATTTTAATACGAGTATTATTATATTAACAATGATTCTGTGTTTTATTTTTGGTAGCGAACTGGCCGGTGTGGGCTTTAGCCCTGAGCCAGAGACAGGTGGTCCGCCGGCGGGACCTTCTCAAATGGATATTCCGGCTTCTCTATTTTTTGTTATTTTCGGAATCTTAATTCTATTTTTGGTTCAAAATTATTATGAATTTCTTGATATAGCCGGACAAGTCACTTCTTCAACCAAGTTTTCGGAGATGTTGTTTCCTGTAACTGACGGCATCGCTCATAATAAAGTGCATTTTAGCCGGCTTTTTTCGTATCGCCTGTTATTTGCCAAGGGAACCGCCTATATGAGCGTTTTATTGTTATGGCATGAAATTTTTTCTGCTCGTTATTGGCGGTGCGGGTATTGGATCAGCTTGATCGCCTTATATTGTGGCTTTGTGGTTTTAACAGCCGGACGACAACAGTTTTTATATTTAGCCCTGTTTATGCTGGTTAGCTTTTTGCTCTTTTCTCGCCGCATTCGATATGAGAAGGATCCCGGCTGCAATCAGAATAATTTCGCCATCAAAGAAGCTGTCACCGTAGGAATTGCCTTTGTTGGCTTTTTGATTTTTTTCATGGGCCTTGGTGTCGCGAGCGGCAAAGTTACCCTGGGGATGGGGATGTTCCGTGCACTGGCCCACTATGCAGGTACCAATATTGCAGCTTTTGATGTTTTTATCAATGAGATGAATATACCTTCTAGCCAGTACATTGGAGCCAATACACTGGTGGCGGCCCAGTCCTTTTTTAAATTAGTCGGTGGGGGCCCCGGAAACTTTGGCGGTTATATAACGGACTTTACGTATTTTGGAGATTCTACCAGTAATTTATCAACGAATGTCTACACAGCTTTTTATCGATATATCATTGACTATGGCTATATCGGTTGTGCGCTGATCATGTTTTTATTCGGGTATGGTTTCACCGCATTCTATCGATATATTCTAGCGAAAAAAATGCAGGACTGGATGATCTTGATATATGGTGCCATTGTCTATCCTATTTTTTTGTTCTGCCGGGAAGAACGATTTATGAATGAAGTCTTGACCATACAAACGGCTGTACTGCTTGTTTTCTTGTTTGTTTTATATCGTATTTGCTTGTCATTCGGAGGAAAGAAAGGGCGTTTATTATGATTACTGCTAAGAATATTTTAAGAAAATGGTATGTCATTCTCATATTTGCTGTGTTAGGGGCCAGTGCGCTCTATTTTGAAAAGGGCGTGCTTCATCCCAGTGTTCCCCAATCCGGTGACATGTTTTTTTCAAGAGTTGTCCAGTTTGAAGAAGTACCTGTTTTTGTTTCTCATGAAAGCGGACAGGAAATCGACATCACCAAATACGCAAATGTGTGGGGCAACCTCTCTGATTTTTCATCGACGTTGGCTTCTGACTTTCAAATTAAGCAGATTAACCGGAATTGGGGTTCCCTGAAAGATGCGGAAAAGATAAAATGGGTAGGGAAGCATTTTAAAGTATCGAATATTGGTCCCGGGACTTATGAATTAGTCATGCAATTTTCAAAATCCGATCCGAAGAATCAGAAGTATATCATGGATCACAGTGCTGAACTGATGAACGCCTATGCACAGTATATACAGGGGACTGCCTCTGCACTGACACCAAACACGCAGTTAAAGACTTTGAAGGACTATCAGACCATCGATAAGACGGTGACGACGCAAGATGCCGTTTTGAAGAAGTATGTTATCAGTGGGTTTGTCTTAGGCGCGTTAGTTGGCTTGGCCATTGTTTTAGGGCTTTTAAAAAGAGCAGAACGGCGGCGTAACTAAAGGGAGATTGCCGCGATTTTTTATGATTATTAGAGGTAGATGAATTTTGAAAAACAGACAGTTTCTAAAAAACATATCATATTCGTTTACTGCCAATATAATATCGCTCTTGGTATCTGTTTTCATGGTTATGGTTGTCCCGAAATTCCTTTCCATTCAAGATTATGGCTTATGGCAGCTGTTCCTATTCTACTTTTCTTACCTTGGTTTTTTACACTTTGGTTGGGAAGACGGGATTTATTTGCGGTATGCCGGAAAGAATTTTGAGGAATTGGATAAGCGCACTTTTTCCGGGCAGTTTTATGGAATTACCATACTGCAGATTGTCTTGGCCATCGTCGTTACGATGGGGGCTTTGTTCCTTATTGATGATCCGGTAAAGAGAATCGCCCTGCTTTGTGCCGTCTGGCTGGCACCCTTTATCAATTTTACTAATTTGTGTAATTATATTATGCAGATTACCAATCGGATCATGGACTATGCTCGATTCCTGTTGGCCGAAAGAATCGTTTTTTTTCTAGGGGTAGCATTCTTTTTGTTAATTTTGCAAAAGAATGAATTTCGATACATGTACTATGCCAAACTATTTTCCAGCATTGGTATTACGGTTACAGGGGCCTACTTATGCAGAAGCCTTTTGAAGCCTAAATTCTATTCATTGGGTCAAATTATCAGAGAAGCGAAAGAGAATCTGACTGTCGGCAGTAAATTGTTGCTAGCGAATATCGCAAGCTTGTTGATTATCGGCATTGTTCGCTATGGTATTTCTGTGGGCTGGGACGTGGCGACGTTTGGCCGAGTGTCACTGACGCTGGGAATTTCTAATTTTCTCATGGTATTTATCACGTCTATCAGTGTTGTTTTTTTTCCCATCATTAAGCGCATGGACGAAGAGAAAAGGACGGCGGCATATAAGTCGATTCGGACCAGCTTGGATGTTGTCTTGTTTGCGACCTTGATCGGGTATTATCCGTTAAAATCGATTTTTGCATGGTGGCTGCCGCAATATGCAGACAGTTTGATTTATATGAGTGTATTGTTTCCGGTCTGTGTCTTTGACAGTAAATTAAGCCTTCTTATCAACACCTATTTAAAGAGCATGCGTCAGGAAGCGTTAATGTTAAAAATTAATGTTGTGAGTGTCCTTGTTTCACTGGCTGTGACTTTTTTTACAGTGCAGATTGCCCATGATTTAAATTTGACCGTCCTTTCTATTGTTGGCATCTATGCCTTTCAGTGCTGTTTCGCCGAGTATTTTATCAGCTGTTTCCTTCAGATGAATCTGCGTACAGATATTTTAATTGATCTGGTTATGTGTGGTATTTTTACGGCCAGTGGATGGTATCTTGATAATGTTTTCTGCATGGTCATCTATGGCGCTGCCTATCTGGCTTTTATATTTCTGCAACGAAAACAGGTGAAGCAAACGATAGCTATGATTCGAAAAAATTGAATTTCTCACCATTAATAGGTATGAGCGGGGTTCTTGCCGATACCGTGTTTAAGATGTCTATAGCTTAGGCTGTAGGCATTTTTTACGTAAAAAAGCGTGATAACATGCTTGAATTGATTTAGGTGGGGTGGCGTATATTTAAATTGGAGGTCAGTTGCCTTCTTTACGGCATATGGCCGACGAAGGAGCGGCTGGTTAGATAATGGGCCATATGGTATAATAAAATTATTATGCGGTATTTTTACAGGAGGTTTGCTTTATGTATGATTATCTGATTGTTGGCAGCGGGTTGTTTGGAGCGGTTTTTGCTCGTGAGATGACGAATGCCGGGAAGTCTTGCCTTGTTTTGGAACGGCGCGACTATGTCGGCGGCAATGTGTACTGTGAGGAGAAGGAAGGCATTCACATCCACAAGTACGGCGCTCACATTTTCCATACGTCGAACAAGGTCGTGTGGGACTACGTCAATCAGTTTGTGGAATTCAATCATTACGTCAATTCTCCGGTAGCGAATTATAAGGGGGAATTGTACAATCTTCCTTTTAATATGAATACCTTCACCAAGATGTGGGACGTTAAAACGCCGAAAGAAGCGGCCGCCAAAATCGCTGAGCAGCGGGAAGAAGCGGGGATCACGGATCCTAAGAACCTCGAGGAACAGGCTATTTCCCTCATCGGAACGGATATCTATACGAAGCTCATTAAAGGCTATACGGAAAAGCAGTGGGGACGGCCCTGCACCGAAATTCCGGCCTTTATCATCAAACGTCTGCCTGTGCGCTATACTTTTGACAACAACTATTTCAACGACCGCTATCAGGGAATTCCTATCGGCGGCTATAATGTGCTCATCAAGGGCCTCTTGGAAGGCATTGAAGTGCGGACCGGTGTCGATTATAATGCCTCTCGCAGCGACTATGAAGGCATTGCCAAAAACATCGTCTATACGGGCCCCATCGATGAATACTTCGGCTATCAGCTCGGCCGTTTGGAATACCGCGGCCTCCGTTTTGAAACGGAACGATTGGAAGAAGAAAACCATCAGGGCGTTGCCGTCATGAATTATACCGATGCAGAAACGCCGTATACGCGTATTCTTGAACACAAGCACTTTGAATTCGGGACCCAGCCCGTAACCTATGTGACCAAAGAATATCCGGCTGACTGGGAACCGGGCCAAGAAGCCTACTATCCGATCAACGATGCCCCAAATCAGGCCTTATATGCCAAATACGCAGCCCTCGCCGAAAAAGAGACTAACGTTATCTTTGGCGGCCGTTTGGCAGAGTATAAGTATTACGATATGGACGACACCGTTGAAAGTGCCTTGAAGATGGCAGATAAGGTCTTGGGACGTTAATCAAGACGGATAATTCTTATGGAAAAAGCGAGTTCTATACCGCGATGGATATAGGGCTCGCTTTTTACCGGATGTACCGATGAGTAAATTTGGATTAGAGAAAGGGTGCAACAAGTGGCGGAGGAAATGAATGAGTTGGATGGACAAAAGGGAAGATTATTGATTTCGATTTTGGTGCCTTGTTACAATGAAGAGGCGGTTTTGCGGGAGTTTTATCGCCGCACGGCAGCCGTTATCGACGGGATTCCTAAGTATGATTTTCAGTTTATGTTTGTCAATGATGGTAGCAAGGACGGGACTCTCTCGATTATGCGGGAACTGCACGAAAAGGATAGTCGCGTGTCGTACGTCAATTTGTCCCGTAATTTCGGCAAGGAAATTGCCATGACGGCAGGCATCGATTATTTGACCGGCGATGCGGCCATCATCATGGATGCCGATTTGCAGGACCCGCCGGAACTTATTCCCGAAATGATAAGCTGGTGGGAACAGGGCTATCAGGACGTCAGTGCCAAACGGCGCAGCCGTGCCGGGGAAACTTTTTTCAAGAAGTGGTCGTCCCATGCCTTTTATACGATCTTGCAGAAACTTTCCAATGCGCCCATGCAGCGCGACGTCGGAGATTTTCGCCTCCTTGATCGTCAGTGCCTCAATGCTCTGCGGATGATGCGCGAGTCTCAGCGATACAATAAAGGCCTTTTCAGTTGGATCGGTTTTGAAAAGAAGGAAATCCTCTTTGACCGCGACGCCCGGGCCGCCGGCAAGACCAAGTGGAACTATTGGAAGCTCCTAAACTTGGCCATCGAAGGCATTACCAGCTTTACCACGGCACCCTTGCGGGCTGCGACTTATGTCGGTATTTTCCTGGCCTTCATTGCCATGATCTACATGCTGTTCATTATCGGCCGGACGATCCTTTTTGGTGAAGACGTGCCGGGCTATCCGTCCCTCATTTCGATTATCCTCTTCATCGGTGGCGTTCAGCTCTCCTTCCTGGGAATCATTGGGGAATATTTGGGACGGGTCTTCAATGAAAGCAAATTCCGGCCTTTATACCTCGTGCAGGATGTCAACGGCGACCGGGTCATGAATCAGGATAAGGTCAGGGAGGTCTGCGAATATGGGAAGTAAAAGTATTTTTAAGTATCGGAGAGGAATCTTTTTTGGACTTATTTTTTTGAGCATCGTCATCTTTTTTACGACGGCCCATCCTTTGGTTCCCTATGATGGGGACGACTGGTTGAATCTGTCGATATTGCGTAAAGCCGTTCCTATGACCGGGGCCTATAATCCGATTAAAGTCCTTCCGGAAACCCTCTTTCCCTTGGCCGGACTCGTAGCTGCCTATGTCGTATCTCCGTTCATTGGCGACTATATCTCGGCCATTGCCTTGACGTCAGCCCTGATCATGGGTGGCCTCGTTTGCCTCTATATGTACTTATTCTTTAAGCTCGTCGAACGCTGGCTTTCATTGTCTGACTATGCCAATATGATGGTTACGGCTCTATTTTTCCTCTTTCATTTTGTCCTTTTCTATGAAAAATCATCGCCCGTGGCCTACCTTTTTGGCAGTGGTAATCTGACTTGTATCTATCACTATGTAATTCCGGCTTTGGTCAATCTTTGTGTCGTGCTGTATTTGGCTCGATTTGATATCGCTCATGAAGCCTTGAATCTAACGCCGGGACGGCGCAGTGTCCTGGTGTTTTGCCTCTATCTGGCGATTTTTTCCAATGCCTTATCCAATATCATTTTGACAGCCTATGTCGGTTCGCTATTGGCCTTTCGGTTCTTCGCTCACCTCAAAGCGCAGAGAAGTTATAAGGCCTTTGCGAAAGAAAACGCCTTTTATCTCGGAATCATTGTAATTTGGCTCCTTGCCCTCGTATTTGAATCGCAAGGTGGTCGCGCTCATGATATCGGACAAGGACTGACCTTTTCGAGAATTTTTGAAACGGGAACCATTTTTTGGTCCATGATTACTCGCTTGAATGTAGATGTCGTCGTCGTAGGCGTCCTTTTCATTGCGGCGGCCTTGTACAGCCGTTATCGTAAAAAAGATGAGACTTACGATTCGCTTCTCAGGATGTATCTTGGCACGTCCTTGATATCCGGCCTTTATCTGGTATTCCTTTGTGCCAAAGCCGGTCCCGGGTACATCGGTCGCAGTGACGTCTTTATGTCCTTTATTATTTGGACGGTCTTATGGATGTCCCTGTCCTTGGCCTATGCCTTGAAGCACTACGGCAAGGGAATCTTCATAGTCCCCTTGCTGGTACTGTTCTTTGCTGTTGAAGCCGGCCTCGGACCGCGGGGCTATGCTGAAAGCACAGTAGGACAGGTACCGCCTTCTATTTGCTATGAAATCGACTATAACTTGATCGAGCAGATTCAAGCTGCTGATCGAGCCGGTAAGACCGAAATGGTTCTTCATGTGCCCAAAGGAGATAATCGCGATAACTGGCCTCATCCGATGTATATGGGTGGGAAAATCAGCCGAACTCTTTATAAACACGGCCTTATCTCCCGGAATATCAAAATTAAGATACAGCCGGACGAAGCAACGAACAAACAATATCATATTGCCGTTCCTAAATAGGGATATGCAGCGTAAAGGAGACTTGCCTTTTGATGGGAGGGTCTCCTTTGTTTGCTCTTGGACAAAGGTCAGAATGGGCTCTTTTTCAAGGAGCACATTTTTAAAGGAAAAAGTGTTTCATAGGGCCAGCATCAGAAAGTATTCCGAGACTCACAAAGAGCTTCAAAAATATGGTATAATATGAACATACCCATGGATTTTATACCATTTAGCCCCGATGTGATGAAATGGCGGCCTTTGAGAATTTTTGAAAGCAAATTTCAGCGAAAAAGCAGAAAGAAGCCGGAAAATAAAATCCGCCCCGCAAATGGCCTTTTCGATGGCGTAGTTAAGCCATTGGTAAGGGGGGCTGTTAAGAACCATAATCCCCGGATTTACTTGGACTCCTTTTTTATGAAAAAGGAGTTTATCAAAAGGGGGACGGAAACATTTCATCAGAATACCCGATAACAACTTTTATAGATTCTTGTTAAGAACCATAATCCCCGGAGTTAATTAGACTCCTTTTTTAGGAAAAAGGAGTTTATCGATAGGGGGACGGAAACATCACTATTGATATAGTATTGGTTGATATACCGTAATAGTTAAGAACCATAATCCCCGTAAGGGGACGGAAACTCTCGCATTGACGTCGGTCAATTCCAATTCGGACGGATTCGTTAAGAACCTAAATCCCCGTAAGGGGACGGTAACTACGATAATAAAGGCCGACAACTTGCCTATTGGACTCTTTAGTTAAAAACCATAATCCCCGAAAGGGGACGGAAACATTTTCGTTTATATAATCAATCACTAATCTTGTCAGTAAGTTAAAAACCACAATCCCCGGATTTACTTGGACTCCTTTTTTATGAAAAAGGAGTTTATCAAAAGGGGGACGGAAACCAACTACAACATATATGCTTCAATCCTCCACAATCCCTCACGGTTAAGAACGATTGAACATACTCCTTTCTTGGTGAGAAGGGAGTTTATATGGGGAATCCCCGTAAGGGGACTGAGACTCCTGAAAGTGCGTGTTGACAAACCACGCTATTTCTTCTAGTTACGTTACCCTAATCCTCGGGATTAAATTGACTCCTTTTTTAGAAAAAGGAGTTTATCAGTAGGGGGCCGGTATGCTGCTAGGCGTAAAGATGAAGATTGCATGGGAAATGCCGGTACGGGCATCTGTTGTGATGTCCGGTACCGGCCTTTTGTATGTCGAGGGGGATTTTGTTGAGCTGGAGGGGCTGCGAAATGATCGTATTGCCAGTCCTGTCTGGGGATGACGGAGCATACAGAGAGGCTTGCCTTTTGAAGGGCGAGTCTCTTTTTTTGATTCCAGGGAAGTTATGTAGAAGTCGGGAACTTAGTATGGTTAATGATATTCATAAATCTGATATAATTATCGTAGATAACTTATTGAATCTAAAAATAGAATGTTATAGACTGCCGGCTTTATGAGTGGAATGGTGTAGTCCCATTTGATGATGAGTATTTGGCAAGCCTCGAAGGATAGTCCATGAGAGAATAGCTATGCTTGAGGAAGGTAGGTATGATATACTAAAAAATATGGGAAGGTTCGGTTGAATGGTTGTCGATGGAATTCTAGCGTTAGCGACATAGTTATTATCATGCTATAAAATGTATATAATATCCTTTTAAAATTATATTACGCGGGGATGTAAGGTAAGTGAGTCGGCTAAGTCGATGTGATTATTGGTGAAGGAGCTGCCGGATATGGATGATTATATGGAGAATTATTACGAGCTTTTAGGTGTTGACCCCAAGGCGTCCACGGAAGAGATTCACCGGGCCTATCTTGCCTTAGCCAAAAAGTATCATCCCGATACGACCTCGCTTCCCCTGGCTGAGGCAGAAAAAAAGATGGCCTTGCTGCAGGAGGCCTATAGTGAACTGGCCAATCCATATAAACGTGAGACCTATGACTTCCTGTTGGAAGTTGGTGACCCCTTTGAAGATGAGGAGTTTCTTAAAGAAGTTGAAGAGGACCGCGTTACTGACTACGCCGATAAATTGTATAATCATTGCTCGTGGCTGCTAAAAGTCTTTGCCGACAATTTTAAATTCAAACCAGGGTATGAAGAAAGCAATCAGAGCTCATTAGAAAACTTTTTTGGCCAGTTTCTTCGTGAGGAGGACAAGTTTACTGAATATATAGAAAAATCGTCGCATAAAAGAATGAAATACTTGAAGCCCGCTTTTTGGGTCTACTACCAGTTTGGCATTGCTTATACGTATACCCACGACAAGAAGCAAGCCATTCCTTTTTTAGAAAGAGCCTTAACCTTGATTGATCCTGACGATGCCGATGGTGAGAAAGTCAGACGATTATTGACTCAAGTGAGAGATCCCAATTTTAAAGGCTTATCCGATGAACCAAAAAGAAAGCCTTGGCTTTCACGAGTTATTGCTTTTGCAGTTATCTGCTTGATTATCGCCTCTTGTGCGTCAAAGTAATCCGGGACGTCCCTCGCGTGAGGTGCTTACATGAAAATGAATAAGGGATGACAGAGTATAAAAGGACTTGTCTTTTTGAACTGCCTCTTAAAGTTGGACCTAAAAATCTAACTTTTAGGGGTGGTTCACTTTGAAGACGAGTCTTTTTTTGCGCCCGATGAGGGGCGAATGCCTTATTAGGCCGGGAGTAACGAACTCGGTATGGGGCAAGATAATTTTTGTGAGCCGTGACATATTCTGTCAGGGGAGTTTTGCAGATATAAAGGTCTTTGAATTTGTCATGAAACTGTGGAGACGGTTTTATCGTACTAGCGGGATGGATTTTCGATGAGGAAAATTGGCGCCGATGAAAAGAGCGAATGAAATATGGGTTAGCTGCAAAATGAAAAGATAGCGAAGCCTATGGATATAGATGATATGAACTTATCCGGCCCTATAATAATTTATATATGTTATCGTTAAACTGGTTACGGATATAAATACGAGCTAATGAATATTTGCTGCGCAGTAGGCTGATACAGCGTGAATCCGTCCATCGTCATTAGCAACTGTATATGATATAGAAAATAATCTTGGAGAAAAGGCGTAATAGCGATTATAAATACATGCGTATAAATTTGAAAAAATGTACCCACATAAAACTAGAAAAATATGCTAAAAGCGTATCATATATGGTAAAATAAATATAATAGTGTCATCACTACGGGAACTGTTAATATGGAAGCGGGTGAAAACATGATTACAACATTAAACATACATAACTTCCGGTGTTTTCAGGATTTGTCGGTTACTAAATTGGCACCGATTACGCTGTTGGGAGGACGAAATAATTCCGGGAAATCCGCGATTTTGGAAGCTGTTTTTTTAGCTTTCGGCTATCGGAGTGCGAATGTTTTCTTGGCACTAGCTGCCGGCCGTAACGGGAATGGTCAGTTACAGGCAACGCCGGAACGAGTTTGGAATCCTTTATTTTTCAACTTTGAAAAAACGGACGAATTCTCTTTATCGGTAGGACAAGATAACGGCAAAACATCAGTATTGACGATGCGGAAGGTTCCTGATGAAAACGTCAGCCTTGATATCAATAATGGGACCGTAACCGGGATTTTTAAGCAAGGCTATGCGCCGCAGGACTTGGATAACCATTTTTTTGCTTTGGAGTACACTCATACCAGAGATAATCATACGACTCGTGGGAAATTCTCCTTTGAAAATACGCAGATCCGATACGTGTCTAGTTCTGAAAAGCCGAAGAAAGATGAGGCGTCTTTTGTTAAGGTCAGTTTCTATAAAAATATGTATATGCTGGATAATGGGACGATTGCCGAGGGCGTCGGTAAGTTTATCTTAGATGGACGGAAAGACGATTTATTAGCTGTCTTACGCCTATTTGACGGGCGGATTTCAGATATTATGACTTTGGTAGAAAACAACCTTCCTTATGTGTATGTCAGTTTAAATGATGGGATGAAAATGCCAATTACCTATATGGGCGATGGGATTAATAAGGTCCTTCATTTGCTTCTGCTCATCTTGACCAGCCCCAATGGGATTGTCCTGCTCGACGAAATCGAAAACGGATTCCATTACAGCGTCTATCCGAAGGTTTTACGAGCCTTGTACGAAGCGGCTTTGACCATTCACTGCCAGTTGGTAATTACAACTCACAATGACGATATTTTGGGACAATCGGTGGCTGTAATGAAAGAATTACATCAGTTGGACTCTCTCTGCTATCAAAGAATCGGTGTTTCTGCTAAAGGGCGAAAAGCCTATGCCTTTTCCGGCGATGAACTCGAATCTGCCTTAGATGCAGACTTGGAGGTGCGATGATATGAAGAAAAAGATCGTACTTATACCGAGTATCCCACATGTTATCTTGTGCGAAGGAGTGGATGAAAAGAATTTTTTGTGTTGTTACATTGAATATCTTATCGCTCATAAGGTCGTCCCCGACACCTTTTATATCATCAATTTAGGTGGTAATGAAGAACTGCTAGATCTATTAGAACAGTTTCCGGCTTTAGATCACTATGAACTTATGCGGGGGTTTCTGATTATACGAGATGCCGAATCCGATGCCGGTGGTGCAGCGCAGTCAGTGCAGCACCATATGAATGAGGCTTTCGGGATTGATATTCAGCTAGACGGTCAATTTGTTCAGAATCCTGACGGCATCCGCTTTGGCTTTGTTCTCTTGCCGGGTAAAAATGCTGAGGGCGACTTTTGTGACGGCACCTTAGAAGACCTGTGCTGTCATATTTTAAAAGAAAACCCTAATGAATTTTCTGGAAAGGGTTTATTGACCTTATCTAATAACTATTTAGATATAGTAGAATATGAGCGGGGAACATCTTTGCGAACAGCCCATAAAAATCAATTGCATGCCTATTTTTCAGGAACCGATCGCTTTGTGGGCATGAAAATAGGGGAAGCTGCCAGCGCAAAATGTTTTGATTTTTCCAGTCCGACGCTAGATTTTTTGAAAGAGGCCCTCATAGAACTCTCATCATCGGATGAGTCATGAGCCATGGAGAATTCAACCTTTGAAATAGTGTATCGTGCCTCGTATTGAGGTGCGTGGATTGAAACGCCCGAGCCATTGCCCGCGGCATTACCGATTATCGTCGCGTCCCTCTCGAGGCGCGTGGATTGAAACTGCGTTAGGAACATTCCGCCACCATAGCTCATTAGTCGCGCTCCTCATGGGGCGTGTGGATTGAAACACGGTGCAGTATTACCATGCCCGTAATACCAATAGTCGTGCCTCGTAAGGGCACGTGGATTGAAACGTCCAAGCTGCTTTGGCCAAACCTACGACCGTAGGTCATGCCTCGTAAGAGGCGCGTGGATTGAAACGGCGGAGAAGAAATCGTCCTGTATGCCTATAAGAGTCGTGCCTCACAAGGGGTACGTGGATTGAAACAACGTACACGCTCCATCAGCTTCCAATACCTCGAGTCGTGCCTCGCAAGAGGCACGTGGATTGAAACTGTACGTATCCGGCATAGTTGGCGTTCGGGAGTGTCGTGCCTCACAAGGGGCATGTGGATTGAAACTCTGCCCATATCAGCCCGTCAAAAAAACGTCAAAGTCGTGTCTCGCAAGAGGCGCGTGGATTGAAACGTCTATATGTCTGACAAGGTTGATAGTCTGGCGTGTCGTGCCTCGCAAGGGGCACGTGGATTGAAACAAACAGAGAATCTGTCCCTCCGGAACGGAAAACGTCGTGCCTCGCAAGAGGCGCGTGGATTGAAACTCTTGCACATGTGGTTCAACGGAGAATTAGAAGTGTCGTGCCTTGCAAGAGGCGCGTGGATTGAAACAATGAGCTGTACAATCGCCTGTGCAAAATCAGACGTCGTGCCTCGCAAGAGGCGCGTGGATTGAAACACGGTGCAGTATTACCATGCCCGTAATACCAATAGTCGTGCCTCGTAAGGGGCACGTGGATTGAAACATCAGCAACGAACATGACGAACAATTACTGGCAAGTCGTGCCTCGTAAGGGGCACGTGGATTGAAACGACCAGAACAAATATTTTTCCGAAATCCAAAAGGTCGTGCCTTGTAAGGGGCACGTGGATTGAAACGAGGTTATGAGCCGTGATGACGTAGCAGCTCATGTCGTGCCTCGTGAGGGGCACGTGGATTGAAACAGCTGATTCGGGACGTGGACATCTGTTACTAATGTCATGCCTCGCAAGGGGCGTGTGGATTGAAACGCAATCATGGATTGTGGATTTTCCGCACTGCATTGTGAGGACGTATGAGGTGACAATTGGGGATATGGCGGCGCTAAAAAACTTGCCTTTTCATCGGGCGAGTTTTTTTCATATCGAACCGGATGAGAATGACTCAGTGCTCGGGAGGAAAAAAGTTGTATAAGTTACACATCCTATTATGGACAGGGACATATTCTGTCATGGCGGTTCTGTATAATAGGGATTATAACAGCAATAGAATTCGTAAGAAATTCGCCATCAGGGAATTGGGAGGAATGGGATATGGTCGTATCGAGATTTCGTTTTTTGGAGCATGATTTTCCCCATTTATATGATTGCTGCGTCTGGGCCGAGCAGGCTTCCGAGCCTAAGGCGGTCATGGATGAGATGCGCCGGGCTATGAGATGGATGATTCGTGATTTAGGGGCTGCGTATCTGAATTTGTTTCAGGGCATCAATGAATTAGAAGAAGAGCAGCTCGTGGATCAAGGCTTAAGCCGCCATTTCCATGAGGTTCGCCGTATGATCGATCCCTATGGCCGGGAGGATGGGGATATGCAGCTGTGTTTGGATAGGTTATTGATCTTGACCATAGCCTATGGGCTGCATAAGGGAAAGTCCTATCGGCCGGAAGACTTTTTGCCCGACGATGTCCCCGCTGTGAGCCGTTATTTGGCACCGGGCGGAAGGCCGTCCGAGGCTGCCGGGGAAATGTCGCGGCAGGTGCAGCCTCTGTCCCGCCGGGTCTTTGAAACGCCGAGTGCCTTCCGGCAGCGGATAACGGCCATGGAGCCCGTGTATATCGGCTGTGCCATTCTTGATCCCAATCTGTACGACAGGTATAAGGACCACTGTTTTTTGCGATACCATATCGATCATAATCCGGATATTCAATTTTCGCCTGTCGAAGCTTTTTATGTGACCGGCGTGACCGATGGCACGCTCATCGACGGAGAATTGGTGGCAAAGTTGATGATCTATGACGATGAGGTCTGCTGTGATTACAGTAAGGTGTATCTGAAGCATGACGACGAGTTGATCGCTGTACAGCCCATCTGTTGGGAGCCCTTCCCGGATGAAACGGATGAAGCCTGTGATGAACGAATCAGCCGCATGCCCTTGCTTCCTTTTGGCTGCGCCAAGGCTGTCATGGATGACTATGATGCCGAGACGGAGATGATGCCCTTTTATGTTTGGACTTTTTACGCTTTTGCAAGACCGATCTTTGAAAATTTATTATTGGATGATACTCGGCTTTATATTCCCTGTAACCGCGAGATGGCAAAAGAGATTTCTGCTTCCCAGGAGTCGTTCACCCTTTGTTTGAGGCTCCATACGATCGACGCTGTTGCTGAAATGGTATTGTGGCGAGACGATGTCCGTGAGGCCTTTTGCCGCCTGTATGAGACTCGGCAGGACTGGATGTATGATAAATGGTATGCTAAATTTTATCGGGAGGCCGTTGACCTGGGATTTCCCATGGCACAATTCGATTTGGGACAAATGTGCGGCAGCGATTACGAGAAGGCCTTTGCCTGGTTCAAAATGTCAGCCGACCAAGGTTATGCCAGTGCGCAGAATAGCTTAGGCGACTGCTATTATGAAGGGAAGGGCGTCGAGCAGGATTACCGAAAAGCCATAGAATGGTACCAAAAAGCAGCCGACCAAGGTTATGATGAGGCACAATATCATTTAGGGAACTGCTATTATCACGGAGAAGGCGTCGAACAAGACTATGGAAAAGCCGTCGCCTGGTATCGGAAAGGGGTGGAACGTGAATTTGCAAACCCTTGGGCAGCCTATCAGTTGGGCGAATGTTATCGTTACGGTACCGGCGTCGAACAAGATCGTGAACAAGCTGTAAAATGGTATAAAAAAGCGGCCATGGCCGGCGAGTTTGAGGACGAACTGCAGGAACTTGTACGGCAGGCTTTAGCCGAGATGCAGCCTTCTTAGGTGAAAGGGCCATAGATCTCAGATTATGATGAAGGCTTCTTTTGTGAGAGACGTCGCTGCCTCATTCGTGATATAATTAAAATTAAGTTGAAAATGCATTATTCAAAACACGATATAAGGCGGTATAAGGACATGTCTCATGAAGAAAAAAGGGTATGGGGTATCCATACCTTGGATGATAATTTATTTTTGCAGCACGATGTCATTGCCATTGGCTGGAATGATATGGGCGATTTGAGTCAGATCAAAGCCAATCGCGAGGCTTTTAAAGAAAGGTACGCAGCCGTTTATCCCGATGCCCGGAAGGGCCGGATTTCAACCCATGCCGGCATGCTCTATCGATTTGTCCACGAGGTCGGAATCGGCGATTACGTGGTATTTCCATCTAAAATCGATCGCCGGATCAATATCGGCATCATCGAGGGCGGATATGAGTTTCATCCGAGTGATGCGCCGTATGGACAGCAGCGTAAGGTGACATGGTTGAAACATCTTCCCCGTACTTTTTTCTCCCAAGGGGCGCTGTATGAAATCGGTTCTGCCATGACCTTCTTTTCGGTGAAGAATTATGCCGACGAGTATCTTTCTGCTCTGGATAAAGGCTTCGAGAAACAGACGGAAGCCATCGAGGATGAGGAAGATGAAACGGTGGGAGCTACGGCAGCGGATATCGTAGAGGCGACGAGAGATTTCATTTTGAAGGAACTGAGCAAGCAGCTCAAAGGATATGGCTTAGAGGACTTTGTGGCCGATCTGTTACGAGCCATGGGGTATCGTACCATCGTCTCGGCCCACGGCGGAGACAGCGGAATCGACATTACGGCCTATAAAGATGAGCTGCCGCCTCGCATTCTGGTCCAGGTCAAAAGCCAGAACGGCGACATAAAGGAAGCGGCAATCCAGTCCTTGAAAGGTGCCATGCGCGAAGGGGACTACGGCCTTTTTGTCACCTTATCCAACTATACCCGGAATGCTCAGAAGTATCTGGACAGCACGCCCATCATCCGCGGCATCAATGGAAACGAGCTGGTCGATTTGATTTTGAAGTACTATCCCGATTTGAGTGAAAAGTATCAACAGATGATCCCCTTAAAGCGCGTCTATATCCCCGTCGTACGTGAGGAGACCGAGCCATAAGGGGAGTTGGATGGGGCCGGCAGAGAATCCTTTCGGTACGAAAATTCGGTTCGGTAAGGAAATTCGATTCGGTACGAAAATTCGATTTTCAGGAATCGCCCTGTAGGACTGCCGATAAAGGCAGGGAGTTCCGCAAGGCGATTTTGATAACAGAAAGACGAGACATATCGATTGCCCTTTTGGCTTCGGTCGGGGGCGTCGATATGTCTTTTTTCTTGAAGAGGACAGATTCTGTCAGGGCCGGTTTGTATAATAGCGCGTAAAGCAGCGAAGTCGAACGGGCCGCATCAGATCGGACGGAGATTCTGGGAACGTATTGGCAGCGGCGGCCCGGAGGCCAATCTCTCCGGGAATGCGAAAAAAGCGAGCCGGAACCCTTGATGATGCGTATTCGGCAAGCCTTATAGGATAGAATGAGTTAACACGCTATGATTGATAAAGCTAAGTATGATATACTGATGTATAAGAGAAAGTGCGGTTGAAAAAGTTAAATTGAACTCGAAAAAACGAGAAAATATATATATTACACTGCATGAAGCATAAAATAGGCATGGAAAATTATGTTAAAAGGAGGCGTAACGGTCTCTGATTTTTCTGTGGTGGACGTGATGTTTCCCCTAAGCTCCATCCTTTTTAGGAGGATGCGGGGGAATGGTGAAAGATTGTTGGAATCATATTCTATGTAGCGTCGAAACGTATCGAATAGGCAGGTGAAGAACATGAAGGTAAGTCGGATTATCGGGTTTGGGTTTGGATTTATGCTGCCGAAGATTATAAAAACGGCATTGAAAATTGCCGTGATTTTGGGAATCGGCTATGTAAGCACCCGAGGGTATGAAAAAAGAGCCAAGAAAACGTGAGTTGGAAGTAGGAACGATTTGATCGAATCCCTAATTCGGGAAGGATCACGGTGTCTGGGGAAGGCGGCTCCATCGATGCAAAGAAAAGTGACTGGAAGAAAAGTCTTTTTGCAGTCGAACGCTTCGGAGTGCGTGGATTGAAAGTATGGTGAACCTGTGTTGCACTCGCATGGATTCGTGGATTGAAACGTGCCGTTGAGGGATTCTATCCATTCCTTGTTCGTCGCACCTTTCGTGGTGCGTGGATTGAAACAATCGTCAATAATTTGGCTTTTTTTGATAGGGCGCATCTTTCGAGATGCCTGAATTGAAGCAAGGTACAAAAATGCCTTCTCTACAGCTGTAGGGAGGGCTTTTTCTATTGAATGAGGTAGATGAGGGACGCAGTTGTTTTTAGAGACGAAGACATATTTTGTCATGGCAGCCTTGTATAATAAGGATTAAAGCAGGGGCGTCGCAAGTCGTCCGAATGCTTCCCTGTCGTGCGGACGAGACGATGGGCTTGTAACGGTAGTTGATTTGGAAGAGGTGACCGGTATGGAAAAAGATAAAACGATGATTCCTTTCGATGGGACTGACGAGACACGAGGAGAGATGGTTACCATGCATGTCGTTGGAGATGCGGAAAAGCGTACTTCGGATGCGATTGGGAAGCCGCCTAAGGGGCATTTGAGGGTTCTCGACGGGAACTTTCATGATGCCGGTATGGAGCGCGGCGCAGAGGATGACTTGATGGAAGATCTTATGGCTGCGATTCATGATTTCGTTGAAACCGCGTCCGAAGAAGAGTTGGCTTCCTTTCATCGCTTGATGGCCGCTATGGAAAGGGTTTTGGAAGAGTTGGAGAAATGGCTGGATGCCGTGGATGAAGCGGAAAAGGGGCGCCAATATGAGGCTTTTCATTTGGGATTTGAGCAGATGGTGGAAGCGGCCTTAGCCGACGATGTCGATGAGATCTTTGCCGGTTTGGATCGAATCTTAGCTTATTTTGACGAGGAATGTTGCTTTAAGAATCGAGACGCCTTTAATCAATATTTTGACGCTAAGGACAGAAAGCCTTTTGTCCTTTAGTCTGAGTTGCAGTACGAAAAGGAGGCGGAGGCCATGTGGCCCATTGCGGCGCTGGTGGTAGGAAAATTTATGTATGATCTGAATAAGGCCTGTGATATGGATGAAGATTCGAGACGACGCATGAGGAAGGCCTTTCAAAGGGAAACCGAGGCCAGACTGTTAGTGAAACAGAAATCGCAGGAGTTAGAAGCTGCCCTGGGGCGCATCGTTCAGCGAAAACGGGGAACCCTGTCGAATTTTCGACGCTTTGTCGATCTCTATCAGAAGATCATGGACATTGATTTCCAAGCCGAGAAGCGACAGCCTGTATTAGCCGTCATTCCTTTGAAAGAAGAAGATTTTGCCGGGCTGCAGCAGATGGTCCTCATTCCCAAGAGAGCGTTTACCGATTCGGAGGTGCTGATGTCCCTTCTGAAAGGCGGCCTGGGGCGGTCGATGTTAGATGACGCCGAGCAGTTTCGCTCTCAGTCGGTGAAGCAATTGCGGGCAGCCGGCGTGGTCTATGCTCAGGCGGAAAATATGGCCCGAGCCATCGATATCATGGTCGGTCAATGCGAAACGATTTCGGAGGTCATCGCGCACCTCAATTTCCTGCTGGCCAAGACGATTCGAACGTCTGAGGTTTTGATGGAAGCAAAAGGCAGTGACCCGGCGCGGTACACCCGTGCTGATCGGGATGTTTTGATGACCTGCATGAATGTAGTCGATGCTTTGAAAAAAATCGTCGATGCGCCGGTCGTGACGAGAGACGGGCAGCTTACCAAAGAAATCATGACGACGATCCGAATGGGACGGGAATACGCAGCGGCTGTGAAAAAAATCGGGTAAGGAGGTGACGACGATGAAGCGTTTAAAAATCGATGGGGAAAAATGTACGGGATGCGGGACGTGTCTCACTTTTTCGGACTATATTTCGGAAGGACCGGACGGCAAGGCTCGCGTAAAAAATAATGGGAAGATCGAGGACCCAAAGGTTCTCGCGGCAGCTCAGGAAATGGTCGAACTCTGTCCGGAACAGGCCATTGAGCTTTGTGATATCGAGGCAACATCCTTGCGGGCCGTGGAAAAACAGGCTTTGGTCGAACAGTTGAAAAAGGCCTTATCGAGTATTCAGATTCCCGAGCCGACGTCTGCCGACTATGGTTTTGACAAGGAAAAATATTCCTTTGACATCGACTACGATTACTTAGACGGAACTCATTATTATGAATATAAGAGCAGTTCGGCCGCACAGGATGCGGGCTGGAGCGAATTTAAGCGGCGAAATTACGATCGGATTGAACAGTATGCCATGGAAGTTCTCAGCCAATACGGGGCCGATAAAATTGCCCCCTTCTTCGATGGGTCGGAGCAAGGGATGTACGCCAAGTGGAATAAACAGTTCGAGGCCATTTTACGGGACACGGCAGATCGCGTGGCCGATGCCTTGGGAGACCGGAATCTTCCGGAAGATTTTTGCACGTGGAACGTATTGCCGACGCAGTACATCGATCGTTTTAAAGACTATAATCCCATCAAATGGGGGGCCAAAGTCGACAAAGCCATGAGAAGTGATTCCTATACCGATGAAAGCTGGTATAAACGCTGCGTCGATACGGATGATATGGAAGAAGAAGAATCGGGCCGCTTCTTCAGCCGGACCGTAACCCGGTACTGCTATAAATACGATAAGGGCCTGGGGAAAGACTTTAAAAAGGATATCGTAGATGCGATTTATCTTCTGGATATGAATGAATATTATGAAGAAGTCCTGAGCTGGATTATCGACGATTATAAAAGCAACATCGAAAAAACGATCGAGTCGAAATGTGAGGCATTGGAAGCTGCCCTCGGATGAGCTATTGACTCAAGTAAGGTGGACCATATTCATACTAAAAAATGGACGAGAGTGAGAAAAACTCGCTCGCGTCCATTTTTTTATGATTGGAAAAAATTAGTATAAATCGCTGTGACTCCCGGTACGGGTCAAGGTTAATGTCAGGATATCCGCCTCTATTTTGTAGATAAGCAGCCAGTCAGGAAGAATATGGCACTCACGAAAGCCAGCATAGTTACCGGACAAGGCATGGTCACGATACTTGGCAGGGAGTGATTGCTCCTTGACGAGATATTCAAGCACTTCCTGCAACAGTTCCGGTGTATGACCAGGCTGCTTTAACGCGCGTTTGTAATCCTTTCGGACGCGGGTGTTAGGCATTTGGTAAGGTTTTTCTAGGGTGTTAATGGCTATGATAGCATATTCTGGTACGTTTGAGCAGGTAATTATATGGGGGAGAAAATATTTTATATGATAATTATAGGTGTGTTGGCAATTACTATCATCAGTTAATTAAGATATATATTATAAAAATTAAAATAATTTTCATAAAATGTTGAAATATATTAATCGAATAAATATAAATTAATATATTTAATTGACATTTAATCTGCAAAGAGTATAATTAAAGTAAATAATACTATTAAATTTTGTAAAAATATATTTAATAGTATGCGCGCGCGGATATGTGGAAATCGGTTCTTTTTACAATTGAATGAAGGAGGGAAAAATTATGGATGGTAGTGCTTTAATTATTGTTTCGTGCATAGTCATTGCTATTTTAATCTTGATTTTCCTCACGATAAAAGTGAAATTGCATCCTTTTTTTGCACTAACAATTGCGGCCATTAGTTTTGGCCTTATGATTGGAGAAAATATCAATGATATCATGACAAGTTATGCAACCGGGTTGGGCGGGACTATCGCCGGTATCGGGATTGTCATTGCGATTGGTACGGTTATGGGGGGCTTACTTGAAAAAAGTGGTGCAGCTGAGACGATGGCGCATACTATTCTTAAAATTACCGGCAAAAAGCATGCCTCTTTAGGGTTAGCGATTACTGGTTACTTCGTCTCTATCCCTGTATTTTGCGATTCGGCTTACGTATTACTAGCACCTCTTGCCAAGCGTATGGCAAGGGATACGCGAATCAGTATGACGACCATGGCAATTGCCTTAGCCATGGGGTTGCATGCTACGCATATGTTGGTTCCGCCTACGCCGGGACCACTGGCCGTTGCAGGTATTTTAGGTGCGGATTTAGGGATGGTTATTGTTTTAGGCATGATTGTTTCGGTACCAGTTGTATTAGTCGCGCATTTTGCAGGAAAAATCTTAGGTGAAAAATATAAATTCATGCCGGAAGAATTAGAGGAAATGGTAACCCCGGAAGAGGGGCATAAGCGGCCGAGTGCTATGGCATCCTTTACGCCTATTCTTTTGCCGATTATCCTTATGCTGCTGCGGACGATAGCCTCTTTAGAGTCTAAACCTTTTGGAGATGGATTACTGTACAATATTTTCTTCTCCTTGGGGAATACCGTTGTGGCATTAATGATCGGGTTGCTTATTGCTTTTGTTTCTTATATGACAGTACGCCCGCATGACCGAGTCGTCTGGACTTTTGATGGGGAATTTGGAGACGCATTAAAAACAGCCGGCCAAATTGTACTCATCGTTGGGGCAGGCGGGGCCTTTGCTACCGTCCTTAAAATGTCAGATATTCAAGGCATAGTAACCCATTACTTTTCTAATGTATCGTTAGGTATTTTGGTACCGTTTGCCATCGGAGCTATTTTCCGTACGGCGATTGGATCGGGAACTGTCGGCATGATTACCGCTGCTTCCATGTTATTGCCTCTCGTCGATGTCTTGGGCTTTAATAGTCCGATTGGGCTTGTCATCGCAATGTTGGCGTGTGCATCCGGCGGATTCATGGTTTTCCATGGTAACGATGACTTCTTCTGGGTCGTCACAACGACATCCGGAATGAAACCAGAAATTGCATATCGTGTATTCCCTATCATCAGTGTTTTACAGGCTTTGACATCTTTGGCCTGCGTCTACATTTTATGGCTTATATTCCTTTAATTGAAAAGAGGTCGTTGTTATGAAAATTGATGAATTACAAACCCCGGCTATTTTGATTTATTTAGATTCTGTGGAACATAATCTAAAAAAATATGATACATTGGCGAAGCAGAATGGGAAACAAATATGGCCAATGGTTAAAACGCACAAAAGCACTGAATTGGCCAAAATGCAGAAAGAATTTGGTTGTACCGGATTTCTCTGCGGGAATCTGGATGAAGCCGAAGCATTGGTAAATATGGGGATGGATAATATCATGTATGCCTACCCGGTTGCTACCGATGTTTCGATTGATCGAGTGATAAAATTAGCTAAATCTTGTGATAACTTCTATGTGCGTCTCGATGGGGCGGAAGCGGCTGAACTGCTCAATAAAGCAGCCGCTGGCGCTGGTCTTGTGATTAAATACACGTTAATTATTGATAGTGGATTACATCGCTTTGGGGTGGCCCCTGATAAAGTTGTTGATTTAGCGAATTCCTTGAAAAAATTTGAGCATTTACAATTTTGTGGAATTTCTTCGCACCCAGGTCATGTTTATGGGGCTTGCAGCCATGACGACCTGGCAGGGTATGTAAAAGATGAAACACAGTCCATTGCATATGCAGCTGATGCGCTTCGCAAGGCCGGATTTACTTTGAAGATTATTTCAAGCGGCTCAACGCCTACTTTTGAAGGTGCGATTACAGACGCTAATATCAACATTTATCATCCGGGAAATTATATTTTTAATGATACGATCCAGCTATCTACTCAAACGGCAACGGAAGATGAATGTGCATTATATGTTCTTGCGTCGGTAATATCACATCCTGCTGAAAACTTGTTTATCTGTGATGCGGGAACGAAATGCTTTGGACTTGACCAAGGTGCGCATGGCAATACCTCGATTAAGGGCTACGGTACGGTTAAAGGTCATCCGGAATTAACGGTATATGGATTGTCAGAAGAAGTTGGGAAATTACATGTAGAAGGTCCAGCTACTAATTTAAAGGTAGGAGACAAAATTTGCATTATTCCCAATCATTCCTGTTCTAGTGCGAATTTGACGAGCTATCTTATTGGTGTCAGAGGTGATGAAGTCGATCGTCCTATAAAAGTCGATGTTCGTGGCAATTCGACGTTAAAGAATTCTATTAAATAAAACAATTAAAAGGGATTATAGCAGAAACGATAAACGGTTCTGTTATAATCCCTTTCATTAAAATCTAGGGGGTGATACGGCAAATATGACAATTGAAAAATCATTCTCTGGGTTATACCAGCGATGTTTCGTGTTGCTTTTTATACGGATACTGTCGCCCTCATGTAAAGTGATTGGGTTATCTTCTATCGTAATAACGACCGTTCCTTTTGCGACTAAGGCAACTTCTTCGCCTTTATGTCCCAATGGCTCTTTACAGGAGTATGTTTTAGCCGGAAGATTAAGCTGCATTAATTCTACAGTACCACTCATATCTGGGGTTAGCATTTCGTAATCAATATTATTTTCAATAATATGTTTTCGATCTTCTTTCCTTACTACATCGTTATTGACGTCGGTATCCTCCAAGAAAAAGCGAAACATTGGCTGATCTAAGGCTGTCGACAGAAGACGTATTGTATTTAACGATGGATTGGCTTGTCCATGTTCAATTTGACTTAGCATGGAAGATGTAATTTGGGCCATTTCGGCTAATTCACGGACCGTTAGTTGTTTTTTTAACCGATAGAATCGTATCTTTTTTCCGATTTTTAGTATGTCGTTCATGTTTTCACCTCTTTCATAAGTTTAACCTCTAGATATTATGTGCGTCAAGCATTATTAAATTTCAATATGCTATAATATATTCTTGTTAGAACGAAAAGTTTTTTATCTGAATGAATGCTTTTATTGTCAATAAAAGACCATCCTGAATGATGTAATAGAAAGTGCGTGGATTAAAACTTATAGAACTCCGGATAACGTTTAATTATCGTAAGTCGCACTTTTCGGAGGGCGTGGATTGAAACTGCACCTACCAGGAGTGGGTCAACGTCGGGATGGGTCGCACTCTTCGGAGTGCGTGGATTGAAACTTCGAGAGATGGTCCCCGCAGAATCAGAAATAGAGTCGCACTCTTTTGGGTGCGTGGATTGAAACATCACGGACCCGAAAGCGGAAATGGACGAATTGTCGCACCCTTCGGGATGCGTGGATTGAAACTCGACTATATAGATGAAAATGTCTACTTGTTTGCATCGCACTCCTGATGAGTACATGTGTTAAGGATTGCTTATGACAATGTTTTTCTGCCCTTTTCAGCTTTTCTTCTCGTGAGGCCCTTCGTTGACAGTCCTCTGTTTATCATGCTATAGTAAGAACGATATAATATAAGCAATAGGTCAGGTGTCACAGACTTAATAGAGAAGCCGGTTCAATGCCGGCGCGGTCCCGCCGCTGTAAGGTGGAGCCAGGCTGCATGGATGTCACTGTACGTTTTTGTATGGGAAGGCGCAGCTTTGGCCATGAAACCAAGCCAGAAGAACTGCCTGACGGATAATCACCGATAGACCTGCGAGCGATGGGAAGGAGATTGTAATGAGCATATTCGGGGACTGTCGTCTTATACGACGGTCCCTTTCTCTTTGTATGCCCTTATCTTGCAGGCGTCACAGGAAGGGGTTCTACGTACGATGGAAGCAATTATAAATGGGTTTCACTTATTTCAGCAAGGCGGTCCGGTCATGTATCTTCTTTTGGCCTGTTCGCTCTTTGCTGTCTATGTCGGCATTGAACGGGCCATGTTTTATATCCAGATGGATGCCGGCACGGCCTTTGCCAATCGATTTTATACGTACATCAAAGTGCATCAAACAGACAGGGCACGGCAGCTGGCAGCAGACAGTTCCGGCGGTCTGCCCCTCATTTTGAATGACCTTTTTGAAGGCCACGGAGGCGCTGATTGGAAGGCTTATGCTGAGATGCAGTCGGGGATTTTCATCGCCCGCCTTCGGAGCCGTCTCTATTATCTGAGCGTCATCGTCACCTTGGCGCCCCTCTTAGGGCTCCTCGGGACGATCAGCGGCATGATTCGTGCCTTCAGTATTTTCAACGTCCAGTCCGGACAGGCCATTGCTATTACGGGCGGCATCGGCGAAGCCCTCATTGCCACGGCTTTTGGCCTCTGTGTCGCTGTTTTGGCCTTGATCATCCATTCTTATTTCACCCAGCGCCTCGATCGAATCATTACCGACATGGAGCTGTGTTTTTCGGCGATGGAAACGATGGACCAGAAAGCAGGGCAGTGAGATGCGGCTACGTCAATTACGCGATTTTGAAAAGCCTTCCATCATGATCATTCCCATGATCGACATCATGTTTTTCCTCTTGGTATTCTTCATGATGTCGTCCTTATCCATGGTGGACATGCACAGTTTAGGCGTCCGCCTTCCTGTGGCGGCCAATGCCAATGAAGCTCCGTCGTCCCAGTATGCCGTCACCTTGAAGTCTGACGGGACGCTGTGGCTCAATGGCAAGGCCATCGATGGCGAGGCCCTCATGGCTTCGGCCCGGGCTCGTCAAGGGGAAGACAAGGCTTTCAGCGTCATCCTCTATGCCGACCAAGACGTCGATTACGGCCGGGTCATGGCCGTGTTGGATGCCTTTAAGAAAGTCGGTGTGACCCGCATCGGCCTCGTCGCCGACAGTGGGGCTCAGCCGTGAGGTGGGGAAAGAAGAAGGGCCGTATTGCTGCCGGATTTTCCGTCTCCCTCCACACCGCCGTCTATGTCGGTCTGGCTGCCGGCGGTTTCTTTACGGTCCTTCAGCACTATTCTCGACAGCCTAATGTAACCGACGTCATGATTTATAACGCTGCCGACATGGCCGGTGCCGGCGGGAACGATGCCGATGGGACTGACGCCGTCAGCCGCGATGGGGGCGGCGATTACGATGAACAAGAAGTCGTATCCTCGACGCCGGATAAGGCTCCGAACGAAGCGGTAACGCCCACTGTCGACGGGCCGCCCATGACGCCGGACTCCCTTACGTATGCCGCCGCCAACGATGAATCGCGACAGGGATCTTCAGACGAAAAAGGAAAGGCAGAAGCGGCGAGAATTTCCGGTTACCCCGTTTCGTCTCCTGAGGGAAAAACCTTGAGACCGGGGCATCATCACGGCAAGACAGGGCCTTCCGGCAGGCGGGCAGCCGGCCACGGGACGCGGGACCCCTTGGCGCCGTCCGGAAATCTTCATGTGCCCGATGGGATGGCTGACTTTCTCGACCGCGTCAAAGCCTTACTCCCTAATAAGTTATCGGAAGCCCGAGTAGATGCACCGAAAGAACCCGCCATTCCTCCCGTAGAATCCCGTCAATCAAATACGACCATCATCACCGCCAAGGAGATGGACGAACACCGCGATACGTCGGTCCAACAGGCCCTCCAGCGAGTCACCGGCGTTACCGTCAATGAGATGGTGCCGGGCATTTCGTCGTACGTCAAATTGAACGGCGACGACCGGGTCTTGATCCTCGTCGACGGTCAGAGCCTGGCCAATGCCCAGGGTTCCGGCTACGGGAGGGGCAGCGTCGATTTGGCAAACCTCCCCGGCGTGGGTTCTATTGAGCGCATTGAAGTCACCAAGGGCAGCGGCTCCGTCCGCTACGGCAGTGGGGCCGTGGGCGGCGTCATCAACATCGTCACCAAAAAAGGCGACCGCAAGGAGTCGTCCCTCGACGCCTACACCGGATCGTGGGGCATGCACGGCTATACCCTGAGTAACAGCGGCCGTTCGGGCAAGACCAGCTGGCTCATCAGCGGCGACATGGAGCGCCGTCAGTATTACGCCTTTCCGGGCGGCATCAATGCCGATAAGTCCCGCGGCGACATTGCCCGAAAGTCTTTATCCCTGCGCCTCGATCAGGACTTGACGGACGACACGTCATTGACCTTTAAGGCCTACCATCAGGATTACCACGGCCACGGATCGACCTTCCTTGCTTCTTATTCGTCGTCCCTCCCGAAGGCCCTGCAAAAAGAACGCCTGTCCGGCTGGTACCTCAGTGCCAATAAGCCCATCGAGCGGCTTATTAACAATTACAGCCTTACCTATAATTTTAAGAAAAATGAGGCTCAGCCCGGTTTCCTGCGCTATTTCAACGACTACCAGCGGACCCATTGGACCAACCATTATTTTACCCGCACCCAGGGGGTTGAATGGCAGAATCATTGGCAGGTCGGCAGCCATCATCTGACGGCCGGCGCCGAATGGACGGAAGACATGGGCACCAATTATGAGGCCAATTATATTGACAAGAAACGCCATAACCTGGCCTTTTACGCCGAAGACGCCATGAATTTCGGGAAATGGACGGTCACGCCGGGCCTGCGGCTCGATGACAACAGCACGTACGGTGTCCACCAGACGCCGCGTTTGGCCGTCAATTATAAGGCTAGTGACGACTTCAACGTCTATGCGTCGTGGAGCCGCGTCTTTTCGCCGCCGCGCCTCAATGACCAGTTCTATGTGACGACGTCCCGCGGCAAGATTACGGCCATGGGCAATGAAGATTTGCAGCCTGAAACGGGGTACACCCAGACCCTGGGATTCCAGTATCGCATGGGGCCTAAGACCCTCTTAGAAGGCAGCGTCTTCCACAGCGATTTAGAGAACGTCATCCGTTGGAATCGGGCCGTTACGCCCCGCGAACCGGAAAACCTCAATGAAGAAGATAAACGGGGCTTTGAACTGTCCCTCAAACAGACGATCAACGATAAATGGGATTATGAATTGGGCTATTCCTACATCCATACCCAGGTCGATACGGGAGACGGCCTGGGATTTGACGAAACGTACAACCAGCCTAACGGCTACCGCGCCGGCCTCCACTACCATCAGGGGAAATGGCAGGCCAACGTCGACGTGACGGCCGGAACGGGGCGCAACGACACGTATTACAGCAACAATTCTTACGTCGTCTGGAATGGCAGCGCGTCTTATTCGCCCGACGAAAACACGACGATTTACGTTAAGGCGGCAAACCTCAACAACGCCGGCTACGATTTATACCATAATTATCCGGCTGCCGGGAGAAACTGGCAGGTCGGCATCCGTCAGAAATTCTAGGAGGGGGCTTTTACTGTGAAAAAATTTGGCTTATGTCTGCTCGTCCTTTGTCTCTTGCTCCTTGTCGGCTGCGGTCCCCAAGGGGTGTCACAGCTGAAGGCATCCGGGGAAAATTATGCCGTCATCAACGATGATCGGGGCAAGGCCGTAACCCTGCCGCAGAAGCCGCAGCGCGTCGTCGTCTTATCGACGTCGCTCTTAAACTTTGCCGATGCCCTCGACGGGAACCTCGTCGGTCGGGCGGCGATCAAGTCGGAAGATGCAGCCCTTCCGGAAAAGTATAAGGACGTACCCGATGTGGGACCGGTCTACAGCATTAGCCTGGAAAAGGTGACGGCCCTTCAACCCGACGTCGTCATCGGCAGTACAGACCACCATGAAAAATTGGCAGCCCAGCTTGAAGACAGCGGCATTCCCGTCATCTTGCTGCGCACCAAGACTTATGACGACGTCAAGCGCAATCTGGACGTCATGGGTAAGGTCTACGGCAAAGAAAAAGAGGCTGCAGCCGTCGATGAAAAACTCGATAAGGATATCAAGGCCATCACCGAGGCCGTGCCCAAAGCGGGACAGCGCATTGCCATCATCCACGCGACGCCCAGTGCCGTGTCGTTAGAACTGCCGACGAGCATTGCCGGCGGCATTGCCGACCTGCTTCACTTGCAGAACATCGCCGCGGCACCGGCGGGAAGCGAAAATAACCGCATTCCCTACAGCATGGAAAGCCTCGTCGAAGCCAATCCCGACGTCATTTTTCTGACCTCTATGGGATCGTCGGACAAGATTGAAAAACGCATTAAAAGCGATATCGAAGGCAATCCGGCTTGGGCCTCCTTGAAAGCCGTCCGTTCGGGCCGTTTCTATATCCTGCCCGAACGGTATTTCCTCCTCAATCCCGGCCTCGATTACCCCAAGGCCGTCGGGTATATGGCAAACTTAGTCTATCCGGGAGTGGTTTCTCATGAATAGATTTTTTCGGCGGCGAGAACGGGCCGGATGGCGCTGGCTCATGCTGATTGTCTTCGCCATATTGGCCGCCTCAGGCCTTTTCCTGTCGGTCATGCAGGGGGCGGCGGCCATTACGGCGTCGGACGTCGTCCGAAGTTTATGGCAGCCGGGAGGGGGCACGGCCGACCAAATCATTTGGAACATCCGCCTGCCGCGGACCCTTACGGGAGCTTTGGTCGGGGCCAATCTGGCCCTGTCGGGAGCCATTTTACAGGCTGTCATGCGAAATCCCTTGGCCGATCCCCATATCATCGGCATCTCGTCCGGTGCCGGCCTCTTCGGCCTCATCGTCCTCATCGTCGTCCCGTCGTACGCCTTTTTGATGACGCCCGTTTCCTTTGTCGGGGCCATGGCCGCTGCCGGCGCGATCTACCTTTTGGCCTGGAAGGACGGCATCAAGGTCGTGCGCATCATCTTAGCCGGCGTCGCCGTATCGGCCTTCCTGGGAGCCATCATCTCGGGAATCCTCGTCTTTTACAGTGACCGCGTCCACGGCGCCTTGCTTTGGATGGTCGGGGGATTGGCGGCCAGCAGCTGGAAAGACGTGTCCGTCATTACGCCTTATGCTGCAGTCGGCTTCGTCCTGGCCTTTATCGGCGCATACTACCTAAACCTTCTCCAGCTCGGCGACGACATGGCCCGCAGCCTGGGCCTCAACGTCGAACGGGCCCGCCTGGGCCTTACGGCCATTGCAGCCCTTCTCGCAGCCAGTGCCGTCAGTGTCGCCGGCCTCCTCGGTTTTGTCGGACTCATCGTGCCCCACATGGTGCGCCTCTTAATCGGCACGGATTACCGCTATATCATTCCCGGAGCGGCCCTTTTCGGGGCGGCGACGGTGACCTTGAGCGATACGGCAGCCCGGCTCCTCTTGGCACCGGCGGAACTTCCCGTGGGCATCATCATCGCCTCTATGGGAGCGCCCTTTTTCTTATTTCTCCTGCGAAAGGAAGTGTGAGCCGTGGATGCCATTACCATCAAAGATCTCGTCGTCGAACGAGGCGGCAAGACCATCCTTCACGATATGACGGCGTCCCTTCCAAAGGGCAAGATCACGGCCATCGTCGGGCCCAATGGCTGCGGCAAGAGTACCTTCCTCAAGGCCGTGAACTGTATGATCCCTATTTCCGGCGGTGCTATCGACCTTTTCGGCCGCGACGTCCGTTCCTTTTCGCGGAAAGCCTTGTCGCGGGAAATCGCCTTTTTGACCCAGTCGCACGATCTTCCTCAAGACGTGCCGGTCGCCGAGTTAGTCGCCATGGGGCGGTTTCCGTACCGACGCCTTCTGTCGCCGCTGACGAAAGAAGATCAGGCCGCCATTCATCGTGCCATCGACGCCGTCGGCCTTCGGGGCTATGAAAAAAGGCCCATGCAGCACCTTTCCGGCGGTGAACAGCAGCGGGCCTGGCTGGCCGTTTTGTTGGCTCAGGATGCGTCCGTTCTCCTCCTTGACGAGCCGACGACCTATCTTGACGTCCGCCATCAACTGCGGATTTTATCACTCCTTCGTGAGATTAACGAAACATGGGGGCGAACGGTGGTCATCGTCCTCCACGATATGAATCAGGCTTACCAGTATGCCGATGAAGTGCTGATGATGAAAGAGGGGGCCATCGTGTCGACCGGGGCCCCGCAAGACGTCTTGACGCCGGCCGGGCTGCGCCGGGTCTTTGCCATCGACGCCGAAGTCGTCCGAACGAAGGACGGCTGCCCCTTCATCGTGCCCAGAGGCGCCCTGCCCGACGGCGAGGATTGAAAGGAGACAGGCATGGATTTATTTACGATAAAAGATGGGAAGAAACTTCGCTGCGGTTATACGACCGGCTCCTGTGCGGCAGCGGCAGCTAAAGCGGCGGCCGTCATGGTCCTCACGGGAAAACGCGTCGATGCCGTCGCCCTTACGACGCCGAAAGGGGAGGTACTTCATTTGCAGCCTGAAGAGATCTCTTTCGGCCCGTCGTCGGCAACTTGCGCCATTCGCAAGGAAAGCGGCGACGATCCTGATATTACCGACGGCATCTTGGTCTATGCCACTGTCGAAAAGAAGGACGGCCCCATGGTCATTGCCGGCGGACCGGGAATCGGCAGGGTGACGAAACCGGGCCTTGCCTGTGCCGTCGGCGACTGGGCCATCAATCCCGTGCCGCGGCGCATGATCGAAGAGGCCCTTTCGAGCGCGGCGAAGGCCTGCGGCTATACGGGCGGCCTCAAACTGACCTTGTCTATCCCCGGCGGGGAAATTTTGGCTAAGAAGACCTTTAATCCTCGTCTTGGCATCGTCGGCGGCTTGTCCGTTTTAGGGACGTCAGGCATCGTCGATCCTATGAGCGAACAGGCCTTAGTCGACACCATTCACACCGAAATGGATTCGCGAAGAGCCGCCGGAAAGACGCATCTCTTAGCCTTTTTTGGCAACTACGGCGTCGATTTCAGCCGCGATGAACTCGGCCTCGACGTCAGTCAGCGGGTGACCATCAGCAACTACGTCGGCGAAATGCTGGACTATGCCGTCTATAAAGATTTTTCCGACGTCCTCCTCATCGGTCATATCGGGAAATTGATTAAAGTTGCTCAAGGCATTATGAATACCCATTCCCGCTATGCCGACGGACGGACGACGCTCCTTTCCTTAGAAGCCGTCTTTGCCGGCGCATCCCGCGACCTTGCCAAAACCATTTACGACAGCCTGACGACGGACGAAGCCGTAAGACTCCTCTCCGAAGCCGGCCTTTTGGCACCGGTCATGGAGGCTGTCTGCCAAAAAATCGATCACTATCTGGAAGCCCGTACGCACGGCGCTGTCCGGACCGGGGCCGTCTTATTCTCCAATGTTTACGGTGTCCTCGGTTATACATCACAGGCCAAAGACTTATTGGCCGTCCATCAAAAGGGGGAAACTCGATGATACATTTTGTCGGTGCCGGTCCCGGTGCGGTCGACCTCATTACGGTCCGCGGCAAGACCTTACTGGAAACGGCCGATCAAATCATTTATGCCGGCTCTCTGGTCAATCCGGAATTACTGACCTATGCCAAAAAAGACTGCGTCATCTTAGACAGTGCAGCCATGACCTTAGAAGACGTCATAGCCGCCATGGAAACGGCGGAAAAACTGGGGTGGATGACGGTCCGTCTGCACACGGGAGATCCGTCGGTCTATGGGGCTATTCGCGAACAGATGGATATCCTCACGGAAAAAAACATCGCCTTCGACGTCGTCCCCGGCGTCAGTTCGTTCTGCGGTGCCGCTGCCGCCCTCAAGGCCGAATACACCTTGCCCGGCATCAGCCAGTCGGTCATCATTACCCGCATGGAAGGGCGGACACCCGTTCCCGATCGGCAGAAAATCGCCGACTACGCCGCTCATCAGGCGACGATGGTCATCTTCCTCAGCGCATCCCTCTTAGAAGGCCTGCAAAAAGAACTCATCCGCGGCGGTTATGACGGCGACACGCCGGCAGCCATCGTCTATAAGGCGTCCTGGCCCGATGAAAAAGTCTATCCCTGCACCGTTGAGACCCTTTCTGAAACGGCGCAGCAACACGGTGTTTCGAAGACGGCCCTCATCGTCGTCGGAAAGGTCCTCGGCGATACGTACGACCGAAGCCTGTTGTACCATCCGGCCTTTACCCACGGCTGCCGCAAGGCCGAGCCGGAAACACAGCAGTACCGCGACCATTTTAAAAAGGACTCCTCCCATTGACGGGGGACTCCTTCTTTTGGTGACGTCCGTTCCGAGTATCTTCAAAGGTGCTCGGATTTTTTTATGCCCCTATGGGAGGCGTGAAAAGCTGCCCGCGTCGCCTTGTTTTTTGGCCGCAGAAACAAAAAAGCCGCCTGAGATTCCCTTTGCGGGGAAAATCTCAAGCGGTTTTTTCACGAGTTCGGCAGCCTTATGTCAGGAACGCTTCATGTAGAGCAGGGGGTAGGCATTTCCCTGTTCGTCGAATTCCGTCCGTTTATAGACGATAAAGCCCAAGTGTTCGTAAAATCCCTTGGCTAAGGGATTCTCCTCATTGACGGCCAAGTCGTTGACGCCGTACTGTTCGATGCCGTAGCCTAAGAGGGCTGAACCGATGCCGCGGCTGCGGTGTTCGTCGGCGACGAAGAGCATTTCTACCTTTTTATCGGCAATCCCCAAAAATCCCAAGGGACAGCCTTTGTCGTCTTCGGCGATGATCAGTTTGGGTACGACGGCCAGGGCCTGGGGGACGAAGGCTTTAATGGCTTCGATGGCGCAGGGGGATAAAAAGAGGTGGGTCGCCCGGACTGAGCTTTCCCAGACGGAGAGCAGTTTTTCCGTCAATTCCGGGGTACGGTCTTGGATTTCGATGATATGCAAGTCTTTTCTCCTCATTCGCAGATACGGACGGTTCTCATAGAACCTGATTTATTCGTCGTCATCGTCGTTATATTCGGGCAGTAAATCACTGGTATAGACCCGTTTTCCCGACGTGACTTCGTCGTAAAAATTCTGTTTCCAATTAATGTAGTCGATGGATTCCCGGACTTCTTGGAGCTTTTCCTCAAGGAGGGCCAGCTTCTTATCGAGCATGATCTTGCGGACGGGAATGGAGTCGGGGCCTTGCAGGCAATAGGCCAGGTACTGTTTCATCTCCTCGATGGTCATGCCGCATTTTTTTAAGCAGGTCAGGCTCTTGATCCAGGCGATGTCGTGGTCGTTGAAGACGCGGCGGTTGTTGTCCGACCGCTTGACGTTGGGCACGAGGCCCGTATTGCAGTAGTATTTCAGGGTTTCATAAGGAAGGCCCGTCTGCTCACAGGCTTCTTTCATGCCATAGAGTTTCTTCGATGATGCCGTCATGACGGCGGTCACCTCCTTTGCATGCCTTTTCAGATGAGAAAGGCTTATTTCTGATTTACGTACCACTGGAAGAGGGCTTGGGTACCGCAGTCTTCCATGCCGTCGGCAGCCAGTTTGTCGTAGAGCTTCTTGGCCAGGGTCAGTCCCGGCAGGTCGAGGTTCATTTCGGCAGCCGATTCGAGGGCGATGCGCATGTCTTTAATGAAGTGCTTGATGTAAAATCCCGGCGCCGTATCGCCTTTTACCATCCGCGGTGCCAAGTTGGTCAGGGACCAGGAACCGGCAGCGCCTGACGAGAGGGTGGCGATGACTTTTTCAGGGTCGAGGCCGCTCTTTTGCGCGTAGGCAATGGCTTCCGAGACGCCCATCATGTTGGACGCAATGGCAATCTGGTTGCTCATCTTGGCGTACTGACCGCTGCCGGCAGGGCCAAAGTAAGTCAAGGTCTTGCCCATGGCCGAAAAGACGGAATTCATGGCGTCAAAGACAGATTCTTCGCCGCCGACCATGATGGCCAGGGTCCCGTTTTTAGCGCCGACGTCGCCGCCGGAAACGGGCGCATCGAGGGCGTCCACGCCTAAAACCTTGGCTTTGTGGTAAATTTCTTTGGCAAGGGACGGGCTCGACGTCGTCATATCGATGACGGTGCCGCCTTTTTTCCCCTTTAAGATGCCTTTATCGCCAAAATAGACTTCTTCCACGTCTTTCGGATAGCCGACGATGGAAATGACGACGTCCGACGCCGCAGCGACGGCCGCCGGCGAGTCAAACCATTGGCAGCCTTCGGCGATGAGGGCGTCGGCCTTGCTTTTCGTACGCGTATAAATGTTAACCGGGAAGCCGGCTTTTTTCAGGTTGCGGATCATGCCCGTTCCCATGACGCCCGTTCCGATAAAGCCGATAGTCGTTGTATTCATAGATAACACCTCCAATATGTATGCATGTTCTTATTATAGCATAAATAGTTTTAATATAAATATGGGAGATGGCAATCGATAGCCGATGGGAATCTTGACAAAAAGAGTATCCTTCTGCTATACTAATTCCGTAATAAAATAGCGAAGGGGAGTAACCCTCAGTTGTCCATCAACATCGTGCCGTTATGACCGGCTGGTGGCAGCATTGCTCTTGCAATAGGTGAGACTTTCGCATGATACCAGCTCGACTGTTACCATGCGGAAGTCTCTTTTGTTTTATTCACAGAAAGTAGGAGAGAAATTATAATGGAACTGTTATCAATGCAATTTTTTACGGCTTTAGGAACGATCATTCTGCTGGACATCCTTCTTGGCGGGGACAATGCCGTCGTCATTGCCATGGCAGCCAATAAGCTGTCGCCGGCCCTGCGCAAAAAGGCCATCCTCATCGGTACGGCCGGGGCCGTCATCATTCGCCTGATCATGACCTTCATCGCCGTGTGGCTGCTGACCATTCCGTATCTGCAGGTCATCGGCGGCCTGATCCTGCTGCCCATTGCCGTGAAGCTCCTCGTTCCGGAAGAACATCACGACGACGTCAAGGCCTCGGATAACCTCATGGGCGCTATCAAGACGATCATCATCGCCGACGCCGCCATGGGCGTCGACAACGTCTTGGCTATTGCCGGTGCCTCTCATGGCAGCTTCCTCTTAGTCGCTATCGGCTTTTTAGTCAGTATCCCCATCATCGTCGGCGGCAGCACCATTATCGGCCGCCTCATGGATCGCTTCCCGGTCATCCTCTACGCCGGTGCCGGCCTCCTCGGTTGGACGGCAGGTTCGATGATCGGCCACGACAAAATCTTAGGCCCCATGATCGAGTCCTCCGTCGGCACGTGGGCTCCCTTGGCCATCCAGATCTTCCTGGCTGTCGGCGTCATCGCCGTCGGTTTGGTTTTGAGCCGCAGTGTAACGGCGAAAGCCCAAGGCTAAGGGCGGGTTCTAAGGACTTCGGTCCGCCGGCGAAAGCCCCATCCGTTTGATTTATGATACGAACCGTGTTAAAATGACATAAAACTATTCAATAATTGCAATCCATTGATAAAGTGAGGTAATCGCGATGAAAATGTGGAAAATCTTTGGCTTGACCCTGGCCTTGACGACCGTCGCTGCCGCTGCTTTTGCGTCGGTTCCGCAGTCGGCCTTGCGCATCGGCGGCATTCCTTTCGATGCCGAAAGCTCGGTCATTCGTTCGATGTACGGCATGCCGACCAAGGTGGACGTTCATATGGAAAAGGAACGGGCTACGGAAGACACGGAATATGAATACGGAAACTCCGTATCCATCGACTTAAAGTACGACCGCGTCCATCAAATCGAAGTCTCGGCCAATAACGGCTGGGCTACGGCGGACGGCGTCCATGTCGGCATGACGTCCGATCAGGTAAAAATGATTTACGGCGAGCCTGATACGGTTCGTGACGATCATTACATCTATTACGTCACCGGCCGGTCCGATCTCGGTATCGACATCGAAATTGAAAACGACCGCGTCGATGAAATCACCGTCGGGAAATTAGACAAATAAGAAAGCGATAAGACACCGGTCCAAATCCATGGGCTGGTGTTTTTTTTGCTTCCCGAAAGGGGTGTCTCGGCACTTTTTCTGGCGGCGACGGAACCTTGAAGGGAAACCACGAATGGGATGCGTCAAGGCGACGTCATGCCGGCGAGGATTCTGCAAAAGCAGCTGCGATTCATAAGGAGGTGGGGAAGACGGTTCAGGATACTGCCAGGGAGAGCGGAAAGTCCGGAGGCCCCTGAGTGAACCGACGCCGTCAGGGACTACCTTCCGGAAAAACTTCCTTTTCCGGATCAAAAGAAAACCGGTCGACAAGGAAGTCGGCCGGTTTTTTTGGCGAGGGATGGATTTATAAGTCGGTAAAGACCGTGAGGTCGTCGGGGATGTAAAGGTTGCCGTCGTAATACTTCTTGCCTTCTTCGGCATAGCGCTCCTTACGATGGGCTAAGTCGCTGTCTTCCGTATGGTAGAGGATGACGTTTTGGACGTCCAGGCGCTGAGCGAGCTGACAGGCGTCTTTTACGGTAGAATGATTCTTTTCATAAGGGTGGAAAATGGCTTCATCGGCGTCGAGGCAGAAGGCTTCGTGAAGGAGCCACTTGCTGCCTTTGACGTAGTCTTCTTCCCAGGGCTGGCACGGTTCGTCGCCGCAGCAGGTCAGGCGCCCGTCAGAAAGTTCCATAGCGAAGCCGAACTGCTTGGCCTTCGTCGAGCGGATGTCGAAGAAGGTGACGTCATGACCGATGAGGGTGTGCTTGTCGCCGTCTTCAACGGTGATCAGATGGAGCTTGTCGTCGAGGTAGCGGCTGTCCTTCGCAGCGAGGAGAGACGTCGCCATAGAGCGCAAGAGACCGATGACTTCGTCGTGCCCATAGATCGTGGCCTCGCCGTCATACGTCCCGCGCCGCCAAGACTGGCACATCATGCGCATGAGCCAGATGATGCCCAGGAGATGGTCGATGTGCTTGTGCGTGACGAAGACCGTCCGCATATCCTGCCAGCGAAGATTTGCCCTTTCCAGCTGCTGTAAGAGCCCATTTCCACCGCCGCCGTCGACGAGGAGGTACTGCCCCTTTTCTTCTAAAACGAAACAGGTGTTATAACAATGGGTGACGGTAGCATTGCCCGTGCCTAAGATGGTAAGATTCATAACAAGCTCCCTTCTAATCAAAAAGTACCGTATTAATATAACAAATTTTAGGGACGGTGTAAATGCCTGCGGGACGGCTAACGTCCTTGAAGCAGAAAGCGGCGTCGTCGATCCGGAAAAGGTCGCAGCCATCGAAAAAGAAGTACAAATTACAACCTTATAAGACAGCATAGGGGAACACTCCTGCAAAACAGGGCTTTCGATAAAATCACAAGTTATCGGAAGCCCTGTTTATATAAAAGCCAACGCCCATATCTTCTGATACCCGTCCTATCTTGCAGTCTCCCCAAAAAATCCGTATACTAAAGACACACACAAATAAAAAAGCAACCAAGGGAATGGCCCTTTTCCGGCGATCCCCTGCTGCATTAGGATCTTATTTAGCGTATATCAGGTGCCAGACGGGCACCGGGAGGTATCATAACATGAAATATTTCATCGCGTCAGATATTCACGGCTCGGCCTATTATTGCCGCCGTCTTCTCGAAGCTTATCAGCGGGAAGGTGCCGACCGTTTCGTTCTCCTCGGCGACATCCTCTACCACGGACCGCGAAATGATTTGCCGAAAGACTATAATCCGAAAGAAGTCTTTGCCATGCTGAACGGCATAAAGGACTCCATCCTCTGCGTCCGCGGCAACTGCGACAGCGAAGTCGACCAGATGGTCCTCGAATTTCCCATCATGGCTCCTTACGCCATCTTGACGCAGGGAACCCTCGTCGTCTATGCGACCCACGGCGACCACTACAATACGCACCGCCTGCCGCCCCTTCAGAAAGGGGACATCCTCCTTCACGGCCACACCCACCTGCCGGTATGGGAACCCTTCGGCCAGGATAATTACTATCTCAATCCGGGTTCGGCGTCCCTTCCGAAAGACGGCAATCCCCACAGTTATCTCGTCTGGGAAAATCAGACCTTTACTTGGAAGGATATGGACGGCAGGGCCTTTCACGAACTGACCTTATAAGGATCCCGGAAAGGGGCGGAGCCGATCCTGTAAATAGCTTTGGAAGAGGGCGGCTGTCTGCGTTTCTTCCGATACGGGAAAGGCGTACTTGCCGAATTGGCGGACGGCCATGATGCCCATGAGAGAATTGGTAATAAAACACTCATCGAAGGTCCCTATTTCAGCGGGAAAGATGGATTTTTCGATGACGTCATAGCGAGAACAGAGATAGGCGCGGACGATGCCCGGCAAGAGTCCGGCCTCGATGGGCGGCGTATAGAGCTGCCCATTTTTTATGAAGAACAGGTTGCTCACGGCCCCTTCGGTAAGTTCTCCCTTCGTATTGCAGAAAATCGGTTCGTCGATACCCTGTCGGGCAGCCTGCCGTTTGGCCACGATGGAGTCGCCGTAATTAAAGGTCTTATGGCGAACGAAGGGCGAACTTTCATTGCGCCGGATATTCGACAGGGCCAAGACGAATCCCGGACGGGACGCCATGGCTTCGTAGGGATTGGGACGGGACGTGAAGCATAAATTATGGTCGGAAGCGAGGATTTTTAGAACGCCCGTATCATTCCCCTCCTTCGTTAAATACGATTTTAACCGCTCTTTCCAATCGGCAGGCAGGGAGAGGCCCAACCAGTCAAGGGTACGCTGCAGCCGGGCTTCATGGGCTTCGAGCCAGACAGGACGCCCCTCAATGAGGGACAGGGTTTCAAAGGCGCCGAGGCCGAATTGATAGCCGTCATCAAAGGTAAGGTTCATAGTAAAAAGGTTCTCCTTTCAAGGCTGTCAGCAGGGCTTTGGCTTTCTGCCAGATTTCTTCGTACTCAAAATCCCGGTCCGATTCGGCCGTAATGCCGCCGCCGACGCCGATATAGTAGGTATCCCCTTGATGGACGGCCGTGCGGATGACGATATTGAGGTCACAGTTTCCGTCGAGGGAGAGATAGCCGATGGTGCCCGTGTAGAGTTGGCGGCGGCTCGATTCCAGCTCGTCGATGATTTCCATGGCCCGCTTCTTGGGCGCTCCCGTAATGGAACCGCCGGGAAAGAGCGCCTTCAGGGCATCGACGGCAGTCTGGTCCGGGCGAAGGATGCCGGTGACGCTGGCGACTAAGTGGAAGACGGAGGCATAGTCTTCGACGGAAAACAAGGTCGGGACCGTGACGCTGCCGGGCTGGCAGATTTTATGGAGGTCGTTTCGTTCCAGGTCGACGATCATTAAGAGCTCGCTGCGATCTTTTTGAGAGTCTCCCAATTCTTTGCGAAGGGCGGCATCTTCGGCCGCCGTCTTCCCTCGGCGGCGAGTCCCTTTGATGGGCCGCGTTTCAATCCGCCGTCCGTCGATGTGAAGGAGGCGCTCCATGGAGGAACTGATAATCTGATACGAGCCGTATTGCAGGTAAGCTCCAAAGGGCGAGGGATTATCCCGGCGCAGTCGAGAAAAGAGGGTGTACGGCGGGCAGGGGCTGTCGACGGTCAGGGTGCTGGTGAAGTTGGTGACGTAGACGTCGCTGGAGACGAGGTAGGTCATCAACTTTCGAAGGGCCAGGGCGTATTCGTCAGGCGTGCAGTCCGGTTCAATCGAAATGGGATAGGTCTCGGTCAGAGACGGCGCCGTAAAGGTTTCCATTCGCTGGCGGATGAGGGTTTCCATCCGCTTCCAAAGTTCCGGAGCCGCCTCGGTATGGCCATTGGCGATGAACCAAAGGCTGTGATCTTTCAGGTCTTCGATGATAAAAAAATCGTAGAAGACCCATTTCATCTCGGCCAGGGTCGCCTTCGGTGCGTGCCGCGAAATGACGCCTTGGGGCTTCATGCCGTAGTCATAGGTGACGTAGCCGATGGCTCCCGATGTCAGGGGCAAGTCGCTGTAATTCTTCTGGTGATGCCGGGCTAAGTAGGCCTTGAGATAAGCTTCGGCCGTTCCCGGGTGGTACTTGCCGTCGACGCGAAGGCGGCCCTTTTCGACGGACACCGTATGATACGGAACGAGACCGATAATGGCATATTGGCCGAGTTTATTTTCCAGGGAAGAATCGAGAAACGCCGCATCTTTTTCGTCAGCAAAGAGGGAGAAGATCTGACTTGCCGTATAGGGAAGATCCGAACGGCGGATATAGGGTTCAGGCATCGCGTCGACCTCCTATTTCGGCACAGCGGCAAAAGGCTTGGATTAAGTCGCTGCCGTACTCCGATAAGAGGGCTTCAGGGTGAAACTGCAGGCCGAAGAGGGGTCTTTTTTTATGGGACAAGGCCATGACGGCACCGTCGTCACTGACGGCGTCAATCCGATAAGCAGGAGGCAGGCTGCTTTTTTGGACGACCAGGGAATGGTAGCGAGTTACGGAAAAGGTCTTGGGAAGGCCTTTAAATAAGCCCCGCCCGTCGTGATGAATGGCCGTCACCTTGCCGTGCATCGGCCTTTTCCCGCGGATGACAGAAGCACCGGCCGCATAGGCCAGGACCTCCATGCCGAGACAGATGCCGAGGATGGGCGTCGTCTTTTCGAAATCCTGAACGATGGCCAGGGACTGCCAAGCATCGGCCGGCCCCTTGGGACCGGGAGACAGGATGATGCCTTCCGGTTTCATAGCCGCAATTTCTCCAAGGCCGATGGCATCACAAGGCCGGACTTCGACGTCGCGTCCCGTTTCGGCGACCAGGTCGGCCAAATTATAGGTGAATGAATCGTAATTGTCGATGATGAGATACATAATACCTCCTTATATATAAAAATGGATAGCGACGGCATCCCCAAAGGGCACAGTCGTTATCCATAAAGGTCCGTAACCTGCTGATGAGGAAGATTCCTCGTCTTTTAGTATACCATAATCCTGCGTTTTTTTCGAAGTCTTTTTTCGGTATAAAACGGGCTGTACGAAGTCCGCCTTTTCCAGTATACTAGAAGAAAAAAAAACGGAAATGAGGGATATATATGCGAATCTTGCAGGAAACCTTACGGGCAGCCATTGCCCAGGCCTCGCCGGTCATGTTCAATAAAGAAGCAACACTAAAGAAAGTCGTAGCACAAATCGAAGAAGCCGGGCGGAACGGGGCACAGCTCATCGTCTTTCCCGAATCCTTGGTACCGTGCTACCCTTACGGCCTGACTTTCGGCTTTACCGTCGGCAGCCGTTCCGAAGCCGAGCGGGCCGATTGGAAGCGCTACTACGAAGAGTCCGTCGTCGTCAGCCGCGATCTGGAGTCCGTTGCAGCCGCCGCCAAGGCCTTTGGCATCTACGTCAGCTTAGGGATCACCGAACGGGACGAGACGACGTATTCGCTCTACTGCAGCAACGTCATCTTTGGGCCCGACGGCACCTTGAAAGCCCTCCACCGAAAGATAAAACCGACCGGTTCCGAACGTTATATCTGGGCCGATTCTCACGTCCCGTCGACGTATTTTCCTATCGTCCAGACGCCGTGGGGCCCCATGGGATCCCTCATCTGCTGGGAAAATTACATGCCCCTGGCCCGGACGGCCCTCTATCAAAAGGGGGTCAGCCTCTATTTGGCGCCGAATACCAACGACAATCCCGAATGGCAGGACACGATCAAGCACATTGCCATCGAAGGTCACTGCTACATCTTTAACGTCGATCAGTACTTTACTAAGGACATGTATCCCTCCGACCTGGTAGAAAAGGGCGCCGTCGATAAACTGAATGACGCGACCTGCCGCGGCGGCAGCTGCATCATCGATCCCTGTGGTCATTATCTCACCGAGCCCGTTTGGGACAAGGAAGCCCTCATCTATGCCGACCTCGACATGAATCAAGTCGCCCTGCGCCACATGGAATTCGACGCTGCCGGCCACTACAGCCGTCCCGATATCCTCGAACTTATCGTCCACGAATAAGAGAAATCGGGTATCGTAAGCTTTTTCGGCGTAATAAAACACCGTTAAACGGAGTTTATCCTCGTTTAACGGTGTTTTCCATAAGCGCCCTATACACGGCAGCAAGGGAGGCGGAGCATGCCGGTGGGGGCTGAGGGGTTCAGGCAATTTTATTGCCGTTGGCAACCATTTTAAATTGAAGGCCTAATACTTCGGCAGCCCGCTTGCACATGAGCATGCGCTGCATGAAGATTTCAAAGTAATCCATGAGGGAGCAGATTGATTCATCCAACTCGATTTCCAGGCGGATGACGTTCTTGTGACGGTCGATGTGAAGTTTAGACGATAAGGCGGCATAATTGACCCGGTCGTGTTTATCGAAGGTTTCGGGAACCTTATTGCGTACACGGTTGCGGCGAACATCGCTCTTGTCTGCCAGGATGACGGCTGCCGAAATGGGGTCAAAGGCGACGCCGCTTCGTTCATCGTGCTGACCGATGGCCGATATGATGGCGGCAATGTCTTCCGGCGGAGCGCCCCAGTCGCGAAGGAACTGGAAGGCCATGAGGGCTCCCGTATGGGCATGGTCGACGCGGTTGATGCTATTGCCGATGTCGTGCATATAGCCGGCAATCCGGGCCAGCTCGACGGTATGCTCATCGTAGCCCAGCTTCTTTAAGATGCGTCCGGCCGTGACGGCGACTTTGGCCGTGTGTTTCTGTGAATGGTCCGAATAACCCAGGGCATCGAGAACTTTATTGCCCTGTTCCAAATAGATGCTCAATTCTTTGGCATGGGTGATATTTTCATAGGTCAGCTTTTTCATTGAATCATTCCTTTGCTCATTCTTGTCTTATCTTTTAGCATACCAAAGGACTGTATATATTGCGTAAAAATTGGATAAAAAGTCGGCCTTATTTTGAAAAAGTTTATTTTTATCGATTTTCTTTGTGAAGATCCGTCAGTAGGCGTATAATAAAAGTATATTTGAAAGGGGGATTATATATGAACGAAGTTATGAAAGCACTCTTAGAACGGCGCAGCATCCGTCAGTACGAGGACAAAGCCGTTCCTGCCGAACTCATTGAACAAATCGTCGAAGCCGGCCTCTATGCGCCGTCCAGCATGGGCAAGCAGAATTCAAAGATCGTCGTCATCACCAACAAAGAACTGATTCATGAATTATCCGTCGTGAACAACGAAATCGGCGGCTGGCCTGAAGGAAACGATCCCTTCTATGGCGCTCCCGTCGTCCTCCTGGTACTGGGCTACAACGGCATGGGCAAGGAAAAATACGACGGCAGCGTCGTCATGGAAAACCTCATGCTGGCCGCTCACTCACTGGGACTTGGCAGCTGCTGGATCCACCGGGCCAAAGAAGAAATGGAAACGCCCTTAGGAAAGAAAATCTTCGAAAAAATAGGCCTCTCGGCAGACGAATGGGAAGGCATCGGCAACTGCACCGTCGGCTATCCCAAAGGAGAAGCCCCGAAAGCGGCTGCCCGGAAAGAAGATCGGGTCTACCATATTGACTGATGTAGCAAGAATGATTTGAGGCATACAAAAAGGAAAGCGATACATGACTCGCTTTCCTTTTTTGTCTGTTTATAAGTGATTTCAAACTTGATAGCCGGCAGTGGCGGCCTGCCATTTCCGTGTAAAACTTGAAGTTATGAGCTTTCTTTGTTACACTAGAATACATGAGATAGTTCGATGTATTCGGTTTTCCTCACGAAAGTGAGGTGATCAGCATGAGTGTCTATGAGGCATTGTCGTTGATGATTGCTTTTGCAACCTTAATCGTGCTGGTTATTTCAGCTCATTAATTCTAATTTGTAACTGAAAAAAACCGCATACCTGACGGTACACGGCCTTCTTCAAAGTATAAAAGATCGAGGAGAGCCGATGCACCACCATCGGACTATCTCTGTTTTATTTTAGCACAGGTGTTGGAAAAAAGAAAGAAATACTTCAGCATGCAATACGAAAGTGGTTGTGACGCGCTTCAATGACACATTTCTTCAATATACTTTTTAATTCCTTCCGGAGATGAAAAATCGTATAGAATCTCTTTTTCAAGATAATAGTCGCGAATGCTCTGTTTAGAAATCAGTTCATTAGAGGGAATACCGTCGCCATATCCCTTTCGTGCATCCTGCCAAGGGGCCTCCTGATGGGTTATCCGCTCGAGCGGCTTACCGGTGTATTCACCAAAAGTATTGGCAACTAATTCGACGATGTGACGTTCCTGTACCGTGAGTTTGTCGTCAGTTCCCTCGAAAATAACGAATCGAGGGTCTTCAATAGGATTATATCGAAATTGTTTAAACAAGGTGTAGATTTCCGGATAGACCGGGCCGTGGGTCCAAGCCTGACAATCTTCCGGGAAAATCGGGGTATTGTGATTGGCGTAAGAAATGCCCTGAACAAAATACAACAACTTCTGCAGCATAAGCGGTGTAATTTCCGTTAATTGCTCAAACAAGCAGTAAATGACACCTAGGATTTTATCGGATACAGCAAATAAATCTTCGAGCTCTTCAGCAGCCTTTATTGCTTTGTTATATGCAGCCGGCGTGATTTTATCTCGATTTTCGTAAAGCATTTTTTTCATAAATCGGGGTGAAATCAAGGCATTGCGGATAATATCCGAATACTCTTTTGAAGGAATTTGACCGGAAAGATAGCGTGTAATCGTAACTTCACCGAATCCTAGTGCAAGGGATAAAGGGCCTTGGCCCATTTTATAAATAGCCATAAGCCGCTTTATATCATGAACGGATACGATATTTTCGTAAGTACGATACTGAGTGTCCATTTCCTGTACATTTTTATCGATTAATCCGGGGGGACTCATGAAGCTGCCGCATTCATCGCATACAGCCGTAGTGAGGGTAAATGTATAATCCTTATCCTTAATATTTTTGACAATAGTCTGCTTTTCCAACGTATAGGGCGTCTCTTTACGGCAGGTCGTGCAAAAATCGATCCGCCTTTTTTCTGACATCATAATCACTCCTTCTTGGGATTATTTAAAATGGTAGCGTAGGGGATACTTCTGTTCATGTATTGAAATAACAATAACGTAGTTCCGTTCAAGCTTATTCAATTTTATATACAGAGAAACTTTTTTATATCCATTGCCAATTTTTTCAAGTAATTCCACGTCTTTGCCGAATATATATAGTTTCTCGTGCTCATACCCCTTCTTTGAGTTTTTCCGTACTTCTGAAAAATCAATTACTGTAAGATCTAACAAAATATCTTTGACATCTTCCTCATCAATCACGTAATTAAAGAAGAGATTAAGATTATCTTTCCGATTGGGATTTAGTTCAATTCGATAACGGTTTTGCTCAACAGCACACTTCACTTCTTTTAAATAAACTTCAATATCATTTCGTCGTATATCCATCTATATCTCCTTGAAATGATATGATTTTTTATTTTTCCTATCATCATTATACTATAAGGCCTGCGTATTTGCAATTGCTGGGAATTAAATCTATTTATATTTGTACTGATCGATGATACCAGAATTATTTTTACCTTGATATTCCGATAATATTTAATTATCGGAAAAGTAAGCAAAATTCACGATTCATAGATTTCTTGCCGCCGTCTTTTCCGCCATCATTTTATAAAATGGCATCGAGCTTTTTCATGGCTTCTTTATTGCGTTTATCCGTAATCGTATCGTAGATGTTGGCCGTCGTGGCAATGGAGGAATGGCCCAGGCGTTTCGACACGTAGTCGAGTTCGATGTTATTTTCCAGCATCATCGTGGCGTGGGTATGGCGGAAGGAATGGAAGCTGCCGTTGTGAAACTCTTTTTTGCACCACATGTTGAAGTAGCGCATGTCGTTGCTGGTCATGGATCGGCCGTCCTGACGGGTACAGACGAAGTCGTTTTCCTGATAGTCGCTGCCGTAGAGACGGCGATTCCTTACCTGCTGCTCCTTATGACGGACGAGGGCCTTGTATAAGGTTTCATTAAAGGGAATAGTCCGCATAGACGACTTCGTCTTCGGCGTCGCCTTGCAGACCGGCGTTCCCGTCTTGTCGTATAAGGTACTGTCCACAGATATAGTTCGGTTTTCCATGTCGATATGGGACCACTGCAGGGCTAAACATTCGCCGACGCGAAGGCCTGTACAGTAGGCAATCATACAGGGCGCGTAATATTTATGCCCCAAAGGGAAAGTCTGAAAGATATGGTCGAGTTGGTGGCGCGAGAAGATGAAGGGCTTTTTCCGAGGAATGTCGAACTTCGGCATCTTGACGTTGGCCATGGGATTACTGTCGATATACTGGCGGTTCGATACGGCCCAGCGCATGCCGTCGTTAAAGACCGTGAAAATCGTTTTGACCGTCGAGCGGGAATAGCCTTTTTGTTTCAGCAGATTGAGCCAATCCTGGATTTCCGCCGTCGTCAATTCGCTCAGTTCATATCCGCCAAAACGGGCACCAATATGCCATTTGATGACGCCTTTATAGGCATCGTACGTGTTGGGACCGAGGTTGATTTCCACATCTTTTTCCAGCCATTCCAAAAAGAAAGGCATGACTTCCACTGCCGGTTCCGCATCTTGTTCCGAGTCATCGAGGGCGGCCATGGCCTGGCGATAGGCTTTGGCGGCCTGGGCGTACGTCGTGCCTCCGACTCGTTCGACTCGTTTGCGGCCCGCACCGTCTGCTGCCGGATATTCGATTGTATAATACCATTTCTTGCCGCGCTTACGAAGATACACGCCGCACCGCCTCCTTTATTTGTATTGTACAATAATAACCGGGGAGACGCAACAAATGTTCTCATATTATTTGCCGATATAAGGAAAGATAATTTTCCTTCACATGTAATCTGTCGTCAAAGAAGATAAAACAGCTTAAAAGGGAAAATAGGCCCTGTTTATGGCAAAACAGGCTTTAACGAAAACAAATGTTCTTCCATGGGCTTGAGAGGCTCGCTAAACATATGTTCTAAATACAAAAAGTACGATCTGTAGTACAATACATAATGAATCTATCGTTCCCTGGGGAACAGAAAGGGCGAGATATGCCGCACTTGATTACCACCTATACGGGAAGACACTTTGACATCACCAATATGGATCCCGATGCCATTTGCATCGAAGACATCGCCCATGCCTTGTCCCTGATTTGCCGCGGCAACGGTCATGTGAAGACCTTTTATTCCGTCGGCCAGCACTGCCTGCAGTGCGCTTACGAAGCTGAGGCCCGCGGACTGTCACGACGCCTAATCCTGGCAGCTCTCCTGCATGACAGCACCGAGTGCTACATGTCCGACGTCCCGCGGCCCTTGAAGGATGTCATGAACGGTTACCGGGACACGGAAGAACGGCTGCTGCAGCTCATTTATAAAAAATATCTTCATACGCCTTTGGATGAAGAAGAAACAAGGATCCTCAAAGGCATCGATAACGACTTCCTGTGGTACGACCTGACCTACTTGCTGGACGATAAACCGGAGGGGCAAGCCCCGGCCGTTCGCATCATGCCGGACTATGCCTTCCGGCCCTTTGCCGACGTCGAGAAAGACTACCTGACCTTGTTCCGCCGCTATACACAAGATATTTCGAAAGGAGACTGAAACCTTATGAACATACAAATCTTCGGCACGACGAAGTGTTTCGATACAAAAAAAGCCCTGCGCTACTTTAAAGAACGGAAGATTCCCGTCCAATTCGTCAACCTGAAGGAAAAGGGCCTGAGCAAGGGCGAATATAATAAAGTCAAACAAGCCGTAGGCGGCCTCGATGCCATGATCGATACCAACTGTAAGGACAAAGATACCTTAGCCCTGATCCAGTACGCCGTAGACAGCGAAAAAGACGCCAAAATCCTAGAAAATCAGCAAGTCTTAAAAACACCCATCGTAAGAAACGGAGCCAAAGCCACTGTCGGCTACACGCCGGATGTTTGGAAGACCTGGGAAGATTGATAGTCCCGATATTATTTTCATAGTCTCAAGAGATAATTTTTATATTCTCAATATTATTATCAATAAAGTGGGAAGTAAAAAGACATATCTTGAAATCGACAGCTCAATGGATGCTTTTCCCGGTATGACGCGATATCAGCCGGTTTATACCATAGCAGCCATCCATGACAAGCCATAAATCGTCATATACAGCTTAATACAGATTTAACCGGCCAGAATTCAGCCCATAGATCCATAAGCCTTACATACGGATATCTGAATCAGCCGGACATCTGTCTGTATAGACTTATATAAGCCCGTACAGACCTATAAGGATGACGCCGTATCCGGTACAAGTCATAAGGAGAATAAAACCATGAGGGAGAATCCGGGAAGGTGCGGAGAAAAAAAGTTGTTGCATGATATATAAAAAAAGTTGTTGCATGATATATAATGTATCATTGATATAAAACCGAGTTTCAGAGCCGGCCGGATACCGGGGTAGGAAAAAACGCCCGATTACTTCCGATAACGTTAAATTATCGTAAGTAATGTAATAGTGAAAAATCAGGCCATTTCAGCCACATCTCATACGCCGCATATCTAAGCCATTTATGCCTCGTTGTCCATTTTAAGTGTGATCATATAATAAGTTCGGTTCCCCAGTGTTTGGATTCAATATGGGAAGTTTTGTGGGAAGTTTGGAAAAAATTGTGGGAAGCCAAAAACACCGTTACAGTCTGGGCTGCGGCGGTGTTTTTCATATCATCTACGAATACCATTGTCTAACGATATACATCACACGGTCTTCTCTAATCTTTCAAATAGTTTCCTGTTTTTCAATGATTAAGTTATCATTTACATTTTTTCAGAAAGGCACCTATACTGATACTAGAACCAATACAGCGTCTCCATTAAAGCGTCATAATCGGCCTTAGCCAAAATAACGACATCATCGGCAGCGTCCTTGCCGGCAGCTATAACAGGAATGTTACTCTCGTTAACTTCCTTAACGATCTTGAAGAAATCTCTTCTTGCGTCCTTTTGACTCATAATTTTCATGTCCATCACCTCTGTGATTACATACTTTTACAGAATCAAGCTAGAGCGTTTCTGCAGCCGGAATTATATCCTCCAACTGCAGTTCATCGCGGACTCGCTTATAATCATCTTTCGCTTTTTGATATCCTGCACTAACAGCACTGCCCAGCCAAGTTAAGGCATCTAATTTCGACGGCTCAACACCTTCTCCATACAGGTACATCATCCCTATTTGATACATGGCATAGGGATTATTTTGCGCAGCCGCCAATTTATAATACTGGAAAGCTTTTTTATAATCTGCCCCAGACAGGCCTTTTCCTTCATAATACATATCAGCAACCTTACGTGATGCCTTGACCATACCTATTTTTGCAGCCAACTCAAAATACTTATAGGCATTTTTCCACCTCTGTTTCCGATACGCCTTCATAGCTAAATTCCACAAATTAGTGCCTCGGCCACTTTCGTTTTTCGTTGGTGGAATGATACGAGGCGGTTCTACGATGCGGACCGCTGGTTGATTGATTAGTTTTCTCACATACTTTACCCGCTTCAGGGCTCCCGGTTCATTGACGGCCACTCCTCTTTTATACCATGACAAGGCTTTTTTCAGATTTTTCTCTACACCCAGTCCATTTTCATATAAATTTCCTACAGCGACGGCTCCATATTTTTCCCCCGTAAAAAAAGCCGATTTATACCATCTCATGGCTTGAGCATAATTTTTTTCGACGCCTTTCCCAAATTCATAATATTGACCGACTTGATACATGGCTTGAATGTTGCCATGGTCCGCTTCCCATAAGGCACGTTCGAAGGCGTCTTTGTTTTTAGAATTTATGGCATCGGCCCTTGCCACCTCGGCTGCTGTAAGTGCCCTTATAGCCGGCTGAGACTGATGAATTTCATCACCTTGAATTAGCGTAATCTTCATCGAACCTATTTGGGCGTTCATTTTATACACAAACCATCCGTGAGCATGATCATATTGCTTATTTCCAGATCCCGTCAAGAGATTTTCCCAACCAGCATCTTCTCTGTATTTGCTGGCCGCTTTCTTCAAGATGGTGTTTGCCGCTGCTACCGTACATTGATAGTGTCTTATTTTTACACGAGTTTCTCCATCTGGATAGGTAAATACTTTTTTCAAAGTAAAATCATACTTGGGTTTTGGTGAAGAAGTCTTTTCTTTTAGGGAAGCAGTATTCCCTTGTTTGTCTTTCCACAAATCACATCGTCGGCTGCAGCTGCTCCTATGTTTTGCAGACTGGGGATTACAACATACTTTTTTCACGTCACTATAAAAGGTACATCTTTTATACGAACCCGTATAATATGTAGAATGAACATTCGCTACCGGGTGCAGAATACCTTTGTGAACCTTATGCGTCATAACAGTCACCTAATTTCAGAACACACGCAGGCTAAAATGTGTCAACGTCCTTCAGCAGCGACATCGACAATTTGGGCGAAAGTAGGTCGTGCTAACTTCAAATTGTCATACCTAAGGGAATATCCTAAATCAAGAATATGGAGAGACAGCTTGCACCGTTTTATAAGTCAATTTAGAACCGATAGAAATCATCTGTAAAATTGGGAATATTCCTGCCATATACATACCCGTAATGGCTACCATTGCCATAAAATCTTTTATGATACACCAAATAGAAGGCCATTTCTCCTGCAGGCAATACTACACTGGTTGTCGCCATGGATCCTGCCGGATCAATATACTGCCAATCCGAATTGCCGTATTTATCATAATACATTTGTTTCAAGTCGGTATTATAAAAGAACCGCTTCGGTAAAACCTTAGTAATCTCCGTAGAGCCCTTAAAAACATCAGGCACTAAATAAATTTTTGCTGCAATGATATGCTGCGGCGGCTCATTTTTCTCTACCCGTATCGAACTTCTATCCAAATACACACCAATCCCCTTACTAACCTCAACGCAGAGAATATTCTTATCTCCGCCAAGGAACCTGGGAATCCCGTAAAAATACCCCTGTGTACTGAATGGAGGTACTTTAGTGGCGAAAACCGTACTTTCTGTGAAAAACATGCAGCAAAAACAGACCAGCAATAAAATGATTTTCTTCATCATTCCCTACACCCGCCTTTTCACGCATCATCGGATAACCTCACTTAAATAACCCATTAAAACTTTTATTTCCCTCAAAGAACTCATTCAGCTGATTTCCCCAAGTGATACAATGGGCTTTGTAGTAATCCCAAGCGATTCCCAGCAGCTCAAGAGCTCTATCGGTTGTAACTCCGGCAGAAAACCACTCATAGAGAAAATGTGCGATATAAATATCAACGCCGACGACGATCGGCAGCAACAGATAAAAGTACTGATTTCGTCTGAATACAAAGCGATTGGCAGAAAACAACAGACACGCCGCTAATATCGGGATCACGAAAAACAGGACCGCCAAAAGCAAATGAATGGCAATCATCATCACCAGCATCGTAATGGCATTTTCAAATAACGTCGACAATTTAATATAAGCAATCACAACACCTACTAAAACACCGACTAACAAGGCGGCACCTGCAATCGTTCCTAAGAATTTTCCGATCCATTCTTTCAATTCGATGGCAGGATAGCTCAAATAATAGTAGATAAAGACGCATATATTCCATAAGGTATATGCCGTCACACCCAAATTAATGAGATTCAAGATGCCGCCGAAAAAGTAATTGAAGGCCATATTTAAGATACCGATGATGATTTCATCCTTTTGCCCTAAATAATTGACAATCACGTAATCAAGGGCAAAATCCCACAACCAGTTCAAACAAAACACGCCAACAATAATAGCCGCATTTATTAATAATTCGTGAAAATGCTCCTTAGTCTCCCTCCACATAAACAGCAGCACTCCTTCTTTCAATAAGCGCACGTTTTATTCAACATGGGAAGTCATTATCTCACATCTTGATTAGAAATAGCTTTTCAGCCGGAATTATGTCCTCCAGCTGCAGTTCATTATCCACTCGTTCATAATCAGCTTCAGCGTGTTTGTAACCGGCCTCAACGGCAGCGCCCAACCAGGCCAAGGCATCCAATTTCGACGGCTCAACGCCTTCTCCATAGAGGTACATCATTCCTAATCGATACATGGAATAGGACGCTCCCTTTGCAGCCGCCAATTTATAATACTGAAACGCTTTTTTATAATCCGCCTCTGGAAGCCCGACACCTTCATAATACATATCCGCCAGCTTGCGAAATACTTTGGCCTTACCCGTTTTAGCAGCCCGCTTAAAGTATCGGTAAGCTTCCTGCCACTGTTCTTGGCAATACGCATAGTTGCCCAAAACCCACGGATCCGTACTGCGTATCGCCATCTCTTTCGCTTCCTTTGGCGGCGAAGCAATAGGGGTCTCCATGGGTACATATTCTTCCTTCGATTCTTTTGGAGGCGAAGTGATTGGTATCTCTGTAATGGGTGCACCTTCCTCTTTCATTTCTTTCGGCGGTGAAACGACCGGAGGTTGTACGGCTGTATCTGACTCCAGAGAAACAGGCTTCTCCTGCATCGCTGCGTCTTTTTGAATTCCCGATTCATTGACAATCATTGATTCCGGTGAAAGAGCTGAAACGGGCATACTTGTACTTTCTTTTGGAGAAACGGCTTCCTTCAGCGGCTCGCCACCGTCTTGAAGTTCCGGTTCATTGGCAAGATTTTTCGCCAGTAACATGGCAGGAGTTTTTTTCGTCTTACTGATTTGCGATAAAAGTAATTTTTTCAGCTTTTCCGCTCTTGTTTGCGCTCCCGGTTCATTGACAGCTGCCCCTTTTTCATACCATTCCAAGGCCTTCGGAAAATCTTTCTTCGTCCCAAGTCCTTCTTCATATAACCGTCCTACAGCGACAGCTCCATACTGTTTCCCCAAGCGAAAAGAATCTTTATACCATTTTCTGGCTTGAATATAGTCTTTTGGGACCCCGATTCCCGCCTCGTAATATTGGGCAACTTGGAACATGGAACTCACATTATGACGCTGTGCTTCTCTTAAAATACGTCCAAATAACGCTCTCTCAGAAAGCACAGCTTGTGCTTTCTCAATAAAATCATCGCCAAGATAATATTTTTCCACATTCTCAGGACTCTTATCCTCCGTATAATCCGAACACTGAGATGTGCTGATACATTCCCCATTTCCAAATCCACATTTGTTTTGACTGCCACGACCATAATGCAAACACTTACGCTTATCTCTGCGCTCTTCACCATCTTTTAAGCGAACTAAATCCACTGTAGAATCTGTTCCCTGTTTCCATCCAGATGACCGTTTTTTACCCAAGGATTATCCCACCATTTCAAAACGCACAAAAAAGTGTATTATATATTACATATTCGACACAAAAGAGGGAATTCCTGCTAACAAAAAACAGGACCTCACTAATTGAAGCCCTGTCGGTCTTATTTTATTTCCTTTTCATCCTCATGCCGTATAATTAAAGTAGAAGAAGTACCGATTTCTCCGCTGCGACGAGTAAGAGTAGGCGCAGCGGCAGTAGCCGCAGATGAGTCGTAACCCTCACTGCGAGCACTAACCGGTGCTTCTTTTTTTTGTCATCACAAAGAAGTCGATTCATTCTATACAACCTTTGAAGGCTGTTTACACATCATACTCTTCCGTGTTAAAAGTATCCCGCATAAGCTCACCTGCATCTATTCACGTACGATAACTAAACATAGAGCCCTTCGTTTCATCCATAAAGCAGCTGTGCTTAACGGCTCTTTTTTATGTCTTTCCAATCAATGGTATCGATTCATAAAACTTTCATCTCATTTGTCAATCCTACCCGACAAATACATCTTGCCAAATTCATCGATGAGGCCGTGAAATTCTTGAGCTTCTTCCAGGGTAAAGCCTTCTTTTTCTAAGTCGATCTTATGGTGAAGCCCTTTATAATGGGGATAATCTTCACCCTTCAAGCGACCAAAGAATCGTCTGGCGTATGCATCACTCACAAAGACAACTCGATCGAATACGTAAAGCAGAAGGCAATCTGCTGTCTCTTCTCCGATTCCGTGAAGTTTGAGTAAGACATTACGAAGTTCTTTCGTCTCTGAAAAAGCGGTATTGACCAGTCGGGGATCATCTTCATAATTTTCATACCAATTAAAAAATTCATAAATCCCCTTTGACTTATTGCGATAGAATCCAGAAGGTCTTATCATTTCTGCCAGTGTATCTCTGCTTAGTTTTCTAATAGCCTTGGTGAAAAATGGGTGGCTTCTTTTACATTATGAAGAGATTTTTTGACATTGTTCCATTGCCGTCATAGCTGCTGTCGTTATTTGCAATCGCATGCATTTGTTCCCCCGATGGCTTTGTCAGCATACATCTCACCGCTGATATAATTGTACCCCATATCGGTATAAAAAATATATCGTCCCTTTGTAAAAGCAAGATATGTAAAGTCTGCACTTGCCATTAAAACGTGTCGAAGTCATCCCATATCACGACGCCCCAATACCCGTCTATATTGATTGAAAATAATTTTTCGTCTATACTTAGGTGTGAAGACGATATGATATTTGCACAGCCATTTCGTATGTGCTAAGTCATCGGCTTTCTTCGCCATATCAATCACCTTTCCTTTTATGTAATAGTGGCTTGGACACCTCTATTATACGGGAAAGGTGATTTTTTAGTATAACTATTGGCACTCACCCGCATAGCGGGTGGGTTATTGTTTCGCAGGCGTTGCCTGCTCAACAGTGTAAAACCCATACAAAAAAAAGGACTTCCCGCAGAAAGTCCTAGATGCGTTTAGATAGTATTCGTCTTTTCTCGAACAAATTGTATAAAAGTTTTTAAATCTAAAATAGAGTCTTGAAATTTCCGTGGATAGCTTTTGATATACGGCTTGGGAACGACAAGGACAACGTGTTCGCTCTGCATTTCCTGCAGTTGCTGTTCACTATTTCCCTGTTGCAGAGTACACAAATATTTGACTTCGACCCGGTCTGCTTCCGTTACAACCTGACGCCAGCGATCTTTGCAGGTTGTCTTAGCTCCCAATACGATTAGCTTACGAGCATCATACGATGAATCGTGATAGGCTTCTTTTCCTGGGAATACGAAATCTGGTTTTTTGTTCTGTTCAGTTCGTACCTGTTCATCAAAAACAAGTTGATTTTCCCGGAATAGATAAGATAAATGATGTTCCAGTGATTTCCCAGCACGACTTTTGCGTCGATTCAAAACAGAATTAGCCGTGTCAATAAAATCCTGCATGGTCGGAAAGCCATGTTTAATATAATTGCCAAAGAACTTGTCTTCAATAGCCAAAAACAATTCATATTCCATATTTACCCAGCCAAGAAGCTGCTCATCCGGTTTTTCTATAATATTTTCCCGATGGTCGTATACAGCTTCATAAATTTTGCGTGCCTCGAGAGACATAACATCCGACACCGGAAAAGCTGTTAAGGGGTCGATAAACTTTGTCAGAATATTAAGTTTTTGAATTTCTTTTGACGGGCCCGTTGTAATCAGCGCATTCGTTTCTGTCGGACTCATGCCGTAATACGCAAGGAAGTCATCGATATCGTCTTCTGTTGAGAGGACATAGGCAGAATAGTCAACATCATTCCATTGTATCAGAACAAATAAATCACCCGTATGGTCATGCGTCAAAAAAGGAAAGCCCCGGCCAAAGCTGGTAATACGGTACTCATTGCGGGAGCCCTTACCATAATATGTAAAAACGCTTTCCGTTACGAAATCATCCTGCCATTTAATTTTAACAATCTTCTTTTTATTTTCACCGCGAATACCTGGCGTATCGAACAGGATAGGTGCTGCATTTTTAGCAATATAAATGCCGGACTGATGGCCGCCTGTAAGGCCTGTGTCGTTAGCAGACAGAAACTTACAAAACGCTTTATCCCCTTTATTGACAGCATTAATTGCCTGCTGGCTGTAAGACAATATCTCCATGATTTTCATCCCCCTGCTCTGCCTTTTGATCCAGTTCTTCTACTTTGTCCACCAGTTCCCCCGCTATCGCTGTAACCAGTGGCACAACGACAGAATTGCCGAACTGCTTATAAGCTCTGGTATCGGATACGGTGATTTTAAAACTATCCGGATAGCCTTGCAATCTGGCACATTCTCTGGGCGTCAGACGGCGTGGGTTCTTTCCCTCACCCTGACTAATCAGGATTTCTGAACCATCCTTATAATATCTGGCACTCAACGTCCGGGTCACGCCATCAAGGTCGGGAATGCCATAACCAAATCCATTGCCTTTTGCTTTATGCTTGGCCGCGTAATTCTTCAGATACGCCCATAGCTTATCAGATAAGGTATATTTTTCATCCGGATGGTCCTCAAGGATGTCACGCAGAACCGGTTTTTTCGATGCTTTTTGGTCTTCAATATCAAACGTAAAATCATAAAAATTGCCATATCGTCTCCGGTCAAAACCGACGATAAAAATACGCTCCCTGTGCTGCGGTACAAATCCCTTTCCATCAATGATACGCGGGAATATTTCATAGTCCAGTTGATTCAATGACTCCTGAATGACCCTCCAAGTATTACCATGGTCATGGCTTTTGAGGTTCTTTACATTTTCCAGCAAAAATGCTTTCGGCCGTTTGGCTTCCAAAATCCGACAAACATCAAAGAATAACGTTCCCTGCGTCTTATCCTGAAAGCCAGTAGCCCGACCGAGGCTGTTTTTTTTGGAAACGCCGGCAATGCTGAATGGCTGACAGGGAAATCCGGCAACCAGTACATCATGATCAGGAATATCTTGGGCTCTGATTTTGGTGATATCTCCCTGCGGTAGCACGTCAAAATTATCAAAATAAGTTTTTTGTGCATATTTATCCCACTCACTGGAAAAGACACAAACACCCTCCTGACGTTCGAAGGCAATTCGCATACCACCAATACCGGCAAACAAATCAATAAAGGTAAACCGGCCTGACCGATTTTCCGGTTGTTCACTACGAGCCATCATCGAAATTAGGGATTCCGTCAGAATATACTGAACACTTTTCTTTTCGCCCTTGGCAAATTCTTTGAGTTTGTTATATAAATGTTCGTCTAATTTGAAGTTTATTTGTTTACTCTGCTGTTTCATCGTATTCCCTCAGTTCATTGCTAGGACAAATAATATATCGTATTATTCCCTATATTATACAACACCCGAACATATGTGTCAATCGAAATTTGGATACAGACAACGTCAAGAAGTTGTGAGCGTTTTTTTTTGTACTGTCAAATATTTTTCGCAAATGTCTGAATCTCGACGTAAGTAAAATCAGTCAAGAAGATTATCTACATCAAATTCGTAGAGGTGATTCATATCCGTGTACTTCTTTGAGCCCTACCGGACATGGCGAAGCCGGGCGCATACCATCATCGGTGCACTTTCACCGTCCGGGAATGTGCCAACGACACACGTACATTGATCGTCTTTTCGATGCTCTGCTTCACCAAGTCCTTTAACTCGGTTTTGATTACTTGCCTGTTTAATTGGATAATGTTGTCAGGCATGAATCTCGTCTCTTTTGTGAGTTTTGTTTGGCGACTTAATTTTAACAAATGGGGAGATTTATGTCTTTTTTATTTTGCGAAAAATATTATACCTTACCACCAAACCAACCGCCATGGAAATGGCACGGCCATGTTTTACGTCAAACGTTACCAATTGCTTCCAGAAAAAAATTAAACACCTTTTGCCGCATCGTAGTGAGTCACGATGCGGCTTTTTTGCATTAAGGTAAAGTAATGCCAGCTATTTCCTATTTATTATCCGAATACCGTAAGGACCAATCGCCCCTATAAAAGAAATAACTAAAAATATGATAGTGTTCGAAATAAATTGAGTAACTTCCACCAAACACCAAAATGCTACAACAAAAACAGATATGATTTTAGGTGCAAATACATTGAATCTTTGAAACCACATCGATATGGCAATGGTTTCAAAGACAATATCACATGAATACTGTAAGACAAGTAACAATGATTTAGTAAAGATATTATCACAGTATATATAATTAATATACATTACTACAAATGATAAAACACCGCATAGTATTGCAACGAGAATCTCCACCAGATACGATTTTATACCTATCTGCTTAAATATGCTCCATCTACTGTTTTTATAAGTTGCAACCACCAAGATTATGATTGTCACAAAGAAAGTAATTCCCCAAGATAATTCTTTCATAGATACATTAATCATTTTCTTCACTTTTCTTAAAAATTTTTCATTACATTATCGGTAGATAGCAGTTCACAGTCTAAGGATTGATTTATCTTTTATAAATAAACCACTCCTTTAAAATAAGGGCAAATAAAACAATAATTATATATTTTACTATATTTTTTGTTGTATTCATTATTTTTTTATATTTTCTTTCATCATTTTGGTATTTTGCTAAAATGGCATCGCTATAAATCACAAGAGAATATCCGATGATAGTTGACATCAATAACCATATTGCATATTTTACTGCATAGTAAAAAGAATATACACATCCGAACAATGAAATCAAAGTTATAAAAATCCCTGAAAAGAAAGGAATGCTGTACTGATAAACACCCAACATTTTTTTATCAAAGTTTTCCTGTAAGTCTTTTTTTAAAGCGTATAAAACGCAAAGTGAAAATCCGCTGATTACAAGTAATTCTTTGAACTCATGAATAGAAATCATATACTGCCTCGCTTATTAAATTTCTCTTTTTCTGCAGCACTTTTGCCTGTTGCAATATTATCTCCTGTATTTTCTATATATCGATAATTTAACTAATTAATAGAATTCATTAGCATAAACAGTTATAAGCAAAAATATGCTCATCATATTATTCTGAGCATTACTGGCTGCTCAATTTTATCAATGCCGTTTATCCCTTTTCCCCATATGAATCCAGTTTTTTCCCGGTAAGTATGGAAACGTAAATTTAAAAAGAATGGATCTTCTGTAACTGATAAATATAGACAAAATTTTCTATTCGGAAAATCTTCTTTTAACTTATTTCCCCATACTTCCAATACATTCATAGCAATTGACAACATATTTTTTTGTCCTTCCTTGCTGCATATTTCTTTGGAATAAAAATCATTTACAGATAAATCATTAATACACCATTCATAGCCCGTTTTATCTTTATGAAACTTTAAAATTCTCTCCCAATCAGAAGCTGAAAAATGTTTCATCTTTTTTAAATCGTTTTTATTCCGAAGAATAAAAATACAATCATTTATCTCATAAAACTCTCTATGAATTAATGGATATAACGGTGAATTTTGTTCTACTATCATTGGATATCCAAATTCAAAGCTATATAGCCATTTATTCATTTTATCATTATAAGCATACACATTATCACGCTCCTAACTAATATTTGGCTCTTTCAATTCTGCGAAGTAGTTGAGCGAATGATTGAATGAACATGATATTTTTCCAAGTGTTTACTTAAAGAGCAGCCGCTCACGATCTAAGGGACGGTGCACATTTTCTAAATAACCCACTCCTTCAAAATAAGTACAACTAAAAGGATAATGCTGTATTTAATCAAATCTTTTGCATCTCCCATGATCTCTTTAGATTTTTCCTCTTTATATTCATATTTAGCCAAGATACCGCTTCCATAAGCCATAATAGCTATTCCCAAAAACATCAAAACCATCAGCCATAGTGCGTAATCAATAAAATAATAAAAGGAGAAAATAAGCCCAGGCAATGCGATTCCTAAAATAAAACATCCTCCAATAAAGGGGACACTGTATTGATAACGATGTAAAAATTCTTTTCGAAAATCTTCACGCACTCGCTTGAACAGTCCCCATCCCAAATATATTACTAATCCGAAAATGATTAGTCCGTCTTTTATATCATGAATTGAAATCATTGATATTGCCTCATTAATTTAATTGATTAGACAGTATTTAATAATCAATACAATAAACATAATAGCATCATATATAGCCAGTTTTTTAGTGCTACAAAGCAATTTCTGATATTCTTCTTTTTTGTGCTCGCATTGAGCTAAAACACTTTCACTATAAAAGAGCAATGTAAATCCTACACAGCCTATCACAAATAACCAAATCGAATATCGTTTAGCATAATAAGAAGAAAGTACCAATCCAATTAAACTTATGTATAGTATAACGCCCCCTGTAATAAGAGAAAGGCTATATCTATAAATACGCAAAAACTCTCTTCGAAAAATTCTATGAATAATATAAAAGCCTCCGTAGGAAAACACTAATACTATTCCAATTGTAACAAGAACCCCTTTTATATCGTGAATTGAAATCATGTAGATTACCTCATTCTTGTTTGTCTATCTCTACGTTTCTCTTTCTATATAAAGGTTTACGCTAATAGACAAGTATCCCTGCACTCATTCCGACAGCAGGACTATCTAAACTTCATTGACATAGATTCCAGCAGCCTGCGTTGTTACACTAGCATAGGTGCTCCCCATTGCCTCTTACGGTACAAATCATTCCCACTTGTTGCACTAGGCGGCAACGGGAAATAGTCATCGATGTTCACCGTTGTGTTGTCCATTATTAGGGTAAAGTTCTGATCTGGTAGCAGCACTAGGCTTGGTAATCCAATAAATAATCAACAATATTCCGAATACAGGAACTAATATTGTCAACATCCAATAACCACTTTTATTCACATCATGCAATCTCTTTACGCTAATTACTATTATTAAATAGAAAAAAATAAATTGATAGAAAATCAAGAACAGTGCTATAAAAATCGAAACAAGTGAATTATTCAAGACCTTAACAAAATGTAAAGGTAACAGAATAGCAAATAAGATTACCACACCAAGCAAGTAGACACCATTAATATACAAAAAACGCCTTCGGTATTCTAATAAATTTATATTTCCTTGGAAAGAAAAATAACTTTTCCAAACCCATCTATATCTTTTTTGAAACATATTTATATCTCCAACTATATTTTAATCTTTTATAAGCATACTAATATATTCTCGCCCCATTTATTATGCTCCAATTCATGTCGTCTACGACAATTTCACGGCCCATACTACTACCATGTCAACCGTGCTGTTATTAATTTTTTACTCATGAATATGTTCCTATAATACTAACGCATTTTGCTTGGCCAAGAAGACGCCAATAAATATACACATCAATATTACAATGAGCCAACCATAAGTAAAAAAAATCTTATAAGAAACCTTATGTCTTACGTCAGTTATCTTGATTAATTCTTTTCTTTCATATTTGATACCATATCCTAATAATATTATTCCTATGCCAAAAAACGCACCTCCGGATAGCAAAATAAAAATAGATTGAATAATCTCTAACATTGAACAGTACATGATTAATGAACCAACCAAAAGGGAAAAATATGAACTGAGTTTAAAAATTCGCTCTTTATGATTGATTTTTTTACTTCGCAAAATTTTTTTCCCAAGGCCCAAAAGAAAAACCACCATGGCAATGCCCGTAACTAATATTCTCAAAAGCGATCCCCATCCATTTTGATACGCTATCAAACAATTAATGTTCTCCATTTTTATGGTTAATTGCAATACCAACTAGGACACTCGAGATAATTCAATCTGAAATTTAGAT